>ENA-USUG01000015-USUG01000015.1-human-gut-metagenome-genome-assembly--contig:-NODE-15-length-189042-cov-34.061895_pt1 | contig 189042 bp, 150 predicted proteins | sample MGYA00250059_ERZ773394 | MGnify/ENA primary metagenome ERZ773394 (study PRJEB29103, sample SAMN06111957) | human gut metagenome | biome: human gut; feature: ankylosing spondylitis patient; material... | reverse complement strand
GAACTTCGCCCCCACGCTCTACCGTGTCCTGACCGATAAGGATTCGGCAGTAAAAGCCTTCCCCCGCCTCAAGATAGGGGAAGAAACCCTGAACGTATTGGCCATTATGGCCACGGACATCGACAGTGCCAAAAAACGACTGGCCACCACTTGCATCGAAATCTGTAAAGAAATCAACGCGACCACACATCTGGCCGTCTGGCGCAGGTATTTGCAGACAGTGTGGTTGCATCAATAGGACATAAAGAAAACTTTTCCGGTAAAACATTTGCATAACTTTTCATTTTCAGTAACTTTGTACTTATCCAAATACAAAAAATGAGGGTTCGACTATGCAGTATACAAGGAGACTATATCCGATAGGGATACAGACATTTGAAAAAATCCGAACGAGGAATTACATGTATGTAGACAAGACGGAATACATTTACCGTATGGTGCATGCCGATTCTAATTATTTCTTTTTAAGCCGCCCGCGCCGCTTTGGCAAATCCCTATTGACCAGCACCTTGGAAGCTTATTTCCAAGGGCGGAAAGATTTGTTCAAAGGTTTGGCCATGGATCTATTGGAAACGGAATGGACGGAATACCCCGTGTTGCGCTTCGACATGAGCCTCGGTAAGCACATGGAAAAGGAACAACTGGAACGTTATTTGTCCTCACAGTTGGAACTGATGGAGCATAAATACGGCATCCTTACGGAAAGCCCGGATGCCAACATACGTCTTACGAACCTGATCCGCCGCGCCTACGAACAGACAGGTCGTCAAGTAGTGGTGCTCATCGACGAATACGATGCGCCCTTGCTCGACGTGGTGCACGAAGAAAAGAACCTGCCTGTCCTCCGCAACATCATGCGCAATTTTTATAGTCCGCTCAAAGCCTGCGACCCTTACCTGCGTTTCGTCTTCCTGACGGGAATCACCAAGTTCTCGCAACTGAGCATTTTCAGCGAACTGAACAATATTAAGAATATCAGTATGCTGCCGGAATATGCCGCTATCTGCGGCATCACGGAGGAGGAGATGGCCACACAGATGGACGAGGACCTGGACATTTTGGCCGGACGGTTGAACGTAAATCGCGAAGAGGTCGTAAAGAAGCTAAAAGCCCATTACGATGGTTACCATTTCGCGTGGCCCTCACCGGACATCTACAACCCCTTCAGCCTGCTGAACGCCTTCGCCGACGGGCGGTTGGATTCTTATTGGTTCGGCAGCGGTACGCCCACTTACTTAATTGAAATGCTGAATAAATTCGGTGTATTACCCTCCAAAATAGGGGGGTAACGAGGCTGTGGCGGCTGATTTTGACGCACCGACCGAACGGATGGAAAGCATCACTCCTTTGTTGTACCAAAGCGGCTATGTCACCATCAAGGGGTACGATGAAATGTTCCAAATTTATACGTTGGACATCCCGAATGCGGAAGTAAGGATAGGTTTGATGCGCAGTCTCATACCTTATTATGTGACACGTGACACACAGGCGACCAACACCACGGTGGTTAATTTAGCCCGAGCCTTGGTACGCGGTGATATGGACGGGATGTTACGTCTGCTGCAGACCTTCCTTTCCACCGTCCCTTATTGCGACCGCACGGACTACGAAGGCCATTACCAACAGATGCTCTACATCATCTTCAGTCTCCTTGGCGCGTATGTGGACGTGGAAGTACGTACCCCGATGGGACGGGTGGACATGGTGATGCGCACGGCCACCACGCTCTACATCGTGGAACTAAAGCTGAACCAATCCGCCGAGGCTGCCATACAGCAAATCGACCTGAAGAACTATCCCGAACGCTTCGCCTTGTGCGGCCTGCCCATGGTGAAGGTCAGCATCAACTTTGACATGGAACGGCATACCCTGAAGGATTGGATGATCACTAACTAAAATACTCCCAAGGGATTTCCAAAAACATCCTTCAGGATGTATAGTAAACATCTATCATACAACATATTAGGAAATGAACGGTGAAATTTCATCTTTCAGTTCCCTTTCATGTCAGAAAGCCGTCAAACGTTCTGCGCCAAACGATTTTTCAATCTAAGCCAAGCGATTTTTCATTCTCCGCAGATTGATTTTCCGTCCTCTTCCAAAGGAAATGAAACTTGGCTGAAAGATGCCTGAAACATCCTTCAGGCTATAACTTCAAAATAATGAACTCGTTAGCATGCGTCCTGAAGGATGAAGGATGTTTTTGGAAAAACTCCTGTGTTGTGTAGAGCCATTGCAACCAACCATAAATTCATCAGGACTTATCACACCTGTTTTTTTAGTTTCCCAATCTCTTTGACAGCGAGTCAATAGGCATCCATTTATTACGTATTAACAAAACCGAACTTTATATTTCCCTATCATGTCAAAAGCATTTCTGTCCCATAGCAGCAAAGACAAAGACCTTGTCAGACGTGTTGCCAACGTTTTAGGAAATAAAAACTGTGCCATTGACGAAATATCTTTCGAAGCTGGCAGGCAGACATTAACTGAAATATTCAGGGAACTTGCCACCTCAGACATATTTGTCTTGTTCATCTCCAATAATTCACTCCAATCAGAATGGGTCATAAAAGAAATTGAACATGCAGGATTCAATCTCACAGAAGATATCATAGACCGCATCCTACCTATCGTCATAGACCCTTCGATAACCTACGACGACCCACGGATTCCCAAATGGATTTCAAAGCCCTATAATTTGAAATATACCAAGAATGAAGCGTTGATAGTCAAGAAAATCAAACAGTCCCTTCGTGAAGTATGTTTGAAAAACAACAAATTCAACCGCGATTTGGAAAAGAATTTCGTGGGACGAAATGCAGAAATGGAACATTTTGAGAACGACATCAACAATTTGGACGGATGGACACCCACCTATATCGTTGCTTACAACTATTTTGAAGGCATCGGGCGGCGCACATTCTTGAAAAACGCATTGCGTAAAGCCAATTATATTGAACCATATTACGAGCCTGTCATCATTACCATCGACGGCAAGGAGAGTTTGGAAAATTTCATCTACAAGCTCAATACGGTAAATCCAGATGCTTCCATCATGGAACACGACCTCTCAACCAAAAGCATGGAAGAGAAAGTAAATATCGCCAAGGCTCTCGTAAAAGAGTTCATAAATTTCCGCGAAATCATATTCATCATCGATGACGGTGGCATTGTACTTCCCCATCATGAAATCGTCGGATGGTTTCGTGATTTAGTTCAAGACGAAATTTTTGCCAACAATTTGGTGTTCTGTTTGGTATCAAGATACAAGCCGAACGAAAAGACCTTACACAAAGAACATCTTGCCTTAGTTTACAGGATTCCGGAACTGTCCAAATCGGAAACGCAGAACCTGTTTTTGAAGTTGTTGCATATACACCAAATGGACAACATTCCACGCAACGACAAGGAATTTTTCCTAAGCAAGCTCGGAGGAATACCCTCGCAAATCAATTTGGCTGTTTTCATGATGGAAACCGACTTGATGAACGCACGCCGGAACATCAACGACATTGTGGAGTATTCGGATTTTTATTGCAGCACTTTGCTCGAACAAGTAAAATCAAACCCTTTGGCTTACCAAATCATGTTATTGCTTGCCCGCAATGAGATAATCAGCCTGTCCGTTCTAGAGAAAGTATTCGGAGAGGGGACGGGAACATGGGATGCCCTCCAGATGCTTTACGACTTGTCGCTATACAACTATGCCTTGGGAGAATATGACTATGTGAAGCTGAATCCGACGGTAGCCGACTACATCAATCGCTCCAAATTAGCGATGGACAAACAGTATTCGCTGAAACTGTCAGAAGTGATGAAGAAAGCCCTTGCAGAAGGATTGGACGAGGTGTTAGCCAATGATTACTCCGAATTCATGCTGACATTGCAGCAGATGTTGGAAGAGCGTAAAAAAATACCGGCCAAATATTTCATGCCGTCCCTCATCTTGAAAAATGTCATAAAGGAATATGACAGCGGCCATTACGACTATGTCATTTCTTTATGTCTGGATTTGCTAAAGAACACCAACTACGATGAACAAATCCTTTGGGAAACAAAGTACAGGCTCACCTTGGCCTATGCCCGCACAAAAGATGAACGTTTTTTCGATTACATCGGAAACTTCGATAACGGGAATAAACTTGATTATTATTTCCTTTTAGGTTTTTATTACCGTCACAAAGGAGAATCAGCACGTGCCTTGGAATATTATTCCAAAGTGCTTAAGCTCGCACCGGAACATTCACGTACTATGCGTGAGATGGTGAATATACGCCTGTCTTTAGGCCAATACGACGAAGCACTGGATTTGGCACGCCAAAACTACCTGCATCGCAAAACAAACATCTACCATATCCAATCCTATTTCATAGCCTTAATTCGCCGCAGGAAATCATTGACCAATGACGAGCGTTGCGAGTTACAAGGACTGATAAATGAAGTGGAACGAAGCAACCATACCAAGGCTACCGACGTATGCCGTTGCATGCAAGGCGAGTACGCTTACTACGTGGAACATAAATTGGACAAATCCATATTCATATTAAAGGACGCCTTGAATATCAATGAGAACAAAATGTACCCCAAAAAATCGCTGTTGGAGATTTACCGCAGACAAGGCATGACTGCCGCTGCAAAGGAACTGGAACTACTTAAAGTAGATGAATAATTGACTATTACGAGATTATGCAGAATTCATCTCAGAACAATAAGAGGATAGCGAAGAATACAATGCTGCTATATGGGCGAATGTTTCTCATGATGCTCATCGGTTTATATACAAGCCGTGTCGTACTGAATGCATTGGGAGTAGAAGATTATGGCATATATAATGTAGTAGGTGGATTGGTAACCATGTTTTCCATGTTATCAGGTTCGCTTTCGGCAGCCATCAGCCGTTTCATTACTTATGAATTAGGCAAGGAAAACCAAGACAAATTGAGCCGTATATTTTCAGCATCAGTCACCATACAACTTCTGTTGTCTCTCATAATTGTCATACTTGCCGAACTAATTGGTGTGTGGTTTCTAAATGAAAAAATGTCGATACCGTCAGACAGAATGGTTGCTGCCAATGCGGTACTGCAAATTTCTATCATAACATTTGTCATCAACCTGATAAGTGTCCCATACAATGCTGTCATAATAGCGCATGAACGAATGTCAGCTTTTGCTTATATCAGCATATTAGAAGCTATAGGAAAGTTGGTTATCGCATCTTTAATTGTCGCTTCCCCTTTAGACAAACTAATATTCTATGCCATACTGATGTGTGCCTTATCCGTTCTTATACGAATGATTTATGGCTTTTATTGCAAACGGCATTTCAACGAATGCTCATATCACTTTCGTTGGGACAAAGGATTGTTGGGGCAAATGTTCAAGTTCGCTGGATGGAACTTCTTTGGAGCAGGCTCCGCACTGTTAATGACACAAGGTGTAAATATGCTCATGAACATGTTTTTCGGGGTTACCATTAATGCTGCACGTGGCGTTGCCAACCAAGTAGATAGTACGGTACAACAATTCGTCAATAATTTCACGACAGCAATCAACCCACAGATTACCAAGTCTTACGCCTCCGAAGACCTGCCATATATGCACAAATTGGTTTGCATAGGTTCAAAGTACTCCTTTTTCCTCACTTGGTTTTTCGCACTGCCCTTATTATTGGAAGCGGATATAGTACTTAAGATTTGGCTAAAGACAGTACCTGCATACGCTCCTGTTTTTTTGCGGTTGACACTCTGTATTTCATTGATTTCCGTAGTATCAAATACGTTGGTGACATCCATGCTTGCTACAGGAAACATAAAACGCTACCAACTGATTGTCGGCGGATTGGGCATGTGCGTATTCCCACTTGCGTATGTCGCTTATAAGATTGGTTTACCCGTCGAAAGTGCCTACATCATACATTTGACCATATTCCTAGGACAGCTTGCTTGCAGGTTATATTTGCTCAAAGGAATGATCAAGCTAAAAATAAGATGCTTTTGGAACAACGTACTTGCGAAAGACCTCAAAGTGGTGCTTTTGTCCTGCATACTGCCATGGATTCTTTTTTTCGTGATGCCGCCTTCTTTATTGAGACTTATTGTCATAATCATTGGCTGCACACTTTCAAACATGATTGGTATTTACGCTGTCGGCATGACTGTTAATGAAAGGACAATGGTCAAATCATACATCAATAAAATAAAGGAAAAATTCTAATGCAAATTCCACCAATCATTTTTGGGACATTCCAATACCAAAACCAGAGAGAGTTATCCCCCATCGTCAATTCCGCTTATGAGAATGGCATCATAGGCTTTGACACATCGCCGAGTTACCATACAGAAGAATTTCTTGGAGCAGCCTTGGAGGAACTCTGCACATCAAAAGAAATCCGCAGACAAGACTTGTTCATACAAGACAAGATAGACGGATGGCAGATGGAAGAAGCCAAAGGAAAAATCTCATGCCATGTGGAAACAAGCATTGCAAAACTGCATTGCAATTACATTGATGCATTGTTCATCCATTGGCCGTTTCCTGAATATTTACCTGAAACTTGGCAAGCATTCTCAGACCTAAAAAAGCAAGGTAAAGTAAGATTAATAGGGTTAAGCAATGTCCGTGAACGGCATGTGAAGAAACTGATGGAAGAAACCGGTATCCGCCCTGATGTCGTACAAATAGAACGGCATCCCTTAAGAACCTGTAAAAATGATGTCAGATATTTCCAATCTGAAGGCATAACCGTTGAAGCGTATTCACCAGTTTGCCGTATGGACAAAAGACTTGCGGACTCTGCTATACTGAAAAGCATAGCCCAAAAGTACAAGAAAAGCACGGGGCAAGTAATATTGCGTTGGCACATTGATACGGGTGTCATACCTGTATTTATGACCAAGAAAGAAGCAAGAATCAAGGAAAACGTAGACATTTTCGACTTCTCCCTTGTTCCGGAAGAGTTGAAAGCCATCTCCGAATTGGACATTAATTATAAGATATTTGTAGAATCCGCATGTTGTCCGGGAATATGAGAAAGAAATTATTTTTATTCTTCATTTTGGTTATTGCCATTTTATCGTGTTTGGCATTCAAGTCTTTTGTCCTTGCTTTAACCGTCGCATTGCTTGCTGTTGCCTTGTTGTCCAACGAACTGATGAAAAAGTACATACGCAAAGAGAATGCGACAACCATTGATTTTATGAGCGATTCTCGCAGGAATTTCGACGCACTTGTCATTGGGCATCCCCTAAGACCTGAGAACAAAAGGAGAATCAAAGGAGACATGGTATTGTACTTTACCCGTAAGCATCGGACTCTTTTTGCCTCTTACCTGTATCTTATCCATCAATACAGCTACTTGCGTGAAGACGGCAAAGGTACAATTTACATTGTATCGCCTCCAACCGACCGACAGACGTATGCCTCCCTCATTGATGTGTACAGTTTCCATCCAGTAGTAAAAAAGAGGTTAAATGTTGCTAACTCGTTACGGTTTCCTATCCTATTCTATTTAAGAAAATTCAGAGAGAAGCAATTCTTTGTCGATGGTAAGGATATTCCAATAAGAGAGAGAATAGAAATATTCTGTAAGGAACGCAATCTGAAATTAGAATTTATAAACCAATAACAATGGACTTCCATTATACATCAGAAAAAAACATCCAAATAGTCTTGGCATTATTGAAAGCCAACGGAATAAGAAAAGTAATAGCCTCACCAGGTGCCACGAATGAGTCGATTGTTGCAAGCATGCAATATGACCCGTATTTCGAGATGTATTCTTGCGTGGATGAACGTTCTGCTGCATACATGGCATGTGGCATGGCCGCTGAATCAGGAGAAAGAATCGTGCTAAGTTGTACAGGAGCAACCTCCTCACGCAACTACATGCCCGGACTTACAGAAGCATATTACAGACATCTGCCCATTTTGACTATCACGTCCTCAATGGACACAAACAAGGTAGGACACCTCTATCCACAATGTACAGACAGAAGCACCCCTCCGGCAGACACTGTTGTTGCTAGCTATTGTATTGAAACCATAAAAGACGATGATGACGAATGGGACTGTACAATCAAGGTCAACAATGCCATTTCTGATTTGAGATATAATGGAGGTGGACCTGTGCATCTTAACTTAATAACCAAAGGGTGCAACGATTATTCTGTAAAACAATTGCCTAAGGTCAGAATTGTCAAGAGAATTGGATATGGTGACACATTTCCTCCACTTGAAAGCAAAAAAATATTGGTATTTGTAGGCAGCCATCCCAAATGGGATGAAGAAAGTTCCATTTTCCTTGACACCTTCTGTGAAAAGTATAACACAGTAGTACTTTGCGACCAGACAAGCAATTTTCGGGGTAAACACAGAATACTTTCCGCTTTAACCGCCTCACAAGAAAATCCTATTGACAAAAGTATTTTCGAGTGTGATGTACTGATACACACAGGATGTATCAGCGGTGATTATTATACCATGCAAGCGATTCGGACAAAGGAAGTGTGGCGAATTGACGAAGATGGAAAGATAAAGGACAAGTTCAAGAAACTGACCCACGTGTTTATAATGTCTGAGAAAGATTTCCTTACTCACTACAATGAGGTAAGTAAGACGAATTGTTTCCATAACCCATTACCTAAATTCAAGAATTGCATAGAAAACCTCACACGTAAGATACCTGAACTTCCCTTTTCTAATATCTGGATTGCGTCCAAAATATGCAAAGCCCTTCCCAACGGTTCCATATTACACCTTGGAATTCTGAACACATTAAGGGCATGGAACTTTTTTGAAACCAATGAAAGCATCTCCGTCTATTGCAACGTTGGTGGTTTTGGAATAGATGGTATCATGTCCACAATGATAGGTGCATCATTAGTAAACCCGTCCAAATTATACTTCGCCATATTAGGAGACCTCGCTTTTTTCTATGATTTGAACTCGATAGGCAACCGGAACATAGGAAACAATGTGCGGATAATGCTCGTTAACAATGGCAGGGGTGTTGAATTCCATACATACAAACACTCGGCTTCTAAATTTGGGGAGGATACTGATAAATACATTGCAGCCGCATGGCATAATGGCAACCAATCCCATACCCTCGTAAAATCAATAGCTGAATCATTAGGCTTAGAGTATTTGTCCGCCTCCGACAAGGATGAATTTGAAAATTCTTACGGACATTTCGTGAATCCTCAGATTGGCAAACCCATGATATTTGAAGTATTCACCCATAAAGCAGACGATGCGGATGTATTAAGGTTAGTAAGAACCATCAATGGTGAAAGTTCTACAATGAAATGTAAAATCACATCTTTTATGAAAGAAAGCATAGGCAAGCCTACGGCAGAAACCATTAGAAAGATTTTAAAAAAACAATGAAAATAGGAATACTTACTTTCCATTGGGCACACAATTATGGTGCAGTTTTACAAGCTTACGCATTACAAGAGGTTCTGAAAAATCGTGGTCATGATGTCGAATTTGTAAATTATTACACAGCATCAATGATAAGGATCTACAAATGGTTTAACCTTAAACGCCTGCTCCAAAAGAATTTACTCCTCGATATAAAGGAGCTATTCTTAATTCCTCCAAGGAGGAAACGTTTTTTAAAATTTAAAGAATTCACCAAAGTTCGTTTGTCCTTATCACCCAAACAGTACGAACATTCAACTTATGACTTAGTCATCATAGGAAGTGACCAAGTGTGGAATACAAAATTAACATCGGGATACTCTCCCATGTATTGGGGCATGTGGCGCGGAAAAGGCGGTAAGGCGCAGATAGCATCTTATGCCGCAAGCATGGAAGATAATTTGAATACAGAAAAAATAGAGTCGATTTTAAAGTTGCTCCCGAACTTCGATTTTATTAGCGTACGCGAGAAACACATAGCACAAAAACTAAGTCCGTTTACCAATAAAAATATCCACATCGTAATTGACCCGACCTTACTTATTAATCGTGAGGAATGGCTACACCTTGGAACAATGCGATTGTTACAAGAAAACTATGTTTTGCTCTATCAGGTAAGGAATGATGAGAAAACAGTAGAAATAGCTAAAAAAATTGCGGATAAAAAGGGGGTAAGATTAGTGTATTTATCTGCCCGTGTTGACCTTTTAAACAGCAAAGAAACGATTGGTTCTGGACCAGAGGAATTTGTCAGCCTATTTAGACATGCTTGTTTTGTGGTTTGTACCTCTTTCCATGGAACTGTTTTCTCTTGTATTTTCCATGTTCCGTTTTACTCTGTACTATTGGATGACGGAAAAGACAACCGTGTAAAAAACCTTTTATCTGAAATAAAATTGGAAAAACGAGGTATCTCTTCCTATCCAGAAGAAGTGGAAGAAAACATAGATTGGAAGGATGTAGATAAACAAATCTCTGACTTGCAACAATCATCATATAAATATTTAAATACGTTCTGCTAATGAAAATATTATTCGTTACCAATTCCATAGGAATGGGAGGAGCCTCTGTTGCATTAATAAACATACTCCAATATTCAAAAGAAAATAATATAACTCCATTTGTAACATGCCCTAAAAAAGGAGAATTCTCTGATACATTAGACAAACTTGGCATTCCATTCCTGATTATCGGAAATCCATTAGAAATATACCCAAAAGTTTATTCATGGAAAGCTTTCATCAAATACCCATATAGTTTTTTACTGATGTTAGTGAAGAGACACAAAGCTTTTGACAAACTTTGTTTTTGCATAGAAAAGTTCAAGCCCAATATTATTCATACAAATGTAGGAGCAGTTCAAATAGGTTTTTTGGCAGCAAAAAAATATGGTATTCCTCATGTTTGGCATATTCGAGAATACCAAAAAGAAGATTTTAACATGTCTCCTTTTCCCTCAATGAATATATTTAAAAAACGTATTCATGATGCAAACAACCATTGTATATGCATCACCAAGGACATTTTCTTGCATTTCAACATGGCAATATCAAAAGATAAAGTTATTTATGACGGTGTCATAGACAAAGGGCTTGTTCAACCATTCAATGAGACCAAAAAGAAATATATACTTTTTGCCGGACGGTTGGAAGATGCCAAGGGATGTAAGGAACTAATTAAAGCCTTCAACATTTATGCAAAAAAGAGTGGATTGTATGATTTACTTATAGCAGGAGTTGGGAACAAGAAATACATAGAAGAATGCAAAATATTGATGGACAATGAAATACAGAACCGGGTACATTTTTTGGGTGCTGTAAGCCATGAAGAGGTTTTTCGGTTAATGTATGATGCTTCTATATATGTTGTCCCAAGCAGAAATGAAGGTTTTGGGTTCGTCACAGCTGAAGCTATGTTTAATGGAACAATCGTTATCGGCAAAAACACAGGAGGGACTAAGGAACAATTTAACAATGCTTACGATTTAACAGGTGAAGATATAGCTTTCCGCTATAATACTGACGAGCAATTACCCCAAAAACTACTAGAATGTGAGAATTTACAGAAAAAACATTATATGCAATTAGCCATAAAAGGACAACAGGTCGTATGTGAATTATATGACATAGCCACGCAATCAAAGAAAATATGTGATTTTCTTATGCATTTAAACAATCAAAGAAAATTTAATGATTAAGACCATTACAAAAAGAATACTGCTGTTCATATCCCAGTATTTGCCTCTCACATATAGTTCAAGTTGCATAAACAAACTAAGAGTGTTTAACTCCCTACTTATCAGTTCAAGATTCAAATCTTGCGGCACTAATGTTACATTCAACTCCATTTCACTATTAAAAGGAGAACAATATATAGAAATAGGTAAAAATGTAACTTTCGGAAAAGACTTGTGGCTTACAGCATGGAATATCGGAGGGAGAATACCAACCATAAGGATTGGGAATAGCTGTTCCTTTGGTGCATACAACCATATAAGCGCATCCTCCAATGTAACAATTGGAAATGGGTTATTAACAGGAAAGTGGGTTACGATAACAGACAATTCACATGGCTATACTGATTATGAGTCCTTACAACAAAGGCCAACCCAAAGGCAAATCGTTTCAAAAGGGAGCGTCATTATCGGAAAAAATGTGTGGATTGGAGACAAGGCCACTATTTTACCTGGGGTTATGATAGGTGACGGGGTCGTAGTTGGTGCAAATACAGTAGTTTCAAAAGACATTCCTAATTATTCTGTTGTCGTAGGAAATCCGGCCAGAATAATTAAACAAGCATCCCATTAATGCCTATCGCATACTTATCTTAATAATCTTTACTATGATAGGGGTATTACAAACCTTGTGGATATTTTTAATATTAGCGTTGATGGTGGTACGTTTCAAAGTTGGACTTTCACTTTATCTTGCTTATATAATTTTAGTTCCATACATGAGTATCAGCTTTGGTGGCATCCTGTTGCAGTGGAATTTTATTAACATGATTGTGTTACTGATGGCAATTTATGAATTTAAAATTAAAAGGACGAACTTTAAAATAGATTTTAAACCTCTTCTTCCTTTTCTTATTTATTTCTGCATTTCATTAATCATGATGCCTTTTCAAAACGGAGTTCCTATAGGGATACAGTTTGATACTTGGCGGATGCAATTGATGAAATATATGATTCTTTCTTTTGCACTTTGGAATGAAATGCGATTGGATGCTTCGTCTGTAAAACTATATAGAAACGTTGCATTAATTTGTATCGCTATATCAGCATGTTATGGTCTTTTCCTTACTACAATAGTTGGCGCAAATCCCTACATTATGCTCCTGTCTATTACCAACGGTTCAGAATTTAACGAAAACTATGCCCTTGCTTTTGGTGAAGGAAGAATCTTTGGAAGAATTTCCTCCGTGTTCACCCATCCCATGATGTTTGGCTTATTCCTTGGCATATCCTTGATTTATGTTTTCTTTAACCGGAAAGTTCTCAATAAATACATATTTATCCTCTTGTTTCTCATAATTACCATTAATATGATTGTTTGTGGCGTAAGATCCGTCATTGCAGGAACTGTTATAGCAATAATCTTGTTCTTATTGCAAACTAGAAATTTTAAAATGGTACTCATAGCAGCAATCATAGGTTTGGTTGGCTACAATATCATAAATAGCATTCCTGAATTATCAACATATATAGGCTCCATAGCCGATATAGACAATCAAAAACAAGATGTTACAGGTTCATCTTTAAGTATGCGGATGGAGCAACTTTATGGCTGTTTTGAAGAAATAGATAATAGTTTGTTATTTGGCAAAGGGTTTGGTTGGACAGGATATTACACAACCTTACATGGAGATCACCCTATTATTCTTTCATTCGAAAGCCTAATTTATATCATACTTTGCAATAGCGGCCTAATCGGCGTGCTACTTTGGGCGTTCTTAATCTTTAAAATAATGCGTCGCAATTCCATATTCGTAAAAGAAACAAAAGTCCTATTGAACACATTACTTTTCTTTTACCTTGCATATTCTTGCATTACAGGAGAATATGGATATATGCAATTATATATCATATTCTATGTCCTTATGCAAGGCGAGGCATTGCTGAACTCTAACAAATTATGAAAGTTCCTCCTTGCGATAATGCAAGAAACAATTCAAAAAGGCAGCAATAGTCTTTATATACATTCATTTTAAAGTATGGACAGGCCACACATGATAAAATTCAAGACAAAAAAATCAAATATTAATCAAAGATGAGAACTAGAGTAATAGCATTCTACCTCCCCCAATATCACCCTTTCAAAGAAAATGATGAGTGGTGGGGAAAAGGATTCACCGAATGGACGAATGTGGGTAAGGCAAAACCGCTTTTTAAAGGACATTACCAACCACGGGTGCCCGCAGATTTGGGATACTATGACCTCAGATGCCCGTGGGTACGGGAAGCGCAAGCAGAAATGGCGCGTGAAGCAGGCATCGAAGGCTTCATGTACTGGCATTATTGGTTCGGTAACGGAAAAACCTTAATGGCTAATATCTTTCAGGAAGTACTGGAAAGCGGCAAACCCGATTTTCCATTCTGCCTTGGATGGGCAAACCACAGTTGGACACGGCGTACCTGGAACAGTGACGCACAAAAGCACAAAGATCTTGATTTAATGCTTCAGGAATATCCAGAGGAAGATTGCGAAGTCCATTTCAATGCAGTACTTCCTGCTTTTAAAGACAAACGTTATATTACAGTAGACGGAAAACCATTGTTTATGATTTATGCCCCCCTCGATGTTCCCAACATTACAGATTATTTAAACAAATGGCGGAAAATGGCTGTGGCCGCAGGACTTCCCGGAATACATTTCGTTGGCTTAGTGCAAGGGTGGGAGAAAGGCTTTCATAAAGTTATCGATGCCGGATTTGACGCTATTACCACGGGCAATTTGTGGAACGCACAAACGGCTGTAAACCACGGCTATTTTTGGCAAATGCTCAAGCATAAATTACGTCAGAAGTTTCCCCGTGTTACCCCATTGGATACTTATCCTTATGCCAAAATCATCCAACATTTCTTCTGTGAATCTGATAAAAAGGAAAATACATATCCGCAAATAATACCCAACTGGGACCGTTCCCCCCGTAGTGGCCGCAGAGCCGTTATTTATACAGGCTCTACTCCTGATTTGTTCAAACGACATGTACAAAATGCCGTTAATTTAATCAAAGATAAACAACCAGAACACCGAATCCTGTTCTTGCGTTCTTGGAATGAATGGGCTGAAGGCAATTACATGGAACCTGATTTGAAATTTGGCCATGGCTACCTGAACGCATTAAAGGAAGTTATTAAAGAGTAAATCTATTTTCAAATAAGGTAAAACAGAATATATGGAAAAGGATGAATATCAATGTAAGTACTTTACGATTTTGCATTTATTTTGAATAAATATTTTAAATAAATGAATGTAAATGTCAGAAAATATTTTAGGGGGGGGGGATTCTGATTTAATAAAAACCAAAAGGGATTTGAAATTCTACCTCAAAGAAGACGCGAAGGCAAACAATATGGATTGCAGTTACCCCAAATACATCATGGGGCTTATCTACGGATTGGAACGAGCTCACACTTTCAGATATTTGAAAATAATGAGATATCTTGAATATCATACAAACAATGAAGGTGCATACCATCGGCTGATGGCTTTATATTACAAAGTAAAGAAGTCGCGATTGAGCATGAAATACAATTTGTATATCAATCCCAACACATGCGGATACGGATTGAGAATCGTCCATTTGTTTGGAGGAGGCCAAATATTGAACATAAGCAAAACGGGTAACTATTGTACTTTTAACGCCGGTGCTGTATTAGGAAATAATAATTCAAGTGCAACTCCTGTTTTAGGACACAACGTAAGTGTTGGGGTCGGTGCAAAAGTCTTTGGAGGAGTAACCATAGGAAACAATGTATTCATTGCAGCAAATGCAGTGGTCACCAAAGATGTTCCAGATGATACAATTGTAGGTGGGGTGCCTGCAAAAATAATCAAAAGGAAGATTACCAATTAGTCCCTTAAACTCATATAAAAGTTCATTAATTCCATAAATGCAACAATATGAAAATTCTTCAAATAGCATATTCCCTTTCTTCCGGAGGAGGAGAACGTTTCGTCGTTGACCTTTGTAATCGTTTGGCTGAGAACACAAAAAACAAAGTAACATTATTAATAACAAATGATGAACGGATTCCAAAGAATGCTCATTACTTGGGAGAATTATCAACCAACGTACGTTTCATAAGTTTGCGTTGTCATAGTGGATTGTGCTTTCAAGCCTTTAGGAAGGTTTACAAAACGATAAAAGAAGAGAAACCAGACATTGTTCATGCAAATTGCAATCTGTTGTTACTTTGTCTTCCTTCCTTATTTTTACGAAAAGCTAAATACTTTCAAACATTACACAATGTGGCACAAGCTTGCGTGCAAAAACAATGGCTAAAAGGTATTTATCATTGGTTTTATAATCATAGAATACAGCCCGTCACTATTTCCAAAACTTGCCAACAAAGTTATATAGATTTTTATGGTGACAACCAAGCTATATGCATAACAAATGGACGTGAGTCATTAGTACCATCTGGAAATATACCCAAAGATGTTATTTTTTTGAAAGAAGAGCATGACCCTATTTTTATTCATATTGCACGTTGCGCAGCACAAAAGAACCAAAATCGATTATTTAAGGCATTCGAAAGGTTACAAGAGGAGGGTATAAAATATCATCTGATAGTACTAGGAAGCGGATACGAAAATAAATGGATACCATATTTTAAAAATAACCCCCAAATTCATGTGCTTGGCGAAAAAAAAAATATAGCAGACTATATGGCATTGGCAGATTTCTTTGTTCTTTCATCTGATTATGAAGGATTGCCTTTGACTTTGTTAGAAGCCATGTCTTTAGGCGTAGCCCCTGTTTGCACTCCTGCAGGTGGAATTGTTGATGTCATAGAAGAGGGCAAGAATGGTTACTTAGTAAGCTCTTTCAATGACGAAGATTTTTATCAAAAGATTAAATACGCATTGAATGATAAAGGTAAATTAACAAAAGACTCAATCCGAAGAGCATATGAAGCAAATTATTCGATGAAAGTTTGTACACAGAAATACTATGAAGCGTATCAAAACCATTCATTACTCAATAGATGATGTGATCGAAGTTTTTAGTGAACTAACAAAAATGCAGCCAAAAAGTATTTTTGACATTCCGTTCTTTGCTTTTTTATTGAGTTTACATCGCCAATACGGGATTGTAGTAAGTTGCTATTGTTTCTTCAAAAGGAGAACTTTTTCTTTGTCTGAATGTACAAAGTCATATAGGCATGAATTTGAGAAGAATGCATCTTGGCTAAAATTCGGGTTTCATGGATATACTGGATTTGAAGATTATGAAAGCCAACCCCTGAATGAATCCATACAGCAGTATAAAGAGGTTATTCTAAACCTGAAAGAAATTGTAGGCGAGAAAGCCTTGGATACCTTTCCCAGAATACATAGATTCAAAGCCTCACAAAAATTTATCAGATACCTTGGAAGTAATAGCATTCTTAGCCAGACAGGATTATTGGCAGCTGACGATGATAGGATTTCTTACTCTTTGAAGCCTGAAGATAACAAAAAGTTGAAACAAAGACATTTCCTTATAAAGGAACACATAATATTCTTGGAAACCACACAACGTTTTGATAAATTATCTCCCTTTTGGCTGAAGAAACTTTTTACATATAGGGGGGGGGGGTATTTTTATTATTTACACATGAATATTTGTTATTGCATCAAAAGACGCTTAAGTTAAAAATCAAATCACATATAATCAAAAACTTAATGAAGCTTGTGTGCAAACTCTACACAAAGAAAGGGTATAGCTTTTCCTTTCCGATGGATATAAAAGAACAATTAAAAGCAATATAATGGACAAGATGAAACGTTTTATAGATTGTAGTGTCAATACGTTTGCCTGCAATTTGAAGTGCCACTATTGTTATGTAGCCCAAAACTATCTGTTTACCCAAAAAGTTCCAAAGTTTAAATATTCGGCAGAACTTGTTGGAAAGGCTCTTACAAAAAAAAGATTAGGGGGTATTTGTATGTTTAATATATGTGCTTCGGGTGAGACTTTGATTCCGAATGGAGTAATTGAATATACAAAAGCAATATTGGAACAAGGCCACTATGTGATGATTGTCACAAACGGCATGTTAACAAAACGTCTGGAGGAAATCGCGCAATTCCCTGAGGACTACCGCAAAAGATTGTTTTTTAAAATTTCCTACCACTATTTGGAATTAAAACGACTCAATAAGTTTGATTTGTTCTTTTCTAACATAGAACTCATCAAGAAGATGAAAGCTTCTTTTACTGTGGAAGTGACTCCTTCCGACGAATTAATCCCTTATATTGATGAAATGAAAGACATAACTCTTAAACATTTGGGAGCTTTGCCCCATATTACCGTGGCTCGAGATGAAAGCAAGCCTGACTACCCTTTGCTAACCAAGCTAAGCAAAGAGGATTATATCAAGACTTGGGGACAGTTTGATTCTATGATGTTCAACTTTAAAATCAGTGTTTTCGGTCAAAAACGCAAAGAATATTGCTATGCAGGAAACTGGACTTGGACATTGAATCTGCTTACCGGCACGATGAAACAATGCTATAAAACCAATTACTTTGCCAACATTTACAAAAATATAGAGAATCCTATTAAGTTTGTGAACATAGGCTATGGTTGCAAAGCACCTCATTGTCATAATGCCCATGCTTTTTTATGTTTCGGTGCCATCCCCGAATTAGAAACACCTTTTTATTATGAATTGAGAAACCGTGTCTGTGCAGACGGTTCAGAATGGTTACAGCCAGAGATGAAAACATTCATGTCTTGTAAGTTGAAAGATGAGAATGAGGAGAGCCATCCAACAAAGGATCTCTTATACAATTGGGCATATAACATTATATACAGGACAGCATGGACTTGCAGAACTATCTTAAAAAAAATAGATAAGAAATACAAATCTAACGAAGTTCATAAATAATGGATAATACTCAAAAAGTTATACAACTAAGAAAAGTGATTTATTCTTCCCTTATAAAACTTGTCAGTAAAAAATGTATTTTGCTTGATGCCCCCTATTACCATAACATCGGTGATGTCCTGATATGGACAGGTGAGCAATGCTTTTTGGAAGACAACAATATCCAGTGTATTTATACAGCCTCATACGAGACTTGTACATTCCCGATGATAGACAAGGATGTTACAATATTATTCAATGGAGGAGGGAATCTAGGTGACATCTATCACGAGCATATGGACTTTTTGAAGTCTGTGGTAAAGCATTATCCGGAAAACCGAATCATAGTACTTCCTCAAACCGTATATTACAAAGACGACTCACTTGAAACAGAAGATTACAAAGTGTTATTAGAACATAAAAACTTCTATTTCTGTGGGAGAGACCAAGTTGTTTACAAGCACTTGCAAAAGTTTTTTGGTTCCCATGCTTTGTTATTACCAGACATGGCTTTCTGTATACCGAAATCAAGACTGTGTCCTTATAAGCTGAAACCCACTAAAAACAAACTCATCATTGCCCGTGAGGATTGTGAAAAAGGCTACGGTTCTGTAAGTAAAGATGGAGATGTGTCTGATTGGCCCGTATTCATGCATCCATTCAGAAAATCAACTATTGTCAACAAATTCTTTAAGCGTACGGCTGATGCCAAGCTACCATTGATTTCCCTACTTTTCAATAAGGCTTGGAATTGGTATGCCCCTCATTGTTTCAATGAATTGATGATCAAAGAAGGTGTCAAGTTTATATCCCCGTATTATTATGTAGAAACAACCCGTCTGCATGGTTGCATTCTTTCCATACTTTTAAACAAGCAAGTTACTTTAGTAAACAATTCGTATGGCAAAAACAAGAATTTCTATGATTCTTGGTTATCTGATTTAGATTCCGTTCAATTAAAATCATAGTACATGCTATTGTCTTTGATTTTACCTACTTATAACGTAGAAGCCTATTTGGGCAAGTGCATCGAAAGTTGCCTTAATCAAGACTTGCCCAAGTCTGAATATGAGATAATAGTCGTGATAGACGGGTCACCTGACCATTCCATAAATATAGCCAAACGTTATCAAGAAAACAATGATAACATCAAAATTATTACCCGTGAAAACGGAGGGTTGAGCGCAGCTCGCAATACAGGCTTGAAAGCAGCAAACGGTGAATATGTATGGTTTGTAGATTCTGATGATTCCATCACAGAGAATTGCTTAAAGGCGATTTATGAAGAGATGACCCAATACAATCTTGATGCCTTGTGGTTGAAATGGTGCAACATGAACAAGTTCCATAACATAATCCCTCTTTATGATTGTACTTTATGTAAAGAAGATGATGAAATTCATGAAGGATTGGACTTTATGTGTTCCGTCATGGGTATTTATTACTTTGCCTGGTCTTTTGTTTTTAAGAGAAACTTCTTAATCGATAATGGCTTCCTTTTCAAAGAGGGATTGTTCTATGAGGACACGGAATTTGCTTATCGCGTACTACCTGCTGCCAAACGCATCAAGTTGTTCTGCAAGGTGTGTTATACATATAACATTAGACAAGGAAGCATCGCACAAACCATATCAAGCAAAAAAATAGACGACTTACTGTCAATTGTAGAGAAGGCAAAGGATATGGACGAGAAATATCCAGATGTCATTTGCTTTAGAAGGTCTGCATCCAATATTTTGATTACAGCGTTAAATCAATCTTTAGCAATCGGATACAAGAAGGGAATCAAGAACACCAAAAGGCTTTTGAAATCATTCTTATATCGCAAGTTATTCCTTGTTGGGAGTGTGCCAAACAAATTGATGATAAAAAGTTATAATATCAGCGGTTTTTATAGTTTGATTTCTCTTGCGTTATTATTCAGCCAATTTAGGAAAATACGAAATTTATACAAAAATATTATTAAATGCAAATAGGCAATGTATATGAGGGTAGAGGTTAAATTAAGCCTCTCATTTTCCTACTTATGGGATAAGTTTTGGAGCTTTTCCGGAAGTGGATCATGAAAAACTGCGAAAAAGGTGTTTATTTGTACCCCATGTCAAGCGACTTAAAAGGGCTGTGGAATTTAAGCATTGGTGCGGTTTTAGCGTATTGAAAAACTGCACGTTCTATTGCACGGAAGCCCACTCACTATTGGGAAAAAGTAATATTTGAGCCGCACTAGACCATCGTCACGGGCTACCACAGGACTGATACCGTGGGGAAATTCACCATGGACAGCCATAAGATATTGTCGGAGAATGAAGCTCCTGCTGTCATTGAAGATTATGTATAGTGCGGAGCGATCACTTGACAAGAGAATATTGAGGGAACATAAATTCATAAGAACTTTTTAATTGAAGAAGAAAGTATTAGTTGTAGCCACGAGCCGGAAGACGCGTGGCGGCATAACGTCTGTCATCAAGGCACACGAACGGGGTTGGCAATGGAAACTGTTTCACTGCCATTGGGTAGAGACGCACAGAGACAAGGGAGCGATGGTCAAGTTGGCTTATCTCGCAAAGGGTTTTGCGGAATACCTTACACTGCTGCCGTTCTACGACATAGTGCATGTGCACCTGAGCGAACCACCATCCGCCTGCAGGAAATTACCATTCGTGTGGATGGCAAATCTGCTGAAGAAGAAAACCATCGTTCATTTCCACGCCTTTTCGCCTGAAACGACTTTCAGGAGCAGGTATAAAAAGGTATACCAAAGGCTCTTTAGCATGGCAGACGTGTTGATTGTGCTTTCCCCCACATGGGAGCAAAGCGTGAAAGAAACATTCCCAGGACTTACGAACATCCGCGTGGTGTACAACCCATGCACAGCCGAAATCCTGCCGATGCAATACCCCAAAAGGCAGCAGATATTATTTGCCGGAACGTTAAACGCACGGAAAGGATATGCCGACATGATACGTGCGTTCGCAAAAATCGCAAGCATGTATCCTGACTGGCAGGTCGTGTTCGCAGGAAACGGAGAGGTGGAGCACGGTAAGGCTTTGGCCGCTTCACTTGGAATATCTTCACAGACGGTTTTTCTCGGTTGGGTAAACGGTACGGACAAAGACAAAGCGTTTAAAGAAGCATCCATATTCTGCCTGCCCAGTTATGCCGAAGGCTTCCCGATGGCCGTGCTCGATGCTTGGGCATACGGACTGCCCGTAATAACAACTCCGGTTGGCGGACTGCCCGACATAGCCGAAAATGGCAAGAACGTCCTTTTCTTCCCTCCCGGGGATATTGACAGTTTGGCCAAATGCCTCAAGAAAATGATTAACGACGAGGTGTTCAGGACATCCATATCGAAAGAATCCTTGAAGTTCTCCTCTGACCTATTTGCCGTGGATGTTATCAACAATCAAATAGGAGAAATGTATAAGGATTTGTGCAAAAATATAAAAAACAATCTTTTAAATAGGTTCTAATGTTAAGACTGAAAACACTAAGCATCCTTGAAAGCAAGGAGGCTCTTTCAGTGTTGCCTGAAGGCAAACTTCTAATAAACACCATCAACGCGCATTCTTACAACACAGCCTTGAAAGACAAGGCATTTGCCGAGGCACTGATGAAAGGCGACGTGCTGATTCCCGATGGGGCAAGCATCGTAAAGGCATGCAGATGGCTCAAGGCAAAATCGCGGCCGGAAGAAAGGATTGCCGGATGGGATTTGTTCGTGTTCGAAATGAACAAACTGAACAGCAAGGGTGGAAAATGCTTCTTCATGGGAAGCAGCCCGAAAGTGCTGAACCTGATAAAAGAAAGGGCCGCTGTGGATTATCCCAACATCACGGTGGAAACGTATTCTCCTCCTTACAAGCCGGAGTTCAGCAAGGAGGATAACCGCGCTATCATTGAGGCCATCAACCGTGCGAACCCTGATTTGCTTTGGATAGGGATGACGGCTCCTAAGCAAGAAAAATGGACTTATACTCATTGGCATGAACTGGACATTCATTGCCATGTGGGAACTATCGGTGCCGTATTCGACTTCTTTGCCGGCACTTACCAACGTGCCCCGAAGTGGTGGCAGGAGCATTCATTGGAATGGCTTTACCGCCTATTAAAAGAACCACACCGTATGTGGCGCAGGTACATTATCGGCAATCCCCTTTTCCTTTGGAACATAGGAAAAGAGAAAATGGCATAAAAAACACAAAACATATTGCTTTGCCGCAAAGATTTTCTACCTTTGCAAAAACAGGTTGCAATATTTAAAATCGATGAGTCATGGCTAACTATATCCGTTTTGACTGGGCTATGAAACGCTTATTGCGCAACAAGGCCAATTTCAGCGTGCTTGAGGGATTACTCACCACTCTGTTAGGTGAGAATATCACCATCCGCGACCTCTTGGAAAGCGAAAGTAATCAGGAAGAGGAGTTCGACAAATACAACCGGGTGGACATGCTTGCAGTGAACTCCCGTGGCGAACTGATTCTCATCGAAGTGCAAAACAATAATGAATATGCCTATTTCCAACGTATGTTGTTCGGAACTTCCAAATTGGTAACGCAGTATATCAACCGTGGAGAAAGTTACGAAAAAGTACGCAAGGTGTACAGTGTAAATATCGTTTATTTCTCTTTGGGGCATGGCAAGGACTTTGTCTATCACGGAAAAACAGAATTCCGTGGCATCCACGAAAATGACTTACTGGAGTTGACTCCGTTCCAACGCCAGACCTTTAATGTGGACGAGGTAAGCCAACTCTACCCCGAATATTATATCTTGAAAGTGAACGATTTCAACAAAGTAGCCAAAACGCCGTTGGAAGAATGGATATATTATCTGAATACGGGAAATATCTCGGATACGGCGCATGCACCGGGATTGGCAGAGGTTCGTGAGCGATTGAAAGTGGACAACATGACACAAGGTGAACGAGATGCTTACTATCGCCATTTGGACAACATCGTGATTCTGCGCGACAACATTTACACAGAGCGAGCGGAAGGAAGAGCGGAAGGACGTGCAGAAGGCAGAGCAGAAGGCAGAGCAGAAGGCATAAACATCGGCGAACAAAACAAAGCTTTTGAAATTGCGCGCAAATTGAAACAGAAAGGTTATACAATAGTTGAAATTACCGAATTAACCGGATTGTCGCCTGACGATATAGCTTCTGCCTAACGGCAATACTTTCGGCCTGTCTTCCAACTAATAATCATCTACTCATTAAATACTTTAAAAACCGGACCTGATTTTTAAAGTATTTCCCTAAAAAGAAACCGCTAACCAGGCGGCTTCTTTATAATTCCATTATTCTTTTTATTTCGCTTTCATTTCCCATGTTTAAGAACAAATTGGGAAAAGAACTTTCGTTAAGAGACTATCAAAAAAACATCAAGCGACGTGTCTTCGATGCGTGGCGCAACCATGCCTGTGTCATGGTACAGATGCCGACAGGTACGGGGAAAACCCATCTGTTGGCATCCGTCATTTATGACCTCTTGAGCACGGAACCGGAACAGTGCGTCTGGATTATCGCCCACCGGCGTGAATTGGTAGAGCAAATAGAAAACACCATCGCACGATATGGTATCCGTAAGGAGGACGGCCAGGTAAGGGCGATGTCTATCCAATGGTTGTCACGCCACTGGAATGACATCCACAATGCACCGGCACTGATTGTCATCGACGAAGCCCATCATGCCTTGGCTGAAAGCTATAAGGAACTTTGGGCGCGATACCCCCATGCCAAGAAATTGGGCATGACAGCCACACCGTGCCGACTGAACCGTAAAGGATTCACGGACTTATTCGATACGCTGGTCATTTCAGACAGTATTGCCGACTTCATCAGCGAGGGGTGGCTTTCAGTTTTCGACTATGCTTCCATCAAACCGGACAGCGACGACCAAAAGCTGATTGACAGCCTGAGTAAGCGAAGTTGGGACGGCGACTTCCAAATCAAGGAGATGAATGCCGTACTCAACAAAAGGCCGACTATCGAAAGGTTGTACGAGAGTGTCAGGCATTATGCCGACGGAAAAAAAGGCATCGTCTATGCCATCAGCATCGGACATGCCCGAAACATCGCTTCTTACTACAGCGAGCGTGGAATGAATGCCGTGGCGATAGACAGCAAGACACCTGCTTTGCGAAGAAAACAATTCGTGGAAGATTTCAAACAGGGGCGGATACAGATACTGGTCAATGTGGATGTATTCAGCGAAGGGTTCGATTGTCCGGACATCGAGTTCGTACAAATGGCACGCCCCACCCTTTCGTTGGCCAAATACCTACAGCAAGTAGGACGTGGATTGAGGAAGAGCAAGGGTAAAGAATATTGTATGCTGATAGACAATGTGGGACTCTACCGCATGTTCGGTCTGCCCATTGCAAACCGTGACTGGCAGGCCATGTTCGAAGGACGATTAGCAGGCAAGGGTCATACCCATTGCATCGAAACAGGATACTATTGTGCTGCCGGAAACTTAACGGCAAATGATACCATACGTCCCAATGATACCCTTGAACTGGTAATGACCCACGACCGGCTTCCGGATTATTTGACCTGTGTAAAAGACTGCTTGGAGAATCGCCCTAATCATGAGACTCTGAATGCTTTTAAAGACAGGACAAGCGGTTTGTACGGACTGAAACACGGAAATAAAATAACGGCTCTCCCACAGTATGTTTCGGTATTCGACACAGATGACGGTTTTGCTGCCGTACGTTTCAAAAACTGGTCTGTGGGTATCGTAAACGAAACCGGCGAAATAAAGATGCAGTTGGGACGTTTCAAGAAGCTGAAGTTTCTGAAGGACAAGCTCCTCGCTGTTACAGACAACAGAGGCAAAATGTCCTATATCGATCTGAGGAGCGGAAAGTCATACAAGCAAAGACCTAAGGTGCAAATTTTCGGAAAAGTGCAGATGCTGGAGGTTGACGGTATCTGCTACAGCCGGACGAAGATTTTGTACAAGAAAGAATCGAATATGAGCCTGCAACAGGTGTGCCAACACGGTTTCTGCCTGAGATTTTATGATTTTCTTACTATACCCCAATGCAGGCAAGTAGACAAGGAAGATGACACATCGGAGTATGACAGTGTATGCCTGCTTGCTGACGATTACGAAACCTATTATCATTTTTGCGGAATGTTGCCAGACGGTAGTATAATCGTTGAGGACCATGAAGGTAAATATTATCTCGTCAAAGAAGGAGAAGGCAAGCAATACATCGCACACGAAAAGCCCCAAACGGAAGAAGAAAACTTTGATGTGGTTATACCTCGCCTGAAAGCCGAGGCTGCCCAACGCGCAGCCCAACGGAAAAACATAGAAAAACGGGAAAAAATCCAACGACGTAAAGAACGATTAAACAGAATTCAACATGCAAAACCTTTCAAATCAGGACTGAAATGGGGATTGAAACAAGGAAACAAGGTGATTGTACCACCGGTTTACCGTAACCTTCAAACACCGGTAGGCAACTACTGTGCCTTTGAAGGTAATCCTCGCCAATGGGGCGTCATCATGCTGGATGGCAAGGTCGTGGTTGAAGCACGATATATAAACGTGGAGATAAAAGAAAACGGTACGGCCCGCCTGACCATCATACCGGGAAAAACGAAAACAGTGAAATTACAATAAAATGGTTAAGGAACAGCAGGAGACAGATTGCGGTTCAGGCATTCTCCCCTACACAAGATTCTTACAGAAAGAGCCTTCATCTTTCAGGGTACACAACAAGCGACTGTCATACGGCGTATTATAAACTAAAGGATAAAAAGCCCATCTTTCAGCGCCCTTTCATGGCGGAAAGCGGTAAAAAGTTCTCAGCCAAGCGTTTTTTCAATCTCAAGCGAATGATTTTTCAATCTCAGCCAAATGTTTTTCCATTCTCAGCCGAACGAAATGAAGCCAAGCTGAAAGATGCCCGAAACATCCTTCAGGACGTAACATATACGTAATGAAAGACTTACCATAGCACCTGAAAGATGAAGACTATTTTTAAAATTCTTGGAGAAACGTAAGGAGAGAGGAGAAGGAGAATCTGTGCAAATAGTTATTTTAAGGCTATTCCATTCTATTTCCCAAGCACTATATTCGTATTGATATTGAGTTTTCTGCTAATATCACGAGACACTTTCAAAGTAGGCTCGCAATGGCCTGTCAAGTAGTCGCTGACACGTGAAAGACTTACTCCGAGAATTTAACTTAATTAATACCCATTTCATACATACGAAGTTTCATCACATCTACCAATGAAGGAGTCTTTATCGGATAATGTTCATCTTCATATTCCGATACAAGTTTAGACAATAAATCTAATTCTATCAGGTTCTTGTCTGTCAATGGTACATTGTCGTCAGTCAATGGCAGAAGTTCTTCAATTCTTTCCATTGCTGCCTTATAAGTTGTTTCGTTCTGAATCCTTACCATACGCCCATACGTTTTTGCATCTATCAAATTATATTTCGTGCAAAATCTGTGCAAAAGCACATAAAAATAAAAAAGACACTCAAGAGTGGAAGCCTCTCAAATGCCTTATATCTAAGCTTTTACGCTTGGTAGCGGGACCCGGGATTGAACCGGGGACCTCATGATTATGAATCATGCGCTCTAACCAGCTGAGCTATCCCGCCATCCTTTCGTTTGCGGTTGCAAAGGTACGCATTATTTTCATTCCACCAAAAGAAAATTCCACTTTTTTTCATTTTATCCTCAAACAGTCTTTTTAAAAAGCACCTTGCACATCGGATTCTATCCTGTTTTCTCTCATTATGGCAAAGTCTAACCAACTTATAGAAGCCACCGAAAAGGCTCTTTTATAGGACACTGTTCCATAAAAACATCTAAAATATAAGGCTACAATATTTTTTTATACTAACTTTGTCCGTTAATTCGTACGAACAACAATGGGATGAAGTTCATTAAGAAAATAGACATATTCGTATTCAAAGCCTATTCTTTACTCTTTGTCGGCACGTTTTTCATCTGCCTTTTCATTTTCATGATGCAATTCATGTGGCGTTATGTAGACGAACTGATTGGTAAAGGTTTGACTTTGGACGTTTTAGCCCATTTCTTCTACTATGCGGGATTGACTTTGATTCCCATGTCCTTACCTCTGGCTATTCTATTAGCCTCACTCATTACTTTCGGTAATCTCGGTGAGCGTTTCGAACTGCTTTCCATGAAAGCTGCAGGCATTCCGCTCATCCGTATACTGCAACCCATTATCATTTTCAACATCCTGCTTTGTATCGGTTCATTTTATTTTCAAAACGTAACCGGACCTGAGGCGCAAAAGAAGTTCTATACACTCATTTACTCCATGAAGCAGAAGTCGCCTGAGTTGGAAATCCCAGAAGGTATCTTCTACAGTGAGATTCCTGGATACAACATTTTCGTGGAGAAGAAAGGAAAGGAAAACGGTATGCTCTACGGAGTCATGATTTATAGTACGACCGACGGGTATGAAGATGCGCAAATCGTATTGGCCGACTCCGCTGAACTCAAAACGACGGCAGACGAAAAGCATCTTATGCTGACTATGTACGCCGGAGAACGTTTTCGTAACATGCAAGCCCAAGGCAACATGATGGCTCGTGCCAACGTTCCTTATATGCGGGAGACATTCATCCAAGAAACCGATCTGATTCCGTTCGACAACAATTTCAACATGATGGATGCCAACGTATTCAGCGGAAGCGCACAAACCAAGAATTTGCGGGAAATTGAAACCGGACTCGATTCTTTGGCACATAAAAGCGACAGTATCGGCCGCTCGCTTTTTGCCTACTTGCAGAACACGACTTATCGGAGAAAAGTAAACATTGCTTCACAAGACTCGGCCAAGATTGCCCGACAGACGTTGAACTTCGACACTTTGTACAGCCAACTGACCGTCAGCCAACAACAGAGTATTTTACGGAATGCCATGCAAAAAAGCACGGTAGCTACTAATGAATATGAGTTTCGCGGTTTGATTTCGAAAGATATAGACCAGTCTACCCGGACACACTGGGTGGAATGGCACAAGAAGTTCACACTCTCATTAGCCTGCCTGTTCTTCTTCTTTATCGGTGCCCCTCTTGGAGCCATCATCCGCAAAGGAGGTTTGGGTGTACCGGTTGTCATATCCGTCACCATTTTCATCTTCTATTATATCATCAACGTGTCAGGAGAAAAAATGGCAAAAAGTGGAGAATGGGTTCCCTGGTTCGGCGAATGGCTTAGCTCCATGGTGCTCTGCCCTATCGGCATTTTCCTGACTTATAAAGCCAATAAAGATTCAGCCGTATTCAATATCGAAGCATATATCAATGTGATACGCAAGATTCTGGGACTTCGCATATCCCGTCATATCGCCCGTAAAGAAGTCATCATACACGACCCTGATTATCCCGTTGTAAAAACGGAACTCATGGCCTTGTCGCAAGAATGGCAAGCATACGCACAAAAGAGCCGGTTACGTCTGCCGCCCAACTACCTGCACATTTTCTTCCATAATATAGACGACCATGAGGTTATTAGCCTGAGCCGAAAAATGGAAAACCTCATCACCATACTGTCCAACAGTCGGGACGCGGCAATCTTGGATGCTTTGAACAAACTTCCTATCGTGTCTACACATGCACATACGCGCCCGTTCCATAATTATAAGTGGAATATGGTATTAGGCATCATATTCCCTGTGGGCATATTCTTTTATTTCCGGATTTGGCGATACAGGTTGCGTCTTTACAAGGATATACAACAAATAAAAAAATACAGCGCGTTTATCGCCGAACGAATCGAGAAGATATCTGAAATCGAATAAAACATCATAAAGTCATGGATACATTCAAACTGAATACAATAGAAGAAGCCGTTGCCGACTTCAAAGAAGGCAAGTTCGTAATAGTAGTGGACGACGAAGACCGTGAGAATGAAGGTGACTTCATCACGGCTGCGGAAATGATTACGCCTGAAAAAGTAAATTTCATGCTTCAGGAAGGAAGGGGTGTGCTCTGTGCACCGATTACCATTTCACGTAGTGAAGAACTGGACTTACCTCATCAGGTCAGCACCAATACTTCTATCTTAGGAACCCCTTTCACCATAACCATAGACAAACTGGAAGGCTGTACCACCGGAGTTTCCGCACATGACAGGGCTGCCACCATCCGCGCATTGGCCGACCCGTCTTCCCGCCCGGAAACCTTTGGCCGCCCGGGGCATATCAACCCGCTGTATGCGCAAGACAAAGGCGTACTGCGCCGTGCCGGACATACAGAAGCTGCTGTCGATCTGGCACGTATGGCCGGCTTGCAACCGGCTGCTGCCCTCATCGAAATCCTGAATCCGGACGGTACCATGGCCCGCATGCCTGAATTACAAAAGGTGTCCGCACGCTTCGGAATCAAAATCATAGCCATACGCGACTTGATTGCCTATCGGCTCAAACAAGAGTCCATGGTGGAACGCGGCCCGGAAGTAGACATGCCTACCGACTACGGACACTTCCGCGACATTACTTTCCGCCAGACCAGCAACGGGCTGGAACACGTGGCACTTATCAAAGGAGAATGGGAACCGGACGAACCGATTTTAGTGCGTGTACATTCCTCGTGCGTCACCGGAGACATATTCGGCAGCCAGCGTTGCGATTGCGGAGCACAACTCCATAAATCCATGCGCATGATAGAAGAGGCTGGAAAGGGCGTTATCCTCTACATGAACCAGGAAGGGCGCGGCATAGGCCTTTTCAACAAGATGAAAGCCTATAAACTGCAAGAAGAAGGTATGGATACCGTAGATGCCAACGTACATCTCGGTTTCTTGCCTGATGAACGCGAATACGGCGTCGGAGCTCAAATCCTGCATGAATTGGGCGTACATAAAATGCGCCTGTTGACGAACAATCCGGTCAAACGTGTAGGTTTGGAGGCCTACGGACTCGAAATCGTGGAAAATGTGCCCATCGAAGTTCCGGTTACCCCCTACGACGAAAAATATATGCGAACCAAAAAAGAACGTATGGGACACACATTGCATTTCAATAAATAACCCAACTCTCAAAAACAACAACATAATGGAAACTAAAAACATATATGCTTATAACCCGAAAGAGACGGAACAGGCTTCCGTGTTTTCCAAACTCATGCGTAATGTCTATCGGTGGATGACATTCGCTTTGGCCATTACCGGACTGACAGCCGCATGCGTGGCAGGCAATGCCACACTGATGCAATTCATATTGGGGAATCAGGCCGTGTTCCTCGGACTTATCATTGCCGAACTCGTCGTAGCCTTTACCCTGATAGGCCGTGTCAGCAAATTGTCATTCACCAATGCCTCTCTATTGTTTATTCTGTATTCCATCCTTACCGGAGCTACTCTGTCTACTATTTTTCTGGTATACGAAATAGGTTCCATCGCTTCTACTTTCTTCGTCACGGCCGGTACATTCGGAGCAATGTCCCTAGTAGGATATTTCACTCATAAAGACTTAAGCAAAATGGGAACATATCTCATCATGGCACTCATCGGACTTATCATCGCAACCATAGCGAACTGGTTTATAGCCAGCACTACGCTCGACTGGGGTATCACATATGCCCTTGTACTCGTTTTTGTCGGACTGACGGCATACGATACCCAAAAAATCAAGGTCATGTTGCGTGAGCATGGAATGGGACTGGACGAAAGCACACAAAAGTTGGCTTTAATGGGTAGTTTCACTTTGTATCTGGATTTCCTGAATTTGTTTCTCCAACTACTGAAAATCCTTGGAAAAAGAAAATAACAGCAGGGAATAAGATTGATTTTTCACCAAAAAGACACCTTTTTCATCGAAAAGGAGTTAAAAGTGTAGCACATATCCGCAGAATTGCCTAACTTTGCAACATCAAGCCACGAGAATCAATAAATTAAGAAACATATATGAATCAACTATCAGACCGTTTGAACAGACTTTCTCCCTCTGCAACTTTAGCTATGTCTCAAAAAAGCAGCGAGCTGAAAGCACAAGGTGTAGATGTAATCAATTTAAGTGTCGGCGAACCGGATTTCAACACTCCGGATCATATCAAAGCGGCTGCCATCAAAGCCGTAGAAGAGAATTATTCACGCTATTCTCCCGTACCGGGCTATCCCGCACTGCGCGAAGCCATCTCTGCCAAACTGAAAAACGAAAACGGCTTGGACTATGCACCGGCGCAGATTCTTTGCTCCAATGGAGCCAAACAATCTGTGTGCAATGCCATCATGGCATTAGTCAATGCCGGTGATGAAGTGATCATTCCGGCTCCTTATTGGGTCAGCTATCCCCAAATGGTCAAATTGGCCGAAGGAGAACCCGTCATTGTAGAAGCGGGCATAGAACAAGATTTCAAGATTACGCCCGAACAGTTGGAAGCGGCCATCACGCCGAAAACACGTGCGCTGATTCTCTGTTCCCCCAGCAATCCTACGGGTTCAGTATATTCCAAAGAAGAGTTGGCCGGTCTGGCTCGCATCCTCGCACAACATGAGCGCGTGATAGTCATTGCCGACGAAATTTATGAGCACATCAATTATATCGGCAAACATGAAAGCATCGCCCAATTCGCAGAAATAAAAGACCGCGTAGTCATCGTCAACGGAGTATCGAAGGCATACGCCATGACGGGATGGAGAATCGGTTTCATCGCCGCTCCCGAATGGATCGTAAAAGGCTGTAACAAGCTACAAGGCCAGTATACCAGCGGCCCTTGCTCCGTTTCGCAAAAGGCCGCCGAAGCCGCTTATACGGGTTCACAGCAATGCGTAGAAGACATGCGCCAGGCTTTTGAACGCCGTAAAAACCTGATTGTCAAATTGGCTAAAGAAATTCCCGGATTGGAAGTGAACAACCCGGAAGGCGCATTCTATCTGTTCCCCAAGTGCAGTTCGTATTTCGGTAAGAAAGACGGTGAACGTGTAATCAACAACTCCACCGACTTTGCCATGTACCTGCTTGAAGTGGGCCATGTAGCTACAGTGGGTGGCGACGCTTTCGGATCCCCCGAATGCTTCCGTATGAGCTATGCCACCAGTGACGAAAACATTGTCGAGGCCATGAAACGGATTAAAGAAACCCTGGCCCGACTGAGATAAAAAGAAGTACGTCTTTAAATAATCTAATGCAAAGTATCTCGTCGGAAAACATTGTCGGGGTACTTTTCTTTTTACATAAAAAAACGAATAGTATTTTGGATTAAGACATAATTATAAGTATTATATAGAACACAAGGAATGAGAAAAAACATAATATGGATAAGCCTGTTTTCTTTCGCTATGACAACGATAGCGGAATCCTCTATCGCATCTGTAAATACAGGCATTTTTCCCCTCCTGGCAAAAAACAGAAAGAAAGCAGAGCCCAAAGACTCGGTTGCATCTGATTATAAAAAGCTGACGGGAAGAGACTCGGTTGCCCTCAAAGGAATTGCCAATATCATAAAGAAAAACGGCAGTTTCTATCTGGAGTTCCCGACCCGACTGTTAGGACGTGAATTTCTGGTTACCAACCGCTTGCAGAAAGTGCCTTTGGAGTTGAATGAGGCCGGAGTGAACAAGGGTATCAATTATGAGAACCAAGTCGTCACTTTCGAATGGCAACGCGAAGGAAAGAAATTATGTATCCGCCAGCAACGTCTCACTCCTGAAGTTCCTGTCACGGATGCTTTAGCCTCGTCTGTAGCAGACAACTATATCAATCCGCTTATCGCCAGTTTGAAAATAGAGGCCGTAGCACCGGACTCCAGTACCGTAGTGGTTAAAATCGACGAATTGTTCAACGGGAAGCAAACCGGGCTCAACGACGTATTCAACAACATCAATCTCGGAACGTCTGCCAATGCCGACCTCTCCCGCATCCTGGACATCAAGGCATTTGAAAGCAATATCACGGCCACTTCGGAACTGACTACCATCGTAAGGGAAGGCATGAGTAAAGTAAACGTGACCGTAGTGGTCAGTTCATCGCTCAGCCTCTTGCCTGAAACTCCGATGAGAGGACGCAAAGAGAGCAGAAAGGTCGGATATTTCACGACCCACCGCCTCAGCTACTCAGACCGTCAACAAGAACTTGAAACCCGCCGCTACATCACACGTTGGCGTTTGGAACCATCAGACGAAGCCGCTTATTTACGCGGCGAACTGACCTCTCCGAAAAAACCGATTACATTCTATATCGACCCGGCTACACCGAAGCAACTGCGCCCCTACATCCGCAAAGGTATTCTGGATTGGAACACGGCTTTTGAACAAGCCGGTTTCAAGGATGCCGTGCGGGTGGAAGAATATACCGACAGTATGGCAGCAGAAGGAGACGATTTGAAATATTCCTTATTCACCTATGCAGCTTCGGACAAGTCTAATGCCATGGGGCCGTCGGTCATCGACCCGCGTACAGGCGAAATCATCGAAGCCGACATCATCTGGTGGCACAACGTCGTATCTTTATTGCGCGAATGGATTGTTGTACAGACCGGTGCTGTCAATCCGGCCGTACGGAATCCGGAACTGCCCGACAGCCTGATGGGAGATGCCGCCCGTTTCGTAGCTTGCCATGAAGTAGGGCATTCTTTGGGTCTCAAGCATAACATGATTGCATCCTGGGCCTACCCGACCGACTCCTTGCGTTCTCCCGAATTCATGTCACGAGTAGGCGGCACAGCGTCTTCCATCATGGACTATGCCCGCTTCAACTACGTGGCCCAACCGGAAGACCACGTACCTTACGTCTCCCCACACATCGGTCCCTACGACCGCTTTGCCATCGAATGGGGATATCGTTGGTATCCGGACGAGAAAACGGAAAAAAGACAGCTCCGTGCGCTGTTGGACAGCCATACGGAGAAAATATACAAATACGGGGAAGAGCAATCTCCACGCGAAGCTGTAGACCCACGTTCCCTCAGCGAAGACTTAGGCGACAACGCCATGAAATCGGCTGGCTACGGTATAGAGAACCTGAAACGTATCGTACCGGAAATCGTTGAATGGACTACCACCGGCGAAGAAGGGCAGACCTATAAAAACGCGGCCAAGCTCTACGCCGGAGCCGTTTTCCAATGGGGACTCTATCCTTATCATGTCATGGCCAATGTGGGTGGAATCTATTTGGAAAGCACAGAAGTCGGCGACGGCCAAAAGACTTATACTTTTGTGGAAAAGGAAAAACAGAAAGAAGCCGTACAGTTCCTGCTCGACCAGTATATCACTTATCCGGCCTGGTTGTTCGACACCTCTGTTTCCGACTACACTTACATACTGAAAGAAACTCCGCTCGGCACGTTGGAACAAAGCCCTAACGCCATGTACAAGAACACGCTGAACTACTTGTTGTGGGACTTGCTGGACAACAAACGTATGGTTCGCATGTTTGAAAATGAATTTCAGAACGGCGAGAAAGCCTTTACCCCCGTGGAAATGGTAGACATGTTGCACAAACACATATTCAAGCCCACCATAGCAGGCAAGAAGCTCGACGTAATGACCCGAAACCTGCAAAAGTCGTTCGTCGATGCACTTATCACGGCGGCCGCCGAAGAGGAAGGTGTGAAAATCAACAAACGCCTCCACGCCCCCCTGCCGGCTTTGAATACCACGGCCTTGCCGTGCAACGCCCACGGATGCTCTTCTGCCATGAACGGCGATAATCGCAATGCCCGCCTCATCGACATGTATAGTACGCAAATCAACCGTGTCAGCGACGCCATCAGTGTCAAACGCGGAGAATTGATGAGCATCTTACAATTGCTGAAAAACAAACGAAACATTTCCGACCCTGCCACCCGTTTCCATTACGAGGACATGATCCTGCGTATCCAAACGGCACTCGGGTTGACTAAATAAAAACAACGAAAGGAATGAATATGAGAAGAATTGAATGTATCCTCTTGTGTCTGTTCATCGGGATTCTGTCCATGGCGGCACAGACCCGTACCGTCACCGGCTCTGTCTTCGACAAGGCAGACAACCAACCGGTTATCGGTGCCACCATAGCGGTCATGAGCGCACAAGGTACCGTGGCGCATGGCACGACAACCGACTTAGACGGTAAGTTCAAACTGGAAGTACCCTCAGGAACCCAAAACCTAACTTGCCGTTTTATGGGTTATACAACGACCACGATTCATCTTCAAACTGGAAAAGACAACTATACAGTCTATATGGAAAATGATTCCAAACAGTTGAATGAACTGGTCGTCACGGGTTATCAGGCAATCGACCGCCGCAAGTTAACCTCAGCCGTCACAACGATAAAGATGTCCGATGAGATTATCGGTGGAGTCAACAACATAGACCAGGCTCTGGCCGGACAGATTGCCGGATTGTCCAGCGTGACCTCTTCCGGCTCACCCGGTGCACCGGTCAAGTTACGCATCCGCGGAACGGCCTCCCTCAACGGAACGCAAGACCCGCTCTGGGTGCTCGACGGCATTCCATTGGAGGGTACAGACATCCCGTCTATGGAAGATTTACAAGACATAGATAACATCTATCAGACTTCAATCGCAGGTATTAATCCGCAGGACATTGAAAGCATCACGGTACTGAAGGACGCAGCAGCCACGGCCATTTATGGTGCCCGGGCTGCAAACGGTGTAATCGTTATCACCACCAAAAAAGGAAAAGCAGGCAAGCCGCAAATCAACTTCTCCATGAAGTTGACGTACAACCCCAAGACAGACATCGACCGCCTCAACCTTTTGAACTCTGATGAAAAGGTTGACCTTGAATTAGGCCTATTGCAGTCCGATTATACCTATCGCGAAAATAAAGGTGATGTAGCCCGCATCATTGCAGGCTACGGGCTGACCGATGCCTACAAGGCCGGAGGTTGGAACGCCCTCTCGCCCGAGGCACAGGCTGACATCAATGCCCTGCGAGCTGTCAATACGGATTGGAACGACATCCTCTTCCGGGGCGTGTTCAACCAAGAATACAATGTAAGCCTTTCCGGAGGTTCTGAAAAAGCTACCTACTACTCCGCCTTAGGCTACTATGTGGAACAAGGCAATGTGGAAAGCGTAAAAAACGACCGCTTCAACCTGACGCTGAAAACCGACTACCGTATCAATAGCAAACTGAAAGTGGGAGCCTCCGTATTCGCTAACCGACGCAAACAAAGGTCTTATCTGACCTATGGCGATGGGTTCACCAATCCCGTTTATTATTCACGGATAGCCAATCCCTACCTGCGTCCCTTTGACGATGAAGGAAATTATATCTACGATGTCAACGTACAACATAGCAAAGGTGATATCGCGTCAGACTTTAACATTTTCGAGGAACGTGCCAACACATCCAACATCAACACAACAACATCCTTAATGTCCATCTTCGATGCAGAACTCAAACTGGACGAACATTTCAAGGTCACCTCACAGTTTGGTTTACAATGGGACGAAGGCACTATCGAAAAATATGCCGGAGAAAACAGTTATGCCATGCGACGGGAGAAAGAACAAAACACATATTCTTACAGCGATGGCAAACGTACCTTCCTTCCCGACGGAGGAAGCAACAAAATCACGGACAGCCACCAAACCCAATGGACCTGGAAAGCCATGGCCGAATATGACAACCGTTTCAAGGACATCCATGAATTGGAAGTAATGTTGGGTACAGAAATCCGTCATAATGAATATAAATCCTTGTTCTCCGCCGCATACGGATATGACAACCGGACGCTGACGTCTGTGCCTGTGGTATTCCCCTCGGACAGAGTGGCAGAAAGCCTTCCGCTTCATACCGAAACATTCACAGAAAATGCTTTCGTCTCTTGGTTTGCCACCGGTTCTTACACGCTACTCCGTCGCTACACATTCGGAGGAAGTGTTCGTTTTGACGGATCGGACATTTTCGGTGTTGCCAAGAAATACCGTTACCTTCCACTCTATTCCGTCAGCGGATTATGGCGTGTCAGTGACGAACCGTTCATGAAGAATGTCACAGCCATAGACAACTTAGGACTTCGTGCATCATACGGCCTACAAGGCAACATTGACAAAAACACTTCTCCTTACCTTATCGGGAAATATTTGCAAGCTACCATTCTGCCGAACCATCCAGAAGATGCACTGCGTCCGCAAAATGCTCCTAACCCCAACTTGCGTTGGGAAAAGACACAAAACGTGAATGCAGGCTTGGACTTGTCACTTTGGGACAACGCCATCTCATTAAGCGTGGACTATTACTATCGTAAAGGAACAGACCTTATCGGTATGCGTATGCTGCCCTTGGAAAGCGGTTATTCTTCCACCACGGTCAACTGGGCCAGTATGAAAAACCAAGGCGTGGAAGTGGCTTTGACCACACGAAACATCCACACCAAAGATTTCACATGGTTCACCAATCTGAATTTCGGTTTCAACGACAATACCGTCTTAGAGGAAACAGTAGCCGAAAACTCCACCACACCAAGCCGGGAAGGTTATCCCGTAGGTGCCATCTTTGCTTACAAGACCGCCGGACTGGACGATGAAGGCTACCCCTTATATCTTACAAAAGACGGACAAAAACTTTCAGCAAAAGACTTTTTCCAATTAAATAATGCCGGTGCCAGTACTCTGAGCGCGGAAGAACAACGCAACCTGTTGACCTACATGGGTAGCACTGACCCGAAAGTTTCGGGCGGATTCACGAATACATTCAAGTATCAACGCGTGACATTGAGCGTCAACTGTATCTTCAACTTCGGTATGCACGTGCAGACCACGCCAAGCTACAGTCTGACCACTTATGACCGCGGTCTAAACACAAACCGCGACATCCTGAACCGTTGGACACCCGACAACCCAGAGGGGACATCTCCGAGGCTCATCAACAGCAGTGACAGGCCGGAGGAATATTCTTTTTATGATAACTATCCCATCCTGAACAGTTTGGATATCTATGTCAAAAAACAGAACTACTTCCGTTTCCAGAGCATCCGCCTTGCTTACGACCTGCCGACTCGTTGGCTAAAGCCCATTGGTGTGAAAAGTGCGTCCGTATCGCTGGAAGGACGTGACCTTTGGGTCATCGCCAGCAACTATCATAATTATCTCGACCCGGAAACGATGGGCAACCCATACGCTTCCCCCATCCCTAAAAGTTTCATCTTCGGACTTAACGTGAATTTTTAATTAGGAGAATGAACAATGAAGAAAAAATACTTTAACATAGCGTGGCTCATCGCTGTTTTACTTTCATTCACAGCTTGTAACGACTTCCTTGACATCCAACCCATTGGCAAGGTCATGCCTAAAACCGGACAAGAGTTTCGTGACTTGCTCACCGAAGCTTATTCCGCCATCCCCCCCGAACGCGGCAAGACAGTGTATCGCAGCGACGAACTTATCTTAGACCAAGGTTCAACTACCAGTGATGGCTTAAACTTATATTTGGACATTTGGAGATGGAAAGACGGAAGTGAAGATGAAAGTACGACCTCCTTTGGATGGCTCACATTTTATTACGTGTCATATATTGCCAACACCGTAATAGAAAACAAAAACGCCATCATAGAAGTTACAGAAGCCCAACGCAACCAATTAGCTGGAGAAGCATACATGCTCCGTGCTTACATGCACTACGTGTTAGTAAACCTTTACGCTCCGCCATACACGCATTGCAATCCGGCCACAACAAAAGGTATCCCCCTAAAGCTCAGCAGCGATGTAAGAGATGTGCTGTCTCGCAACACGGTAGCTGAGGTTTACTCCTCCATCTTATCAGACATTAATGAAGCTGAGAACTTACTGAACGTGGAAACATGGCCGGAAGGAGAAACTTACCGCTTCAACAAACTTTCCGTTAATGCTTTCCGAGCCCGCATATATCTCTATATGGGTGATTGGCTGAAAGCTTACCAAGATGCGACAAAGGTTGTGGAGCAACATAATGAGTTGGAAGATATGACCTCCTCTTCCCTACTACCCAACCACTACCAGTCAGCGGAAGCAATCGTATCTTTTGAAAAGGTCTTCATTCCTGAGTTTCAAACAAACGGTAGGGTATCCAACAATCTATTGAATCTCTATCGTTCCGGAGATATGCGAAAAAGTAAATTTTACCGAGCAGAAACAACATCCATAAGTTACGTAACTAAAGGTGGAAATAACGAATACCGTTGCACATTCCGTACAGCCGAGTTCTACCTGACCGCCGCAGAAGCCGCCTTGGAACTAAATGACATGGACAACGCACATTATTACCTGACGGAACTCATGAAGAAACGTTATCATAGTTCAAGATACCCCACGTATGAGGCACTTATCTTGTCCATGACAAAAGATGAATTACGACAAGAGATTTATGATGAACGCTTTCGTGAATTGGCTTTCGAAGGACATAGATGGTTTGATCTTCGTCGTACCAATCGGCCTGAACTGACCAAAACATACGATGGGGAAACTTATATCCTCCAAAAGGACGACGAACGTTATACTCTTCGCATTCCGTCAGAAGCGATTCAAGCCAATCCCGGATTGGAAGAAGAATAAGATTTATAATACAGTACAAATTTAAACAAATTTTATTATGAAGAAGTTATTATCTCTTTGCACACTTGCGGCATGTTCTGCTTTAGTTCAGGCACAGCCGTCCTCAGCACCCACATGGACAGAGTCGTTCAAAGCCGTAGCAGAAGTCGCAGACGCCCACCGAACCGCACCAGTAGCTATCACGCAAGACGGCAATGTCTATTCCACCGGACGCTTCAATCAAACGATTGCAACCGACAAAATTTTCCTTGAACCCGTAGCACAAGACAGTTACTTGATAAAGTATGACAAAGCAGGGAACGAACTGTGGGGAGTGCAATTAGCAGGTTCAGCCACCATTAAAGCCATGGTAACAGATGCTGAAGAAAACGTTTATATTACCGGTACACTGGCAGACAAAGTTGTATTCAATACGACCTCAGGAGAAACCATTACCTTAGAAGGTAAGAAAGGAGATGATGGTTCTTTCGTTAGCACCCAAAGTTTTTCTTTCGTGGCGAAATATGATGCTAACGGTACACTCCTTACTGCTAAAACACTTTCTGCTGAAAAACATCCATCGATTACAGAAATGGAAGGAAACGGCTATCTCTATTTTTCAGAAGGAGGAGTTGTTGAAGCAATCCAACTTGACATAGATAAAGAGAAGCTTTATATCTCTGCAAGTTATACAGGAAAGGCGCATTTTGAGAATCTATCTCTGCAAGCCTCCCTTGTGGATATTTCAAGCTTCATGGTAGAAGACGTACAACACTTTGCTATCGTCAGTCTTTCAGCAGAAGATCTGAGCCAAGCAAAATTAGTAGCAGAGTTAAAGCCTTCTGCTCCTATCACCCAAGAAGTGGCATACAATACTTACAGTTTTAGTTTCACCGAATCGCTTGGTTCGATCTATATCGGTGCTATTGGCTGTGGTAATCTGACTCTTGCAACCCCTAATGCCTCTAAAGACTTTACGTTCTTCTTCCCCGGAAATGGTATCACTGAGTACGGACACATCATAGCAAGTATCAACGGAAATGACTTACAAACGGCGTCATACAGTGCTCCCAAAACCACAACCGAGAATAAAAAAACAATAGACGAAATTCAAATAGATGGCAATACACTTTATGTGGGAGGCGTATTCAACGACACATTAGCTTTCGACAATACCGTATTCTCCACTAACAAGACCGACCTTTATGTTGCCGCTCTGAACAAAAACACATTGGAGGTCACGAATACATGGGTAAGCGGATATGATGAAGAAGACAACAACAAGAATGAAGAAGTATTCACAAGCATGTTAGCCGCAGAAGATAACATCTACCTGAATGGTTACCGTAAGCAAATGTCGGACAACACGATTCTCAATGGCTTATCTTATACCATTGAAAACGATAAAATCAGTGGTACAAACACAAATGGATTCATAACAGATGGTGCAGTCAATGATAAGTCCTTAGTATTTGCCGAGATTGATAAAGATGGTAACAATGCAGTGAATTACTATCAAGATATTCTTTCATCCATCGAATGCATAAAGGATAATAAGACTTTACCCGCCCAACGTGTAGGCAATACGTTCTACTTCGCAGAACCGAACGACATCACTGTCTACGACCTGCAAGGCCGTATGTTGAAACAGGCCAACCATGCCACTTCCGTCAGCATCGACGACCTGAACCAAGGTATTTACATCCTTTCAAACGGAAAGAGCACAATGAAAGCTCAAAAAACGAATTTCTAAAAACGAATACCTTTCCATACTATCAAAACCCGCCATTCTCGGTACATTCCGGAATGGCGGGTTTGTTTTTACCAGGCCGCACGAATACAATCACGACAGCAACCAAAGGGAATTACACTTTATCTTTTTGAAGCATCTTTCCGCAATTCACCTATTCCCCAAATAATGCCTACCAACATCAATATTCCAAAAGCTGAAATAAAATAAATCAACCCCATAAGTAATTTGTTTTTTTATTAGACAACACGAATAAGATACAACCAAAAACGACAGCCAACAAAACGAAAACAAATCCAATGGTAAAAAGCCACGCCGTATTGATTTCAAGTTGCATTATAGCTGCAAGAATAACACCTCCAAAGATTAGTTTAGCGAAGTCGAAGCATAAATCCCCGAGTTTCTCCAAGACCAAATTCGTTTTAAAATCACTCTATCCTTTCATAAAGGCAAAGATATACGTTTTCCCCGAACCCATCAACAAAACAAAGGAATTTGTTTCCCAGAGTACTCCCAACCGTTTTTTAGGTCGCATTCCGACAAACTGTCAAAACGACAGTTTCACCCTCACGAGAATGCTTTATTCCGAACTGGAACGAGGCTTCGATAAAAAGAAACGATTCTCGCGCATCGAACGAAAGTCCTTCTGTCAGTCATTCCACGCCTCCCTCTAACTTTTTGCACACTGGAAAGGCTGGCCGTACGTAGGCCGGAGAGACATGAGAAAGCCAAAGGCTGCACTTGCCTGTTATCGTGTCATTCGGAATCTGACAACAACCGTCCCCCATTTAGAGAAAAAAGGGCGGGAAACGCTGATTTTCCCGCCTCTTTCAGCCAACTTTTCCACCCAAATACGGACTTTTCCGTCAGAATATGAGGAGAAAAAAATGTTTTTCTGCGCCGAACGAAAAATCATTCTCATGCAATTGATTCTTAAAATCCATCAACAAATCTCGTAAATAAGGGTGTAATGTGAAAATATGTGTTTAAACGCCAAGCAAAACCCATACACATCGCCTTTTTCAAACGTCTTTTCCATCCACAAAAACGGCTGCGACCTTACATTTTATCTCCCGAACAGGGATTTTCGCATCAAAAAGACAGGGATGACTCCCTGCTAATGAACAGACGACCGCGGATTTTAATGCGTTTCAAAACCGCCTATCCCCTGCACAAGGCACGCCGCATTCCTAACACTATCCAAACGGATACGACGAACGGAGCCGTCAGCGTAGTCATTCCCAGACTCATCCCCCAAACCTGCAAAAGGACTGAGATCACGACGGACAATGTAGCCCACGCTGCCCCTGCCCAGGAACGGTCGCCCAAAGCAATGGCGCAAAGCACTGCATTATACCCAAACAAACCGGCATTGAAAGCCGCATAATCGGAACCGACCATCCAGACCATGCCCAAAGGCAACAAGGCTCCCCACACCGTATACAAGGCATGGATACGGGAATTGAGCAATATGCCGGCCAAAAAGAAAAGTCCGGAAAGCACCGTGCCGCCTTGGAACATGACCTGACCGATATTCAGACTGAAAGCCTGAAACAAGTCGGACGTCGTTTCTTCCGACATCACAGAAGGCAACAACAATGAGGGAAACCACCAACGGCAAAGGGCCAACAACAACCATACGGTAAGAATGAAAGGAGCCGTGAAACCGGGCAAAAGTTTCTGATAACCGAACACGCGGGCTATCCATGTGGAAAGCACGGAACCCGCCACCAACAAAAGGAGGGAAGCTATCCCTGTTTCCATAAATATACCTACGGCAATGCCTACCAACGTACCGTTGAAACCATACAAACCGTCCTCTATATCTTCTTTTGAGTATCCGGAAAAGAACGCCGTCAGCGTACCGACAAAATTACCCAACAGGGCAAAAAGCGCCAATAGCCACGAGTTGCAAGCTATCCCCACTAACATCAACAAACCCGAAACCGCATTGTTCTGGAACATGACTTGCCCCACTCCTCTTCCTATTATAAATAATCCCTCACGCATACTTCTTGTCTTTATAAACGAAAAACCTTCTCCTCCTTTCGGAAGAGAAGGCCTTTCTTGTCTAACTTTTAAAGATTATGTGATCTCCCTTATATTTAGAGAGAAATTGCACCCGAAGGACATACATCGGCGCAAGTACCGCACTCAGTGCAAGCGTCAGCGTCGATTACATACTTTTCACCTTCAGAAATTGCGCCTACCGGACACTCGTCGATGCAAGTACCGCAAGCTACACAATCATCACCAATTACGTAAGCCATATCAATTAGAATTTAAATTATTAATGCCTTGTTTTATTCAAACGATACCGCAAAGTTAGTATTAAAATAGAATCCCCCCAAATATTTTCTCACTATTTTTAGTGATTTTCATCCGAAAAGCCACGGTCAAATGCAATAAGCTACGTATCTTTGCGTTGTTTTCTAATAAATATCAATGATTCATGAAAAGAATTCTGGCCGTCCTCCTTTGCCTGCTGTCCGCATACGGCATGATGGCACAGGAGCGCAAACTCCAGCATCGTCCGTACATCGACCAAAGAAGATTCCACTACGGATTCCTCTTCGGCGTGCACATGCAGGACCTGGAACTGAAAAACAACGGCTATGTAGACCCGGAAACCGGCGAGCAATGGTATGCCGATGTGGACAACTACAGTCCGGGATTCAGTGTGGGCGTATTAGGTGAAATGCGCCTGAACACCTATTTGTCCCTGCGCCTCGTCCCTACCCTGCATTTCGGACAGAAGCACGTGTCTTTCCATGAACAAAGAACGGGGCAGGACAGTACGCAAAACATCAAATCGACTTATATCTCCGTCCCACTGGACTTGAAGTTCGCCGCCCCACGCTATAACAACTTTCGCCCCTACTTCATCGCAGGCGTAAACCCCATGGTGGACCTGACTACCAAGAAACAAAAAGCCCTGCTCATGAAACCTTTCGACTGTTATATCGAGGTGGGCATGGGCTGCGACATCTACCTGCCGTTTTTCAAGCTCATCCCCGAACTGAAGTTCTGTTTCGGTTTGGCAGACATCTTACAAAAAAACCGCAACGATTTGATAGACAATTCGCTGCGGAAATTCACCAATTCCTTGGACGGGGCATCGTCGAAAATGATCGTATTGACGCTCTATTTCGAATAAGGGTCAGTCCCCTGTCGGCGACATCTCCAACAGCAGCATGCCGACATAACGTCCGTGCTTGCCCATCTGGTTGCAATACACATCCTTCCCGTCGGCATTTTTCAACACTTCGGGATGCTCGAAATAAGTATGTGAATGGCCGCCGAGCACAATGTCGATATGGCGCGTGGCCGGCACCAGTTCCGTGTCGTCCAGACCGTCGATATCCCACCCCAGATGGGAAAGGCATACCACAAGGTCGCAATGCTCCTTGTTTTTCAATTCATCGGCCACCCGGTTGGCAGCCGTAACCGGGTCTTCATACGTCACCCCCTTGTAATTCTCCGAGGCAACCATCCCCTCCAACTGCGTGCCCAGTCCGAACACTCCGACCTTCACGCCCTTACGTTCCAATATGACATACGGGCGTACCAATCCTTCCAACACCGTACCTTCGAAATGATAGTTCGCACAAACGATGGGAAAAGTCGCCTCGCGGAATATGCGCGCCATGTTGTCCAATCCAAAATCAAATTCATGATTCCCGATGGTGGCCGCATCGTAACGCATTTCGTTCATCAACTTCACTTCCACATCCCCTTTATATAAGTTGTAGTAAGCAGAACCTTGCGAAAAGTCACCGCTGTCAAAAAGCAACAAGTCCGGGTCTTCCGCACGCAAATCGCGCACCAGCGCCGCACGGCGCACAAAACCGCCTTTATCCGCCAATGCCGTATCGGATGAATTCGGATTGACCGGCATCACACAACTGTGCGTATCATTGGTGTGCACGATACGTAATTCCACTTCACCGTCTTGCGCCGCAAACACGGTGCTTGCCAGTCCGCACAAGACCGACCACATCATAATCCTTACCTTTTTCATTGTCCGGTTTCTCATTGTTTAACGATTCTACCCTCCATACGGGCCGTGATTTTATCCCCCTGCGCAGCCGTCCGGCGAATGGACTCCATGATCAAATCGCGTACGGCTATATTCGTGACTTTCTTCGACAAATTATCTTTCAGGGCATACATCTTGTCATTTCCCTCGGCCAGATAGTCCAACGTAGAAATCACATATATACCATTGGGGTCAATCGGTTTTCCCCCGACCTCGGCACGCAGAAGACGCCCGTCTCCCGTAATGACCAGACGAGCCCCGCTGATGCCCTCGCCCCCCACGGCAGCTATCTGTTCCATCAGCTCCGTCAGTTTACGCCCGTCCAAAGAGAGGATGCACAAGCGGTTCTCGAACGGGGCTATTTCCAACACATCTCCATACGTCACCTTACCCTTAGGCATTGTACTCCTCAGCCCGCCGATATTACACAGACCGATATCGGCCATCTTGCCCACCCGGAGCGACCCCTCACGCAACACGTCGGCCACAAAATTAGACAAAAGGCTCTCGGGACGGTCTGCCCGCATAGCCACTTCGCTCTCTCCCAACACCGGCGACATCATACTGTCCACGGCATGACGGTAGGGAGCCACCACGCGCACCGCACCGCTATCGGGCCTGGCGTCTAGACGGTTCGTCACCTCATAGCGTCCGGCTTTCACCTCTTCCAGTTCGTAACGCTGGGCAAACGTAGCCACCGACCACCCGCAACATGCGGATAAAAGCAAAAATCTGAATGTTCTCATCACATCGAAATTATATTCCACTCCAAAATTACAGAAAAAAGCCACATAATCTGTCATTTCATCCGAAAAAAGAAACGGGAGCGGTTGGTTAATTCGCAAAATAGCCGTACCTTTGCACCGCTTTCCGTACAATCGCTGGCAGGATGCAGAGTTCCCTGTTATGTTGTATTGGGACGACAAACAATTTAATGATTAAAACAAACAATGGCAGATTTAATTAAAATTGCAGAAGAAGCGTTTGCTACCGGTAAGGAACACCCCAAATTCAAAGCAGGCGACACCGTTACCGTAGCATATAAAATCGTCGAAGGTAACAAAGAGCGTATCCAACAGTACCGTGGCGTGGTCATCAAGATTTCAGGCCACCAGAACAAAAAACGTTTCACGGTTCGCAAAATGTCCGGAACGGTGGGAGTAGAACGTATATTCCCGATTGAAAGTCCGAACATCGACAGCATCGTAGTGAACAAGATCGGTAAAGTACGCCGTGCTAAATTGTACTACCTGCGCAAACTTACCGGCAAGAAAGCCCGTATCGCAGAAAAACGTACGATTGCCAGCAAATAAGTCTCATACGTTTCAAAATCACACAGCGTCGGAAAGTATCTCCCATGAAAGGAACTTTCCGACGCTGATTTTTTCTCCCTATCCTCCCGAAAGACGAGAGGTCAGACCAAACACAAACCCTCGTCCGTAATCTCGATAAGCCTTTTCTTATAAAGGTCGCCCACGGCCTTTTTGAAAACTTTCTTGCTGACACCGAACATCGCGTAAATTTCTTCCGCCGGACTCTTATCACACAGAGGGGTACGGCCTGAATTATGCTGCAAATGTTCCAAAAGCACTTGCGAAAAATCGTCCACTGCTTCCCGCCCCTGTTTCTGCAAGGTAATATCCAGCTTACCGTCCGGACGGACTTGCTTTATATAGGCCTGTACACGGTCTCCCGTATGTAAAGGCCGGAACAGGTCATTCTCGTAGACCAGACCGGAAAAACGGTTGTCCACAATGACCTTAAAGCCCAAATCCGTTTTTTGCCAGACTAAAATCTGCACCTCATCGCCTTCACGGTAAGGAGGCATCTCGTCCGACAAATAACGTTCCACTTTGGCCGAAGCCATCAGCCGGTAGCTTTCTTCGTCGACATGCAAATGCACGATATAACTCCGCCCCTTCTGCATCTTGAGCTTCTGCTCACGGAATGGCACGAACAAGTCTTTCATCAGCCCCCAATCGAGAAACGCCCCGTAATTGTTTACCCACGCGACCTGCAAATAAGCAAAATCCCCGACTTGAGCCAAAGGTGTCTGCGTGGTAGCGACCAAACGTTCTTCGCTGTCCAAATACAAAAAGACATCCAACTCGTCTCCCACGCTGCAACCTTCCGGCACATAACGCGCAGGCAGAAGAATCTCTCCCGCATCGCCTCCATCCAAATACATGCCGAAATCCACGGCCTTAACCACCCTGAGGCGATTCATCTTTCCTAATTCTATGTTCATAGGGTTATATTTTTATCATCGGTTATCAAACCGTCTTTCATGTGAATGGTACGGTCTGTCAAACGTGCCAACTCATCATCGTGGGTCACAATGACGAACGTTTGCCCGAACCGGTCCCGTAAATCGAAGAACAACTGATGCAGTTCTCCCTTGTTTTTCGTATCCAGACTCCCCGAAGGCTCGTCGGCAAACACTACGGAGGGATGGTTGACCAAAGCGCGTGCCACAGCCACCCGCTGCTTTTCTCCTCCCGAAAGTTCGTTAGGCTTATGCGAAGCCCTGTCGGACAGTCCCATGAAATCCAGCAACTCTTGTGCCCGCGCCTTGGCCTCACTTGTGGAAGCATGCCCGATGTACGCCGGAATCATCACATTTTCGAGTGCCGTGAACTCGGGCAATAACTGATGGAACTGAAACACGAACCCGATGCGCCGGTTACGGAAATCCGCCATCTCCTTGCGGCCCAGGCTTTCCATGGCGACCCCGTCGAGCCGGACGCTTCCGCTGTCCGGCTTGTCCAACGTCCCCATAATCTGCAACAGCGTGGTCTTTCCGGCACCGCTCGGCCCCACGATGCTCACCACCTCGCCCTTACGGATATCGAGGTCGATTCCTTTGAGCACTTCAAGCGAACCGAAACTTTTCCTTATATTCCTGACTTCTATCATAATCCTTCTATAATCTGCTTATCACATATTGTGCCAAATAACAACCGAACACTGCAGGCATATAACTCACCGTGCCCGTTGTGGTCTTCTTATTCCGTTCTCCCTCAACCTGGACCAAAGCGGCCGGGTCGGCCTGCTGGGCGCAAAACACCACCGGTAACGGACGGCGCATACCGTCTCTTTTCAGCCGTGTCCGCACAGCTTTGCTCAGCCCGCAATGAAACGTTTCCCACAAGTCGGCAAAACGGATTTGGGTGATATCCGTTTTCGCCCCGGCTCCCATGCTGCTCACGATCCTAATGCGTCTTTTCATCGCTTCTTCAATCAGAGCACACTTGGGCGCTATCGTGTCGATAGCATCAACGATAAAATCAAACTTCGCGCTGTCCAGTAAAGCACCGGCCGAGTGCTCCTCCAGAAATTCAGCCCGCACGGTCAAGTCGAGTTCCGGATTAATATCCTTAAAACGCAGCCCCAACACGCGGACTTTTTCCTCTCCGACCGTCGAATGCAGGGCACACAACTGACGGTTGATATTGCTCGGTTGCACCCGGTCGGCATCCAACAACGTCAACCGTCCGATTCCGGCACGTACCAACATCTCGGCGGCATACGCTCCTACGCCACCCGTACCGACCACCAAGACATGTGCCCGGCGGAAACGTTCCATCTTGTCCGGCCCCATCAGAAGCGACGTACGCTCCAACCAATCCGGTGTGGTCATTGGCTTTCCTCCTTTCCGTTGCTTCGCGACAACCAATTCTTATACCACTCCTTGGCCGCCTCGTAACGCAAATCGGTCGTCAACGGTTCATTCACGCTCACATCCTTCGTGGCAGCCTCGGCATACACATCCGGGAAGATCAACATCAGCCCCGTATTCATATAATACTTTTTGATTTGGCGGGGAATGTGGTCGAACGACGGGCGGAAGGAAATAGACCCTCTACGCGCTAACACGACCACCAGCATGTGGTCTTCCCTGACCTCCCGCGAAATGCGCTTCAACTCATTTCCGCCATCGGTTTGTACATATTCCGCACGGATAGATGCATGGTAAGTCTCCAAATAACGTTGTAAAATCCGAATGGTATCGGGATGGGCATGGTAAATAATCCTACATCCCAGTCCTACAGCCAAACGTGCCACACGCTCTACCCAATGATAAAAACCGGCCTCAAACTGGGCCTTGGCCGGCACGGCTACATGAATACGGCGAATCGTATTGACCGGCACCGTACAACGTATCATCGTAATCTGGCGGTTCAGGCGGTTCAGCAAACTAATCAGCACCGGCCCGAAAAACGACTCGGAAGGGGAATTCTGCATGTGTAAGCCTACCACCAGTTCGGAATAATCGTTTTCTTTCATGGAATGGATGATACCGTTTGCCAGATTGGTAGCCAAACGCACTTTGGTCTGCATCTGCACGTTGGCAGCGGAAGCTACAGCCGAAGCCGCCTCCAGCAGTTTCATCCCTTTCTCCCGGGCTTTGTCATCATTATCCAACACGACGTTGATGGCACTCATCGGCGCATCCGACTTGTCTTTCCGCATCAATAAAGCCATGTTGACCAAATCGTCCACCGTATCGGGATAAGCCAAGGCAATCAAGGCCGACTCCTCATCAAGCGGACGGCTCTCGTTGATATTACCGTCCTGCAAAGCCAACCTACGTGCCGCCACGTCCGTAATCAACGAACTGACCACACACGTCACCAATATCAGTAATATCGTACCGTTCAGCACATCTTCATTCAACAACCGCTCGCCGAAAGGCAAAATGATATTATAGCCGACCAATACCGCAGCAAGCGTAGCCGCAGCCTGGGCATTGCTCAGACCGAACATCAGTTCCCGCTCCAATACCGACATCTTAAAAGCTTTCTGCGTCACCCATGAAGCGATCCATTTTCCCGCCAACGCCATGGTAATCATCACTGCCGCCACTTTCAGAGCCTCTCCCGAACCGAACAGCACGCGCAGGTCGATAATCATACCGACCCCGATAAGGAAATAAGGAATAAACAAAGCGTTGCCCACAAATTCCAAATGATGCATCAGCGGCGCGCTATGCGGAATAAGCCGATTCAATACCAGTCCGGCCAGGAAAGCGCCTAATATCCCTTCCATTCCGATAAGCTCCATCAGGCCAGCACTTAAAAAGACCATGGCCAGCACAAAGATGAACTGAATGACCGGATCGTTGTACCGACGGAAAAACCACCGGGCGATACGGGGAAAAGAATATACGATAAAAAGGGAAAGCAGGATGACTTTCAACAAAAGCACAACGCCGAACCAACCTCCGTGCACCTCTTCACGGAACATGCCCGAGATGAAAGCCAATACCAACAAGGTCAGCGTATCGGTCACAATAGTTCCCCCCACCGCAATACTCACACTGCGGTTACGCGACACCCCGTATCGAATCACGATAGGATAGGCTATCAAGGTGTGCGAGGCATACATACTGGCCAGCAGAACGGAAGTCACCAAGCTGTATTTCAGAAGGAACACATTGCTGACGACGCCCATCGTCAGGGGAAAAACAAATGCCGCCAACCCCAACGTCAACGCCTGCCAACGAATCCGCTTCATGTGCTGCATATCCATCTCCAGACTGGCCAAAAACATGATGTAATACAAGCCCACGTTCCCGAACAGTTCAAAGCTGCTGTCCTTGTCTAATACATGCAAGCCGTAAGGTCCGATAAGCACACCGGCCAAAATCATACCGACAATGTGGGGTATCTTCAGTTTACCCAATAAAATAGGTGCAAACAGAATGATGCTCAACACTAAAAAGAATATCCACGTGGGATCCGTGACGGGAAAATATGTAGACAAGTCGGGCATCTGCATGAGTATCTGTATTAAATTAATATGCAAAGTAACGAAAAAGTTTCCATTTTGTATGTCCAATCGTAATAAATTATCTATTTTTGCAACCGGAATCATCACAACTTCTTAAAAATTATATGAAATGAAAGTAGCAATTGTAGGTGCGAGCGGCGCGGTGGGTCAGGAATTCCTGCGCGTGCTCGAAGAGAGAAACTTCCCATTGGACGAATTGGTATTATTTGGTTCAACCCGCAGTGCAGGTTCCAAATACAAATTCCGTGGCAAAGAAATCGAAGTGAAGCTTCTTCAGCACAACGATGATTTTAAAGACATCGACATCGCCTTTACCTCGGCCGGTGCCGGCACATCCAAAGAATTTGCCGAAGACATCACCCGTTACGGGGCAGTCATGATAGATAACTCCAGCGCTTTCCGCATGGACAAGGACGTGCCTCTCGTTGTACCCGAATGCAACGCAACCGATGCCTTGGAGCGTCCGCGCGGCATCATCGCAAACCCGAACTGTACGACCATCATGATGGTGACGGCTTTGCAACCCATCGAAAACCTGAGCCATATCAAACGTATCCACGTGGCCAGCTATCAGGCTGCCAGCGGTGCGGGTGCCGCAGCCATGGCCGAGCTGGAACAGCAATATCGTGAAGTATTGGAAGGCAAACCCGTCACTGTGAAGAAGTTTGCCTATCAGTTGGCTTATAACGTCATCCCCCAAATCGACGTATTCCAGGATAACGGATATACCAAAGAAGAAATGAAGATGTTCAACGAGACACAGAAGATCATGCACAGCGACGTGCAGTGTTCGGCCATGTGTGTACGCGTACCGGCCCTGCGCTCTCATTCGGAAGCCATCTGGTTGGAAACGGAACGTCCGCTCACGGTAGAGGAAGTGCGTGAAGCCATCGCCCACGGCGAAGGCGTGCAACTGATGGACGACCCGTCCACACAGACTTACCCCATGCCGCTCTTCCTGGCCGGAAAAGATGATGTATACGTAGGCCGTATCCGTAAGGACCTAGCCAACGAAAACGGCATGACGCTTTGGCTCGTAGGCGACCAAATCAAGAAAGGTGCCGCACTGAATGCAGTGCAGATTGCCGAATATTTGATTAAGGTCGGGAATGTGAAGTAAACGCCATCTTCGGCCTCCTATCACGAATAATTTAAATATTTTCATAAAATCCAAAGACGGGCAAAACTAACGAATGAGTGGTTTTGCCCGTTACACATTAACCTCAATTCCATATTCATGTATTCCAAAAGACTCCATCCGAAAAAAGGTTTATGCCTTGCAGTCCTATTGTGTTTCAACACTCATGCCATGCCTGCCCATTCCTTGCCCGGGCAAGAAACCACCGGCCATTCCACAGTCGATACGACTTTCACCGCTCCAAACGATTGGGCCGTCACTGCCATCCCGTTCAAACTCTACGGAGAACGACAAGTCAACCACGTAAAAATCAACTGGCAACCATTGAAAGGTATCCAATACTACAAAGTATATAGAAACGGGCAACTCATCGGAGAAACCCAAGGGAATACTTATGATGATTATGACCTGAAAACGGACCAAACTTACACTTACCGGGTGGATGCTTACCGAGAACATCAAAAAGCAGCCAGTTCCGCAACACAAGAAACCCGCACCTTTACTTATTCCGGCGAGACGGCTTTGTACGACAACCGAAACGGCCGGCACCTCCGAACCACACCGGACAAACCGTCGGGATTTAAAATCGGCAAGACTTACTTCTCCTACCGTCTGCACCGAACCCACAAGGAGTTGAATGGCAAGGAGGAAAACGGTTGGCTGCTTTCCGAATCAGAGTCGGAAACAGGACTAAAAGACAGTTGGAGCAAACCGCGGGAAATAGCATTCTATCCGAGCGTGAACTTCGAGGGCATCGGATTCCACTATAATAAAAAGACACGCAAGGTCGTACTGTCCTCCCATTATGAAGACCAAGGCGGATATACCGCAGCTAAAATCTTTCTGGCACAAATCACGCCAAAAGGCGGAATCGAAATCGGCACCATGGAGCGCCCCTTGGGGCATGATTCCAGAGACCAGTCCCTGTTTGTCGATGAAGACGGGACGGCTTATCTCCTGTCCGCCACTAATATGAACAGCGACATCAACATCTACCGGTTGGATGAAACATGGACTAAACCCGTGGCACTGGCCAACACGATATGTAAAGGCCAACACCGTGAGACCCCTTCCATCATTAAAAAAGACGGAACCTATTATTTTTTCAGTTCCAAAGCATCGGGATGGTATCCAAGCCAGACGATGTATGCCTCAGCCGACCGCATAGACGGCAAATGGTCTCCGCTGAAAGAAATAGGGAACAACTCGACTTACGGCGTACAATTCAACTACGTACAACAAACCGTCGGAACACGTGAGACGTTAGGGCTGTGGGGCTTCCACTGGGGTGCCCAATACCATCACCGGGACCCGGACGGAACTTTTACCCGTATCTCTCCGGCTACGTTCAACCACGGATATGCTTCGATGAACTACTTCCGGTTCGTGGAGTTCCATGACCAATATGGTATCATCCCGGTACAAAACGGCAGGAATCTTACGTTGGGAGCCACGGTTGTGCCTTCACACGCACCGGGCGATGGTTCCGCTGCCCCGGATTGCATCACAGACGGTTCGGACATGGCCTCCTCTCCTTATTTCAAAAGCAGCCATTACCCTTATTCCGTGACCATAGAACTGCCCCAACCCTCCCGTATCTCTGAAATCAATCTGGCCACCCGGTTGGTTAACGGTTCCGAAACGGCTTATAAGTACACCATAGAAGGCAGCATGGACGGACAAGAGTACCAAACACTCATCGACGGAAGAAACAGTTGGACCGTAGGATTCCACATCCTCCCCGTCGAAGACCGTTCCGCGTACAAGTTCCTTCGTCTCAATGTATTCCAAATCATAAATGTACACAACAACCATCCGGCCACATGGGCGGACGGAATATATGAATTCACGGCATTCGGCTTTCCGTTGTAACGGGAAGCCCCCTCTTTCCTATATTCCCTCCCCTCATAAACAAGGAAATGCACAACAGAACGGGCAAAAACGGCGTACACCGCTTTTGTCCGTTCTGTCAAAGGTCAACACTTACGATTTTAATGCCATGGCCGAGAAGTTCCCTCCTCACGCTAATCCGTTGTTACGGCATAATCCTGAGGAATGATCAGAAAACTGAATCCGGCAGCTCCGCCCCCTCCATTCTCCAAACGAAGAAGGACACGATTCCAGCCTTGCTGGAAAGTAAAGGGTTCGATATGCTCGTCGATATGATACCAACTGGTGCCTTTATCCTGCCAAACATCTTTCCCGTTAATCCATATACGGCCGCTGTCGTCCGTACCGATAGCCACCAACATGGTTGTCGCCTCATCGAAGTACAGCTCCGTATAAGCATAATAAGTAGAATGTCCGGTCGTGACAGGCACTGTATTGTGCATGGACTCGCTCTGCATGAATTTCCAACGCAGGGTCCCATCCAGCTTCACCTCCTTCCCAATCATCTTAATCGGGTCGGACTCTGTCTCTTCGATACCCACGCCTACCTGACCATCCGTGTACACGGCGTCGAAATCGACTGAAATTTCAGGCTGATGGATTATGGCAAAATCATCCCGTCTGTAATTCTCCCACGGACCAATCATATACCATGTATTCACGTAAAGCCACCCTTTACGCTCAGCATCTTTAGAGAAACGTCTTCCGGGTAACGCCTGCGCCTTAACCATACTTTCGTTCAAACGAGGGCCACGGTACTCACTATAGGGAGTCATCACCTCATCATTTTCATAATTTACGCCGCCAAGGCCTCCATCTCCGCCTCCGCCACCGTCTCCGGTTCCTCCTCCGGCACCGCCGCCATTTCCGTTGCCTTTCCCATTACCGGCTGCATTTCCGGGTTTGCCGACATTACGGACCAAACCAAAAAGACTCTCCAAGCGTGAACCGGCCAAACCGGCCTGACGGGATGCCTGACTCAATAATCCCCGGTAATTATTCAAGTCGGCTGTCGATCTGACGGAAAGCCCCGCACTGGCATTGCTACGTCCCGAACGCTCCCAGTCTGCCCCTCCGGTTTGCATCGCTATCAACTCCTCAAAATCCGGCATACGGGTGGAACTTTGTTGCAGCGACTTATAAACCTCCGGGAAAGACAAACCTTTCTGCAACGTCTGCTTTGCCGCATTCACCGCCAAGTGGTTCTGTTGAATCTCACGTTCGTACTGACGTAACATCTCATAAATGTCCTGTACAGACGGGTCACTCCCCAACGGAGGATTCCCCGCCTTCGGTATCTTACGGGCGGCAGAAACATCATTGGCATCCTTGGGCGCAGAGCGCGGCAACTTGCGGGCCTCAACCTGCGACAGAAGGCTTTCCTTGCGGTTACGCATCTTCTCAGCCATTTTTTGAAATTGCAAAAGCTGGCTCTTTAAACTTTTCTTCACCGACATCTCCGACAGCTCCACCAATTGCTCGGCATAGCGGGACGGTAAAGTACGCTGCGCCTGTTCCGCTTTCATCTTCTCACTCAACTTGGCTACTTTCACGGCACGCGGTTTCAACGCACCCCGATGCTCTATCGGTTGTTTACCTTCCGGTAATTTCAGGGTACCGGCCGGAACTGGAACCGGAGCATAATAAATCGCCCATGCAAAAACCGCGCATGCCACAATGGCCACAATCCAAGACAAGACAATGACTTTCCGGTTAGTTTTCGTTGTAGTGTTCATCGTACGTACGTATTCCTATATTATTCAAATTATAAAACTGACAGGCATCCATCACTTCCACAAAACGTCCGAAAGGTGTATCCCTATCCATATCTATTCGTATGCGTCGGTCCGGAGTGGCTATACAGACCTCTCGTAATTGTTCGTGAAGGAAGTTGGCCGTACAAGGCTGCCCGTCCCAATAAAAGTTCCCTTCGCTGTCCAGTCCCACAATGGCTTGTTTGTCGTCCGGCTTGAGCTTGACAGCCGCCTCCGAGGTCGGCAAATTCACCGGAATATCCCTGCTTTTCACTTTTGTCATGGTAGAAACCAAGAAAAAGATCAGCAACAAGAACACGCAGTCAATCAACGGAGACATGGAGACTTCAGGTTCCTCTTCGTTATTTCCCAAAGGTAGTTTCATAAGGCTTTCCTCCTAAGCGGACACGCGTATGCGTAAATCCTTCCAATTGACATTTATCAAATATTTCTATCACGGTACTGACCGGCACCGAACGGTATGCAGCCACATCTATGGATATCTCCGTACCCACCTTTTCCCGCAATCCGTTCAGATAAGTATCCAAGTCTCCGATAGGCAGGTAATCGTTCTCGCCGGTATAAGCGTCATGATGCACCACCTCATAGACCTGCTTGTCTTCATCCACGGCAATAATGACCGTATTTTCCCCCGAACGGGTTGTCGACAAGCTGGAAGTCATCTCCGGAAGCGACAAGGGAATCTGCATTTCCCACTTCTTCATCATCGTTGTGACCAGAAAGAATATGAGCAACAGAAACACACAGTCTATCAGAGGCGACATCTGAATGTCTACTTTCTCTTCTTCGTCAAGAGGCAATCTCATGGCTATTCGGTTTTCTTGTTCAAATAAATGGCATTCACCACACTCTCTATTCCCATCTCTATTTGCGAACCCAAATTGGAAATCCGGCTCTTGAGAATGAAATACACAGCAATGGAAGGCATGGCCACCACCAGACCGGCTGCCGTAGTAATCAGAGCCTTCGAGATGGAGTCGGACAATATGGAAGCGCCACCCTCATCTCCAAACAAGGCCACAAGCCCGAAAGCCTCGATCATTCCCACTATCGTTCCGAACAATCCTAACAAGGGGGACAAAGATGAAATGACAGTCAGCGGATAAATACGCGAAAGATGGCTTCGGATATCCCGCGCCGCCATGTCACCGGCAGTCTGACATACCGTTTCCCAATCGGCATCCCGATGCTCCACGATAAAGCCGAGCGAATTGCCTAAAGTAGAAGAACTCTTTTTACATAAATCGACAGCACCATCATAATCCTTACGTGCAATGCATGCATTGACCTTTTCTGCCAGGTTCTTAGGTGCCAAACGTCCACGAGTGGAAGTAAAGAAGCGTTGGATCGTAATGACCAAAGCCAAAATTCCCAGCAAATAAAGAGGATACATGATAAAGCCGCCGGCCTTGATTTGTGCGGCCCAGTCTATCTGCACCTGCTGTTCTGCCTCTTCTTCCTCTACAGGAGTGTCCAACGATATGGAATCTGCCACAGCATCGTTCACCGTTTCTGCCGCAGCCACCTTACCCGGCAATATCTTTGGTGCCACATCGGCAAAAGCATCCTGGGTCGCCCCTAAGATGATATTATCGAAACCGGCATCCCGACGGGTCGGACAAAGGAAAGACACGTCCGTCAACGTAAACTCGCCAAAGTCTTTCCACAAATCCCGGGTAACCACCATCCAACCGCCGGTCACCTTCTTGTCTACTTTCAGTCCGGACAGTTCCTTCCCCGGACCGGCCATATATGTATAATTGTATTTTTTCCCGGGCGCATTACCCTTCACATTTTTTACGCCCAATTGCATACCGATTTCCTCTCCGCCCCATTTGATCCAGGCAAATGTAATATAACGGTATTGCCCCGGGCCGGGATTTTCACGGATAGGAATAGACAATCCGGAAATACGGGTAGGTGTCTCCGAAGGTTGCACATAGATGTAATGCGTGCTCTTCTCCGAACTGCCTCCTTCCCGGACGGCGTCGGGGACTGAAATCCGGGCACCAGTCGGCACCTTGTCTTTAAACACTTCATAACGTTCCTTGGCCATTGCCTGGGATGTCCCCAACAAACAAGCCAATAACAAAGCCCACACCAACGAATACGTTCTCTTCTTCAATAAAATTCTCATGATAATGACATTTATATAATTTGATAGTTTTTATATCGGCAAAGATACCGACCAGCTCCCATTTTGCCTTCCTATTTTCATTCAATTCCATGACACAAAAATGGAAAAGGCAACTTTTCCCAAAATAATTCATCCCTACCGATTTTTATTCAGGCAAGCATACCTAAAAGCCACCGCAACGCCCCTCCTCAATGCCGACCGTCAGGATTCCCATCGGCTCCACACCTCCAGAAAGTTTTCCAAAACATGTTTCATCTTTCAGGAGTCCCAATAACACGTTTATAGTTAACCGTTTAAGGGCTGAAAGATAAATAGGCGATGTTTCAGGCAGAAACACCCCACCCCTACAGGACGATTGGAAAAGTCCTGCCTCAGGACGTGTTTTTTTCTGCGCCAAACGATTTTTCATTTGCCTGAGACTGATTTTCCGTTCTGCGCCAAACGATTTCACCACTTACGGCAAGACGGACACATGCAGCGGCCTGACCAGAAGCTGAAAGACGGACTTGTATCCTTCAGCCGATAAATGCACTGGAATACAACCACTTGACGCCCATCCTGAAAGATGAACCCATTTTTCTGAAAAATCCTTGGTGTATAAGCGTGGCATAACGGAGGATACTCATTCAAACAAGACTTGGCTGCCCCAATCGAAATCCTTGTTCCAAATGATATAAGGGTAAGGTACCCATTTTTCACCTGACTTTTCCTGCAAATAAATAGGATTGATATTCCCAGTACTCATACTTCCACCGTAGAAATCTCCTATTATCGGCATAGCCAGATAAAAGCCTTCGGCATTTTCCGCAAAGATTGCCACATGGACCAACGGCATTTTAAATTTTAAACTTAACGGGCTTCCGTTTGACTCTTTCGTACGATCGTAATAGTAAGCCAACAAATAGTTAGGCTCTCCTTTCGTGCCCGCAGTATAGCGGTGAATCTCAGGCCTCGCATACGTCCTATAATAATCCGGCTGAAATTGGAGAATGAGTTGTACGGCCTTCGCCCGAAGATAAGCCTCACAATCCTCCTTTGGCCATGTGTCGAGATTACGGTCGGGGTATTTCCCCAAACAAGTCCGGCAAACCCGCGACACGCTATCCAAAAGGGAATTCTTTTCACCCTTCGATAACGGGAAAGGATTCTCCGCCACAATTTTGTATTCCGGCAAGGTTACAGGCCGATAACCATCCATGGCAAAAGTACGTTGCCTTAACGGCTCGCCGGAATACAGATTGGCAGCAAAGCAAACCATCGACAAAGCCACCAAAATCCGGTAAAAGGAAAATCTTGCCGTGTCCATATCCATGAATTTTTCCATTATCCGACAAATTAAAACAATATCATATTATTCTTCCAATCATAATCCCTGTTCCGTATCATATAAGGATAGGGCACCCAATCTTTCAGGAGGCTGTTTTCATAATCTGGGGCTCTGAAAGAAATCCCCATGCCATTCCGTATCGGCAAGGAAAACCCGGAGGCTTGGGCATTCCAGACGTTCACGTCAACCGTAATAAGCCCCTCTTTCGAGTTGGAATACGGGCTTTCCGTGTCTTCTTTAGAGAAATCATAATAATAATCCAATCTATAATATGGGACTCCGAACTGTGTCATACGCCTCCGGATTTCGGGTATGGCATACGCCCGATAGTAATCGGGTTGGAATTGGAGAATGATTTGTATGGCCTTCGCCCGGAGATAAGCCTCACAATCATCCTTTGACCATGTATCGAGATTGTGGTCGGGATACTTCGTCATATAGGCTTGGCAAACTTGCACCGCACTGTCCAACAGTGTTTCCTTCTCATACTCCGACAACGGGAATGGATTCTCCGCCACCACGTTATTTTCCCACAAAGCTACAGGACGATACCCTTGCATGACATAATAATGCTTTTTGAGTGGCGAACTTGAATCGGCACTTTTACAACTATACATGGCAATAATACCTGCAAGCAAGCCGTAAACCGATAGTCCTATATTTCTGAAACTCCTCATAGTTTTAATAAACTTTCTCTAATTCTCCCCAGGTTGTGGGTAGTTTACGCATATAACAATCATAAGAAACATATAAATCCGCAGATTCATGAATATCATGTCCACTTGTAATCCTTGAAGTATAATCATACACTAATATAGGGGTTTCATTGCCATCCTGCCAAGCCTCATCTGCTGTAGAAAATCCCGTCTCCCTCTCCACATCAGAAGTACAATAGGTCAAAGGAGTATGGGTGTGAAAATAACCAATAGGATATTTTGCATATCCCCAACTTTCAATAGGGATTTTTATATCAGGTCTACCCGGATTCACTCTATCCCAATTATCACAAGGTGAATAATACTCACTTTCTGTTGGGCCATACTCTATTTTTAAATTTTCAGTTTGAATTACGGCATAAATCCAAAATCCTTTCTGTACAGAATATTTTTCATTTGTTTGGGCTATTGCCTCCTCCCAAACACTCTTCATGTGATCCTTTAATTCATCCCTCATTTGATATACATCTGGGAATTTCACTAATATTTCCTTTACCTCCGACTCATAAGCCACGTAACAAACACGATTATTTTCTTTTTTTTCATGTATAGCAACCACTTGAAAAGACCATTTCCCAGGAATAGTATAATATAAATTATGGGAGTCCGAACCTAATCCCCCCTCAAAATAATTTATAGTAGGATATGGCACCGATAGTTTTCCACTGTTCTCATCAAATTCATACTCCGGTTCACCTCCTAAACTCCCTATGATATAAAAACGGTCACCTTTCAAATCTGCATCATAATCCACTTTAGGAATTGCTCCTGTTCCCATCAAATATTGTTCTCCAAGGTTCGTACGCAAAGTGACTTTATACTGCTTTGCTTTTTTTGCGATGAAGCCATTTTCATCCTGTGCCACTTGACCGAATTGCGGTTCAATGTCTTCTGTACATGAAATAAACGTTATCATGCACCACGAAAGTAAAAAATAGAATTTTGTTTTCATTGTATTCATATTGTTTCTTAGGTTAACAGGGAGGCCCGTCCGGCCTCCCTGATAATGATACTAATTACTGGTCACGCCATTGCTCTTCCGTCCTATAAGCGGAAAGGAAATTATACCCGTCCAATTTGGAATCTATGGCATCTGCACCACAGAGCCAATAAATGATCTGGGGAACGACCAAAGTGTTCTCCATCATCAAATGCCCCGAAGCCAACTTATCAGGCAAGGTATTGGGTACTTTCACAAAGACAAAGTCCGTTCTAAATACGAAATCCGGCCTGCCTTCCACCCGGTTGGGAATGATCGAATCATCTTTCAACTCATCCGGGGAAAAACGCCATTCACCAATCAAATGGTCACGTAAGGGATAATCCGAAGGTACTTCCAACATGCTGGCCAATTCTTCTACATTCACATCCGGCAACAACTCGTTCCACAAACGCAGAGAAGCCACATAATAAGGACTCAAAGAACTACTTGCATTACCATCATAATTTGGCCAAGATCCTTTCCCTATGACAAGCGCAGAAGAATCTTCCTTAAGCCCCATGGCTGAGGTCAAACCCGATTTTTGTACACGGCCATCATAAGAAATCTGGTAAGTCCTTCCCCCGGTCGTTGTCGCCCCTAATCCCATATACCATGAATGCCAACGGGCATCATTACATCCTGTAACCGCTTCTTCTATCGTACCATTAACAGCGGTACGGAAGCGTACATCATCCCCCTTACGAAACATTCCCCATCCTTTTTTCCCCATCAAATAGGTCCAATTGGGGCCATTATAACTTTGCTTTTCGGATGGCGTATTCCTGATATTCATCTCCACAAACAACTGTTGGTCTGCCCCGATGCCGTAGAAGGCCGTAGTGTCTTCTGCCGTAGCCCATTCCGTAGCCGAAAAACGGGCTGCATAAAAACTTTCCCCTTTCATCTCAAACGGCGTGTAATGGTCATAATAAAAAATGCCGAAAATATCCCTTTCAGCCTCGGAAGAACCTCCGTAACGGCCATCGTCCGTCCCCCCATGGTCTGACGTAACGCAAACCAACCAGTCTTCATTGGCCGCATCCTTCCTTGCACCAATCACTTCCAACAGACGCCCCAAATAAGTATCCACTTGTTTCAGCCCATCTACATATTGCGCATTAGAAGCCTTGAATCCGCCCTGCAAACCGGCATCCTGCACACCCTTGAAAGCTGCCAACGTAAAGCGGTAATCACCACTGGACAACTGCTTCTCCAATGTTTCAAACGTTTGCTCATCGGAAGCGGTCGTCACCACAGACTGCATCATTCCCACAAAATGGTTCAGGTTTTCCCATGGTGTCACACAGGACATTCGCAACATGGGATCATTATTGGACAGATACTGCACCACAGTATTGGGAATCACCGGTGAAGCCCCCATCACATAGTCCGGTGTATATGAATAATCCTTAATGCGGTGCATTCGAGAATTGACCCCGGTAAGCATGGATGCCCAAGTCACAGGATCTTCCTCCGAAAAGCTTCCCCGGTTATCAGGCAACCAATCATGCCCGTCCGCAAGGCCGACCCAAGCATATTTACTATGTGCCAGCATCTGTTTCAAAACGGGCAGATTCCCTTTTTCCACTTCCTCTTTCACCACCGTTCCCCTTGCACCGTCAATATTGACCCAAAGTACGTAACGTACCACTCCGTCGTCTTTTTTGGATACCTCGCTTGAGCCTCCGGCTATATCGGCTGGCGTATCATAGACCGTACAAGCCGTACACAATCCGCACATGAACCATACCAGCCACCTGAATTTATTTGCTATCTTATTCATATTTCCACCTTTTAGTTTCCTTTCTTATAATATGTACCGAACTCCGACAATTTTTGTTGGCGATACTGATGATATTTCTCAAAAAGCCCCAAAGAATCGGTTTCCGCCTGCCGGTAAAGATTGCGTTCCTCGAACACCAAACGCAGGTAACGGGCTGAGACTTTCCCCTTGTCGAATCCGACAAAACGCTCATTTTTAAGCGCGGAAGCCAATGTTTGACTGGCCTGGCCTATATCATGCCATGTTTGTTGTGCATGTTCCTGCAAAGCGAAACCAGAAGCGTCCGTAGTCTGTACCTTGAAAGATGACACACAGCGTACATCGCCATTGGCATAATAGAATCCATCGATGGTTTGGGACTTGCCCATGTCTATAATCACGTAATAAGGCAAGCTTCTGGGAGAATCCTGATAATCATTTTCCCAGGGAGACAAATAAGAACTCCAGTACGTGTAAGGATCACCGTCTATCAGTTTCCCTACATACAACTTATCCGTCTCGTTGTTATACTCCGTATCCTCATTGGTATTACCGGCACTGTCCAATGCCAGAATTTCCCACTCATTCCGGTCCACACGCACCGGATGGTTTGCTACGTCATAATCCTTCACATTCCGGTAAGGGTCATCCGCAGAAGGATCGATTTTCCAGATTTCCTTGTCCAACAGGGGGTATTTTGCCATTTCACTCCGCCTCGCATCTTCTATCGTATAGCCCCAATGTTCGAGGAATGGGGTCAAATCTACGCCGAAATACTCGCATAAATCGGAATAAAAAGACAAGTCCGAACTGCCAAAGACATTTCCTTCGCGGAATTTTGTCCACAACTTACGGTAGGCTGTCCATTCTTCCTCCTGCCTGTAACGGCTCTCGTATTTGGCAATCTGCACCAATGGCAAAAGCCCGAGGATTCTATTATTGCATTTGGCGTTTTTATCCCACCAAGTGGTTAAATCCTTACTCCGATATTTCACCGTATCCGAAGCCGCAAAGGTCAAAGCCCATGGTTTCGCTTGATTGAAACCGATTCCCATGTCCCCTAATCCGGAACTGATACCCTGCTTCCACGTGTGTTCGGCCAACCGATAGATCGGCACAAAGGTCGTTTCCTTATACGAATCGGAAAGAAGAGAATATGTCGGGTGATAGCGCTCGACGAACTTGTCATACACATTAAAGACCTGTTGGTGGGCAATGGAATCCAATACGACCATCGCATCATACAGCCCCGATGTTTTGACGAACATAATCCCTTGGAGATTATCTATACTTCGCGTATCATTGACCGACAATTGCGTGTCGAAGATAAAACGGTCCGTAAACTGGGGCATCATCTCGGACAGACGGCTATTCCCCTCGCTCATTCCTAAAGAATGGTAATAATAATACACAAGTTCATCCCACAACATCACAGCCTGTTCCATCTTTCCCGCAAAAGCGGGGTCAGCAGTAAGATACATTTCCATGCGGCTACGCTCCACGGAGAACGTCACATGTTTCCCCCGGATATCCAACCAAGGCACCGTAGTCGTCCGGATTTTCTTTTCCCATTCGGCTTTATCCGTTTCCCCTACAACAAAGTCCGGAGCGGCATACACGCCACAGAACTTGATTTCTGTCCCGGACAGCCCCTGCGTATTGCGGTCACGCAAGATCCAAATATACCCTCCCAATGATGAACGGACGGTATTCTTACCCGGATACAAGGCCTTCTGAATATACACGATCGGTTCGCGTAACCCGGCATTGTTATTGGTCAAATCTTCCGTCTGCATGCCGATTTGTACCGTCAACCCCCACACGCCTTCCGGGACATAAATCGTGACCAGTTCTCCCGTACCGGCATACAAACCGGTGCTATAAATGGGTTGCGGAGCTTCTTCCTTATCAGCAAACGAAAGTCGCTTCAAGCATAAATCCTCCATACCGGCATACGTCCGGCTCAAATCCAATGCCACAAGGGTATCGGCAATACGGTGCTCGGTCAACGTATCCACCAATCCGGGAAACAGACGTGCTTTCTCGTACATACTGACATCGATGCCCTGTATGGTGTCTACGGTCACGGCGGAAGAATCTGCCCGATTAACATCCCACCCATCGTCAAAATCGAAATCACTGGCTTCGCATCCGGCCAGTACCCAAGAGGCCGACATGACTGTCCCCCACAAAAAAGAGGCTGCTATCTTATTCATAAAATATTTCATAATCTTCTGTTCCGTTAATCGTTCGTTTCTAAATCTTCATAAGGAAGAGTGCGGGCTATACCAGTCCATCCCCAAGCATCGGGCACTGTAAAACCCAGCCACTGGAATGTCTGATAAGGGATATCTACCAAATTGATGGAAGTCTGGTAATAAGAGTTGGCAAACGGCGGCTTGATATTATCATCCACCACGGTCCCGGATTCCCATACGGCATTATCAGACAGTTTCATGTCAGACCGTCCGGCATTGATACCTCCGAACACCGAACCATATTTAGAGTAGTCGGGAATAACCTTACTCTTAAAATCCTCTTCACGGTCGCTCGGCCAATACCCAATCAAGTTGTCCCAATAGGGATAGTCTTCGCCCAACTCATCTAACCCGGTAAGCTTATAATTCTTGGCAATGAATTCAGGCGGCAAGGCCACATTGTAGACCTGCACATTGGTGATATAGTTTGTTGTGCCCGAATAACTCGTACTCGCTTTAAATATTTTTTGGCCGACAGTAAAAGGAGCCTGGTCTCCGGTAGCCAAGTTTTTAGAAAAATCCTTATAAGGTGCATTGCTGTGAAGATCACTTCGGCCATCCTTATACTGTATGAACTTTTTGTTCTTGAAATCAAAAACAGCCGTCAATGTATGCCATGCCCAATCATTCAATGTAGACCAGGAGTTTTGAGACCATATTTGCTCTCCCGCAGCATGGGTCTTGACACGCCAACCGTCGCACCCCACCTGCCATCCTTGCCCTTCTCCCGGATCAACCTGTAATGCTTTGGAAACAAAAGGACGCCAATGGTTGTTATTCGGTCCCTTAGGACAGTAAACCATGAATTGTACCGTATACGAAACCGTGTCATAAGGCATGCTGCCATCTCCCGGGTCAAACTCGAAATCAAACAAAGTCGGATCTATTACCTTGGCATATTCTGTGGCATTCTCAATGCCATACAACGGAGTCCAATATTTATATTCCAGATCGTTTTCGGAAGAAGGTGCCAATAATAACTGTTTCCCCAACCTGTAATTATGATACATCGCAAACATATTACGGTCTTTCATTTCATATACATTCTCTCCACTATTGTCCGCCACCCCACCGGAAGGAGAGGTAACAACGACCAACCAATTCTCAATCGAATAATCAGGACGAGCCTGCAAAGCCGACACAATTTGTCCCACATGGCGATCCACCACGGACACGGCATCAAGCACTTCTTCCGTAGGATACCCTGCATTATCCTGGCCTTCCGGTATCACGAAACCATACTGTTCACCTGCCAATTGTACTCCATTGTATTCCACAGCCATAAAAGTAGGAGCTGTTTCCCCGGCAGACAATTCATCCACAACGCGGGCCGTGATTTGTTCATCCGTCCCCCAAAAAGAATCATCAGCCTTACGGGCATACGAATCATAAAAATCCGTAGTTGAAGCCAGAATCTCCGTACGGCAGCCGGCATCCAGATTCTTCAGCAGGGAGAGGATATCCGGTGTGTCCGAAGTACGGTTCAGCAAACCGGTGAACAAATTATCCCTTCCCATACGGTTACTCACCACGGTATCCGACCGCGTATCTGCCAAACCGTTAAAAGTGTACAAGGCATGGGACATCATGGATGACATATTCTCGACCCTGCGGTCGTTATTGGCCTCCCGCACAGCCGATCCGCTTGCGCCATTCAACACAATCCAAAGCACGTGCCCCTCACGGTTATCATATCCGGGCGAAGGATAATCCTTCCTAAGCCCATCTTCCAAATCGTCATTACAAGAAACCAACGGTGTACACAAGGTACAAATACCCGCCACACATAGGGCAATATAATTCCTATATCTTTTCATATTTTATTTCTTTTTTTAATGATCCAAATCCAATTCCAACATCAACATGTTATGCACCACCTTACTATTGAAACGGGTAAACTTGCCCATCAACAGCAAACCGTAAGATCCCACGGTCGTTTGGCTTTCCTGTACTTGATAAAGCTGGCCGCTGAATACCCCCGGGACATTGAACTTCTGCTGAGCCGTACCGTCCATATCCAATATCAAAAAACCGTTCCGGGGAACACCGGCGTAAGTGGTGAAAGTACCGGACACAACCACCTTGCCACGATCTATCAACTGGGCGAAATTGGGGGAACCTCCGGTCATTTCTTTCAGTTTAAAATCCGAATCCAATGTTCCGTCCGAGTTCAACATGACCACTTGTTTCCGTTCCTGTCCGTCGTATTCTGTAAAACTGCCCACAAGCATCATCTTTCCCAACGACTTGTTGTAGCGAACCATGGACATACTCCCATTCGGGCCGGCTCCGACATGAGCCAGAAAATCCCTGTCGACCTCACCGTCCCGATCCAAACGGACGATTCCCGGTGCGTCCACGCCATCAAATGACGTAAAACTCCCCACAAGGATTACCCCGTCGTCTCCGTCCATACAGGCATCCGACACTTTTCCTCCCTCGGCACCCGTATAACGGTTGCCAGGTACCACCAACCTATAAAGGGAGTCCAATTTACCGTGTTCATCCATCCGGAATACAGAGGCTACATCCGTCTTACGCTGTGCATTGTCCTCGAAAACATAGGCATATTCCGTGCAGACATACTGCGTGAAATTGCCTACAGCCACGATTTTCTGATCAGATGTGACAAAAGAACGTATGATTTCCTGAGTCGCACCTCCGTTCAAGGCCGACTGTCCGACATATTTTTTTTCTGCCCAATTATTCTCAGTCTCCCAATATACGCGACAAATGGTATCCGCGCTCGCATTTGAATTCAGAATCATGATATTGTCACCATATACCCGGTCCTTCTTAGAAGCCGGAGAATATCCGTTCCATGAATAATAAGCTGAAAAAGCACCGGATACCAACATTCTCCCATCGCTGAAAGAGGATATGGATTTAATATACGACGACGTAAACAGATCCTCGGCATCTATCATCAATCCATTCTCGGCCGCGAAATTAGAAGAGTTAGCCCCAGCCACATTCCCCTGATAATCCACGAAACCGATTCCATTAAGCTTAACATCCCCGATGGTCGTAAAATCCCCGACGACATAATAATTCGGTGCCGTAGTGTATTTCTCCAAACAGCCGTAAACAGTACCGTCAGTCCCCTTGGCATACAATGCCCAATTGTTATCTATGGAAACGTTACCCAAAACCGGGAAAAACGGTCCGTAGAAAACCTGATTATCTATTACCAGATACGTAACGCCTGACGAAACCTCATAGGGGACTTCTACAGCTAAAGTCGTGTCTGTCACTGCCAATATCTTGCTTTCCTGCTCTCCGAGATAGAATTTAAACCGGTATTCCCCTTCCTGAGAACCACAGTACTTCAGAAGCCCTTCGGCTTTGAATACCACCGTATCCCCGGGATACCCTTCCGACGGCACGGGATCCTCGGCAGACAAAGCAATGTCGAAAGGTTCCTTTCCACCAGCATAAGGGTCGGAAGTTATCGTGTCGTCCAACTCCTCGCATCCTATCCCAACCGACACCCAAGCTGTCATACAGGCAAAACGCAAAATACGACTCACTCTTTTTAAAACCTCTTTTCTCATAATCCACCCTCCTTCTTTCCTTGAATTGCTTCATCAGAAACTCGCCGAACTTGCTCCAGAGGCAAGACACCGGCATTAACCACACTCTCCAAAAAACGGTCGCGATCGAACCCGAAATAATGATCCGTGAAACGAATGACGTGCACCACACCGTTATAAGGTTGTATATCGCATGAAGAAACATAAGCATTCACCATATCCATCGTGGTAAAATCATAGACATAGGAATAAAGAATCTGACGGGCACCCGCATATTTCACGTTAGCTGCATCATAATACACCACACCCATGTTCATCGGCACCTTGGCCATAGAGTAATAAGCTCCGCCCGGATAAGCGGATACGGCTGCGGTATCCAACTGAGGAATGTCTTTCAGGCAGTATTTGCCGGGAATGATATACATCGACAAATATTCTTTCCAAACCTCCGGCTGAATCTGGTGCAAGTCCTTGATACTGTCTTCCCCACGCCTCCAATACAGTTGCTCGTTCAGATAATCCATGGATTTTTCAATCGAAAAGTCCGTCGGGGCAAAAAATGTGATTTCTTCATTTTGCAACACTGAATCCAAACCGGCATAATGTATCAAGTCGGTCAGTTCCGAAAAATAATGCTTATCGGGATGCTGGTTCAAATATTCCAGTACTGTTCCGTTGTAATAAGGATTATGCTTGCCACCATCCTGGAGATAATCCTCATTCTGGCAGTTGACAATGCAAACCGTCAAGACTACTGCCATAATTCCTTTCCACAAATATTTCATAATGATTCATTCTTTAAATTATTCCCAATAGTTATTCAATGTGATGAGCGTGTTGTTCTCCTGTGCCGTTTTGCTGATAGGCCAGGTCCAGGCGCCTTCTCGGAATTCACTACGCGTTACGGGATGATAACAATAATTATTATCGCAAACCTTTCCCGTACGTACCAAATCATAGAAATAATGCCCTTCTCCCATCAATTCACGTACACGCTCCCAATAAATGGCATCTTTCAGGTCTTCGCCGGAAAGCGACAAGGTAGAAGCACCGGCACGCGTCCGTATACGGTTCAACAACTCGCACGCTTTCCCGTCATTCGTTCCCAAATCCGCCAAAGCCTCAGCATACAACAATATGGCATCAGCCAGACGGAACACGACCTGGTTGCCCGCATTGGCCGTAAGTGCTCCGCCATCATTGTAAATATCCGGATTCTCAAACTTCAGGATTTCCTTAGGAGCTCCATCCAATGTGGAATAAATATTTTCATCGAACCAGGCATCAACCCTATCATCAGTCTCCGACGGAGGATATATTTTAGTAAGGAAATCGTAAGTGTAACACAAATTAGGAGTAGACTTAGCAGGACTGTACACGGAACACATGACTTCATTGGCAAAAACCGCCTTAAATTCAAAGACCTCATTCCCGGAAATATAACTCGGGTTCTGTGCAATCTCAAAAATGCCTTCGCTCGAACCTCCACGGAAAATCGTGTTGGTCTGGCTCAAAGGGAGCAGAGTATATGTTCCGCCGTTCTGGTTCACCAATTGCTCTCCATAATTCACTACGGCCTCATAATAGGACGTTTTATGGCTCTCATCAAACCCTGCCAACCACATATTCACATGCATCAGCAAAGCCAAGACGGCACCTCGGGATCCTCTTATCGCTTTCTTATCCAGACTAACTTGTGCCCAAGGTAAATAAGCTGCATCTGGGTCGTCAACCAAAATCTGGTTCAAATCCGAAGCAATGGCCTGCAATACCGTCACCATATTGGTACGTGGCAAAGGTTCCTGATGGTAGGCATCAGTATAATACGGCACATCCCCGAAATTACGGACCAAGAAGAAATAAGCCAAGCTACGCATGAACACGGCTTCGGCCTTAAAGGCTTCGGCCTCGGCTTTAGGTACGGAAGTACGCCCGATTTCTGCAATCAGGATATTGGCCGACTGAATGACTTTATAAAATTCCCGCCACGACATGATACCATCTGCCTGCACATTCCCGTCCCCGGAATAATGTTCACGTAAGCCGTTCAAATCATTATTCGCCAAATCGGTTATGTAGTTCTCGCCACTACTATAGGATTCTATCGGAGCACAACGCAAATCACCTGAATAAAGAATGTAGCAAGCCTTCTGCATAGCAGCAGCCCTGAATTCCGTGTACATACTGTTCACAAAACCGTTGACGCGTTCCGTCGTAGCACCGTCCCACATTTCATCACCCGACAGTTTTTCATCGCTCGTGGTATCCATCAAGCCGCAACTGCTGAACAATACGGCAGAACACAGCGCGACCACCATTGTTGATTTTATCTTGAATTGTATTTTCATATCCATTTATATTTATATGTACATGCTTACAAACCTATACTCAGTCCCATGGAGAACGTACGCGCATTGGGATAACCGCCCGATGTATCCCAACCGAGACTGTTCACATTCTCCGGATTGATACCGGAATATTTTGAGAACGTATATATATTCGTCAAACTCATACGGATACTTGCATAGCGAATACGAATGTAATCCGTCCATTTTTTAGGCAAGGAATACGAAAGGGTAATCGCATTGATCTTAAAATACGAGCCATCTTCCATAAATAAGGTCTGGTCTGCCCGGAAGGGGTCGATCACACTGGAATGCTGGTAATCATAAGGGTTAGGATAGTCCGCATGGACATTGGTGGGTGTCCAGAAATTATAAGCCCCGATGGGAGCCAATGCAGCACTTCCTTGCAACCCATCTCCAGACACATTGGGATTATTAAACGATTTAAAATTATCTGCCAACACCTTATTGATGATATCACGACGCAACAAAAACGAGAAACTCGTAAACAAAGACAAGCTTTTGTAGCGTAAATTGATAGACATACCTCCGTTGACACGCGGCTGCGAATTTCCCACAATCGCCTTATCCTTTTCATCGATAATATAATCTCCGTTCAAATCCACCCATATCGGATCGCCAGCCTTGAAATAAGCATTAGGGTTGTCTGCGGATATATTGTTTCCTCCAACTCTCAACCTACGCCCCGTAGCCGGGTCGACCGGAACATCCTCGTCCGTAGCGTATACTCCTTTATAAATATACAGATAATTAGACATCGTGTTGATTCCCAATTTATTCACGACTTGAGCATTGGAATTGATAATTTGCCGTGCTTCGTCCGGCAATTTGGTCATAATATCCTTATTGATCGCAAAATTGACCATCCAGTCCATGCTCCAATTGCTTTTGGGACGGAAAGGACGAACCACAAAGCCCAATTCGAGACCATGGTTGACCAAACTGACTTCGGTCGTCGGCACTTTATCAAAAGCATTATGATCCGGTTCCTCGATAGAACTCAACTGATTGTCGACCTGCTTATAATACCAGTCCCCCTGAAAAGTCAAACGGTTGTTCCATAGACCGAAATCAAAACCCACATTCCATTGGGTTGTAGTAATCGGGTCAATATTATTGTTCGGCATATTGGCAAAGTCTATGGGAATCACCGTGGCACCGTTATAGGTGTCCTCACCTAATAAATAGGTTCCCCATACATCATATTTCGAAGCGGCATATTTTACGACCCGTCCCCAAGACGCACGGATTGCCCCATAATCCACCCAATACCAATTTAGTTTTTTAAAGAATTTTTCTTCATCAAAATTCCAACGCAAGCTTACTCCGGGGTTCACTTGCCATTTCACCCCTCGACCGTATGCTGAATTGGCTTCCGGACGGATAGTCGGCGTAATGACATATTTGTCTTTTCCCCCCGACAGGTTCTTAAATCCTATACTGGGCGCAATATTGAAAGACACGGTATTGTCTTCTGAAGAAGTATAAGCCGAACCGGTCGAAGAATATGCGCCTATAGGCCCCCACAAATGGTCATTGGGTAAACCCGTCTGGGTGACTTCATTTCCATTGCTTCGATTCGAACTGATTTCTCCCGTTACTGTCAAACCGTATTTCAATATTCCATATTCCCCGTAGTAGCTCAAACTGGTCCGCCCATACAACCTGTCGCTGTATTTACTCAATCCATACAACTGAGCCATATTGTTATTCAATATCCCCGGAGTGAATTTCTCATTCTCCGTATTGTTATAAGTATAACCCGCTACCAAGTTCCAACTGATATTCCAAGGCAGACGATATGTCATACTCATGCTTGCATCATAAGATACGCTCGTCGTATTCTGTTCCACCATCATCGCGCCTAAAGCCGCATTGGAAGCCGAGTACATAGAAGGAGGCGGAAGCAATGAGGATGCAGAAGCACCACTGGCCACACCTTTCTGTTGGAGCGCATTTCCGCTACCGGAACCCGTGATACCCAAAGTTGCATTCACACTGACATACATATTGAATTTATCCGTCGGAGAATAACCCATATTGGTACGGAGGCCATAACGGTTGAAATCCGTGTTTTGGATGATACCATTCTCCGAATAATAGTTTCCGTTTATCTTATAATTGAACTTCGAATCTCCACCTCGTACAGCCAAGTTATACGTCTGGTTCACCGTTCTACGATAAAAATTTCCCTGCCAGTCCATATTATTGTTATAATACGGGTTCAAGCTGTCGGTCAAAGCCTGGTTTTCATTCACATCGTAATAACCGTTCCAACGGGAGGTATCATTCTGAAGAATTTGGTCGATACGGGACAGGCGTTCCCATCGTCCCACCAACACATCCCTCAAACGGGGAGGAATATTCACCTTCATGTCCATGGAAAAGTCTATTTCCGGTTTGGAAGCATGCCCCCTCTTAGTCGTAATCACAATCACACCGTATGCACCACGCGAACCATACTGTGCCGTAGCTGCCGCATCTTTCAATACCGTAATATCCTCAATATCCTCGAAAGGCAAACTGGACAAAGGGCTGACTCCGGAACCGGCCAGCAACCCATTGGCATCATAATCTCCGACATCTTCCTGCGGAATCCCGTCAATAACAAACAAAGGAGCCGAAGACCCCAGAATATAATCCCCACCTGATTCTTCTACCGAAATATTGGATATACCCCGAATCGTGTAGGTTCCGATAGAACCGGGTGCGCCGTTGTTCTGCTGCACATTCAAACCCGCGACACGCCCTTGCAACAACTCCATCACATTCGAAACAGGAGCCGGCGGCAGGTCCTTTGCTTTAACCACCGTAACAGCGGCACCGACATCAGCCCGTGTTTGAGCCTGATAGGCCACGACAACGGTTTCGTCCATGGCATTCACACTCTCTTCCATAAAGACATTCATATTCTTGGAAGCCTTATCCACCTTCATTTCTACGGTACGAAACCCCATATAAGAAAACACCAGTGTGGATTTTTTATCTGCATTCACTTTAAACGCCCCATCCATTCCGGTCAAAGCACCGCGCCCTTTCTTGCCCGAACCGTCTCGTACGACTACGGTTACACCGGGAATCGGCTCTTTCCCATTCCCGATTCTTTCATATACATGTCCTGTGATTTCCACAACCTGCGCGTAACCCACGGCAGCAAATAATGGGAACATGCATATCAAGACTACGATATATATTTTCTTCATTTTTCGAACTTTGTTATATCATTAATAATTGTCTCTGAACTCCGGATCTCCACCGGAAAAGACGAAAATAATCTCCCAATGCCCTTCTTTATATATGGAAAAATCAAACGACATCGATGAAGCGACGCGTTGCGTACCATTCATAAGACGGTCGTAACGGAATACGACGTGAGCCTTGTCTCCATCCTTATTGGTATATTCGGTCGGTATATCATTCAAAGGAATGGGATAGGCAACCTTATACCGGACATATTCATCTGTCATCTCCATGTCGAAGCCATGCACCAAATGTCCCCAATCCGTTCCGGAAAACTTACGGGGAGAAATCGGCTGATAATCTTTTGTCATAAACCGGAAAGTCAGCGTATATTCCTTTGACTCGTTCTCTACGTCACGTCGAAAAAAGACATTGATATCTTCTGGATCCATTAAGCCGAACAAGGAACTTTCCCCCACCTTATACATCCGGCTCACGCTCGTGGGATGCACGTAATCTTCAGTCACGATACCAGTCGTTTCATCCATATTAGTAGGTTCATAATCCCGTTCACGATACGGAATCAACCGCAATCCGGTATAATCCTTCCAACCACCGGAATTCGTCACTCGTATGTCAAAAACATAACCACTGTCCGGTGCACATTTTACGAAAGAAGACAAAGCATTTGCCCACAAAATCAGTTCGCCGGAATGTTCGCGCACCTGCAACAGGCTTCTGTTCTCATAACCTCTTTTGGCTTCAATCTCTTCCAATGAAGTTTCCGTTCCCAGATAAGGTGTATGCCAGACTCTGACCGGAAACTCTTCTGTCAACTCCGGTGCTTCGCTTCCATCCTTACGCACCACACGGGTTATCGAAAAAGTCAGGGGTTGCGTAGAATTGCCAGGGCTAAAGTTTTCAGAAATCAAATTATTCCGTCCCAACACCGGGCGATAAAGCGTGGTCGTAAAGCCGGCATCTTTATCGAATGCATCCAAACTCTCCGGAACAAACTTATCTACACAGGACTGTTGCAACACCCCCACCACAACAATTCCCATATACCAACAAACTTTATTCTTCAACTTTTTTCTTTTCATTTCCATAATTATAAAACAACTGTTCAAAATTATTAAAACCGAACTCATGCTCCTTCGATAAGATATGCACCCAAGCGTTGGAAGTGGCCAGATTGAATGTCTCAACCTCCGCATTAACCCATTGCGTAGTAACCTTTGAACCGGAAGTCTCCACCAAACGCATGTAGCGCGACCCCAGTTCTTCCGCTCCGGAAGCAGAAATTCGCCCAGCCTCCATACGCATCTGGTGTCCAAAAGTCAAAGCAACAGGTTCTACAGCCCCACCGACTTCGCTGATATTCTGCATCGTATATTCCCCATCAAAACAATAGGAACAAACCAAAGAATCCAATAGCCTGCGATAGTCATAATTCCGTGCCACAACAATCGTATCAAATTCTTCTGTCGTAATTTGATTGATAATCGTATCCCAAACAGTAAAGGGTTCTATCAAGAAATCTTTTAGAGACAACTCATCTCCCAACTCATAGGAACTACGATATCGGTTCAGGGCATACAAAGCCTTTTCAAAGCAAGGATCCGGAATGGCAAACACCGTCATCGGCACATGACGTTCCAAAGAATCTTTCAATCCGGGAAGACTGTCTATCAAAAAAAGAAGAGAATCGAAAGTCACTTGTGGGTGAGCATCCTTATCCGCAAGATAAGCATACAACGTTCCCTCATAAGTTTCCGTAGCCGCCTTTGTCGTCGGTACTTCTCCTATCTCATATTCCTGACAAGAAAACAGCCCGCATACGGCCATGAATAAAATCACATTTTTCAAAAGTATTTGTTTCATGATATTTATCGTACTTTAAAATTCATACCCATTATAACTCGCTCAAAGCAGATTCAATTATTCCCAATACGGATTTTGATGAATTAAACTATTTTGCTTGATGACTTCTTCGGATACAGGCCAGTAAATGCCTCCATTACTTATCAAGTCAAGAAGCAGCGGATTATCTTTGAGTATTTTCTGTCTCCTGACCAGATCATACCACCGATGTCCTTCTCCAATCAATTCCCTACGCCGTTCTTCAAAAATATTATTTATCAGTTTGCGGATATCACTTCCGAAATCCTTCTTGAAAGACAAAGAAGCCAGCCCACGGTACTTCCGGAACTCATTCAATTCCTGAATGGCTTCATCCCCCCTGTTGATAGCGGCCAAAGCCTCCACATGTAGCAGCATCATATCCTCCATCCGAGAAAAAAGAATAGAGGAACCGAATACGGCAAAATCGCCATCCTTTCCTGCCCCGTTCTGCACGACATTTATCTTTTTGAAAACAGGCTTTGAAACGTTCATATCAAAATAGGTCGACTGATACTTATGCGTTATCGTATCCATACCAAACCGCACATCCTTAAAATCTCCATATATGACTGCCAACGAATCCTTCATCACATATAAATCCGGATATAACTTCTGAACGTACGGTTTACATAATGTCCACTGTTCCAGATGTCCGCTTTGCGTCATATCCATATTGTCTTTATAAACAAAATTAAAGGCAACCAGACGATAGGGTGCATAAGTCGTCGTACTACCACAAAACAGTCCTGTCTCGGAAACGACATTCTCCACATCCAGACAAATTTGTTCCTCACCGATACCTATTTGAGTGTAATTATCCAACACATAAGCGGAATAAGTCTCAGCATCCGCATAATGTCCTGTCCAGGCTGACAAATGTGCCAAAATAGCATAAACGGACAACTTGTTCAGCAGTTTCCCTTGCCAAAAAGACGGACTTTGGCGATAATACTGATTATTGTCACTCCCGAATTGGAAAGGAAGTTCCTCAGCGGCAGCCAACAGTTCATTTTTAGCATATAGTAAAACTGAGGAAGAAGGAGATTTTCCTATTTGGGGAAACGAACCGTTGTCATAAGATGAAGTCACCAAAGGCACATCGCCCCAAATCCGAGCCATATAGAAATAAGCCAATGCACGCAATGCACGAGCTTGGGCTACATCCCACTTCAGATTCTGTTCCGAGTAAGCCATGTCTTGCCCAACAATGGCTCCCACATGCTCCATATAAACAGAAGCAGCATTCACTACGGCATAAAACCGTTGCCAGTCGGCTACATGATCCACTAAAGACAGATTGCGGTTCAAATCATTATGTATGATGGCATCCAAATCATCCCGGCTATCGGTATGGAAATCCCCCAAACGTAATTCTCCACAAACCCACTGGGTATTATTATCAGCCAAAGCCGCACGCATCAAGCCATATACTCCCATCAAACCGGAACGGGCATCTTCCAAAGTTTTCCAATTCTGGGTATCCGGCAAGGCATGATGAGATTCTTCGTCTAAAAAATCACTGCAAGAAAACATCCCACAAGCCGCTATAGCCATACATAGGCCACAAAAGAAATCTCTAATATAAAAAACTATCTTTTTCATCTGTTTCTTTTTGAAAGATTAAAAACTACAACGAACTCCCAACGTGACAGAGCGAGGTATCCCCATGCCATAACCCCGATAATATCCGTCAAAATCCACCAATTCGGGATCATCGCCGCTAAAATTAGTAACAGTAAACAGATTATTTCCTGACACATACACATACACGCTATGTTTTGCCGTAGGAACAGAATACCCCAAAGTAACCGACCGCAACTTCAAGTAAGAAACCTTTTCCAAATACAAATCCTGATCAGCCCGGTAAGGATGTACCCCACTCAATACGTTATAACGCGGGTAATCCATCGGTACATTTCCGCTCTGCCAAAAAAAGATTTCTTTCGCACCGGCCAAATTGTCCCCCCTGTCAAGCGTCGCAAAATCATACTGTTGATAAGCCCTGTAATTCATCGCAGAATGACCGGCGGCAAAGAAGAATGAAGCACCTAAATCAAAACGTTTGAATTTTAATTGGGTAGAGAATCCACCTGTATATTTCGGCAAAGAATGGCCTTTCAGGACTTTGTCTTCATCCGTTATCTTATTATCGCCATTCTTATCTACCCATTTCGGGTCGCCGGCCTTCAGTTCCACCCCGTTCACCGTCATCTTCCGTCCGTCTTTTACAGGTACTTCTGCATCGGATTGATAGATTCCGTTGTTTTCCAGAACATAAAAACGGTCAACGGCTTCGCCCACTTTCAACAACCTTCCATCCGTTTCTGCCTGTTGAAGCCCATCTGGAAGAGAAGACAATTCATTATGATTGAAAGCAAAATTTGCGGCGACAGACCATTGCCATCCGTCATTAGGCTGATTCACTAAAACTCCGGCCAACGACAACTCCACACCGCGGTTTGTAATCTCCATACCTTGTTTATATTGTCCGTCATACCCATATTCATGAGCCACAGGCAATTTTACGAGCAGATTTTTATCCCTATTAGAGTAAAAAGAAACATCTGCAGACAACCGGTTCTTCAACCACTTAGAACGTATACCCCATTCTGCCTTATCAGCATAAGGCCATTCTACCCCAAAACCTATCCATCCAAAGGTATAAGGACGAGTAGCCGTGGCATATTGATTATACGAACCGGAAATCCATGACCCACTCCAACCGATATTCTCTGATGTAGATTGAGGCCCCATTCCGTAACGGTCGGACGGGAGGTAACGGCCGATTCGTGCCCACGAACCAAACAAGGCAAGATCGGAAATCCAACTGACATTTTCCATCAAAGAATGCTTCAAATTCCAATTTAAGTTTGCAGCCGGAGTAAAAAGCCACTTATGGTTCGGGTGTACGGAAGTAACCCCGTCATAGCGAAACATCACACCTGCCGATAAATAGTCTCTCCACCGATAGCCTACATTCAATGAGGAATTCATAAAATGCAATACTTCCTGATCCAAAAAGTTGGTTACTTTATATCCTCCTCCTGAAGTACTCTTATGCATATCATCGTTCCCATCATATCCTCTGGTATAATTATAATGAAAACGATCTTCCTCCATAGCTCCCTTCAAATCAAAAGAAAGCTTATGTCCTTTCGTGAAATCTATATCATATCCCAGATAAAAATCCCCGATAAACCGTCGATTATAGGCCGAATAATTTGATGTAAAGTTCATAGACTCAATGACAGTCGTAGGCCAAAAGGCATTACGTACATCCGTCTCATAATCAAATTTTACAGATACTCCGGCACGTAAAGCACGCCAAAGGTAATTTAAAGCCAGACTACCATTCAATGCAATATTGTCATTGTCATCCTTCGAATCATCCAAGTAAGAAAGATAAGTGTCACTTCCGGACTGAGTCGGAGGCAACGGCGTAGACAAGGACGGGAAATATTCCATCTCCGCATAACGATCCCTTAACGTATTGTTCCGCGAACGTGATGCTTTCGTGGCTTGCAGGACCGTACTTACCGTCAAGCCTTTTACGGGCATCATGTTCAAATAGAAATCAATATTGTATTTCGAATAGTCTGTATTATCCGCCATACCCTCATTGGTAGCCGTCCCAATAGCAAACAAATAATTGGCAATACCTTTGCCGCCGGCTACAGACGCATTCACGTTATATTGCAACTGGGGAGTGTTATAATAATCCTCGGCCCAACCCGGTACTCCGAAAAACATAGGATCGGTTCTATCTTTCAAATAAGCAGGAAGATAACGGTCCAAATCCGTACCTTCGGGGTAAAATCCGGCACGGAAATTCCGCTCATCGTTTGCATTCGTCATCCGCACATCCCCGTTGGAGGCCATAGATGCCGTTAAACTGGCATCTACCGTAACATTCGGTCCTCCCCTGTATCCATCCCGGGTCACAATCCAAATGGCTCCGTTAGCTGCCAACGGGCCTAACTTAGCCAGCTCGTAAGGGTCTTTTATCACTTCTATCGACTCTATATTGGCCAAATGCAAACCGGCCAGAAGATTAGTGGCTGTCCCCAAAGGATTCACGTCATTATTCTTTATACTATATGAATAAGCCCGGTTTTCTATGATAGGAACCCCGTTGACGTATACAGCCGGCTGAGTAGACATCGCATCGACTTTCGAGAACAAAGGAACGGACGTTCCGCGCAAAAACATGGCTTGCTGCGTTCCGGGTTCCCCACTCGGCTCCTGTATGTACAATCCGGGCACTTGTCCTTTTAAATTTTGTTGAAGAGAAATGTACGGTGACCGGTAGACTCCCATCATGTCGACCGAGTCCGGTAGCCCCAAGGCCTTACACGGTTTTTGGGCTTCCTGAAGAAAATCCTGTTTTTCTCTCTTTTTCGTACCGTCCTTCAGTAAGGTATCATTCCTCAAGGCTTCTTTTCGATAAGATGTCACACTACTGCCTGCATCCGATTGTGACAAAGGGTACCTATAGTTCATGCAGTATGCACTTCCAGCATACAGCATGGAAAAACAATATACCGCACAAAACGGATAGGTGATTCGACTGTATCGTCTTCCTTTTCTTTTGTTTTTCATACAAATTTTAGTTAATTCGACATGGTGCAAAAATAAAGGTATATTAAAAGAATGCAGTACAATATTCAACCAAGTTAACCCGTTTTTAGACCAAATTAGAGAAATCCAAAGATAAAAATCATTCAATCAAAGATATTTTTGATTCAGAAACCACATATAAAGCATTTATTATCAAAATAATACAAAAACCTCCCTATCAGTTTCATTCGGAAACGAATAGAGAGATGCGTATCGCCTTTAAGACAAACAGTAATCCCTAATATTTGATAAAACCAAGTCCTCCCCGTCAGACATCCAGTTCACGCCTACGTAAAAATTCCGTCGGGGTGATTCCGAACTGTTCCTTAAAACAGGTGGAAAAATACTTCGCACTGGAAAATCCGGTGGAATAAGCAACGGACTCCAATGATGTCTCCCCCTTTTCTAAAAGTTCGTATGCATGCTTCAGCCGGATATTTTTCACAAACTCTACGGGCGAAAGATCCGTGGTAAGCTTTATCTTACGATAAAAAGATGATTTGGACATTCCCACCTCGCGGGCTATCGTGTTCACATCTATATCTATCGCCTTCTTCATATTATGCTCTATAATCGAAATTACCTTATCCAGAAACTTCTGATCCAGAGCTGACATTTTCAACATGGCAGTCCTCACTTCCCGCTCTTCCTTAAAGTCTCTTTGGGCACAACGCTTATGTTCCAAGAAACTTTCCACTCTGGCTTCAAGCACTCTCAGCTCGAACGGTTTAGCCACATAACCGTCACATCCGGCCTTATAACACTCTATTCTGTCTTCCGGAGCGTTTTTTGCCGTCAATAAAATCACCGGAATGTGGCTCGTATTAATATCGGCCTTCAAATGGCGACACAGTTCAAGACCATCCATATTCGGCATCATCACGTCACTGATAATCACATCCACAGCGTTATTCTCAATCACGGCAACAGCTTCTATACCATCGTGTGCCAACAGGACTTTATGGCGGTGCGAGAAAACACGGCACATTACATCCAATAAGTCCACATTGTCGTCCACCAGCAACATACAACCGTCCACTTCCTTTTGCGGTTCAGTCTTCTCTAATACGGAATAGCCCACAATATTTTCTTCGTGAGGAAGTTCAAGCTCTTCCACCGCCGACATATCTTCCTGAGGAGCAAATTCTTCCGGCAAATAAGCAGATTTCTCCATCGGCAAAAGAACTGAAAATTCAGTCCCCTTACCGACCGTACTCTCCAATGCAATCCGTCCGTGATGAATCTCAAGCAACTCTTTTACCAGAGACAGCCCTATCCCGTTTGCTTCTGCCGCCGTGTCCGTCGTAGCAGTATAAAAACGATTGAATACAAAAGGCTGTTTTTCAAGAGGAATGCCCACACCGGTATCTTTGACCCGAATCAATGCTGAACGTACACCGTCATTTTCCACCACAGAAAGAGAAACAGTGATTTCACCGCCTTCATTCGTATATTTATAAGCATTAAACAACAAATTATACAAAACTTTCTCCAGTATATCCCGGTCAAAGCAAGCCGAAATATGGGGCTTCTCCGCCACAACGGCAAAAGAGATATGCTTCTTGTCCATCAGCACGGAAAAGTTCATCCGGCATAAATCTTCTATAAAGACTGAAATATCTCCCTCGGACACCTGAAGGCTCATTTTCCCATTCTCAATCTTTCGGAAGTCAAGCACTTGCTGAATCAAATGTTTCAATTGGCGCAGGCTGCTTCTCATTTTATCCAACTGGGGAATTCTGTTTTTATACGTCATGACCATATCGTCAATCAAACAGGATATGATTGTGATGGGCGTAAGGAAATCATGAGATATATTTGTGAAATAGCGTAACTTAGCCTGTGTCAGTTCCTCGCTCTTTTCCTTTTCTATTTGAATAATCTTCAATTCGTTGCGCAACCTGACACGGTAGACTGCCCATCGGTAACAACAATATGCAAGTATCCCGCAAAGGAACACATATATCACATACGCCCACCACGTCTCATAAAAAGCCGGTTTACGTTCTATCAAATAGGAAACCGTCTTCGCACTCCACCTCCCTTCACTGTCCGTGGCACGCAGTTCCAATATACTCTCTCCCTTGGGCAATTTGTTATAATAGGCACGAGGCAGATTATTTCCGGTATATACCCAGTCGTTGTTTACGCCCTTAATCCGATAGGCATACAGTACTTGCCTGGGAGAAGAATAGTTCAAAGTCGAAAAATCAATTTCAATATCATGAGCGTCCGCCCCCAATACAAGTTTCCGCGACTGTATATCCAACAATCCCTCTTCAGAAAAGCCTCCGTCCAAGATTGATTTTCCTGAAACCCTCACATCCGTGATATCCACATCCACAGCCTGTGCCTTTCCTGCCAAATCAGACGTCCCCTTGAAACCGGTAATTCCTCCGTCTCTACCATAATAATAGACACCATCATAATAGAAACAGGAATTCCGCTCAAAAGAATGTATTCCGGTATCATCCAGTCCGGCGTATGACTTTATCACCTCATTATCCGGACTGAATTCTATCACATTTTTAGCCGTAGAGACCCATATATGCCCCTCTTTACCCGTAATAATGTCGTAAATAGAAGCATTGATATAACTATAAAATAATGGAGAATAATCTTTCGCCTTGTTCGTCGCTATATCCCAAGCCTGCACATATCCTTCCGTCGTACCAATCCATATTTTCCGACGGTGCACATCAGAACAAAGGGTCTCTATATTATCTGAAAGCAATGTGCTGTTATGCGCATTAAAATGCATAACCGTATATTTCACGACCTCCCCCCAACGATATTCCGGAACAATCCGATAAAGTCCGTGCCCGTGGCTCCCCAGCCAAATAGCTCCTCGCGTATCAATCTCCATGGATGAAATATCATGGATATCCACTTTTATTACGGCCAATTTATCGCGGTCTGTACGACAAACCACGAGACCATAATCCGTCGCAACCCATATATTCCCAAGCGAATCCTCTTTAATTGATAAAGGAACTCCCGCACCTATACTTTTAAGATCTAGAACCTTCTTTAGAGTGGGCAATTTTACCCCCCCCATGTTAAAAATACATAAATTTTAGGTGCAAATTTAGCTCCCACCCAAACCTCTTCTTTTTGCGAAGAAGGTGAAAAGAACGTAGAAATATCTCCCAAATCCCCTAAATCATCCGTAGACTCCAGGTCACGGCTAAAAAACAGAGAATTATCGCCGGGAGTATACCACCCCAAACCGATACGGTCGTAATTAATCCAAAACAGCTCCGCGTTATTCTTGAATATCCCCCGGACGATAGGACTAAGCCTTCCCGTTTTGTCTTGCCATACAGGCAAAGAGTAATTAGAGATTCGGCTGTCATTGACAATCAACTGATAAGCTCCGTCCCCGGCTGCAGATATCCAGATATTCCCCTCTCTATCGGCACAAATCCGATTAAACAGATTATTCGTCTGGGTGGCCAACTTGTCCGACGGTATAGCCACCAAATGCCCGTCTTCAATCCGGGCGATGGTCAAACCATAATAACCGAGCATCCACAAATATCCCCAGTGGCTGTCTTCGAACAAACAAAAAGCATACTTCAAATTCTGAACTTCGTCTTCGTTCTCGCCCGACAGAGACTCGCTGACATAATGAATGGCATTCTTGTCGTCCACCTCCATCCTGAACAGCCCTTCTCCCCATGTAGAAAGCCAGTACCTTCCTTGCTTGTCTTGCAACATACGAAAAGGATTGTCGTATAACCCCAATCGGGGCATACGCTCGAAACGGTCCGTCGTCCGGTTATAACGGTACAACCCGCTTTGCCAGAAACCGGCCCAAACCGTACCGGCCTCATCTTTATATACCATGTTCACGCTGGTCACGGGAAGGCTTGAATCGTAAGACTTGACCTCGGACAAATCCGGACTAATCCGCACCAAATTCTTATATGAACCGACCCAAATATACCCTTCATCGTCGGTCACGATGGATCGTATTTCATAATTCGTCAACAAAGAATCCGTAAAAGAAATGAACCGATTGGCCCTCTTATCCCACGCACACATTCCTTTCTGCGTACCGATGAGAATTTTCCCATCCCGTGTTTCGGTAATTTCCCGGATGTCGTTATGAGGCAAAAGTGTAGGATACATTGGAGAAGAGCGAAAAACATGAAGCCCGTAGCCATCGTAGCGACACAACCCGTCGGTAGTGCCCAACCAAAGTACTCCTTCCTGATCCTGATACATACAATACACCTTATTGGAAGGCAACTGTCCCAACAAAGGAAACGGTTTCACTGAGATCTTATCCAATAAACTCCCGCAAGCCCAAGCCGTATACAGTAAAAACGAAATGAGAAAAACCACACTCCTTTTTTTCATGGTGTCCAATCAATCTGTTTTTTCGCATGCAAAAATAATAAAATATAGCTATATGCGGTCTTTCACAGTTCTTTTTTCTCCTTTTATTTTCTGCGCCAAACGATTTTTCGTTCTCAGCCAAACGATTTTTCAATCTGCGGCAACTGATTTTCGACTATGAGAAGCACGGTTTTCACCCCACATGAGTGAACCATTTTTGCCTTTATTGAACTATAATCTTCCTCAGACGATATTAGATTGAATTTTGTCCTAATCTGAATAAAAATCGTCCCTTACTCATTTTATTTTTTATGAATTTTGCATCAGAAAAAAGCAAGAGTGAAAGAAACAGGTAAAGTTTTGCCAGGTATAAAAGATGTTTTCAGAATAATGCTTTACCAGATGTTGTATATGTATGATTTAAAAAATAGAATATGAAAAGAAATTATGTAAAAGTCATAGCTGCTGTAGTGGGAATGACCATGGTGTACTGCCCGCTTACGCTCAATGCCAAGTCGAAAAAGAACGCCACAGCCGCCCCGTCGGAAATCGCCATTCACGGATATGGAGAGACTGCGTCGTTCACCGTAGATTCCAGAAATCTGCGTTCGGACGAACCCATCCTGATTTCTGCAACAAACGGATTTGAGGTTTCTCCCCGCGAACTTTCTCCTAACAGCAAGGGTACAGTGACCGTGAAACTGATAAGTTCCAAACAACAAACCACGGGGAAGGTAATCCTTCGCAGCGGTGACACCCGTTATTATGTCGCTGTCAAAGGAGCCGGAAAAGCACTCCCTGTCAAAGACTTATCCGCCACTCCCACCTACCAAGGAGGCGAAGAGGAAAATTTTGAAAAAGCATTCAATCCGTCTGCCGACGGATACACAATAGAATTCAAGGTGGCGACACCTACGGATGGAGATGAATTTTATCCTTTCGCCATAGATTCCCAAGGCAACGGCTTTAAAAGTTATGTCTCTTCCACCGCTTTCGGTTTATTCCATTCTACTTCCAAAGCGGACGGTTTCACAAACCCGTCGACCAACGTAACCGGAGGGCGAGGCAAATTCTACAACAACGATGGCAAAGCACATACCTATAGAATTGCCGTAATGCCGGACAACCGCGCGTTCTTCTATCGCGACGGCATAGCCGTGGACACAGTACGTCTGCACGACTACGGATTGCAACCCGACTTTGCCACCGGCAATGGAGAACTAAAGGAAAACCTGCTGAAGAATCCGGGATTCGAAGGGGAATTCGAAGTTTTCGGTATTAAAAATGCAGAAGACGTGGCCAAAAGCATAGAAGGCTGGTATATAGACATACACGACTATTGGTGCAGCCAACAGTTTATCCTCCCGGAAGAAATAGACAACACGGTCGACGTGGACAATCACATCGCCAAAATCGTACCCTATATGTGGGCCAACGGTTGGGGCAACGGCAATATCAACCAAATTGTCGACGTGGCGCCGAATGAAACCTACACGCTCACGGCACTGGCCAAAGGCGGAATCCGGGAAAAAGAGGGAACCTTAGCCGCCACTATGTTTATTGAAGAAATGCAAGACCGTGAGAAAAGAACCAAGGTGGAAATTGCCAGCGATTCATGGGAGACTTACTCTTTGGACTATACCACCTCTCCCGATTGCCGTCAAATCCGTGTCGTCTTCCAGACCGAATCCGGAAAATGGGGCGAACACAGAAGCCCGTTCGAGATAGACAACGTAAAACTGACCGGAGTATCACGCCAATATACCCCCAAAATCGGCTTCATCAACCATAATGCCAAGGTGGAATACTTCACATTCGATACCACCGGGGCATACGCTCCGGCATCTCCTGAAATTACGGTAAATATCAACTAACCCGCAAACGAAGCATGAAGAAACTGTTTTTGTTCATCGTTGCTTTGTGGACATGGCATACCCACTGTCCGGCACAACTTACCCAATTCCACCCGGGCGAGGTATGGAACGACACCGAAAACGCTCCCATCAATGCCCACGGAGGCTGCGTAGTGTTCCACAATGGCACATACTATTGGTTTGGCGAGGATCGTACGAAATTCGAATCGAACGGTGTCAGTTGCTATTCTTCCACAGACCTCTACAACTGGAAACGTATCGGACTGGCATTGAAAACCGACGGCCAACCCCGTGAAGACTTGAACGACATCTCACAAGGCCGCCTCTTTGAACGCCCGAAAGTCATATACAACCCGAAGACCCAAAAGTGGGTGATGTGGAGCCATTGGGAAAAATCGAGCAGCGACTATGGTGCCGCACGGGTATGCGTAGCCACGAGCGACCGAATCACCGGTCCTTACACGCTCTACAAGACGTTCAGACCGAACGGAAACGAATCGCGCGACCAAACATTGTTCGTGGACAGCGACGGAAAAGCTTACCATATCTGTTCCACCGAAATGAACACCAACACGAACATCGCCCTCCTGCGTGAAGACTATCTGGAGCCGGAAGGCACAAATCAGCAAGTGTTGAAAGGGCAGAAATGCGAAGCGGCAGCCGTCTTCAAATGGAACAACCGGTATTTCGGTCTGTTTTCGGGTTGCACCGGCTGGGCTCCCAACCCGGGACGGCGCGCCTACACGGACAACCTCATGGGCGAATGGCAATGCAACGGCAATTTTGCCATCGACAAGATGAAACAAATAAGTTACCGTACGCAACCGTGTTACGTCTTCCAGGTGGAAGGTAAAAAAGATGCATTCATCTATATGGGCGATCGTTGGAATCCCAACGACGTGGAACATTCCACTCATGTCTGGTTACCGGTCAGCATGCGTTCGGGCTATCCTGTCGTCCGCTGGTACGACCAATGGGACTTGAGTATCTTCGACAAAATATACCGCTATAAACAAGCTGCGGAAATCGTGCCGGGAAACACTTACGCCTTATTGGAACAACAGGCAGACCGGCTCGTGTCCAAACCTGCGAACGGTTTCACCCTCGCTGACGACAACGACGAAATCAACCTGAACTTCGTATTCTTGCAAACCGAAACTCCGGACGTATATAAGTTAAAAGACACCAAAAGCGGCAAGCTTCTGACCAACACGTTCGGTTCCTTACGCCTGAATGCCGAAGCTACAGACGGCAACAGTCAAAAGTGGAAATTCATCCGACAAGCAGACGGATTCTATCGCATACAAAGCATGCAGGACCAGAAGTTCATCTCTGTTTCGGGCAATAATACTTTCGAGGGAACTCCTTTATACCTCACGGAAAACGGAGAACCTCACTATTTCGGAGTTTACTTCGATTCAGACAAATATTCATACAGGGCATCTTAAACTATTCGATAAAAACACTTGAAATTAGGTTAATGTTGTTAAGTGCGTATCCGTGATGGCCTCGCACTTACTTTCTTTAAAGAGACAAGCAATCAAATTACAAACCGTTAAATATTTATCAAATGACACTCAAAAAATCATGGATGAGGAACTATATTATAGGAACGTTCCTGTTATGTCCCCCTTTACAGGGTATGACCTCCCCCGATGACACCAAGGGAGAAACCGTGGTCATAGGTACTGTGGTCAACCAACTTCCCGCATTGCCATCGAGCATTCAACTCGGTTCGGACAGCCTGCCGGTAAAATGGGACAAAACCAATAAGAACCAGTTCAATACCCCATTCGACAAGACGGTCATAAAAGGCGAAGCAAACCGAAAAGGTACAAAAATACCAGTAACTGCCGCCGTATGGACTTTGCCGGAGAACTTGGTTTACCTTATCGACGCAGGCCGTGTCGCCCCTCATTCTTCCCAAATATTCGAAGCTGCCAAGTCCCTGCGTGGCGAGGCTTTACTGAATGATGCCCCGGACCGTAAATTCCATTCGGGCACTGACCAATGGGGATATGTGGAACGCGAACAATATGAGGACCAGAAGGTATATGTCACAGCCGGAAATGGGGATGACTGGGCGACCTCATTCCTCAGCGACGGTAAAGATAAAGACGAAGGACTGACCTACAAACTGACCTTACAACCGGGAGTATACAGAATCAGAGTCGCACACGTTCCGACTATTAAATTAAACTTCACCAGTTATCTCAGAGTAGATCAAAAGATTGTCAACACCCAGCAACTGTCTACCAACGTATCCGAGGACAAGATACACCCAGCCGTATGGGTAACTCACGATTTGAAATTGACGCACCCCACAACTTTCACCTACGAAAGCAACAAGATTGGTGGAAAGGAATGGGAAAACGGCAATATCAGCCTGATTGCCGTAGAGCAAATCAGTGGCAACTTGGAAACACCCATCATTTCCTGGGACGGTGGTTCGTGGGATAGCCGAACCGTAGAATTAAAACACAAGGACCCTTCTGCCGAAATTTACTATACGCTCGATGGCAGCCAACCGGACAAAAACAGCCATAAATATATAGCTCCGTTCACGATAGACAAAACGACAAGAGTCAACGCCATTGCTTACAATGCGGAAGGCGCCAGTAAAATAGTCTCGGCAGATTTTGCCATCAGTACATGGGCCGTCACTGCCACCCCATTCAAGTTAATCGGCGAAAACGAAGTGAAAAACGTAAAAATCAACTGGATGCAAAGAAATGACGCAGACGTGTACAAAATATTTCGAAACGGAACCTTGATTGGGGAGACCCGGGGAGACACCTACGATGATTACGGGTTGTCTTTAGGGGAAAATTATACCTATTATGTAGAAGGCTACAAAGAGGGTCGAAAGATAGCCACATCGGAATCGCAGTCGGCCATGCCCTTCAGCCCTTCACAAGATTGCGACGTGTACGACAACTGCAACGGTCAATATCTGAAAAATAGAGAAGGTGGCATCTCCGGGATGAAAATAGGAGACCTTTATTTCTCTTACCGGCTGGAACGGAAGAAGAAGACTGTAGATGGACAGGAAAAAGACGGTTGGTTGCTGTCAGAATCTTATTCCACGACAGGAAAGGAAGGAAGTTGGAACAGTCCACGCGAGATAGCTTTCTATCCCAATGTAAATTTCGAGGGTATAGGATTCCGTTACAACGAAAAAACCCGTAAAGTCGTATTGTCTGCCCATTATGAAGACCAAGGCGGATATACCGCAGCTAAAATATTCTTGGCGCAGATAACCCCGAAAGGCGGTATCGAGGTCGGCACGATGGAACGACCCTTAGGTTACGATTCCAGAGACCAATCGTTATTCGTGGATGACGACGGTAGCGGATACCTCTTGTCTGCCACCAATATGAACAGCGATATCAACATCTACAAACTGGACGAGACATGGACCAAACCGATAGAACTGGTCAATACGATATGTAAAGGGCAACATCGCGAGACCCCATCCATCATCAAAAAAGACGGAGAATACTATTTCTTCAGTTCCAAAGCGTCCGGATGGTATCCCAGCCAGGCCATGTACGCCTCGGCGGAAAATTTGGGTGGAGTATGGACTTCATTACGGGAAATCGGTAACAACTCTACTTTTGGGGCACAGTTCAACAATATCCAAAGAAGAGGTACAAACCACGAAACATTCGGCGTGTGGAGCTACCATTGGGGCGCCCAGTACCACCATAAAGACCCGGACGGGAATTTCCCGAGAATATCCGTAGCCAAATTCAACAAAGGCTATGCTTCCATGGATTATTACCGTTATATCGAATTTCATGACTCATACGGCATTGTCCCCGTACAAAACGGCAGGAACCTTACGCTTAACGCACCGGTCTCTACCACCACGGTTGGTGCCAATCCTCATACGGCATCCTGCATCACGGACGGAGCCGACATGAATTCTTCCGTTTACTTCCAGAACAGTACGTACCCGTATGTCCTGACCATAGATATGCAAAAAAAGGCCAAGATATCGGAGCTCAACTTGTCAACCAAATTGGTCAACGGCTCGGAAACGGCATATAAATACACGATCGAAGGGAGTGTGGACGGCGAACACTTTCAAACCTTGGTAGACGGAACGGACAACTGGCAAGTAGGTTTCCAGATACTCCCTGTCACGGACTCGTCGGCTTACAGATACCTCAGGTTAACGGTACTGAGAATCATCAATGTGCATAACAATAATCCGGCCACCTGGGCCGATGGTGTCTATGAGCTCACCGCATACGGTATGCCCGTAGAATAAATCCTATCCAAATAGGACAAAGAGAGTGTGTCTATAACACACTCTCCATTCATTTTTAACAAAACATAAGCATGATGAACAAATATTTTTACAAGCCATACATGGCAGTCGTTTTATGTGTACTGTCAGTCAATCCTTCCGTCCAAGCTGACGAACACGGTATTCATATCAAAATCAATACCCAAACAGGCGCTATAAACCAGCTTATCCTCGACCACGATCCTCAAAATATGAATTGGATACTCCAAACGGATGGTAGCCAATATCCTTGGATAACCGAAAAATACGGTTGGGGGCTGGGATATCTCACCCTTGAGAGTGAAAATAAAAAAGTAAAATACGAATGGAAAAAGCCTGTTTCCACATCTCCCACATCTTATACTCCGTGGGATAAAAAAATATCCTCTTTTGAGCAAACACAGGTCTATCGGGTGGGAAACATACGAATAGATGTGAAACGTTCACTGGACCATGACCGATTAACCGAGCGTTACACCTTTACCAATACCGGCCAGACATGTACACGAATCAGCGATATCGGTATCTATACTCCTTTTAACGACAATTACCCCGATGCAACGACTTGTATTCATTCACGTACCCATGCCCATATTTGGGACGGTGAAAGTGCAGCATACGTCAATGCGCTGCGCATGGGTGGTACAGCGCCACATCTCGGACTGGTATTAACCGAAGGAAGTATCAAAAGTTACGATATCTTGGAACGAGGCATAGATAAAGGAAACTCTCATACTCGTGGAGTCATAGCACTCAATTTACCTGATACGTTACTTCAATCCGGAAGTTCCTATTCCATCCAATGGTCTCTCTTTCCACATCTCGGAAATGAAGATTTTAAAAACAAATTGCTTCAGCAAGGAAGTGTATGGATGTCATGCAACAAATACATGTTTGAAAAAGGAGAAAAAGCCGAAATCGAACTCCGTAGCCAGTATCCACTGAAAGATGTCAAACTTCTGAAAAACGGTAAACCCATAAAGATAAAACAAAAAGGCCGTGTCTGGAAGGCAGAAGCCATCATGGAACAACCGGGGGAAGTCCGCTTTGAAATCCTGTACAACAATGGCCGACGTACGCATGCCGACTGTCTGGTACATTCTTCTTTCGATAAATTAATAGAGAAACGCACGGAGTTCATCCGTACGCACCAGCAAATGAACGATACAAACGATATGCGATACGGTGCTTATATGGTATACGATAACGAAGCTAACCGTATTTATAAGAATGACACTCCGAACTGCAACCCGGTAGACCGCGATGAAGGAGCAGAACGCCTCGGAATGGGTATTTTATTGGCAAAACAATACTTGTTAACCCATAAACCCGAACTGAAAGAATCACTTCTAAAATATGTCCATTTTGTTCGTGAACGCCTACAAACGGAAGATTATACGACCTATTCCAGTGTTGACCAAAAAGGACGGAACAGGGGATACAATTACATGTGGGTAGCCGAACTATATTTCCAAATGTATAAAGTGACAGGCAATAAACAATATGCTATCGATGGCTACCAAACCTTATGTTCCATGTTCCGGCAGTTCGGTTACGGTTTTTATGCCATTAATATTCCGGTGTGTCTGGGACTGCAATCACTGAAAAAAGCCGGTATGACAAATGAATACGAGCATCTTAAAGACGAATTTATCAAAAGTGGCGATGTCTTCGTTAAAAACGGAATGAATTACCCTAAACATGAAGTGAACTACGAACAAAGCATTGTGGCTCCCGCCCTACAATTCCTCCTACAACTATACATTGAAACAGGCATCCGAAAATACTTCGACGAAGCCCAACGACAATTACCAGTCTTGGAAGCCTTTAACGGTTGTCAACCCAGCTATCATCTCCATGACATCAGCATTCGCCATTGGGATGGTTACTGGTTCGGCAAACGGGAACTCTTTGGCGATACGATGCCGCACTATTGGAGTACGATTACGGCCGAAGTCTTTCATCTTTATGCCCAATGCACGGGGAAGGTTGCTTATCAACAACGTGCAGAAGAAATCGTCCGTAACAACCTCTGTCTATTCTTCGAAGATGGCAAAGCCTCCTGTGCCTATGTTTATCCACACGAAGTAAACGGAATAAAAGCACAATTCTATGACGAATATGCCAATGACCAAGACTGGGCATTAGTACACTACCTATTGGTGAACAAGGGACTTTGATTTGAATAAAAAAACGAATGACACAATAGAGGAAGAATTTGGTTTATCTTATCCGTTGTGTCATTCGTTTATAAGGATTATATATTTCAACGTTCTTTCTATTTCCAGTCCGGAACGTCCTCTCCCGCTTCGTAATACTCTACCAGATTGGCATAAAACGTCAAAGTGGAATAAGGCAACACCGAACCTGTAGACTGGCTTCCGTAAGCCAGTTCAGACGGTATATATACCCACCAGACATCACCTTTGTGCATGTATTGCAAAGCCGTGGCAAATCCGGCTACGGCACTCGATACTCCCATCTTGGCCGGCACGGCAATCTGATTGTCCAGTTCACCCATGAAAGACTGGGAGAACACCTTACGCTCTTCCACCCATTCTCCGTTTACCATATTTTGGGTAGGCATCAGATAGCCCCGGTAATTGACACGGACCGTGTCGGACCATGTCGGACTTTCCGTCCCCGCACCCCGCTGTTCAATATATACACAAATCGAATCGGTCAACGCCCCGGCCGCATTCTGCGACTTGGTCGTCGATTTGAACATGCGCCAGTTGCAATGTTCTTCCCAACGTTCGCCATACTGTCCCTTTGCCCGGGCAATGGAATCACGGGCTTCGGCAGCGATTTGAGCAAAATACTCGGCATTACGGGCAGGCCAATTCGCATAAGCATCATACGTATCGTCTTCCTCCTTGCAAGCCCCCAAGGTACACACGGAGAAGATGACGACTGCCAGATACAATAAACCTTTTTTCATTAATGTCTGTCTTTTTTAGGCAGGGTTACATAATCTTTTTCAGCAACGAAGTGATGCTCACACGGTCTTCGATGATACCTTGCAAGTCGGCAATGTTCACCCGCTTCTGCTCCATCGTGTCGCGGTGACGCAACGTCACGGTATTGTCTTTCAACGTATCGTAATCCACTGTCACGCAATACGGCGTACCGATGGCATCCTGACGGCGGTAACGCTTGCCGATAGAATCCTTCTCATCGTATTTGCAGTTGAAATGGAAACGCAGGTTGCTGATGATTTCGTGCGCTTTCTCCGGCAGACCGTCTTTCTTTACCAACGGCATGACGGCCAGTTTTACCGGTGCCAATGCCTCCGGTAATTTGAGTACCACGCGAGTTTCCCCGTTTTCCAGTTTCTCTTCCTCATAGCTGTGGCACATGATGGAAAGGAACATACGGTCCACTCCGATAGAGGTCTCGATGACGTACGGCGTATAGCTTTCGTTCGTTTCGGGGTCGAAATATTCTATCTTCTTGCCCGAATACTTGGCATGTTGGCTCAAATCAAAATTCGTACGGCTATGGATACCTTCCACTTCCTTGAAACCGAAAGGCATGTGGAACTCGATGTCACTGGCCGCATTGGCATAGTGCGCCAGTTTCTCATGGTCGTGGAAACGGTAGTTTTCCGCTCCGAAACCTAATGCCTGATGCCAAGCCATACGGGTCTTCTTCCACGTTTCGAACCATTGAAGCTCCGTGCCGGGCTTCACGAAGTACTGCATCTCCATTTGCTCGAACTCGCGCATACGGAAAATAAACTGACGGGCCACGATTTCGTTGCGGAACGCCTTGCCGATCTGTGCGATACCGAAAGGCAGCTTCATGCGCCCCGTCTTCTGCACGTTCAGGTAGTTCACGAAGATGCCTTGGGCGGTTTCCGGACGCAGGTAAATAGTGGAAGAACCTTCGGCCGTAGAACCGACCTCGGTCTTGAACATCAGATTGAACTGGCGGACGTCAGTCCAATTGTGCGTGCCGCTGATGGGGCACACGATACCCTCATCCAAGATGATCTGTTTCAGTTCATTCAGGTCGCCCGCATTCATCGCATCACTGTAACGCTGGTGCAACGCATCGCGTTTCTGCTGATGTTCCAACACGCGGGGATTGGTTTCGCGGAACTTCTGCTCATCAAAGCTATCCCCGAACTTCTTGGCCGCCCTGGCTATTTCTTTGTTTATCTTTTCCTCGTACTTGGCAATCTGGTCTTCAATCAATACATCTGCACGATAACGCTTCTTGCTGTCGCGGTTGTCAATCAAAGGGTCGTTGAACGCGTCCACGTGTCCGCTGGCCTTCCACGTCGTAGGGTGCATGAAGATGGCGGCATCGATACCTACGATGTTCTCGTGCAGCAACACCATGCTCTGCCACCAATATTGCTTGATGTTATTTTTCAACTCCACACCGTTCTGACCGTAATCATACACGGCACCCAATCCGTCATAGATGTCGCTTGAAGGAAACACGAAACCGTATTCCTTACAATGTGACACTATTTTCTTGAATACATCTTCCTGAGCCATACTCTATTCGTAAAATATTGATAAATCTTTCGCAAAAGTACGCCTTTTTTTTCATTAAAATGTTATTTTTGCGTTAAAATAGATATATAATCGACATAAATATGAGCGAAGACAAAGACGAGTTGACAGACCTGACTACGGGAAGCCCGGAAGAGGAAAACGACGCACACTCCAATTACCAACCGGAAACAAGTCCTCACGACAGCATCACGCACCACCTGAGCGGAATGTATCAGAATTGGTTTCTGGATTATGCCTCTTACGTGATTCTCGAACGGGCCGTGCCCCACATCAATGACGGTTTCAAACCGGTACAACGCCGCATCCTGCACTCCATGAAGCGTATGGACGACGGGCGCTACAACAAGGTGGCCAACATCGTGGGACATACCATGCAATTCCATCCGCACGGAGACGCTTCCATCGGAGACGCCTTGGTACAGTTGGGACAGAAGGATTTGCTCATAGACTGCCAAGGAAACTGGGGCAACATCCTTACCGGCGACTCGGCGGCTGCCCCACGTTATATCGAGGCCCGGCTCTCCAAATTCGCCCTCGATGTGGTGTTCAACCCCAAAACCACGGAATGGAAACTTTCATACGACGGCCGGAACAAGGAACCGGTGACGCTTCCGGTCAAGTTCCCGTTGCTGTTAGCTCAAGGCGTGGAAGGCATTGCCGTAGGTTTGTCTTCCAAAATCCTGCCGCACAATTTAAACGAGATATGCGATGCCGCCGTAAACTACCTGCATGACGAACCGTTTCAACTTTACCCGGATTTCCTGACTGGAGGAAGTATCGACGTAAGCAAGTATAACGACGGCGGACGAGGGGGCGTAGTGAAAGTACGTGCCAAAATCACCAAGATAGACAACAAGACGCTGGCCATCCGTGAGATTCCTTACGGAAAGACTACTACAACCCTGATCGACTCCATCCTGAAAGCCATCGAAAAAGGCAAAATCAAAGTACGCAAAGTAGAGGACAACACGGCTGCCGAAGTGGAAATCTTAGTGCACCTGACGCCGGGCGTAAGTTCGGACAAGGCATTGGATGCCCTCTATGCTTTTACCGACTGCGAAGTCAGCATCTCGCCCAACTGCTGCGTCATCGACGACAAGAGGCCTTGCTTCCTGACCGTCAGCGAAGTGCTGAAACGTTCAGTGGACAACACGCTCGGACTGCTCCGCAAGGAATTGCTCATCCGTAAGGGAGAACTTCAAGAAAGCCTGCATTTCGCCTCGCTCGAAAAGATATTCATCGAAGAGCGGATTTACAAAGACCGCAACTTCGAACAGGCCAAAGATATGGACGCGGCCTGCGCACACATCGACGAACGGCTCACGCCTTTCTATCCGCAGATGATAAGGGAAGTGACTCAAGACGATATCCTCAAACTGATGGACATCAAAATGGCCCGAATCCTGAAATTCAATAAAGACAAGGCTAACGACGCCATCGCCCGGATGAAAGATGAGATTGCACGCATCGACCGCGACTTGGACAACATGGTGGAAGTCACCTGCAACTGGTTCCGTATGCTGAAAGCCAAATACGGCGATGAGCATCCGCGTCATACCGAACTGCGCAATTTCGATACGATCGTAGCTACCAAGGTGGTGGAAGCCAACGAGAAACTGTACATCAACCGCGAAGAGGGCTTTATCGGCACATCGCTCAAAAAGGACGAATTCATTGCCAACTGTTCCGACCTCGACGATGCCATCATTTTCTACCGCGACGGAACTTATAAAGTCATCCGTATCAGCGACAAAACGTTCGTGGGCGAAACGGAAAGGAGCAAGGCGGAAAAGAAAAAAGCCGAAATCATCCATGCCGCAGTGTTCAAACGCAACGACAAACGGACGATTTACAACGTAGCCTACCGGGACGGCAAGGACGGTTTCTACTACATCAAACGTTTCAATGTGACGTCCATCACCCGCGACCGTGAATACGACCTGACGCAAGGCAAACCCTTTTCACGCGTCGTCTACTTCACTGCCAATCCGAACGGAGAAGCGGAGGTCATCAAAATTACCCTGAAACCCGCCCTGAAACTCAAAAAGATATTTGTGGAAAAGGATTTCAGCACTGTGACTATCAAAGGTCGCCAAAGTATGGGTAACATTTTAAGCAAAAACGAGATACAGCGTATCGGCCTGAAATCCCACGGCGGTTCTACCTTGGGCGGGCGCAAAGTATGGTTCGACCATGATGTCAACCGCCTGAATTACGATGAGCGGGGAGAATATCTGGGCGAGTTCCACAGCGAAGACCTGATTTTGGTCGTCCTAAAAAGCGGAGAGTTCTACACGACCAATTTCGACGTAAACAACCATTATGAACCGGGCATACTCCGTATCGAAAAGTTCTCACCGGACAAGATATGGTGTGCCGTTCTCTACGATGCCGACCAGCAAGGTTATCCCTACGTCAAGCGTTTTGCGTTCGAACCGAGTACCAAGCCCCAAAGTTTCATGGGAGAAAACAAGGACAGCCGCTTCGTCTTGCTCACGGACGAAGCCTATCCAAGGTTGCAAATCACGTTCGGCAGGCACGACAGTTTCCGCGACCCGCAGGAAATTGATGCGGAAAGTTTCATCGGCGTAAAGAGTTTCAAAGCGAAAGGCAAACGGCTCACTACGTTCGATACGGAAACCATTTCCGAACTGGAACCCATACGCCGCCCGGAACCGGAAACCGAAGAAGCCGCGATGGAAGAAACGGAAGAAAAAGACACAGAAAAGGAGAATCTGGATCCGGATGCCGGTAAAAGCCAAAGCGACATCATGGATGAGCTTACCGGGCAAATGAAACTTTTTGAAGACGAATAATATGTCTCACCTCTTACCGGCCTATATAACCGTTTCGTTCCGAATGTCCCGCTCCGTCAGGGAGCGGGCACTCATTTTCTTATTGGCCATAGGGACATTTCTTGGCATCAGGCCATGCCAAGCCCAAGATGCCGCCCCCCTTCCGGAAAACCGCTATACGACACACGCCACACTCTTCGGCGCGGGACGCACAAGCCTATACGAAACTTATCTGTCTCCCTCCACTTATACCGGACCTCACCTGAGTATTCTGCATGAGACCTTACGTAAAACCCACTGGTTAGACGGACGCATCACGACACAAAGCATCCTCGACGGATTTTTTTGTTATACCTCCAACCGGGCCGGAAACTCCGACGAACTGGGGGGCAAGGTAAATTATTCCATCGGTTGGCATTACAACTGGATCGTGGGCGGACGGTTGCGGCTGATGGCCGGAGGAGAAGTCCATGCCGGACTGGGAGCGATTTACAACAACCGTAATTCCAACAATCCGGTACAGGCCAAGGCTGACATCGACATAGACGCATCCTTGATGGCCGTCTACCCGTTCCATATCCGCAAAGTACCTTTCACCGCCCGCTACCAAACCAGCCTGCCGCTCGTCGGAGCCATGTTCTCCCCACGCTACGGACAGTCTTACTATGAGATGTCATTAGGCAACTACGACCGCAACGTATGCTTTACTTATCCGGGCAACGCACCGTCCATGCGCCATTTCCTGACATTGGACTTTCCCATTGCGGGATTTACGTTCCGGGCCGGCTATTTGTGCGACATCCGCCAAAGTCGTGTGAACGGACTGCGCAGCCATATCTGGAACCATAGTTTCATGATAGGCTACGTGAAGCATTTCAGCTTCGTCAAACGCAAAGAGCCGCAACACCGCCCATTTATCCTGTAACCCACCATCGGTATGAAACATTACATCTTTTTTATATTCTGCGCCATTCTCGCCCTGCTTTTCTGCCCGAGTTGCATTCGTGAAAAAGAGCCGGACAACACGCCGGTCAATAATTTCGAGACGCTTTGGCGCATTATCGACACCCAATACTGTTTCCACGACTACAAGGCGCAGGAAGGATGTCTGCCATGGAACGAGGTATATGCCAAATACCGTCCGCGCGTACATGACGGAATGACTTCCGCCCAACTATTCGAAGTCTTGTGCGACATGCTGTCCGAACTTCGCGACGGCCACGTCAACCTCTATTCCGCAGCCGACGTAGGCCGTTACTGGAGCTGGCATGAGGACTACCCGAGTAATTTCAACGACAGCATCCATCAAGTTTATTTGGGTACGGACTACCGCATCGCCGCCGGCATGTATTACAAGATTCTCGACGACAACATCGGTTATATATATTATGGAAGCTTCAGCTCCGGCATCGGTGAAGGCAATCTGGATGAAGTCATGTATTATCTGCGCTTGTGCAACGGACTGATTGTGGACGTACGTAACAATCCCGGCGGCACGCTGACCTACGCCGAACGATTGGCCGAACGGTTCACCAACGAAAAACGACTGGTAGGCTACATCGCCCATAAAACCGGAACGGGACACAATGATTTTTCGTCCCCCGAAGCCGAATACATCGAACCGTCGAAAGGCATACGCTGGCAAAAGAAAGCCGTCGTGCTGACCAACCGTTCGTGTTATAGTGCCACCAATACTTTCGTACGCGATATGAAGGAATGCCCCTTGGTCACCATTATGGGCGACCGCACAGGCGGCGGTTCCGGTCTCCCCTTTTCTTCCGAACTCCCCAACGGATGGTCTGTCCGCTTCTCCGCCTGTCCGATGTACGATGCCGGAATGAACCAAATCGAGTTCGGTATCAAACCGGACACTTGCATATCGCTCACACAAGAAGACCTGGCACGCAACAAAGATACGATGATAGAAGCCGCCCGAGAATTTCTGAAACGATAATTTGGACAAGCCGATAAATCTTTCTATCTTTGCAGCCGTCTTACCGCGCCTGTGGTGAAATTGGTAGACACGCCAGACTTAGGATCTGGTGCTTCGCGGCGTGTAGGTTCGAGTCCTATCAGGCGCACTAATCAAATCCTCTAAACTGCTTTTAATTAGCAGATTAGAGGATTTATTTATAGATATCCTACCTACATATTGCCTACAGATTCAAACAATCTACCTTTTTGGGCGTTTCAATAGGGAAATGGGATATTCTTTCAGATGCCTATCTCGTCAAATTCAAATAGAGGAAATCTCCCTTAGATAGGATGGGAGTTTGCCATGAAAAAATGGATGACCAAACCGCCACCCGTGCAAGATTGGGCCACGTGCATTTTAACCCAACATGACCCACACAGTGAAAGGTGGGCCACCCTTGTATCAATGGAAATATGAGTTTTTATGACGCAACTATATACTTTATTGTACCAACGATTGTGTATAACACCTGCTTATACCTATTTGATTTATCCCAATGCTATAAATAGAAATGTTCTCTAAGAATAGGATATTTGTAGAGATATTCGTATAATTGTAACTTAATTCAAAAGTTGATTATATGAATAACATACTTACTATAAAAATGGAAATATCAGTGAATTGGCACAATCCTTATAAAAATGGACATTATAAGGAGATTGATATTTTTATACAAAATAATAGTAAAGATGATATTGTAATAGAATCTATTGGTCTTGTTTGCAATGGAAAGTCGTATCATGTGGATAAAAGTTTGCTTGTTTTATTAATAGCGGCTGAATCAGGGGAGAAGATTGAACATAACACCTCTATTTATCAATTGCTTAAATTCCACGGTTTAATCTCTTATGATTTCTATTTATTGATACAACATTCGCAAGGTGAAGCAAAGAGTAACACTATCAACATAACCTCAAAGCCCACCGATGTTTATTAAAATTAAATTGTGGTGGCAATATATGATAGTTTTCATGCTTGCATCCAGATTTATCTATCCATGATAGAATTAATCCATTCATTGTTTCTCTATTGTATGGACAAAGAGTAAATGAATAAGATACCATATCTTTTTGTAATTTCGTTATTTCACTCTCAATAGCATCTTTCATTAATGGTATTTCAAGTAATTCATCAAGAGTAAATCTGCACCAAATTTGAAAGTGAGAAATTAAAAATACACTTAAGAATGAATTATAGTACCAAAGTCTGAGTTTTGTTTTTACTTGCATGTTATTAAGTATTTTCTTGATTATATATTTCATTTACTAACATCTCTTGTCTCTCCTCTGATTTGCTGTCTGCCAATTTAGCAATTTCCAATTGCAAGCTATTCTCTAAAGTTTCGTTCAGGGTTTCCATAAGACTTTTCATATTTCTTTTTGTTTTTGATTGATAGAATATGTATTCACTATCAATTGATTACAGTTTTTCTTGTGTTTTTTCTTAAGATTTTTCCTCAAAACTGAAATTTCCAACCCATTGCGTGTACAATTTTTCTATTAATCAATAATTGTACGCACATGAAACCATTCCACTCACTACTTCAAATGATAGATACTTTGCATACCGAAGAGGATTGCAGAGAGTATCTTGAAGATATGCGGTGGCATGGTGAGCCTGTTTGTCCGCATTGCGGCTCTATATCTAAGCACCACTACAAACTCACTCAAAAAGGAGAGTTCAAGGGTTTGTATAAGTGCAAAGATTGTCGGGAACGGTTTACGGTTCGGATTGGCACAATGTTTGAGGACTCTAATCTTCCGTTAAAGAAATGGTTCTATGCTATTTTTTTGTTTCTCTCGCACAAGAAAGGTATCAGCAGTGCTCAATTAGCAAGAGATATCCATGTTACTCAAAAGACGGCATGGTTTATGTTACAACGTATTCGTCAGAACATAAAGGATGACGATGCAACTTTTGATGATATGACGCAAATGGATGAAACATACATGGGTGGCAAAACCAGTGACAAGCACAAAAGACGTAAAAAATACAATGCTTCTAAAACTGGTAAAAAGGATATGGGACGTTCTGTTGAAACAAAAGCACCTATATTCGGTATGATTTCAGACGGTAAAGCATACGCCCAAGTTGTACCCAATGCGCAGAAAGAAACCCTGTTACCCATTATCAACGAACGTGTACGGAAAGGTTCTACTATCATTACGGACGGACTTTCAAGTTACGATGAGCTATCAAAGAACTACATCCACAAGATTGTGCTCCATAGTAAACAAATCTATTGTGTTAACGGATTTCATACCAATTCAATAGAAGGATTTTGGAGTCTGATTAAACGTGGTATTCTTGGTATCTATCACATGGTTAGCAAGAAACATCTACCGAAGTACTGCAAGGAATTTGTATTCCGTTACAATACTCGTAGTATGTCAGACGGAGAACGATTTAATCTGTTTTTACAACAGCCTACCGAACGTTTGTACTATGGAGAATTGCTGATGAAACCGGAATGGATATGGTGAGTAATATTAAATTATAAAAATTTCTATGGAACTCTGTAAAAAGGGAACTCCAATCATGGGACGAGTGGAGCTTCCCAAATTACCAACTGATAACGATTGTAATATGTGGTAAATGTTGAGTAAACCACATTATTACATTCACTATCAGTTGAGAAATGACACCCACAATTACGAGTGTCATTATCTCTTTAACCTTTTCCCTCATAATCTAAAGTTTTGAAGGTTAATGTTTATGTTAAGTAAGTCTAAGCCGTGATGGTTTGGGCTTACATTTTCCAATGCTACACAATCGCACTATGGGAATTACATCAGTATAACATATCGGAATATGTTTTGCAACATACTGAAATACTTTTTGTTGATTGAGTATTATTTCAATATATTAAAAGGTACTCCACTCGGGCGTGAGTGGAGTTCTCCTTGTCAAAGGAACAAATCAAAGATGAGTTCCAAGAGTTTCTCGATAACTGTTTTTATCAAGAAACTTATAAAAGGTCGTTTTCTCATAGAACCTCCTTTTTAAAAGTTCAACTTCATGTTGCAGAATTGGCTCACCCTTTTCTGCATCAAAGCCCAATCTATTGCGAGTAGATTGGGCTTATGACATTTCAATGCTATACAATACTTGTGTCTGAATTTCTTACTTTTATCCATTGAGATATGTTTTGCAACATATTCTTTAGCGTAAGAAACAAGTCCATATACAGAACATTAGAGCAAATCCAGCCTCACAAGGGTTGGATTTTTTGTGTTTTAAAAGATAAGGTTAAGGCAGTCTGTGATTTGTCTTTCTATTCATTTGCTCGTTTCCTTACTTTTTGCTTACTTTGTTGTCGAGAAACCAAAAAGTATTGATTAAGAAACAGACATTTGAATAAAAGACATATTACAAGCAACTTGTAGACAAGTTATTTGGCTTTAGTAAATCTGGTAAATTGAAAATAGCCCCAAATGATAAGTCGAAAGGTCAGTTTGTACCCTGAATAAGGGCGCAGACTGCTTTTCCTTATTTGGGCTAAGGGTTTTACCAGAACCTACTAAAGCAAACAAGAGAAAAGTTAGGCTGTGTCCTTTTCTTTTGCTCTTAAAGCAACTCGGTATAAACCTTTAATGCTCAAAATATGGACTATAAACTGGAATATATGACACGTCTGTTTGCTAAGATTAGCAAGAAAAAGACGGAAACCTACGTTATCAATCGCATTTGGCATCAGTTGAATGATGACAGGGTTAAGTTTGTTGTTCAACAATACATCAGAAGAACACAAGATAAGTATGCTTTAGCTGACTTGTATCTGCCACAACTCGATATTTTCATAGAAATAAACGAGCCATTCCACAAAAATAATACAGAAGTTGATAGAGTACGGAATGAGGAAATTTCCCATGTAACCCATTCTAAACCTATCGTAATAGATTGCGGAGATGTTATAGATAAGGACAAAATACGCTGGAAATCGATAGAAGATATTCATTCTCAAATCTCGAAAGTTGTTCAGCAAATCAAACAAACCATTATAAAACAAGGAGATAAGTTTATTCCTTGGGATGGCGGTAGTACTCTTTCCGTAGAATATCATCGTAAGAAAGGTTATCTGAAAGTGGACGAGTCCGAATATGTCCGTACCATTGATGAAGCATTTGCTATATTCGGGGCAAAAGCAAAACATCGTGGTTTTTTGCGTGTGGCTGGTGCTTCTGTCCCCAACAAACCTAACGAAATTGTTTGGTGTCCTAATAGTGCGCACCGTATTTGGTGTAATGAACTTTCGGAGGATGGTTTGGAAATTCGAGAATACAACAAAAACGAGCAGGCACGCAAAAGCCATGTAGAAAGATATTTGTCGGGCAACCAAAGACGAGTTACTTTCTTTAGAGAAGAGGATGAACTCGGCTTCCGTTTCTATCGCTTCGTAGGTGTCTTTGAACTCAACAAGGATAAATCAGAGAAAGAGAATAAATGTGTTTGGGAACGTATCTCAGACTATTATCAACTATAAAAAATTTGGATTATGGGATTATTTGGAACATCTGATAAAAAATCAGAAATTGAAAGACTAAAGAAACGTATTGAACAAGAGAAAGACAAAATTAAGTCGTGCCAAACTAATATAGTTGAATGCCGCAGAAGAAAAAATGCTAATATGAAAAACTATATTGATGGTCATAAAAGGCGTATCGAAGAAATAAAGAAAACAATTGCTCACCTAAAAGAAGAAATTGCGGATATAAGAAAACAAAAATAGCTTATGAACTTCAAAGGTTTTGGTATAATCGCCTTTATTCTTTATTTATGCAGGAACATTCTTTATGTTCTGTTTTGGGTAATCGTATTTGTTGTACTTTACTTTATTCATGGATTACTATGAAGATAACCCGGATTAAGTTTTTCTTTGAAAAGAGCGGTTGGAATAACTGCCGTCAAACAGAAAATAAGTCGAAAGACTGGAATACCAATGACTAAACAAGGGTTGGAACGAAAAGTCGGTAGAACCATTATGAACGCTATTTTCGGTTCTAAGAAGAAATAAAAAAACAAGGGATTGCCTAACACCATAGGCAATCCCTTGTGTGCAATATAAATTTGGAAACTACACAAACTTTCTGTATCTTTGCCATTGGAAAACAAACAAAGAAAGAAAAAAGGTTTGTTTATATCATGTTTTTGTGCCTGCAAAATCATGATGAATCTTATCTCCAGCATATTCCTCAAACGAACATGCGTAGAATAACTTTAAATATGTATTACATGAATACAGAATTAAAGCAATTTATATTGCAACGTATTATTAGACATAAATCTTATAACGAAAAGGTACATAATGGTTTCACTATTAGTATCCAAGAGTTTAAAAATTCATTCAATTATGAATACCAAAAATCTGTTGTAATATTACAAATTAAGAATGCCATTATATCATTACGTAGAGAAAAAATCATTAAAGATTCATCAGAAGTAATAGTTTATAATGATGGCAGAAATGGTAAAATATGTATTGATTTGAAATAATAATACACTATTTTATAGAAAAGTTGCAGGGAGTTTTCCTTTCTGCAACTTTTTTGTTTTTATACTTGCTATATACATATTCAAAATCAATTATATACTCTGAATGCCTAACCAGTCATTATACACAATCGTTGGTACAATAAAGTATATAGTTGCGTTTTATGAATATAGCAAAATAGTTATGTTTTTATTGGATATATTATAGCAAAAACGCCCCTCTTTTGATTATGAAGCAGGGGCGCTAATTTTATATTACAGTGTTAAATAACACAATCATGATGCAAAAAATATTGCATATTTAAATATATCAGCGTATCTTTGCAATGCTCATCTATAAATAGAAGGAGTTTCGGGGTTCGGTTTATCTTGATATAAATCTGAGCCCTGCGTTTTTATTCAATGTTTGGTAATCGCTTCCTCATTTTCTTCTTTATGCCTTTTTCCGCATATTTTTTGTTCAAGTAATAAGCTGTCAATAAGTAATAAGAGCTTTTTCTTTGGCATTCAAGGACTATCACGTATTTCTCTTTTTTATCATAAATGTATGTTTTAGTAACATCGCAACGCTTCCTTTGGTCACGTTCTGTTACGCTGAAGACCTCTATGTTTTCGGGAGACAATTCTTGAATGTGATGATTAATCCAATGTAACCGTTGGGAGCGGTCTTTTTCAAAAATCCGCTTGGGTGGAAGTAAATTGCCGTTCTCATCTGTTTCTTGTGTTTCTTCGCAAGTGAGGTGCATAAATTGACGTCCCATGTCAGCTTCTCCGTCCGATTTGATGGGATAGATTTGCTTTCCCTTAAACTTGAAGTCTGGATTATCTTCTATATCTCTTTTGTAGATTCTCATAAGAGATTCTTTACGTTGATATTCATTCAAATGTAAAATCTCAAGCAGCTCCGGGTATTTCTTTAATAAATTGAATGGCATAATTGTTATTTTAGCGAAATGAAAAATAGATTAAACTTTTTCTTAAATAACGGGGTTGTTTCATTCAATGAAATACTTGCGTGTTCTCGTATTTTATCTACAATTTTCCTTTTGGCAATAACCTTGCCTTCTACATCGCCTTTTTCAATTCGCAAATTATAATTTATGGCCCCCATCAATATATCCGCTAACTGTACAAAGTAACTTTCGTGAGAGCGAATGAATTGAAAGTGCCTAATAGAGGAGTTCCATCTTAAAATTTCTTGCAACTTATGGAGCTTATTATGACTACACGTGTCCTTTATATCGAAAAACACATTGTATTCATTTCCCATATCAGTCAGATGATGCAGAAGTTGATAATACATTCTAAAATAGAAATCATTGAATGTGTATTCAGGACGTGTTTCATCTATCTGAGATTTATCTACAATGACAACTCTAAACTTCATGTCTGTCATGAAAAAATAATCGATGAGTTCATTATACATTGGATATGTTGCATCATGTACGTTAGTCCATTTCAGCTCACCTACGTAATTATGCTTTGCTTTGATAGCTTTAATTTGCTCCCTTGCCATCTTTATTTGTGGATATGCAATACTTACATATCCTAAAAGCATATATGGATGCCTGTCATTTATCAAGTGCGTACTTTCATCGCAATAGATATTGAATGTCTTGCTCATACTCATTCAACTTTTAATGTTATTGACTTACCGCAATGGGGACAGGTGAGGGAAAGAACGTCTTTATTTGGTTGCTCAAATAGTTCCGTTACCGGGCATCCGATAGCGGATGCGATTCTTTCCAATACTTCCACGCTTGGATTTCCATTGATATGCTGACTTAATCCTACACGGGTTATTCCCATTCGTTCTGCAAGGTCTTGTACTGTTGTTCCTCGTTCCTTGATAACTTCTTTAATTCGTAAAGGCATAACTTTTCATTATTTTGTTTATGCAAAAATACATTGATTTTGTTATGTAAAGTGATTGCTATTCATAAATAAAGTTAATGTAAAGTGAAATATTTCTCGTATATTTATACATGTAAAGCGATAACTATACCTTTGCATCATCAAACAAAACCAATAGCAAAGATATGGAAGCAACGAAGTACAACAAAAGCGAGATTATGAAACAGGCGCACACGTATTACAACATGGTCGGTGACAGCCGCAAGAACCGTGAAAGGAACAAGACAGGCCGCACGCTTATCTCCTTTGGTGAGTGCTTGCGTATGGCTTGGCGGCATGCAAAGCGTGAGGTTTCCGATGCACGCCGCAAGGAAGCCATAAGAAAGGAGCGTGAAGTCCGTGAAGAATGGAACCGCACCCACCCGGCAAAGACAGTAGTTTATGATGCCTGCGTACAAGCTGCGATAAGTGCCGAATATTCACGCGGTCGGTACATGGGAGACTAAGACAGAATCAAAATAATAACCGGAGGGTAACGCATTTCGTTACCCCCTCCACAAAAAAGAAACGATATAAGCACGCAAAAGAAGAACCAGTTAAAGGAAATCATGCTCCTTGCATGGCAGTTCGCCAAGAAGAACGGTTTCACGATGGGCGAGGCGTTGAAATGCGCATGGGCGAACATGAAGCTGAAAGCGGATTTGAAAGTGAAGATAGTAGAGTTCTACTTCAAAAAGACAGACGGCACGTTACGTCAAGCCTTTGGCACTCTCAAAGAAGGATTGATTGGTGAAACCAAAGGTACAGGCAGAAAGCCGAATGAAAATCTGCAAGTTTATTGGGACACTTAAAAAGAAGAATACAGGTGTTTCAAGAAATGCAATCTGGTTAGGTTCTCGAAATAACGACCACATGACAAGACGATAATAGCGCGTTGGGGCTTCGGCCAACGAACGTTACTTGCAATGATGCCCCCACCGTCAAATGGGCGGTGGGGTTTGGATGAATGACCGTGCAAATACAAGTATTTTACAACAACGCAGGGATTGTCACAAATAAGATTTTAATTTATTCCGTTGTGATTTATAGTATTAGTACCTTTGGGAATACCATTTTCTCAAAGGTATTTTTATGCAAAGAGCCAAGATAGACATACAGAAAGTTTTACCTAACGAAGGACAGATAGAAGGACTTCCGAGAAATCCCCGTCTCATCAAAGACGAGAAGTTCCGGAAGTTATGCCGTTCTATCCAGTCGCTTCCTGAAATGACAGAGGCGAGGGATATTCTTGTCTATCCGTATCAAGACAATTACGTTGTGATTGGCGACAATATGCGGTTGCAAGCCTATAAGGCGCACAGAAAAAGAATCCTGAACACTTATTGATGAAGTGCTCAGGATTTCTTTTTTTATGGACATCAAAAGCCTCTCTCCTCCCTACCAGAGTTTTCCCAAAAACACCTTTCATCCTTCAGGCTGTATGACAAGTCTCTTATTACCTTGTAGTTACAAGCTGAAAGATGTTCCAAACATCCTTCAGCCATGCTTCATTTCGTTCTGCGGCGAACGATAAATCGTTCGACTGAGAATGATTTATCGTTCGGCTGAGAACTTTTTACCGCCTTCCGCAATGAAAGGAGGCTGAAAGATGGCCTCCTTATCCTTCATTCCGTAACACTTTATATGAAAGCCATTTACCATACATCCTGAAGGATGAAAGGAGTTTTTGGAAAAACCTTGGTGGGGAGAGATGAAGAAGGAGGATACCTCCATACAGCTCCTGCCATTCAAGTGTATCCTCCTTATCTTACCAACCGGCTTGACTTCCGTAAGCCCAATCCGGCTTGCCTATGCCCAATACCGGGAGCAGCCTTATTTGCAAACGACCTTCCGCACCTTACCGTCTGGGAACTTCACGATGCAGACCGTACCATGACGAAGAACATCCAAACGTTCGCCGGTGAGTGAGAATATCTGACAATCGTTTCCTATATGCTCAGCCTGTACCGCATGAATGCCCGATGCCTCATCAAATTCAGCCTGAGCTTTCTCCGCATCTTTTTCGATTTGCCTTATAATCCTATAAGTCCCGATATAATCTACTGTATAACTTTCCGTGAACAGCCATCCGGCATATAAACTGTCGATCTCATATTTTTGTTGATCGATAACGTCCTTTGCCGCAGCCAATTCATCCTCAAATTCGGCAGCCACGTCCGCACATTCGGTTGCAATGTCCTCTTGAGCCTCCTGTAACTGCTCATAAAGCTTGTCTATCCGTTCCAAAGCCTTGTCGTACACCGTCTTATTCCTACGTTCCAACCATTTGTAATTGTTGGCAATCAAGGTATCCACCAACTCGCGCCCACGCGTCAGGTACTTTCCATCCACCTCGTTAGGACTCCTGTCCACACAATAATCCAGCAGAATAACTCCCGTAGGCCCCGCTTCATGCGTCTGCAAATACTCTATAATAGCCGCATTCGTGTAGGTCGCATTCTCGCGATAGCCATCCGCCTTAGATATCGACCCGGGATAAGCCGATGCAAAGTTAAACACCCACACCACGTCCGACTCGTCTTTTGTCACATGTTTCGTACTATGATCCAGCATCTCGGTTACCGCGCTTACCTTCTTGGCCACACCTCCTTCGCTATCTTTCGTATTGGCATAATCCTGCACCCACAAAGGAGATTTATAATCCGATGCCGCGCTCTCCCCTATGATACTGCAAGAAGACTGTGCATTCCAGTCCAACCAACCGCACCAGCTTTGGAAAAAACCGCCTGTTATCGGTTTGCCGGCATATTGGTCACGGCTCAACAGCAAGATCTTTCCCCGCATATCCCCTACCGTCAAGTCCCGCCGGAACGGAACGAAATAGTCCTTCAAATCCTCACGCGACAATAATTCGCGCAACATGGTTTCGTATTTGGTTTTGTCACTATCGTAACCGGAGGCATACAAACAATGGATCACTGCAAATTCGGATGGATGCTCCTTCAACGAATCCCGCAACAGGTACAAGGCATCGTCGAAACGAAGATTGGTCACAGCAATCCCATGGTTGATATTCAGATAATCGCCTTTAACTTTCGGACGGAAATCGAAAGCACGGATTCCGATAGACCACTGCGTGGCCACATCTATATCTTGACATTGAGAATAGGAAGCCAAAGTAACCCCATTCCCCGTAGCGGCATCATGCGTTCCGGGAATAGAAACTTGGGATACAAAAAGGTTGTCCGGCAGACGTTTCATCCAATCTCCGGCTTTCACATGGACACTCATGCAAAGCATCAGTAATGAAGTAAAGTAAACGTTTCTCATGATTTTTAAAATTTAAAAGGTTCCTAAAAATTGTTTTTCTTCCTCTTACAAAGGAAGCAAATGTTTCCAATATCAGAATGAAAATCAGGAGAAAAAAACGGGGCAAAAGCTCATTTTAGCATAAAATAACACAAAAAGGTAAACTGAAGCTCTCACACTTTCACCACCAAGACCTCATCCAGATTCGTTGTATAACGTCGCGAAACGTATTGCCTCTCCGAAGCATATTTCTGTCCGGTCCCCAATGCTGCCACTTTCACCGCGTTATGCCCGTTCTTACGGTTTATCTCGTCAACAGCCCGTATCAACGCCCCACGCCTTCCACGATCCAACTTATCAAACAAATCCGTCTGAACCGCTTCACGCGGCGATAAATCCCAAACGATAACGCCGGCTTTCTTGTAATCGAAATGCCCGTCATACGCATGCAACCGCAACGCTTCCAAAGCCGCATGTACGATTTCGGCCGTATCCTGTGTCGGTACAGGCATACGTACCTGTTGATGGACCATATTGCCGGGAACATCCGTCCGGAAACGGCTGGTATAAGCAAACACCGTGACCTGTCCGCAACAAGTGCCCTGTTCGCGCAGCTTACGGGCACACTCCGAAGCAAAACAAGCCACGGCCTCTTCCAAGACATGCCATTCGGACAGTCCATGTCCGGGAAAACTGCGGCTCATGCAAATGCTTTTTTTATAAGGCAGGTCGTCCAAAGCAATGCAACTCTCGCCCTGTAACTCACGCCACGTGCGGACTCCGGCCACGGAAAATTCATGACGTACCCATCCTTCGGAACGGCACACAAAATCCCACGCCGTACGGATACCATGATATTCCAGAGCCTTTTGCATGCGACGCCCTATCCCCCACACATCACCGACCGCAAACCTTCTCAATGCCTTCTCGCGCTTCTCCTCCGTATCTATCAGGCACACTCCCTCGTATGCCGGATAACGTTTGGCGTATTTGCTAGCCATCTTGGCCAATGTCTTGGTCCCGGCTACCCCCAACGACACGGGTATCCCCACGCCTTTTCCAATCTTGCGCACAATGTCCCGGCCGTACCCACGCAAAAACTCCGCATCCCCCATCCCCGTCAGGTCAAGTACGGCCTCATCCACACTGTAAATGTCCAACCGTGGCGTATAAGCCGAAAGCAAAGACATCACACGCCGACTCATGTCGCCATAAAGTGCAAAGTTACTGGAGAACACCGCCACCCCATGTCGAGCCACCACGTCACGCACCTTGAAAAACGGTTCTCCCATCCGGATGCCCAAAGCCTTACTCTCATTACTCCGCGCAATGACACATCCGTCGTTGTTGGAAAGCACCACTACAGGCTTGTCCCGCAAATCCGGACGGAACACCCGTTCGCACGACACAAAGAAATTGTTGCAGTCCACCAACCCGAACACCGCGCCCTTCATCCTTTATACAGTTTTTTAATGACGTAAGTCACCACCCCCCAAACCCTGAAATCATTTTCTCCCGTAATCTTTATCGGTTGGAACTCTTCATTGGCGGGAAGCAGCCAAGCGCAACGGTTTGCCGCATCGATCCGGAACTGTTTGAGGGTGAACTCCCCGTCGATGCAAGCCACCACATAGTCTCCCGTCCGGGCCTCAAGAGACTTGTCCACCACCACAAGGTCGCCGTCCTCGATGCCTGCACCGGCCATGGAATGACCGGACACCCGGGCATAGAACGTCGTCTCCCGATGTCGCACCAACTCCTTATTCAAGTCGATGCCGCCCGACATGTAATCCTGTGCCGGAGAAGGAAATCCGGCTCTTACCCCCTCCTCGGAATAAGGAAGAGCCTGCGGTACCGACAAGTCGACCGGACTTATTTTTAGTTTCATCTCATCCATACGGCAAAGATACGACAAAAAGGCTGCTTTTAGCTATTCGGGAATGACTTCCTGCATGTAGATGGCGGCCAGACTCCATGTGGCCGCATCGTTAGTACACACCACGGGATTCTCGTCCATCGGTGCTGGAACTTCGGGCACCTCCACACGACGCACCGTGAAAGGTTTGTCATTGTGCCACACGTGCCACAATTCATCCCAAGCCTCGGCAGCCAGTTCCCGATTCCCCGTTTTGGCAGCGGCATAAGCCGTAAGGCGTGTCACAGGGAAAGGATTGTGCGTAATCGTGCGCGCCTTCTCCTTGTATTCCCTGGCAAAGGTGAGCCACGTGCGGTTCCATTCCGGCAAGTCTATCATTTCCATCAGCTCGTTCATCACTTGGAAACCGCCCATGATGGTAATCAAATGTTCAGTGCGTTGTAAATCGGGGTCTCCCTCGTAGCTCAACACACCCGTGGCAGGGTCGAAGCCCAATACGCCCGGCCCGGTGAAGATGCCGTGGGGCAAGGCCGCGATGCTCTTCATGCCAGCGATGATTTTGTCGCGGTAAGTCGTGTTGCCCGTCCGTTCCCATTCCGTCATCCAGTTTCCGACGTAAGCCAACCAATCGGGACCGACACGCAGACGTGCCGGTGCCGTACAGGGATACTTCTCACGCGGCAGAGCCAGCCTCATCGGATCGATGTCATAAAGTTTCTGTTCGGCATCGCGCACTTCTGTCATCAGGTCACCGCTGCGCTCGTCCGTGGTCAGATAATAATAGAAACGGTTCCACGCCGCTTGGCTGATGCGTGCCTCCTTCGCTCCACAGCCCCAATGGCTCACGTTGTGACGCGACCCCAATCCGGCAAAAGGTCCGAGATGGTACACGTCGCATTCCGTCGTGTGGCGGCTCATGGCCACGGCCATCCGCCAAAGGTCGGCACGGCCTGTGCGCAAGAAACTGTACCACAACCACATATTGGAGGCCAGTTCCGTGTTGTCCCATGCGTACCCGCCCACGTCATATTTCCACGTATGGCGCACGGAATCGTAGGTGTGCATAAAGTCGCCGTAGTTCCAGAAACCGTACCAGCGATGTTGATCGACAGCCTTCACGTAATAGTCCAAATAGTCTTCCAGACGGTCCTCCACCCGTGCCCGCTTCGGGTTGCTCCGGTCGGGCAGGCTCCACACCCCGAAGGCATGCTTGGCGTGGAGGTATTCCGGTGTGCACAACAAGGGGGCGTCTTCGGCTAACATGGCCGCCGTCCGGGCTACCGTCTCCTTTCCCCCATAAGCCACAGACGGAACGAGAGTCAGCGTGTGAGTACGCGCCACACCGTAGGGCGCGCTCATCCCTTCCTGCACGTCCTCATAACTGGCCTCCAAATCGTGCGCCACATTGTCGTAATGACGCAAGTCCATCGGTTCCGCATCGGGACTCCACATCCATACGGTCAGACGGGCGTTCCGGGCTGCGGCACTGTCCACCTGCAAAGCCGTGGGATAGGATTGCCAAAAATCTTTTAGAGCCACGCCCAATCCGCCGCTTACGTCTCCGGCAAATACATAACCCGGCGCACGGGTTCCCGAGAAAGTCCCTATCCACGGACGGTCGGCATGCGTACGCTTACGGATAGAAAAAGCGTCGGCCGTCGTCTGGCTCAAACGGAAACCGTTCCACACCGCCCAATGGTCGAGAAGATGACGGTTCTTGGCATCGAACCTCTCGTAGGCCGGTATGCGTTCGCCACGCATCTGCCTCCCCTGCCAACCTTTGTCCCCGTCCAATGTCAGAATGCGCCGCCCGTTCAAAGGCTGCACCGGTTCCGCCCATACCCCGCCATCGGCTGTAGCAAAGGCCACGTGGCGGTTATAGGCCGCCTCGCGCATGGAAACCTCGAAACGGATACCCAAGCTACGGATGAAATCACGGTCCATGTCACCGTCGAACACAAAGGAATGTACCATCTTGATTTGTTCGCTCCCGGCATAAAAATACAAGCGTACGGTGAACGGAAGCCATTTTCGCCTCGTGGCATCATTCGCATAACGGCCTTCTATCCGCACCAATGCCCGAATATCCCCCGCACGTTCCACCGTGACGCGTTCCACTTGTCCGCGATAGTCGGTAAAATGCAGTACCGCCTCTCCTTCAGCCGACGGATGGTCCTGCGTGGAGCACAGCAAAGCAGCCTGTCCGCCTACCGTTCTCCCTTCGCAACGGAGGCTGTCGAGCAGACAACAGCCCCGTTTGGGAATATAAGCCTCCACCTTGCCGGTGGACACCCGGAAAAAAGAAGTCGTCTCATCCACCTGTATTTTTGTCTCGGAACGATTTTTCATTTTATGTTTTTTTCCGGTGGTCTCAAAACGGATACCTTCCGCCTCTCCGGGTATCACGGCAGCCACTCCGAGCCATTTTAGCGACCCATCCGGCCAATAAGCCAACGGCCAACAGTCCGACGGGATACCTGAGCCTCCCCCATCTTTTAACACCACCCGACCGTCGGCCTCCAGTTCCCCTTTCAGGAACGGGATGCCCAAACTGACCGGACAATCCGTCGAAAGGCGCGTACCGACCCAACGCAAATCGCCTGACACGCCGTTTTTACCATAAAGTCCCATGGAAAGCATGGACAGCCCCATGCACAAAATTGAAATCAGGTTTTTCATGATTTTACGATTATCTGCATGCAAAATTCAGCATAACTTCCGTAATATCCAATTTTCCCGGAAAATAAATTCAAAAAATCTGTGGGATTACCCTTTCCCATTATGGATTTATTCCTAATTTTGCATTTGGGTTGCTTGTGCCTTTACAGCAAGCCTGCCCTGATTATTAACCTGATTTTATAAACAAAACGCATGAAAACCATCTGCAAAGCCTGCCTCCTTGCCGCAGGCATCCTGTCCCTCGGTCACTCCGTCACGGCGCAGGAAACCGAAATCAACGACATGACGACTCCGTTGCACCTGCTCCGACCGGAATACAAAGTACCCTACGGCGACCTGACCGTCGAACAAGTCAAGACGGACATCGACCGGGTGTTCGCCTACATTGAGCAGCATACTCCCGTACGCGTATTGGACGCCGACGGCAAAGAAGTGACCGACTACCGGCACATTCCCCACGGCGCCACACTCGACCGGGGCGCGTTCCGCATCGGGAGCTATGAATGGGGCGTGACTTATCAGGCGTTGCTGGATGCTGCCGAAGTGACGGGAGATGCCCGATACAAGGATTACGTCGTCCGCCGTTTCAAATTCCTGGCCGAAGTCGCTCCGGGATTCCGCAAGCTTTACGAACAATACAAAGATACCGACGCACAGATGGAACAAATCCTGCACCCGAAAGCATTGGACGATGCCGGAGCCATGTGTTGTGCCATGATGAAGGCGCGTATCGCCGACCCGTCCTTGCCGCTGTCCGACCTGATAGAAAATTATTTCGCTTTCATCGAACACGGACAATACCGCCTGCCCGACGGCACATTCGCACGCCACCGCCCGCAACACAACACCATCTGGTTGGACGACATGTTCATGGGAGTCCCTTCTTTGGCCTATCGTGGCATTTATAGAAAGGAGGAATCTACAAGATATTTCAACGAGGCGGCCAAGGTCAGCCGACAGTTCATCGACCGCATGTTTGTCCCGGAAAAGGGGCTTTACCGTCACGGCTACGTGGAAGGACTGGCGCAGCAGCCCACCTTCCATTGGGCACGTGCCAACGGATGGGCCATACTGACCAACTGCGAACTGCTCGACGCCCTACCCGAAGACCATCCCGACCGCCCGTTCCTGCTCGAACAACTGCGCCGCCACATCAAGGGGTTGGCGGCTTACCAAAGTTCGGAAGGTTTCTGGCATCAGCTTGTGGACCGCAGCGATTCCTACTTAGAAACCTCAGCCACGGCCATTTATGTATATTGCATCGCCCACGCCATCAACAAAGGATGGATAGAAGGCATCACTTACGGCCCGGTGGCGCAACTCGGATGGCATGCCGTCAGCACGCAAATCAAGGAGGGCGGGCAAGTGGACGGTACTTGCGTGGGTACAGGAATGGGATTTGATCCTGCGTTCTACTACTACCGTCCGGCCAACTATCAGGCTGCCCACGGTTACGGTCCCGTCATCTGGGCCGGCGCAGAAATGATACGTTTGCTCGGCCATTGGTATCCGCGCACGAACGACAGCGGTTTACATTATTATAAGGTGAAACAAACAAACCCTTCTCCGCTCTTCTACCTCACCGAAGACGGGCAAGGAGAAGCCGTAGAATAAACAGATATGGCCATGAGACTCCCATTATCGGCCTTGTTCCTGATAGGCTTGTCCTGCGCAGGAACGGGACAAGCCCGTGAAATCATACGGGAAGTACGCATATCCAATCCCACGAGGATGGCACGCAAAACCTATCCGGTGGTGGTCGACCTGCACCGCCATGCCGACGGCCTGCATGTACGGTCTGCCAAAGTCGTCTGCGACGGACGGGAAATCCCCTCGCAAGCGGACGACCTGAACGGCGACTTCCGAGCCGACGAACTGGCCTTCACGGCCGACATCCCGGCGCAAGGTGAGGCCGTGTACCGTATCACGCTGTCCGATACGGACGCTCCCCGAAGCTACCCTCGCGAAACACGCGCTTACTTGAAACTGCACGACGAGAAAGGAAAGCACCCGGAAATGAAATCCATCACCTATCCCGGTGATGCCGACCTCTTGGACATGTACAACAGTATCTATGGGCACGGTGCGGTTTTCGAAAGCCGGTTGGCAGCGTTCCGCATCTACATGGACAACCGGCAAAGCATCGACCTGTACGGCAAAACCTCCTACCAGTTGGAGATGGACAGCACCGGATTCTACACCACTCCCGAACAACTGGCACAAGGATACGGTTGTGACATCCTTTGGGCCGGACAGTCTGTGGGCGCAGGTTCGTTCCGGGGTTACCAAAACGACAAACCCTGCTACATCGACACCGTGGCTTGGCGCAGGCAGACCATCCTGGCCAACGGACCGGTACGTACCGTAGTGGAAGTAGCCGACGGCGGATGGATATACCACGGACAAACGTTGCACATGACCCAACGCTACACACTCTATGCCGGACACCGCGACGTGGAGGTGGACATCCGCATCGACGGCGCTTCGCCGGATGCGACCTTCTGCACGGGCATACAAAAATTGGAACGCCACTCCACCGGCTTCATGCAGGAAAACGGCCTTTGCGGCAGTTGGGGGAACAATGTCCCGGAAAAAAGTGCACCGGAACATGACGAATGGGTCGGCCTGGGACTGTATACCGACAAAGCCTGCCGCAAGGAAATGAAAGAAGACGAGTTCAATTACCTCACCCTATTAGGCACCGATGCCGACAAGCATATCCGTTACTACATCACCGTGTGTGCCCGGCGTGAAAAAGACGGTTTCAAGAACAGCGAAGCATGGTTCGATTACTTGCGTCTGTGGAAAACCGAATTGGACAGCCCGTGCACCGTCAGTATCCGATAAACAAAAGGCATACGGAAAAACCGAAACAATCCCCCGGTTGCACCACTGTGCATTCCGAGGGATTGTCTTTTAAAATAAAGATATTGCTTATTGGACAGCCGTCACCCAAGCGTCATTCAACCAAGCGAAAGACAAATCACCGGCCACATCGTCCCACGTCGTGGCTATCTGGGCGTTTTCAGCATTGCCTTGTCCTGTCAGGAAATTGGCCGAAAGATATTTTCCACCCGTCACGTCGTTCTCCAACACGCCTGCAATCTGTACATTTTTCAACACGGAAGTACCGTTGGCCAAAGCATCGTCGGTCTGCGTCGTTTCAATAGTGAGCGGATTAGGTTTGCCCGTTACCTTCGCGCCGTCGATATTAGCCCGTGTACCGGCACGCAAACGGATGCCGCGCTTGTTCTCGCTGCTGCCGTTGCCCACCAAATAAAGGTTGCGCAAAGTGGGGTGAGCCACCGGAGTTGCGTCGAAATTGTCACCGTTGTTGTCGGCTTCAATCAAACAGTCGCAGGAAGCATCGGTCTGGTAAGCCACAAGGTCGGTAGCCGTGCCGCTCCAACCTTCTGTCCAGTCGAAACTATCGTCCGTGCAATCCACTACTACGCAATGGTCTACATTCACCGTACCGCCAAAGAACTCCAAACCGTCATCGGCACCTACGTAAGTCTGCACATACGACACCTGGGTTCCGGCACCCACACCGTAGAAAGAAATGCCGTTGGACTCGTGTTCGTCATCCAGAGCAAAACCCGTATATTCCAAACGTATATACTTCAATACACCGGAATTATCATTGGCATCGTTGCCGCCATAAGCGGCATTACCGATTTCAGAAAAGCCCGAACCCGCATTGGTGGGAGCATAACCGCAGATGTGCAAACCACCCCAACCACCGGCTGTCTTATTTTCGGCCGTCATCACGATAGGATTTTCCACTGTGCCCACTGCATTGATTTTGGCTCCTTGCTCAATCAGAATGTAAATAGGATCTTCGCTGTCAGCTGCCGTTATCTTCACACCTTCTTCGATGGTAAGTACGGCGGGGGCCTTTACCTGCAACTGACGGGTCAGCTTGTACTCCGTATTGGCCGTGAGGGTCATGTTTTCCGTCACGATGCCGCCCAAGTTTTCAACACTCGGAGCGGGAGGCGGTGTAGTTCCGTTCTCGTCGTCGTTACAAGCCGTAAACACAGCCATAGAAGCGCACAGAGCCATAGCCCACGTGGAAACTTTCATGAAATTTGTTTTCATCTTTCTCTCTTTTTAAAGTTTTGAATTGAATTAATTTATGCTTTTACTACTTTTATAATGTATACGTCACTCCGAAGCTCAACCCCACACCTTCGTTAAAGCGCTCCACTTCCATCTCGGTATTCTTACTCGGTATCTCCTGACGGAACACCACATCGGTATTCAAAAGATTCTTGGCCGAGAACTTCACGCTCCAATGAGCGTTGAACTTCATATTGGCATTGAAATCCAACGTATGGAGAGTGAGTTGCTTCACATCACCGATACCCTGTATACCCACTGCCTGTATGCGCTCGCCTTGCAAGTTGTAGAGCAAGGCCACGGTGAGCTGGCTTTCCTTTCCGAACTTAGGAGAATAGGTGAGATCGGCATTCATCAGGTAGGGCGACGCACCTTGCAACGGACGTTCGGCATTGGTGTAAACCCCACCTTCCGGAAGGTTTACGTTGGTGTACATGTAGGACGCGTTGATTCCCGCTTTCAAGTCTTTCACTATTTCCTTGCGTGCTTCCACTTCAACCCCTGCTGCCAAACCGTCGGACGCGTTCTGGAAAGAATGCATCATGGCTCCACCGGACGTAGTCTGCGTACGCTCGATAGGACTGTCCAAATACTTGTAGTAGGCCGTGACGGCCACCATGTCGGTGGACGACGGACGAAAGAACTCATAACGTAAGTCTATGTTGTAGTTGTAACCGTTGTCCAAGTTTTCATTACCACGTACTTGGGTGCCGCCATAAGACTCCTGATAAAGGAAAGGAGCCATCTCGACAAACGAAGGCCGTGTCACCGTACGCGAAGCCGCCAGACGCAAGCTGTTTTTCTTGTCGAACGTGTACTTAAGATTCAAGGCCGGGAAAAACTCATCGGTGTTCAGGTCGCGCCGCATCTCCATGCCACCGTCATTATAGTATTTCACCCATTGACGCGTGCTTTCCATACGTACGCCCAAGTTCACCAGCAAGGCCTTCACCGGATAATAGTCGGCCTCGATAAAACCGGCCCAGATACGGCTACCGGCCGAGTACTCATTGCGTTTCTGATGGCTGCGGTTGATGGTAATGCTACCGTTCTGCACGTTCTCGAAGTTCAAGTAACCGTCGGTATGATAGATGTCGGTCACATTAAGAGATTCCATCTCTTTCAAGTTATAATAGAAGCTCGTGCAGGTAAAATCCCTCGTCTTGTCACGCAAGGCCGCACCGAACCTCAACTTGTTTTCATCGGAAAAGCGGCACTGCGCCTGTACGTCACCCACCCATTCGTCCTCGTCCAACTTGCCGAAATAGCGCATGGTTTCCTGAGCATTGAGCTTGAACAAATCCCAAGTACCGTCGGACATCTGCCGGAACATCACCTGACGACGATCGGGTTCCTCACTGGAAGTCTTGCTATACGAACCGCTCCAATCCGTATCCCACTTGCCCAACACGTGGTGCCCAGCCAACTGGTAATTCTGCAATTCATACACATGGCTGTTTTGGTTACTGCCTTTCAAGCGGATGCCTTCCTCGTCATGCCCTTGACGCGCCATATAGCTGTCCACCGCATTACGGGCATAAAAGGCCGAAAAGCCCACACGGTCTGCCTTGCGGAACGAATAGCCCACACTGGCCAAACCGGCCATCTTGAGCGTTTGGATAAAAGAATCGTAATCAAAACGGCTCATCTCCGTACCTGACGCCTCGAAAGTGCGGACATAAGCATTATCCAGACTTTCGTTGTCGGTATTAATACCGAAAGTAGCCAACACATCCATCTTGTTGCGCCCCAACCGGAAAGTGCGGCCGAAACCGAAACTACCGTTCAAGTCGGGTAGAGCAGAAGACTTATTCACTTCGAATGTGGTGGGGAAGATATTATGATTGCGACTGTACTGCCGGTAATCGGAAAGCGGCAAATCCATGGCCTTCCGGTCCATAGAAGGAGTCTTGAACATCGTATTCGCCCTATCCATCTGATAGAAGTCGCCAAAGACCGTCCCCACCTTACCGCCGGTACCGAAGGATACGTTGAAAAAATCCTTCGTGCCGCCCTCTTTGGTACTGATGTCCACATGGGCACCGGAATAGTCGGCAAACGCACTGGCCTCGTACACCTTGCTTACCGTGATGTTCTGCACGGCGGAGGAAGGAAAGATGTCCAACGGTATCAGTTTGTTATCCGGGTTGGGTGAAGCGATGGGAAGCCCATTGAGCGTGGTGGAACTGTAGCGGTCACCCAAACCGCGCACAATCAACTGGCCGGCTTCGGCGATGGAGATACCGGTAAGTTTTTTCACTCCTTCTTGTACGTTGGAAATACCTTTGATAGACATTTCGCTTGCGCCAAGGTTTTCAATGGAAAGCACCGCGTTCTGGCGTTCAGCCAGCAAGGCACGCTCCAACTCCAAGTTCTTGCGCGCGGTAACGGTCACTTCGTTCAGTTGTTTGTCATCAGTAGACATCTCGACCTTCACGGCCACATCACCCTTGGCCGGGACCTGCAACGTCAGTTTCTGGGGGAAAAACGAAACGTATGAAACCTCCAAGGTATAGGTTCCCTTCTTCAATCCACGCAAATGAAAATTTCCATTGATGTCGGCCGTAGTGCCGATGCGCGTACCGGCGATGCGCACGGAAGCCCCCATCAGCGGTTCGTTCATTTCCTTGTCGATGACCACGCCCTTGATGTCGCCTGCCTGGGCTACCGCCACGACGGCGGTCATCAACGCTACAGTCAAATTACACTTTTTCGATAAACTCATTCTTATGCCTCTTTTTGTTCGCTGCAAAAGTAGGCACATTACATTTCAAAAAGCTTACAAAAAGATGAATCTTCTGAGACAATACCTCATCGTAACATGTTCTTAATGTACGCGAAACAACTTCGTATCCGAATCTTACAAATCATTTCAGGATGCGAATCTTCACCACTCCATCAAACCCTTGATTCCCCTTCGGGTCAGTGTGATCCGAAACCTGCGATAACCGGTCTTGCCCTGATAACGATAACGCATGACGAAATGGACATAATAAACCTTCTCGGCTGCCTGCGTGTGAAACTCTCCTTTCCCTTCATTCATATAAACCGGGACATGAGGACTGTCCATCCGCCGCAAGAAATCCCGCAGGTTGATGCGGATGATATCATTAAACCCTTGCAACGGGTAATGACTCAAAAGTTTCAACTGCTTATCCAATATGGAAATACGGCGGCGGTACACGATGACCGTCTCCCGCAAAGCACAATGACCGGCCTCCAACTCCGACACACGGCCACGCTGCGCACGCACTTCGAGCGGCAATTTTTCTTCGTTCACAAAATCACATCCTTCCTTTCCCCATCCCACCGGCTCTCCGTGCATCACCAGTTTGATTTTATAGTCGTAGAACTTACTGCCCAACTTGTTGGCGAACCAATAATGCATCAGGTCCTTGATGCGGTCTTTGAACATATAACTCACCACCAATGCAATGAAAAGCGGCATGGTGAAATTCCCGTAGGTCTGCTGGAAGGAAAAAGAAACGACCGTGGCAAAAACCATGCTCAGCCCGGCCGCCAACATGAAAAACACTTGCTGAAGGACGAAAGTGTTGCTTTTCTTGTCTGCCAATATATACAAATCGCTCTCGATGTACTTCTTCAGTTGCCCGGCCCTGTGCAGGAAATTACGGTTATTATCACTGTTGCCTTCCTCCGGCAACAGAAATCCCCGCTCTCGCTGGTAAGCCAAATCCCCATCTATATAGGTTGCCGCAGCCGCCACCACACGGGTATAATCCTTCGGAAAATGCTCGCGTGCATATTCCATGACGCGGAACAAATGCATGTTAACCATACGGCACAGATACTCCTCTCCCAAATCGTAACGCGACCGCAACTCGAAAGCCACACGGTCTAAACCGGCTTTACGGGGTATCTCCCGATAAGCAGCCATAATGCGCGCCAACAAAAGCACAATGCCGTCCAGACGAACCCTGAACGCGTTCACTTCCGTTTCGCGATAAAGTCCGACGGCTGCCGTACGCAAAGCACTACGCGTGATACTGCCGAACATCTTTATCTGGTGTTCATACGTTTTTTCATGCTCTTCCGAAGGCTCCTCCGCCAATTCGCGACAACACATCAGCAACCGCGACAAAGGCAGGGCTTCTTCGTCGGCCACCTCCTCTAACGTATAAACCGGCGTAATCAGGCGCACCAAAGCCCGGAAGTCCCGGTAGAAATTACTTTTGGGATACGTTTTGGCGTTGATATAAAGGGAATCGGGAATGAAGATCCACGTATCCATCATGAAGTCGCTCACCGCAGCCGAAGGACTGTAGCGCGAATACCCCACCTTGAACTCCAGGGTATAACGGTCGTGTATCTTTCCATGAATCTCCAACATAATATTACGGACAAATCTACGAAAAAAACATCAGAATACCTTTTGAATATATACATATTAAAGAAAAAAGTGGGTTTATACAATGTTTTGCACAAACCCACTTTTTGAAAAAGATTATTCTATTTCATCCATTTTGTAGAATAAGTTTTACCATTACAAGTAATGGAGAAAGTATAAATACCTTTTGGCAAATCTATGATACTTATAACCCCATTGGAAGACTGTACCTCACCTTGCTTTCTGTGCATGGTATTGTTCATATTACAGATGGTATATTGTCCGTTAAGGTTTTCTATTTGTGGACTGAGTTTATAATGCAAAGCAACCCCATTTTGTGAAACGGAAAGTTTGCTTTCAGCAACTGCTGATTTCTGTGTGCCAGACAAGTCTATAGTCAACGGTTGCCCTATGGTTTGACCATTGTCATTGATATAAGTCAATTTAAATGTCGAAGCATACCTTTTATTCATGTAAGCAATAAAGTATCCTTGTTCTGGCTCCACAAAGTAAGTATAAGGTACAGGATAATCAGCATCTGTTTGCTCCACAAGGATTTTTTTACATCCTTCTATTTGTTGGAAGCCTATCTCTGTATCTATATATTCGTCTTCAGCCGAAAACGTATTATAAGGCCGTCTGCTCGCCCTTTGAATATTGTAAGTTCCGATGGTATAACTGTTAAAACTACTTTTTGGATTTTGGGGTATATAGTCATATAAGCCATACTCCACATGCTTTGGGCGAAAATTTCCGACAGCAGTCTGGTAAATATGCTTCGTTCGCAAATAACCATCACTGGTACGGGCATAATCATCATTGTTTTCTTCGACAATAGAACGTAAGTTGCCATCATAAAAACGCCATCTCCCGTTCTTTAACAGCACATAATTTCCAACACCACCTTGCTCTTTACAATCATTTATATAATCCTCAAGTGTTTCTTCTGTTTCTGGAACTTGTTTGATTTGTGGCGTATTCACTGTCGTTACAGGCTTTTGGTATGCTACGACATTTGCCGTGGATGCAAAATCAAAATCTACACCTCCACCTACTGCAATATTTCTTTTGTTCCAACCACAGAAATCAAAAAAACTTTGCATGGCTGTGCCGATGTACCTTATAGCAGTCCCCTTAGGTATTCCCGGCTGCATGAGCAACGTCTCGCTATTATTTGGATCTGAAGCAAAATAGTTTAACGCGAACCTATGGTCGAATGTGGCCGGACTATACAAAGCCCAACTCTTTCCTTTCCCAGAGAAAGAAGCCTTACCAGACACCGCTTTTTGATAATTCTGGCTTTCGCTACCATTTAAAATTTCAACTGTGTACTTATTGGAGGGGCTTAAAATGATAAGTTGATTGCCACCGACTACGGCAGTGTTTGTAAAAAAGCCTACAGCTTTTCCTATGGCTTGCAACGCCACGGTCACAAAATCATATTTATTGGTCGGAACAGCCTTGTTATTTATGGTATAATCGAAAGGTTGCCTTGTAGAAAATGTGATGGTTGCATCCGGCATGTCACGGAATTGCTCCACTGTAAAATTTGCATACTGAAGTCCAAGTTCATCTATTTGCGCTGCCCTTTTGGCATAAACATTATCGAACCCATATTGTGTGCCTTTAAACAAAACACCAGCCGTAGGTTCCACGTACGCCAAACATTGGGGATTTTGCAGTGTCCCGAACTTTACGGTAATGTTAATAGGAAAAGTAGTAGGGATATTTTCTTCCCAAATCCTACAAGCATATTCAAAAGCTCCTTTTTGTGTGGCACTAATAGCATTCGTCTCATCAAAGTTGACACGAATCACTGTACCGCCCATGATTTCTCGCGAGGCAGGTTTTTCCAAGACTGCAGGTCTGGTCTCTGTAGTAGAATAGACACCATTGGGACTGGTTTGTGCATACAATCCCATTGAAAGCAAACATCCGAGTAATAAAACTGTTCTTTTCATAATCCTATAGTTTAAGATGAATAAATTTTCTTATTTTACTTCTAACCCCATTGAGGGAATACCAACTTCCTTACTAGCAACACCACCATATTTATTAAACACATAGCATATATAACGGCTCTCTAATAATCCAACATCAATATCGTGGATATAATGTGGCATGTTAACAGCAGAATCAAAAAGACACAAGGAAACACTCGGAACATCTGGATATGTCACCTCAATAAGCCCCCTTTCAAAACCAGTTGCTTGCACTTTTAATGTCACATGAGGCCAAGGATCCTCCGGAACTGAAAAGTCAATGAAATAGTCCTCCATCTCTATTTGCGGAATAGGAGGCAAAACATACGTCCTAACGGCTTGGGGGAACTTATAAACAAACCACCCCCAATCATTATCCCTACGTTTCCTCTTGAGTTCACATTCCACATATCCTTCCTGATAAGGACGTTCACAAATGGAATCTTTTATGTAACCTTTTAGTAAATTATCTACCGAATTTGAATCCCCCTCAAAAAATGCAGGGGTAAGTTCTATTCTGGCTTCCGTATGAACCGTATCCTTGCAGAACACCTTTTCCCACACACCTCCACTCCGTTTCGTCATTTTGATTCGCCATTCCAACCGGAATTCATTTTCCGGAAGGGGAAGACCGTTTTGGTCTACCAAACGGAACGTACAGACATCTTTGTCCCATAGTTCGACATCCCCTTCTTGAGGTTCACCGTGAACCTCTGCTTCAATCCGCACCTTATATAAATCAAGTGTAGTAGGTTTTTCCGGCAATTCAGATTCGTCTGGCGGCACAACATCCCACAACTCTTCCTGCTCCGGACTACAACTCCCACAGAATAACAATAAGCATACAAAAACTGCCCGGCAAACAGAAATCCTTATTTTACCATATATTTTCGACTTTCCCATGGCTTATTATTTTTTCTGATAATGTATGTCCCCTTAGGCAACTCATGCAGATTTGAAACACCTTTTATCTTTATTCCTTGCAGGGTGAAAACTTCAAAAGATTCTTGTGGGAAAGTTTCTTGTACATCTGGTAAGTTAGTCTGCAACCCCCTTTTCTGCCGATTAACGTTATAAGTGTAGTAGAAACGTTTGGTTCCGGAGCCATACCTGTTTTCCAAACTAACATCAATCCATAATTGACTATATTTAAACGCATTGGGTACATGTATTGTAGTTTGACCAGAACCTTTGATGTCAAATAACATGGCAGCCCCACCTTCATTACATACAGTCAACACCCCATTGTCACTCCCTACATAACTAAGAGTAATATCAAAACTGAAATAATACGGATTTTCCGCATCCTGCACATTAGCGATTTGATAGCCCAACACAAGGGGATGGGCATCCAGAAAAACAGGATAGCTTACTGAGGCTCCATCGTTTGTTTCGCATATGACCCTCCCCTGTTGACACTGGAATTTATCCAAATATTCATCCCCTTTGAGGGTAGACGGGATGGTAAAACTTCCTCCCGTACCTTGGGCTTGGTCTACATACGCCCCACTATGATTATTGTAAAGCTGGTATTTCCATCGAGCATTAGTGATAGGGGTTCCATCTTGACCGGAAGCCTTGAATATGTGTCCTTGATAAACACTCCCGTAACCATAAGTATCCAGACTGCTGCCATCAAGGGAAAGTTCATGGGGCTTCACCTCCCATCCTATCGCGGAAAGGGCATCAAGCGTTTCCGGATTTATGGGCAAAAGTTTGGTTTTGTCCTGATAAGGATAATTCATCAAATTGTCTTTCTCTAAAGAGAAATAGCATCCACTCCGATAGAGGACGAATCCCTGTGAATTGCTGTACAATCTCTGTTTACCACCCGGAAGATTAAGATACAAGTCTTGCACAAGGAATGCCTCAATGGCTTCGGACGAACCGCGGCGAGCCAAAGAACCCAATGTCTGGTTGTTGGCATTTACAACGAGATTATCAAACAAAGAAGCCGACCTAGGAGTTGCAAAATTTATACCCCCACTACGTTGTACAATAGATGTACCAAACCCTAAGATATGAGCCAAATGCCTCGTCAAAGCTGTGGTCAAGTTGTCATAACCAAACTCCAACTCATTAGCCCAAGAAGAATTCCAATAAACATAAGCATTAATATCTATAGTAGTAACTTCGTCCTTTCTTTGGAACTCTACTTGGTTGAGTAAATTTAATGGTGCACAGTTTCTATTTCTGTCCAACGCATATTCCACCGTGGTTTGTATTTCCACGTCCGGCGACATATTTTCATTAAACGTAACCTTAAATCGAACAGGCTCCTTAATGTTCAGTTGTTCTTCCCATACATCCATAGCCATCATGAGACAATGTTCCACCCCGATAGTCATATACGGGCTTACGGGCACGGTTGCCAAAATTTTCCCCTGCCTCGACCTCAGTTCATAAGTCTCCCCTTCCACTACAGTTTCTACCAACGGTTGGGGTGCGTATGCACTATAATTGTACCCCACACTGTCCACATACGTTACTTCATAGGTTTCTTCTGTCTGCCCTAGAACCGTAGAAGACAAGAAAAACAACAGGCTCAAAATACTTAAAATACACTTCATATCTTCTTCTTTTATCAATAATTTGTAATATCTTACATTAAAATATAACCTATTTTACAAATAAACACCCCAAAGATAACAACTTTATATAAAAGACACAAATAAATACAGAAGATATTTTTCAATATCATTATTTTTTTATAGCCCCTTATCTACAATGTCATGAACATTCATTACCACCATAAGCCATTAGCCGAGATGCCTCCACACCTCGCATGCTTCCCCTCCCAAGGTTTTTCAGAAAAGATCCTTCATCTTTCAGGCGGCATGCCAACCACCTATCATATAGCATGTTATGGAATGAAGGACAGAAAGGCCATCTTTCAGTTTCCTTTCATGGCAGAAAGCGGTAAAAAGTCCTGTACCAAACGAAAATTCAATCTCAGCCGAATGATTTTTCAATCTCAGGCAAACGTTTTTCAGTTCTGCGCCAAACGAAATGAAGCCTGGCTGAAGGATGCCTGAAACGTCCTTCAGTTTGTAACATCAATATTATGAACGGATTACCATGTAACCTGAAAGATGAAGGATCTTTTTTTGTAAAATCCCGGTGTAAATATGTCCATCCTAAAGGACAATATCCCCATTGATTGCCTGCTGTTCCCTAATTCCCACTATATTTCTACTGCCCCATTTATATTTCATGCTTTTGGGATATTAAAATTAACCCAATACGAAGCCTGCTTTCCGGATTTATTCCGTAGCTTTGCAATCCAAGAGAAAATAAACTTAAAAAAACAGACTGTCATCATGATGCACGAACATCCTTTCGCACAATTCCACTTCTGCCCGAAATGCGGCTCACCGCGCTTCGTGGAGCATAACGAAAAATCGAAACAATGCGAAGACTGCGGCTTCGTTTACTATTTCAACCCAAGTGCAGCCACTGTCGCGGTCATCCTGAACGAACGGCAGGAACTGCTGGCATGCCGGAGGGGAAAGGAACCGGCCAAAGGTACGCTCGACCTGCCCGGCGGATTCTCGGACTGTTTCGAGAGCAGCGAGGAAGGAGTGGCACGGGAAGTCAAAGAAGAAACCGGGTTGGAAGTAACCCGCACGGAATTCCTGTTTTCCCTGCCCAACACTTACCTGTATTCCGGATTTCTGGTACACACCGTAGATTGTTTCTTCCGCTGCACGGTGGCAGACAGCAGCCTGGCTCATGCCATGGACGACGCGGCCGAACTGTTGTGGATTCCCGTGAAAGAATTGCGCCCGGAAGACTTCGGCCTGGCATCCGTGAGAAAAGGCATCGAAAAGCTGTTGGCACAATGGCCCTAATCCCCTCTCCCCAAGGGAGACACAGCGCGTACGGCTCCATTTATTCAAAAAAATTGTTATATATAAGGTGTAATCTATCTTTTTTTTCTACTTTTGCTGCCGAAATTTTATAAAGGTACAGACCATGCAGAAAAATTTGGTGATCGTGGAGTCTCCTGCCAAAGCCAAAACCATTGAAAAGTTTTTGGGAGCAGACTACAAAGTATTATCCAGTTACGGGCATATCCGTGACTTAAAGAAAAAAGAGTTCAGCATCGACACGACGAACTTCGCACCGCAATATGAGATACCTTCCGAAAAGACCAAACTGGTGAACGAACTGAAAGCGGAAGCCAAAAATGCCGGAACCGTCTGGCTGGCTTCCGATGAGGACCGTGAAGGAGAGGCTATCTCATGGCATTTGTATGAAGTGCTCGGCCTGAAACCGGAACAAACCAAACGTATCGTGTTCCACGAAATCACCAAACCTGCCATCCTGCAAGCCATCGAACACCCGAGGGACATCGATCTCAATCTGGTAAACGCCCAACAGGCACGGCGGGTGCTCGACCGTATCGTGGGTTTCAAACTCTCTCCGGTGCTTTGGAAGAAAGTAAAACCCGCACTTTCTGCCGGACGCGTGCAAAGCGTGGCCGTACGCCTGATTGTGGAACGCGAACGGGAAATCCAACAGTTCAAAAGCGAAGAAAGTTATCGCGTAGTAGCCCTTTTCACGCCTGCCAATAGCAAGGATGGCACGGAAATCAAGGCCGAACTGAACCAACGTTTCAAAAATAAGGAGGAAGCCACTCGTTTCCTGGAAAGCTGCAAAGACGCGGCCTTTACTATCCGCGACATCGCCACACGACCGCAAAAACGCATGCCGGCGGCTCCGTTCACCACTTCCACGCTGCAACAGGAAGCGGCCCACAAACTCGGTTTTACCGTGGCGCAAACCATGATGATAGCCCAACGCCTGTATGAATCCGGACGCATCACCTACATGCGTACGGACTCTGTCAATTTGTCTTCGCTGTGTATCAATGCCAGCACGGCTGTCATCAAGGAACTCATGGGCGAACGTTACGTCAAGAGCCGCCAATTCCATACCAAAACGAAAGGAGCGCAGGAAGCCCACGAGGCCATCCGCCCCACCTATATGGATCAGACGGAAATAGAGGGCACGCCGCAGGAACGCCGTCTGTACGACTTGATATGGAAACGTACGGTCGCTTCCCAAATGGCCGATGCTGAAATAGAAAAAACTACCGCTACCATCCAGATAAGCGGACAAGACGCCGCTTTCGTCGCCACAGGAGAAGTCATCAAATTCGACGGTTTCCTGAAGGTATATCGGGAAAGTTTCGACGAAGACTCGGAGAACGAGACGGCGGAAGGCAACCTGCTCCCCCCGATGGAGACCGGACAGCAACTGGAACGAAAAGAGATACAAGCCCTGCAACGGTTCACCCAACACCCTCCACGCTACAACGAAGCCAGCCTGGTTAAAAAACTGGAAGAACTGGGCATCGGGCGCCCTTCTACTTACGCTCCTACCATCAGCACCATACAACAACGCGAATACGTGACCAAAGGAGACAAGGGAGGAGAAGAAAAGGAACTGGTTATCCTTACATTGAAAGGAGACACCATCAGCCAACAAGCCAAACAAACCGTCATCGGAGCCGAAAGGGGCAAGTTGGTTCCGACAGATGTGGGGACGGTGGTCAACGACTTCCTTTTACAATATTTCCCCGAAATCATGGATTATAACTTCACGGCCGAGGTGGAAAAGAAGTTCGACGACATCGCAGAAGGAAAAACGGAATGGACGCAAATGATGAAAGACTTCTACGGCGACTTCGAACCGGAGGTGGAAAAAACCCTCAATGCCAAATCCGAGCATAAAGTGGGCGAACGTTTGTTGGGCACGGACCCGCAAAGCGGAAAACCTGTATTTGTCAAAATCGGACGTTTCGGCCCGGTGGTGCAAATCGGAACGGCAGAGGATGAGGAGAAACCGAGGTTCGCCCAGATGAAGAACGGGCAAAGCCTGGAAACCATCACTCTGGAAGAAGCCCTCGAACTGTTCAAACTTCCTCGCGACCTCGGCACTTTTGAAAACACGACCGTATCCATCGGTACCGGACGTTTCGGCCCTTACGTCTTGCACAACAAGAAATATGTCTCGCTCCCCAAAGGCTGCGACCCGATGAGCGTCACCCTCCAAGAGGCCATCAAACTCATCATCGAAAAACGACAGGCCGAAGTGGAACGCCATTTGAGAAAATTCGAAGAAGAGCCGGAATTGGAAGTACTCAACGGACGCTACGGTCCTTACATCGCCTACAAAGGCAATAATTACCGGTTGCCGAAGACTCTGGCAGAACGTGCCAAAGAACTGACACTGGAGGAGTGCATGACCGTGGTCAAGGAACAAGACGAGAAACCTAAAACGACGGCACGTAAAAGAACTTATAGCAAGAAAAAATGATACGTATCATCTTAATCGGTTACATGGGAGCCGGAAAGACGACCGTGGGAAAGGCATTGTCCCAAAGCCTGGCTCTCCCGTTTTATGATTTAGACTGGTATATCGAAGAACGCTACCGCCGGACCATCCCCCAAATATTCGCGGAAAACGGAGAAAACGGATTCCGTGAGATCGAACAGAAAATCCTGCACGAGGTAGCCGAGTTCGAGAATGTCATTATTTCCTGCGGTGGGGGAACACCTTGCTTTTTCGACAACATGGAATACATGAACCGGCAGGCACAAACGGTATACCTGAAAACTTCTCCCGACGTGCTGTTCCAGCATCTGAAGATGGGAAAGGTGGAACGTCCTCTGCTGAAAGACAAAACGGAGGAAGAGATGAAACAATATATCCGGGATTCCCTCGCGATACGCGAACCCTTTTACAGCCGGGCACAATATACATTAGATGTCAGCTTATTAGAGAACTACGATAAAATAAAGGACTCCGTCCGTTTGCTTCGTGAATTATTAAACCTATAAAGAACGTAATGAGAAAATGGCGTATTGAAGACTCCGAAGAATTGTACAACATCAACGGATGGGGAGTCAACTATTTTGGAATCAACGAAAAAGGGCATGTTTACGTAACCCCGAGAAAGGATAGCGTAAAAGTCGATTTAAGGGAACTGATGGACGAATTGGCCATTCGGGACATGTCGGCTCCCGTATTGGTACGGTTTCCCGACATTCTGGACAACCGTATCGAGAAAACCAGCAATTGCTTCGAGAAGGCTGCCAAGGAATATGACTACAAAGGAGAGAATTTCATCATTTATCCCATTAAGGTCAACCAAATACGTCCCGTGGTAGAAGAGGTCATCAGCCATGGCAAGAAATTCAACTTGGGACTGGAAGCCGGTTCCAAACCGGAACTGCATGCGGTCATCGCTGTCAATACCGACTCTGCCTCTCCTATCATCTGCAACGGTTACAAAGACCATAATTACATAGAACTGGCTTTATTGGCCCAAAAGATGGGCAAACGCATCTTCCTGGTGGTAGAGAAACTCAACGAACTGAACACCATCTACGAGGTTGCCCAGAAACTCAACGTAAGACCCAATATCGGTATCCGTATCAAATTGGCTTCGTCCGGCAGCGGGAAATGGGAAGAAAGCGGCGGAGATGCCAGCAAGTTCGGTCTGACGTCCAGTGAACTGCTGGAAGCACTCGACATGCTGGAAGCCAAAGGTATGAAAGACTGCCTGAAACTTATCCATTTCCACATCGGCAGCCAGATTACCAAGATACGCCGCATACAGACCGCCCTGCGCGAAGCTTCGCAATTTTACATCCAACTCCATCATCTGGGTTATGATGTGGAGTTCGTGGATTGCGGCGGCGGACTGGGAGTAGACTACGACGGTACACGCTCCAGCAATAGCGAAAGTTCTGTGAACTACTCCATTCAGGAATATGTGAACGACTGTATCTATACTTTCGTCGACGCTGCCAATAAAAACAATCTCCCGCATCCGAACCTGATTACAGAAAGCGGTCGGTCGCTGTCCGCCCACCATTCGGTGCTCATCATGCAAGTGCTGGAAACGGCCTCTCTTCCCCGTATGGACGAGAATTTCGAGCCTTCGCCGGAAGCTCACCAACTGGTAAAGGACATGTATGAGATTTGGGACAACCTGAACCCGCGTACCCTTCTGGAAGACTGGCACGACGCCCAACAAATCAGAGAAGAATCACTGGACCTGTTCAGCCACGGCATCGTAGACTTACAGACACGTGCCGACATCGAAAGCATGTATTGGAGTGTCACACGTGAAGTCAACCTTTTGGCACAAACCCAGAAACATATACCGGAAGAGCTTATGACGCTCGACAAACTGTTGGCCGACAAGTATTTCTGCAATTTCTCGCTGTTCCAAAGCCTGCCGGACACATGGGCCATAGACCAACTCTTCCCCATCATGCCGATACAGCGGCTGGACGAACGTCCGAACACGCACGCCACGATACAGGATATCACCTGCGATTCGGACGGAAAAATCGCCAACTTCGTGACCAACAGCCATATCTCGCACAGCCTGCCGGTGCATACGTTGAAGAAAGGCGAAAACTATTACCTCGCCGTGTTCCTGGTCGGTGCCTATCAAGAAATATTGGGCGACATGCACAACCTGTTCGGCGACACCAATGCCGTACATGTTTCCGTGACGGACAAAGGATATACCATCGACCAAATCATCGACGGCGAAACCGTAGCCGAGGTGTTGGAATACGTACAGTATGAACCGAAGAAATTGGTTCGCCGCCTCGAAATATGGGTGTCCAAATCCATCCAAAGCGGAAAGATTTCGCTCGAAGAGGGTAAAGAGTTCCTGAACAACTATCGCTCGGGACTTTATGGTTATACTTATTTGGAATGAACATGAAAGAGAAACTCACCATCATCAAAGTGGGCGGCAAAATCGTAGAGGAAGAAGACTCGCTCCGCCAACTGCTGGCAGCTTTCACGGCCGTTGAAGGCCATAAGATACTGGTACATGGCGGAGGACGTTCTGCCACCAAAGTCGCAGCCCAATTAGGAATAGAAAGCCAAATGATCAACGGTCGCCGCGTCACGGACGCAGACATGCTGAACGTGGTCACCATGGTGTATGGCGGACTGGTCAACAAAAACATCGTGGTACGCCTTCAGGCACAAGGAGTCAACGCCTTAGGCTTGACCGGGGCCGACATGGATGTGATACGTTCTCACAAACGTCCGGTGAAGGATGTGGACTACGGTTTCGTAGGAGACGTAGACGCAGTAAACGGTACGCTTTTAGCCGACCTGATTCGTAAAGGCATCGTGCCCGTCATGGCTCCCTTGACGCACGACGGGCAGGGACATATCCTGAACACCAATGCCGACACCATTGCAGGGGAAACCGCCAAAGCCATGGCCGATGCGTTCGATGTCACCCTGATGTACTGTTTTGAAAAGAAAGGCGTATTGAGAGATGCAGAAGACGATGACAGCCTCATTCCTCATATCAACGAAAGCGAATTTAAACGCTACGTGGAGGAAGGCATCATACAAGGTGGAATGATTCCGAAATTGGAAAACTCATTTGAGGCCATCCATGCCGGAGTAAGCAAAGTCATTATCACTTTGGCCACGGCTATCGATGGCGTATCCGGCACAGTTATAGAGAGATAGGATAAGACGAAAAAAATATTTCAAAAAAAAATGGCGGGTGAGTGTAACTTTTCAGGCACTCGCCCGTCATTATTACAGAGAGATGAAAGAAATCAGTTTTCGGAACGATATATTGCCCCTGAAAGACAAACTCTATCGGTTGGCTCTTCGTATCACGTTCGACACGGCAGAAGCGGAGGATATCGTTCAAGAAACACTGATAAGGGTGTGGGACAAGCGCGATGAATGGTCGCAACTGAACTCTATCGAAGCTTATTGTCTGACCATTTGCAGGCACCTCTCCTTAGACAGAAGCGAAAAAAAAGAAGCGCAGCATGTCGCCTTGGACGAAAGCCTATATAGCCGCCCCGATACTTCCACTCCATACGATAGCCTGACGGCTCGTGAAGGGCTTGGACTTCTTCAAAAACTGTTGAAGGAATTGCCCCAAACCCAACAGGACATCGTCCAACTGAGAGAAATAGAAGGCAAAAGCTATAAAGAGATTGCAGCGATTCTGAATCTGAGCGAAGAACAGGTGAAAGTCTATCTGTTCCGTGCCAGACAACGAATCAAACAAAAGTACACAGAAATACAAGGATATGGACTATAAGTACATAGAACAACTTCTGGAACGCTATTGGCAATGCGAAACCTCCTTGGAAGAAGAAGCCATACTGAAAACCTTCTTCAACCAAACCCATATACCGAGCCATCTCATGCCTTACAAGCCTCTCTTTGTAAGCGAAAAGATGTGGCAGGACGTGAAATTGGGTGAGGATTTTGACGCAAGAATCATGGCGCACATAGAGAAGGACGAACCGGTGAAAGCACGTAGAATCACGTGGGTACGCCGGATGATGCCTCTCTACAAAGCCGCTGCATCCGTAGCCATCATCCTCACGTTAGGCAATGCCGCACAAAGTTCTTTCCGCCGTGAAGCCACTGTGGAGAACGACTACAACTACGAGAACTATCAGGATTCGTACAATGATCCGGAAATGGCTTACAATCAGATATCCGATGCCTTACAAATGGTGTCGCAAAGCCTGAGCGAAGCATCCAAACAGGATTCTCTCCTGCAAATGCAGCCTAAAGAGACACAAAAAGAACAATAAAATGAAACGCGTTCTTTGCTTATTGTTAATAGCATGTTCTATCCACGTGTGGGGGCAGGACTTTGCGTCTAAGTTCATGGAACAATGTGCCAAGGAGGACGGTGAAATACAATGCCAGACCGTCAGTCCGATAATGATGGAGAAACTCATGGACACCATGACGGCCCCGAATGGAGATAGAGATGAAGAGGTTCCGGAATATCTCCTTTCCAAACTGAAAAGTGCCCGTATCATCACGGCGACAAAGCAAAGCGAGAAGCTCTTCCGTGAAGCCGAACAGCTCATAGAAAAGAACAAAAACAGATTTTCCCCGTTGGTAGAAAACCAACCCGGACAAAACAATAAAGTCTTTGTCCGCAAACACGATGAAGTGATACGGGAACTGGTCGTGCTGAATCTGAATCCGGATGAGAAAACACTGACCATCGTCAATCTTACAGGAGATATGGATGACCGGTTCATGAAAATACTTTCATCAGGGAAACTCAAACAAGATTAATGGAACATTTTATGCTTTTTCTATATAAACAAGTTAGTGCTTAATAAAACGCAATGAAACTGTGAAGTTTCAATTCTCTCAAATTTTTTCATAACATACTAACGACGAAAAGGGTTGCCTGTGGAGGTGGCCCTTTTTCATTTTTACAGTTTTTGCATGCCTAAACCTTGATTTTTACTCAAGATTATACTATCTTTGAAGCGAATTCTAATTTTATAAACCTGGCCATTATATTATGTTAAGAAGAATTGTAATTGCTGCAGTGGCCGTATGTGCATTGGGAACAGTACACATTCAGGCACAAAAAAATGAGTTCTTCCGTCCCAAAGAAGTTTGGAACGACACGGAAGGCAACCCCATCAACGCTCATGGAGGCGGTATCTTATACCATAAAGGTATGTACTATTGGTACGGTGAATACAAGGTCGGTAAGACCGTCCTGCCCTCTGATGCAACTTGGGAGCGCTATCGCACAGACGTAACTGGAGTAAGCTGCTACTCCAGTAAGGACTTACTGAATTGGAAATTCGAAGGAGTGGCTCTGAAAGCCATTACCGACGACCCGAACAGCGACATCCACCCGACGCAGGTACTCGAACGTCCCAAAGTGGTTTACAACAAAAAGACCAAGAAGTTTGTCATGTGGATGCACATAGACAGTCCGGACTACAGTAAAGCGGAGGCCGGTGTAGCCATCGCCGATTCACCGACAGGCCCGTTTAAGTATCTGGACGGATTCCGCCCGAACGGTACGATGAGCCGTGACCAAACCGTATTTGTAGACGATGACGGAACTGCTTACCAGTTCTCTTCGTCAGAAGAAAACCAGACCATGCACATCAACCGGCTGACTGAAGATTACACCAAACCAGACGGAAAATATGTACGCCGTTTCGTCGGTATGGCAAGGGAGGCACCTGCCGTCTTCAAACACGGAAACAAGTATTATATGCTTTCCAGCGGTTGTACCGGTTGGGATCCCAACAGTGCCGAGTTGGCAGTGGCCGACTCTATCATGGGAGAGTGGACGGTTTTGGGAGACCCTTGTACGGGACCGGATGCCGAAAAGACATTCTACGGACAAAGCACTTTCGTTATCCCCGTGCAGGGCAAGAAAAACGCCTTCATAGCATGCTTCGACATGTGGAAAAAGAAAGACCTGCAAGACAGCCGTTACATCTGGTTGCCTATGATGATTGACAAGCAAACCAACAAAATTACGATTCCATGGCATGCCGAATGGAATCTGGATGTATTCAAAAAGAAATAGGCAAGATTACACATATTAAATACCCGACTTCCCCGCCACGTTTCTTACCGCAAGAACCGTATGGCGGGGATTTTGGAATCGTGATATATCTTCATGACAAACCCACAACAAAATGATGATAGACGGTAATTTTAAGATAACTACCGACCAACTGACTCTCACATTCACAGAGGGACAACGGCAGGACTTCTTCATCCGGCATACTCCCCACCGCGTGGAAATCATCTATCCTCCACAAACGGATTTCGAACATTTGCAACCTTGGCTTTTCAAAGTCGTCACGGAGGCATTGCGCAAGCAAGCCAAAGCCATACTACCGCCACGGATTCAGGAATTGGCTTCCCGTCACGGATTCCGTTACACCCGGCTCAGCATCAATTCTGCCCGTACACGTTGGGGAAGCTGCTCCAGCAAAGGACATATCAACCTGTCGCTATACCTGATGATTCTCCCCCTCCGGTTATCCGATTACGTACTGCTCCACGAGCTTTGCCACACCCAAGAGATGAACCACGGTCCCCGCTTTTGGACTTTAATGGATAAAGTGACCCAACAGCAATCCGGCACACTCAGAAATGAGTTGCGCCACTACCCGTCTCCTTTCCGATAGGATAACATCAAGACGGAAGAAAACCTCTATCCCTCTTAACGTTCTCAAACACGTCATTTCCCTCATTTTGTAGGAACCGACTTCATTTGACCAATCAACGGAAATCAATATTTACCGCTCAGTCATCCCGAAAAGAACCATGCATATCCGACTTGTAAAATCTGACAAGAAACGTTTCCTCGACCTATTGCTCCTGGCCGATGAACAAGAATCGATGATAGACCGCTATATAGAACGAGGCGACTTGTTCGTCATGGAAGAAAAAGGCGAAGCAAAAGCCGTAGCCGTAGTCACCCGAGAGGGGCAAGGAATTTATGAACTTAAAAACCTTGCCGTAGCTCCCGCCTGCCAACGCAAAGGTTACGGACGGATGATGGTGGAGCACGTATGGCATTACTACACAGACTGCCGTACCCTGTTGGTCGGTACGGGCGACAGTCCGCTAACTCTACCATTTTACCGTAGTTGCGGATTTACATATTCACACACCTTGCCCGATTTCTTCACCCGGCATTATGACCATCCCATCATAGAAGGAGGCATACTGCTGAAGGACATGATCTACCTGAAACGGGAAAAACAAAACCCCAAGCGGGACAGTGCAGTCCCTACTTCAGATACGGAGTCATAAAAGACCATGGCGTTTCAAGAAAACCGACAAACCTCCCCAAATGCCTCTTCTCTATTCCCTTGCCCCATTTTGCGTTTTCCTCTCGTCTTCTACATAAAATACCCACAAAAACAAAGGTTTCGTTCTTTTATTCCGGCCTTTTTCCCCTGACAGCTTGCAGATTCCGCTTTTTTTTACGAATATTGCAACACTTTTAGAAAGCGAGGAAAACTCAGAACTTTAGGAGGCTCACAAAATATGACATCATCCACACTGAAAGAACGTGTACAAGCCACACTGAAATCGGAAGACACGGAAGGGACGTTCGAACTTTACGTCACGCGCACTCCGGGCTATCTTTGGGCTTTGCTGTTCAAGAAACTACATATCCATCCCATCGCCGTCACGCTGCTCTCCATCGTCATCGGAGCACTGGCCGGTTACTTTTTCTGGTGGGACGACCTATACATGAACCTCATCGGTATGTTTCTCCTGATATGGGCCAACTGGTACGACTGCGCCGACGGGCAACTGGCCCGCATGACGGGACAAAAGACGCTAATCGGACGCATTCTGGACGGCTTTGCCGGCGACGTGTGGTTCTTCTCCATTTATTTTTTCCTGTGCCTGCGCCTCACCAGCGAACCGGCTCCGTGGGGGCAACCGTGGGGAATATGGATTTGGCTGATTGCCGCCTTCTCCGGTTTCCACTGCCATGCCAAACAATGCGCCGTGGCCGACTACTACCGCAACATCCACCTTTATTTCCTCAAAGGAGCATCGGGAAGCGAATTGGACAACTATGCCCAGCAACGCGCCCTGATGCGGTCGTTGCCCTGGAACCGCAAGGAATGGTTTCACAAAATATACCTCTATTTCTATGGCAACTACACGCGAGGACAGGAACGGCAAACCCCCAAATTCCAAAAGTTCTATGCCCTCGTCCAGCAACGCTATCCGGACGGGTTGCCGCAGACGTTGAAAGAGCAGTTCCGGACAGCGAGCCTTCCTTTGATGAAATACACGAACATCCTGACTTTCGATACGCGGGTCATCGTGCTGTTCGTATCGCTGTTCATCAACATGCCGTGGCTCTTCTTTGCTTTCGAGATTATCGTACTCGAAGCCTTGCGTTACTACACCCGCCATGTACATGAAACTTTTTGCGACCGGTTTACAAAGGAGATAAAAAATGGATAAGCCACTCAACGTCGTATTGCTGCTGGCCGGAGGACATGGCTTCCGCATGCACACCGACCGCCCCAAACAATTCATGGAGATTGCAGGCGAGCCGGTCATCTCCTACACCCTGCAAGCCTTTCAACGCCATCCCGAAATCGACCGCATCTACGTGGTTTGCAATCCGGAATGGAACGAATTTGTAAAAACTACGGCCCGAAACGGCAGAATAAGCAAGCTTCACACGCTGTTCCCGGCCGGAGACACCAGCATCGACTCCCTGAGAAACGGTATCGCAGGCTTGCATGCAGAACTGGGGGAACAGAACCCTGCCGTCCTGACCCACGAGGCCGTGCGTCCCTTAGTGACGGACGAAATCATCAGCCTCAACCTGAATACTTTCCGCACACACGGAAATGCCGTCACCGCCGTCCGCAGTCAAGAAGCCTACATGGTAAGCCCCGACGGGATTTCTTCGGGAAAGTGCATCCCACGCGAACTGCTGTATCGCGCACAGACCCCGATAACCTTCAGTCTGGACGACCTGACAGAAGCGTTCCGTAGGGCAAAGCAAATCCAAATCAGCCGCAGCCAATCCCTGTACACTCTGATTACGGAAGTTTTTCCACTGAAAAAACTCTACATCTCACCCGGTTCCGAACTTAACTTCAAGCTCACGTTGCCCGAAGACATCGAAACCTTGAAGGCTCTTCTGACTTATCGGAAACAAAAGTGAACCGCAAGCCGTTGCCCGATTATTTCTTCTCTGGAAGATAACCGTGATGCGACCGCCACGCGTAATGCCATATTTTAAACAAAGGACTCCAAAGGACTTCGTCGGGATAATCCGTCAGGAATCCCATGTTGCGCGACACCTTGCGGCGGAAACGACCGAAAGGCGTCTCATTCGCGTCATGCCGTATGCGTTCGTCATGTTGCCCGAAATTCCCGGCTTTCATGATTTCTGCCAAAAGACGCTGCCCTCGTCCGGGCGACGGCGGCACCAACAAATGCTCGTCCTCCAGTCCGAAAACCGTTTGCAGCACATACATCACCGCACCGGCAAAACGCTTGAGATGCAAACGCTCCAAGCACCGCACGGCTTCCTCCCGCTCAGCTTCGGAACAGGGTTGCCTCAGCACAAAGTGATAGTCCAGTAATTGACGCAAACCGATACCTTCATCAAACAAATGACGGTAAATATGCACCAACAGATACACACGGTTCATCGCCAGAGTGGGCACAGCCACCTCGCCCACCCGTTCGGGCAACTGCACCTTATGAAGCAAAGACAACGTTTTCCATTCCTTAAAATAACGTTGCAGCCTGAGGTTCATCCTCCAACTGTTCATCCATGAAGGCGTAAAATGCAACTCTATCTCAGCCTCCTTCAATACGGGAAAGTCCACATGATGATAGACCACCTCCACACCGGGACAATACTTCCGGGCATAATCCACCACCACCTTGCGCCCGTCGTTCATCCACAGGTCGATGTCGCCGGGCGTACGATGCAGCGGACGGGGATAAAACAAAGAATTACCCTGTCCTTTCAGCAGGGCGGTGCCCATTCTCTCTTTCAAAAACTTGTCATACACCATTACGACCGTCCGGTTGAGCCTGCGGTTGCGGGTTTCTATTTGCTGCACCAATCCGATCCAAGGCATCACGACATCCATCGGGGGCTTTTGAATGATGGACAAACGCTCCACGCCATCCAACACAATGGCAGCCACAGCCTGTTTGCACGCCATGTCGTACACAGCCGCCCATCCGGCTTTGTCCAACGCCACATCACGGTCGTGGCACGTCCCGATTCCTAAACGCAGAAGTTTGAAGAAGGCTTCGTCAGCCTGCATATATTTTGTTTTTCCCATCTTTATTTGTCTGTCTTTTTCACACCTCGTTTCCACAAACGTTTCTGCAAAGATAACATTTTTTCGAAGCAAATCGGCATTCTAATACAAAGTTATTTTAAATTACTCATTATAAACCTATTACACCACATACAAATCCCCCGAATTCAATCTCAGCAGAATGAAAAATCAATCTCAGCCAAACGATTTTTCAATCTCAGCCAAACGATTTTCCGATCGAAGGAGATTGAAACCGTAAAGTCTGCACAGTAATTTCCGACACGCCTTTCCTTGTCCCGTCTGCTATCGAAAACAATCGTTTCTGTAAATTAAAACAACTTAAAAGGAAGAGGATACAAGGAAAAAGAAGTATATTTGCATCTAACAATATCAAATCAATTCAAAAAATGAAAATGAAGAAATTAAGCACAATGGGAGTAGCCCTTCTCGCCATTGTATTGGCAAGCAGTTGTGGAAGCAGCAAGAACGCCCTACAAACCAGTGCGTTGGAAGGCGAATGGAATATCATCACCGTAAACGGAAAAGAGGCTACGGCCGATAAGGATGTTTTTATCGGGCTGAACCTGAAAGAGAACAGAGTGTACGGCTGTGCCGGATGTAACCGTATCATGGGAGCCATCCAGGTGGATAAAGACAAAGCAGGGCACTTGTCTTTCGGCCAGGTGGCTTCCACACGGATGCTTTGCAGCGACATGGCTACCGAACGTGCCGTGTTGGAAGCTTTGGAAAACGTCACCGGCTATAAGGGTACGGAACAGGAGCTGACCCTGACAGACGGCAACGGCAATGCCCTGTTCACACTGAGCAAACGTCCCGCCGCCACTTTGGCTTCCTTGAACGGCAAATGGAATATCACGAAGGTCTACGATGAAGCGGTAGAAGACATCGAAAAGACGGAGAAAACACCGTTCCTTGAATTCAATGCCGACAAAAAGACATTGCACGGCAATGCCGGATGCAACATCGTAAACGGCGGCATCGAACAGGAAAAGGGAAAACCCGCTTCACTGAAGTTCGACAAGTTGCTTTCCACGATGATGGCCGGGCCGGGCATGACGGTAGAAGGCAAAGTACTGGAAGCCATGAACAAAGTGAGAAGCTTTATCGTCAAAGACGAGCATACGGCTGCCCTGTTGGATGAAAACGGCGCGGAAGCGTTGACGTTGGTGAAACAATAAAGGCGCCTATACCTGAAAATATTAACCGGGGGATGCCTGATTATCCAAAAGGGCATCCCCTTTTTAAACATCAATATCATGAATCATTTCTTTATGCATGCTCCCAAGTGGAGAACCGGAGCGGGCGTACTGACCCTCTTGGTATGGCTCGCTTCCTGTGGCCCGAACAACAAAACAGTGGAATACCCTTTGATTGAAACGGCCAATACCAACGCACTCGACATCGCAAAGGTGGAACTGACGGACTCAGCTACCATCCTGCACACCGACGCGTATTACCGTCCTCACAATTGGATTCGCATTTCTTCGGAATCGTATCTACAAGCCGGGGGAAAACGGTATATGCTGACCGGTGCCGAAGGAATCACTCCGGACTCGCTTTTCTGGATGCCTGAATCGGGCGAAGCTTCTTTTACCCTCCGCTTCGAACCGCTCCCTTCCGGAACACCGTCGTTCGACTTCATCGAGTCCGACTGTGAGGACTGTTTCAAGCTTTTCGGAATAGACCTGACGGGAAAGAAGACATTCAACACGCCGGACGAAGTGCCCGAAGACTTGCGGCAGGCCGACGGGGATACGGTAGTGCCCGACCCGATTTTCAAAACGGGTACCACGACCGTCAACGTCCATTTCCTGCATTATCGTCCGGAATTAGGCAAAGAGGCTAACCTCTACGTCAACACCCTCTTCGGGACGCAACAGCCTTATACAGCCACCATCGACCCCGAAACCGGCAAGGCTTCGTTCAGTTTCCTGCAATGCGGTACGGCGAAAGCAGCCGTAGTCCTCAACAACAGTGCAGCAGGAAGCGCATGGCTGGCTCCAGGCGAAACGACCGAACTGTATGTGGACATGCGTGTATTGGGGTATTACCTTTCGCTCCGCCGCGAGGAAAAGAAAAAAACGACATATCCGGCTACTTTCCAACGACTCTATTCCTCGGGCACGTATGCCAACCTGAATAACATCGACAACCAATTAGACAACAGTCCTTATTATAGCATGAACTTGCTTACTGGAGAATTTGCAGACTACCGCATGACCTCGGCCGAATATGCCGCCCATGTCGTGGACACCTACAAGGCTCTCGAAGACAGCATCGCCCAAAGCAACCTTTCTCCGCTCAAAAAGGAAATGAAACTGCTCGCTCTTCGACAGGATGCCTTCTCGGCCATGGCACAAGGCAATTACCTGCGCGAACATAACTACCGATACATAAACCATCAATGGGATTACAACTTCAAAGTGGAAGGTATCGAACCGCTGAAACCGGAGGATGCCAAGACCATCTGCCAACTGTTTGACATCAACGATTCCAAACTCTTGATGGGAATCTACCTTTCGGACTATGTGCGTGCCGCCAGTTCATCCTCTTTCGACTGGCCGCAACTGGCCGGTATCCAAAAAGGACTGGTAAAGGACTTGCGCCAAATCGCCGGTTACCCAGCCAAAGCGGAGAATGTCGTGCTCACCGATGCGGACTTTGCCCAAATGAAAGCCATGGACAACCCGTTCTACCTCGAAGCGTTCACCCTCATGCAAAAGAAAGCCAAAGACGAACTGGCCGCCGTAGAAGCCAAGTCGAAGGTGGAAACCACGCCCGACGTGCCCAAAGAACGGCTGTTCGACGCCCTCATCGCGCCCCACAAAGGCAAAGTGGTACTCGTGGACTTTTGGAATACCTGGTGCGGCCCGTGCCGTGCAGCCATCCAAGCCAACGAACCGCTCAAATCCTCCAGTCTGAAAAGCGATGACCTCGTATGGATCTACATTGCCAACGAAACCTCTCCCATCGTGAAATACAAGACCATGATTCCGGACATCCAAGGCTTGCACTACCGACTGAACCAGGAACAATGGGACTATCTGTGCGACAAATTCAAGATAGACGGCATCCCGTCTTACGTGTTGGTGGACAAGTCGGGCGCATACAAGCTGCGTAACGACTTCCGTAACCACAAACTGATGGAAGAGACATTGAAGGAAGAGTTAAAGAAATAAGGAGTCTTACATCAATAGCAGATTATGAAAAGGATATTAGTCTCCGCACTGCTGTGCACGTCCTTATTCGCTGCAGCGCAGGCCCAGACCACCCATACGGTGAAACTTGTGGACACCCAGTTGCAGGACGTACTCAACGTACTCGAAGACATGGACATCTACATACACCGTTTCGACGTGAGCCAGTTCCTCGATGCCACGTACAACGTGGAGGTCTATGTGGAAGAATACAAGAACAACCAGAAGACGGGGAAAGTGCACCACTTCGACTTGGGCAAAAACATCCGCTCGTTAGATGAAATTTCGGAAGAACACCGGGACGCTTTTCGAGAGACATACCAAATCCCCGCCGGGAAAAAAGAATGGGACAACATCAAGGAGATTTCCATATATATAAGGAAAGAGGAAAGGACGGACACCACTGCCGCCATCCGTATCTCCAGTCCCAATGTGGGCATCCAAGGTTTCCCGTTCACGTTGTATCCGGCCGACGGAAAGAAGTTCATCAGTTACCACACGCGACCTTTTGCCGCACGTGCGGTAAAAACAGCCGATGAAATGAAAATCCCCCTCTTGTTATACGGCTCGGCATGGGCGGAACCGGGGACGACTTTCTTCCGTTTCTGTGGTGAAAACGAGATAGACCCGGAAATGAAAGCGGAAATCCTGACCCACATCCCCCACCACTACGTGATAGGGTTGCAGTTGAAGAAAGAATAAATTGAAGAAAGAGACACAAGGTGACGAGGCGGGCTTTTCTAAAAGAGAAGCTCGCCTTTGCCTTGACGTACGACCTCGAAAGCGTCGTCCACACAATTCACCACCGTCGAAGCCTCGCTGCCGCCGTATCCCCCGTCGATGACCAAAGCCACGCGGCCTTCGTATTTCTCATGAATCAGCTCGGGGTCGGTGGAGTACTCGATAATTTCGTCTTCGTCGTGCACCGACATCGTGAGGATGGGATTCCCCAACCCGTCCACCAGTCCACGTGCAATACTATTGTCCGGCACACGGATACCCACCTCTTTCTTATTCTTATATATTTTAGGGAGCCGGCTGCTCGTTGGCAGGATGAACGTGAACGGCCCCGGCAAGTTCTTCTTCAACAGTTTGAAAGCGGCGTTGCTGACTTGCGCATATTCGCTGATATTGGACAAGTCATAACAAATAATCGACAAGTTGCTCTTTTGAGGGTTCACCCCCTTCAGCGCACAAATCTTCTCCACCGCCCGTACGTTCAAGGCATCGCATCCTATGGCATACACCGTGTCGGTAGGATAAATAATCAGCTCTCCGTCCCTCAGCATTTTAAGGGCCTTGACCATCTCACGGGGATTCGGGTTTTCCGGATAAATTCTAATCAGCATGATTTCTTTCCTTTTTATAGTCTACAAAGGTATCATTTTCTTTTGGTTTTACAGCAACAAGCTTACAATATAATGAAAAACCGGAGAGCCATGCTTCAAAATATAATTTTTTCGTATCTTTGCGTGCAGTTAGACGAAAAAATAGACTCAAAAACATTACAAAATGGCAAAAATAACCAAAGAAATGGCTTTGCACTATCATGAACAGGGCAAGCCGGGTAAAATCGAAGTGGTGCCAACCAAGCCCCACAGCACACAAACGGATCTCTCATTGGCTTATTCGCCCGGCGTGGCGGAACCGTGCCTCGAAATAGAAAAGAACCCGCAGGATGCCTACCGCTATACGGCCAAGGGCAACCTCGTGGCAGTAATATCCAACGGTACCGCCGTCCTTGGGTTGGGCGACATCGGTGCTTTGGCCGGTAAACCAGTAATGGAAGGAAAAGGACTGCTCTTCAAGATATATTCGGGCATCGATGTGTTCGACATCGAGGTGAACGAGAAAGACCCCGAAAAGTTCATCCAGGCCGTGAAGGCCATCGCGCCGACTTTCGGCGGCATCAATCTGGAAGACATCAAGGCACCCGAATGCTTTGAAATCGAACGCCGTCTGAAAGAGGAACTCGACATTCCCGTCATGCACGACGACCAGCACGGTACGGCCATCATCTCCAGTGCCGGACTGTTGAATGCGCTGGAAGTGGCAGGAAAGAAAATCGAAGACGTGAGAATCGTTGTGAACGGAGCCGGAGCTTCGGCCGTATCATGCACCAAACTGTATGTGTCGCTCGGCGCACGGTTGGAAAACATCGTCATGCTGGACAGCAAGGGCGTAATCTCAAAAGACCGCACCGACCTGAACGAGCAGAAGCGTTACTTCGCCACCAGTCGTACGGACATCCATACGTTGGAAGAAGCCATCAAGGGCGCCGACGTATTCCTCGGCTTGTCGCGCGGCAATGTGTTGAGCAAGGACATGGTACGTAGCATGGCTCCGTCGCCCATCGTATTCGCATTGGCTAACCCGGTACCCGAAATCTCGTACGAGGATGCCATGGATTCGCGTCCCGACGTGTTGATGGCTACCGGACGTTCCGACTATCCGAACCAGATTAACAACGTCATCGGATTCCCTTATATCTTCCGTGGCGCCTTGGATACCGGAGCCACGGCCATCAACGAAGAAATGAAACTGGCCGCCGTACGGGCTATCGCAGGCATTGCCAAACAACCCGTGCCTGACGTGGTGAACGAGGCTTACCACGTGAACAACCTCACCTTCGGTCCTTCATATTTCATCCCGAAACCGGTAGACCCGCGCCTCATCACCGAGGTGTCCATGGCTGTGGCCAAAGCTGCCATGGAAAGCGGAGTGGCCCGCAAGCCCATCGAAAACTGGGACGCTTACGCCCTCCACTTGAAGGAACTGATGGGATATGAGTCGAAACTGACCCGCCAGTTAAGAGATACGGCCCGCCGCAATCCCCAACGCGTGGTGTTTGCCGAGGGTATCCATCCCAACATGCTGAAAGCCGCCGTGGAAGCCAAGGCTGAAGGCATCTGCCATCCTATCCTGTTGGGTAACGACGAGCGTATCGAGAAACTGGCGAAGGAACTCGACCTCAGCCTGGAAGGCATCGAAATCGTCAACCTGCGCCACGACCGCGAAGCCGAACGCCGCGAACGTTATGCCAAGATACTGGCCGAGAAGAAAGCCCGCGAAGGTTATACATTCGAAGAGGCCAACGACAAGATGTTCGAGCGCAACTACTTCGGCATGATGATGGTAGAGACTGGCGAAGCGGACGCATTCATCACGGGCGTGTACACCAAATATTCCAATACGATCAAGGTCGCCAAAGAAGTCATCGGCATACAACCGGAATACAACCATTTCGGTACCATGCACATCATGAACAGCAAGAAAGGTACGTACTTCCTGGCGGACACACTTATCAACCGCCATCCCGACACGGAAACGATGATAGACATTGCACGGCTATCCGAAAAGACCGTGCGTTTCTTCAATCACGAACCGGTCATCGCCATGTTGTCCTATTCTAATTTCGGAACGGACACATGCGGAAGCCCGGCCAGCATCCATAAAGCCGTAGAGTACATGCAGGAGAACTACCCGAACCTACCCATCGACGGCGAAATGCAGGTGAACTTCGCCATGAACAACGAGCTGCGCGACCGTAAGTACCCGTTCACTCGCCTACAGGGTAAGGAGGTCAATACCTTGGTATTCCCGAACCTGAGTTCGGCCAATGCCGGTTACCAGTTACTCCAGGCTCTGAATGGAGACGAAATAGAGATGATAGGCCCTATCCAAATGGGGTTGAACAAACCGATTCATTTCACCGACTTCGAAAGTTCCGTACGCGACATCGTGAACATCACGGCTGTAGCGGTCATCGATGCCATCGTGATGAAGAAAAAGAACCAATAACCCACGGGGTATACTAAACGAAATCAGGATGCACAGCCTCTCCCTTGGCAGTGCATCCTGATTCGTTTAGTATAAACGGGGTATTATTTATCCCCTTCCTATGCCCTTTCCCTCAAGCACCTTGTCCAAATAACGGTAACCCACATATCCGCAAACCGCAGCCGCCAAAGCCCAAACGGAAGCTGCGACGACACCGCCGCACAACTCCACCAAAGTCGTATCCGTATCTCCCGTACACCAAATCATGGCAACACCCACAAAGTTATTGAAGACATGTGCCGCCACCGGAATCCAAATCGTGCCCGACCGCCAGTACAACCAACCCAAAACCCAACCAAAAACTACGGCTCCCGGTATTTGCGCCGGATTGCCATGTACGGCTCCGAATATCAAGGCTGAAAGCAAAATGGCCATCCACGGACGCATCCTGTGCCGGATAAGATGCCGCTGAATTCCCATCCGGAACACCAGCTCTTCGGTAACAGGTCCGACTAAGACGATAGCCAAGACTCCCCAAGGGTTATACACAAGCGTGGCAAATACATCCTTATTCAAGTCCTCTAATGTCAAAGTCTCCAGCAACAAGTTCACAATAAATATGACGGGCAACATCCATAAGACCACGCCTACGTATACAGGCCATTTTATTTGCCCGAAACGGAAACTTTTACGGTCTGTCCATCTCAACAAGGTCATCACCGCCCATACCACAGCCCCGTTTAATAACAGAGAAATCCCCAAGGCCGATGGAGAAGTTGCCAATGCGTTCACATCCAAACGTCCTTCGTGAAGCAGGTCCGAAAGATTGAAAAAGAACAAGACTACCAAGGAAGACAAAACCTGGGCCAACAAAAAAATAATCACCAGACAAACCGTACGTTTCATACCAATCTCCTTTCCAAGCTATTGCTCTTTATTTAAAATCATTCTCACCATAGCCTCATCCTCACGAAGCTGATGAACCAATTCCCCTTTGTTCCTGAACTTCCTTTCGTCTCTCAAACGCCTGACGAAACTCAACGTCAAGCGACAACCGTACAAATCCCCAGCAAAATCCAACAAATGTACTTCTATGGTGCGATTCTCACCGTTTTCCATCGTCGGCCGAAGACCGATATTCAACATTCCGCCCCAAACGTGTTCCTCTCCTCCTGTTTTTTCTTTGACCCAAACGGCATATACACCGTTTTTCGGAATCAGCTTCTGCGCATCCTCTACCTGTATATTCGCCGTAGGAAAGCCCAGTTCATGCCCTACGTGGAAACCATGGACCACACTCCCCGTAATTTCGTACGGACGAGTCAGGCAACGTGCCGCCATTCCAACCTCGCCTTCGGCCAGACAAGCCCTGACCATAGACGAACTTACGTTCACCTCGCTCATGGCAAAGGCATCCGCACGGACGATTTCCATCCCCAATTCCCGTCCATATTCCACATATTCCGCAAATCCCTCCGAACGATCATGTCCGAAACGATGGTCGTATCCGATAATCAGGACCTTTACAGATAACCTCTCTTTCAGTATTTCAGCCATAAAGCGACGGGCTGACAAAGCTGCCAATGCAGTGGTGAAATCCAACGTCAGGCAACAATCCGCTCCCGTCGTAGCCAACTGCTCGCATTTCTCATCATACGTGGTCAACAACTGAGGCTGATAAGCGGCTTGCATGACTTGGCGCGGATGCGTACGGAAAGTGATCAGCAAGGAAGCCAAATCGTGCCCGGCGGCATAACGGGTCAACTGCCGTATCAAAAAGCGATGCCCCCGGTGCACGCCGTCGAAAAAACCAATCGTGGCGACACAAGCCTGATAAGGTAAGGGGTCAGTAAGCGTGATAAACTTCATTCTCCTCCGTCATTACTCCAATAAACTGAACCAATCTTCCGGCTGCCGGGAATGGAACACCTGTATACCCAAACTCTCTGCCATCCTGCAATTTTCGGAAGAGTCGTCGACAAACAATGTCTCTTCCGGCTTCAACCCGGCTTCCGACAACACCTTACGGAATATCCGTTCGTCCGGTTTGGCCAGATGCATCTGGAAGGACAGGAATATGCGGTCGAAACAATCTTCCATCTTCAGCCCCGTAGAAGCTATCAATTCACGGCATGAATATGCCCAGTGTATGGCATTCGTATTGCTGAGCATATAAGTGCGGTAATACGTCCGCAGGTTGCGGATGGTTTGCACGCGACGAACCGGAATCCCGACCAACATCTTATTCCAAGCCCGAAAGATTTCTTCATCTTTCACATCCGCCCCGGCTTTCTTCCGTACATAAGTGCAAAACTCATCCGGCGACATGTCTCCGGTTTCCATCAAGGCAAACACCCCGTCCTGCACATAATCATTGATATAAGCGTGGGCTTCAAAGCCCAACGCCTCAAAAGCATGAACCGCTGCCTGCTTGTCCAAATCCACGATAATACCGCCGAAATCGAAAATAATATTTTTTATCCGTTTATCCATTTCATTCTGCTTTTTTCCGGCAAAGCCGTTTAAAGAGACGACCTGCCTCTCCTACCCATAATACAAGAGAGCTTACAGCAAGCAATATCCCCCAGTCCCTGGCCGCCAAAGGTACAGTGCGGAATACCGGCCCGCCGAACTGTACAATCAGCCACTGACCACACAGGATAAGACATAATACGGTCAACACGCCGGCACACCGGGAAAGATGTTTGAAAGCCGAATCTGTCGTAGAATAAGTCTTTGCATTCAACAAATTCCAGAACTGCAACAAGACAAAGAATGTGAAAAACAGGGTCAAATCATATACATCCATTCCTCCGGTGATTTCTATACGGAGGAGCATGGCCAACAAGAACACGACAAAAGCTGTCCCATAGCCCAGTATCGACGTCCATATCGGACGTGTGATGATGAATTGCCCTACAGGACGCGGCTTCTCGTTCATCACGTTCGGGTCGGCCGGTAACGAAGCCAAAGCCAAAGCCGCAAAAGTATCCATGATGATATTCACCCACAACATTTGGGTAACGGTCAACGGAAGAGTCGTCCCCATGAACGCGCCGATAAGCACGACCAGCAAAGCGGTGAAATTAATAGTCAACTGGAACATGACAAAACGTTGGATATTCTTATACAACGATCGTCCCCACATGACAGCCGTGACGATGCTACGGAACGAATCGTCAAGCAATGTAATGTCACTGGCTTCCTTGGCTACCGAAGTCCCCGACCCCATCGACAGACCGACTTGGGCAAAGTTCAACGCCGGAGCATCGTTCGTCCCGTCGCCGGTCACAGCCACGACTTCTCCCTCCGTCTGCAACAACTTCACCAACCGTTGCTTGTCCAACGGACGGGCACGGCTCATCACCTTCAAGTCCTTGATACGTTGCAGTGCTTCTTCGTCGCTCAACGCAGCAAAGTCAACACCCCGCATGCAATTCTTCTTTTCGTCGTCTCCTTCTTTCCACAAACCGATTTGACGGGCTATTTCCACAGCGGTACCCGTGCTGTCGCCCGTCACGACTTTGATTTGCACCCCGGCCTTCAAGCAGTTCTCCACGGCCTGAGGCACTTCCGGGCGCACAGGATCACTAATAGCCGCCAAGCCCAACAAGGTCAATCCGCCGGATTGTACCAAAGCCGCACAATCATCTTCCGTATCCGCCACTTCCTTATGAGCCAGCAACAAAGTACGCTGAGCGTGCATCTGCCAGCCTTTCAGTTGGACGTGATACCCTGCAATTTGCTCTTCCGATAAACCCCGGCAAAGTCCCAAAACGATTTCCGGTGCCCCTTTCACATATACAACCTTTCGTCCCAACACGGAGGAATCCACTATCGTAGCCATATATTTCCGTTCTGAAGAGAAAGGCAGACGAGCCACTTCTTCCGCTCCTTGGCGCACCTTCATATAATCAGAGCCGCGCCCTTGCATCCAAAGCAACAAAGCCACTTCCGTGGGATTTCCCAACCCCTCCGTACGGGATTCATTTAAAAAGGCAGTCGTATTGCATGCGATAGCTTCATCCAAGAGTGCCGAATCCTCATCTTGCATCAGCATTTGCGACACGGTCATGCGATTTTGTGTCAATGTTCCGGTCTTGTCCGTACAAATCACCGTAATGGCCCCCATCGTCTCGCAAGCATGCATCTTACGTACCAGGTTATTGGTCTTCAGCATACGACGCATATTCAATGCCAGACTTAACGTCACAGCCATCGGTAATCCCTCGGGAACAGCCATGACAATCAACGTCACAGCCATCATGAAATTATTCAGCACCATCCCAAACACATGCCAATAGTTCTCACTCCCCCACACATCGACCTTGGGGACATATTCCATCAAACCATGTACCGTAAATATCGTAAACGTAAGGAATGCCACGGTATAGCCTATCTTACTAATGAAACCGGCCAAACGATCCAACTGTTTGTTCAATGGGGTCTTCTCACCGGTCAGCACCGTCGCTTCGCGAGCTACCTGACCAATCTCCGTATGGTCGCCCACAGCTATCACACGAGCCGTAGCACTTCCCTCTACAATGGTCGTGCCGCGCATCAATCGATTCGTGGCATACGGGGCATTTTTATCAAAATCCGAATGGTCCGTACTTTTCCGCGTAACCGGTTCTCCTGTCAGATTCGATTCATTCACCTGCAAACTTTCAGCCTTCAACAACTCGGCATCGGCAGGTATCTCGTCTCCGGTTTCCAACATGATGATGTCTCCCACCACAAGCTCTTTACGCGGAACTTCACACACCTGTCCGTTCCGTACAACCCGTACAAGCGCCTCGCTTCCCAAAGCATTCAACACATCGAATTTACGGGCGGCATCGTACTCAAAATAAAAGCCGATGCCTGTAGCCAACAATATGGCACACACGATTCCTATGGTCTCTGCAAATTCATTTTCCACAAAAGCGACTACAAAAGACAGCAAGGCGGCTACCAACAATATCCGTATTACGGGATCCTGGAATTTCTCCAGATAAAGCCTCCACATTGAAGGGTGTTTCGGCGGGGTCAGTTCGTTACTCCCATGACGGGCACGGCTCTCTTCTACTTGCCGGTCATTCAAACCGACACTCAACCAATCAGTCTCTTTTGTACTCATCTTTACCTTAAATTATATGTGATTTCTGTTTCATACATCATTCCACGATGCGAAAATACAATAGTTCCGGCAATATTGAAAGCTTTTCCCTCCATTTTTTACCTTTATTGTTTGCATATCTCAATAAATCATATTACTTTTGCACTGCAATTTCAAAAAGAAGTTGTTTCGGACTTGTAGCTCAGTTGGTTAGAGCAACAGACTCATAATCTGGAGGTCCCTGGTTCAAGCCCAGGCTGGTCCACAAAGCATAAAACAAAGGGAATCAAGCCGTTACAAAGAGATTTGTAGCGGCTTTTTCTTTGCACACGAAAGCTCATTGCACACAATTTGCACACAGCTTCCGAGAAGTACTGATAATCAATGATAAACGAAACACACCGGTAAATTACATCGCATTTCATCTCGCTTCTTTCTTTCATAACTATTGCCTTATCGGTTGAGGCTTTCCACCGATAGTATAATACAAATAAAAGGGATAAGCTACACCCCGGTAGTTATCCCTTTTGTTTGCAATAAAATCAAGCGAAAAGTATGTACATCATAATTTTCCTGTTTTCATGTACCTTAATATATCGCAAACTTGATTCATGCCAGCACATGGCTTGCCAACAAATAAAGTACAGACATCTCTGATTTTTCTTTGATTTGACTTTCTTCTCCATAATCTGTTGTTTCAAATTTATAGAGATAACTATAAATAAGCAAACTTATCGTGGCAATATTTGTTCATATAATAAATTAAAAGTAATTTTGCCACAGAACTAAAAGAGGCACTCATGAGAACGATAAATCAAATTATTGGAGAAAATCTAAGAAAGATTAGAGAGTTGTCTGGCTTCACACAAGAACAGATAGCCAAATCTATTGGGATTGAGCGTTCTGCATATAGTAATTATGAAGGAGGCACTAGGGAAGTTCCGTATGATATTTTAGAACGAATCTCAAACATGTTCGGTTGTGAACCTTTCATTTTGTTTGAAGATAATATCCAAGCTGATAATGAAATTATGGCTACTGCTTTCAGAATTTCTGATTTGGAAGATAATGACTTAAAAGAAATCGCAAATTTCAAGGACATTGTGAAATCATATCTTAAAATGGAACGAATTGCACAGAATGAAGCCGAATAAGTTTATCATAGAAAAACAAGTATCAGCATTTCGCACAGATAATGGGCTTAGCGCATCCGAGCCTGTCACATTGAAAAGTCTGCTTTTGAAATTGAATATACTTACAGTGTTCAGACCTCTGTCTGACAATTTTTCAGGCATGTGTTTAAAGGACAATTCCGGACATCGTTTTATGCTTATCAATTCCAATCAGCCACGTGGAAGACAGCATTTCACAATTGCCCACGAATTATATCACTTGTTTATAGAAGAAAAGCCTACCCCGCACAAATGCAACCCCGGATACAGCAAGAACTTTGTAGAACAAAGTGCCGACATGTTTGCTTCTTTATTATTAATGCCTGAATCCGGAATCTGCCAACTGGTACCGGAGAATGAATTAAAGACTAAAAGCATTTCTATGGCAACAATTTTGAAACTTGAACATTACTTCTCTGTTTCTCGTTCGGCCTTGTTGTATAGATTGTTGAATATAGGCCTCATTTCAGAAAGTACACGTTCCCAATTTGCTGAAGTAGGAGTAAAAAACTCTGCAAGATGTTTCGGATATGATACGGCTTTATACGAAGCTGCAAATGAAGGTTTGGTTATCGATGATTTTGGAGAAAAAGCACGTAATTTATTCGATAAAGAGAAAATTTCGGAAAGCCATTATATGGAGTTGCTCGGTAAAATAAGTATCAATGGGACACAAGAAAACGAAAATAGTACTCGATGCTGATGTGATTATCCATTTTATAGAAGCGGGTAACTTTTCATTATTACCGGATATATTCCCCGAATATAATATATAGTATTGGATGTGGTTTACAATAAAATTTCAAAGAACTCTAAAACAAGAGATTTCATTGACAAGTATCTTCGCTACTTCTCAAAATTAAGAAAAGAGACCTTTTCTCCTAAAGGTGAATCTATGAAAGAATACTTCTCATTACAACGTAGATTGGGAAAAGGCGAAAGTGCCTGTATGATTTATTGCAGGGATAACCAAAATGTTTTAGGGAGTAGCAATTTAAGGGACATAAAAGAATATTGTTCTCAAAATAGTATTACTTATCTGACTACCCTTGACTTCCTGTATTACGCTTATCTCAAAAAGAAAATGACACAACAAGAATGTACTGAATTTATGCAAGCTGTAAATGATGCAGGAAGCAGGCTTCCTATTATTGATATAACTCTATATAAATGCACCGTGCAAATCTAATTGCGCACATCTTATGAAAAACGAAGGAAACAAAGAGATGTTTTACTATAAAAATCAACGGCTTACGAAAGACATTCGTAAGCCGTTTTTTATTTCAACTATATTACTTCACAAGCCCGTCGCACGGCGCTGTTTACGAAGATTCTACGTGAAATCAGATGTATTTCTACCCTGCAAAAAGAATGTAAAAGCAACGCAACTGGCTCTTAATAAGTTTACTCTATTTTTGTTGCATCAAAACTTGATAACATAAACTTTAAAAGAAAAAAAGAATGAAAAAGAGAATGCTGACACTTCCGTTGCTTTCGTTAGCAATTTGCGGATATGCCCAGGCACAAGCCGACCGCATAGAAGGCAACCCTGTCATGAAAATCAATGAGACATCCACGTTCGAGGCTCCCAAGAATGAAACTGTCGCCCGTTATGATTGGACGGCTCCTATCGGTTGCAAAGTCGTATCGGGACAAGGAACACCTTCCGTCGAAATTTCATCTTCCTTTCTATCACAAGACAGCCCGGTCCGCCTGATAAGAACATTCACCGATGAACACAAAGATACCTTGGAGACTCCTATAAAATTCTGCCGCTACGTGCAAAGCATACAAGACCACACCATTGCTCCGGGAGAGACAATAAATATAGGAGGAAAAGATTACTCCGAAGCTGACATTTACTACACACCGGCAGAAGGTGAAAACGCCTGTGGACAAGTCGTGGCACACCGGCTGACCGTGGAGCCTAAAACCGGCAGCTACGCCGACATGACGAAACCTTACCTCCAAAGCGCGGAAGATACCGCCATCTGGATTAGCTGGAAAACCTCTTTCGAAAACACCCCTAAAGTCATTTACGGAACTTCAAAAGACCAACTGACGCAGACCTTAGAGGGTAGCATTGACAATCTTTCAGAAGACGGTTTCCCATATTATTGGAACTCCATCCGCCTCACCGGCCTGCAACCCAACACGGTGTACTATTACCAAGCTATCAGTGACAACAAGAAAAGCGAAGTATGCCATTTCCGCACCATGCCGACCCCCAAAAGCCATGAACCCATGCGCATTCTGTTAATGGGCGATCACCAAATCAAAAGCCGAAGCGGATATGAGTGGCTAATGAAAGCAGCACAACGTAAGATCGAAGAAAAATATGGCGACCTTACCGAAAACATCAACATGATTATGAATATCGGCGACCAAGTGGACGTAGGTACATTGGACCAATACGAACAGATACACCTGTTCAAATCGCAACTCATGTCACCTTATCTCCCCATCATGACAGCCGTGGGAAACCATGAAACTTACAACGACCCGGGTATGCAGAGATATGCCGCACATTACCACTATGAGAACCTTACCTACCAAGGTATCAGCAGTGGCACAGAAAACTATTACGCTTACCAAGCCGGCCGTATCCTTTTCGTTGTTTTGTCCACTGAACATACCGGCGACGCCCAAAAAGAATGGGTGAGAAAAATTGTAGATGCTGCCAAAAAAGACGATTCTGTAGACTTCATTATCAGTGTAAACCATCGGCCTATCCAAGCTGAGCAATACGTTGGTGACATCTCGGCATGGGTTAGAAATGAAATCATACCCATTCTGTCCGAGACTCCGAAGCACGTACTGAACTACGGAGGTCACCACCATTTGTACCATAGGGGACAATTGACCGATTATCCGCTATACCACATCATTAACGGTGCTGCCTCTTGGGATCAAAGGTGGGGCATGTCTTCCGAACAAGACTACGACGACGTACAAAAAACCATTGACTATTGGGGCTACCAGATTCTGGAGTTTGATTTCGATAAAAAAGAAATGAAGGCGGAGTGCTATGCCATCGGTAACAAGGAACTGGTAGTGGACAATATTCTAATTGACTCCTTCAGTCGTACTTTGGGTAAAGCTGCTCCGGAAAAGCCGGAAATCAAGGAAATAACAGAAGAGACCATCTCCCTGCCTTATACGTTCAAAGGAAGTCCATATAAAACCACTACGAATGAACAACTAAATAGCGTACAATACCAATTCTCACTCAACCAAGACTTTTCTACCATAGAATACAACAAGGTACGCGACGTCGAAGACCTTTACGGTTCTACGGGGAAACCCTTACACATCCCCATTGACCTCAATGAAAATATAGACATCACTCAACTTACCATTGAGAAAAACAAACTGATAAACGGTACCTATTACGTAAGGATGAGATACCGCGATACCAATATGGAATGGTCGGAATGGTCGGACACCAGACAGTTCACCGTAGAAGGAAGTATAGCAGGTAAACCTTCCATTTCCATAACGGACACAAGCGTAACACCAGGAGAAGCCATTACCATCGACTACAAATATGCTCCTGAAGGTCAGAACGCATGGATCGGCATCTACCGCAAAGGAGAAGAACCGCATTCCGTTCTTTCGTACAAATGGAAATATACCCCGGCTCAATCCGGTTCAATGAATTTCACTATCGACGAAACCAACGAATACTATGCCGTGCTATTTGAAGATGAGGGATATACGGAAATCAGCGAAAGAATCCCGTTCTATGTCGGCCCCGAACCGCAAATCAGTTTGGAAAAGAGCGAATTCGAAGAAGGTGAAGACATCGTGGTGACCTACTCCAACGCACCGGGTCTGAAGAACGACTGGATCGGCATCTATAAGCGGGGAGAAGTTCCCGGCACATCCGATACATCCGATTCATGGGATTACCTCGGCGGAAACACCGAAGGCACACTCACTTTGGCGAAAGATCTGCCCAAAGGATATTATTTCTTGAATTACTTCACCTTGGGACAGTACTTCGAACCGCGTGAACGAGTTTATTTCTCTGTAGGCAAAGACATATCTTCGCTGTCTACCGACAAGACGGAATTCTCCACCGATGAAGCAATTCTCATCCACTACAAGGACGGTCCGGGTACACCGAAAGACTGGGTGGGTGTCTACAAAGAAGGCAAAGACCCCAACGTGGACGAGCTTGACGGCTTCTATTACACTTACGGAGCCACGGAAGGAACCGTGAGCATCAAAGCTGGTACGCTCGAACCCGGAAACTATTTCAGCGCCCTGTTCATTAACGATTCCTATGACGAAGTTTCCCCGAGAATCCAGTTCACCATAAAGGACGGCACGGGCATCAGACAAGCTAAAAACGAAGACGGGCCACTCTTCTATCCCAATGCTAACGGCTCGCTGCGTATCGAAGGTAACACCTATGAAACAGCCGACATCTTCAACCTGGCCGGAAACCGTGTGCGTCGCACGACTTTGACGGAAGGCAACTGCACTATCGACTTTGCCGACCTGCCTGCCGGAATTTACATCTTCAAATTCCACAACGGGACGGACAACTGCATCGTACACAAAGTCATCAAGAAATAACCTCACACGGAAATATCATTTCCCCAAAAAGGAAGTGCCGGAAGCCTCGGCTTGATAGCCTCTCTTCCGGCACTTCCTTTCTGTTCGTTTTTACGACAGTCCTTCGGTAGTCCGTACCGGATTATTGCTCGGGTAGAACCAACCGTTTTACCAGCCCCTCCAGCGCGTCCAGATTACGAGGGTCTGCATTTACGTCAAGCACATGACCGTCTACACCGATAAGACGATAGGAAGGAAAACTGTTCACGCCCAAATATTGTTCTATGGCTCGTTGTTGGTCGTCCGGCAGGTTATAATGCACCACATTGTCGCCCAGCACGTCGTATTGTTTGATGACGTTCTTCCACGAATCTTCCGCAGAGCGGTTGGCCAAGTAAAGGAACACCACGCCGTAGGGACGCATCCGCTCGAACAGTGCATGCGAATGAGACAAGGCTTCCTTACACGGCCTGCACCAAGTGCCCCAAATGTCGAGCAATACGAGTTTGCCGCGATAAGGCTCCGTGAGCTTGCGCAACAATGCCTCGCCGCCGGTCACGTCCTTCACGTCTTCTGCCGACTTCAGACTGCCCACTCCGGACAAGTCCCGGTTTTGGATAGCCACGTACTTCTCCTGTTCCCTGCTGACGATATCCCATCCGCCCTCAAGCCTGATTTCCCGTTCGGCCTTTGCCATCATCCTGTCCGGTAAGGGTTTCCGTATGTTATCTATCAGACCGTAAACTTCTCGGGTCAAATGAATTTGGCACAAAGTGCTATCGCACCCGACAGATTCAGCATCTTCCTTCCATAAATCTATGTTAGCCGACAATACCTCCTCTCCTAAAACATCCTCGAAACGTTTAAATAGCGATATGAAGCGTTGCTCCAAATCACTTTTCCCAAACTCCACCACCATTCGTTGACGCAACGAATCCGACGGCTCCGCATTCAGTTTTTCTTGTAGTTCCTTAATGGCCAACCGATAAGCCTCCACGGTGTTTGCTTCCTCCTCCGTCATCGAGATTTCACCCCGCCGCTGCAAACGTTCAAAGGCATTGAATACTGCATTGCCCCTCGCCTTGTCTTTCGCTTCTGAGAAATGGTCTATATAATCCCGCTTCAATATGCTGAAAGTCTGGCAAAGCGTATAGGGTTTGGGAGGACGCTGCCAAACTTTTGTCCGGACAAAGTCCACGTAATCTTCGGGCAACTGCCAATCGGGCACCGCAAACCGCGCCTGCATCATCGAACAGCCCAACCCCGTCAATACAAAAGATTCCATATAGTAACGGTAACGCCGCGAAAGGTTGGGATGCTCCCCCACGCGCCGTGACAGTTCCTCTACCGCATGCCGGTACTTTTCCTCCATCTGTGTCCGGAATTCATCGACCGTCCCTTGCCCTTTCCGGAGATAACCATCCACGTACAAAGGAGGATGCGTCTGCAATTCGTTTTGAAACCGGACATCTTCTCCCATGAAAAGCACATGACCGGTGGAGAAATCGTGCAACAGGAAATAAGTCTCCCCCGGCTCCACCACCGTGTTGATGCCTTTCCGCCCTATGTCGACATAAAATTCCGACGTATTGACCAACGGTACACGCACGAAGAAACGCCCGGTCGAATCCATGGCTGCCACAAAGGATTCCTGTTTGTCCGTAAAGATGTTGTTGCGTAATATTTCCACGCTTCGCCCTTTCTCCCACGCCTCGGCAGGCATGTCCTTCATCCAACCCACGATGGTCACGCTGTCGTCCGCACGGTAACCGTTGTCCTTGAACCCCTCCCGCAGGTCTTCCACGGGATAGTCAGGCAACGCCGCCCCTGTAATCAGGCTGCACTCCACGGCCGGTTCCTTGCCCACGGTGATGCGACGCGTGCCGCGTTTTTCTTTGCCCACCTCCACAGCGAGCTGCTCTCCGCCATAGGCAATCACCCATTGGCCACGCCCGTCTTTTCGTTCATCCCGGCTCACAACACTCCAAACCTTACCGTCGTATATCACGCCGTCGCCGGAAAAGCCGACAAACCAATCTCCCGTACGCACATCGCGCCAATAGGTATCCTCCATCCCTTCGGGCCGATAATCCTCCGGACGGATATTGTAAACCGTCCATCCTCCCGGTTCTACCAGATTCATCTTTACCGTCCCAAGCGGTACGGCATCGAATGTCAACGTAAAGTCCACTTCATCGCTCTCAGGCATCGTGTACCGTTCCCCAAGGGGAATGCCCGAGGCATCCCTCACGGGAAAGTTCCGGCCATCCGCTTGCAATTCCGTCGTGCGCAGGATTTGAATCCAATAACCTGAAGGGTAATGTACATGGCACGACACTTCCGTGCGGTCCGCATGGAGCACCACCTTGGTTACCTCTACAATAGAATGGGTATAGCCCACCACGGGATGGTGCCAAACCACGGAATCGCTTGCCCAAGTACCGACCACGGCAAACGTAACCCACAACAATGCAATAAGTTTCTGTTTCATGTGTTTCATCATGGAATTATCTAAATTAACCGGCATAAAATTACACATATCCCGATGCCCGGCAAAGCCATGCATCGGGAAAAGCCGGCACGTTTTGTTTTTTTAGGATTTCCATTCCGTAATCCGCGTAACAGAAAAACCACGTACCACCAAGCTGCCGCTCTCCCTAAAACCAACGCCTACAGACGGAATACGGGCATCAGAAATGTAAACGGCACGATGATTCCGGCACGCCATTATCTCAAGCGACGCACCAACAATCAGTCTTGCCAAAGGCATCCTCATGAAGCCCGATAGGCCTCGGGAGACATCCCGGCCACGCGGGTAAAGTATTTGGAAAAAATAGACGGATCGTTAAAATGCAGTCCGTAAGCAATATCCTTTATTGTCATGGTTGAGTTGCGCAACAAAACCTGAGCCTCAAGAACCACGTACTCTTCAATCCAACGTGAAGCCGTACGACCACCGACCTGCCGCAAGACTGTGGTCAGATAACGCGGCGTGACCGACAATCTGCCGGCATAATAAGCCACACGGCGGTGACACTTATATTCCTTGTAGACCAGTTCAAGAAACCTCCACATCAACTGCTCGTTACGCGAGACCGGATTTTCGGTCTCTTTATATTCCCTACATGCCTCTTCTATCAAATATAAAACACTGACCACCAAATGGCGCACACCTTCTTCTTTTCCGTTTCCTTCGGGCAGTGACATGTAAATCTGGAGCAAACGACGCACACAAGAAAAAGCTTCCTGTATCTTATCTCCCATGGGTACGATAGCACTCCGTACGGATAGCCGCCCCAAAAAATAATCGCGAAGCACTGCTTTCTTCCAGTATTCTTCCGAAAACAAGATACCCGTACAACGGAAATCTTCGCTTCTCGACACAATCCGTACGGCATAATTCGCTGCCAAGCAAAGAATCTTCCCGGCATCGAAGAGGCGGTGACGCAAATTGATTTCAATTTCCATATGCCCTTCTACACAAAAGAAAAAGCCCCAAAACTTCGTCTTCACTGGATAGGGGCGCAAAACGAACAAATCTTCCTCGCGCCAAATGATAAAAGGAGCCTTCTCCTTTCCGAAACCCTCCAAAACCTTCTCATAAGTATAATCACCTCTATTCATACAAAAAGCCATGTATAAAACCTTTTATAGGCCTATTCCTTTTAGGAATCGTACAAAAATACAAATAAAAGGCCGAAATAGACATTGCCATCCGCCACAAGTTTATCTTTCTTTGTACTTTATTTAAAGAACCAGACAATGAGAAAACATTTTTTCAATTTTACATGGAGCCTCATGTGCATGCCTGTCTCTCTTTTTGCCCAGACAGCAGCCACTCCCTACACAGCCAAAGCTAACCAAACGGTACAGGAAACCTTGAATTTTGCCAACCGGCAGGATTTCGAAGATGCACGACGCGGGTTCATTGTCACCAGCGACACACCCAATATCTTCATGGCAAACGGTAAGACATCATATCCCCTCAAGGATTGGGAGTTCCTCCAGAACGACAGTCCCGCCACAGCCAACCCAAGTTTATGGCGGCAATCACAACTCAATAGTATCCACGGCCTGTTTGAAGTCATACCCGGCAAGGTTTACCAAATCAGAGGTTTCGATCTGGCTAACATGTCATTCGTACGCACCGACAGCGGTTGGATTGTCATCGATGTTTTAACAGTAGAAGAGTCTGCCAAGGCAGGATATGACCTTATCAAGAAACATGTGGGCAACTTTCCTATACGCGCCGTTATCCTCACCCACCCCCACAGCGACCATTATGGAGGATTACAGGCCATCCGCCAGGGCGCACCCAATAAAGATTTTGAGATCATCGCACCCAAAGGTTTCCTGAAAGCCGCACAAAACGAAAATATCATGGCAGGCCCGGCCATGGCAAGAAGAGCCACCTATATGTACGGCTTGCAATTGACACCCGATGCGCAAGGCTTTATCGGTACGGGACTGGGACAGACCTTGGCAAAAGGGAAGAAAACCCTTCCTCACCCTACAGATGAAATTTCGCAAACAGGAGAAACGCGTACCATCGACGGACTACAAATGGAGTTTGTTTCTGCACCTGAATCAGAAGCCCCTGTAGAAATCATGATTTACTTTCCTCAACTGAAAGCCTTCTGCACGGCAGAAGACATGACCCACACCATGCACAACTTGTTAACCCTACGAGGGGCCAAAGTACGGAACGGCCTTTTGTGGAGTAAATACATCGACCAAGTGATTACCCGCTATGGGGCACACACCGACGTTGTATTCTCCAGCCATCATTGGCCCATGTGGGGCAATAAGCGCATCCTGCCTTATCTCGAAGCCCAAAGGGACTTATACCGTTACCTGCACGACCAGACCCTGCATCTGGCCAACCAAGGATACACGCCCGAAGAAATAGCCGAGGCCGTGAAGCTCCCAACCTCTTTGGACAGCCTGTTCCACTGCCGGGGCTACTACGGCACGGTGAGCCACAACGTAAAATCGCAATACCAAATGTATTTCGGATGGTTCGACGGCAACCCGGCTCACTTGAACCCACTGCCTCCCACCGAACTGGGAAAGAAGTATGTAGAAGCATTGGGAGGAGCTGCACATGTGATGGAAATAGCGGAAAAAGGATACCGGGCAGGAGAATACCGATGGGTAGCCACTCTCTTAGACCACCTTGTTTTTGCTGAACCGGAAAACCGGGCAGCCAGGAAGCTTTTGGCCGACACTTATACGCAGTTGGGCTATCAGGCTGAAAGTGGACCGTGGCGCAACTTCTACCTGACCGGAGCCAAAGACTTGACCCGCAATGAAAAGCCTTACACCCCGGTACTGACCAACTATCAGACCATCTCGCAAATGGATACTGAGACGCTGTTCGACTTTTGTGCCATACAAATCAACAAGAATAAAGCTGAAGGGAAAGAAGTTATCTTGAACTTGCATTTCAACGACACAGGAGAAGATGCCTCACTCATCCTGAAAAACAGCGTACTAAACCATAGGCTAAACCGTCACGAGGAAGATGCCCCACTTGACCTGACTCTCTCAAAAAAGGATTTCGTCAGCCTGTTCTTCGGCACCACTAACCTGAAAGAGTTATGCCAAGACCAGAAAGCTTCGGCAAACGGGTGCAAAGAAATTATCGACATACTGACATCATGCGTAGAAACTGCCCATCCGAACTTCAATATCGTAATACCATAAGCCGGATATTCCAACCTACAGACAGAAGAAGGCCACTATCCGTAATCCAGGTAAAAAAACCTGTAATCCGGATAGCAGGCCTTCGGGTAAAACCGCGTATCTTTGCACCATCATTTCAAAACGACAAATTTATCTGTTTATGGTATTAGAAAACATCAACTCTCCGGAAGACGTGAAGAAATTGTCTCTGGAGGAACTCAACCTGCTGGGCGGAGAAATGCGCGAAGCATTGTTGCACCGCCTGAGCAACCACGGCGGCCATTTCGGTCCGAACTTCGGCATGGTGGAAGCCACCATCGCCCTGCATTACGTGTTCAACTCGCCGGAAGACAAGATTGTCTTCGACGTGTCCCACCAAAGCTATCCCCACAAGATGCTGACCGGACGGAAAGAGGCTTATCTCGATCCGGAAAAATACGACGACGTGTCGGGCTACTCCGAGCCGTCGGAAAGCGCACACGACCATTTCGTCATCGGCCATACCTCCACCTCGGTCAGCCTGGCCGGAGGACTGGCCAAAGGCCGTGACCTGAAAGGCGAAAAAGGCAATGTCATTGCTGTCATCGGAGACGGTTCGCTGAGCGGCGGCGAAGCTTTCGAGGGATTGGACTACGCAGGAGAATTGGACACGAACTTCATCATCGTGGTCAACGACAACCAGATGTCCATCGCCGAAAACCACGGAGGCCTGTACCGCAACCTGCAGGAGCTGCGTGAAAGCCAAGGCACATGCCCTTGCAACTTCTTCAAGGCCATGGGACTGGATTACCTGTACGTAGACCAAGGCAACGACATCAGAAGCCTCATCTCGGCATTCCAAAAGGTGAAAGACATCGACCACCCCGTCGTGGTACACATCAACACCCTGAAAGGCAAGGGATACCGCCCGGCCGAAGAACACAAGGAGCCATGGCACTACTGCGCTCCGTTCGACATCGCGACCGGCGAACCCAAACACAAGTCCTACGACGGAGAAGACTACGGCACGCTAACTGCCGACTACCTGTTGGAGAAGATGAAAGAAGACCGCCGCGTGGTAGGCATCACGGCAGGAACACCCACCATCATGGGATTCACCAAAGACAGACGGTTGGCAGCCGGACGGCAGTTCGTGGACGTGGGTATCGCCGAGGAGCACGCCGTCGCTTTGGCTTCCGGCATCGCTAAGGCTGGCGGCAAACCGGTATTCGGCGTATGCAGTTCGTTCATCCAACGGGCTTACGACCAACTTTCGCAAGACCTCTGCATCAACAACAACCCGGCCACGCTACTCGTCTTCTGGGGTTCGCTCTCGACCATGAACGACGTGACGCACCTCTGTTTTTTCGACATCCCGCTCATCAGCCACATCCCCAACATGGTCTATCTTGCCCCGACCTGCAAGGAAGAATACTTCGCCATGTTGGAATGGAGCCTGCGGCAAGACAGCCACCCCGTAGCCATCCGCGTACCGGCACTCGGACTGACGCATGCTGACCGGGAAATAGCCACGGATTACAGCGAATTGAACCGCTATGAAATGGTAAAGAAGGGAACAAAAGTAGCCCTGCTCGCTTTGGGTTCCTTCTTCCCGTTAGGCGAATCCGTCGCACATATCCTGAAAGAAAAGGCCGGTATAGAAGCCACTCTCGTCAACCCGCGTTATATCACCGGAACGGACGACACCTTATTAGACACACTGAAAACCGACCACGCCCTCGTGGCCACGTTGGAAGACGGCATACTGGACGGCGGATTCGGTGAGAAAATCGCCCGCTACTACGGCACAAGCCCCATAAAAGTACTCAACTTCGGTGCCCGCAAGGAGTTCGTAGACCGCTTCGACGTGACGGTGTTCCTCCGCGACAATCACCTGACGGCGGAACAGATTGCCGAAGACATCCTCGCGCAGTTATAAAAATTCCACTTAAAAGAGGCAGTCCCCTATTACAAAAGGAACTGCCTCTTTGCCACATATATAAAAGAGCCCTACTGTTATTCTAACAAAATTACCTTGGCTGCCTGGTTATCCATACCATACATCGTCTTGCCCACCGGTGCACCGATAAAAGTACCATCGGCTATCACGAACTTACGTCCTTCCAACGAGATATAATCGCCCGCCACGGCATCAGACTGCGAGAACTCTACAGCCGAAGCCAGGTGTCCCGGATAATAAATCAGGATACAACGAAGCCCTAATAAATCGCGTACCAGACGGGTAAAAAGGATACTACGGTCCTCACAGTCACAATATGGATAGTAAAGGGATTCCTCTGCAAAGAAAGCCCGGTCGTCTCCCCATACCTTGTCGTCATACTCGTACTCGAAGCCCGTCTGCACGAAATTCAGCAACTTATTCACAGCCGTCAACTGGTCACATCCGTTTATGGCAGCTTTCAAGTCCGGATATATCTGACGCTTCACATCCTCACTCATCGGCGTATTGGCATACATAGCCCAGCGGCTTAAAAAATTTTCGCCCACCATCGAAGTGGGATAAGAGGAATAGAAGTCCATCAGATTCTTATTCGAGGACAGGTTTACCTTTACCTCCGGATAACGCTCGGATTGACGCGTCCGTGATGATGTGGCAGACACAGCCAACCTTGGAGATGCAGCGAACCAAAGGGACAAGCTCTGTTCCCCCTGAAATGCATTGTCACTGATATATATGCTCGAAGGGCACTCCCCATAAGGATAGAACCTCTCACCTCCCACGTTATAATGCGGTATGTCGTAAATGATGTGGCGAGATGCGAAAAGCATATGCAAAATGCCGGAATCATCGCGCGCCAACCTCATCTTGTAGCCGGATTGGCAATACAAGTAAGCCATAAGCAAAACGGATTCGTTCGTACCCTCTCCAAAGAGTTTTTCGGCCACAGCCTGCAACATCTCAAGGTAAGCCCAATCGCCCATCTTATACTCCGTACGCAACTGTAGACAATCATAAACAAGATTGGTGTACTGCTGCCCTGACAGTTCCAACCACGCAGCAGAAACCACATCTTCTCTTGCGCCTGTCATCTGCAAAGCCGATGAGGTATCGAACCGTACGCTTAACTTAGTGCCAAACCACAAGAAATCCACTTTCGGCATCGGTTCCGGATTTTCCTTTATGGGTTCCACGGGTTTGGGTTGTGGAGCAGGCTTGGGAACTGGAATGACCACATCATAAGGCAATGGCTCCGGGGCGGGGAAAGGCTTATCCCTCTCCTCTTCAGGGTAAATCACCGGAGGCACATCGTCTTCTTTGGGAATGACGAGAGGTTTCTTCTCTGTAAACTCTTCCCACGGATTCTTCAAAAACTCGGCATACTCTTTGTTAATCTTCTTCCGGAAGTTATTGAAATCCTTATGGATAGCCCGCCGGAAAGATTCAAAATCTTCCTTGAAGTCATCCCCGAAGTCATCATTCTGAGCCTGTACCTGTCCGAAAAAGCACAATGCCATACCCATTGCAATCAGTGCCCTTTTCATACCCTGCCTTTTTATTCATAACTTTCGCTCAGCACCTCGTCCACGATACCGTCCAACTCGTTGTCCAAGCCGTCACCTTCCGCTTCAAGTTCCTCTGCCAACTGTCGTTTCATTTGCTTTTTCATGACTTTCTTGTCATAAGCCACAGTTACCTGCACCTGGTAATTGTTGTTCGGCAATACACGATAAATATGTACCACAGGAGTCATCATCGACAACGTGGCCTCTGTTATCGCCTTGCTACGCTCATGGAATTTGCCCACTGTGGTGGCATCAATGGCCGAATTCTCGGCATTGTCCTGCTTACGCTTCATAGCCGCAGCTATCTTCGTTTCCAACATACTGGCTATCTCGGCCTGACACTGTGCACGTGCAGACGAGTAGCCGACAGATTCCGAACCGGAAGTCACCGTTGCCTCATGGAGTATGTAGCGGGACGTAGGTTCACCCGCATCGTTTGCCATCAGTTCCTGCCGCATGAGTTGCGCCCGGGTAAACTGGCTGGCCATGGACAAACTACCGGCGGGTACCACCCATCCGTCTTTCTTATATTGCTTCTCCTGTTTCTTCGCAGTTTTAGACGGTTTGGCATTCAACATGTCCATATTCACCTTGTCCAACTCACGTTGTTGTTTGGCCAATTCTATCGCACTTTGTGCGTAACCTGCCGATGCGGCCATGAACGCCACGGCCAATAATACAAAAATCTTTTTCATAATACCATGTTTTTAAAATGAATAGTGTTAGTCGTTATAAAAATCACCTGCGCTGAATATCTTCGACATCGAGACCTCGTTAGGCTGCCACGTACGCACCTTGATTTGCGGTGCATTATGGTCGGTCATATCCACCAACAGGAAGAGGTAACCTTTGTCCGCGTAACGGGAAGAGGTGTATTCCTGCCCTATCTGTATACCGTAGATTTCCGCATCTTCATATTTCTCCAACCACTGCACGTCATTGTTCGTAAAACGCAGGTTGATGAATTCGTTCAATTTGAACGTACGGGCCAGGTTGGCCAGATAGGCCTCCTTGTCATAACGGTTATATTTGATGATGTCCTGCCCTTCAAGCGAAATGGCACGGTCTTCCGGAACCTTGGCAAGATTACGTTTCACGATGTTGCCCACGATAATCACGGCATCGTCGGCAAAGATGTCACGGATATAATCCAGACGTTTCAAGCAATAAGCCGTCTTGTAGTTCTCCAGAAACTCCATGATCAATTCGCGGGTTTCGTCTTTCCATCCGGGTGCATAACGGTTCAGGATATCCGACTCTGCCACTTTCCCTAATCCGAAAGCCACATTGGAGATTTTCTTGTCCGAATTGAATGTGAATACCACGTCTTCCACAAACGTTTTTTTCCGTTTGCCGTTCATGAACGAAAACGACATCTGTAGCCCACGTGCCACCACCTGCCCGTTACTGCTGCGGTAATACACCATATCAGGTTGCCCCACCACACGTCCCGTACCGTAAGAAATCAGTTTGTTGTATACGTCCAGACCTTCAAGAGTGAAACATGAACTGGCCTTTACGTAGTTACGAGACTTGATGGCTGCCAACACCTTTTCCATCGCTTCACAATACAAGGCATCGTCGTCCACCGTCTGCGACGGGGAAGGACCTGCCGCCGGGGCATCCGTAGCGGCCACACTTGCAGTAGCCAACCGTGCCGCAGGCTGGGAAGCCGCAACCGAAGTGCCGTCTTGCGCCGCACGGCCTTTCACGCTTACCGAGGACTCCGGAAAAGCTGCCTTCGCCACGACGTCCAACACGGCTTGCAACTCATCGTCCCCACGTGCCAGATTCTTATACTCATATTCAATGTCAAGATGATAGAACTCCGTCTCATAACCCGGTGCCATTTCCAACATGCCACGCCCGTCTTTCGCAGCCCCGTCGCACTCTTCACGCCCGTCGGAATAAAGGAAATCCAACCCCGACACAGGACGGCCTTTGTAATTGAAGATTAAATCCACACAATCTCCTTCGCGCTTATCGAAAGCCACACTGATGTCTTCCAATATTCCACGTATCTTCACCGGAAGCAGCGTCACCAAGCTATGCCCGGCCTCATCCTTCGCTTCCGTGGGATGTTGCAGGGAACGTGCCAAGGAGTAAGCCCAGTAATAGTATTGCAGGGCCATATCCACTTTGGCTTTCTCCAATGCCCCGTCGGCAATGGCCACCATGTCGCGTATTTTCTCTTTACGCTTTTCGTAGATTTTGTCTAACTCCGAACGCAGCATATAACGCCGCACAGTAATTTCCGGTTCTTTCCCCTCCGTCCATTTCTCCACATTGGTCAAGGCAGAGGAGGAATAAGTGCTCACGCAATTTCTCACATAGGTCTTATGGTCGATATTTCCGTTGGCTTGGGTCTCGTCGGTCTGCATCTGGAAGTCACTCGACACATGCGTGGCAATCATTTGCACCAAGTCATTCAGTGCCGCCTTGTCTGCCTCAGCTTCCGTCTTCCCCGTACCGGAACCGTAATAATATTCACCGGACGTACGGATATAATCCCAGTTTTGGGCTTCCAGGGCAGGAACAAGCCCCAATAGGAACAACCACAAGATTATTATTCGTCGTTTCATGGAGTCACATTATTTTACAAGAACCGGACGGACTGGCATCCGGTAATACTTACTCTGCGTCAAATTGGCAGAAAAACTATTTCCTGTACCCAAGCTCAAGTAGTAAGCAGAAGTTCCACTGCTCTCCGTAGCCGACCAATAGTAACCGTTAGAAGTCGATTCACCCGTCGGGACATTCGTACCTGTCACATACCTATACATGGGCAGATAAATGGAATTCCCGTTCTCTGACTTTATCGTATATCCGTAAATCTGCCTTTCTGAATCATAAGCATATGTCCAAATACATTTTTCTACCAATTCCTCCCATTGCTCTCTTGTCGGTATCTGCCAACGCTCGTTCCAAAGATTCGTTGAGATATCGTAAGCCGGATTCCCAGCTATTTCATGTACGTCTTTATTATAACTGCTGCTGGTAGACGTGTTCGTGCCATAGGCATCCCCCCACGAAGTGTAGATTCCATCGTCATACTGATCCGAAGCCCCCACGTTCATAGAAGCCCAACGCACGCTAAGCCCCAAATCCACGGCCTCTTCGGGATAATAATAAACAGAGGTCCATCCCTTGTTCTCCACTTGGGACGGCATCACCATGTAACCGCTCTCGCCGGCCGCAAACTTGGCCGGATCGAAAGTCTTGGTATACTTATAATAAAGGTCATCCAGTGTAATTACGTTGGTCTCACCCAACGAACAATATATATAGGGTGTATAGCCATCGGCCTCAAACTGCGTGCTTACCTCTTCCGTAGATGTCGTAAACACATTGTCCGTCAGGCTGAACGACGTGTTGTACACCACCCCTGAAACCGTGACCGTCTTATCCTTCTCCCCTTTGATGTGCATACGGGCTGTCTTAGGAGCCAAAACCGCACTTACGAACAGTTCACTGTCATCCACGATATAAGTCGCAGCCTCATCCACATAAGCACAGCTCATCGGAGTCATGGTCACATGATAGTTGTCCGTAGCCGTGGCATTGACAAAGTAAAAAGCCTCACATTTCAAAGTGCTGCCAGTAGACAAGTTACCGTAGTAACTGATGTTCCACAGCGACGACGAGGCATTGTAAACCGCCTTTCCACACACTACCGTTTTTTCGTCCGCCTGATAAAAACGCAGGTAAATGACATCTCCCTCGTTCCATTCCGCTGAAGTCTCACGCTTCGGAGTGTAGGACTGCAAGCCGCCCGTCAGGTGCATGACCGCCGTATGTTCCGTCTCTTCCGTCACTCCAGGCTGCCCCATGAGTTCCTCGGTGTCGTTGCTGCACGATACCCCTGCCATCAAGGCCGTTCCTACGGCCACAAGCCCAAAGAGTTGGCTCATCCTTTTTCTCATTGTTTTCATTTTATCTTCTGTTTTTTCGTTCTTGATTCTTATTTTATGCCTTGCGGCTTATTGTTCCAGATTCTGGTCTGCGCCGTAGTCTTCACGGCCGATCTCCCCCGATGTGCCGGGCGCAGGCGACAAGTCCTTATCCTCGCCATAGTCCGAACGAACGATGACGGCACCGTCCTTGTACGCCACATCCAGACGGACATCCTCGCCGTTGTCGTCCCGTACGAACTGGGTGTTCTTGGAATATTGCGTCACCACGATGTCTACCATCTTGGCCTCGGATGCCTCGCCGGACAAACCGGTCAGATAAACCGACACAGTAGCCGTACGCTTGTCGTTGCCGCTATACGGTTCGGCAGTAAACATGAGCAGGTTATTATTCGTCGCCACAACCAACCAATCGGCACCGGAAGATTTTTCCACACGGAACGTCCCGTCGGTAGACACCGTCACAGGAGCGGATGTTCCTCCCTTATAGAAGAACGACACGGTCTGTGCGTCTGTCTTCAGGTAACGACCGGCCTGCGTGACAGCCAACTTCACCCCTTGTTTGTTGGCGGGTGTGAATACGATGGTATCCGTCCGGCTTTCCAGACTGGGGTTATCTTGAGCAGAAATCACCAGCTTGGCGTCGCCCTGCCCTTGCGTGGCGGAAAGTGCCAACCATGAAGACTGGTTCTTCACGACGGCAGTCCATGTCTGGTTGGTGGCAATTCCCAATTCTATGGTTCCACCCTTCGAGGGCAAAGAAGCCGATGAGCCCCGGTCGATGGTGAAATAACGTCCTTTCTGCACCACGTTTACATATTGCACGGTGCCGCCCACCGCCACGGCCAACAAGCCCGTACGGTCGTTGTCGCCCTCGTTGGCCTGCACGCTCACGGTCACTTGCGCCTTGCCATGCCCGGATGACGGATTGACGGCTATCCAACTGTCGGAAGTCGTAACCGTCCAGTCACCATCGGTCGAGATGTCGAGCGTGTTCGACGAGGCCACGTTTTCAAACTGCAATACCGTTTCAAGAGAACCGAACCATTTGCCTTCTTGTGTCAACCAAAGGGTATCGGCCAAAGAAAGCCCTTGGTTACCCACAACCACACGTCCTTCTCTTTTCGTGGTATTCGGATTGTCTTCGACATTTATCGTAAGAGTATGCTCCCCGGCCTCACCGCTCTCCGGCGACACGCTTACCCAAGACGGTTTCTCCAACACGTTCCAGAACGACAGGTTGGTGGACATCGACACAGTCCGCGAAGCTGCACCCGATTCAAAATCAAACCGGCTTTCCGTCATGTCCATATACAAGCCCGACTGCTTCACCGGAATCTCTATCAGGAAATCACCGTCCACATGGAGGTTGACGGCTCCGGAGCGCTCCTCTACTCCACCGTTCTCCGTCACGCTCACCGACAGTTCCACCGTACCCGCCGAGCCGGAGGAAGGACTGACCTGAATCCAAGAATCAGTAGTAGAGGCCGTCCATCCCAAGTCGCAATACAACGTTACCGTTTTCGTGCCCGCCGTATTGCGGAAGGCCAGACTGCTTTCGGACAAGGAATATTCAGGAGACTCCTGACGGACTTCCAAATAATAGGTGAAAATCGTCTCGGAAGAGTTTTGCCACTCTTGCCCGTAAGTATCAAAATAGATATAACCCACGCGCACGTCTTCCGTTTTGTTCTCGCTGGCCGTCACCATGATTTCATTGCCGGAGGCCGTAGCCTGAAGCCAATCAGCATCGGTCCGCAGGCCGAACTTGGGCGCGTTCGTATCCACTGTGAAGGTCTCCGACGAAGCGGATGCACGAAGCCGTAGCGGAACCTCGCAAGACACGGTCAACGACGTGCCCGTATTACCCTGTTGCGCCGCCCAGATTTGCTGACTGTATTTATAAACCGACGTGTCCATGGCCGCCTCCAGGCTGAACACCGACATGCGGTAATACGTAGAGGGATTGATGTCCGCCCCCACGCTGACGAGGGTCGTATCTTCTTCCCCGTTGCCTTCGGCCGGCGTAACTTTAAGCCATTCGTCGGCCACATCCAACCGCCACGGCACGTTTTGGCATTCCACGTTGAACGTGGAGGGATTCACCACGGTATCGGGCAGGTTGAAGCCTAACATATTCGTATATAAGTAATAAGCCTTCGTGGCAGGCACGACTCCCACGCCTCCCATGTAAAGTTCGTCATTGCAGGACACCGTCAGCCCCAACAGAGCCAGACATCCCGACAAACATTTCACTATTCTTTTTCGTTTCATAACCATCTGTGCGTTTTCAAGTCATTAAAAGAAGAAATAGACCCCGATCTTGCAATTGAATCCCTCGCTCCAGTCCTTCATGGCTGGTACTACGGACGACAACAGTTTATAACCGTCGGCTTCGGCAAGCTTGAAGGCGTATTCCGGCGTCAGGCTGATGCCGATGTGTGACGTACAGGCCGCTTCAAGGCGCAACCCTGCCGTACCCGAAAGCGCATACAGAGAAGTCCCGTTATTTCCTTCCACTCCCACATAACTGCAACCCACTTGAGGGGTCATGCGGAACCGCGTACCCAGGATGAAACCGTAACCGGCCTTTCCGCCCACGATGAACTTCAGTTTGAGTTCCTCTTCCGTCCAAGGGGCTGCCTGTTCGTTCTCGCCCGTAGAGTTCCAGAATACGGTCTCCTTGCCGAAACCTTTCATGTAGAAAGCTTCCACATTCACGTTACCGGCATAGAACCCCATCGTGCCGCCCACAGCCGCGAGCGCACCGAACTGCCCGTCCGCACCGAAATAGAACGCACTTCGCTTCATCAGTTGGCGCGACATCTTGAAATGCACCTCAGGTTTAGCCACGTCGATGTACATCTTACGGCGGAAAGGACGGTAACCGTAAGCCCGCCCCTGAATGTCATAATTACCCGAAGCCATCTCCTTCGTGAACGGAGTAGTGCCTTCGAGCGTGCCGTCTATCAGTACAGAAGCCCCTCTCGGCGTACTGGAAAATGAAATCAGGGCCGTGGAGCTTAATTCCACATTCAGTTGCTCTTCCTTGCCCTCCATGATATTCACCTCACGCACCTCCGGTTTCCGGTTTGCCATGGACACCTCTACTTTATGTTGACCGATAAGCAAGTCTTGGATGATTTTCGGAGTCACCCCGTAATCTTTCCCGTCAATCTTGATTTGTGCGCCCACAGGAGTGGAATTCACCGAAAGGAAGCCCGTAATGGGTATAGGAGGGTCGAGTGTAATGGTGCTGGCCACATCTACCTCCACGTGGATTTCCTTTTGCGTCTTACGATGGTTGGCCTTGCGGCATTCCACCAGATAAGTACCCGCCTTCAAAGGACCGGCCCAACGGCCTGCTCCTTTGCGTATCCCGTCGATATAGATGTCCGCTCCACCTTCCACCGTCAGTGTCGTTTCTGCGAAATTGGACTCCAACACCGGCTTGATGACCGTGGTTTCGCCTTGTTTGATGGTAAACTCCTCCGTATGACTCTTATAAAGGTCCTTCACCAAAAGCAGTTGGTATGTGCCGCAATCCCATTTGACATCGCTTTTGTAAGGCACGGAACCCACTTCCTTATTGTTGACAAAGACTTTAGCCCCCGAAGCGTTGCCGGGATCCTGGATTTCAAGATAACCGAAATTAGGGGTCAATTTCACTTTTTCCACATAGGTGCTGTCCGAGGTCGTGAGCTTCACCCGCCCCGATGCCTCCACATAATTGGGCACCTTGATACCATAGAAATACGTACCGAATTCAAGATTCCACGCCACGCTGCCCGTCGCATCCGTAGTGGAAGTCTCCATAGGTTCACGTTCCCCCTCGCGTGTCAGCGTGACCACCGCGTTAGATAGCCCCGGCTCCAGTTGTAATTGCAGGAACTGTTTGTTCAGGGAACGTTCCACGTTCCACGTCACTTTGTCGAACGTGATCTTCATGACATACGTCGCCCCTTCCTTGATGGTGGTCCTCAAATCATACTTCTTGATAGGGGCATAGCCCTCACGGCTGATAGTCACCGTGCGCGCGTTTTTCTGTACGTAAATCCACAGTTCATCGCCATGCAGCACGGTTTTATGGTTCATATTCCCGAAATTGAACATGAAAGCCTCCATATTGTCGATTTTCACCGTGGGGTCGGCCGACATGAACTTGATGATGGCCATGAGCGAACCGCTGCCGTCCACATCCTTGTATTCTTCGGACGTGGCCGTAGTGGCTTGCTGGTCTTCATAAAATTCCGTGATAGTGAACTTATGCAAGCGTTCCAAGTCTTTTTGGGCATAGGCTGCCACTATCCCCCAGCAAAGCAACAAGCAAAGTGCCCACTTCCTTTTTAAACTTTGTTGTGACATTTTCTTAATCTACCTGCCATTTGCCGCACCGACCGTTTCAGGCGACAAAAGCATTTCTTTTCGCCATATCTGCCGACTCTCCCCGCAAATCAATCCAGTTAGTACATCATTATATACGAAAAAAAGCGTGAGAGTCTGTACCCGTTACTCATCCCGCTTATCAAGGCTCTCGCATTGCCCAGTTTGGTAGAACGAGCAACGCAGAAGCCCACGCCGATATGTATACAATTCCCCCATACCCGGCACATACACCCTTATATAATAATAAGGTGAATATACCAAATATAAGGGGATGCGTATAAAACACATCCCGAGGACATCTACTGTTGCCTTATCTTGACCAAACTGTGAACTTGCGAGATTCTGATAAGCCCAAGACAAGACGCATGTAAACGCCTTTTCCCAATATATAGTGCTCCGGCTCGCCCAAGACCCGCCGTCGGTTCCGAGCACAACCTCTTTCCTTCAGGCCCGGCGTAAGCTTTTCCCATCCTTATCACGGCACTGAACCCGTCCGTCCTCGCCATGAAAAATAGGAACGCAGGAGTACAAGGGCAAAAATACTAAAGAAGGTTGAAAGAAACAAATAAATCTTCAAGATATTCTCGGTATGACAGACAAAATCCTTTTTCTTAGGTATATAAGCCCCTCTTGACTCCCGTCCGCAGTGCTCCCTTGTAACCGGAAAGACCTCCTTTGGCAATCCCAAAGCCGTTTTGACATTTTGTCATTTTCATCCGAAATGCGGCGCGTATTCCGGGGAAAATCCGCCGTGGAAGATTTCAAGCGATTCTCGCGCCGTCAGGGAAATCCGGAAAGAAAGCCGTTTCCCCGTTCGGCTGCCATTTCGTTTCCCGCCTCCCCGCACCATGCGGAAGAAACTCCCGGGCGCGTCATCCTTGCAAACATTTTCCTTTCTTTCTGCCATTCCATTCAGGCCCGGCTTTTCTCGGCAAATAGAGATTTACAAGGTACTTAAAGCCTTTCCATCCACCGCCGGACGGACATTTCCGGCCCAAAATATCGACAACTCACTACCGCCCTGCGCCAAACGATAAATCTCTTTCAGCCAAACGATTTTCCGTTCGGCTGAGATTAAAAACCGGAAATGCGCAATAGAAGCAGAAGAATGAAGTTTGTGTGAAAAACAGACCGTTCCATGAGCCGACAAAACTTCCGAAAGCCATAAAACGACAAGGATAAAATTGACAAAAAGCAAGCAAAAACCCCGTTAATTCGCCCCATGATTAAGGCATAATCCGTATCTTTGCGGTACAAAATGACAACCCCATAAATATGACGTTCACTCCATATATCCTTTTAGCATGCTTTTTAGCCGGAAGTACCGCCTGTGCTCAAACTCCGGGACGGACGGCGCAAGCCATGGAACGGGCGGGCTTCGTGGATGTCCGCAGCATGGACAGCACGATACGCGTGAGCCTGATGTACGCACGGGCGGACAACTTCACGGGACGGGTGCTTTACACCGACCTGCATGAAGCTTACCTACACCCGAAAGCCGCACGCGCCCTGGCCAAAGCCCAAAAAATCCTGAAAGCCTCCCACCCTGAACTGAGCCTGAAAGTGTACGATGCCGCACGCCCGATGCACATCCAGCAAAAAATGTGGAACGTAGTGGCCGGAACGCCGAAGAATATCTACGTGAGCAATCCCAAAAACGGCGGGGGACTGCACAATTACGGTATGGCCGTGGACCTCACACTCTGCGACGTGAAAGGCGACACGCTGCCCATGGGCACGAAAATAGATTACTTAGGCAAATTGGCCCATATCGACAACGAGGCGGAAATGGTAAAGCTGGGCAAACTCACGCCGGAAGCCCGGCGCAACCGCGAACTGCTGCGCCGGGTCATGCGCCAAGCCGGGTTCAAAGCCCTGCACACGGAATGGTGGCATTTCAATTTCATCACGCGCGCCGAAGCCAAAGCGCATTATAAACCCATCCCATAAAACACATGCTGGACGAAAAGACACAAGACTTCATCCGGACACATCGGGAGGAGGACGTACGCCGACTGGCCCTGAAACCGGCCCCGGAGAACGTAGACCTGCGCATGACCTTGCAACAAATCGAGGGTTGGCAGACGGCAAGGCGCAAACTCCCCTCATGGGCGGAACGAGACGGGATACTGTATCCGCCCCGTCTCCCGATGGAACAATGTTCTTCGGAACAGACGGCAAGGTACAAACAAGCCCTCGTAAAACGCTTGTTGGACAACAACGGCACGGAAGCTCCCCATACCCTGATGGACCTGACCGGAGGTTTCGGCATCGATTTCAGTTTTCTGGCTCCACTGTTCGACCGGGCTGTCTACATGGAACGCCAACCGGAATTGTGCCGTATCGCAGCACATAACTTCAAAACGTTGGGACTGGCACAAGCGGAAATCCGGGAAACCGACTCTTCCCTTTCGCCGGACGAATGGCCCGACGTCGCCTGTTGCTTCGTCGACCCGGCACGGCGCGACACCGTCGGGCGCAAGACGGTGGCCATAGAAGACTGCGAGCCGGATTTATCCATCCTCCAAGAAGCTATCCGCCGCAAGGCGGCTTTCAGCCTCATCAAGCTCTCCCCCATGCTGGACATCCGGACGGCCCTGCGCACCTTGGCACACGTGGCCGAAGTCCACGCTGTCAGCGTACAAGGGGAATGCAAGGAACTGCTGTTGGTCGTGACACGGCAAAAGCCGGAAAAGACAGCGTGCCATTGCGTCAACCTCGGCACGGAAGACCCCACCTTCACGTTCACCTTGACTGAAGAGGAGGAGGCCGCATGCACTTATTCGGACACGCCGGGCCGATTTCTCTACGAGCCGAATGCTTCCGTGATGAAGTGCGGCGGATTCCGTAGCCTGGCCACACGTTACGGCCTGCGGAAACTGCATCCCAATTCCCATTTATACACCTCAGACCATTCCTGCAAGGATTTTCCCGGGCGGGCGTTTGCCATAGAGGGTTGCTGCGGGTTCGGCAAAAAGGAACTGAAAGGACTTTTAAACGGCCTCGGACAAGCCAATCTGACCGTCCGTAACTTTCCGGACACCGTAGCCGGACTCCGCAAACGCCTCAAACTGAAAGAGGGAGGCAACGCTTACCTCTTCGCCACGACGTTGGCCGACGGACGGCATGTACTGCTCCGGTGCCGGAAAGCGGAACCCCAATAAAAAAGGCCGGCTTCACAGCCGACCCCTTCCTTATGAAAAAAATTGCTCTGTTACTTTACCCTGTAACGGGTCTCTTCCAATCTGTATTTCTTCGTCTTCACTTGTTCCTTCTTCACGCCCTCACCCGTGACTTTTACGATAGCTACACGGTTCTTGTCGTTCTCGGCAAACGGTTGCACGGTGTCGCCCTTATATTCGGAAGTAATGACAGATCGGCTCACACCGGCCTTCACTAATGCCGCAACGACTTTCTCCGCCCGTTCCTTGGAATATTGCATATTCAACTCCGGTGTTCCCGTGGCTTTATCTGCATAAGCGGTTACCTGCACGCTGCAATTCTTATGCGCCTTGACGAAATCGGCTATCTTCTGAATCTTTGAAGCCGGTTCCGGTTCGCTCAAACGGATTTTATAGTAAATATTGTCCTCATAAGTGACTTTTTCGGGCACGTCCCTATACGTGATGTCGTCATACCAAACGGTATCCGTACGCGTAGCCCATTCCTCTGCTACCGGAACCGGCTCTTCCGCCATCTTCTCGGTCTTCTTCTGCCCGAACTTGAAAATCAGACCTAAAGAAGCTGTGGCAGCCCAGTCATTTCGGTCGGTCGTTTTAGAATTGATACGATCGGCTCTGTTATTAGCGGCCAATTCCAGATTCAGTCCGAAATGTTTGGCGATATTGAAATCGAGCTGCATTCCCAACCGCACATTATGCGAAAGCCTACGATCCTGCCATGCCATCGGATAGTTCTCGGCTGCTTTGGCAGCCAACGCGTGGAAATCGTCATTGTCCCATGCGCCTGCCAATCCTACACCTCCAAGAAGAATAAGATTAAAGACACGATCTTTATCGCTACGGAACATGTTGGTCACGTTCAACAGCAAGTCCGCACTACCCGTCACCGTATTGAAATCGTAAGTTTCATTCAAAGACTTGATGCCGCCTTTGTTCTCATAACCGCTCACATGCAAACGTGCCCCGATGACCGGATTGAAATAAGCACCGAACGAAACGCCGTAACTCGGTGTGATCAACTTGCTGAAATCATAATGAGTAAAAGACACTTGCGCGCCCCCGTTCAACCCGAAGAACATGTGCGGATACGGACGATAATCTTTCTCACTGTTTCCTTCTCCGGCATAAGCCACTCCCGTGCCTATGGCCATAGCCATAACCGCGAGCATACATCTTATCTTTCTCATCAGTCTATATTTTTATGATTCAACTTGGATTAAGTTCACAAATATAAGATAAATACGAGAAGCTAACAATCTTTTTTAACTTTTTCTTAAAAAAAAGGGAGGATAAGCGAAAAGCGGAGCATTTTACTCAACTGTTAATAAAAAAAAGGCTATATTTGCACGTTTGCGCATCGCCGCAATTTATTGACCATTTTACATATATGACATGTCTGCTGTAACCATTAAAAAAATATCGACTCGCCGTGAGTTGAAAGCGTTCATACGCTTCAACTACGAACTGTACAAGGACTGTCCGTACGCCGTGCCCGACTTTTTGGAAGACACGCTCGACACGTTCAACCCGCAGAAAAACGCAGCCTTCGATTTCTGCGACGTGGATTATTTCCTAGCTCTGCGCGAAGGAAAAATCGCGGGGCGCGTGGCTGCCATCATCAACCATAAGGCCAATCAGACATGGGGTACGAACAACGCCCGCTTCGGTTGGATCGACTTCACGGACGACCCAGAAGTGAGCCGCGCCCTGATGGACACGGTGGAAGCTTGGGGACGTGCCCACGGATGCGACAAGCTGGTAGGGCCTTTAGGGTTTACGGACATGGATCCGGAAGGTATGCTCACCGGCGGCTATGACCAATTGAGCACGATGTCCACCACGTATAACTATCCTTATTACCCAGCACACATGGAACGTTTGGGGTATACGAAAGAAGTGGACTGGGTGGAGCGCAAGATACGCGTACCCGACCGCGACCATCAGGCACACATGGACAAATATTTCCGCGTGGCGGAAATGAGCGCCAAACGCTACAACCTTCACGTACGCAAATTCAAAAGCGCCCGCGAAATACGCAGGGGAGGATGGGGACCCAAGATTTTCAACGTAGTCAACAAAGCATACGCCCCGTTGTACGGTTATTCCGAAATGAACGAGCGGCAGATCGCCCAATACGTCAACACTTACCTTCCGCTCGTAGACATGCGGCTGGTCACGGTCGTAGAAGATGCCGAAGGACGCATCATAGCCATGGGGGTGGGTATGCCTTCCCTCTCGCACGCTTTGCAGAAAGCCAAGAGCCGCCTGTTCCCCTTTGGTTGGTACCATTTGGTCAAGGCGCTGTTCTTCAAGCATTCGGACATCATAGATTTGTTGCTCGTGGCCGTCCTCCCGGAATATCAGAACAAAGGGGTCAATGCCATGCTCTTCGCCGACCTCATCCCCATTTGCCAGCAGATGGGCTTTAAGTTCGGCGAAACGCATCCGCAACTGGAGACCAACGAAAAAAGCCAGGGGCAATGGGCTTACTTAGACGCAGAGGTACATAAACACAGACGTTGCTATCAGAAGTCACTTAAATAGAAACACACTATGGCAGAAGAAGAGAAACCAAACGAAGCACCGATACTTACCGAATATACCGAAGACCACATCCGCCACTTGTCGGACATGGAACATATCCGTACCCGTCCGGGCATGTACATCGGAAAGCTGGGCGACGGTTCTCATGCCGAAGACGGTATCTACGTGCTTTTGAAGGAAGTGATAGACAACAGCATCGATGAGTTCAAAATGAACGCCGGCCGACGGATAGAAATCACCGTAGAGGACAACTTGCGGGTCAGCGTACGCGACTATGGCCGCGGTATTCCTTTGGGCAAACTCATCGAAGCGGTGAGCATGCTCAACACGGGCGGCAAATACGACTCCAAGGCATTCAAGAAGAGCGTGGGACTGAACGGAGTGGGTGTAAAAGCGGTCAACGCGCTCAGTTCGCACTTCGAAGTGAGAAGCCATCGCGACGGCGAAATGCGCCGGGCCACTTTCGAACGCGGAATCCTGACCGGCGAATCGACGGAACCGACAGCCGACGAAAACGGAACTTTCATCTATTTCGAACCGGACAGTGCTTTGTTCAAGAACTATACGTTCCGTACCGAATTCATCGAAACGATGCTGCGCAACTATACGTACCTGAACACGGGACTGACCATCATGTTCAACGGACGCCGCATCCATTCCCGCAACGGTCTGGTAGACCTGTTGAACGACAATATGACCAACGACGGGCTCTATCCTATCATCCACCTGAAAGGGGAAGACATAGAAATAGCCTTTACCCACACGGGACAATACGGGGAGGAATATTATTCGTTCGTCAACGGACAGCATACGACCCAAGGGGGCACGCACCAAAGTGCCTTCAAGAAACACATTGCCGAGACCATCAAAGATTTCTCGGGCAAGAACTTCGATTACGGCGACATCCGTAACGGACTGGTGGCGGCCATCGCCATCAACATCGAAGAACCGCTCTTCGAAAGCCAGACGAAAATCAAATTAGGGTCGCTGACCACCATACCCGACGGCGGAATCAGCATAGACAAGTTCGTGGGCGACTTCGTCAAAGAACAGGTGGACAACTATCTGCACAAGAATACGGACATCGCCGACATCATCATACAGAAAATCACCGAAAACGAAAAGGAACGTAAAGCCATCGCCGGCGTGACGAAACTGGCACGCGAACGGGCCAAAAAGGCCAATCTGCACAACCGCAAACTACGAGACTGCCGCATCCACCTGAACGATGCCAAAGGCGACTTGAAGGAGGATAGCAGCATCTTCATCACCGAAGGCGACTCGGCCAGCGGCAGTATCACCAAGAGCCGCGACGTGACGACCCAAGCGGTATTCAGTCTGCGCGGCAAGCCGTTGAACTGTTTCGGCCTCACGAAGAAAGTGGTGTACGAAAACGAGGAGTTCAACCTCCTGCAAGCCGCCCTGAACATCGAAGACGGACTGGACGGACTACGCTATAACAAAGTCATCGTGGCTACCGATGCCGACGTGGACGGCATGCACATCCGCCTGCTGATGATTACTTTCTTTCTCCAGTTTTTCCCCGAACTCATTAAGAAAGGACACGTATATATTCTCCAGACTCCCCTCTTCCGCGTACGCAACCGCAAAAACAAAATCGGCAAGCAAAAGCTGAAGGAACTGGAAGAAGAAGCCAAGGCTGCCAAATCGGACTTCATCACCCGCTATTGCTATTCCGACGAGGAGCGTGTGGCGGCCATCGAAGCCTTAGGTCCCGACCCGGAAATCACCCGTTTCAAAGGGCTTGGGGAAATCTCTCCCGACGAATTCAAACACTTCATCGGTCCGGATATCCGTCTGGAACAAGTGTCGTTGCATAAGAGCGACCAAGTGAAAGAGCTATTGGAATATTACATGGGCAAGAATACCATGGAACGACAAAACTTCATTATCAACAATCTGGTCATCGAGGAAGACCGTGCGGAAGAAGACGAAACCGCAGAAACCGCTATATAAAGATTCATCAATGGAAAAAATAGCCATATTCCCCGGTAGTTTCGATCCCTTTACCAAAGGACACGAATCTCTGCTACGACGGGGACTTACGCTCTTCGACCGCATCATTATCGGCGTGGGCATCAATGAATACAAGCGTATGGAACAAAGTACGGAAAAGCGCATTGCCGCCCTGCGCAAGCTTTTTGCCGGGGACGAACGCATCCAGGTGGAGGGCTACTCGGACCTGACCGTAGATTTCGCAGCCCGCCATCACGCCCGCTTCATCCTGCGCGGCATACGCTCCATCAAGGATTATGAATATGAAATGAACATAGCCGACCTGAACCGACGGTTGACAGGCGTGGAGACTATTATCCTGTTCACAGAACCGGAATGGGCGTTCATCAGTTCCACGATGGTGAAAGAACTTATGCACTTCGGGAAGGACATCTCGCCTTATATCCCGGAAGGGCTGGAATACGAATAAACAACAACTCAGCACAAACATCATGAAAAAAACTCTTTGGGCAGCCTTGCTCTTCTGCCTTCCGTGGACGGCTCCGGCACAACGGAAAGGGAACATGTCGGAAATGGAACAGTCCATGCGTAAACTCTCCATGGCCCAGTTGGCCATCAGCAGCCTGTACGTGGACAGTGTGGACGAAGTGAAACTGACGGAGGACGCTATCAACGGGATGCTCTCCAAACTGGACCCGCACTCCTCTTATACCAATGCCGAGGAGACCAAGAAAATGAACGAACCGTTGCAAGGTAATTTCGACGGTATCGGCGTACAATTCAACATGCTGGAAGACACGCTTGTCGTCATTCAGCCCGTGGCCAAAGGACCGTCGGAAAAGGTGGGCATCCTGGCAGGCGACCGCATCGTCAGCGTGAACGACACAGCCATTGCCGGTGTGAAGATGAGCCGTGAGGAAATCATGCGCAGGTTGCGCGGCCCGAGAGACACAAAAGTAAAATTGGGTGTGGTGCGGAACGGTATCAAAGACCGATTGGAATTCATCGTCACGCGAGACAAGATTCCTGTATCTACCGTAGATGCGGCTTTCATGGTAACCCCTACCGTGGGACTTGTCCGTCTGTCCAGTTTCGGTAGCACGAGCCATGATGAAGTGAAGAAAGCCATCAAGGACTTGCAAGACCAAGGCATGAAGGACTTGATACTGGATTTGCAGCAGAACGGCGGCGGATATATGGATGCCGCGACGGGTATAGCCAGTGAGTTCCTGCCCAAAAACGATTTGATTGTCTACACCAAAGGATTACGCACTCCCTATAAAGAATTCCGCGCCCAAGGCCCGGGATTGTTCCGCGAAGGAAGAATCATCGTATTGGTGGATGAATATTCAGCCTCGGCCTCCGAAATCGTTACGGGAGCCATCCAAGACCAAGACCGCGGTTTGGTGGTAGGTCGCCGCACGTTTGGCAAAGGTCTGGTACAAAAACCTTTCGTCTTGCCCGACGGCTCTATGATCCGGCTGACCGTAGCACGTTATTATACCCCGAGCGGACGCTGCATCCAAAAGCCCTACACCATGGGGGATAAGATGAAGTATAACATGGACGTCATCGAACGTTACAACCATGGCGAACTGACCAACGCAGACAGCATCCACTTCCCCGACTCCTTAAAATATAAGACTTTGCGCAAAGGCCGTACCGTCTATGGAGGAGGAGGCATCATGCCGGACTATTTCATACCGTTGGATACGACACGATACACCAAGTTCCATCGCGAACTGACGGCCAAAGGTGCCATCGTCAACGCCGACCTCAAGTTTATTGATAAATACCGTAAGAAGATCCGGCGCGAATACGCTTCATTCGACAAATTCAAAACCCGTTTTGAAACACCCCAGGAACTCATTAACCTGGTGCTCGCAGAAGGCGAAAAAGCAGGCGTGAAGCCCAAAGACGAGGAAGAACTGCAAAAGACATTACCGGAACTGAAACTTCAGATGAAAGCCTTGATTGCACGGGACATCTGGGATATGTCGGAATACTTCGCCGTCATGTACGAAGAGAATCCATTCGTGAAAAAAGCATTGGAGCTCCTTGAGCAATAACATTCAAACCACCCTATACAGGAGTTTCACCCAAACATCCTTCATCGTTCAGAATACGCCATAAACCATTCATAATATTTATATTACGCTCTGAAGGATGTTTCAGGTATTTCTTAGCCAAATGTCATTTCATTCTCAGCCAAACGATAAAACGTTTGGCTGAGAATGAAAAAACGTTCTGCGCCAAACATTTTACGGCTCTCCACCATGAAAGGAAGCTGAAAGACGACCTCTCAATCCTTCAGTCCATAACACATTATATAATAACCATTTACTATGTATCCTGAAAGATGAAAGGCATTTTCCGGAAAAGTATGGAAGAGGGAAAGATGTGGAGAGTATCGAGTCCGACGGCTATCCGGTTTCTTTGAGGAAGGACGACACGGAGAGCGCAGAAACGTGCACTAACGTGCGGAAATGTGCACAAACGAGCGGAAACGCGCACAAATGTGCAACCTCCGCCATGCGGCCCCTAACTTTGCCGTAAAAACCGAAGTACATGGAACTGAAACAAATCGTAAGGAGGGCGGTACGTCGATGGGCGGAGAAAATCGCGAGTAAACGAGCGCAGAGGCAAGCTCGCTTGGCTCTGCCGAGTGGGAGCGATTTATCAGAAAGAAAAGCCGGACGTTTGGGAGTTGCCGGAAGCGTGGCCGGTCATATCGGAGAAATAACAGTCGCC
>ENA-USUG01000011-USUG01000011.1-human-gut-metagenome-genome-assembly--contig:-NODE-11-length-197845-cov-17.483051_pt1 | contig 197845 bp, 173 predicted proteins | sample MGYA00250059_ERZ773394 | MGnify/ENA primary metagenome ERZ773394 (study PRJEB29103, sample SAMN06111957) | human gut metagenome | biome: human gut; feature: ankylosing spondylitis patient; material... | reverse complement strand
TGCATGGCAGCGATCGCGGACTGCTCCGCATTGATCTTGCTGCGGATCGTCGTGTCGGCGCACATTTTGCCGTTCTCATCAAGAATAACTGCCTTCGTGTAGGTGGAACCTACGTCACATCCGCCAAAGTATTTCATAGTATTTACTTCCTCCTGAATGTTTTTTATGTCCGATATACGTTCAAATGATCCGAATTACCAGGTGACCTCGTCATCGATGTCAATGAGCGTCGGGTCGACCGGCTCCGCGTGCATGACGTTGACCATGTAGTTGTTCACACGGCCGCGCATGTCCTTACGGGAAACGGTACGCGGATCCATCAGGTCGTGCTCGACCCAGATCAGGTGGATACCGAGCTCACGAGCCTGATCGTCGAACAGGCCCTGCAGGCCGGCCATCGTCTTGCAGCAGACGTGCTGATACATGATAACAACGTTCGCGTTGAAGTTCTCGCACTGTCTCCACAGCTCGCCCAGAACGTGATCGTGGCCGCCGTTGGTGTGGCGGCGCATGACCATGCGCTCGTACAGACGGCAGAGGTCGTTGATGGCCTCTTCCTTGTCGGTGGTGTTGAGCATCTTGGTCATATTCAGCGCTTCCATCTCGGTCAGCGCGTAGATGCCCCAGCAGTTGGCCAGCCAGTTGGAGAAGTTGGCATAGAAGTGAGCCGGGCAGCTCCAGATGAGCGCACGGTACTTCTCATAGCCGCCGACGTATGCGGGCAGCTTCTTCTCGTAGGTCTCCATCATGGTCTTGCAGATCTTGCGCTGCGTCTTCAGACCTTCGGGGAACAGGCCGCCGTCCATCTCGTAGTTCCACTTACGGAACAGCTCGAAGGAGGAACCGACCAGCTGCGGATAATGGGTCTTGTTGATCTCCCACTTCTCCATCTCGAGTCTGGTGCACTCGTTCATCTTCTCCATGGTGGCGAAGTAAGTGTCCCAGTTCCAGGTCTCGCCGGTGAGACCCTCGACCCAGTGGATGCAGTCCTTCATGTCGGCAGCCGCCATCTCGGTGGTGTCCTCGTCGTCGTAACGGACGGGCATGCACAGCGGGTAGCTCGGCATGAACTTGCTGAAGCGGCGATCCTGGAAGGACGTCGCCATGACGGAACCGTCGCACGGCATGGAGGAGGCGATGAAGCCCTGGCCGCACATCGGGTACTCGTCCTTGACCGCGCAGCCGCACTCAGCCGTCGGCAGCGGGCAGGTATCGGACGGAAGGCCGTAGCTCTCGATGGCGTCGATGTACGGGATGAGGGTCAGCTGGTCCATTTCGGAGACCATGAAGACCGGGATCATCTGGTACGGGATGCCGAGCAGGTTCGGGAAGCCGGCCATCATCTGCGCCATCGTCATTTCGTCGAACATGATGATGCGCTTGTTGATCTTCTGGTTGCCGCCGATCTTCGCGTCCGCCATGATGAGGTTGGCGATCAGATCCTCGGCCCAGTGGGTAATGGCGACCCACATATCAAAGTCAGCCTGCAGCAGCTTGCCGCGGCGGCCGAACACGCTGCGGTCGACCACAGCCGGGGTAGCCAGGTAGGAAGCGAACCAGTGGTACTCGAACACGGCCAGCATAATGGACACGGGGTCCTTCATGACCATGTTGAGCATGCCGCCCCAGATCTTCAGCCAGCCGACAAAGTCGTAGCCGACGCTCTTGAGGCCCTTCCACTCACGGCGGGCAAACGCGATGGCGTCTTTCTTATACAGGTAACCGAGGTGACGGTCGCCGTTCATGAGCCAATCGATCTTGGCGCTGGTGTCCATGGCGGCGAATTCCTTGAACTCGGCCGTGATGCGGTCCTTATCGCGCTGGAGGCTCAGCTTGGTCTTCGCTGCGACCTGGGACCAGTCGATATCCTGGATCATGCCCTTCCAGACCTTCAGGTCGGAGGGGACATTTTTCTTCATCCATGCAATGTTACTTTTCAGCATTTATTTGTCCTCCTTCGCAGCCTTATGAATCTGCTTGATCTCAAGGCTCTCGACAAAGGCCTGCAATCTCGTGCGGAGCTGACCGGAGGAGCGAGCCATGTACGGGCGGTCGATGGACAGGACCGGCCAGCCATACTCTTCGTTCATGATGTGGCTTGCCAGCGCGCGCTCGAATGCCCAGAAATCGCAGAACTTCATGGATTCGTAGATGATGCCTTCGGCACCGTTCTCGGTGGCGAGACGGTTGATCGTGTCGCGGCGCTCCTGGATCTTCTCCTGGCTCATATAACGCGGGCACTGAGTGGTCTTCAGGTAGTGGGCGCAGATCTGCGTAAGGACATCGTCCGTATCGTTGAGCTCGATGACTTCACGGCCCGGGGTGCTGCCGAAGCAGAAACGGTCGGCAACGATCATCGCGCCGGCGTCTTCGACCATGCGGGTCATGTCGAGGTCATCGATCTCGGAACCGATGAGGGCCACACGGCAGCGATACCACGGCTTTGCGTCGACTTTTCTCTTCTTGATCTCTGCCAGCGTTTCCTTCAGGTACGGGAGGATCTTGCTCTTCGGGCAGCAGTAAGTAACCAGGTTGAGGACATGGAACTCATAACCGGTGATGGGCGGATTCTCGAGCTTGCGCATGTCGCCGATCTCGGTGATGATCTTGCAGACCTCATTGTGCTCGGCAACAGCCTTGCGCAGCGCCTCGTCGGACGTATCAACGCCGTAGGTCTCGGCCAGAACGTTCAGGAAGCGGTTGCGGATCTGCGTGACGTAGTGCTTGAGGGTGTAGTCCTTGACTTTGTACGGGATATCGCAGTGGGTAACGAACATCTTCTTGTTGGGCATGTCGGGGGCAGCGACCAGCTCGATGTTCTCCATGCAGCGGTTCATCTCCGCGCAGGCGTCCACACCAGCGATGGCGTCGAGGAAGTTATAGCCGCCCTCGATCGCACGCTCCACGAGTGCTCTGCAGTACTCGCAGGTGTAGTTGGACATGTAGTAGGATGCGATGTCGAATGAACCTGTCTTCGGCGCACGAAGTCTGACCGAGAAACAGTTGTCTACGTTGAGGACCACTTCGGGCATGTGATAGCAAGTGTAAGCGATGGGGTGCATACCCTCATCCTTGGCCTGCTGCACGAGCTCGTTGTTGGCGCTGTCAAGAAGGTTCTCAAAGTAGATCAGATGCTTTAAATCCTTCAAATGTTACACCTCTTCTTCCCTTTTTTATGGTTTTCGTTTGATTGGGCTCGCCGGGGGCGTTCCCCCATGGTGGTCACGGACATGGGAAGCAGTCGCTGTGATCCCGGCCGAAACGTGCGGTTCTCCGAAGCGTACCACCCTTATGTAACACTTCAAAGCATTCCGTCCGAAAACGCAAGGATAGCTTCCGTTATCACGTCAACAGATTAACATATTCGCGCACAATTTACAAGTCTTTTATCACATCCGGGGGCAAAAAATTGTTGATTCTTACAAGAGAATATGATAAACTTTTGATAATCCATTCAGAGCAGGGTGATTTTTCCGTACGGCAGCCCTGCCCCACTTAGAAAGGAGTGTTTCCCATGCACGAACATGAACACGATCACGATCATGCACATCACTGCCACCCGCACAGCCATGAGCACTCCGGCGATAAGCCGATGAGCCCCGAGGAAGTGCTGGCGCTGCTGAACTATATGCTCGACCACAACCGCCATCACGCTGACGAGCTGCACGACATCTGCCACGCGCTGGAGGATGAGGGCAAGACCGAAGCGGCCGCGGCGCTGGCTGAGGCACTGCATGCATTTGACCACGGCAACGACAAGCTCGAAAAAGCCCTCGAGCTTGCCAAACAGGCATAACGGGTAAAAAAGGAGCGAACGACCATGTGTCTTTCTGATGCATATGAGATCAAGGACGGCAAACAGAACCTTGTCTGCTCGCGCGTGTGCAACGTGTCCGCCGACGGCGAGAACGTCACGCTGACCGACCTGATGGGGATCCGCAAGATCGTCCCCGGCAAACTCAAGAAAGTAGACCTGATGAGCAACGTCATCCTCATCGAACCCTGCTGAAGCGAAGCTGCCAGCCGGCGTCCGGAGCATCCGGACGCCGGTTTTTCTGTATCCCGGGTGCAGGTTTTTCTTGTATTTTCCTGTCCTTTCCTTTATAGTATAGGGAATCTGCGGGAAAAGGGACGTGAAGATATGGGGTTTTGGGAACTGGTCGTGCTGGCAGTCGGTCTGTCGATGGATGCGTTTGCCGTCTCCATCTGCAAGGGGCTGGCGCTGCAGCGCGTATCGTGGAAGGAATGCTGCATCGCAGGATTGTGGTTCGGCGGTTTTCAGGCGCTCATGCCGCTGCTGGGCTATCTGCTTGGCACGCAGTTTGAGCAGTTTGTCACCTCCGTCGACCACTGGATCGCATTCGTGCTGCTGGGCATCATCGGCGGCAACATGATCCGCGAGGCGCTGTCCAAGGACGAGGACAAGCTCGACGGCTCGCTCGCGTTCAAGACCATGCTCCTGCTGGCGATTGCAACAAGTATCGACGCGCTCGCCGTCGGCATCACGTTCGCGTTCCTGCCCGGCACGCGCATCGTGCCCGCCGTTGCGCTCATCGGCTCGATCACCTTCGTCTTTTCCGCGGCCGGCATCCGGCTCGGCAACGTGTTCGGCCTGCACTACAAGCGCAAGGCCGAGTTCGCCGGCGGCGTGATCCTCATCCTGCTCGGCACAAAGATCCTGCTCGAGCACCTCGGCGTTTTGTAACAAAAGATCGTTTTTACTCCACGATCCCGCCCGGATTGTGGAGTTTTTTCTCGCTTTGTGCGTTTGGAGACAAGTTTTCACACCCGGGCGAATATGTTGAACCAGCAGCAAGAATCCCCCAATTCAGAGAAGTAGAAAACGGAAAATCTGCACAACAATTCCTTTCACATTTGTTGAAAAAGACAATTTTTTTACGCCGGAAAAAGATTTGACCGGTTTCTCTTGCGATTTTGTGAAATTTAAGATATAGTTTAGGTCAAGCGTTCGGTATTAGACTGAAAAATGCTTAAATGAGTGGAGGAACGACATGAAAAAAGTATTACTCACGATCATCAGCGTCTGCCTGATTGCTGCGAGTATCTTCGGCCTGTTTGCCGGAGTGTCCAGCATCAGCGACATCATGAATGTCAAAGAGTACAAGGAGGAGGACGCGAAAGAGGGTCTGGACGCCATCGACACGCTCAATGCCGGCCTTGACCAGCTGCAGGAGAACGAGGGCACGTACCTCGCCGGCGTGGACACTTACACCGCCGGCCTGATCTCCTACTCCGAAGGCAAATCGACGCTCTCCGCGGGCTACGCCGCCTACTACGCCGGCAAGAAGCAGCTCGAGGAAGGCAAGGCCGCCTACGCCGCCGGCAAGAAGCAGATTGAGGACAACACCGCAGCCTACAATGAAGGCAAGGCTACCCTCGCCAAGATTGAGCCCCTCATGCCCTACGTCAACCAGTATGTCGAGTTCCGTGACGGCACCATCGCCAACCTCGGCGGCTTCTCGAGCGCCCAGGCGTGGTTCGTCTCCGTCGTGCGTCCGATCGCGGCCAGCAAGGGTCTGGTCATTCCGGACGATGTGACCGACCTGCCGGCTTACATCCAGCAGATGGTCGCGGACGGCAAGGCGCAGCTCAAGCAGTATGAAGACGGTCTGGTCCAGCTGGCCGAGGCCGAGAAGGCCATCGCCGCAGGCGAGGCTCAGCTCAGAGACGCTGAGAAGCAGCTCGCGCAGGGCGAAGTGGACCTCGCCAACGGTGGCAATCAGCTGGCCGACGGCAAGAAGCAGCTGGGCGTGTTTGAGGACGGCTGCGCGCAGGTCGCTGCCGGCTGCGAGCTCCTGATGAGCCAGCCTGCTTACATGAACGACGAAGGCAACGGCGACAAGAAAATGTGCCCGAGCGTTGCCGATATCCTCAAAGAGCGCTATGGCGACAACTTCTCCATCTGGGAGCTCGATGACAACGGTGAGATCCGCGTCGTCAACGGCTGCCAGTACCTCAACCTCGAAAACTGCCGCGCCGTCGGTCAGGCCGGTAAGGACTACATCGAGGTCTACCAGACCGGCGCCGTCACCAAGGAAGTCATGGGCAGACTCGGCGTCGTCGCCACGATGCTCCTCGCGTCCGTCCTTGGCCTCATCGCGGGCCTGTTCGGCATCCTGTCCGTGATCCGCATCAGCAAGGGCAAGATCGTGACCGCCTCCGTCTGCGGCATCATCTCTGCCGTCATCGCCGCTGCCGGCAACGTCATCGGTATGCTCACCGGCTACACCGGCTACACGTTCGCCTGCCGCTATGGCGAGGCCGGTGCCTACACCTATGAGTTCACGGGTCACACCCAGTTCGTTGCGATCGTCATTCTGGCCATCGTTGCGATCCTGTTTGCGATCATCGCGTGTGTCGTCTCCGGCGCTTACAAGCGTTCGCAGAAGGCCGTCGCCGCCCAGGCTGCCGCCGCTGCCGCTCCCGTGGCAGTTCCGGTCGATGAGCCGGCCGCCGCTCCTGCTGCCGACGACAAGACCGCTGAGTAATGCACGGTATCTATAAAAAATCTCTGGAGTTTCCCTCCGGAGATTTTTTTCTGTATTGTCCGAACCGGTGTTCCCGGCACGGGCAATTTGTTTATCTGAAAAGCAGGTTCACTGCCACAGCTCCGCCGTGACGAACTGCCGCCCCTTGCGTGACATGCCGCCCACTTCCGTGACGCTGCCCTTGCCCGCGCCGCGCAGCGACAGCACGTCGCCGGGCGCGACCGGCGCATCCGGCCGCAGACACTCTGAATAGTTCAGGTGCACCGCGCCCGCGCGGATCTGCGCTGCGGCGCTCGTGCGCGAGAGACGAAACATCCCGCTCACGACCGCATCCAGCCGCGCCGACTGCACCGTGAACGTTACGGGGCGCACCTTCCGCTCCGGCACCGGCACGGCAGCCAGCTCTGCGGCCGCCGCCTTCACGCCCGTGCGGCCCACCTGCTCCAGCTCCAGCAGCGCCGGGGCCACGCTCGGCAGGCAGAACACATATGCGCCGTGCGCCTGCACGAGGATGTCGCCGACCCACTCACGCCGGATGCCGAGGCCGAGGATCGCGCCGAGATAGTCCCGGTGGCCGGGCGCGCCGAACGGCGCTGAAAAGTGCACGGCGCGCAGGTGCTCCGCGGGGTCAAAGTCCTCGGCCGTGAGGTAAAACGGCAGGAAAAACGCCGCCCGCCGCTCGCAGCCCTCGCCGCCGCCGTGCAGCACGAGCGTGCAGTCACGGTGACGGGCCCAGTTCGTGAGTGCGTACTGCTCCGCCGGGGTCAGAAACGCCGTGGATGTGACCGTCGCCGTGCGCTCACAGCGCTCAGCCAGATCGGCCGCGCGGCGCAGAAGATCCTCTTCCATTGCCCTCACCTCCCGTTGATGTCGCGGATCGCAGCCTCGAGCTGCTGCGCCACCTGCGCCAGCTCCTGCCGGAACTCGCGCGCGCTCATGCGCAGCACGCCCGCGCGCAGCGCCGTGAGCTGGATGAGCGCGTCGGACGTGACGACGCGCACGGACTCGTTCTTGCCGATCTCGTCGGCGAGCTTTTCCATGTAGGCGTCCGCCGTCTCGCCCTGGCGCGTGAAGACCACGTGCAGGCCGCTGCGGTCGAACTTCTCCCCCTGCCCGCCGGGCACGCGGTAGCCGTCGAACACGACCACGACCTCGCGGCGCGTGAAGGCGGCGTAGTTGCTCAGCGCATCCATGAGCCGCTCGCGCGCAGCGTCGATGTGGCCGCTGTCGGCCAGCGCGCGCAGCTCGTCCCAGGCGAAGATGACGTTGTAGCCGTCCACGATCACGCGCTCGCGCCGGGGGTGGAACAGCTCAGCGCGCTCGGTCTCGTCCGCACCGGGCGCGGCGTTGCGCACGGGAGCTGCATACTGCGCGCGGCGGATGGGGCCGAACTCGCGCTGCAGGATCTCCTCCAGCTCCCGGTCGTCGAGATCGAACCGGCGGCGGAACATCCGCGGCGCGGGCGGGGGCGTCTCCGTCTCCGTCTTGCCGAAACCGGTGTCGAGGTGCATATAATCGCGCACGCGGTTCCACGGGATGACCGTGCCCGCACCGTGCGCGCAGAACACGCTGTCCGGCGTGTTGTCAAGATCGCGCGTGGGGTCGTAGCCGCTCTCAGCGATGACCTCCTGCGCGTTGTGGCAGGTGTCGTAACCTGCGACAGTGCACGAGATGCGCCCGCGCCCGCGCGTATAGGCCGCGACCTCGGCGGGATAATCGCGCATCGTGCTCACCGGTGCGCGGCCGGTGAGCACGGCCATGTCGCCGTGCGTCTCGGGCGAGGAAAACGTGCCGGACATGAGCCGCACGTCGCTGATCGCGCGGCCGATCTGATCGGCCGGGACCTCGATGCGAAAGGCGTAATACGGCTCGAGCAGGACGCTTTCCGCCTGCATGAGCCCCTGCCGCACCGCGCGCCACGTCGCCTGGCGGAAGTCGCCGCCCTCCGTGTGCTTGACGTGCGCGCGGCCGGCAAGCAGGGTAATCTTGACATCCGTCAGCGGTGCGCCGGTGAGCACGCCGCGGTGGCACTTTTCGGCCAGATGCGTGAGGATCAGGCGCTGCCAGTTGCGGTCGAGCACATCTTCGCTGCAGGAAGTATCAAACGTCAGGCCCGTGCCGCGCTCGGCGGGCTCGAGCAGGAGGTGCACCTCGGCATAGTGGCGCAGCGGCTCAAAATGGCCCACGCCCTCGACCGGCGCCGCGATCGTCTCCTGATAGAGGATGCGGCCGGAATCGACCTGCACGTCCACGTCAAACCGCTCACGGATGAGGCTTTTGAGCACCTCGATCTGCACCGTGCCCATGAGCTGGACATGGATCTCGCGCAGCGCCTCGTCCCAGACGATGTGCAGCTGCGGATCCTCCTCCTCAAGCTCGCGCAGGCGCGGCAGAAACGCGCGCGCATCCACATCCGGCGGCAGGCCGATGCGGTAGGTCAGCACCGGCTCGAGCGACGGCGGCATGGACGCCGCCGCGCTGCCGAGACCCTGCCCCGGATACGTCTGCGTGAGACCCTGTACGGCGCACACGCCGCCGGCCGGAACGGTCTCTGCCGACTCAAATTTTTCACCGGAGTAGAGCCGGATGGCGTTCACCTTCTCCTGCACGGGCGTGTCCGCCCCGCGGGGGAAATACGTCAGCGGCGCGCGCACGCGCAGCTCGCCGCCAGTGACCTTCAGGCACGTGAGGCGGTTGCCCTGCGCGTCGCGCATAATCTTGAACACCCGCGCGCCGAATTCCGCCGGGTACTCCGGCGGCGCCGCGTAACGTTCAAGCGCCGCGAGAAAAGCGTCCACGCCCGTGAGCTTCAGCCCCGAGCCGAACAGGCACGGAAAGAGCTTACGGCTGCGGATGAGCGCGCGCACGGTCTCGTCCGGCAGCGCGCCGGTGTCGAGATACTGCTCGAGCACCGCCTCGTCGCACAGGGCGATCTGCTCCGGGTCGGGGCCGGTGAAGTCCACGCACGCGCCGCTCAGGTGCGCGCGCAGGTCGGACATGAGCGCCGCGCGGTCCGCGCCCGGCAGGTCCATCTTCGTCACAAACACGAACACCGGCACCCGGTAGCGCCGCAGCAGCTGCCAGAGCGTTTCCGTGTGCGCCTGCACACCGTCCGTGCCGCTGATGACGAGCACGGCATAGTCGAGCACCTGCAGCGTGCGCTCCATTTCGGCGGAAAAGTCCACGTGGCCCGGCGTGTCGAGCAGCGTGACCGCCGTGTCACCCAGCGTCAGGCGCGCCTGCCGCGAGAAGATCGTGATGCCGCGCGCACGCTCGAGCGCGTGCGTGTCCAGGTGCGCGTTTTTGTGGTCCACGCGCCCGAGGTCGCGGATGGCGCCCGTGCGGTAGAGCAGCGCCTCGGACAGCGTCGTTTTCCCGGCGTCCACGTGCGCCAGAATTCCCAAAACCAGTTGCTTCATAAGCACCTCGTCAAAATGCAAGAATAAAAACAGTATACCAAAAAACACGCCCGCGGGGAAGTCCCCCGCGGGCGTGCCACATCGTCAAAAGGGCCTCGCAGAGTTTGCGTCCGCGGACGCAAAGAAAGTCCAATCATTTTCTCCGGCGGCATGTACGGCGGAGAAAATACCGCTCGGCTCGCAAACGTGCGCATTGTGCGCCTGTGGCGTGCAATGCGTGCGCTGCAGCGAACTGCAATCTCTGCCAACGAGGACCCAGCGAAGCGGTCCTCGTTGGGGCGCGCTCACCAGATATTGTCCGGGTACTTGCCCGCGGCGCGCAGCGCGCGCAGCGCCGCGACCACGTCCGGCAGGTCGTCGTGATACGTCACGCCGTGCCAGGCGTCGTCCGTGTGCAGCATGGTGACATCCGCCGTGCCGGCGCGCAGCTGCGCGTCCACGACCGACGGCACAAAGTACTCGCACTTGAGCGGGTTGCGCGGCAGATTCTCGTCCAGAAACGCCGGGAACCGGCGCTCGAGCTCGCGCAGGTACAGCGGCGAGAAGCCCCAGAAGTTCATGGACACCGTCGTGTCGCCCGGCAGGTCGATGAAGTGCGCGCCGTCCTCGGTATAGGCGGCGTCCGCGCCGCGCTGCTCGATGTGCGTGCGCTCCGTGATGCTCTCGAGCATACCGTCGCGCTCCGTGCAGACGCCGCGCGACACGCTGCCGTTGGCCGTGACGGTATTGCGCAGGCGGAAGCCCACCATGGCATACGACCGCTCGGGGCGCGGCACGGCGAGAAAATCATACAGCAGGCGGTAGGCCTCGATGCCGTAATAATCATCGGAATTGATGACGGCGAACGGCCCATCGATCTCGGGCGCGGCGCACAGCACGGCGTGGGCAGTGCCCCACGGCTTCGTGCGGCCGTCGGGCACGGTGTAGCCCGCCGGCAGCATGTCGAGCTTCTGATAGGCATAGCGCACGTCGAACGCCGCGGCCACGGCCGGGCCGACGCTCTCGCGAAACTCCTCGGCCGTGTCCTCCTTCACGACGAACACGGCCTTGCGGAATCCCGCGCGGTAAGCGTCAAAGAGCGAATAGTGCAGCAGAAAATGGCCGTACTCGTCCACAGGCGTCGTCTGCTTCGGGCCCCCGAAGCGGCTGCCCATGCCGGCGGCCATGATGACCAGACAGGGTTGGTTCATAAGTTGATTCCCTCCATATTTCCAAACGGGTCTGTGCCATTATAGGCCGCGGGTCACAATTTGTCAATTTGCCGCGCGGCCACCTTGGCTTCCCGCGCAGAATATGGTATACTGCTTGCTATCTTGGCAGTTTGGACGGGAGGAGATCATCATGCAGCAAAAGATCGGCACGCTGCGCCTGGCGCTGACGTTTGCCGGGTGCTTTCTCGGCGCGGGGTACGTGTCCGGGCAGGAGCTGTGGCAGTATTTCGGCGCGTTCGGCGCGCGGGGGCTTTTGGGGCTCGCGCTCGCGGTCGTGCTGCTCGGCGGCACCGGCGTGCTGCTCCTGCGGCTGAGCGCGCGCACCGGCATCGAGACGATGGACGCACTGATCGTGCGCGCGGACATTCCGTGGCTGCGCACGGCCGTCGGCGTGCTGACGGCGGCGCTGCTGTTCGGCGTCGTGTGCATCATGGCAGCCGGCATCGGCGCGCTCGGCAATCAGATGCTCGGCCTGCCGGTGTGGCTGGGCGCGGCCATTGCGTGCGTGCTCATCGCGGCAGCGGCGTATTTCGGCCTCGGCGGCATGGTGTCGGTGTTCACGGTCGCCGTGCTGCTGTTTCTCGGCATGTTCGGCACGAGCGTGTCCTCGCTCGTGGCCGTGCTGACCTATGCCGGGCAGAAGTCCGCATGGCTGGCCGGGCACCGCACAGCCCTGCTGCTTGTGCTCACGGCCGCTGCCTTCGCCGGGAGCCTGTTCGGCTTCGGCGACCTGATCGGCACCGTCTACCCGGTGTACGGCTATCTGGGCATGGCCGCCATGCTGCTCGTGGCCGAGCATGCCGTGCACGCGCGGCGCGCGGGAAACAACCGCGCCGCAACTGGAGATTGACCCGGGGCGGCAGACCTGATACAATGAAGGCAATGACAAATACCACGTTTTTTGGAATTTTTACAGGAGGAACCGCGATGAAACATCTCAAAAAGGCGTTTTGCCTGCTGCTGGCGGCCGTGATGCTGCTGGCACTGGGCGTGCCGGCCATGGCAGCGGGTGAGATCCCGGTCGATGCCGAGCACTTCCCGGATCAGGCGCTGCGCACGTACGTGACCGACTACTGCGATACGAACAAGGACAACAAGCTCTCGGCGGCCGAGTGCGAGGCCGTGCAGTGCATCGACCTGTTTGAAATGAAGATCACAAAGGTCGCCGACATGACCGGTATCGAGCACTTCACAAACCTGCGCGAGCTGCTCGTGTGCGGCAACCAGATCACGGCGCTCGACCTGAGCGGCATGGCCAAGCTCGAAAAGCTCGACGTGTCCGGCTGCAGCAAGCTGCAGAGCCTGAAGCTCGCCGGCTGCAGCGCGCTCACGCAGCTTGACGCCTCGAGCTGCGCGCTCACGACGCTCGACCTCACGGGCTGCAGCGCGCTGAAAACCGTCGCGTGCTCGTATAACGCGCTCACGGCGCTCGACGTGTCCGGTTCCGAGAAACTGACCACGCTCGAGTGCAGCGCCAACCACCTGACCGCGCTCGACCTGAGCGGACACAAGGCGCTCAAGGTGCTCACATGCAGCCTCAACAGCCTGACAAAGCTCGACCTCACGGGCTGCACCGCGCTCGAGTCGCTTGACTGCAGCGACAACGCGCTCACCGCGCTCGACCTGAGCGGCTGCACCGCGCTCAATGCCACCACGCAGGGCGACGGCAAGGCCGAAAACCCGATCCTCAGCCCGCAGTACCTGCCGGAGCAGACCGGCGCCGTCGTGGACAAGGAGCAGTGCACCGTGTACCTCGACGCCATCGTCGGCAAAGATAACCTCGGCAGCGTCACGCGCGTGCCGGACGCAAACTACGACAAGCAGACCGGCGCCGCCGTGTACGCCAAGACGCCGGACTATTTCGCCTACAGCTACGACACCGGGCGCAAGGGCCTGCCGGCCATGACCGTGTACTTTGAGATGCAGGGCCTGACGAGCGGCGTCGCGCTCGATGAAAAGGCGTTCCCGGACGCGGCCTTCCGCACCCTGCTCGCCGACACGGCCGATGTCAACGGCAACGGCCAGCTCTCGACGCTCGAGCTGCGCCATGTGTCGGAGCTCAACTGCAGCAACCTCGGCATCGCCGACCTGACCGGCATTGAGCACTTCACGGAGCTTGCGGCGCTCAACTGCGAGAACAACCAGCTCACCGCGCTTGACGTGTCGAAAAACACACACCTGAGCGAGATCTACTGCGGCGGCAACCAGCTCGCCACGCTCGATCTGACCGGTCTGCCCATCAAGGACGCCGAGACCGACACCGGCCACGTGCAGAAGCTGCCCGGCAGCTACGCACTCACCGGTACGGAAAACGGCGTGGGCCTGTTTGACCTCAGCCAGATCGTCGGCAAGGACAACATCGGCAATATCACCGCCGTCAAGGGCGGCACGTACGACAAGAAGACCGGCATCGCACGCTACAGCGCCGCCGTCGAAAAGCCGAGCTACACCTACGCCACCGGCAGCAATGCCGTGTCGCTCACGGTAGAGTTCACGCTCGACATGAGCAAGCTGCCCAAATCCCCGTTCACGGATGTGACGGCCGGCGCGTGGTACTATGACGCCGCGCTCTACGCCTACAACAAGGGCCTCATGGTCGGCACGTCCGACACGGCGTTCGGCCCCGACGTGTCCATGACGCGCGCTATGCTCGTCGCCGTGCTCCACCGTCTGGCCGGCAGCCCGAGCGTGAACGGCAAGATGCCGTTCACGGATGTCGAGGCGGATACGTGGTACACTGAGGCTGTCCTCTGGGCCTACCAGAACGGCATTGTCGCCGGCACGTCCGACACGACGTTCGCCCCGCAGAGCAACATCACGCGCGAGCAGATCGTGGCCATCTTCAGCCGCTACACCGCGAAGTTCGCCCCCGACAAGGCTAAGGCCGCCGCTGAGCTGACCGCTTTTGCCGACAGCGCGAGCGTGTCCGACTGGGCCGTGAACGACATGAAGTGGGCCGTCGCGCAGAAGATCATCAGCGGCAGCGAAAACGCGGGCAAGTTCTACCTGCTGCCGCAGGACAACGCCAGCCGCGCCCAGGTGGCGACCATCCTCATGCAGTACTGCGCGCTGTAAAGCGCCCCGAAATTCAATCGGAGAAGGAGGCTTCACCATGTCCAGAACGAAGTTCATGGGTATTTTCCTCGTCATTCTCGGCGTCATCAGCGTAGTCGTGGGCATCATCCGCGGCGACATGACCAGCAGCGCTGCCATGTTCATCGGCTATCTCGTGCCGGCGCTGCTCGGCGCCGTGATCCTGATCGTCGATCACATCGGCGGCGGCGAAACCAAGACCGAGACCGGCCCGTCCGACGCGGCGCTCGCCGGGCAGAAAAACAAAAAGAAGAAAAAATGAGAAAAAGCCGCTGCCCGGCCGGGCAGCGGCTTTTTGCGTACAAAAAAGTTCCGCCGGACATTCCCGTCCGGCGGAACGCATAGGGTTAGGATATGGTGCTCAGCAGACCTTCGGCTCCGGGAACTTGGAGTGGAAGCTGTTGGCCTCGACCCAGTCGATGGCGGCTTTGATGCCGTCCCAGGTGGCGGGCTCGCCGCGGCCGACGGTCGCCATGGTCAGGCAGGCCTGCTCAGCGGGCGTGAGCGTGGTCTTGGCAGCCTTCGCGTTCAGGCGCTTGGCAATGTCCTTGATCTTCACCTTCATGATCAGGCGGTACGGCAGCGGCAGACGCTTCAGGTCAAAGCGGCCCTGCAGCGGGAACACCGCAACGTCAGCGCCGAGGCCGTTCTTCTTGCGGCAGACTTCCTCTGCGTTGGCAGCCGGAGCACCCATGCCGACCGAAACCACGCCGACCACATTGTAGCGCTCCTTGGCCTTGTCCAGACCAACGACCTTGCCAGCCAGCAACCAGCCGATGTAGACCACCTTGCGGCCGGTCGGGCAGATGTGCGACTGCTCCGTAAAGAACGGAACGTGCAGCGCTGCCGACATGCGGTGGGCGTACTCCTCACAGGAACCGGAGAGCGAAGAATAAACAATCGCGTCAATCATCGTGAAAAATCCCCTTTCAGTTTGTGGCGGAACCAACTGTATCCCTTGTTTCCTTGTTTTATCATAGTCAAATCTTAAACAAAAGTCAAGATTCACTTTGCAAAATTGGCATGGATAGCCGGCGTTTGGGTAGAAAAAGGTACATAATTCCGCCTTTTTCCCATCCGGAGAGAAAATGCGGTCATTTTCCCTGCACGCGCCTCTTGCAGATTGCCGGCGGATTCAGTATAATATAGGTTGGTTTGATAACAAGATTTTCACCCTGATATGGAAGGCGGTGCAGATCGCACATGGAAGAACGATTCCGCAATCTGGACTATCAAAACTGGAAACCCGTGCGCACGCTCGGCAGCGACTCCTACGGGACGGTGTACGAGATCGCGCGCGACGACGGCTTCGGCATGGTGGATCACGCGGCGCTGAAAGTGCTGTCGATCCCCGCCGCACCGGAGGACTTTGACGCCCTTGTCGCCGAGGGCCGCACACCGGAGGAAGTGACCGCCCTGCTCCACCGCCAGGTGGAGACGATCGCGCGGCAGCTCATGGCCGTCGACGCCATCAGCGACGAGCCGAACCTGCTGCGGTGCGAGGATCACGTCATCCGCGCGCACGCGGACGGCCGCGGCTGGGACATTTATGTGCGCACGGAGCTGCTGCCGTCCCTGCCGGACTACCTGCGCAACCACCCGCACGGCGAGGCGGACATCATCCGGCTCGGCGCCGGACTGTGCAGTGCGCTGGAGACCTGCCATCGCCGCGGCATCGTGCACGGCGACATCAAGCCGCGCAACGTCTTTGTCGGCGGCGGCAACTTTGACGAGCAGGTCACGTATAAGCTCGGTGACTTCGGCATGGCGCAGTTTTCCGCCGTGGACAACACGAATGATTTCATGGCGCCCGAGGTGCTGTGCGGCGCAGAGGTCTCGCCCGCGAGCGACCTCTATTCCGTGGGCATGGTGCTCTACTGGGCGCTCAACGAGCGGCGCATCCCGTTCGTACCGCTGCCGCCGACGGCGGTGGAGGCGTCGGATCTCGCAATCGCGCGCGAGCAGCGCCTGCGCGGCGACCCACTGCCCGAGCCGCTGCACGGCAGTCAGGCGCTGAAGAACGTCGTCATGCGCGCCTGCGCCGACGATCCAGCCCAGCGCTACGCCTCCGTGGAGGAGTTCCGCGCAGCGCTGCTCGCCGTGGCGCGCCGCGCTGCAGCGGCCCAGCCGCAGCAGGCACAGGCCGTCCGCCGGGAGGTGCCGGCTCCCAAGGCCGCCGCCGCGGACACGTTCCCCGGCTCGAAGCCGAAGGCACAGCGCAAGGCCGTTCCGGTTGAGACGGAGGACACCGAAAAGCCGCACAACGCGAAGAAAACCGTCGCCATCATCCTTGGCTCGCTCGTCGTCGTGGCGCTCATCGCGCTCATCCTCGTCATGGCGCTGCAGGGCGGCAAGTCCGGCGTCGGCTCGATCACGCTCGACCATGAAAAGGCCGAGATCGCCCCGCAGGACACTCTCACGCTCAAGGCCACCGTGCTCGACGCCAACGGCCAGGAGCTGACGGATGAGACACTCACCTGGTCAAGCAGCAACGCCGCCGTCGCCACCGTGAAAGACGGTGTCGTCACCGGCGTGACCGAGGGCAAGGCCAAGATCACCGTCAAGGCCGGCAAACGCTCGGCCGACTGCACCGTCACCGTCACGAACGACGCCATTGAGGTCAAGAGCCTCAAGCTCGACAAGGACAAGGCCGAACTGCAGATCGGCGACTCGCTCACACTCACGGCGGCCATGCAGCCCGCGAACGCCCCGGACGATCTCGTCTCCTGGGCCAGCAGCGACCCGAACATCGCCAGCGTGAAAAAGGGCATCGTCGTGGCGACGAGCGCCGGCTCCGTGACGATCACGGCCTCCGCCGGCAGCTGCACCGCCACGTGCCAGATCACCGTCAAGGCGCCGTCGCGCGTCGACAGTGTCACGGCCGAAACCGGCTCGGCCACGCTTGACCTCGGCGGCACGAAGACCGGCACCATCACGTTCCACATCCACGGGCAGAACCTCGACAGCCTGCAGGATTCCGTGAAGGTCTACGCGGCCGACGGCAGCGTCGTCTCGCTCGGCCAGCCGGTGCGCACCGGCAACGGCACGGACGACACCTACAGCGTCACGGCCACGGCCGCCGCTGCCGGCTCCACCAGCGTGATCCTGCAGATCACCGGCGCCGACGGCACAACCCACTCCGCCGCCTGCACCGTCACCGTCAAGGAGAGCAAGACCATCCTGGACCTGATCCCCGGCATGAACGGATAACAAATCGCAAAATGATCCCCCCGGATGCGGCGCATCCGGGGGGATTTTTTTGCTTGCTATTTTGCTTCGGTCTCGCCGCTGCGCTTTTGCAGGTAGGCAAAGTAGTCGCTGCGGAACGTATCCTGCGAGATGTCAATCTGCTCACGCACCTGCTCGCGCATGGCCAGCACGACCGGGTTGGTCGAAGCGTCATTGCCGGTATCATAGGTCTTGCCGTCATACCACGCGTAGTTGCGGAAGTAGACCACGCCGCCGTCCGGGCCGAACATATCGTTGCCGATATAATAGCGCAGGTCGGTATCCAGCGAGAACAGGTCCACGATCGTCGGCGCGATGTCCATCGTGCTGACGTATTTTTCGGAGACCTGCGGCGTGATGCCCTCCGTCCAGATCACGAACGGCACGTTCGAGAGCAGGTTGTGATCGCTGGTGCCCTTGATGGCCTCGATGAGCTCCGTATCGGAGAAATACTTGCAGTAGTGATCCGTGAACAGCACGAGCACCGTGTCCTCGGCGTGACCGTCGGCCTCCAGCCGCTCGCGCAGGCCGCCGATGAAGGCGTCCGTCTCCATGGCCTGTGCCACGGCGCGGGTGTACTCCTCTTTCTGCGCCTCGGTCGTGTACGGTACGGCGCTGTAGTCGATCACCGCGCGGGCACGGTCCAGATGGGGCTCCGAGATGTTCTGCTGCTCCGTGGTGTACGGCCCGTGTCCGGAATACGTGATGATGAAGCTGAAAAACGGCTCGTCCGAGACGATCTGATCATAGCCGCGCAGGAGCTGCGAATCGAGCATATAGTCGTCCATGCCGAGATCGCCGTAGTCGTTATAGGACTCATAGCCGAAGTTCAGGTGGATCTGCCCGCGGTTATAAATGTTCGGGTTGGCCGCGTGATAGGACCGGGCACTGTAGCCCGCGTCACGAAACAGATTCGCCAGCGAATACGGCAGCGCATGCTCGGCATAATACGAGTTGCGCACGTGATGCTCCGGCGCGATGAGGCCGGTATTGGCCGTGAACTCCGAGTTGAACGTGCCGGCAGAGAGGAACATCGGCGCGTAATAATTCGGGAAATACAGGCCCTCCTGCTCCATCCGCCAGAGGTTGGGCATATACTCCGGCGTCACGAGCCAGTCGTCCATGGACTCCATCATGATGAAGATCAGGTTCTTGCCCGCAAACGCGCCGGTCATGGGCGTATCGGCCGCCGCCTTCGGATGGGACGCATAGTAGTCATCCAGTTCCGCGATACGCTGATCCGTCGCCGTGTCCTGCGGCCAGAGCGTCACGGCCGCGCCGCGCACGGTGTACTGGTACAGGCCGGTCAGCATCAGGCAGCGGTTGGGATTGCTGAAGTCCGTATAGGTGTCGCGGAACGTGTCGTGGCTCTCTGCGTTGTCCCAGGAGAGGTACTCGCTGCGGTCCTGGTCATCGCCCCGGTACGCCAGCGCATTGTGGACAACGACGATGCCCGCCGCGCACGCGACCGCCAGCACGGCGGCCACGATCCGGCCGCGGCGGCCGGGGCGCGCCTTCGGCATGAAGATCACGGCGCAGAGCATCATGGCCATGCAAACGGCGAGACTGAACCACTCGCCTTTGCTCAGACGGAAGTAGGACGCGCTGATAAACCGCGCGCCGTCGCCGGCATAGGCGAGGTCGGCAAAGGAAAAGCACGTGCCCGTCAGCTGGTAGAGCACGCAGTTCGTAATGGCCAGCAGCACAAACGGCACGAACGTGACCAGCAGAAAGATGCGCCGGCCCGTTCGCGGCAGCAGCGCAGCGATCGCCGTCATCGTGCCCGACCACAGCAGGGTAAACACCAGCGGCTGCCACGCCCAGAGCGACACGTTGCTCATCGAGCCATAGAACAGACGCAGGGAAAAATCCAGAAGAAAATACGCCAGAAACGCCAGCAGCAGGCTCAGCCACAGCGGGGCCGGGCGCAGCCGCCGCGCGCGCTTGACCGGCGCGGAAACGGTTGCCATGAACATCATCCTTTCGGGGAAAACAGAAAAGCATTCGCTTAAAATATTACAAAAATATTTATCATTATAGTAGCTTCCCGCCCCCGCGTCAATTTAAATATTTAAAAATTCGCCTGGAAAATGCAGGATTTCCTGCGCATAGCACAAAAACAGGGGCGCATCCGGATGGATGCGTCCCTGTACCGGGAACGAAAGTCTGCGCCGTCCGCTCAGGCGAACGCTTCGCAGAAGCGGTGCAGCACCGCGGCAAGCTGGGCGCGCGTGGCCGTGGCCTGCGGCGCGATGGCATTGCCGCCGACGCCGAAGATCAGCTCATGCGCGACCGCCCACTGCATCGGGCCGACCGCAAAAGCGCTGACGCTGCCCTGATCGGCAAAGCCCGACAGGTCTGCCGCCTTTGTGACATCATAGCCCTTGTACCTGGCGTACTCATAGAGCATGGTCGCCAGCTGCTCGCGGGTGATCTCGTCATTGGGGCCGAACGCCGCGGCGCACGACGGTCAGGTCGCCCGAGAGCGTGGAGAACGTGATCTGCGTGTGCTCCGGCTCCACAAACGTCATGATCGCGCAGGCGGTGCCAAGCGTGGCATGGCCGCACAGGTCGATCTCGCCGCCGGGCGTGAACCAGCGCAGATGGTATTTCTCCCCCTCGCGCACGGCAAACGCCGTCTCGGAGCGGTTGTTTTCGATCGTGATGGCCATCATCTTCGCCTCGCCGAGCCACCGGTCCATCAAGCAGACGGCGGCCGGATTGCCGGCAAAGACGTGGTCGGTAAACGCATCAATGACATACTGGCGCATGGAAAAGTCCTCCTTGAAGCAGCTGCCTTGATGATACACGCCGCCCGGCGGCGGTGCAAACACCAGAAACGCGCAAGCCGGAGCATTCCAGCGGATACTCCTGTTCTTCCTTGCGTTTGGATTCAGTTTTCCCAGCGGATCTGCTGCGTGTCCACGAGCGGATACGCCGTGAGCTGTGCGCTGTCGAGGTCGGCTGCGTGGAGCTTCACGCCGGTGATCTGGCGGTTATCATAGGTCGTGTAGTAATAAATGCCCCGGTCCGCGTTGCAGCAGCTGGAATAGAGCGTGATCTCATACTGGCCGTCATCCAGCTCGCAGCAGCCGCGCTGCTGCTCCACGCTCGTGAGGATGTGGAAAAACTGGCTGACGCTCGCGTCCTCCGTCTGCGCCGCGCGGGCGTTGGCGCGCACGAATGCCGCGCGCACGAACCGCGAGGGCGACGACAGGTCGCCCGGCAGGCCGAGCGCGCCCATGCCGCGGCTGTCGAGCGTGACGGGCACGCCGCAGAAATCGGCCGGCGGCTGGCTCGGACTCAGGCGGGTGTAACTGCGCAGCGCGGCCAGCTGCTGCGGAAACGGCGGGTTGTTCGTCAGCACCCCGGCGGGGTCGTCATAGACGTGCAGGCCATCCGCCGTGGACTCGACCACGATGCAGCCGCTGCGGTCAGCGACCAGCCAGTGCAGCTGCGCGCACGGCAGCGCGGGCGCAAACGGCGTGTTGTCCACGACCACGCGCGCGAGCGCATTGCGCGCCTCGGCGACCGTGGCGCACGTGCCGAGCAGCCACGGGATGAGCGCGTACTGCGGCACCGAGGCCACGCCCTGTGTGACGGGCGGATAGACCGCGTTGCCCACAAAGTTCAGCCCCGCGATGCACAGGCCCTTCTCGTTGACCGCGTCGTAATAGAGCGGATAGTCGTTTTGGATATGCGCCATGCCGATCATGGCATAATGCCGGTCGAGCGCGCCGCCGTGCAGGCGGATCGGGTAGTTGCGCGGCGTGATGGTCACGTGCTCGCCGTAGGAAAATTCGTAGTCCAGATTGCGGCCGAAATAAAAATCGCCGTTGCAGTATGTTGCTGCGGTACACATGATGCAGGACCTCCCTCATTCGTTCGGTGTCCAGTATATCCGCCGCGCCGGGGCGAATGTTGAAGAATCTGAAAAGTTCCTGTGTCCAGTCTGTGTCTTTTATGTGCCTGACACCGCCGTGGAAACAAAACGCGGGCGGTGCTAATACACCGCCCGCTACTTACTATCGGATTCTCTGTTATCTATAGGTCTATTTGTTCCGCGTATACTTGCTTTTGTGGTTAAAGTCGAAGCGCGTAATGAAAAACAGTCCCATAAGCGCATCAGTCCATATAAGTATTTTCCAAAGCAGCAGCATTGTGCGCGTTTCTCCAATCGACATAAAAACAAAAAGCGCCAAGATACCCAGCAGATAATACACTACCAGCGCCCACTTGAGGCACATATAGAAGCGATAGCCAGTTCTGTATTTCTCAATCACATATTGGCCAATGTACCTCTGCGTCAGGCGTTCAAAAAAAGAAAGTTTCTCGCGAATGCACATTGCTTTCTTATCTGCTTTCCCATAGTGTCCAGGGAGACTTCCGATTAAAATGTCATTTAGAATTGATCGTATCGATGATAAGAAAAGGATAGTGATTCCTGTCCACGGGATGCAATAGTTGGTAATAAATTGTTTCATCGGACAATTCCTCTAACATAGGAGTAAATCGACACATATTTTATAGACTTGGATAACCCGCTCAGCACAAATACTCTGCCTGAAGTTTTAGCTTATTCATCAGAGAATCCAACCCGACTTTATTTACTGAAGAACCAACAACATCTGCAACTGCCAGCAAAGCACCGCCACCCGGTATTGCAGATAATGCGCCAGTAACTAAATTAATTGGTTAATTGGTCTGATTTGCTTTATACAAGAGCAAAGCATCCTGCTCATCGTCTGTATCCACTGAAACTGTTAGTATATCTTCAAGATTTATGACAGATATGCCATCGTCACAGCCATAATCATCGATTATATTAATGCAAATGGTATTATCATTATAATTGCTTACAAAACCGCGCAAAAGATTGTCCTGAAATTCCAAGCAAATTATTAGCGAATTATCCTTTGCATAGCTAAAAAGCGAGGGCATTATTTCTCCATCGCCAATCCCCCCTAAATTTGGATGGTCTTGTTTTCTTTGTTTATACAGACGATCAATTTTGGTTTCATAATTTCCTGCATAATCAATTCTATAAATATCTTTTACCGGCTTTAGAATGAACCCATCATAATACCCATGAACAGAAATGTGAGCTATCAGCACTTCATCTGTACTATACTTTGCAACATATCCAGTCAAATGTAAGTCCGTATAGTCCGGATTGCAAAAGAAACTAGCAACATTTCCATCCTCGAAGCATTTTCGAATAACATCTAACACAAAAGCACCTCCACATATATTGCCACTTTCCTATCTTCGGCTTTTCCATCCCGATTTTTGCTTTTTCTTTTCGCCGCCTTGATTCCTTTGCCTACGTGCATTTCCTTTTTGGTGTTTGTCTTTTGTGCGCTTATCACTACCATTTCGTTTTGAATGCTCACTATAAAGGAGGAGCAAGGGAACGCAGGCGAAAAAATCCGGCAGCCCATTTTGAGCTGCCGGATTTTGAGCGGAGCAGACTTTGCTCTGACGCCGTGGTGCCGGTGGCCGGACTCGAACCGGCACGCCTTGCGGCACTTGATTTTGAGTCAAGCACGTCTACCAATTCCATCACACCGGCAAATTCGGCTGTTTGATTATACAACAGCCGGGCGCATATTTCAAGTGCAAATCTCGCGCGGCGGCACGAACCGCAGCCGCTCCGGCGGCTGCTCGGCACGCGAACACACTGCGGCCACGCAGCCGGGAATATCCGCATACACGCGGCAGAGTATCCCCGCCTCCGGCGGGATAATGGCACCATCCGTGCGCCGAAACGGGATCGTGCGCAAATCGCCCGCGCCCGTGAGCTTGAACCAGCTCTCGCGCAGCGTCCAGAGCTCGAACGGCTGCAGGTCGCCGCAGTCCGCCTGCGCGAGCCGCCGCGCCATGGCCGGGTGCAGCGGGCGCACCTGCTCCACATCCGCACCGACCGGCGCGGCCGACACGGCCACGAGCGCCGCCGTGCGCGTGTGACTGACGGAAAAGTGCAGCTGCGGGCACGCCGGAAAATACGGCTTGCCGCCCGGCAGCTCCGCCGTCTCCGGCAGGTCGATGCCCCAGACCGCGCGCACCGCATACGCCAGCAGCGACACGCCCCACGCGCTCCCATGCGCCTTTGTGCGCGCAGGGCGCGCCGGCTGCGCGTCCGTGATCTGCGTCCAGAAAAGCTCCATATGGCCCACCTCATTTCCTGTGTCACAGAATAACACGATTCGTAATTTTTTGCTACCACTATTGTAAATTGTGTGCTATACTGAAATGAATATTTCTGCAAACCTCCTGCTTTCCGGGAAAGCAGACGCCACTAACCGCAAAGGCGCCCACACACCGCCTTTGGAAAGGAATATGGACTACATGAAGAAAATTCTCGTACTTGAGGACGAACCCAGCATCCGCAGCTTCGTCGTCATCAACCTGCGCCGGTCCGGTTACGAGCCCATTGAGGCGGCCACAGGCGAGGAGGCGCTCGAAAAGCTCAAGCAGAATCCGGACACGCTCGTCGCTCTGCTCGACGTGATGCTGCCGGACATTGACGGCTTTGAGGTCTGCCGCCGCATCCGCGCGACCGGCTCGAAGATGGGCATCCTCATGCTCAGCGCCAAGAGTCAGGAGATGGACAAGATCACCGGCCTTATGACCGGCGCGGACGACTATGTCACAAAGCCCTTCTCCCCTGCCGAACTGATCGCGCGCGTGGACGCGCTCTACCGCCGCATCGGCGGCAGCGAGAACACGGAGGACGTGCTCTCGAGCGGGCCGTTCGTGCTGCACCTGCGCTCGCGCACGCTCGACAAAAACAACGAGCACATCCGCCTGACGCAGACGGAGTTCGCGATCATGAAGCTGTTCATGGAAAACCCCGGCCGCGCACTCTCGCGCGAGGACATTCTGCACGCCGTCTGGGGCGCGGACTATAACGGCGAGGTCAAGATCGTCGACGTGAACATCCGCCGTCTGCGCATCAAGATTGAGGACGACGCGACTGCGCCCGAATACATCACCACCGTCTGGGGCTACGGCTATAAGTGGGGCTACTGAGACCATGCAGGACGTCACCCCCACCCCCGCAGACGAGCAGAAACCGGAAAGCCGCTTCCGCGGCCTGTTTTCGCGCATGGCCATCGGCCAGTGCGTACACGCGGCCCTGTGCGTCGCTATCGGCGCGGCTATCGGCCTGAGCGCCGGACGCGTCAGCACAGCGCTCGGCATCGTGCTGGGCATTCTCGCAGCAGCCGCCGGTGCCGTGGTCTGCGCGCTGTGGTTTCGCCGGCGCGTGTCGCGCCCGGTCGAGCAGATCACGGAGGTCACACGCACGATCGCCGGCGGGCGCTACGGCACGGAGCTTCCGGTGCAGCGCGACGATGAGCTCGGCCGCCTTGCGACCGCGATCAACGAACTGTCGCAGGAGATCAGCCGCAGCGAAAAAATGCAGTCGGAGTTCATCTCGTCGATCTCGCACGAGCTGCGCACGCCCCTGACCGCCATCACCGGCTGGAGCGAGACGCTCATGTTCGACACTGCCATTCAGGGCGACTCCCGCCGCGGCATCGCCATCATCTCCAAAGAGGCCGCACGCCTGACAAGCCTCGTCGAGGAGCTGCTGGAGTTCACCCGCATTCAGGACGGCCGCTTCAACCTGAGCATGGAACTGCTCGACATCGAGAGCGAGCTCGAGGACACCATCTTCACCTATCAGGAGCTGCTGCGGCAGGACGGGATGCAGCTCATCTACAACCCGCCCGAGGAGGAGATCCCGCTCGTTCCCGGCGACCCGGAGCGGCTCAAGCAGGTGTTTCTCAACATCCTCGACAACGCCGCCAAATATGCGCGCGACGGCAAGACAATCGAAGTGTCCGTTTTTTCGGACAGTGAAGCTGCTACCATTCAATTCAGGGACCACGGGCCCGGCATCCCGGAAAACGAGCTGCCGCACGTGAAGGAAAAGTTCTTCAAGGGCGAGAAGCACAAGGCACGCGGCAGCGGCATCGGCCTCGCCGTGTGCGACGAGATCATCACCCGCTCCGGCGGCACACTGACGATCGCCAACGCCCCCGGCGGCGGTACGCTCGTGTCGGTGCGCCTGCCGTTTGCGCCGGAGAGCAGCTCCTGAATTCGTAATTTCATTTTAACCGAGGTAACCATATGAGCAAAACCAAATCCGCAAAACCCGATACCAACGTCTCGTTCCGCACGTCCATCGGCGGGCAGGCGCTCATCGAGGGAATCCTCATGCGCGGGCCGGCAAAGCAGGCCATCGTCTGCCGCACGCAGGACGGCATGGTCGAAAAGGTCGAGGAGCTGCACCTGGTCAAGGAAAAGCACCCGATCCTCGGCTGGCCGCTCATCCGCGGCGTCGTCGTGTTTCTCGACTCAATGGTCAAGGGCATGAAGGCGCTGACGTATTCGGCCGACCTGCTGCCCGAGGACGAGCAGGAGGAGCCCGGCAAGATCGATCTCTGGATCGAAAAGCATTTCGGCGAGGAGAAGGCCAAGGACATCATCATCGGCACGGCCGTGGTGCTCGGCATCGCGCTGTCGATCGTGCTGTTCATCCTGATCCCGACGCTGCTCGCCGGCCTGACCGACAGCTTCATCCACAGCCCCGTCGTGCGCAACCTCTTTGAGGGCCTGCTGCGCATCGTCATCTTCCTGCTGTATCTCTGGGGCGTGGCGCACATGAAGGACGTCGAGCGGATGTTCGCCTACCACGGCGCGGAGCACAAGACGATCTTCTGCTATGAAAAGGGTCTGCCGCTGACGGTCGAAAATGTGCGGCCGCAGTCGCGCTTTCACCCCCGCTGCGGCACGAGCTTTCTGTTCGTCGTCGTCATCATCAGCATTCTCGTGTTCTCGCTCGTGAGCCTGCGCGTCGGGCTGTGGGACAATCCGTGGGTGCGCATCGGTCTGCGGCTGCTGCTGCTGCCGGTCGTCGTATCCATCAGTTATGAGATCAACCGCTGGGTCGGCCGGCACGACAACCTCTGCTCGCGCATTCTGTCCGCGCCGGGCAAGTGGCTGCAGCGCCTGACCACCAACGAGCCGGACGACAGCATGATCGAGTGCGCCATCCGTGCGCTCGAGCTCGTCATCCCGGAAGAGAAAGGCAGCGACGCCTGGTAATCCGTCAGCAAAGGACTGGAAAATAGAGAGATGCCAAAGACCTATAACGACCTGTATCTGGCCACGCGCACGGCGCTGAAAAACGCCGGCGTGGAGGCTTACGCGCTCGAGGCGCGGCTGCTGGTGGCCTACGCCGTCGGCAAGACGAAGGAGGAATTCGTGCGCGACCTGCGCCTGTACACCTCCGACGAAAATGAACAGAAGATCGCGGCCCTGCTGCAGCGCCGCATCGCCGGCGAGCCGCTGGCCTATCTGATCGGCGAGTGGGAGTTTCACGGGCTGCCGATCGTCGTCACGCCCGACGTGCTCATCCCGCGCATGGACACCGAGGTGCTCGTGGACGCGGCGCTGCACGTGCTCGTCGGCCGAAAGATGAACGCCCGCATTCTCGACCTCTGCTCCGGCAGCGGCTGCATCGGCTGCGCGCTGGCGCACGAGCTGCCGGCCGCGCGCGTCGTCATGATGGACATCAGCGACGAGGCCCTCGCCGTGAGCAAGGAAAACCTGCGCCGCAACCATCAGAACCGCACCATCTGCCTCAAGGCCGACGCGCTGGCAAAGCCCCCGATGGGCATCGGCACGTTCGATCTCATCGTATCGAACCCGCCGTATGTGGCGAGCATGGACATCCTCACGCTCGACAGCTCCGTGCGCGACTATGAGCCGCTCGGCGCGCTCGACGGCGGCGAGGACGGGCTGATGTTCTACCGCGCGATCGTGCGCCACTGGACGCAGATCCTCCGCCCCGGCGGCTGGCTCATGTTCGAGGTCGGCGAGGATCAGGCGGACGCCGTCATGGCGCTGATGACAGAAGAAAAATACACCGATGTGACCGCCCTTGAGGACACCGCCGGCATCCGGCGCGTCGTCGTCGGCCGCATCTGATACTTAGAGGTGAATCACTATGGCTGAAAAGAAGAAATCCGCACCCGTTTCCACCGGCCCCGTCAAACCGGAGGATAAGAAGAAAGCGCTCGAGACCGCGCTCGCCCAGATCGAGAAGAACTTCGGCAAGGGCGCCATCATGCGCCTCGGCGACGACATTCCCGTGAACGTGGAGGCCATCTCCACCGGTTCCCTGTCGCTCGACCTCGCGCTCGGCATCGGCGGCGTGCCCCGCGGCCGCATCGTCGAGATCTACGGGCCCGAGTCGTCCGGTAAGACGACGCTTGCGCTGCACATCCTTGCCAGCGCCCAGAAGAAGGGCGGCGAGGTCGCGTTCATCGACGTGGAGCATGCGCTTGAGCCCGCCTACGCCCGCGCCCTCGGCGTGGACATCGACAGTCTGCTCATCTCCCAGCCGGACACCGGCGAGCAGGCGCTCGAGATCACGGAGCAGCTTGTGCGCTCCGGCGCGCTCGACGTCGTGGTCGTCGACTCCGTGGCGGCGCTGCTGCCGCGCAGCGAGCTCGAGGGCGAGATGGGCGAGTCGTCCGTCGGCGTGATCGCGCGCCTGATGAGCCAGGCCCTGCGCAAGCTGGCCGGCACCGTCAGCCGCACGAACTGCATCGTCGTGTTCATCAACCAGCTGCGCGAGAAGATCGGCGTCATGTACGGCAACCCCGAGACGACGCCCGGCGGCCGCGCACTGAAATATTTCTCCAGCGTGCGCATCGACGTGCGCCGCATCGAGACGCTGAAGGTCGGCGGCGAGATGATCGGCAACCGCACGCGCGCCAAGATCGTCAAGAACAAGGTCGCGCCCCCGTTCAAAGAGGCGGAGTTTGACATCATCTACGGCGAGGGCATCTCCAAGATCGGTGAGATCGTGGATCTCGGCGTCAAGCTCGACCTGATCGATAAGGCCGGCGCGTGGTACACCTACGGCGATGTACGCGTGCAGGGCCGCGACAGCATGAAGGAATTTCTGCGCGAGCACCCCGACGTCTCGGACAAGATCGAGGCGGAGATCCGCGCCAACGCCCACAAGCTCATGAGCCCGCAGGCGCGCAAGGCCGCCATCGCTTCCGGCCGCGCCGTCGAGGTGGCCGCCGATGACTTTCAGGGCTGATGGCCCGGCTCATTGAGCTCAAACAGACCGCGCCGGAGCGCTTTCTGGCGCGGTTTGACACCGGCGAGGAGGTGCGCACGACGCTCGCCGTCGTGACGGATTTTCACCTGCGCAGCGGAAAGGAACTGACGGCGCCGGAGCTCGATGCGCTGCGCGCGGCCTCTGAGCGCTCGCGCTGCCGGCAGCGGGCGCTGCGCATCATCGGCGCGCGCGCCATGTCGGTCAAGGAGCTGACCGACCGGCTGAAGGAAAAGGGCGAAAGCCCGGAAAACGCCGAGGACGCTGCCGCGTGGCTGCAGGAGATGCACCTGCTCGACGATGCGCAGTACGCCGCCATGTGCGTGCGGCACTACGCCGCCAAGGGCTACGGCGCCGGACGCATCCGCAATGAGCTCTACCGCCGCGGCATCCCGCGCGAGCTGTGGGACGACGCGCTGCAGGAGCTTCCGGAGCAGGACGCACAGATCGACACGCTGCTGCGCCGCCGTCTCCGGAGCGACACCCCGGACCGCGACGAACTGCGCCGCGCGTCGGACTATCTCTACCGCCGCGGCTTCGGGCGCGACGAGATCCGCGCGGCCATCGCGCGCTATCAGGATAACTATGAGGAGTATTGACCCATGCCATATCGAATCTGCCTGATCTCGCTCGGCTGTGCGAAGAATCAGGTCAACAGCGAGCAGATGCTCTATCTGCTCAACCAGGCCGGCCATGAGGTGGTCGGCGAGGTGGACGGGTGCGACGTCGCCATCGTCAACACCTGCGGCTTTATCGACAGCGCCAAGAGCGAGGCCATCGACCAGATCCTGCAGCTCGCCGAGGTGAAAAAGGCCGGCGGACTGAAGAAGATCCTCGTGACCGGCTGCCTGTCGCAGCGGTACGAAAACGACATTCTCGAGAGCCTGCCGGAAGTGGACGGCATGCTCGGCACCGGCAGCTTCGGCCAGATCTGCCAAGCCGTCGAGGATGTGATGCACGGCGGAAAGCCGCTGTACTTCGGCGACAAGAGCGGCCCGATCGAGGAGATCGGCCGCGTGGTCACGACCGGGCCGGGCTGGGCATACCTGCGCATCGCCGAGGGGTGCGACAACTGGTGCGCGTTCTGCGCCATCCCCGCCATCCGCGGCCGCTACCGCAGCCGCACGCTTGACGCCATCGTGCAGGAGGCGCGAGAGCTCGCCGATCTCGGCGTGAAAGAGCTGATCGTCATCGCGCAGGACATCACCCGCTGGGGCATGGATCTCTACGGCAGGCCGAGTCTCGCGCGGCTGCTGCGGGAGCTGGCGAAGATCGACGGCATCCGCTGGATCCGCCTGCACTACCTCTACCCCGAGATCATCGACGACGAGCTCATCGACCTCATCGCAAATGAGGACAAGATCGTCAAGTATCTCGACATTCCCATCCAGCACATCAACAACGACATTCTCCGCCGCATGAACCGCCACTGCACCGGCGACGAGATCCGCGCGCTGCTGCAGAAGCTGCGCGAACGCATTCCGGGCCTCGTGCTGCGCACGAGCCTCATCACGGGTCTGCCCGGCGAGGGCGAGGGCGAGTTTGAGGAGCTGTGCACCTGGCTGCGCGAGGTGCGGCTCGAGCGCGTGGGTGTGTTCCCGTTCTCCCCCGAGGAGGGGACACCCGCCGCCGTGATGACCGACCGCTGCGAGCCGGACGAGGCCCAGCGCCGCGCCGATCTCATTCTCGAGCTGCAGGCCGGCATCATGGACGATTACAACGCCGCCTGCATTGGGCGGGACATGACCGTTTTGTGCGAGCACCGGGCCAGGAGCGGCATGTGCTCCGGCCGGACGTATGCCGACTCGCCGGAGATCGACGGTACGGTCTACTTCACCGGCACGGCAAAACCCGGCGACATGGTCACGGTGCATATCACCGGCTGCGACGACGGCGATCTCGCCGGCGAACAAATCCACGAATGAGGTGCTGACATGACGACTGCAAACAAAATTACCATCTTCCGCGTGATTCTCATCCCCGTGTTCCTGGTGCTGATGTACCTGCGCTTCCCCGGCCATACGTACTGGGCGTTCGGCGTGTTCGTGCTCGCGAGCCTGAGCGACTTCGCCGACGGCTACATCGCGCGGCACTATAATCAGGTGTCCGACTTCGGCAAGTTCATGGACCCGCTGGCCGACAAGCTGCTGGTCGTGGCGGCCATGCTGCTATTTGTCGAGCAGCACCAGATGCCCGCGTGGGCGCTGCTGCTCGTGGTCGCGCGCGAGTTTGCCGTGACCGGCCTGCGGCTCATCGCCGTGGACAACGGCCGCGTCATCGCCGCCGCCTGGTCCGGCAAGATCAAGACCGCCTCGACCATGGTAGCCATCTGCCTGATGCTGCTGTGGAACATCTCCTGGCTCAACACCGTGTGCTGGGTCGTCATCGTCGTGACGACGGTATACTCCGGTGTGGAGTACTTCGTGAAGAACCACGACGTGTTTCAGAAAGCCGCCTGAAGCACAGAAAAAACCAGTGGGCATCGCACCCACTGGTTTTTTTCTGCTTTTCTCAGAACGTGAACGCCTGCAGCGGCTTGTCGTACTCGGAGTGTCCCGTAGAGAACGGCTTGCCCTCGACCGTGACGCGCACGGTCGTGCAGTTGAAGTTATCGAGGAACGTGTTGACGAGACTGCCCATGTACATGAGCTCGCCCGTCGAGCCGCTCTCGCGCAGACCGGCGAGGAACGCCTCATTCAGGTCGAGGCTGAGCGCGTCGCCATCCTTCGAGATGGCGAGCACCTGGCTGCCCTTCGGCAGGGCGCTGTGCGCGATGAGCTGCTCCGTGATCGCCTGCGCATACGCCGTCGTGACGGCCGGCTCCGCATCCGGGATCTGCGCCGTGTCAGCGTGCAGGTCATCGGCCGCGTCGTTCGGGAAATAGAGCTTGCAGGACGTGTCCACGCCGCCGGTGGCGGCCGTCTGCGTCGGCGGTGTCTCCGGCGCGGGGGTCTGCTCCGCCGCGTCCTTCCCGCCGCAGGCGCACAGCAGCGCCAGCGTCAGCACGCACGCGAGCAGGAGCGAAAGGTATTTTTTCATGTCAGTGCCTCCTGTGCGGCCACGCTTTGCTCCGGCCGCGTTTTTTCCAGCATACCACACCGGCGCGCGGCGCGCAACCTTGACATTGCCGGGTGCATATGCTAAGATGATGAATGCGATGAACGGAAAGAGTACGCCTATCACCCGGTCTCAGAGAGGCGCCCAGACGCTGTGAGGGTGCTGTCCGGCGGGGCGGAACGTGCGTCCGGGAGCGCGGCGGGAGGAAATGCCCGCCCGAAGGCACCGCGTTACGGTGCAGCGAGCGAGAAACGAGAGTGGAACCGCGAAGGACTTCGCCTCTCATGCCGGACGGCATGGGGGCGCTTTTTTTATTGCAAATACGTCTCAAAGGAGCCTGAATATGAAACTGTACAACACCATGTCCATGCAGAAGGAAGAGTTCGTGCCGATCGAACCGGGCAAAGTGCGCATGTACGCCTGCGGCCCGACGGTGTATAACTACATCCACGTCGGCAATGCGCGCCCGATCATCATGTTCGACGTGCTGCGCCGCTATCTGGAGTACCGCGGCTACGAGGTGACGTTCGTGCAGAACTTCACCGACGTGGACGACAAGATCATCAAGCGCGCCAACGAGGAGGGCATCTCCAGCGAGGAAGTCGCAAAAAAATACATCGCCGAGTACTTCACCGACGCACACGCGCTCGGTGTCCGCGAGGCGACCGTGCACCCGAAGGCCACGGAAAATATCCAGCAGATCATTGACCTCATCACAACGCTCATCGACAAGGGCTACGCCTACGAGGTCAACGGCGACGTGTACTACCGCACGCTGAAGTTCCAAGACTATGGCAAGCTCAGCCACCAGCCGATTGAGGACCTGCAGTCCGGCGCGCGCATCGACGTCAACGACATCAAGGAGAACCCGCTCGACTTCGCGCTCTGGAAGGCCGCCAAACCCGGTGAGCCGTCCTGGGACTCGCCGTGGGGCAAGGGCCGCCCCGGCTGGCACATTGAGTGCTCGGCCATGTCCAACCGCTACCTCGGCAAGACGATCGACATCCACTGCGGCGGCAGCGACCTCGCCTTCCCGCACCACGAGAACGAGATCGCCCAGTCCGAGGCCGCCAACGGCTGCAAGTTTGTCAACTACTGGCTGCACAACGGCTTTATCAACATCGACAACAAGAAGATGAGCAAGTCGCTCGGCAACTTCTTCACCGTGCGCGAGGCCGCCGCTGTCTACGGCTACGACTGCATCCGCATGTTCATGCTCATGAGCCACTACCGCAGCCCGCTCAACTACTCCGGCGAGATTCTCATGCAGGCCAAGGCCGCGCTCGAGCGCCTGCGCACCGCCAAGAGCAACCTTGAGTTCTTCATCGCCAACGGCCGCGACGGCGAGCTGAGCGAGGCGGACGCCGCCTTCGTGCAGGGGCTGGACCAGTACCGTGAGAAGTTCGACGCCGTCATGGACGACGACTTCAACACCGCCGACGCGATCTCCGTCATCTTTGAGATGGTGCGCGAGATCAACACCGCCGTCTCCCCCGCCGCCGACCCGAGCAAGACGCTGGCGCAGGCATGCCTCGACCGTTTCCTCGAGCTGTGCGACGTGCTGGGCATCCCGTTCGGCTCCGACAGCAGCGAGGACCCTGAGGCAAAGGCCATCGAGGAGAAGATCGCCGCGCGTCAGGCCGCCCGCAAGGCCAAAAACTGGGCCGAGGCCGACCGCATCCGCGATGAGCTCAAAGCCGCCGGCATCGTGCTCGAGGACACCCCGCAGGGCGTCAAGTGGAAGCGCGCATAAGCCGCCATACAACAGCGAATCTCTGCATCCGCCCTGGCCGCAACGGTCGGGGCGGTTTTCCTATCCGGCGCACAAAAATCCCCGATTGGTGACCCAATCGGGGATTTTCGCAGTTAGCAGTTATGGGTAAAGGGATGGGGTCGCATCAGGGATGCTGGGGGGCGTCAGAATCTTCCGTGTCCGCTTCGCCGTTATCAGCAGAGACCGTTTCCGATTCCGTCTCAGTCGGAGCTTCCGCTGTCTCGGCGTTGTCCGCCGGAGCTGCTTCCTCCGCCGTTTCCGCGGCACTGGCCGCGGCTTCCGCTGCGGCAGCACGCTTGGCCTCTTTTGCCTCCTTGGCGGCGGCTTGCTTGGCCTGGAGCTTCGCGTACTCCTCGCCCAGCCACATGCGCAGGCCCTGCTTGCGCAGCGTTGCCGCTTCTTCCTCGGTCATGGTTCCGGCCGCAACTGCCTTCTTCAGCTTCCGGCAGTAGAGCAGGCGCAGCACCGCGACGATCACGGCCAGCACAATGAGCACGATGAGAATGTAGAACAGCGGGCCATGGTGCGCCTTCGTGACGGCAAACTGCAGGTCGCGGTCCATGGTCTTGAAGACGAGGTAGCTGCCGTCGCGGCTGCTGGACGTACTCGCCCAAGTGCCATTCTGGTAGGTGTAGACCGTGTAGTTCGCGCCGGTATCCGGTGCGTAGACACGCAGGGAGACGGTGTTGTCCGTGTCGTCCTCGACCGTGTCGTTGAGGATCTCGACGTTATACTTCATGTACAGCTGCTGGTTACCGCGCAGCGTCGGGCCGTCGGCCTCAGCCGATGTGATGTGCACATCCGTTGCCGGGTCAAAGACGCCCTCGGCCAGCACGATCGGCGTGCGGCTGTTGTCGGCATACAGGTCGCCGGCCACGACCGTCGAGACGGCGGTGTACTCCGCCTTGACCTCGAGGTCGAAGGTCAGGTGGCTGTAATCATGCTCCGGCCAGGAACCATAGTTGCCTTCCACGGTCGGGCAATCGGGGATCTGAGATTCGTCGATCGAGCCACCGTAGGCAAACGTGATCGTCTTGACGACCTCGCCGTTGGCCGTAAAGGTGACGGCAAAGCTGGAGAATTCCGCCGGGATGCCGTCGCGCGCCATGAAGGCCTCATAGCTCATACCCTCGGCCTTACCCGCATAGCTGATGCCGTCGATGCCGGCCTCCGTCTCGTGGACGAAGTAGTTGTCGGCCGCGCTGCCGTCCTTATCGATCTCGCCCGCGATGGTGCCGACGCAGTTGCCGGAGCCGTTGAGATTCACGAGCGTGTTGCAGCCGCTGACGTTCATGCCGTAACCGGCGATGCCGCCGATGTAGTTGCGGCCGGTCAGCTCGCACTTGGCGAAGCTGTTGCGCACGGATCCCTGCGACTGGCCGACGACGCCGCCGACATAGTCACCTGCCGTGCTTTCGGCCGTGCCGTAGCCCTCGCAGCCGCTGATAACGCCCAGATCCGCGTAGCCGCAGACGGCGCCGACGCAGTCCTTGCGCGAGGTGGCATTGCCGTAGTTCTTACTGTCGAGCAGCACGCACTTGGTAAAGTACTTGGCCGTCAGCGTGGAATCTTTGATAACATTGGAGTCGCTCTCGGGGTCGAAATCGTACTCGATGTCCATCGTGCCGGCAACGCCGCCGACATTCACATCGCCATCGATCTTGCCGTAGTTATCGCAGTTATAGACCTTGCCGTCCGTCGTGCTCGAGAGCTCTTCCTCCGAGACGTCCTGAATGATGTCGTCCTTGTCCTTGCTCAGGGCAAGCTCCAGAATGTCGCACAGGCGCATCATGACGACGTTGAACTGGTCGTTGACCGCCTTCATGTCGCTGATGATCTGAGTGCTGTAGGTTGCCGTCTCCACGCTCAGGCGGGACAAGCCGGCCGAAATGCTGCCGAGATCGTCGAACATCTGCTCCATCGCGGTGCGGTAGTCGCTGCTGATGTCGGGCAGGTTGAGCGGATCATTGCTGGCGAGGTATTTCGTGACCTGGTCGAGGTAGCTCATGCCGGTCGAGAAGTTGCCGCTCGAGGACTTGAGTGCATCGAACGCGTTTTTGAACGCGGCGCTCATATAATCCAAGCGGGTGTGGCCGGTGGAGTCCTCGGTGAGGTAGTACAGGTTGATGATCTTCGTCATCGTGGAGATGTCGCCGGAGATCGCGCCGATTGCCGAGGCGGCGTCGCCCATGCCCTTGAGCAGGGCATCGCGCTGCGACTCATAGGTGCCGAGGTTGTCGGGATTGTACTCATAGCCATACTTGTCGGACATCTGCTGCCAGTTGTCCGGGCGGCTGGCGATCAGGTCGTAGGAGCCGGTGCCGTAGGTGTTGTCCATGACCTTCATGAGCCAGGCACAGTAGTCCATGGCCGCGTTGAGCTGGTCGGACGAAACGCTCAGGTCCTTGGCCGCGTCCTTGAAGGCCGTCTTGTCGGCCTCGGTCATCTCATCGACAATGTCGAGATAGTCAAAGCCCTTGTTGAAGTAATCGATCGATTTGTCAAGCGACACGGCCGCCGTGGAAAACTCCGTGATCGCGGGGGCGAGCATTTTCTCCGCCGTGTTGATGCGGATGAACACTTCGTTGACGGTCGTGACCGTGTTGTCCACATAGTCCGTGGTGCGCTCGGCCACATAGCGCGCGCTCTCCGTGGCGCGGGCCGCGCTGTCGCTCAGCACGCCGACCGTGGCGGCCAGCGATGACGCCGCGGCGCCCGTGTGGTTGAGCAGGGTATCCATCAGATCATGAAGCGTGTTGAGCTCCTTGGCCATGGCGCCGATCGAGCCGGACTCCACGTCCAGCGTGATGAACGGCTCCATCTGGCCGCAGATGCCGCCGACGTCCTTGCGGCCGGAGGCCGTGCCCCAGTTCGTGCAGCCGGAGACCAGACCGCTCTGGCGGCCGACGATGCCGCCGATGTTGTAGCCGACGTGCTCAAAGCCGACGCCGCCCCAGTTCGTGCAGCCGATGATGACACCGGACGAGAAGCCGCAGATGCCGCCGACGTCCGTGGAGGTATTGGCCTTCTTCGGCGCGTCGTCATCCTCGTCGTCGGAGGCGGTCGGGAGCGTCAGGGAGTCGAGATCCTCTGTGCTGCCAACGGCCTCGCTGGCGTTGATGTTCACGCCTGTGGTGTTCGAGCAGTAGGAGATGGTGCCGATGTTCTGACCGACGATGCCGCCGACGTAATGGTCGCCTTCGACAAAGCCTTCGGTCTTGCAGTTATAGATCATGCCGCTGCCTTCGTTCGTGCCCGCGATGCCGCCGACGTTGTTCTCGCCGGAGATCGTGCCGTTGAACGAGCAGCCGGAGATCGTGCCGTAGTTCGTGCCGACGATGGCGCCGATCTCGTTGAGGGTGCCGGCGGCGTCGATGTTGCCGGTGACCTTCAGGTCACGGACGGTGCCGACCGCCTGCACATAGCGGAACAGGCCCATATGGGACGCGTCGCCCGAGAGCTCCAGCCCGCTGACCGTGTGGCCCTGCCCCTCGAACGTGCCGCCGAAGGTCGGGATCGGCACAAAATCCGACCCGCTCAGGTCCACATCGTTGTCCAGATAGACCGTCTTGCCCTGCGAGTACGTGTCGAGCTTGCAGCTTTTGCTCAGCTGCACGAGATCGTCCGCAGAGTAGATATGGATCTCCCTGGCGTTCGGCTGGGCAGCCGCGCCGCACAGCAGGCACAGAGCCGCCACAAGCACCAGCGCAAGCAGACGACGCACATTATGTCTCTTCATCGGAACCCTCCTCACCGTGCAGATCTGCCGCCGGCACAGTCTGCGCCGGAGCCTCCTCCATCTGCACATTTCCGATATCGATCGATGCGCTGACCGTGCCGCTGACACGACCGTGGATCTCCGCATCGACGTAACCGTTGATATAGCCGCGCACGTGTCCGTTGACACGCATGGCCCCCTGCAGATGCTGCTGCGCGGCGTGGTGGCCAATCGTAAAGGATGTTTTTTCAACCAGAGAATCGCCCAGCAGCAAGATCTGCGGCAGGACGCACATGACCAGCACCATCGAGATCAGCGTGCCACGGCCCAGGCAGATGCCGATAGACGCGACCGTGTTCTCCGAGGACAAAAAGCCGATGGACATGCCGGCTGCGGCGAGGATGGTGCCGGAGGTCACGACCGTCGGGAACGCCTGGTTGAGCGCCTCGATCATGGCTTCCTTATAGGGCATCTCCTCCTTGAGCCGGAGGTACCGGCTCGAGATGACGATGGCGTAGTCGATGTTTGCACCCATCATGATGGAGCTGACGATCAGGTACGCCAGGAAATACAGATTGTTGTGCAGGATCGTCGGGAACGAGAAGTTGATCCACACGCTGCCCTGGATCACGAGGATCAACAGCAGCGGCAGTGCCACGGACTTGAACGTCAGCAGCAGCACGAGGACGACGAACACGAGCGTGAGAATGCTGATGAGCGTGTTGTCCGTGCTGAAGGCATCGGAAAAGTCCTTGTCCTTGGCCGTCTCGCCGACGAAATAGGACTCGTCGTAATACTTGCCGACGACGCCCTTGATGACCGTCAGGTAATCGTAGGTCTCCTCACTCTCGACCGGGAGGTTGAGAAAGAGGATCATGCGCGAATAATTCTTGGAGTGGAGCTGTTTTTCGCCGTCGATGAGGCGGTCATACATCTCCTCTAGGTCGCTCATGGTCGCAGCGTCGATCTTCGAGCGGTAGATATCGCGCTGCTCATACAGGAACTTGAACATGTTAATGAGCGGCACGGAGCAGTTGTCGATATTGCTCAGATCCACGAGCTGGCCGATGGCCTTCGTGTAATCGTCATTCGCAGTGCAGTAGGCCGTGTACAGCGCGCGCGACACGCCGATGTCGATGTCCGTGAGCTCGGCAAACTTACGCGGCGTGAGCGAGTCGGTGACCATGTAGCCGTCCTTGGCCTCCTCGTCCGCGAGCGCCTGAATGTGATCAATACCCTTGAGCTCGTTGAGGTCATCAAGCAGATCTGCCTCGCTCTCAAAGTCTGTGAACGGGAAGATGAGCACGACCTGGTTCGTCTCGCCGAAGGTGGCGTTGATCTTCTTTTCGGCGATCTTGTAGTCGTTTTGCTTGATGGTGTCGAGCGTGCTGTAGCCGAACACGTACGGGCACTTGCTGCTGAGCAGGAAGCCCGCGATGATGATGACCAGAAAGATCGGCGGCACGATGTAGCGGCTGCGGATGGCAAAGCGGCCGAGCGCGTCGATGCGCGGCAGGAACTGGCGGTGGTGCGTTCTGTCAATCCACGGGCTCATATACATGATGAGCGCCGGCATGAGGAAGAACACCGTCAGCATCAGAAACAGGATCGACTTGATGAGCACGAGGCTCATGTCCTCGCCGATCTTGATTTTCATGAACGAGAGCGCAAGCAAACCCGAGATCGTCGTCAGGCTCGAGGCCGAGATCTCCGGAATGGCCAGCGTCAGCGCGCGGATGGTCGCCTCACGGGGCTCGAGATGCTCGCGCTCTTCCGTGTAGTGGTGGCACATGATGATCGCGTAGTCGATGCCGAGACCGAGCTGAAGCACCGCCGCGATGGAGTTGGTGATGAACGAGACTTCATGGAACCAGTAGTTCGTGCCTTTGTTGACCCAGACGGCCACGCCGAAGGTGATGATAAGCACCGGGACCTCCGCGTAGGTGTGGCTCGTGAGCAGGAGCACCACGAAGATGGAGCACATGAGGATGATGAGCACGATGCGCATCTCGCGCTCAAGGATCTCGCCGGTCGGGTTGCCGACCTCCGTTGTGATATAGGTATCATAGCCGTCGAGCGCCGCACGGACGTTCTTCACGCCCTGAATGCTGATCTCGTCGAGCTTTTCCCCGTCGAACGTGACCTCAAAGAGCGCCGAGGCACTATTATAATGGTGTGTGTCTTTTTCAAACACCACGTCCTTGACACCGTCCACACCGCGCAGCATCTCGGCAAGCTCCTCCGCCTGCGCAAGCGTCACATTGGACACCATGACCTTCGCATCCCCGTAGGTGATGAACTCGCGGTTCATGATCTCCAGACCCTGGCGCGTCTGCGTGGAGTCCGGCAGATAATCGGTCAGCTCATTGTTGACGTCCGTCTTGCTCGCCGAGAAGATCGACAGCACGCACGCCACGGCAAACAGCACCACGAACAGCCGCCGCTTGTCCACAATGAACGCCGCCAGACGCTCCATAAACGATTTCTTCATACCCTAGCCCCTCATCGGGCGGCTCCCCCGCCCGGGATCTCTCTGCGCGCCCGGCCGGAACCGGTTACATCAAAAGTTAAAAAACAGTAACAAAATGTGTTTTGCTGTCGTTTTCGGGTGTAACTGCGCAAAGTTAACATAAACAATTACGGATTCTTCTGTATCATACGATATCCCAAACACGATGTCAACCGCGAAAACGGATTTTCCCGCAATTTTCCTTGATTTTTTTCCACATTTTCTTGAAAATGCGCGCATTTTCACGTCGGTCCCGCAAAAAGCCAGACGTTTCGTCAAGAAATCAACCGCGCATTGGTTTTTCGTCCCGCGTGCTGTGCGGTAACATATTCCTGCAAAGCTGCGTCGAAAAATGGTAACAAAAATCGACCTGCCAGAATCCAAGTCGGATCCTGGCAGGTCGATTTTTGTAACTTTTTCACGCTTCAAATATCTTTTCCACGCGGCGGATATACGCCGGCAGTGCCCCTTCAAAGTCCACGCCGAAGCGGCGCGGCGTATCGCGCCAGAGCGAACGGCAGATGCTCTCGTCCGTGAGCGCGGTGGCCGTTTCGAGCGCGGCACTCAGCGGCGCGCCGCGCACGAGCAGTGCCGCGAGGGCGGAGGCGAACACATCGCCCGTGCCGTAAAACACGCCGGGATGCGCCGGGCGCATGCTCGCGTGCATCTCCCCCGTGCGGCAGTCGCAGGCGACGTTGCCGATCACGTCCGGCTGCGGGCGCACGCCGGTGACCGTGACGACCCCGGCGCCGAGCGCGCCGAGCGCCTGAAACAGCTGCGCAAGATAGGCATCGCTGTGCGTGCCGGGCTCATACGGCAGGCCGGCCAGCAGCGCCGCCTCCGTGACGTTCGGCGTGATGACGTCCGCGCGCGAGAGCAGGCGGCGGAAGGCTGCGCACATGCGGTCGTCGATCTTGGAGTAATAGCTGCCGTTGTCAGCCATGACCGGGTCGATCACGACCAGGGTGTCCGGCGCGGCGATGCAGTCGAGCGTCTGTGCGAGCAGCTGCGCCTGCTCGGGCGAGGCGAGGTAGCCGGAATAGACCCCGTCGATGCGCGCGCCGATGCGCTGCCAGTGGTGCGCAATGGGTAGCATATCGTCCGACAGGTCGCGGAACGTCCAGCCGGTGAACTCGCCCGTGTGCGTGCTGAGCACGGCCGTAGGAATGCAGGCGCACTCCACGCCCGTGGCGGAGATGACCGGCAGCGCCACGGTCAGCGAGCACTTGCCGAGCCCGGACAGATCGTGGATGGCGGCGATGCGCTTGAGCGGCGGTAACGTGTTGTCCATACGATGACCTCGGTTCGTTTTAGAATGGTGCACAGCAGACGGCCCCCGGCAAGGCACCGGGGGCGCGTAGAAATGGCTCAGCCATCGGACGACGGGAGCGCGCGCAGCTGCGCGTCGATCTCCGCGAGCGAGTCGGCCGTCAGGCCCGACTGGGCAAACCCGGCCACCTGGCGCAGCGTCATGGCGGCAGTCATCTGCAGGGCCGGATTCTTCAGGATCTTGGGGAAGAACCGCTCGAGAACCGCGACCGCCTCCGGCGCGCCGAGCAGCTTCTTCATCGTGTCGTCCACAGTGTATGTCACGTTGCTTTCCTCCCTGTCTCCGGATGGCCGGAGGACAGATTTCACAAAAAACCAGAGATTTTGTAGTGATTATACACAAATCACGGCCGATTGTCAAATCCCGTGCTTCCGGCGGGTACCGCCGGGGCATCGCGCCGGTCCAGATAGCGCAGGAACTGGCGCGTTGCGGCCGAAATATGCGCCTGACCGGGCAGCGCGAGGGCAAGATCGCGGCAGAGCGGTGTGTCGAGTCTGCGGATGGCGATGCGGTACGGCACACGGCGCAAAATCAGTTCCGGCAGCAGGCTGACGCCCAGCCCGCACTCGACCATGGCCATGATGGCGTAATCATCCCACGTCGTGAAGCGCACGTCCGGCGTGACGCCGCACTGCGCCAGTGCCTCGGCCACCTCGTGGTTTCCGGCCTTGTCGAGCAGGATGAACGGCTCCGCGCCCAGCGCCTGCACGGAGCAGGTTTCCCCGGCGGCGAGCGGGTGATCCGCCGGGAGGACCGCAGCAAGATCATCCCGCTGCAGGAAGATCGTGGTGAACTCCGGCCGCGTCGGCAGACGCACAAAGCCACAGTCCACCCACCCGGAGGTGAGCCAGTCCTCGACCTCGCAGTAGTCGCCGAGCAGGAGCTCATAGTCGATGCCCGGATAGTCGTGTGAGAATGCGCGCAGGATGTATGGCAGCCAGTGCGTGGCCACGCTCGAAAACGTGCCGATGCGGATATGGCCCGACTGCAGGCCGTGCAGCGCGTCCACCTCCGCCGAAAGGCGCGTATACTCCGTGCACAGCGCCCGCGCGTGCGGCAAGCGCAGCGCTCTATGCCGTGATGATCACGGAGAACAGACGTGCCGTGCACATCACGGGGCAAGAAAACGCAGCGCTGCAGATGCTCTTCGGCTTTCTGACCGCGGCCGTATTCATCGGCATCCGTGACCGCGGGTTCGCCGTCAACATCCGCCCGGACGACCGGGGATGAATCGTGCTGCTGGGCGCTGTGAACACCGGGCTCGGCTGCTGCTGGTACTTCTCGGCGATCGGGCAGCTGCCGGTGCAGACCGTCGCCGTGTGCGGTATCTTGAGCCGCTCGCGGCCGTCGTGTTCGCGGCCGCGCTGCTGCACGAGACGATGCTGCCGCTGCAGATACTCGGTGCGGTGCTCATCCTCTGCGGTGCCGCTGGCGCCGAGTGCGTGCCCATGCTGCTGCAACGGCACCAGAAGTGCTGAGCCGATTTGCATATCGGCAAACTGCGCAGCGGCGGGTGCGCAGTTTTTTCTGCGTCCGGCCGGTGTCCGGGAGAGCACCGGCGCACAGGCGGGACATTGATGAACACGCCTATGTCACCGTGCATGGTTCCCATGCCCGGAACACAGCCTCCCGCCGCAGGTGTCTGCAAAAAAAGAGACACGCTCTCGCGTGTCTCTTTTTTGGAGGCGCCACCCGGATTTGAACCGGGGGTCAAGGATTTGCAGTCCCATGCCTTACCACTTGGCTATGGCGCCAAAAAATGGAGCGGGCAACGAGATTCGAACTCGCTACCTCCACCTTGGCAAGGTGGCGCTCTGCCAAATGAGCTATGCCCGCAAAATGGTGCCTCCGGTCGGAATCGAACCAACGACACGGGGATTTTCAGTCCCCTGCTCTACCAACTGAGCTACAGAGGCGTATGTAATTGAAAAACTGGTGGGAACAACAGGGCTCGAACCTGTGACCCCTTGCTTGTAAGGCAAGTGCTCTCCCGGCTGAGCTATGCTCCCGTTTCGCAGCTTGCTCATTATACAAGACGCCAAAAAAATTGTCAAGGGATTTTCGGTAATTTTTTCGGCAAATGTACATTTTCGGGGCGGCGGTGCCGCCCCGAACTCGGTCAATCCGCTGCGGCGTCAGCGTTTTCGGTATCGAGCAGCGTCTGCAGCTGCGCCGGGGTGAAAACATACTCCGCGTCGCAGAACTGGCAGTGCACCTGCGTGTCTTTGCCCTCGGCGATCATGTCCTGCAGCTCCTGCGCGCCGCACTGGCGCAGCGCCTGCTCCACGCGCGCACGCGAGCACGCGCAGCGATAGGCCATCGGGTGGCGCAGGACGATCTCGGGCTCGAGACCGCGCATGACCTGCGGAAGGATGGCGTCCGCCCCGTCCTCGTCAAGGATAGTCGTGAGCTGATCCATCATAAAAATGTTGTCCTCGAGCTTTGCGATCAGCTCCTCCGGCGCGCCGGGCATGAGCTGCACGAGAAAGCCGCCGGCTGCCTTGACGCTGTGGTCGGTATCGACGAGCACGCCGAGGCCGCAGGCCGCGGGGATCTGCTCGCTCTCGACGAGATAGGCGGACAGATCCTCCGCGATCTCGCCGCTGACGAGTTCCGTGCTGCCGACATACGGCTCACGCAGACCGATGTCGCGGCTGACGGTGAGCATGCCGTCCCTGCCGACGGCGCCGCCGACATCGAGCTTGCCATCCGGGCGCGTGGGCAGGTCGAACGCGGGGTTCGAGACCATGCCGCGCACATTGCCATCACTGTCCGACACGGCAATAATGGTGCCGAGGCCCCCGCCGCCGCTGATGCGCAGCGTGAGCGTGCCGTTTTCCTCCTTGAGCAGGTCGCCGAGCATCGACGCCGCGCACAGGCTGCGGCCGAGGGCGGCGATCGCCGTCGGGCTGCAGTGGTGGATGGCATTGGCGCGCTGCACCGCGTCGCGCGCGGTGACGACCGAAATTTTCACAAAACCGTCCTTCGAGACGGCGCGGATGATCTCATCCATCGTTTTCACCTCAGAAATCTTTGAAATGTAGTGTGTAACTGCGTTTTCTCACAGCAGGATATTCCCCGCGGTTCAGGTCCCGTATTCCAGGCTGCGCATCGCCGTGAGGAAAATGCGACCGGCGTCCGCCTGCGGGCCGTCGCGCCGGACGGTCACGTCCAGAAAGCCCGCCTGCGTGAGCAACTCCGCGAGCCGCTCCGGCGTGTGCGCATACTCAATATGCTCCTCCGATGCGCGCGACCAGAGCTCGCCCGCGCGCGTGAACAGATCCATGCCGTAGTGCATGGTCTGGGCCGCCGCGTCAAACTCCGCCCGCCAGAGGCACAGAACATCGTCCGTCTCGTCGACGAACGTGCCGCCGTCGAGCGTGCGGAACGATACCGGATCGCGGATGTCCACAATGAGCATCCCGCCCGGGCGCACGAACAGGTGCAGCCGATGCAGCACCTCCGGCAGCTCCTCCGGCGGCAGATAGTCGATCCCGTCGAGCGAGCAGTAGGCCGCGTCGACCGTGCCGTAAAGGTCGAGCTCCGATGCCTCCTGGCACAGCAGCAGCGGCGGGATCGCGTCCGCAGGCAGGTCGGCATTGTGCGCCTGCGCCTGCATGAGCATATCGGGTGAGCCGTCGGTCGCGATCATCTCATACCCGCGCGCGGCCATCAGGCGCGTGAGCGTGCCGGTGCCGCAGCAAAAATCCAGCAGGGTATGGCTCTCGCCGCGCCCCTGCTGGAAACACTGCTCATAAAAGTCCGCGAACGCGGCATAATCCACATCGCGGGTCAGCGCATCGTACCACGCGGCAAGGGCGCCGTAAGCGCTCACGCCTGCTCCTCCGAGGATTCCGCCGCCTGCTCCTTGAGCCGGCCGAACACGATCTCATACCCGCCGTCGCCGTACTGCAGGCTGCGGTTGACGCGGCTGATCGTCGCGCTCGAGGCGCCGGTCTTTTCGAGAATGTCGTTGTAGATCAGGCCCGCGTCCAGATACTGCGCCACCTGATAGCGCTGCTCCATGGCCTGCAGCTCCGTGACCGTGCACAGGTCATCGAAAAACTGCTTGCACTCCTCGACCGTCTTGAGCGTCAGGATGGCACGGTACATGTCATCGCAGCGCGGTTTTTTATGCTGTTTATTCATATGCGCTCCTTATTTCTCATCAGATATATGGATGCTGAAATACATGCTTTCACGAATCTCATTCTACTCTAATTGTTTAGGAAAGTAAAGAGGAAAACTGTCCGGAAATTTCATACGCCGGAATTACAGGTGTTTTGCTTGCTTTTATACGATAAATCAGGTATGATATTTCTGTAGCAAACCGCTGCCGCAAGCAACCCACCGTCCATTGCAAGAGGAGGTTTTGTCTATGGTCATCGCCGGGATCCCCTTCACTATGCCGGCCATCTGGATCGGCCTGATCGTGATCTTTCTGATCATCGAGGGCCTGACCGCCGGTCTGGTCACGATCTGGTTTGCCGTGGGCGCGCTCGCCGCGCTCATCGCCGCCATGTTCCACGCGCCGCTGTGGCTGCAGCTCGTGTGGTTTTTCGCCGTGTCGATCGCGGCCTTCGCCGTGACGCGCCCGCTGGTGAAAAAATATATCAACAGCCGCACCCAGCCCACGAACGCCGATATGCTCATCGGGCAGGAATGTCTCGTCACGGAGGACATCGACAACCTGACCGGCCGCGGCGCCGTCACCGTCGGCGGCAAAATCTGGACCGCGCGCTCGGAGGGCGATGTCCCCATCCCCGCCGGGACCGCCGCCACTGTGCTGCGCATCGAGGGCGTCAAGCTCATCGTCACACCCGCCTGCGTGACCGCGGGCGCAAAAGAATAAGGAGGAATCACCATGCCATACGTTCTCTACGGAATCATTCTGATCGCGCTCATCATCCTCGTGCGCAACATCCGCATCGTCCCGCAGGCACAGGCCTATGTCATCACCCGCCTCGGCGCCTACAAGACCACGTGGGGCGTCGGACTGCACCTGAAGATCCCGTTCATCGAGTCGGTCGCCAAGCGTCTGTCGCTCAAGGAGCAGGTCGCGGACTTCCCGCCGCAGCCCGTCATCACGAAGGACAACGTCACCATGCAGATCGACACCGTCGTCTACTACCAGATCACCGACCCGAAGCTCTACACCTACGGTATCGAGCAGCCGATCCTCGCGATCGAGAATCTCTCGGCCACGACGCTGCGCAACCTCATCGGCGACCTTGAGCTCGACCAGTGCCTGACCAGCCGCGACATCGTCAACACCAAGATGCGCCAGATCCTCGACGAGGCCACCGACCCCTGGGGCATCAAGGTCAACCGCGTGGAGCTCAAGAACATTCTCCCGCCCAAGGAGATCCAGAGCGCGATGGAAAAGCAGATGAAGGCCGAGCGCGAACGCCGCGAGGCCATCCTGCGCGCCGAGGGCGAGAAGCGCTCCGCCATCCTCACGGCCGAGGGTGAGAAGGAATCGGCCATCCTGCGCGCCGATGCGAAAAAGCAGGAGCAGATCCTCGAGGCGCAGGGCCGTGCCGAAGCCATTCTGACCGTGCAGCGTGCGACCGCCGAGGGCATCCGGCTCATCAACGAGTCCATGCCGTCCGACGCCGTCATCAAGCTCAAGAGTCTCGAGGCCTTCGCCGCCGCCGCCGACGGCCGTGCGACGAAGATCATCATCCCGTCCGAGATCCAGGGCGTTGCCGCGCTGGCGGCCGGTCTGGTCGAGAGCGTCAAGGGTGAAGCTCCGAACGCCTGATCACCGGCCGAATTTACACCGACCCCGCGCCGGGCCCGGCGCGGGGTTTTCGGTAAGAAAGAGAGAACACATATGAAGTTTCCATTTTTGAAGAAAAACAAGCCAGCCCCGACACCGGAGGCACCGGCTGCGCCGCGCGCCCCGTTCCCCTTCGCCGCACCGGCGCAGGACGAGCCCGTGCCCGCGATCCACATCGATGCGCGCGTGCTCGCCTTCCTGCGCAAGTACGACGCCGCGCCCGGCCAGCTCGACACGCAAGCGCTCACCGACGCCATGCTCGCCGCGATGCAGCGCGGCCTGCGCGGCGAGGCGGGCGGCCTGCCAATGCTGCCGGCCTACCTCGCGCCGCATGGCCACATCACCGCGCCGAAGGACAAGCGCGTCGCCGTCATTGACGCCGGCGGCACGAACTTCCGCGTCGCCACCGTGCACTACGAGTTCGGCCAGCCCATCCTGGAGGACGAGCGCACGCTGCCCATGCCCGGCTCGGAGCAGGACGCCGACTGGATGGACTTCATCCGGCTGGCGGCCGACGCGCTTGAGCCGCTGCTCGACCGGGTCACGCAGATCGGCGTCTGCTTCAGCTACCCGGCGGAGAACACGCCAGAGCTGGACGCGAAGGTGCTCGGCATGACCAAAGAGGTACAGCTGACCGGGTGGGAGGACCACCTCGTGGGCGCGGATCTGGCCGAGGAGCTCGAACGCCGCGGCTGCACGAAGCTGCCCATCGTGGTCATCAACGACACCCCGGCCACGTACCTGAGCGGCTCGACCACCATCGCCAACAACTATGCCAACGGCTTTGCCGGGCTCGTCAACGGCACGGGCACGAACACGTGCTGCCTGCTGCCGGTGCGCGCGATTGAAAAGCTTGGCCGCGACGCTGACGGCGAGATGCTTGTCAACCTCGAGTCCGGCTCGTTCACCGACGTGCCGCAGAGCGCGTTTGACAAGGCGCTCGACGCGGCCTCGGCCGCACCGGGTGCGTACCGGTTCGAGAAGATGACGAGCGGCCGCTACCTCGGCGAGCTCAGCCGTCTGGCGCTCATCGCCGCAGCAAACGACGGCCTGTTCGCGCCCGAGACAGCGGACAAGCTCTGCGCGCTCGACACGCTGAGCGCCGCCGACGCGGACGCCTTCGGCGCGGACCCGGACTGCGGTGCCATCGCAGCGCTGGCCGCTGCCGCGGAAGCCGACCGCAAGACCGCCGCCATGGTCATTCAGGGCGTGTTCGGCCGCGCGGCAAAGGCCATCGTTGCAAACATCGCGGCCATCGTCTTTCTGACCGACGGCGCGAAAAACCGCTACCGCCCGATGGTCGTGGCGGTGGACGGGGCGCTGTTTCGCTACTCGACGCTGCTGCGCCCGGCCGTCAGTAAAGAGCTCGAGGCGTTTCTCGTGCAGAAGCACCAGCGCCACTGCGTGTGCAAACCCGTACCGAACGCCTCCGCCATCGGCACGGCCGCCGCGTCCCTGCTGCAGGGCTGAAACCAGGCACAAAAAAGCCGGATGTCACAGACATCCGGCTTTTTCGCGTCTAAGTGGTGAAGATCTTGCAAATATAACAGAAAATCTCATTCCAGGTGGGGGGGGATCACTGCATCAGAACCGCACACTTTTTGCGCTGCTTCGGCCCGCGCGCTCATTTGAGCGGCCTGTCGCGCTCGGCCCAGAGGTAGTTCGTATTGCGCCACAGGAAGACCAGCAGCTCGTGCCGGTAGCGCTCGGGGTCGACCTGCGCGGACATGGCGTGCTCCGCGCCGGGGATGACGACGAGCCGCTGCTCACGCCCGCAGGCAGCGAGATTGCGCTCGCTGTGGTGCAGGGGAACAAAGGTGTCCGCATCGCCGTGGAAAAACAGGATGGGCAGGTCGAGCGCCGCCATGCCGGGCGTGGTATCGACGGCTGCGAAGTCCAGCCCATTGCGGTGCAGGATGCGCACGCAGATGCGCGCAAGCGGCTTTTGCAGCCAGCGCGGCGCATTCGTGCCGTGGCGCACGGCGTCCGTGATCTCGAGCTCGAAGCTGGAGTAGCCGCAGTCGGCCACGACGCAGGCAAGCTCCCCCTTCAGCTCCGGGAGCTGCGCCGCCAGCAGCACCGACGCCGCGCCCATGGACACGCCGTAGAGCGCGATGGGCCGCTGCACGCGCGAGTGCTCGCGCACCCAGTGCACCCACTGGGCAATGTCATAGCGCTCGAGCTGGCCGAACGTGAGGCACTTGCCCTCGCTCAGGCCGTGCGCGCGCTCGTCGATGAGCAGCAGGTTGCAGCCGCCGGAGGCGTACAGCGCCGGAAACTGGGCGCTGAAATCATGCTCGGCGTGGCTGTGGTAGCCGTGGCAGAGGATGACCGTGGCGTGGGCGTGGGGCACGCGGTAGAGCCGCGCGTGCAGACGCGTGCCGTCGGTCGCAGGGGTGAACACATCCTCGTGCGGCTGCTCCTGCATGGCCGCGACACCGGCGCGCGCACGCGCGAGCGCCGCCCCGCCCTGCTCGGAGTCGGCCGTCCAGCCCTGCTTGCGCAGGACGTGCTGCTCCCACACGGCCTGGGCGTCTGCCCCCTCCGGCACGCGGCCGAGCGCCTTTGCCAGCACGCGCTGCTCAATGTACCACGCGAGCAGCCACACCAGCGCCGTCAGCACCGCCGCACCCAGCAGGCACAGCAGCACGATCCAGACAGGCTTCATATCTGTGCCTCCCGCACCGCGCACAGGTCGAGCACGATCTTCTGCGCCATGAGCAGTCCCGCGCTCGCAGGCACCCACGGCAGCGAGCCGGGCACGCTCCGCCGGCCCGGCGGCGGGGCGCAGAGCGCCTCGGGCGTCATGGCGGGCTCAGGGCTGAACACGACCGCGTGGTGCGTGATGCCGGCGCTGCGCAGCTCGCGGCGGATGACGCGCGCGAACGGGCAGCCGCTCGTTTGGCTGATGTCGCAGAGCTCGAACCGGCTCGCGTCCAGCTTGTTGCCAGTGCCGAGCGCCGACACGATGGGAATGCCGCGCGCGTGCGCGGTACGGATCAGATCCACCTTACAGGACACGAGATCAATGCAATCGGCGATGTAATCATACTCCGTGTTGAAAAACCGCTCCCGCGTCGCCGCCTCGTAGCGCTCGGTGCGCGCATCAACGGCGATGGTGGGGTCAATGTCGTGCACACGCGCGGCCATGACGGCCGCCTTCGACTGGCCGATCGTAGAGTGCAGCGCGCAGCACTGGCGGTTGAGGTTGCTCTCGCTGACGGTGTCCTCGTCCACGAGCGTGAGCGCACCGACGCCGGCGCGGGCCAGCGCCTCGGCACACCAGCTGCCCACGCCGCCGAGACCGAGCACCGCCACACGGCTGCCCCGCAGGCGCGCGAGCGCGCCCTCGCCGAGGAGCATCTGCGTGCGGATGGTCTGCTCGGTCATAGCGCGCCCTCCCGCTCAAAGGTCACGACGAAATCCGTGCCGTCATAGCCCGCCTCCGCGACCTCCCAGCCGGCCTTAGCCTCTGCCTCAAGCGCATCGGCAAGGGCGCGCGCATCGAGCACGGTCGTGTCGTAGCGCTGTGTTTTTGTTCTGGTCATATCTGCCCCTCCATGGAAAGTTGAAAAAGAGCCGTCCTGTTCGGGCGGCTCCCGGCTTGCTCAGAGAGCAAGCCGTCACCGTCAGGCATTTTGCACAGCAAATATGCCTGACGAATAGAATCTCATTCGAGGCGGGCGCTTCGCCCCCTCGAGCTCCCCCGCTGCTCTGTCAACATGGTGCGTCCGCACTTTGCGATAGACACAGAGCCGCCCGGCGGGCGGCTCTGACGTGTGTCTGATTTATCCGACGTACTTCATGCCCTTGAGCTCGGTGCTGGTCCAGCCGTCGAAGAACGTGCTCTCCCATTCATTGAAGTCCGCCGTGCGCAGCGCCTGATCGCCAAGGTAATCGCAGTAGCGCTCGCCCTGACCGACGTAGTACACGAGGTGGTAGCCGCAGTAGGAATCGCTCTCATTGAAGACGATGCCCACGTCACCCGGCTTGCGCGCGGGGTCAAAGCAGAAATCGTTGAACTCCTGCACCATCTGGCCCTTGTAGACGTTCTCATACAGGCCGCCCTTGGTGTTCGAGCCGCTGTCCTGGCTGAAGGAATTGGCCAGCTGTGCGAAGTCGTCCTCGGTCTGGTCGCTCTGCGTCCAGCGCTCATAGACATCGTCGATCGCGTCCTTGGCCTTCTTCTTGTCGTCATCGGAATACGTGCCGTCGCTGTCGCTGTCCTCGGCCTTGATGAGGATATGGCGGACATTGACGGTATTATAGGTATTATCATCGCGGCTCTCGAAGAGCACGACGTAGTAGCCGCTGTTCTCCTGCTCCACGACGGTCACGTCATTGGCGTGGCGGTCGGCGCTGTAGAGCCAGTCGGCGTACACGGCGGAGCTGAAGCCCGAGCCCTTGGTGTCGGTATTGTCCGTGACGCTCGGCGCAGTGGTCGTGCCGTCCTCGGACTCCTTGGCGGGCACGTTTGCCGTGACGGCGGCAGTGAAGCTGTCCGCATCATGCGTGGCAGCGGCGATCTTGTCGGCCGTGGCCTTGGCGGCCGCCATCGTGGCGTCCGTGGTCTTGGCAGAGGTGTTGCCGTCGTCGTCCGTGGTATCTTCCGTGTCGGCCTGGACGAAGTAGTACTGATAGCTGAACGTGTCGTAGCTGTCCTTTTTCTCGGCGTAGCTCGCTGCGATCTGCTCGGGCGTGTAGGTGTAGCTATCGTACTGCTGCTGCGAATACTTCGTAGCAAGCTGGCTCATCTCGAGCATGTGGCGCACGACCTTCTTGGTCACGCCGTTGCCGTAGGCCGCCTGGAGATACTTGCTGACGGAGTTGTACTTATACTGCTTGGCAGCGAGCTCGATGTAGGAAAACTGCTCATCGACCTCGTGCTGGTCGTCCTCGTCGAGCGAGACGCCGGCCTTCTCGGCGGCATCGCACAGCGCCGTGACCTGCACCAGATTCTTCTCGGCAGCGTCCCGGAAATAATCGTCCCAGGTGTCAAACTCGTCACTGATGCCGCATTCCTGCTCATCGAGCGGCTTGCTGGTGTCCAGCTTGACATAGGTCAGATAGTTGCCGTACTGGTTGCAGAACGAGAGGTAGGCCGTGCGGTAGGCGTAATTGACCTCGGCCGAGGAATACTTCACATCGCCGACCTGCAGCGCGGGGCGCGCGGTGTAAAAGAGGCTGGAGTTGCCGATCAGAATCGCGGCAACGAGCAGCACGACGATGATCGAGCCGACCGTCCACTTGATCTTGCTTTGCTTGCGCTCTTTGGCTTCCTTCTGCGAGGCGACCTGGCGGCGCTCCGTGCCCAGCGCACGCTCATCTGTGCGGCGCTTCTTGTCCTGGGATGCACTCATTCGTGATTCACCTTATCCTTTGAAAATAGTGTTGCCCGCGGAGACAGGCTCCGTTTCCGGAAAATATGCATAGATTATAGCGCAAACGGCCGACGGTTTCAAGTTCTTTCTAGTTCGGCTGCGCCGGTTCGTGCATTTTTTCGCGCCGCGGCACATACAATGGCCGTATGCGAATCATCCGGGAGGTGAAAACACATGGGCCAGGACCTCGACGACTGGATCTTCGGCGGCCAGAGCGCCGCTCCGAGCGACCGCTGAACCGAAGCTGCTGCCGCTGTGCGCCGACGGACACGCACGGCGGTTTTCCTTTTGCGCGCCGCGCGGAGGATTTGCCAGCGCCCCGCATGCAGGGGCGTTGGCACGAGGCAGTGAAAAATTCGGCGTTTTTACTGAACATTTCATTCAATTTTTGTTAATTAAATCATTGACAAAAAGAAGACGCACTGCTATACTGTAGCCAGAACCAGAGAAGAGCAGCAGCCCCTCACGAGGGGCAGCGCCTTTAGAATACAGGTTCAGCGCAATCGATGGAGGTGAGTCCGATGTACTGAATCGTCCGGAAGCAGACAGGGTTCTGTCATTCCGGAGACGGCACGCAGTGGTGCGGAATCTTGCAAACGCATGTTCCTTCCCGGCGGTCGGAGTCCGCGTGCAGCGCGAAACCTCTGCACACGGCAGGAAAAGAAAACAAAAGGAGGTTCTGGTGATGGAACCGAACACGGCAGGATAGCCCCTTGTTCCGATGTTGGAGCAAGGGGCTATCTTTTTGTCTGAAAGGCAAAAAGATAGCCGAATCCATTACGAGGCGGACCTTGCCCCCTCGTGCTCCCCTGCTGCTCTATGGACGGAATATTTTGCGGCTGGGTGTACCGCTGCCAAAAAACAGCTCGATTTCTTACGAGAGGGCCTTGCCCCCTCGTGCTCCCCTGCTGCGCAGATACCTTATGGAATGCACCGCACTGCCGAAGGCGCCGGGGAAAACGTAACCTTTCCACCTCATCCGCCGAACACAGCTCGGCACCTTCCCCTCAAGGGGAAGGCTTTGTTAGTGCGCCCAATTTGTTTACATAATTCTAGTTTACATAATTTTGTATATGCAACAATAAAACGAATACCTTATCCGTCACAATACGCAGTATTATGCTACATTTTCATCCATTTTGAGCCTTTGTTACTTTGCCAAATAAATTTACATAATTTAGTTGACATAATTACAATTTTTCGCACAGCAGTGCGATCACTGCCGTGATGCAGCCGGTCAGGACGCTCAGGTCGGCCGCGTTCCAGATGATGCGCCGGAAAAACGGGATGACCGCACGCGGCAGGTACACATAGTCCGTGACCGACCCGCGCGCCCAGCGCTCGATGAGGTTGGCCAGCGCGCCGCCGAGCATCAGGCCCATGCCGATCTGCAGCGCCGTGCCGCTCCGGCGGCAGACACACACGGCCGCCATGGCCGCGAGCGCAGCAGCAGACACAGTCTGCAGCGCAGCGGCCGCCCGCGGCTTTTGCGCGAGCTTGCTGCACAGCAGGCCGCGGTTGTGCGCCCGGCGCAGCTGCACGCGCCGCCCGATGCGCAGCGGGAAGGTCTCGGCCGGCAGGGCGTTGATCTTGCGCCGGATGACCGCCTCGGCTGTCAGCACTGCCGCCGCCGGCGCAACGGTTTTCCACATGGGGCTTTCCTCCTTCGGATTGGAAATGTCTGTGCGCATTGTAGCACAAATGCGCCTGTGTGAAAAGGTTCACAGGGAAAGTTTCCGTTTTGGGGTTTACAGGCGCGGCGGGATGGTGTAAGGTATTTTCAGAGAAATGTAGTATAGATACGGATCAAGGTCGAGAAATTTTAGTCAAAAAGGAGAAGCTGACAACATGGAACTGACGCAAAACCCGTCCGTACTGGAGCTGGTGCGGAAAACCGCCGAACTCACGACCCCGAAAGAGATCGTCTGGATCGACGGCTCGGAGGCCCAGCTCAAATCCCTGCGCAAAATCGCCGTGGAAACCGGCGAGCTCATCAAACTCAATGAAGAAAAACTGCCCGGCTGCTATCTCAATCGCAGCGACGTCAACGACGTGGCGCGTGTCGAGGGCCGGACATTTATCTGCTCCAGGACCCGCGAAGAGGCCGGCCCCACAAATAACTGGATGGATCCGGACGAGATGAAGGCCAAGCTGCACGAGATTTTGCGCGGCGCCATGGCCGGCCGCACGATGTATGTCATCCCCTACGCCATGGGCGTGATCGGCTCCCCGTTTGCCAAGTACGGCATCGAGGTCACGGACTCGATCTACGTCGTGCTGAACATGGCCATCATGACGCGCATCGGCACGAAGGTGCTCGAGGCGCTCGGCGACAGCAGCGACGTCATCCTCGGCGTGCACTCCAAGGTCACGCTCGACCCCGAGAATCGCTACATCGTCCACTTCCCGGAGGAGAACAAGATCATCTCCGTCAACTCCAACTACGGTGGCAACGTGCTGCAGGGCAAAAAGTGCTTCTCGCTGCGCATCGCCTCCGTGCTCGGCCGCCGCGAGGGGTGGCTGGCTGAGCACATGCTCATCCTCGGTATCCAGAATCCCAAGGGCGAAGTGCGTTATGTGACGGGCGCGTTCCCGTCCGCGTGCGGCAAGACGAACCTCGCCATGCTCATTCCGCCCGAGGGCTACCGCAAAAACGGCTGGAAGTGCTGGACCGTCGGCGACGACATCGCCTGGCTGCGCGTCGGCCCGGACGGCCGCCTCTGGGCCGTGAACCCGGAAAACGGCTTCTTCGGCGTCGCCCCCGGCACAAGCCAGAAATCCAACCCGAATGCGCTCGCATCCACGAGCAAAAACACCATCTTCACGAACGTCGTGCTCAATGAGGACGACATGACCGTCTGGTGGGAGGGCATGACCAAACAGCCGCCCAAGGGCCACCTGCGCAACTGGAAGGGCGAGGTGTGGGACGGCAGCGACGGCACGCGCGGCGCGCACCCGAACAGCCGCTTCACCGCACCGGCGGAAAACTGCCCGTGCATCAGCGAGGAGTTCTTCAAGGGCACCGGCGTGCCGATCAGCGCGATCATCTTCGGCGGCCGCCGCGCAAAGACCGCCCCGCTGGTCTACCAGTCCCGCGACTGGGCGCACGGTGTATTCGTCGGCGCGACGATGGCGTCTGAGACAACGGCCGCCGCGACCGGCGCCGTGGGCGTTGTGCGCCGCGACCCGATGGCCATGCGCCCGTTCTGCGGCTACAATATGGCCGACTACTGGCAGCACTGGCTCGACATGGGCGAGAAGCTGCCAAACGCGCCGAAGATCTTCAACGTCAACTGGTTCCGCACGGACGACAACGGCCGCTTCCTGTGGCCGGGCTTCGGCGACAACCTGCGCGTGCTCGAGTGGATCCTCAAGCGCTGCTTTGACGAAGTGGGCGCGGACGAGACGGTCATCGGCTACGAGCCGAAGCCCGAGGACATCAACCTCGACGGCAGCGGCGTGACGGTCGAGACGCTCAGGGAGCTGCTGACGCTCGACGCCGAAAGCTGGCGCGAAAACTGCGCGGGCATCCGCGAATACTTCGAGCAGTTCGGCGACAAGTTGCCGCACGAGCTGCGCGAGGAACTCGAGGCACTGGAAAAAGCGTTTGCCGAGTAACAGGTACATAAAAGAATCCCGCTGTCCCATGGGACAGCGGGATTTTTTGCGTGCGTCAAAAAGCCTTCCGGCGTTCGCGCCCGCAGCCTTTTCCAACAAAAGCCCGGCGCAGTGGTCCTCGTTGGAGCTAAAACAGCAGCGACGCCGCGCCATACGTCACGACGGCGACGATGACACCGGCCGTGACAACACCGAGCGCGATCGGCGGGAAGGCCTCCTTAACGCGCATCTCCAGCATGGCCGCGATGAGCGAGCCCGTCCACGCGCCGGTGCCAGGCAGCGGGATGGCCACAAAAATGAACAGGCCCCAGAAACGCGCGCGGCGCACGGTGTCCGACTTTTTGAGCGCGCGCTGCTCCATGCGCGTGACAAAGCCGTTGAGCCGCTCGCTCTTCGTGCGCAGCCAGGCAAAGATCTTGCGGATGAAGAGCACAATGAACGGCACCGGCACGAGGTTGCCGAGGATGGACACCGCGATGGCGATGCGGTAATCCAGGCCATGCGCCACGCCGATCGGGATCGCGCCGCGCAGCTCAAGCACCGGCACCATGGAGATGAGAAAGGTCATGACGATCTTCCCAAACAGGCTGTTCCAAATCTTCAAATTACAAATCCTCCAAATCGTTGCGTCAGCGGCGGAAGCGGACGATCTTTCCCGCGCCGGCCAGAAGCGGCTTGCGGTTGAGCAGGAGCAGCAGTAAGATGCACACTGCCTGCGCGATCTTCCAGCCCGGAAGCTGCAGGACGATGAAGAGCGTCTGCACCGTCACCAGGATGCAGTTTTCCGTGACGCCCACAACATAAAACCGGAACGGGATGAACTTGCGCGCATCCACCGCCCGGATGACAAACACGACAAAATAGCTCGCGCACGTGGCGATGGCCGCGCCCTGCACGCCGAGTTTCGACGGGATGAGCAGGAAGTTGAGCGCGATGTTGAGCAGCGCGCCGATCATGGATGTGACGAACGTGCGCTTGCTGCGCTTTTCGACCATGTAGACGCTGCCGAGGTAGCTCACGAACGCGGAAAAGACCATGGCCATGCCGAGCACCGGCACATACAGCCATGCGCCGTAATACTGCTCGGTCGTGAGCACACGGATCTCCGGCACGGCGAAAGCAATAATGCACGCGCCAGCCAGGAACATCACCGACTGGAACGAGCACCAGACCTTCGAGAAGAAGCGGATGTGCTCGCGCCGGCTGCCCTGTGCCTCGGACACAGCGGAAAACTGCCACGCCTCCATGAAAATGCCCGACACGAGCGACAGGATCGTCGGCATCTTGTAGGACACGGCGTAAATACCGTTGGCGTCCACGCCGAGGTAGGCCGTGACCATATAGCGGTCGGACACGCTCGTGATCCACCAGAACACCGTCGTCGGGATCATGGGAATGCTGTAGGCCAGCATTTCGCGCGCGGCAGCCCAGCCCGGGCGGAGCATGAGCTGGCGCCAGAGCCGCTCGCGCACGAACAGAAGCAGCGTGCACGCCAGATCCGCCAGCGCGACGGAGAGCACATAGCCCGTGATGCCCATGCGCAGACCGACGAGGAAGAGCACGTTCAGCCCGATGACGAGCACGGTGTTGATCATACCCTGCACGGCGAAGAGCGCCGTGTGCCCCTCGGCGCGCACAAACTGCGCGCACAGCGAGTGGAAGCACGAGCACATCGTGTACAGTGCGATCAGCCAGAGGAACCCGTCAAACTGCGGGAAGAGCCCCAGCAGCGGCAAAATGGCCACGAGCAGCACGGCGCCCGCCAGGATCGTATACACGCCGACGGAGAAGATGTTGCGCCGCTGCTCTGTGTGGTCCACGGCGAAACGGAACACGCCGTCCGTGATGCCGAGGCTGATGAGCGGGAAGAGCAGATTGGCCGTCTGCGTGATGAGATCGGCGGTGCCGTAGTCCGCCGGGGTAAGGCAGCTCGTGTAAAAACGCACCATGAAAAACACCAGCAGCTTGCTGCCGAAGGTGCCGAGACTGATGAGCATGGTGTTGGACACGAGGGTTTTGTATTTATTGTTGCTGTTCGACATAGGCGTACCTGTGTTTCTGCCCGCGCAAGTGAAAAATTCCGCCGGTTCGGCAGGCGCGGGCAGAAACAGTATAGCACAGTTGACGTGAAAGCGGGAACCCTTTTTGCAAACCGGGACGAAAAAGCGCGGCCATGACACGAAAAGCCGCCCGCGCAGAGCCCCGCGCGGGCGGCCAGACGTCAGTGCGTATAATAAGCGAGGGCCGTGCTGTCGGCCACGATGGCGGCGCACGACCCGGCCGAGAGCGCCTCAAAGCACGCCTTCGACCCGCCGGTGACACGCTGCGCCGCGCCGAAATGCTTCAGGAGCTTCTCGTCGGCCGAGAGCGCGGTCATATACGTCTCGTCCGTGCCGAGCAGGACAGTCGTGCCCTTGAGGCTGCCGGTGGTGCGGTATTTCGAGTCGCCGCGCACGATGAGCTGCAGCGCATTTTCAAGATACGGCGCGGTGAGCGTCATCTTCTGCTTTTTCTTGTTCTTGCTGTCTTTGCTGTCGGTCTGGTCGAGCACCATGCCGCCCCAGGCGCAGTCGACATTGCCGCTCGAGAGCTCGACATAGGCGTTCTGATTCGAGATTGGCTGATACTGCAGCGTCCAACCGAGGCGGGCGCAGACCGCCTGCGCAAGCTCGACGTCAAAGCCGCTGTAGCCGTCGCCGTCGGCATAGCTCATAGGAAAGCGCTCCTCGTTCAGGCCCATGATGAACGTGCGCTGCGGAATGTCGCCAAGCGCGTCGAGCGCATTGGCGTCGCTGTCAAAGGTCGTGTCGTCCGTGCCGAACCACTTGAGCGCGAGGCTGTGGATCGTCCCGTCGGCCGCGAGGACCTTGAGCGCGGCGTTGACATACACCGCCGCCTGATCTCCGTCGCGAAAGCCGATGCGAAACTGCTCCGTGCCGAGCGTCTTGACCACGCGGTAGCTGCCGACCGTCTTGCTGCACGCTGCACAGGAAAAACACAGCGCAAGCGCAAGCAGCAGCGCCGCGATCCGTTTTGTATGCTTCAAGGGAAGCCCTCCCGAAATGAAAAATCAAAAAAGCGCACCGGGACCCGATGCGCTTTTTATCATACCGAATCTCGCACGGCCGTGCAAGAGGGAAAAGCTGAATTTTCTCTTACATTTTTGTCACGGCCGCTCGTTGTAGCGCGCGAGGAACTGCTTCGTGCGCGCCTGCTGCGTGTCGCCGAAGACCTGCTCGGGCGCGCCCTGCTCGACGATGACGCCGCCGTCCATGAAGATGACCTTATCAGCCACGGCGCGGGCAAACGCCATCTCGTGCGTGACGATGACCATAGTCATGTGCTCCTCGGCGAGCGCGCGGATGACCTTGAGCACCTCGCCCGTGAGCTCGGGGTCGAGCGCGGAGGTCGGCTCATCGAAAAACAGGATCTCGGGGTTCATCTCCAGCGCGCGCGCGATGGCCACGCGCTGCTGCTGGCCGCCGGAGAGCTGGCACGGATAGGCGTCGGCCTTGTCGCCAAGGCCCATCTTCTCGAGCGTTTTGCGCGCGGATGCCTCGACCTCCGCCCGGTCGCGCTTCTGGACGCAGATGGGCGCGTCCATGACGTTTTTGAGCACGGAGTAGTGCGGAAAAAGATTGAACTGCTGAAAAACAAGGCCAAAATAATTGCGGATCTGCTTGAGCTCTGCCTTGTCGGCGTAGACGGCGGCGCCATCGTCACCCGTGCGCGCGGCGTAGTGTCCGTCAAAGCAGACCTCGCCGGAGTCGATGCGCTCGAGCAGCGTGGCGCAGCGCAGCAGCGTGGATTTGCCGCTGCCGCTCGGGCCGATGATGGCCACGACCTCGCCCTTTTCGACCGAGAGCGAGATGTCCTGCAGCACTTCCAGATCGCCGAAGCGCTTGCGGATGTGGTTGAGTTCCAATACAGGCATGGTGTCTCCCTCCGATCAGTGATAATAGCTCATGCGCTTTTCGATCTTCTCCATCGCCCAGGCCACGATCGCATTGAACACGAAGTAGAACAGGCCCGCGACGAACAGCGGCATGACGCTGCTGATGGAGTTGGCCACGCGCTTGGCGATGGTGAACATCTCGGCATAGGACAGCACGAACGCCAGCGACGTGTCCTTGACGAGGGTGATGACCTCGTTCGTGACCGGCGGCAGCACGCGCTTGACCATCTGCGGCAGGATGATGCGCCCGAAGGTCTGCCCGCGCGTGTAGCCGAGCACCTCGGCCGCCTCATACTGGCCGACGGGGATGGACTCGATGCCGCCGCGGTAGATCTCGGCAAAATAGGCCGCGTAGTTGATGACGAAACCGATGATGAGTGCGGCGAACGTCCAGCCCGCCGTGAGCTTCATGCCAAAGACATAAAACGGCGCAAAGCACACCACGATCAGCTGCAGCATGAGCGGCGTGCCGCGCAGAATGGAAATGAAGAAGCGAACAACATATTGCAGGGGCTTGAAGCGGGACATGCGCCCGAAGCACACCAGCAGGCCCAGCGGCAGCGACAGCAGCAGTGTGAGCGCGAAGATCAGGCACGTGGAGCCGAGCCCCTTGAGCAGCTGGATGCAGATCATGGAAAATGACATGGTTTCCTACCTTTCCCGAAACCGCGGCAAAGGGCGGCGAAGTGACTTCGCCGTCCTTTGGAGCAGATTCTGATATGTGTTGACGGTCCTCAGCCCTGCTGGCTCAGGTAGTACTGGGCGACGCCGATGTCGATGGCGACCGCGTCCACCAGACCGGATTTGAGGTTCATCATGGCGGTGTTGTAGTCAGGCGTCTGCTGCAGTTCCTTGAAGGTGTCTGCCAGATCCTTGGCGCCGTCCGGATCTTCCAGTGCGCTCAGCGCGGAGGAGCCGGCCTGCGCGACGACGGTCTTGTCCTTGAGGTCCGCGAGGGAGTTGATGCCGGAGTTGTCGAGCGTGACGACGACGATGCTGTTGTCAATGTACGGCACGCTGAACGTGTAGCTGTCTTCGCGGCCGGTCATCGTGAAGCCGTTCCAGATGCAGTCGATCTGACCGGCGTTGAGGATGACGTCCTTGGTGTCCCAGTCAATGGGGGTCTTGACGAGCTCCCAGTTGTAGATATCGCACACGGCCTGCGCCAGGTCGAGGTCAAAGCCGGTGTATTCGCCGTCCGCGCCCATGTAGCCATACGGAGGATACTCGGCATCGAAGCCGACGGTGAAGGTCGTGCGGGCCTTGAACTCGTCGCTCGCCTGGGCGGCGTCAAACGTGGTCTCGGTCTGCTTGTCGAGGCAGAGCATTGCATCGAGGTTGTAATCCGAGTACTTCTTGGCGATCTCTTCGACCTTGCCGTCCTTATAGAGCTGGAAGAGGGCGGCCTGCACGGCGTCGCGCAGCTCGGTGTTGCCCTTCTTGAAGCCGATGGCGTACTGCTCGGTGGAAACTTTCTCGTCGAGCATCTTATAGCTTGCGTCCTTCTTGCCGCAGGCACACAGTGCCAGGCACATCACCAGTGCGAGCACCAGCGAGATCACTTTGGTCATCTTTTTCATGTCTGTTCTCCTTCATCGTATTTCAAAATTTGTTTTTGCTTGTTAGCACGCTGTTATATTACCACATTAGTACGATAAAGCAAGTGCTTTTTTGCATTTTGTTGTGCGGATACTGCACAACCGTTTTTGCCCCCGCGCGCGCCCCGCCGCTCTTGCATTCGTGGCGCAAAACGGGTAGAATAAAAAGTTGTTGTTATTCTAATAAGAATCCGGAGGGATCTCGTCATGCGTTATGACGCCGGAAGCTGCGACGTCGCCGTCGTCGGTGCGGGCCACGCGGGCATTGAGGCCGCGCTGGCCGCCGCCCGGCTGGGACTGGACACCGTCTGTTTTACGATCAATATGGACGCCATCGGCAATATGCCCTGCAACCCCGCCATCGGCGGAACGGGCAAAGGGCATCTCGTGCGCGAGCTCGATGCGCTCGGCGGGGAGATGGCGCGCGCGGCCGATCAGGCCTGCATCCAGTACCGGATGCTCAACCGCGGCAAAGGGCCGGCCGTGCACTCGCTGCGCGCGCAGGCCGACCGGCGGAAATACCAGGCCGTGATGAAGCACACGCTCGAGCTGCAGCCGAACCTGCGCGTCAAGCAGGCGGAGGTCGTGGCCGTCGAGACGGAGGACGGCCGCGTCAGCGCCGTCGTGACGGCAAACGGGGCTGTCTACCGCTGCCGCGCCGCCGTGCTCGCGACGGGCACGTATCTGCACGGGCGCACGATCGTGGGCGATGTATTGCGCGATTCCGGGCCGGACGGGCTGGCGGCCGCCGGGCCGCTGGCCGAGTGCTGCAAGGCGCTGGGGCTGCGCATGCGCCGGTTCAAGACCGGCACGCCGCCGCGCGTGAACGCGCGCACGGTGGACTTTTCCCGCATGGAGCTGCAGCCGGGCGACGCGGAGATCGAGCCGTTCTCGTTTTCCACCACGCACCCGGTCGAGAACAAGGCCGTGTGCTACCTGACCTATACCAACGAGCGCACGCATGCCATCATCCGCGCGAACCTCGACCGCAGCCCGATCTACTCCGGCGTGATCGAGGGCGTCGGCCCGCGCTACTGCCCGTCCATCGAGACGAAGATTATGACCTTCCCCGATAAGCCGCGGCACCAGCTGTTCATCGAGCCGATGGGTCTGGACACGGAAGAGCTCTATATTCAGGGCTTCTCCTCCTCCCTGCCGGAGGATGTGCAGATTGAGATGCTGCACACGCTGCCGGGGCTCGAGCACGCGGAGATGACCCGCTGCGCCTACGCGATCGAGTATGACTGCGTGGATCCGACGGAGCTGCTGCCGACGCTGGAGGCCAAAAAAGTGCCCGGCCTCTACGGCGCGGGGCAGTTCAACGGCTCGTCCGGCTATGAGGAGGCGGCCGTGCAGGGCTTCGTCGCAGGCGTGAACGCGGCGCTGAAGCTGCTGGGACGGGAGCCCATGATCCTCCGCCGCTCGGACGGGTACATCGGCACGCTCGTGGACGACCTCGTGACCAAGGGCACGAACGAACCGTACCGCATCATGACCTCCCGTTCGGAGTACCGCCTGCTGCACCGGCAGGACAACGCCGACGAGCGCCTGAGCGCCATCGGCCACCGGATCGGGCTGGTATCGGACGAACGCTTTGCCGCCGTGCAGGAAAAATACCGGCTGGTGGACGCCGAGTGCGCCCGGCTGGAGAAAACGCACCTCGCCCCGTCGGACGCCCTCGCCGCGATGCTCACCGCGCGCGGCACCGCGCCGACGAGCTCGGGCGTGAGTCTGGCCGACCTCCTGCGCCGGCCGCAGATCACCTACGCCGATCTCACGCCGTTCGACCCCGCGCGGCCGAAGCTGCCGCGCGTCGTGACCGAGCAGGCGGAGATCCGGCTCAAGTACGCGGGCTACATCCAGCGCCAGCTGCGGCAGGTGGCGGAGTTCACCCGGCTCGAGGAGCGGCTGCTGCCGCCGGATCTCGACTACCGGCAGGTGTCCTGCCTGCGGCTCGAAGCGCGGCAGAAGCTCCATGACATCCGCCCCGCCAGCCTCGGCCAGGCCAGCCGCATCTCCGGCGTCTCCCCCGCCGACATTGCAACGCTGATGGTCTATCTCGAGAGCCGGGAGGGACAGAAATAAAATTATCTGGATTTCTGCACTCCAGCATAGATATTCGACATTCTCCATTCCCGGACGCGAACCCGCGTCCGGGAACTTTTTGCATCAAAATGCATCTTAACCCTTGACAGATGCGCCGACACATGGTAACTTAACTGTACCAACACGGTTAATACAGTTGATACGCTACAGAAAGTTGGTGTTGCACTACGATCTCGATCAATTACCGCGATTCCCGGCCGATCTACGAGCAGGTGCGCGACGGGCTGCGCCGGCTGATCGTGTCCGGCTCACTGCCGCTGGGCGAAAAGCTGCCCTCGGTGCGCGAGCTGTCCACACAGCTGACCATCAACCCGAACACGATCCAGCGCGCCTACCGTGAGCTGGAGACGGAGGGCTACATCTGCTCCGTTGCCGGGCGCGGCAGCTACGTCTGCGCCCAGATCCCGGACGATCCCGCGCGGCAGGTCGCGCTGCTGCAGCAGTTCGATGCGGCCGTGCAGGAGCTGCTATACCTCGGCATGCGCTGCGAGGAGCTGCGCCGCCGCATCCCCGAAGGAGGAACGAACCATGATTGAAGTCAAAGACGTCGTCAAAACGTTTGACGGCTTCCGCGCGCTCGACGGCGTGACCATGACCGTGCCGCGCGGCGCGGTGTACGGCCTCGTCGGGCCGAACGGCGCGGGCAAGTCCACGCTCATCCGCCATCTGACGGGCATCTACCGCCCGGACAGCGGCGTGATCGACATCGACGGCCAGCCCGTGTACGAAAACCCGGCCGTCAAGGCGCGCATCGCTTACATCCCGGACGACGTGTTCTATTTCCCGCAGGCGACGATCCCGGACATGATGCGCTACTACCGCGGCATCTACCCGAAGTTCGACGCCGAACGCTATCAGAAGCTCGGCGAGGTATTTCAGCTCGATCCGAAGCGGCAGATCCGCCGCCTGTCCAAGGGCATGCAGAAACAGGCCGCGTTCTGGCTGGCGATGAGCCTGCGGCCGGACGTGCTCGTGCTCGACGAGCCGGTCGACGGACTCGACCCCGTCATGCGCCGCCAGGTCTGGAATCTCGTGCTGGCCGATGTGGCCGAAAACGGCACGACCGTGCTCATCTCGTCGCACAACCTGCGTGAGCTCGAGGACGTGTGCGACCATGTGGGCATCATGAACGGCGGCAAGGTCCTGCTCGAGCACCCGCTCTCGGAGCTGCAGGCCAACATCGTCAAGGTGCTGGTGGCCCTGCCGGACGGCACAGAGCTGCCCGAGGGGCTCGACATCCTGCACCAGAGCAGTCAGGGCCACCTGTACACGCTCATCGTGCACGGTGACGCCGCCGAGGTCACGAACCGGCTGTCCACCGCGCAGCCGCAGTACCTCGATGTGGTGCCGCTGACGCTCGAGGAGATCTTTATTTATGAACTGGGAGGTGCGGACTATGCCGTCAAAGACATCCTTCTGTAACGGAACGGAATTTCGCAAATGCCTGTCGCGCTGGTGGCCGCTGTGGGTCATCTACGGCGTGATCCTGTTTATCATGCTGCCGGGTGTGCTGCTCAACGCGCGCACGACGATACCGTATGTGTCGACCGGGCAGATCAGCTACCTCTCGAACGTCATTCTCTCCGAGACGCAGATGCTGCTGCCGCTGACAGCGTTTTGCGCGGGCCTGCTCGCAGCCGCCGCCATGTTCGGCTATCTGTACACGCCGCGCAGCGCGGGGCTGGCCGCCTCCCTGCCGATCCGGCGCGGGTGCATGTTCCGCACGCATCTGCTGGCGGGCCTTGTGATGCTGCTGTCAGCCGAGGCCGTGATCTTCGGCCTCGCCGTGCTCATCGAGGCGACGCGTTTCGAACTCGTCATCGAGCCGCTGCTCATCTGGCTGGGCATACTCGCGCTCGAGACGGTCGTATTCTACGGCATCGCCGTGCTGTGCGCCATGTTCACCGGCCACGTGGTCATGCTGCCGTGCCTGTACCTGCTCGTGAACTTCATCGCCGTGGGCTTCCAGCTGCTTGTCGAGGCCGTGCTCTACATGTTCGTGTACGGCATGTCGGGCATGGTGGATCTGCCGGTCGACTGGCTCTCCCCGCTGGTGCTGTTCATGCGGCGCACAAGTGTCGGTCACGCCGATCTGGTGCGTCCGATCAGCGGCACGGGGGCGGAGGTCGCCATTGCCAACTTCTCCGGCTGGATCTATCCGCTCGTCTGGGCGGCGTTCGCGCTGCTGCTGCTCGTGTGCGCGGGTCAGCTCTACCGGCGCCGCCGCATGGAGAGCGCGGGCGACACCGTCGCCATCCCGGTGCTCAAGCCGGTGCTGAAGTATATCGTGGCGCTCTTCGCCGGTCTGGCAATGCCGGTCGGCGTGTACGGCATGTTGCTCAACGTGCCGGCCTACCGGGCACATCTGGCGCCGTTCCTGCTGCTGGCAGTCCTCGGCGCGGCGCTCGGCTTTGTCATCAGCGAGATGGTCATCCGCAAGTCCCTGCGCATCCCGCGCACGGTCTGGCGCGGCTGCGCGGTCACAGCGGCCGTGTGCTGCCTCGTCGTGGTCGGCGCGAAGTGCGACCTCACGGGCTACGCCCGCCGCATCCCGGATACCGCGCAGGTCAAAAGCGCGCGCATCATCTGCAACGGTTACAGCTCCGCGCTCACCGAGGCGGAGAATATTCAGGCCGTGGAGGACATCCACCGCGCCGTCGTGGCGGAGCGCGAAAAGATCACGGACGACACCAGCATCACCAGTCTGCAGCTGACCTACAAGCTCACAAACGGTAAGGTGCTGATGCGCGAATACACGCTCCCCGACACGAGCACGCGTCTGGCGCAGATCGAGCAGGTGCTCAACTGCGACGAAGCGCGCGCCACGCGCAACACGCCGGAGCTGGCCGTGACGCTCGAGCACCTCACCTACACAAACATCGGCTATGAGACCGAAAGCGGCGACTACCTCTACATGGAGCTCACGGCCGAGCAGGCGCTCGACCTGTACGAAAACGCCATCGTGCCCGACTGCGCGGACGGCACCATGGGCCGCGCCTGGCTGACCGACAGCGGCACGCGGCAGAGCACGGCCTACGCCGTGACCATCGGCTATCAGCTCAGCCAATATGACCCGGCAACGGGCGAAACGACCTACGCCAATGTCGACTACACCCCGCTGACCGATTCCACGCGCACGCTTGCATGGCTGCGCGCGCATGGTATCGAGCCGCTGCTCGAGGGTGACTCGATCAAGTACGGCGGCGATGCCGACACGCAGCCGGCCATCAACACCTATGAAACGACCGACAGCAGCTTCGGCCGGTAACACCCGCAAAGCCCTACCGCCCGCACATCCGACGATGTGTGGGCGGTTTTTTGCCGCGCGTTCACAAATCAGACGCAGTGTTCACAAATGCTTTTGGGAATATTCGAAAAATCTTCGCCCTTTGTTCATGCGCGTGTTACAAATATCGGCTACGATATAGACACTTCAAAAACAACACAGCCGGGAGGCAAAAAAACATGAACGACGCTTCCAATTTCCCCGAAAGCGAACAGCCGGAAGCTGAAACCACTTCCGCACAGGCAGGGGCCGAGACCACCTCCGCGCAGGCAGAAGGCACGGAGAACACCTCCGCGCAGGCAGAGACGGCGGCAAATGGGACCGGCTCCGCACAGGGCCGCGTGTGCCCGCAGTGCGGTGCGGCACTCGAGCCGGGCGCGAGCTTCTGCACGAGCTGCGGCGCAAAGATCGACGGCAGCGAGGACGTGACGTATCACATCGTCCGCCCCGAAGCCGAGCGCAGCTACGAGGACGCAAACTTCCACCCCAGCGACGATGCGGGCAGCACCCCGCCGCGCTACTACACGCCGAACGACGACGCCTGGGCCGAGAAGCCCAAGCACAAGCACCGCCCGAGAAAGCCCAGGACTGCGCGCACGCCGGAACAAAAGCGGCTCATCACGCGCATCGCGTGCCTGTGCCTCGTGTGCGCGCTGCTCGGCGGCCTTGGCGGCGGCGCGATTGCGGGGCTCATCACCCGCTCCGGCAAGACCGGCAGCAGCTCCGCCTCCAACTCCGGCGGCACGCTCGTGACGCAGCCGGTCAGCTCCGACCCGAGCTCCGCCGCTGCGATCTACAATCAGGCGTGCAAGCAGGTCGTCGCCATCACGACGGAAGTGACCTACACCAACTACTTCGGCCAGACCAGCTCCCAGGCGAGCTGCGGCAGCGGCTTTTTCATTACCGATGACGGCTATGTGCTCACGAACTACCACGTCATCTCCACCGCGCACCAGTACGGCTACGCCGTGTCCGTGCTCACCTACGACGGCACGACCTATCAGGCGACCATCGTCGGCGTGGACGAGGACAATGACATTGCCCTGCTCAAGGTCGACGCCACCGGCGTGACGCCCGTCACCTTCGGCGACAGCGACAGCATGACCGTCGGCGACACGGTCTACGCCGTGGGCAACCCGCTCGGCGAGCTGGAGTTTACCATGACGAGCGGCATGATCAGTGCGCTCGACCGCACCATCACCACCTCCGACGGCACCGACAACGGCATCAATATGTTCCAGATCGACGCTGCCGTCAACGCCGGCAACTCCGGCGGTCCGGTGTACAACACCTCCGGTCAGGTCATCGGCATCGTGACCGCGAAATACAGTTCCTCCGGCGTGGAGGGTCTGGGCTTCGCCATCCCGGTCAATGACGCCGTGGCCATCGCAAACGACCTCATGAAAAACGGCACCGTGACCGACCGGGCCCAGCTCGGCATCACGCTGCAGACCATCCCGGACAGCGCCGCGCAGTACTACAACATGCCGAAAGGCGCGTATGTCAACGCCGTTAACAGCGGCAGCTGCGCCGAGAAGGCCGGCCTGAAGGCGGGCGACATCATCACCGCCATCGACGACACGGCTGTCTCCTCCGGCGATGCGCTGCGCAGCGCGCTGCGCGGGTACTCCGCTGGTGAGAGCGCTACGCTGACCGTCTCGCGCAGCGGCGAGACGCTGAAGCTGACCGTCACCTTCGACCGCGCCAGCGACAGCACGAAGTAAGCGCGCACTCCTTCTCTATCGTCCATCGGCGGCGGGTAACCGCCCCGCCGCCGCAAACTTACCAATCCTCTTTTTTCTTTCTCCCATCTTCATTTTCCCAAGCGGAAGAGCGCCGTGCAGAGCGATCTGCACGGCGCTTTTTCCATGTCCGAACGTGGGCTGCACGGTGACCGCCGCCGCAGCGCATGGCACAACAAAAACCGGCAGCCAGAAGGCTGCCGGTTGCGGTTGTTTTGTTTCGTTGTACGAAAAGCTTCTGATGCTGCGATCAGTTGAACCAGCCCAGACCGAAGAACGTGCTGATCTGCACAAGCAGGATGAAGAACATGATCACAGGGCAGAGGTACTTAATGCAGAAGGTGTAGTAGCCGTGGATGTGGCCGTTGTAGCCGCTGTCGATCTCGCCGTACAGGGATTTCGGCTTGATCTCCCAGCCGACCATGATGGACATGAGCAGGGCGCCGAGCGGCATGGCAATGCCTTCAGAGAGCATATCCATGAAGTCGAGCCAGTCAGCGCACCAGTCAGCCTTGGAGTTGATGTGGAACAGATCCTTCGGCGCGATGCCGTTGGAGCCGAGACCGTCAACCGCGACGAGGCAGGCCAGCAGGGTGATGGCGAGGCAGACGACGGCGAGCACCTTGTTGCGGTCACGCTCGTGACCCTTGGCGCTGGCGTGGTCGATGAAGGTGACGGAGACCGCCTCGATCAGGGAGATGGCGGAGGAGATGGCCGCGATCAGAACGAGGGCGTAGAAGATCAGGCCGAAGATACCGCCGATGGTGCCCATGTCATGGAACACGTCCTGCAGCGTGGCGAACAGGAGGTTCGGGCCGCCGAGCTTGATATCGGAGACGGCCATGCCCTTGGCGATGCCGTTGGCGACGGCCGCCGGGATAACGGCGAGACCGGCCATGATGGCAACCATGGTATCGGAGATGACGATGATGACGGAGTTTTTCGGGAGGTTCTCATTCTTGCCGAGGTAGGAGCCGTAGGTGATCATGGCGCCCATGGCAAGAGACAGGGAGAAGAACATCTGGCCGCCGGCCGTTGCGAGAACTTCCATAAAGCCGGGCGCCTTGTCAAAGAAGCCCGCCTTCAGAGCGTAGCCGGGGACGAACATATACTTGAGGCCGACGTCCGCATTCGGAAGCGTCCAGGCACGGATGATGACGATGACGAGCATGACGAACAGTGCGGGCATGCCGATCGTGTTGAACTTCTCAATGCCGCCGCCGACACCGCCGCGGTTGATGAGATAGCAGATGACCATGAACAGAACCATGCAGCCGATGCTGGCCCACGGGTTGGTGAGCAGAGCCCCGAAGGAGCTGCTGTCCGGCATGCCGCTGAACATGCCGACGACGTTGATGACCATGTAATAGATGCAGTAGCCGCCGAGGACCGAGTAGAAGGTCATGATCAGGAACGGGGCAATGATGGCCAGCCAGCCGATCCACTTGAACTTCTTCGAGACCTTCTTGTAGGCGTTGACCGGACCGAAGCCGGTGCTGCGGCCGATCGCCAGCTCAGAGAGCATGATCGCGAAGCCGACAAATGCCGCCAGAGCCAGGTAAACGATCAGGAAGGTAAAGCCGCCGCATCTGCCCATCTTGTACGGGAAACCCCAGATGTTGCCAAGGCCGACGGCAGAACCGATGGCAGAGAGCAGAAAGCCGATTGTGCTGCCAAATGAACCACGTTTGTTTTCGTCCATTGTTTTTCCTCCAATTTCAAATTGCTTTTCCCCGGAACTCCCCCACCAAATAGTGCCGGACGATAACCGCTTCGTCCGGGCATCCATAACCGCAAGTGGGAAATTCTCGATGAACTTATTGCTAATTTACACTAAAAACACAAAATTCGCAACTGTTTTCCGGCAATTTTGTTCATAAACTGTTCATTTTAGACGATGCCATAGATTGTGCCAGCCGAACGTGACCACTTTTTAGATAATCTGACGGCGTTAGCAAAATGGCAACTCCCAAATTTTTGATATTCTGTTTTCGAATGGGTGACTTTACTGAAATATATTCGAAGCACATTCGTCCATATGACACATACACAAAGACATCTTTTGCCGTCGGGAGTCTTGCATTTTTCCGGCAATCATGTATAATGCTTTTGTTACCCTGTTATTTTATTTAGGAGGAATTTCAAATGACATATGAGATGGATATCGCCGGGCTAAAGCGCGATCTGCCCCTGTGCAAGGTCTCCGATGACCTGTACATCGGCGCGTTCGTCATGTTTGGCGATGTGGAGCTGACCGTGCACTGCGCGGCCGAACTGCTCAAGCTGACGCCGGAATATGACTATCTGATCGCACCCGAAGCGAAAGCCATCCCGCTGGTGTATGAAATGGCCCGCCAGAGCGGCGCGGACAAATACTTCGTCGCCCGCAAGAAGGCCAAGGCCTACATGAGCAGCGTGTTCCAGGTGCACGTCAAGTCCATCACGACGCAGGGCGTGCAGACGCTCGTGCTCGACCAGACGGACGCGGAGCTGATCCACGGCAAGCGCATCGTCATCGTGGACGACGTGATCTCGACCGGCGAGTCGCTGCGCGCGATGGAGGAGCTCGTCAACGAGGCCGGCGGCATCATCGTCGGCAAGATGGCCGTGCTCGCCGAGGGCGACGCCAACGACCGCCCCGACATCACGGTGCTCGGCAAGCTGCCGCTGTTTAACCCCGACGGCACGCCGAAGGCGTAATCCGGAACGCACAGAACACGCGGGCGCTGCCAACGCAGCGCCCGCGTGTGCTTTCCCGGCCGGCACCGATCTCCCATTTTCGATCTCGCTTTCAGGAGGAATCAGCATGAACCTGCTCTTTGCGATCAACGGGGGCTACATCCCTACGTTTCTAAACTGTATGCGCAGCGTGCTGCTGCACGGCGGCGCGAGCCATTACGAGGTCTTTATCCTGCACTCCGATCTCACGCCCGCCGATGAGGAGCGCGTGCGCGCGGCGCTGCCCGAGGTCGGGCTGCACTTTGTGTTCGTCGACCCCGCGATGTTCGACGGCTTTCCGGAGTCGAAGCGCTACCCGCGCCAGATCTATTACCGCATCGCGGCGCCCCTGCTGCTGCCGGACACGCTCGAGCGCATCCTCTACCTCGACGCGGACACCATCATCATCAACCCCCTGACAGCGCTGTACGAAACGCCGTTCGGCGATGCGTATTTCATGGCCTGCACGCACACGCGCAAGCTGCTCGAAAAGCTCAACGCCGCGCGTCTGGGCATGGACGAGGCGGCGCCGTACATCAACACCGGCGTGCTGCTGTATAACCTCCCCGCCCTGCGGGCCGATCTGGACATGGAGCGCGTGCGCGCGTTCGCCGACGAAAAGCAGGACGTATTCCTGCTGCCGGATCAGGACATTCTCACCGCGCTCTACGGCGACCGGGTGCACCTGCTCGACAGCATGGTCTATAACCTCAGCGACCGCATCCTCGCGCTGCACAACGCGGAGCTGCGAAACGCCCCGGTCGATCTCGACTGGGTGCGCGCGCACACGGTCATCATCCACTACTGCGGCCGGCTCAAGCCGTGGAAGCCGCACTATGTCGGTGTGCTCGACGTGTTTTATCACGAGCTGATGGAAGAGATTCAGAAATAAAAAACATGCGTCCCGATCGTTCGGGACGCATGTTTTTTTATCCGCGCAGGCCGCCAAAAAACGCGCGCAGCGCGGCCGCGCAGTCCTCCGCCAGCACGCCGCCGTAGATGGCGGGGTGGTGGCCATAGCGCTCCTCAAAGAGGTTGAGCACGCTGCCGCAGGAGCCGAAGTTCGGCTCTTTCGCGCCATAGACAACGGCCGGCACGCGGGCGTTGATGATCGCCCCGGCGCACATGGGGCACGGCTCGAGCGTGACATAGAGCGTGCACTCGTCGAGCCGCCATGTGCCGCGCGCCTGACACGCCTGCGCGATGGCCTCCATCTCGGCGTGGGCGTCGGCCCGGTGCGTTCGCTCGCGGCGGTTGCGGCCGCGGCCGATGATCTGCCCCGCGCTGTCGGCGATCACGCAGCCGACCGGCACCTCGCCGTCCGCCGCCGCCTCGTGCGCGAGCGCGAGCGCCGCGCGCATATACTCCTCGCGCTCCACCGGCGCTCTCCCCTTTCAAAAAACCGGCGCTGTTGTGATAACAGCGCCGGAAACAATATTTGGACGAAAATCCGATTACGCCAGAGCCGCCGTGATGATGGACATCTGGTAGACTTCCTCGGCGTCGCAGCCGCGGGACAGGTCGTTGATCGGCGCGTTCAGGCCCTGCAGGATCGGGCCATAGGCCGCGAAGCCGCCGAGACGCTGCGCGATCTTATAGCCGATGTTGCCGGCCTCGATGCACGGGAAGATGAAGGTGTTGGCATGGCCCGCGACCGGGGAGCCGGGGAACTTCAGCTGGCCGACGACCGGGGAAACGGCCGCATCGAACTGCATCTCGCCGTCGAGCTTCAGCTCGGGCGCGAGCTCCTTGGCGATGACCGTGGCGTCGTGGCTGAGCGCGACCGTGCCGCCCTTGCCGGAGCCCTTGGTGGAGAAGCTCAGCATGGCGACCTTCGGGTCGATGCCGAAGGTCTCGGCGGTCTTGGCGGTCTCGATGGCGACCTCGGCCAGCTTCTGCGCAGCAGAGAACGTGACCTCACCGGTGGCCTTGTCGACGGTATCCTGATAGTCGATGTTGATGGCGCAGTCGCCCATGGCGAGCATCTCATCGCCGCGGACCATGATGAAGCAGGAGCTCACGAGGTGGGCGCCCTTCTTGGTCTTGATGAGCTGCAGCGCCGGACGGACGGTGTCCGCGGTGGAGTAGGTCGCGCCGCCGAGCAGGGCGTCGGCCACGCCCATCTTCACGAGCATGGTGCCGAAGTAGTTGCCCTTCTGGAGGTTGGCGCGGACTTCTTCCATGGTCATTTTGCCCTTGCGCAGGTCAAACATGCACTGAGCCATCTCGTCCATCTTGTCGTAGTTGGCGGGGTCGATGATCTCGAGACCCTCGATGTCGAAGTTGCCGGCCTTGGCCGCCGCCTTCACGTCATCGACATTGCCGACAAGGATCGGCGTCAGGAAGCCGCCCTGCTTCAGGCGGGCAGCGGACTCGAGGATGCGGGCGTCGGTGCCCTCGGTGTAAACGATCTTGCGCGGATTGGCTTTGAGAACTTCAACCAGATTTTCGAACATGGTGTTTTCCTCCAATATATTTCTATTTTCTGTTTGCTGTGAACATGGTTTCACAAGTAAATAGTGTAACACCCCGTTCGACGTTTTTCAAGTCTTGCGCGCGATTTTATAAAGAGGTTGTTGCCGTTTGGGCGCGGGCGTGGTAAAATACAGTCCGTTATCATGAATGTTACAGGAGGTGCGGCATGGAACGCAATTTTGCTGCCGTCATGTCGGAGCTGCGCCACGCGCGCGGGCTGTCCCAGCGCAAGGTCGCGGCCGATCTGAAGATCAGCCAGGCGCTGCTGTCCCACTACGAAAACGGCGCGCGCGAGCCGGGGCTGGCGTTCGTGTGCCGGGCATGCGATTACTACGGCGTGAGCGCGGACTTTCTGCTCGGCCGGGCGCCGAGCCCGACGTGCACGCCCGAACAGCTTGAGGCGCTGCGCGTGCTCGTGCAGGACGTGCGCACCGCCGCCGACCGCGCCGGGGCCGCACTGGAGGAGATTGCCCTATGATCCCACAAGAAGACATCCGTAATTTTTCGATCATCGCACACATCGACCACGGCAAGTCCACGCTGTCCGACCGGCTCATCGAGCTGTGCGGCGCAGTCGATCAGCGCGAGATGGAGCCGCAGCTGCTCGACAACATGGACCTCGAGCGCGAGCGCGGCATCACGATCAAGGCGCGCGCCGTCGGGCTGACGTATCACCGCGGCGGCAAGACCTACACGCTCAACCTCATCGACACGCCGGGCCACGTGGACTTCAACTATGAGGTCAGCCGCTCGCTCGCCGCGTGCGAGGGCGCCGTACTGATCGTGGACGCCTCGCAGGGCGTGGAGGCCCAGACGCTCGCCAACACCTACCTGGCGCTGGAGCACGATCTGGAGATCCTGCCGGTCATCAACAAGATCGACCTGCCCGCCGCCGACCCCCAGCGCACCAAGACCGAGATCGAGGACATCATCGGCATCCCGGCCATGGACGCGCCGGAGATCTCGGCCAAGCAGGGCATCAACATTCAGGCCGTGCTCGACGACATCGTGGACCACGTCCCCGCCCCGAAGGGCGACCCGGACGCCCCGCTGCAGGCGCTCGTGTTCGACAGCCAGTATGACAGCTACCGCGGCGTCATCGTGCTCATGCGCATCGTGGCCGGCACGCTCCGGCGCGGCATGGAAGTGACGATGATGTCCACCGGCGCGTCGTACAAGGTGCTGGAGGTCGGCCACCTGCGGCCCATCGGCCTCGACCCGTGCGAGGAGCTCGGCTGCGGCGACGTGGGCTATTTCACAGCGAGCATCAAAAACGTGGAAGACACGCGCGTGGGCGACACCGTGACCGAGACGGCCCGCCCCGCCGCCGAACCGCTGCCCGGCTACCGCCCGGCGCGGTCGATGGTCTACTGCGGCATTTACACCGAGGACGGCTCGAAGTATCCCGACCTGCGCGACGCGCTCGAAAAGCTCAAGCTCAACGACGCCTCGCTCTCGTTCGAGCCGGAGTCGTCGGTCGCGCTCGGCTTCGGCTTCCGGTGCGGCTTTCTCGGCATGCTGCACATGGAGATCATTCAGGAGCGGCTCGAGCGTGAGTTTGACCTTGACCTCATCACGACGCTGCCGAGCGTCATCTACCGCATCACGAAGACCGACGGCACGGTGCTCATGATCGACAACCCGCACGATTACCCGAACCCCGCGTCCATCGAGGTCGCGGAGGAGCCGTTCGTGAACGTGTCGATCATCACGCCGCAGGAGTTTGTCGGCAACATCATGCCGCTGTGCCAGGACCTGCGCGGCGAGTATAAAAACATGCAGTACCTCGACAGCCGGCTCGTGGAGCTACACTACGAGATGCCGCTCAACGAGATTGTCTACAACTTCTTTGACACGCTCAAGGCACGCACGAAGGGGTACGCCTCGCTCGACTACGAATTTTCCAGCTACCACCCGAGCGAGCTCGTGAAGGTGGACATGCTGCTCAACGGCGACCAGGTCGACGCACTGAGCTTCATTGCCCACAAGGACAAGGCCTACGGCCGGGCGCGCAAGCTGTGCGAGAAGCTCAAGGAGAACATCCCGCGGCAGCTGTTCGAGATCCCGGTGCAGGCCGCGATCGGCGGCAAGATCATCGCGCGCGAGACCGTCAAGGCCCTGCGCAAGGACGTGCTCGCCAAGTGCTACGGCGGCGACATCACACGCAAGAAAAAGCTGCTCGAAAAGCAAAAGGAAGGCAAGAAGAAAATGCGCCAGCTCGGCACGGTCCAGATCCCCACGGAGGCATTTCTCGCCGTGCTCAAGCTCGATGATTAAGGAGGACAAAAACCATGCTCGAATTCCGTTTTGACACCCAGCTGCTCATCGAAGGACACGGCCTCGACGAGGACGCCATTCATGACTATATCCAGCAGAACATCGCGGGCGACTGTCTGCTGGCCGTCGGCGATGAGGACCTCATCAAGATCCACTTCCACACGAACACGCCCTGGAAGGTGCTCGAATACTGCGCGGGCCTGGGCGACATTCACGACGTCGTCATCGAAAACATGGAGCGCCAGGAAAACGGCCTGCACGGCTGAGCATTCCGGACGCAAGGACCGGCAGAGCGGGACGCTCTGCCGGTTTTCGTTTTCGCGCCGCTTGACTTTTCGGGCGGGATGCATTACCTTGTAAACACTCTGAATTTTTCCGGGAGGTGTCCGATCCATGGAATCTCTTTCCGATCGCCGCTGGGTCAGTGCGTGGAGCACCAGCCCCATCGACGCGAGCCTGTCCGAGGCCGGTGTGCTCGACCGGCTCGGCGTCGCCGTATCGGACGTGTCCGCGCGCACGGCCGTGCAGCTCACGGCCGGCGGCACGCACGTGCGGCTGACGCTCTCGAACATCTTCGGCGTGCTGCCGCTGCACGTCGCCGCCTGCACCGTCGCCCTCGGCGCGGACGATGCGCGCGGCATCGACCCGGCCACGCTGCGCACCGTGACCTTCGGCGGGCAGACGCACGTGCGCATCGGCGCCGGGGCAAGCTGCACGTCCGACGCGGCCGCGCTGCCGGTCACCGCCGGACAGACGCTGACCGTGACGGTCTTTTACCGCGGCATCAACGCCATGCGCACGATCGGGCTCATCGGCGGGTGCAGCCACGCCGAGCTCGGCAACTGCACGCGCCGGCCCATGCTGCACATGGCCGTGCCGATGCAGCACACAGCGGATTCCGGCGCGTATGAGGTCATCCCCGCGCTCACGGAGGTCGACGTGCTGGCCGCGGCCGGGACGCACGCGTGCGTCATCTTCGGCGACTCGACCGTGGCAAACGAGCTGCCGCGCCTGCTGGCTGCGCGCCTGCGCGCAGACGGCATCGGGAATGTGAGCGTGACGCAGGCCGCCATCAAGGGCGACCGGCTGGTGGCCGACGGCGTCGGCCGTGCGGCCAAGCTGCTCGGCGGCGCGGGCGTGAAGCGCTTCGGGCGCGACGTGCTCGGTCAGGCGGGCGCGGACATGGTGCTCGTCAAGCTGGGGGCCAATGATCTCATCCACCCGCACTGCCGGAGCAAGCAGGGGCTGCTGACTCCGGTCACGTTTGCGCAGATGACGGCGGGCTACCGCGCGCTCGCCGACATGGCGCACGCGCAGGGCGTGCGCATCTGGTTTTGCGAGCTCACGCCGTGGAAGGGTTACACGCGCAACCTCTTCGGCCGCGGGGACGACATTCAGTGGTCGCCGGAGTATGACGCGCTGCGGCTGGAGCTCAACGCCTGGTTCCAGAGCGCGGACTGCCCCGCCGACGGCTATATCCCGCTGGATGCGCTGGCAGACCCCGACGACCCGGACGCGCTCATCCCGGCCTACACGACCGACGGCGTGCACCACACGCCGGCCGGGCAGCGGGCGCTCGCCGCGCTGATCCCGGAGGGCATCTTTGGATGATCACACAGGAGGAAAGACCGATGGCGACTATCCGACCCGCAGCTGCGCACGACCTTGCGCGCATCGAGGAGATCTATGACACGATCCACACAGCCGAGGAGGCCGGGAAAGTCAGCATCGGCTGGGTGCGCGGCGTGTACCCCACGCGCGCGACCGCGCAGGCCGGGCTGGATGCCGGGGATCTGTTCGTGCTCGCCGACGGCGGCACCGTCTATGCCGCCGGGCGCATCAACCGCGAGCAGGTGCCGGTGTATGCCGAGATGCCGTGGGCGCATGACGTGCCGCCGGAGCAGGTGCTCGTGCTGCACACGCTCGTCGTCGACCCGGCGGTGGCCGGGCATGGCTGCGGGACGCAGTTCGTGCGCTTTTACGAGCAGCGCGCCCGCGCGCTCGGCTGCCCGGAGCTGCGCATCGACACGAACGCGAAAAACGCCAACGCCCGCCGGCTCTACGCCTATCTCGGCTACCGCGAGGCCGGGGTCGCGCCGTGCACGTTCAACGGCATCGACGGCGTGGCGCTCGTGTGTCTGGAAAAGTGGCTGGGCGCAGAGCCGTAACGGCAGGCACATATCATAAAACCGCAGGCCCCGGAGCATACTCCGGGGCCTGCGGTTTTTGATTTCTGTGCTCACGCCATGGGGCGGTCGCCGTACATGCGCGCGTAGTAAGTCTGATATTCGCCGGAGACGATCTCCTCCCACCAGGGGCGGTTGGCGAGATACCAGTCGATCGTTTTGCCGATGCCGTCGGCAAAGCGCGTCTCCGGCAGCCAGCCGAGCTCGGCGTGAATCTTCGCGGGGTCGATGGCGTAGCGCAGGTCGTGCCCCTGTCGGTCGGCGACGTAGGTAATGAGGCTCTCGGGCTTGCCGAGCTTGCGGCAGATCAGGCGCACGATGTCGATGTTGCGCATCTCGTTGTGGCCGCCGATATTGTACACCTCGCCGATGCGGCCGTGGTTGACCACGAGGTCGATGGCCCGGCAGTGGTCGCCGACATACAGCCAGTCGCGCACGTTCAGCCCCCGGCCGTAGACCGGCAGCGGGCGGTCTGCGAGGGCATTGAGGATCATGAGCGGGATGAGCTTTTCCGGGAACTGATACGGCCCGTAATTGTTCGAGCAGCGCGAGATCGTGACCGGCAGGCCGTACGTGCGGCAGTATGCCCCCGCCAGCAGGTCGGCCGCGGCCTTGGAGCTGCTGTAGGGTGAGCTGGTGTGCAGCGGCGTCTGCTCGGTGAACAGCAGGTCCGGCCGGTCGAGCGGCAGGTCGCCGTAGACCTCGTCGGTCGAGACCTGATGAAAGCGCACATTGCCGTATTTGCGGCAGGCGTCCATGAGCACGGACGTGCCGATAATATTCGTCTGCAGAAACAGCGACGGGTCGGCGATCGAGCGGTCCACGTGGCTCTCGGCCGCGAAGTTCACGACTACATCGGGCCGCTCGTCCTCAAACAGACCGTAAACCGCCTCGCGGTCGCAGATGTCCACCCGGGCAAAGCGGAAGTTCGGCTGCCCGAGCAGCGGCGCGAGCGTGGAGAGATTGCCGGCATAGGTGAGCTTGTCGATGCACACGAGCCGGTCGTCCGGGTAGTGCGCACGCAGATAAAACAGGTAGTTTGCGCCGATGAAGCCGGCGCCGCCGGTGACGAATCTAGTCATGCAGCTCCCTCTCAAACACAAGTTTGTCCTCTGCGACCGCGCGCAGATGCGTGCCATAGGGCGAATGGTCATACTGCGCGGCTGCGGCCAGCAGCTGCGCCTTTGTGAGCCAGCCCATGTGATAGGCTACCTCTTCCGGCGCGGAAATGATCACATCCTGCCGGTTCTGCACCGTCTGGACAAAGACCGCCGCGTCCATAAGGCTCTCGACCGTGCCGGTGTCGAGCCAGGCAAAACCGCGGCCGAGCAGCTGCACCTTCAGCCGGTCCTCGTCCAGATAGAGCCGGTTGAGGTCCGTGATCTCCAGCTCTCCGCGCGCGGACGGCCGCACCTGCCGCGCCTTTTCCACCACGCGATTGTCGTAAAAATACAGGCCCGTGACGCAGTAGTTCGAGCGCGGGTGCTTTGGCTTTTCCTCAACGGACAGTACACGCCTGTCCTGATCGAACTCCACGACGCCGAAGCGCTCCGGATCCTTGACGTGGTAGCCGAAAATCGTGGCATAGCCCGCCTCGGCGTTTTCGACCGCCTCCAGCAGGTTGCGGCGAAACCAGCTGCCGTAGAAAATATTGTCGCCGAGGACCATGGCGCAGGTATCACTGCCGATGAAGTCCGCCCCGATCAGAAACGCCTGCGCAAGACCATCCGGGTGCGGCTGCACCGCGTAGGACAGCCGGATGCCGAACTGGCTGCCGTCGCCGAGCAGGCGCTCAAAGCGCGGCGTATCGTCCGGCGTGGAGATGATGAGAATGTCCCGGATGCCCGCGAGCATGAGCGTCGAGAGCGGGTAGTAGATCATGGGCTTGTCATACACGGGCAGCAGCTGCTTGGACGTGACCCGCGTGAGCGGATACAGCCGCGTGCCGGAGCCCCCGGCGAGGATGATGCCTTTCATCGTGCTGCCTCCCTTCAGTCTCTGCGGTAGAGGTCGCGGGTGTAGACCCGCGGCCACACATCGTCGAGCGCGGGCTCGGCGCGGTTAGCAACAATAACGGCCGACATGCGCTTGAACTCCGCGAGCGACGCGATCACCGGCAGACCGGCGAAGGAGGCGTCCCTGAGTGTCGGCTCATAGATGACGACGCTCGCGCCCGCGCGGCGCAGCCGCTCGATGACGCCGCGAATGCTCGACTCGCGGAAGTTGTCGGAGTCAGCCTTCATCGTCAGGCGGTACACGCCGATGACGCCGCCCGCCGCCTTCTTCAAAATCTGGCGGGCGATGTGATCCTTGCGCTCGTCATTGGCCGTGACGGCGGCGCTGATGATGCGGTTGGGAATGTCGCCGAAGTTTGCGACCAGCTGGCGCGTGTCCTTCGGCAGGCAGTAGCCCCCGTAGCCGAACGAGGGATTATTATAGTGCGCGCCGATGCGGGGATCGAGGCACACGCCGTCGATGACCTGGCGCGTATCGAGCCCCCGGAGCTCGCAGTAGGTATCGAGCTCGTTAAAATAGCTCACGCGCACGGCGAGGTACGTGTTGGCAAAGAGCTTGATGGCCTCGGCCTCCGCCGCGTTCGGGTAGAGCGTGGGGATGTCCGGCTCCGCCGCGCCCTGCTGCAGCAGGGACGCGAACAGGCGTGCGTCCGCCTCCGTCGCTGTGCCGCCGTGCGGGCGGCCGACCACGATGCGGCTCGGGTGCAGGTTATCATACAGTGCCCTGCCCTCGCGCAGAAACTCCGGCGAGAACAGCAGCCGCGCGCAGCCGAACGCACCCACGACGCGCTCCGTATAGCCGACCGGCACCGTGGACTTGATGACCACGAGCGCGCCGGGGTTGACCCGGCCGACGAGCGAAAGCACCGCCTCGACGGTCGAGGTGTTGAACAGGTTGCGCTCGGGGTCATAGTCCGTCGGCGTGGCGATGATGACCACGTCGGCCGTGCGGTAGGCCCGCTCGGCGTCCACGGTCGCCGTGAGCGTCAGCGGTTTTGTGCGCAGGAAGTCCGTGATCTCGGCGTCGGCGATCGGCGAGACGCCGCGGTTGATCTGTTCGGCTTTGGCGGGGGTCGTGGTCACGGCGGTGACGGCGTTGTGCTGCGCGAGCAGCACCGCCTGCGCCAGACCGACATAGCCCACACCGGCTACGGTGATGTTCATAGGCATTCTCCGGTTTCTCAAATCATGCATGGGTCACAACGCGGCCGGGACAGCTGCCCCGGCCGCAGAAAAAGCAGATGATGGCGTCAGCGGTTTTCCTCAAACTCCACCGGCAGGCCGGTGAGATAGCGCCGCACCATGTCGAAGGCGTGGTTGGCCGCCGCGTGCTTGATGCGCACGCGCCCCCACTTGTCCTTGTGCAGCGTGCGGTGGAACGTACCGTCCGGCGTGGCGAGGGCCACGAAGAGCGTGCCGACGGTGTGCACACCGTCGCCGCCCGGTCCGGCAAGGCCCGTGATGCTCAGCGCGAGGTCGGTGCCGAAGGCGGCGCGCACGTGCTCGGCCATCGCGGCCGCGACCTCGGGACTGACGACGCCGCAGCGCGCGATGAGCGCGGGGTCAACATCCAGCAGACGGATCTTGGTCTCGTCGTTATAGGCGATGATGCCGCCGGAGAACACGGCCGACGCGCCCGGCACATTCGTGAGCAGGTCGCCGAGGAGACCGCCGGTGCAGCTGTCAGCCACGGCGATGGTCTTGTGCTGCACGAGCAGGAGCTCGGCCGCACACGTCTCGATATTCGGCGTGTCAACGCCGTAGGCAAAGGCGCCGAGCTCGCGCTGCACGCGCGCCACGCACGGGGCGATCATGGCCTCAGCCTCGGCCTCCGTGGGGGCCTTGGCCGTGACGCGCACGAGGCACTCGCCCTCCTTGGCATAGGGCGCCAGCGTCGGGTTTTGCATCTCGTTCATGAGATCACGCAGCTGGTATTCCATCGTGCCCTCGCCGATGCCGAAGATCTTGACGCTGTGCGAGACGATGATCCCGTCCCCGCGCGCGGCAAGCAGCGGGCGCACACGGTAGCGCAGCAACGGCTCACACTCCAGCGGCGGGCCGGGCAGCATGATGACCAGGCAGCCGTCGGCCTCGAACGCGCAGGCCGGGGCCGTGCCCCAGTCGTTTTGCAGCACGGTGCAGCCGCGCGGCAGCATGACCTGCTGCAGATGATTTTCCGTCATGTAAATGCCGCGCTCACGGTACAGGCCGCGCAGGCGGTCCTCCTCGGCCCTGTTGAGCGTGAGCGGGATACCGAACGCACCGGCCACGACCTCTTTGGTCAGATCGTCGCACGTGGGGCCGAGGCCGCCGGTCGTGATGATGAGGTCGGCGCGCGTGCGGGCAAGCTGCACCGCCTGCTCGAGCCGCGCGCGATTATCGCCGACGACGGTCTGCCAGTAGACATTGATGCCCAGCTCCGAGAGCAGGCGCGCGACCGCGGCCGCGTCGGTATTGATGGTGTCGCCGAGGAGCAGCTCGGTTCCGACGGCAATGAGTTCTGCATTCATAAATCGATCCGGATCCTTTCAATTCCGTCCACTGCCTCGCGCACGAGCGCGTCAATGTCGAGCGCGGACTCCGCCTCCGTGACCTCCGCCACGGTCGGGCGGGTCTTGGGGTGGCGCGGGGTGAAGACCGTGCAGCAATCCTCATACGGGAGGATAGAGGTGTCAAATGTGCCGATCTCACGCGCGATCTTCACGATGTCGCGCTTGTCCATGCCGATGAGCGGCTGGAGCACGGGCAGGTTCGTCACTGCCTGCGTGCAGGCCATGGCCTCCATGGTCTGGCTGGCGACCTGACCGAGATTTTCGCCGGTGACGATGGCCTTGCACTCGTTGTGCGCGGCGATGTCCTCAGCGATGCGCATCATGAACCGGCGCATGATGAGCGTGAAGTACTCCTCCGGGCAGGCCCGGCGGATCTCCTCTTGGATGTGCGTGAAGGGCACGATCTGCAGCGTCATGCGGCCGGTGTAGGCCGTGAGCTCCTTGGCCAGCGAGATGACCTTTTCCTTGGCCAGCTCCGAGGTGTACGGGAAGGAGAAAAAGTGCACCGGGATCAGGCGCACGCCGCGCTTGGCGATCATGTACGAGGACACGGGGCTGTCGATGCCGCCGGACAGCATCGTCACGGCCGCGCCGTTGCAGCCGACGGGCATACCGCCCGCCGCCCCGACGGCCTGCGCATGGACATAGGCCGCCTGCTCGCGCACCTCGAGGCGCACGGTCAGCTCCGGGTCGTGCACGTCGACGACCGTGTTGGGAAACGCCTCGGCGAGCTCGCCGCCGACATACTGCGACAGCTCGATGCTCGTCATGGGAAAGCGCTTGTCCGAGCGCTTGGTCTCCACCTTGAAGCTGCGCGCCGCCGTCATCGCGTCGTGCAGGTACGTCTTGGCCAGCGCCGTGATGGCGTCCTTGTCCTTCTCGCAGGCGGCCGCGCGCGTGATCGTCGCGATGCCGAACACCTTGCGCACAGCGTCATACGCCGCGTCGAGATCGGCCGCGTCGTCGGCGGCCTCGATGTACAGCGCCGACTGCAGATACGTCACGCGGAAGTGGCCGATGGGTTTGAGCCGGCGCTTGACGTTCGCGACCAGCCTCTCTTCAAAATAGTGCTTGTTGAGGCCCTTGAGGAAGATCTCTCCGGGCTTGCACAGCAGCAGATCATTCATAACGGTTTCGTTCCTTTTCTCTACAGATATCACATGGCCTGCTCGAGCAGCGCGATGAACATACCGATCGACCACGCGCCGAGCCACACAATGGCCAGACACACGAGCACGCCGAGGATCAGCCCGATGAGCGAGCAGACGTAGCCGACGGTGCGCGGCGTGCCGTTGAAGCCAAGGCTCTTGGCGCGGGAGGCATAGATCAGGCCGATGATGCCCGTGACGACCGAGCCGAGCGCCGTGTAGCCGAAGATGAGCAGCGCGCACGAGACGATGCCGAGGACCATGGCGACGGTGGCCTCATGCTTGCCGGGCTGCGGGCCGGGCGGCTGGTACCAGTTGGGGTTATAGGGATTGTAGTTATTATTGTACATGGCGAAGCTCCCTTCTGTCCGATGCGGCCGCCGGGCTCACGGCTCGGCGACGGAAAAATCATACGTGCGGTACTGAATGGCCTCGGCGAGGTGCGCAAGGCCGATGGTCTCCGCCCCGTCGAGATCCGCGATCGTGCGCGCGACGCGCAGGATGCGGTCATAGCTGCGGGCGGTGAGGGCCATGCTGTCAAACGCCTGGTGCATGAGCTGCTCGCACTCCGGCGAGAGCGCGCAAAACTCCGCCAGGGCGCGCGGCCCCATGTGGGCGTTCGTCGTGGTGGTATCGTCCCCGTAGCGGGCGCGCTGCACGGCGCGGGCAGCATTCACCCGCGCGCGGATGGCGCGCGACGGTTCCCCGGCCGAGGGCTCGGTGAGCTCGTCAAACTCCAGCGCCGGCACCTCGACAATGATGTCGATGCGGTCGAGCAGCGGGCCGGACACGCGCGCATGATAGCGGCGCACGTCGCGCGGCGAGCAGCGGCAGCGCCCGGAGGGGTGCCCGTACCAGCCGCACTTGCAGGGGTTCATGGCGCACACGAGCATGAAGCGGCTCGGGTACGTCACGGAGCCGGTCGCGCGCGAGATGGTGATGCTGCCGTCCTCGAGCGGCTGGCGCATCGTCTCGAGCACGGCGGGCGAAAACTCCGGCAGCTCGTCGAGAAAGAGCACACCGTTATTCGCCAGGCTCATCTCGCCCGGCTGCAGCGCACTGCCGCCGCCGGACATGGCGACGTTCGACACCGTGTGGTGCGGCGCGCGAAACGGCCGGATGCGCACGACGGGGTCGTCCGGCGTCGTGAGGCCGAGGACGGAATAGACCTGCGTGGTCTCGATCATTTCGGCGCGGTTCATCGCGGGCAGAATGGTCGGCAGGCGCTTGGCGAGCATGGACTTGCCCGCGCCCGGCGGGCCGATGAGCAGGATGTTGTGCCCGCCCGCGGCGGCCACCTCGAGCGCGCGCTTGACGTTCTCCTGCGCCTTGACCTCGGCGAAATCGACCGGGAAACGCGGCTCAGTCTCGAGCTGCGGCGGGGCCATGGGCGCGATGCGCTTGTCCCCGCGCAGATGGCGCACGAGCTGGGCAATGTTCTCGACCGGGTAGACGGTCACCCGGTCGGCAAAGGCGGCCTCGGCCGCGTTGCCCGCCGGGACGAAGAGCTCCTTGAGGCCGATCTGCTCGGCCGCGAGCGCCATCGTGAGCGCGCCGGTGACGGGGCGGATGTCTCCCGCGAGGCTCACCTCGCCGAAAAACGCCGCCGTGGCCGGCGGCTGGCGGATCTCCCCCGTGGCGCACAGGATGCCCAGCAGCACCGGCAGGTCATAGAGCGTGCCGGCCTTGCGCGTGTCCGCCGGGGCGAGGTTCACCGTCAGACGGCTGACCGGGAACTTCATGCCGTTGGTCTTGATGGCGCTGCGCACGCGCTCGCGCGCCTCCTTGACGGCCGCATCCGGCAGGCCGACGATGTCAAACCCCGGCAGACCGTTGGACACATGGCACTCCACGCTGACCGCGTAGCCGGTCACGCCCCGGCAGCCGAGGGACTGGATTTTGGACAGCAAGCCGCTCGCCTTCTTTCATGGACGAGGCCCCGGCCGAACGCCGGGGCGCCGTCGCATCATTATTTTACGCTTCGGTATCGGGCTCCGTGTCGCCGACGACGGCGATGTGCAACTCCTCAAGCTGGTGCGGCTCGACGGTGCCGGGCGCGCCCATCATGACGTCCTGCGCGTTCTTGTTCATCGGGAACGGAATGATCTCGCGGATGCAGTCCTCGCCCGCGAGGAGCATGACCATGCGGTCCACGCCCGGGGCGATGCCGGCGTGCGGGGGCGCGCCGTAGCAGAAGGCATTGTACATGGCCGGGAACTTGGCCTTGACATCGTCCTCGCCGAGGCGCACGAGCTCGAACGCCTTGACCATAATCTCGGGATCGTGGTTTCGCACCGCGCCGGAGCTGAGCTCGACGCCGTTGCACACGAGGTCGTACTGGTAGGCGTAGATGTCGAGCGGGTCGACCTCGCCGCGCTCGGCCTTTTCGAGGATCTCGAGGCCGCCGTTCGGCATCGAGAACGGATTGTGGCAGAACTCCAGCTCGCCGGATTCCTCGCCGATCTCGTACATCGGGAAGTCCACGATCCAGCAAAATTCGTACCGCTCCTTATCCATATGGCCCGGCACGGCCGCGCCGAGCTTCGTGCGCAGCACGCCCGCCGTCTTTTGTGCGGCGGTCTTTTTGCCGGCCGTCACGCCGACGAAGCAGCCCGGCTTCAGGCCGAGGGCCGCGGTGATTTCAGCGGTCTTGTCCGTGAGGAACTTGGCGATGCCGCCGGCGAAATTGCCCTGCTCGTCGACCTTGAACCAGTAAGGCTTGCTGCCAGCCTGCACCTCCACATCGGCGCAGAGCTTGTCAATGGCCTTGCGCGCCATGGCGCAGTCGGGCACGACGACGGCCTTGACCGTGTTGCCCGCGGCAAAGGGCGCAAAGTCGCTGCCGGCGACGAGTGCCGTCATGTCCTGCACAGTGAGGTCGATGCGCAGGTCGGGCTTGTCGGAGCCGTAGGTCTCCATGGCGTCATGATAGGAGATGCGGCGGAAGGGCGCCTCGGACGCGATGTTGTACTTGCCGTACTTGGCGAAGATCGGCGGGAGCACATCCTCGAGCACGGCAAAGACATCGTCCTGCGTGGCGAAGGCCATCTCCATGTCGAGCTGATAGAATTCGCCGGGGCTGCGGTCGCCGCGGGCGTCCTCGTCGCGGAAGCACGGGGCGATCTGGAAATAACGGTCGAAGCCCGCCGTCATGAGCAGCTGCTTGAACTGCTGCGGCGCCTGCGGCAGAGCATAGAACTTGCCGGGGTGCTTGCGCGCGGGCACGAGATAGTCGCGCGCGCCCTCGGGGCTGGAGGCCGTGAGGATGGGCGTCGTGATCTCGAGGAAGCCGTGCTCGGTCATGGCGGCGCGCAGCGCGGCCACCACCTGGCAGCGGAGGATAATATTCTTTTTCACGGCGGGGTTGCGCAGGTCGAGATAGCGGTATTTCAGGCGCAGCGCCTCGTCGGCGTCGCGGCTGCGGTTGATCTCGAACGGCAGCTCGTTGTAGCGGCAGCGGCCGAGCACCTCGATCTTCGTGGGTACGACCTCAATGTCGCCGGTGGGCAGCTTGGGGTTTTTGCTCGCGCGCTCGCGCACGGTGCCCTCCACGGCGATGGTGGACTCCTTGTTGAGCGCCTTGACGACCTTCATCATGTCCTCGGTCTCGATGACGACCTGGGTCGTGCCGTAAAAATCGCGGACGACGACGAAGGCAAAATTCTGCCCGACCTCGCGGACATTTTCCATCCAGCCGACGATGCGGACCTGCTCGCCGGCGTTTTCGAGCCGCAGCTCGTTGCAAGTGTGTGTGCGGGACTGAAACATACTCCTGATTCCCTTTCTTTCTATCGAATATCGCCTCCGGCGGTGCGGCGGCGGTGGGTTGACCGGGTCACGGCTCGCGCAAAATCGCGCCGGCGCTGCGGCGCGCGATCTCCGCGCGGATGGTCTCAAGCGCGGCGTCCGGCGTTAAGGCCTCCTGCACGCCGGTGGCCATGTTCTTGAGCGCGCAGACGTGCTGCGCGATCTCATCCTCGCCGAGGAAGATCACAAACGGGATGCCGAGCTTGTCGGCATAGCCGATCTTGGCCTTGAACTTTTTCTTCTCGCTGTAAAGCTGCACGCGCAGACCGCCGGCGCGCAGCATGGACGCCAGCGACACGGCTGCGGACAGATCGTCCGTCATCGGCAGGATGAGCACGTCCGCCGGGGCGGTGAGCACGGCGTCAGAGATCATATTCTGCTCCTGCAGGATGTAAAACAGGCGCGTCAGGCCGATGGAGATGCCGACGCCGGGCAGGGACTTGTTCGTATAATACCCCGCGAGGTCGTCGTACCGGCCGCCGGAGCAGATGCTGCCGACCTCGGGATGGTCGAGCAGGACGGTCTCGTACACCGTGCCGGTGTAGTAGTCAAGGCCGCGCGCGATCGTGAGGTCGAGCTCGAAGTTCTCCTCCGGGACGCCGAACGCGGGCAGGTAGCCCACGACGGTGCGCAGCTCGTCAAGGCCAAGGTCAAACGTCTCGTTCCGGCCGCGGTACTGCTCGAGAAAGGCGAGCTTGTCCGCGCTCGTGCCCGGGCAGGCGATGAAGCGCAGGATCTCGTCCGCCTGCTCGACCGCCACGCCGCAGGTATCGGTGAGCAGCTCGCGCACCTTGTCCGCACCGATCTTGTCGAGCTTGTCAATGGTGCGCAGCACATCGCCCGCCTGCCCGCTCAGACCGAGGATGGCGAAAAAGCCGTTGAGCACCTTGCGGTTGTTCACGCGGATGCGGAAGCGGTGCAGCCCCAGGCGCGTGAACGTATCGTAGATGATGGCCGGGATCTCGGCCTCGTTCAAAATATCGAGCGCACCGTCGCCGATGATGTCGATATCCGCCTGATAAAACTCGCGGAAGCGGCCGCGCTGTGCGCGCTCGCCGCGCCAGACCTTGCCGATCTGATAGCGGCGGAACGGGAACGTGAGCTGGCCGTAATTGGCCGCGACGTACTTCGCCAGCGGCACCGTGAGGTCAAAGCGCAGGGCGAGATCGCTGTCGCCCTTCGTGAAGCGGTAGATCTGCTTTTCCGTCTCGCCGCCGCCCTTGGCCAGCAGCACCTCGGCCGCCTCAATGGCGGGCGTGTCGAGCGGGGTGAAGCCGTAGCGGGCGTAGGTCTCTGCCAGAACGGCGCGCATTTTGTCCATCTGCACCTGCTTGTCCGGCGGCAGCTCCATGAAGCCGGACAGGGTGCGGGGTCTGATCTTGTCCATGGTGATGATGATTCCTTTCGGGTTTACGATTTCTTCTTGGGGTTGACGATGTCGCGCCAGTCGAGGTCGCCGCGGTTCAGGCCCAGGATGAGCACCTCGGCGGTGGCCACGTTGCTGGCAAACGGGATCTGCCGCTGGTCGCAAAGGCGCGCCATGCGGTTGACCTCGTCAAAGTTTCCGCTCTCGGCGTCGCAGAAAAACAGCACGAGGTCGATCTCGTTATACGCGATGCGGGCGTCGAGCTGCTGGCAGCCCTGCGAAGAGTGCAGGTAGGTGCGGATCTTCAGACCGGTGGCCTCGGAGATGAGCCGGCCGGTCGTAAACGTCGAGCTCAGATCATGCTTGGCCAGTATGCCGCAGTATGCAATGCAGAACTGGACCATGAGTTCTTTTTTGCCGTCGTCAGCGATCAGTGCAATGTTCATATGGATAACTCCTCTCTTTCTGGTCAGCGGCCGTCACTGCAGCAGCGAGAGCTCGCTCTCGGGGGCGGTGTTGACGGTCTTGACGGTAAAATATGCGTCGAGAAAATCGCGCGCGATGGAGGCGATGGAAGCGCCGGCGCTGCCGTGCTCCACAACGACCGCCACGGCGACCTTGGGGTTGTCATACGGTGCGTAGCAGATAAAAATAGCGTTGTTGACCTGGTTATCGCCCAGCTGGGCGGTGCCGGTCTTGGCGGCGACCTTCACGCCGTAGCTGCCGAAGGTCTCGTACGCGCTGCCGGCGCGGTCATTGGCAACGAGGTACATACCCTTTTGCACGGCGGCCCAGTTATAATCACTGGTCTCGACGGTGCTGAGCACCTCGGCCTGATTCTCATAGATGAGCTCGCTGCCGTCATAGCTGCGTACGGTCTTGAGGATGGACGCGCTGTGGCGCGTGCCGCCGTTGGCGATCGTGGCGCAGTACTCCGCCAGCTGCAGCGGCGTGAACAGGCTGTACGACTGGCCGATGGCCGCCTGCAGCGAGTCGCCGACATACCAGTTCGTGTTCTCGAGCTTTTTCTTCACGGCCTCCGTGGCCATCTGGCCGGTGCTCTCCGGCAGCTCGATGCCGGTGTGCTCGCCGAGACCGAAGGCCGCGGCATAGCGCGCGAGCGTGTCGATCGGCAGGCTGTCGCCGACGGTGTAGAAGAAGATGTTGCACGAGTCGCGGATGGCCTCGGTCACATTGTCGCTGCCGTGCGTCGTGCCGGAGGAAGCGATCCAGCACTTGGGGGCATAGCCGGTGTCCTCATACTTGCGGAACGTGCCGGTGCACTGGATGCGTGTGCCGGTGGTGATGACGCCCTCGGTCAGGCCGGCGATGGCCGTGCAGGGCTTGAACGTCGAGCCGGGAGAATACTGGCCCAACAGCGCACGGTTGAACAGCGGCTGATTGTCCGCCTCGGAGACGGCCTTGTAATTCTCCTCGCTCTGGAAAAGCGTCTGCAAATCATACGTCGGGTAGTTGGCGATGGCCAGCGGCTGGCCGGTCTCCACATCGACGGCCACGAGCGCGCCGCCGCCGACGGCGTCGCTGTTTTTCGTGGACTTCGACTTCATGTTCTCGATGCCCTTGGTCAGTGACTGCTCGGCCGCCGACTGCAGGTCGAGGTCGATTGTGAGGCTGACCTGATTGCCCGGCTCCGGCTCGGTGGTATAGGTCGTGCCGGTGACGGTGCCGGAGGCGTTTTTCGTCACGATGGCCGTACCGTTCGTGCCGTGGAGATATTTTTCAAAGGCGAGCTCGGCCCCGTCCTTGCCGACGGTCGCGCTCATGGGGTAGCCCTGGGTCTTGTAGGTGGTGTATTCCTCAGCGGTCATCAGGCCCGTGTAGCCGAGCAGGTGCGCCGCGAGATTCGTGTGGTACTGGCGCGTATAGGACACCGTGACCTCAAAGCCGGGGACGTTATTTTCCTTCAGGGACGTGATGAGCTCCATGCTCGCATCCTTGACGAACACATAGTCCGGCAGGTAGAGCTTGTCGATATAGCGCGTCTTGATCGAGTAGCGCAGGCCGGCGATGATGCGCATGTCGGCCGCGGAATAGTTGTTGTTGATCTCAAACTTCTCGCGGCAGTAGCTCATGAGCTCCACGGCCGTGGCCTCCTCGTCGAGACCGGCGTATTTGAGAAAGCCCTTGAGCTGCGTGCGCTGCGTGTCGTTCATGTCCGTGTACGCAAACGGGGGCGCGGACGTGACCGGCAGCTCGTCGACATACGTGTCGCCGCAGGAAGCGACGGTGCGCGCCATCTGCAGGAGGATGCCGTTCGGGTCGTCCTGCTCAAAGAGGTCGTCGGGGTTGAAGATGAGGTTATTGCAGCTCGTGTTCGACACGAGCACACGGCCGTAGCGGTCGAGGATGCTGCCGCGCGCGGCCTCCACGGTCTGGGAACTGGCGACGCTGTTGCGGTTTTCCTCATAGTACGCCTTGCCGTCGACGATCTGCAGCTTATAGAGCGCGACGACGAACACGATCACGAGCAGCGCGAGCAAACACGCGAGCGCGGCGACGCGGCCGGGTTTGATGGGTTTTTCCATAGCGAAGATCCTTTCGGGGGGCGGGCGCGCCGAGACACTCAGCGCAGGGCACGCCGGCGGTGAAACGCACGGCTGATATAGTAATACGGAACGGCGAGCGGCAGCGAAAACACGCTCTGCCCCAGCGCCACGGCCAGCAGCCGCCAGAACGACGCGCCGTGGAAGATCCACAGCCGGAACATCTGGCAGAAGGCCGTGAGCAGAAACGCAGCCAGGCACGTCACGAGAAACGGCAGCAGGCTGTTATTGATCAGATAGTCCGCGAGCATGCCGGCGCCGAAGCCGATGACCGCGAAGAGCACGGCAAAGAGCATGCCCGTGCCGGGGTAGCCCATGGCGCCAAAATAGCCCGCGATGAGGCCGAACACCGCGCCCCACGTGCCGCCCTCGAACACGCCGACCGCCACGACGACCGCCGGAACGAACATGGCGTGCACGCCAAAGAGCGCAATGTGCGCAAAGACCGTATTCTGCAGCAGGAGCGTCACGGCCATGTACAGCGCGCACCAGAGCGCGCGGTGCACTTTGTCCTTGTTGATGAGATCCGCCCACATGTCAGCTCACCACGTCAAAGTCTTTGATGACGAATACCTGCAGCAGCTCGCCGAGGTCACACGCGGGCGTAATGACGCCGTAGGTCTGCTGGCCGCCGGCCTCGGTGCGCACATCCGTGATCGTGCCGACGACGAGGCCCGCCGGGAACGCGCCGCCCTTGCCGGACGTGAGCACGGTGTCGCCGGTGAAGATGCTCATGCCCTCGGCCAGATAGCCGAAGCGGACGCAGCCCTGCTGCATGAGCGTGAAGTCGCCGAGGACCATGGCCGTCGCGCCGCTGCCGCTGATATAGCCGCCGACGCTCATATCCACGTCGATGACGGTGCGCACGGTCGCCCAGGTGCTGCCGGTCTCGATGACCTGACCGACGAGGGCACCGGACTCGTTCATGACGCAGTCACCGACCGCGATGCCGCTGTCGCTGCCCTTGCTGAGCGTGAGCGTGCTCGACCAGTTCGACGCGCCGTAGGACACGACGTTCGCGGGCTCGAGCTCAAAGTCCGTGTGCCGCTGGGTGAAGCCCAGCAGGTCCCGGTAGCGCTCGTTTTCCGCCAGCGCCTCCTGCCCCTCGCGCGCCTGTGCCTGGGCCTCGGCCAGCTGCGTGCGCAGCTGCTCGTTTTCGGCCTTGAGCTGGTCATATTTATAAATGTAGCCGTAGATGCTCTCGAGCCACTGCGCCGTAACGGTCGCAGCCTTCTGCAGCGGCGCGCGCACGATGCCGTCGAGATTCGTAAGGAACCCCGCCCTGCCGCCGAGCGCCCCGGCGATGAGCGCGAGCACGAGCACGACCGCGACCACGATCGCACCGACGCGCGCGCCTTTCTTTTTCAGATACGTTTTCCAGTTCAAAGCAACTCGACTCCCAGTTCGTTCAGCAGTTGTCCCAGCCTGCACAGCGGCAGGCCCATCACGTTGAAATAATCGCCGTCCAGATGCGCGACGAACAGCGCGCCGCGGCCCTGAATGCCGTAGGCCCCGGCCTTGTCCATCGGCTCGCCGGTGGCGATGTAGCGCTCGATCTCCGCGGGCGTGAGTGCGCGAAAGCGCACGGCCGTGTGCTCGGCCGCCTGCCGCAGCTCGCCGCCGCGCAACACGGCGACGCCGGTGTAGACGATGTGCTCGCGCCCGGACAGGGCCGTGAGCATGCGCACGGCATCGTCATGATCCTTCGGCTTGCCGAGGATGGCGCCGTCGAGATACACGATCGTATCCGCCGCGATGATGATGTCCTCCGGCGCGCAGGTCTGCGCGACCTCCTGCGCCTTGTGCAGCGACAGCTCGCGCACGGTCTGCTCCGGGCCGGCGCCCGGCGTCGCGCGCTCGGGGCCGGTGGCCGGCCGGATCGTCAGGTCCGGCACGCCGAGCATCTCCAGCAGCTCCCGCCGGCGCGGGGAGCCGGAGGCAAGGATCCAGTTCATGGTCGTTCCTCCCGGGCGGGTCATTCCACGCCCCGATAATACAGCCCGCGGGTCAGCCCGTTCGGGCGGTAATCCGTCAGGCCCAGGTAGCTCTGCGTGACCGCGACGCACTCATGCGGCGTCTCGGTCGTGAACATGAGGCGCACACCCCAGAGCCCCGCCGTTTCATAGTCCTCATGCTTGTCGGCGAGGTAGAGCTTGTGCGCGTTGAAGATCTGGTTGCGGTGGCCGAACGCCGGCAGCACCGGGAACAGCGCCCCGCGCCGGTCGGCCAGATTGTTGGGCACCTTGCAGTTGCAGCGGCCCGCGCTGTTGCGGATGATGCACTGCTCGGTGATCATGCATGGCAGGCGGCCGTAGACGATCATCTCCGTGTCGATGCTTTTGGCGAGGTCGCGGATCTGCGCCACGCGCAGCTCGAACGACGCCGTTGCGCTCACGAGACCGGCCTGCTGCAGCACTTCCTCCGTGAAGGAGTTGAAGACATTGAGCCCGAAGTCGCCGCGCACGCGCATACCGGCGCGGCGGGCGAAGAAGATGTGCCCCATGTTGCCGACGAGCGCTTCCTGCACGCCGTTTTCGGCGGCGCGCCCCAGCATAGCGTGCATGTCCTCGGCCTGATCGTCCGTGATGACGCGCGGCAGCACCGCCGCGACCTGCGCCCCCTGCTCCAGAAACGGGGCAAGGCGCGGGAAATCCGTGTCAAGGATCTCGACCGGCACGTACACATACGCCGGGCGCAGCGCGGCAAGCTCCTGCGTGAGCTGCTCGGCCTGATGCACCTGCACGATGAGCACGGGGTCTGCAAAATAGCGTTTCCCCTCCGGGAGCTGCGGCAGCGGCAGGCTCCGCCGCTCGGGCAGGGCCGCGCGCTCCTCCTTCAGGCCGGTAATGAGCCGGCGGCGCAGGTCGTTGACGGCGGCAGCCGGGAGATAGAGGTCCGGGTCGATGCGGCTCTCAGTGCCGGTGGAATAGTAGGGCGTGCCGCCCGTTTTGGCAAACTGGTCGGCGAGGCTCTGCGCGGTCAGCGGCGCGCGCTGCGCGGGCTCCGGCACGGGGCCGGTGAGCACGGCGCGGTGCCCCTCGGCGTCCATGACGGCGGCCATGACCGGCTCGCCGCTCTGCACCTTGGCATAAAACTTCACGGGCACGCGGCGGCGCTCGCCGTCGGCATACGCCTTGCGCGCGGCGGTAAACATCTTCTCGGTCTCGCGGTCGGGCTCGGCCGCGCGGGTGCCAAGCATGTCCGGCCCCTTTTTGCCGAGCAGGTAGCCCTGCGTGAAACCCTGGCGCGAAAACGCCAGCGCGAGCCGGTCGTTTTCCTCCGGCGTGGGCACGCGGTGCTCATGAATGCAGCGGGCGTACACGTCCGTGACCACGGCGACGTACTCCGGCCGCTTCATGCGGCCCTCGATCTTCACGCAGGCGACGCCCGCGTCGGCGAGCTGCTGCAAGTAGTCTGCCAGGCAGTTGTCGCGCAGGCTCAGCGGGTACTCGTCCATGCGGCCGCCCATGCTGTACTGCATGCGGCACGGCTGCGCGCAGGCGCCGCGGTTGCCGCTGCGGCGGCCGATGAGCGCGCTCATATAGCACTGGCCGGAATAGCAGAAGCACAGCGCCCCGTGCACGAACACCTCGGTTTCGATGCTCGCGTGCTGCGAGATGAAGCGGATCTGCTCGAGCGAGAGCTCGCGCGCGAGCACGGCGCGGGTGATGCCCATCTCGGCCGCGGCCTCGACCCCGGCGAGATTGTGGATGCTCATCTGCGTGCTGGCGTGCAGCGGAATGTCCGGCAGGGCGGCGCGCAGCACGCGCGCGAGGCCCAGATCCTGCACAAGGATCGCGTCCGCCCCGGCGTCCGACGCCTGCTGCGCGAGCGCGGCGGCGGCGTCCATCTCGCGGTCGCCCACGAGGGTGTTGAGCGTGACGTAGACCTTGCAGCCGCGGATGTGGCAGTAGCGCACGGCCTTGGCAAACGACTCCTGTGTGAAATTATCGGCGCTCCGGCGCGCGTTGAACCCGTCGCCAAAGCCCATATACACCGCGTCCGCCCCGTTTTGCACCGCCGCAATGACGGCATCGAGGTTGCCCGCAGGCGCCAGCAGTTCCAGCATAGACCCACTCCCAGTTATAGTCATACATATAGCATTATAGCACAGCAGGCGCTCTTGCTACAAGTCAATTTTCATGCTATAATGTGAATCTATCATGAATTTCTACAGACCCGAGGGGTAATTGCATGGATCGAGCCGAATTTACGCTGTCGCGGCCGGTGTGCCTGTCGCTGCCGGTCGAGGAAGTGGACAAGCTGCTGCGGGAAAAAGACGGGCGCTGCGCCCTGACATATCTGGCGCTGCTGCGCGCCGGCGGAAAGCCGTTTCCCGCCGAGAGCATCGGCCTGACGGAGCGCGAACTGCGCCAGACGATGGAGCGGCTGTGCGCGCTTGGGCTCGTCTCCGCCGCAGGGAGGGCGGCGCCCGCCCCGGCCGGCCGCACGGCAGCCGCCGCGGACAAGCCGGTCACGGCCGAGCCGAAGCTCGTGCCCGCGGCTGAACTGCCGCAGTACACGGCCGAGGACATCGCCAGCCGGATGCTCAGCGACGAGCCGATGCAGACCGTGCGCCGCGAGGCCGAGCAGCTCTACGGCCGCAAGCTCACAACGCCCGAGATGAATATGCTCCTGGGCCTGCGCGACTATCTGGGTCTCCCGGCCGACGTGCTCATGGAGCTGATCCACTACGTGTTTCAGGAATACCGCGCCGAGCGCGGCCACGCCGGCACGCCGACGATGCGCCGGATCGAAAAGGAGGCCTACGAGTGGGCCGATCAGGAGATCCACACGACGGCGCAGGCGGAGGAATACTTACAGCGCAGACAGGCGCGGCAGGAGCTGGCGCAGCAGGTGCTGCAGGTGCTGCAGATCCATGACCGTGCGCCGAGCCGCACCGAGCGCGGCTACATCGCCAGCTGGCTGGACATGGGCTTCGGCTGCGACGCCATCGCCGAGGCATACGACCGCACGGTCGTGGCGACCGGGGCGCGCAAGTGGGCGTACCTCAACCGCATCCTCATGAGCTGGCACGAAAAAGGACTGCACACGCCCGAGGAGATCGAGACCGGCGACCCGCGCGCAGCGAACAAGCGCCGCGCGGCGAATACCGCCGCCCCGGCGGCCGAGCGCGACGATCTCGACCGCGTGGAACAGCTGCTCCGCAAGATGGAGCAGACCAACACCTAAGGAGGGACCGGCATGGCCCGCAATGGGATCTATCTGGCGCGCGCCCGCGAGCAGATCGCGCAGCGGCGCGCGGAAAATGAGCGCGAACACCGCCGCCGCGTGGACGATGCGTACCGCCGCGTGCCCGGGCTGCGCGCGCTCGACCAGACGCTGCAGCAGCAGATGATCACGCTCGTCGGTCTGACGATGCGCCACGGCAGCGACCCGACGGACGAGCTGCGCGCGCTCGAGCGCGCGAACCTCGACACGCAGGCGCAGCGCGCCGAGCTGCTGACGGCGTACCACCTGCCGGTGGATTATACCGACGATCTTTACGACTGCCCCCACTGCCATGACACGGGCTACGTGCAGGGGCAGCCGTGCGAATGCCTGCTGCGGCGCTACAACGCCGAGCTCACGCGCGACCTCAGTCGCCTGCTGCAGCACGGCGACGAGTCGTTTGAGCACTTCGACCTGACGCTCTACGACGAGAGCGCGCGGCCGAAGATGGAGCGCGTGTTTCAGGTCTGCCGCACGTTTGCGCAGACGTTCCGCCCCGGGACGATGAACCTGCTGCTGCAGGGCGGCACGGGGCTGGGCAAGACATACCTGTCGGCGTGCATCGCGCGTGTCGTCGCGGGCGCGGGCTACGCCGTCGCCTACGAGACGGCCGCGAGCGCGCTCGACGCGTTCGAGTGCGCAAAGTTCCAGCGCAGCAGCGCCGACGGCGAGGCCGCCGCGCAGCGCGTGGAGCAGTATCTCGGCTGCGACCTGATGATCCTCGACGATCTCGGCACCGAGATGATCACGGCCTATTCCACGAGCGCGCTCTACACGCTCATCAACACGCGCCTGACGCGCAAAAAGGCCACCATCATCAGCACGAACTGCTCCAACGAGGAGCTGCAGAAAAAATACACGCCGCAGATCCTGTCGCGCATCGAGGGCGAATACCAGACGCTCCCGTTCGTGGGACGGGACATCCGGCAGATCAAAAAGGAGCGCGAAGCATGAATCAGCACGAGATCACCGAGCGCCGCCCCCTGCTCGACGCGAGCGGCAACCTGACAGAGCCTGGCTACGCGAAGACCCTGCTGCCCGTCTACCGCCGGAATGACATCAAAGCCAACAAGCTGCGCATCAAGGAATGGGACTACTACTGCATCAACAACGGCCACTTCGCCCTGGCGCTGACCATCGCGGACAACAGCTACATGGGGCTCGACTCCATCTCCCTGCTCAACCTCGACGAGGGATGGGAGATCACGAAAAGCCCGATGAAGGCCTTCACCAACGGCCGCGTCGGCCTGCCCGAGAGCAGCGAGACCGGCGACGTGGGCAGCTCCGGCCGGAACTACAGCATTCTCTTCAAGAATGAGGGAGACCGCCGCGTGCTCATCGCGCAGATGAAAAACTTTGGCCCCGAGGGCTCGCTGTACGCGAAGGTCACGCTCACGGACATCCCGTCTGAGTCCATGGTCATCGCCACGCCCTTTGACAAGGACAAGCACTTCTACTACAATCAGAAGATCAACTGTATGCGCGCCGAGGGCACCGTGACCTACGGCTACCACAACCGCACATATACCTTCGACCCGGCGGACAGCTTCGCCGTGCTCGACTGGGGCCGCGGCGTGTGGACGTACAAAAACACGTGGTACTGGGGCAGCGCCTCCGGTCTCGTGGACGGGGAGAAATTCGGCTTCAACATCGGCTACGGCTTCGGCAACACGAGCGCCGCGAGCGAGAACATGCTCTTTTACAAGGGCCGGGCGCACAAGCTCAGCCAGGTCACCTTCCACATCCCCGGCGACGGCGGCAGGGCCACGCCGGACTACATGCGGCCCTGGACCTTCACGAGCGACGACGGCCGCTTTGAGATGGACTACACCCCCGTGCTCGACCGCGCGAGCTGCTCAAACGTGGGACTCATCAAGTCCGACCAACACCAGGTGTTCGGCGTGTTCAACGGCCGCGCCGTGCTCGACGACGGCACGGTACTGAATGTCAAAGACCTCCCCGGCTTCGCCGAGAAGGTCATCAATAAATGGTGAAACGCAGCAAAAAACCGCTCTGCAAAATGCAGAGCGGTTTTTTCAGTCTGCCCCCAAAGCCCGATGTGGGCTTTGGGGGCAGACTTCAAATCCAGATTTCATTCGAGGCGGGCCTTACCCCCTCGAGCTCCCCCGCGGCTCTGTTCCCTTCGCCATGGCACATAAGGGCATGGTCCCGGCACAAGCCGCGCGGGTTCCTATGATTGCGATTCCAAATGAAAATTACTTGCCCTCGATGGCGTCGGCGAGGCTGCTGAGCCAGTCGCCCTGCACGTCCTCGATCTTGCCCGCGTCGCACGCCGCCGCGATGGCGGGGTCGATGGGCAGCTTGGCCGTGTTGGGGATGCCGTGCTTGGCGGCGATGGCCTCAATGTGGCTCTCACCGAAGATGGCGTGCTGCTTGCCGCAGTCCGGGCAGGTGTAGTAGGCCATGTTCTCGACGATGCCGAGCACGGGCACGTGCATCATGTCGGCCATGTTGACGGCCTTGTCGACGATCATGCCGACGAGCTCCTGCGGGGACGTGACGACGACCACGCCCGCCACGGGCAGGGACTGGAACACCGTCAGCGGCACGTCGCCCGTTCCGGGAGGCATGTCGACGAACATATAGTTCACGTTGTCCCACTGGACGTCGGTCCAGAACTGGGTCACGGCGCCGGCGATGACCGGGCCGCGCCAGACGACGGGGTCGGTCTCGTTCGGGAGCAGGAGGTTGATGGACATGATCTCGATTCCGGTGCGGGTGCGGTTGGCATACAGGAAGTCCTCGCCGCCCATGGCGCCGCCGTGGACGCCGAAGGCCTGCGGGATAGACGGGCCGGTGATGTCGGCATCGAGCACGGCGGCCTGATGGCCGCGGCGCTGCATCTCGCAGGCGAGCAGGCTCGTCACGAGGCTCTTGCCAACGCCGCCCTTGCCGGACACGACCGCGATGACCTTATCGACGCGGGAGCCGGGACGCAGCGGCTGCTGCAGGGATTCCGGCTCATGCTGGGCACAGGCCTCGCCGCAGGTCGAACAGTCGTGCGTGCAGTTTTCGGGTGTTTCCGTGTGGGTGTGATTGTCACTCATAGTGGTGGATTCCTCCATTTCGACAGTATGTTGACCTTATTATACCCCGAAAGCGCAGGAAGTCAACCTTCGGTCTTGCGCAGAAAGTCATTGAGCCCGCACAGCACGACGCACGCCTGCGCGCGCGTGGCATTGTCCAGCGGAGCAAAGCCGTGGTCGCCGCCGGACAGCAGCCCCTTTTCATAGCAGAAACAGACACTGTCGAGCGCCCAGGGGGCGATGTCGGCACGGTCGGGAATGTTGTAGGCCGAGGGATCGGCGGTCGGGTGCGTGTCCACGCCCTTCCAGGCGAGGTAGCCGGCCATGATCTGCGCCATCTCCTGGCGCGTGATGTTCCGGTTCGGCTCGAAGCGCCCGTCGCCCGTGCCGGAGACGATGCCCTCCGACGCGGCCCACGCCACGCTGGGCGCGTACCACTGCCCCACCGAAACGTCTGAGAACGTGCTGCCGGGATAGTCCGCCTCGTCCACGCCCGCAAGACCCGCGAGCATGGTCACGAACATGGCGCGCGTGAGCGTGCCGTTCGGCTGGAACAGGCCGCCTCCCACGCCGTTGACCCAGCCGGCGTCCGCTGCGCGGTTGACATAGTCCTTCGCCCAGTGGCTGCGGCAGTCGCGGAACAGCGGCTCGACATCGACCTCGCCGGGGTCCTTCTTCTCAAGGCCGTAATAGGCCGCGATGCCGCGCGCGTCCGCCTGCGCAATGGCCCGGAGCTTGGCATCGCTCGAGAGGAACTGCTCGCAGTCACTGTTGCTGCTGACGAAGCAGTGCTCGACGATCATGGCCGGGATGTGCCGGAGCTGGCCGTAGCGGACGATGCCGTAATAGTCGGCGAGCTTGCCGTTGGGATAGAGCGTACCGTCGTGCGAGCCCTCTTTGATGAGGCCGCGGCTCGTGTCGATGCCGAGCCGGCTGAGCTGCGCGAGAATATTCGTACCGACGGCGTCGATGACCTTCGCGCAGTCGGGATCATAGTTGCCGTTGCTGGCAAGGATCAGCCCGCCGTGCACGGACTGATTGCTGCCGGCAGAGTTCAGGTGCAGGCTCACGAGCAGGTCGGAGCATTGTTCGGCCGCGAAGTCCACGCGCTGCTTCACCTCTCTCAGGGGAGTATAGCGCGTGCCGTAGCTGTCCGAGCGCGTCATGTCCACGTGGACATTGCGGTAGGTCTCGAGCTCCTCTTTTAAGTACAGGCCGATCTTGAGCACAAGATCCGCCTCCTGGTACCCATATTTTTCGTTGACCGCGCCGGAGTCGTTGCCGCCCGCGCCGTCGCCGCCGTGGCCGGGGTCGAGCGTGATGTACACCCAGTCCCTGTCCTTGACGGCAGTCTCGTTCACCGCCAGCGCCGCCGGGCACAGCAGTGCCGCCGTCAGCACCAGCGTGAGAAAGAAAGATAAGATCCGCTTCATCGTTCATCCGGGTGCGCCGGGATGCGCGCCCGTCCTCCTTCATGGGAATTATGACAACCTTTGTCGAAGCAGATTGTACCCCACCCGTCCCGTTTTTGCAAGAGCACGGGCTGCCGGCGGCAGAAATTTAAGGGGCCGTGCCGGATTTGACATTTCCGGCCGGGTTGTGCTATGCTGTGTGATACTCTATGACAAAATGAGGTTATCTACATGGATATGACTCTGGTAGTGATGGCGGCCGGTCTCGGCTCGCGTTATGGCGGCGTCAAGCAGATCGAGCGCCTCGGCCCCGACGGCGAGATCCTGATGGAGTACGCGATCTACGATGCGCTGCGCGCCGGGTTTGACCGCATCGTGCTCATCATCAAGCCGCAGATGCTGCAGGACGTGCGCGACCTCTTCGGCGACCGCATCGAGCAGCGCACCGGCATGCGCATCGACTACGCGTTCCAGACGCCGGACCGCTTCACCGCGGCGCGGCCGGAGCTGGCGCAGCGCAGCAAGCCGCTCGGCACCGTGCACGCCGTGCTGTGCGCGCGCGATGTGATCCGGACGCCCTTTGCCGTCATCAACGCCGACGATTTTTACGGCCGCGGCGCCATCGACGCCATTGCCGCCGCGCTGCCGGAGCTGCACGGCGCGCAGGACGCCGCCATGGTCGGCTACCGGCTGAAAAACACCGTCAGCCCCTTCGGCACCGTGACGCGCGGCGTGTGCGCGACGGAGGGCGGTCTGCTGTGCAAAGTGCAGGAGACGTATAAAATCCAGCTCTGCCCGGACGGTACGATCCGCGACACGTCCGGCGAGGGCGCGGGCGTCGTGCTCGACCCCGAGGCGATCGTGAGCATGAACCTGTGGGGCTATCACCCGGCGATGCTGGACGTGATGGCGCAGTATTTTGACGCCTTTGTGCGCGATCTCGCCCCCGGCGACGAGAAGCGCGAGTGCCTGTTGCCCGTGATGATGGACGCGCTCACGGCGCAGGGGCGCGTCAGCACGCGCGTGCTGCAAACGGATGAGCACTGGTTCGGCCTGACGTATCAGGACGACAAGCCCGGCGTTGTCGCGGCGCTGCACGACCTGCACGCCGACGGGACGTATCCCCCGGCGCTGTGGAAATAAATCTGCCGGAACTGCCAATCGCGGCGATCTGTCCGATCGCCGCGATTTCTTTACAAATTTCTAATAATTCTTTAAGTGTCTCCCGGTATGATAAAGTAACCAAAGTTTCAGGGAGGCACCTGCGATGGAAGAGACACTGCGCATCGCCGTGTTCGGCGACTCGCTGATGAAGGGCACGCTGCCGGACGCGCAGCTGCGGTATCATTTTCACACCGACCTGTTCGAGGCCCCGCTCGCCGGGCTGCACGCCGAGGTGACGAACAGGTCCGTCTTCGGCGCGACCTCGCGCAAGGGCGTTGCGCTCGTGCAGCGCGATCTGGCCCGCGGCCACCGCTATGACTGGGCACTCGTGGAATACGGCGGCAACGACTGCAACTACGACTGGCCCGACGTGGCCGCGCACCCGGAGCAGGATCACGACCCCGTGGTGCTGGTGGACGAATTCCGCGCGAACATGGCGGCCATCGTGCAGATGCTGCGCGAGGCCGGCATCCGCCCCATCTTCACGACTCTGCCGCCCATCGACGAGGTGAAGTACCTCGCCTGCATCGACCACAACGGCGCGAGCGCCGCGGGCGTGATGCAGTGGCTGGGCGACGTGCGGCGCATCTACCGCACGCAGGAGCGCTACTCCGGGCTCGTGCGCACCATCGCCGACGAGCTGGACGTGCCGTGCGTGGACCCGCGCGAGCGCTTTCTCGACAGGGGCGACCCCCGCGCGCTCAACGCAGACGACGGCATCCACCTGTCGGAGGCAGGGTACCGGCTGTTTTACGGCGCGCTCATCGAGCAGGTGCGTGCGATCGTCTGAACTGCATAGAACAGGAGCGGACACCGCGATCGGTGTCCGCTCCTGTTCTGCTTATATGCGGCAGGCAGCCTGCGTGCGCGCGAGCAGGCGCGCGGCCGTCTGCGCGTCCGCCTGACCGGGCAGCAGCCGCCAGACCCAGTTGCCGGAGGCCGTGCCGGGCGTGTTCATGCGGCTCTCGGCGCCGAGGCCGAGCACGTCCTGCATCTGCGCGATGAACAGCTCTGCGCGCGAACCCATGCCGGCGCGCAGCAGCGCCTCCGGCAGGCGCGCGACATCGTACACGCCGAGGCAGCGCATGGCATAGTCGGCGTCCGCGCCGCCGAGCGCCGCCCACGCAGCGGCAGGCGCGTTGTCGTGCGTGCCGACATAGCAGACGCTGTGCGCGCGCACGCGGTCAGGCCGGTGCTCGGACGTGCCGCTGGGGTCGAAGCCGAAGAGCAGCACGCGCATACCCGGGCAGCCGGAGCGCGCGACGAGCCGGCGCACGTCGTCGTCGATCGTGCCGAGGTCCTCGGCGATGAGCTGCAGCTCCGGCGCTGCCGTGTGCAGTGCCTGCAGCAGCGCCGGGCCGGGGCCGGGCGCCCAGTGGCCGCCGCGGGCGGTCAGTTCGCCGCGCGGCACCACCCAATAGCTCGAAATGGCGCGAAAATGGTCAATACGCACCACATCATAGCGCTTTGCTGCGCCGCGGATGCGCTCCTTCCACCACCGGAAGCCGTCCGCGCGCATGGCATCCCAATCGTAGAGCGGGTTGCCCCAGAGCTGACCGTCGGCGCTGAAATAGTCCGGCGGGACACCGGCGGCAGCGCTCGGCTGCCCGTCCGGATCAAGGCAGAACTGCGCCGGCTGCGCCCAGACGTCCGCGCTGTCAGGCGCGACGTACATGGGCAGGTCGCCGATGATGCGCACGCCGTGCGCATGGGCGTAGGCGCGCACCGCGTCCCACTGGCGGGTGAACTCCGTCTGGAGGTAGGCGTGCAGGAGCACGCGGTCGTCGAGCCGCGCGAGCGCCTCCGCGCGCGCGGCAGCGTCCCGTTCACGCAGGGGCTGCGGCCAGGCATACCACGGCGCGCCGCCCTGCTCTTCCTTCAGAGCCATGTACAGGCAGTAGTCACACAGCCACGGCTCGGCCGCGAGCGCGGTGCGCAGCGCGGGCACAACAGCGTCCCGTTCGCGCGCGAACGCCGTGTCCCAGAGCGCGGTCCTGCCCGCGTGCACGCGATCATAGTCCACGCGCATGGGATCACTGCCCCAGTCGATGGCGCGCACCTCGTCGAGCGTGAGCGCGCCGCGCGCCACGAACGGCTCGGGCGAGAGCAGGTCGGTACTGCCGGCAAACGTCGAGGCCGACAGGTACGGCGAGTGCGCGCCGTCCGGCGGGTTCAGGGGCAGGATCTGCCAATAGCGCTGCCCGGCGGCAGCGAGAAAGTCAATAAAATCCCGGGCGGCTGCGCCCAGGTCGCCGATGCCGCACGGCCCCGGCAGGGCCGACACCGGCAGCAGGATACCGCTGGAACGGTCCATGCTCCGTCACTCCTTTTGATAGCTGCGGATGATCTCGCGGAACTTCGGATTGCGCGGCAGCAGGCGCATGAGCGGCAGGCCCAGCACGCCGAGCACGACGATCTCGCCGAGCGCGACCTGGCCGCCGAAGACCCAGAACGATGCATTCAGGTGCGGGAACACGGCGTCCGTGAGCGACCACGTGAGCACCGCACCGACAAACACGAAATTGAACACGACCGGCATGAGCGCAGCGAGGATGCACCGCACCCATGACTGCGCGCCGCGGCCGCGGCCGAGCCACGCCGTGCACAGCGCGGCCAGCAGCGTTGCGAGCGAGCCGAAGACCACGTCAAAAATGCCCGCCGCGCTCAGCAGATTCGCGATCGCGCAGCCGGCAAACAGGCCCCATGCCGTGCAGGGGATAAAAAACGGCAAAATGCACAGCACCTCCGAGACCCGGCACTGGATCGCTCCGTAACTGATCGGCGCCAGAAGCATCGTCAATGCGGCATAGGCCGCGCCCGTGACCGCCGCAGCGGCCAGCTTTCTCGTGGTGATGTGCATGATTCAATTCCTCCCATTTTTTTCGTTGCACATGTTGTGCGCGCAGGGGTATGGCACCTGCGCATGATAAATTGTGACGGCGGTTATTCTACTCCATCGCCGCCGCGTTGTCAACCGGTTTGCTGTACAGACAGCCGCAGTATTCCTGCCGGTAGAGGCCGTACTGCTTCGAGAGTTCAATGCTGCGCTTATAGCCCTCGCGCTTTTTGAAGTCCGACGGCAGCCAGCGCACGCCGTACTGCTGCGCCAGCTCCGCGCCGATGGCGTTGAGCCGCTGCGCGTCCTTGTGCGGCGAGACGGTGAGCGTCGTGCCGAAAAAGTCGAATCCGTGCGCGCGCGCCTGCCGCGCCGTCTCCTCCAGGCGCAGACGGAAGCACACCGTGCAGCGCGCACCGCCCTCCGGCTCGCGCTCGAGACCGCGGACGGCGTCAAGATAGCGCTGCCCGTCATAGTCGCACGCGAGCAGCTCCACCGGCTCCGGCGTCGGGAGCTGACGAATCAGCTCCCGCTGCCAGTAGAGGCGGCGGTCATACTCGCTGCGCGGCTGAATGTTCGGGTTATAATACAGCACGGTCACGCGAAAATACCGCGTGAGATACTCGAGCACATAGCTGCTGCACGGACCGCAGCAGCTCTGCAGCAGCAGACGCGGTTTGCTCTCCGGCGGGAGAGATGCGAGCAGCGCGTCGAGCTGTTTTTGATAGTTTTCTTTCATAAGCGTCACCTGCCGGACAGTATAGCACACCCGCGCGCAGAATACCAGTGCGGGCCTTGACGCGGCGTGGCTTTTCCGATATGATATAAAGTAGGAAATTATGCGAAGGAGGCGCGTCCGTCATGGACCAGCGCATGAGCAAGGACAAATATTATCTCAACATCGCCGACGCGGTGCTCGACCGCTCGACCTGCCTGCGGCGCAAATACGGCGCGATCATCGTCAAGAACGACGAGATCCTCTCCACGGGCTACAACGGCGCGCCGCGCGGGCGCGTCAACTGCTCCGAGCTCGGCTACTGCAACCGTGAGCAGCTCAACATCCCCAGCGGCCAGCGCTATGAGCTGTGCCGCAGCGTGCACGCCGAGGCCAACGCCATCATCTCCGCCGCCCGGCGCGACATGATCGGCGGCACACTCTACCTCGTTGGGCGCGACGCCGCCACCGGCGCGCTGCTGCACGACACGACCTCGTGCGCCATGTGCCGCCGCATGATCATCAACTCCGGCATCACGCGCGTCGTCAACCGCATCGGCGATGACGGCATCGAGATCATCGACGTGCAAAACTGGATCGTCAACGACGAGTCCATCCAGCCGAAGGCCGCGGCTGAATGAGCGCGGTTTTGCTTTACAAGCGCGGTATTTTTGATTATAATAAGTAAGTTAGACTGAAAAAAGGCAGGATTCAACGTATGGCATCCATTGCATTTGAAGAGTATAAAAACAAGCTCAACAACCTCCGCCCGGCGCTGGACGATCTGGGCGGCGCGCTGCATCTCGACGAGGCGCGCAACGAGGTCGAAAAGCTCGAGGAGGAGAGCGCGCAGGACGGTTTCTGGAACGACACCGAAAACAGCCAGCGCGTGCAAAAGCGCATCAAGACGCTCAAGCACAAGCTCGAGCGCTATGAAAAGCTCTCCGGCGCGTGGGAGGACATGCTGACCATGTGCGAGATGGCCATCGAGGAGGACGACGACTCGATGCTGCCCGACCTCGAGAACGAATTTCACACCTTCGAGGAGACGCTCGAATCCATGCGGCTCGAGACGCTGCTGACCGGCGAGTATGACGCGAACAACGCCATCCTCACCTTCCACGCCGGCGCGGGCGGCACCGAGGCGCAGGACTGGACGAGCATGCTCTACCGCATGTACAACATGTGGGCCGAGCGCCATGGCTACACCGTCAAGCTCATGGACTATCTCGACGGCGACGAGGCCGGCATCAAGAGCGCGACGATCATGATCGAGGGCGAGAATGCCTACGGCTTTCTCAAGAGCGAAAACGGCATCCACCGCCTCGTGCGCATCAGCCCGTTTGACGCCTCCGGCCGCCGCCACACGTCGTTCGCCGCCGTGGAGGTCATGCCCGAGATCACTGAGGACAGCGAGATCGAGCTGCGCGATGAGGACATCAAGATGGACGTGTACCGCTCGTCCGGCGCGGGCGGCCAGAAGGTCAACAAGACCTCGTCCGCCGTGCGTCTGACGCATATTCCGACCGGCATCGTCGTGTCCAGTCAGGTCGAGCGCAGCCACTTCCAGAACCTCGAAAACTGCAAGAACATGCTCCGCGCGCGTCTGGCCGAGATCAAGGAGCGCGAGCACCTTGAGAAGATCTCCGACATCAAGGGCGTCCAGCTCAAGATCGAGTGGGGTAGTCAGATCCGCTCCTACGTGTTCATGCCGTACACGCTGGCCAAAGACCACCGCACCGGCTATGAAAACGGCAACATCCAGGCCGTCATGGACGGCGACATCGACGGCTTCATCAACGCCTACCTGAGCATGAACGCCGACAAGGAGAGCAAATAATTCCCGACGCGAAGCGCCGCAGCCTGTTTGGCTGCGGCGCTGTTTTGCACCTTCCATCTTTGACCTTCCATCTTATCGCTCATCTTACCGCTGCGGGATCAGGCGGATGATCTGCTGGTCGTCCGCGCACTGGTAGCCGGACGAGGGCACGTAGCTGCCGAGCGCACGGTAGACGTCCCAGAGCCGGTCGCGGTCAAAGAGCAGGGAGCGCATGCCGGCGTAGACCTCCGGTGTCTCGCAGCGAAATTCCAGCACGGCGCGCCCGTCGTCCCACTGGCTGCGCACGGCGGCCGCAGCCGCGGCGACGGAGGCCTCCGCCGCCGTGTAGCCATTGCGGACGTAGTAATTATCGGCGTTGGCGCGGCTGTCCGGCCAGAGGGTGGGGTCCTCGGCCGTGTGGCGCACGGCCATGCGCTCGGCCGTGAGGGCGAACCACGTGTGGCCGAGATAATCCGGCAGCGCCGCCTCGCTCTCGTCGTCCTGCAGATCCCAGGTGGGGTCGAAGTAATAGACCGCGCCGTCGAGCTCCGCCGCGACCCAGGCGTGGCTGTCAGCCGTGCCGTCGGCAGACAGGGACGTGCCCGTGACGACGCGCGCCGGAATGCCGCCGCGCTCGAGCAGGTAGACGTAGGCATCGGCGATGCCGCCGCAGACGGCCTCCCCCTCGCAGACAGCGGCGTAAGCCGTCTGGTCATACGTCTCGCACGAGACGTAGCGCACGTGCTCCAGCAGCCAGTCGTAGAGATACAGCGCGCGGGGATAGTCCCCCGCCGGAGCGGCGGCGAGCAGGCTGTCCGCCGTCCGGGCGAGCTTCTCGCGGCGCGCCGGGCCGTCGTCGGGATAGACCCAGTCGAACGTGACGGTGATGTGCGCGTTCAGCCCGCCGTGGACCGTGTACCGGTAGGAGCGCACCCAGAGCTCCGGGTCGTCGAGCAGCTCGGCCATGCAGGCCTCGAGCGTGCCGGCGTCGCAGTCATAGACCACGGCGTCCGTCTGGCCGCGCATCGCCGCGTGCAGCACGGCGGCCACGCGCGGATTGGCGGCGCAGTTCGGCGCAGTGTCCGGCAGGACGGATGACTCCATCTGGATCTGCACGGTAGGCACCGGCGTGAGCAGTGCCTGCACACGCGGGTAAAACAGCACGCCCGCCAGAACGAGAATGAGCACCAGCAGACTCAGGGCGCAGCCAAAACCGCGGCGGCGCGGCGGAGGCGGCGGAGACTGTGCTGCGCGCAGCCATTGCGCGTCGATGTGATCGTTATCGGACATAAGGTCTCCTCTCACGTGGATCGTTGAAAGATTGTCAGCATTTTTCTGCCGCGAACGGTGGAAATCGCAAAAAGTTTCTGCTATAATGCTTCCCATTCACGTTATGTACTAGCAAAGGAGTTTTTCATCATGATCGAAGTCACGTTCCGGATCGAAAGCCTGGATTATACCGACAAGCTGGATTCCCAGCTCCCGCTCGTGCTTGAGGCGCTGAGCCAGAGCGGCAATATCAACCCCGTGCTCAAGCTCGCCTGCAACACGCCCGAGGCCTCGTCGCGCATCGTCAAGGGCATCCTGCGCACCATGTCGCAGGACCAGAAGCAGCGTCTGGCCACGAAGATCGTCAACGCCAACCGCGAGAAGCTCATGCAAAAGCTCAATGAGTACGCCGCCGGCAAAGGCATCGACGTGCACATCTGCGACTGCGCCGCCACGTTCCGCTGAAGCGAAAACCGAATCATGCCGCCCGAAAGGGCGGCGTTTTGCTGTCTGTGCGCGGATCTATCCGGGCACAGACAGCAATCAGATTGCATTCGAGGCGGGCCCTTCGCCCCCTCGAGCGCCCCCGCTGCTCTGTCATCCTGCCCGGAATCGCATCATCTCTGCAAAACGCACGCCGCCCAATCACGGGCGGCGTTTTCATTTGCCGCGGCTTTATTTTACCATCCCGCGCGTGTACAAGTCTACCGCTTTTTGTCTGCGCATAGGCTGTGTTATCCGAAAAAAGGAGGCTCGGCCATGATCCTTGCCCTCGCCGGCAACCCCAACTGCGGCAAAACGACGCTTTTCAACGCTCTCACGGGGGCTAACGCGCGCACGGGCAACTTTCCGGGCGTGACCGTCACGCGCAGCGAGGGCGTGTGCCGCGCGCGGCCGGAGATCACGCTCGTCGACCTGCCGGGCGTGTACGCCCTGCGGCCGTACTCGGACGAGGAGCGCGTCACGCGCAGCTATCTGCTCGGCGGGGCGGCGGATGCGGTCATCAGCATCGCGGACGCGACGTGCCCGGCGCGCAGCCTGTACCTGACGCTGCAGCTGCTGGAGTTGGGTGTGCCGGTCGTGCTGGCGCTGAACGTGATGGACGCGCTGCGCGCAGGCGGCGGATCGGTGGACACGGCGGAGTTGGCGCGGGCGCTGGGCATTCCGGTCATACCGGTGAGCGCGGCGCTGGGCGAGGGACTCGATTCCCTGCTAGACGCGGCCGCGCAGGCGGCGCACGGCCCGCCGCCCGACCCATGGCGCGCACTGCCGCCGGGGCCGGTGCAGGCCTGTGTGCGGACGCTGGCCCGGCTGCTCTCCCCGGCTGCGCACGCGGCGGGGCTGCCGTCGGTGTTCGCGGCGACGCAGTGGCTCGACGACGGCGGCACGCTGCACGCACCGGCCGCAGCCGAACAGGCGGCGGCGCGCATGGTGCGCGAGAGCGGCCTTGCCCGAGACGAGGCGCTGCCCACGGCGCGCTTTGCACAGGTGGACAGGCTGGGGCGGTTTTTCACCCTGCCGCAGGCGCTGCCGGGGAGCCGGCGCAGCGCGCGCATCGACCGGGTGCTCACGGGACGGTACACGGCCTACCCCGCGATGGCGGGACTGCTCGGCGGTGTGTTTTACCTGACGTTTCATATCATTGGCCCGTGCCTGAGCCGCCTGCTCGCGCGCGGCATCGCCTGGCTCGCGGACGCGGCCGACGGCGCGCTCACGGCGCTGGACACGGGGCCGCTGCTGCATGGGCTGGTGCGCGAGGGCGTGTTTGCGGGCGTGGGGAGCGTGGCAGCATTTCTGCCGGTGATTCTGGCGCTGTTTTTCTTCCTCTCCCTGCTCGAGGACACGGGCTATCTCGCGCGCGTGGCCTTCGTAATGGACCGGCCGCTGCGGCGGCTGGGGCTGAGCGGGCAGAGCGCCGTGCCGCTGCTGCTGGGCTTTGGGTGCAGCGTGCCGGGGGTGCTGGCCGCGCGCACACTGCCCACGCGGCGCGACCGGGCGCTGACGATCGTGCTCACGCCGTGCATGAGCTGCAGCGCGAAGGCGCCGGTGTACGCCGCCTTTGCGGCCGCGTTCTTCCCGGGGCGGAGCGCCGTGGTGTTTCTGGCACTGTACGCGCTCGGCATCGGGACGGCCGCCGGCGCGGCCCCACTCCTCGGCCGGACGGTCTGGCGCGGGGAGGCGGCGTCCTTTGTCATGGAGCTGCCGGACTACCGCTGGCCGGACGCGCGCAGCGTGCTGCGGCGGATGTGGGTGCGCACAAAGGAATTTCTCGCGCGGGCGTTCACGGTCATCCTCGCGGCGAGCGTGGGCGTGTGGGTACTGCGGACGTTCACGCCCACGTGGCGCGTGGCGGCCAGTGCCGGGGAGAGCCTGCTGGCCGTGGTGGGACAGGCGCTCGCGCCGTTGTTCGCACCGCTGGGCTTCGGCAACTGGCGCGCCGCGACCGCGCTCGTGACCGGACTGCTGGCCAAGGAAACCGTGCTGTCCACGCTCGGCGTGCTGCTCGGCGGCGACCTGACAGCGGCGCTGCCGGACGTATTCTCCCCGGCAGCGGCGGCGAGTTTTCTGGTGTTCACGGCGCTGTACGCGCCGTGCGTGGCGGCGCAGGCGGCCATGCGGCAGGAGCTCGGCAGCCGGCTCGGCACGCTGGCCGCAGCCATTGGCTCATGCGCGGCCGCATGGTGTGCGGCGGCAGTTGTCTACCACATTGCTGTCCTGCTATGAAAAAACAGCAGGCTTCCGGTTTGGGAAGTCTGCTGTTTTTACCGTTTTTGACCCGCCTCAGCCGTGGACGAGCACGCCAAGGTCGGGGTTGTTCGTGCCGGGATATTCGACCGTGGCCTTGCCGGCGCGCAGGGCGGCCGCCGCGCTCTCGCGCAGGTCAAGCCCCGCAAGGTACGCCCAGACGAGCGCGGCCATGACCGCGTCGCCCCCGCCGGTCGTGTTGACCATGCAGGTGGGCAGGCACGGCAGGTGCACCAGCTCATCGCGCGTGCCGGCGAGAATACCGTCGCCCCCCATGCTGAGAAACACCCGCTGCACCCCCTGTGCCAGCAGCGCCGCGACGATGCCCTCGGGCGTGGACTCACCCGTGAGGTTCTGCCCCTCGGTGAGGTTGGGCTTAAACGTGTGCAGCGCGCCGAGCGATGCGCGCATCCGCTCTGCTTTCGTGACAGAGACGGGGTCGGCAAAGAGCGGGGCGCTGCAGTGCGCACCGAGCCAGGTAATGGTCTCGGCCGTCAGGTTGCCGTCGAGCACGACGGCGGCCGCGCCGTCGAGCACGTCAAGGTGGCGCTGCAGATAATCCGGCGTGATGGCGGCGGAGATGTCCGTATCGCACAGGCCGAGCTGCATCTCGCCGCGCTCGTCCGTGATGTACAGGTACGTCGATGTGCGCCCGCCGGGCACGTCGAGCGCGCAGCTGAGATCCATGCCGAGCTCCACGCAGTCGTTGCGCAGGAGCTGGGCGTGCGAATCGCCGCCGAAGGCGGTGAGAAACTTGACCTCCACGCCGAGCAGGCGCAGATCGTGCGCGATGTTGCGCCCGACACCGCCGGGCGTGAGCGTGACGGCGCCGGGGTTGGAGTCGCGGAAGATGAGCTTCTTTTCCGGGCGGCCGCAAATGTCGAGATTCACGGCGCCGACCACACAGACATACGGGTTCATGCGTGCACCTCCCAGATGCGCTCGGCGTATTCGCGCACAGCGCGGTCGGCGGCGAAGATGCCGCTGCGGGCAATGTTGACGAGCGACAGGCGCGCGCGCACGGCGGGGTCGGCAATCGTCGTATACAGCCGCTCGTGCGTGGCGGCATAGTCGTCAAAGTCGGCGAGGAGCAGGTACGGGTCGCCGCCGTAGAGCAGGCTGCTGACGAGGTCGGCATAGCTCTCGCCGTCGGCATAGCCGCGGCTCATGCGCTCAAGCACGCGGCCCAGCCACGGGCTGCGGCGGACATACGCCTGCGGGTCGTAGCCCGCGGCGCGCAGCGCCTCGGCCTCGTCGGCGTGCAGGCCGAAGAGAAACATGTTGTCCGCGCCGAGCTGCTCGAACATCTCGACGTTTGCGCCGTCGAGCGTGCCGATCGTGACGGCGCCGTTCATCATGAGCTTCATGTTGCCGGTACCGCTGGCCTCCTTGCCGGCGGTCGAGATCTGCTCGGACACCTGCGCGGCGGGCATGAGCATCTCGGCGGCGGAGACGCGGTAGTTCGGCAGGAAGTACACCTGCAGCCGGCCGCGGCAGACGGGGTCGGCATTCACATCGGCCGCGAGCGAGCACAGCAGCTGGATGATGCGCTTGGCCGTGGCATAACCCGGCGCGGCCTTGGCCGCAAAGAGGAACGTGCGCGGCTGGAAGGGCTGGTCCGGATCGTCGTGCAGCAGGAGCTGCAGCTGCGTGATGCGCATGGCGCACAGAAGCTGGCGCTTATACTCGTGCAGGCGCTTGACCTGCACGTCAAGGATCGCGTCGCTGTTGAGCGAAAAGCCGTCCGTGCGGAACACCCACGCGGCCAGCCGCTGCTTGTTGAGCGCCTTGATCTCCTCGAGCCGGGCAAGCACGGCGGGGTCGTCCGCCGCGCGCTCCAGACCCGCGAGCTCCTCGGGGTGCAGGAGATAGCGGTCGCTGCCGAGCACGTCGCACACGAGCGCGTGCAGGCCGGGGTTGCACTGGGCAAGCCACCGGCGGTGGTCGATGCCGTTGGTGACATAGGTGAAGCGGCCGGGGTCGAGCGCGCAGACGTCGCGGAAGAGGTCGCGGCGCAGGATCTCCCCGTGCAGGGCGGAGACGCCGTTGATGGTCTTACACGCGGCGAGGCAGAGGTTTGCCATATGCACGCTACCGTCGGCAATGATGAGGTTGCGCCCCACGCGCGCATCGTCGCCGAAGCGGGCGCGCAGGTCGTCGCACCAGCGGCGGTTGATCTCGCAGATGATCTCCCACACGCGCGGGAGCTGGCTCTGGATGAGGCCCTGCGGCCACGTCTCGAGCGCCTCGGACATGACGGTGTGGTTCGTATAGTTGACGCAGGCGGTAACGATGGCCCATGCCTCGTCCCAGCCGAGGCCGTCGTCATCGAGCAGCAGGCGCATGAGCTCGGGGATGATGAGCGTCGGGTGCGTGTCGTTGATCTGGATGACGTGGTGCTCGGCAAAGTTGCGCACCGTGCCGTAGCGCGCGCGGTGGGCGCGCAGGATGCTCTGCGCCGTCGCGGAGACGAAGAAATACTGCTGACGGATGCGCAGGGTCTTGCCCTCGATGTGGTCGTCCGCCGGGTAGAGCACCTTCGTGATGACCTCGGCCATCGTGCGCTGCTCGAGACTCTGGACATAGCTGCCGGCGGCGAAGAGATACATGTCGAGGTCGTTCGGGCTGTGCGCCTCCCAGAGACGGAGGGTGTTGACGCGCCCGTCGCCATACGGCGCGATGAGCATATCGCGCGGCACGGCCAGCACGCTCTCATAGCCGCGCAGCTCGCCGTGGTAGTGGCCGTAGGCATCCCAATGCTGCTCCACGCGGCCGCCGAAGCGCACCTCGACCGTGTCCTCATGGCACGGCACGAGCCAGCTCGACGCGGCGGTGCGCCAGTTGTCCGCGACCTCGGTCTGGCGGCCGTCGACGATGCGCTGGCGGAAGATGCCCAGCTCGTAGCACAGCGAATAGCCCGTGGCGGGGATGCCCTCGGTGGCGAGGCTGTCCATATAGCACGCGGCGAGGCGGCCGAGGCCGCCGTTGCCGAGGCCGGCGTCCGGCTCTGTCTCAAAGATGTCGGCCGCGCTGCGGCCGAGGTCCTCGAGCGCGCCGGTGAGCGCGTCGCCGATGCCGAGATTGAAGGCGTCCTTCATCAGCGAGCGGCCCATGAGAAACTCCATCGACAGGTAGTGCACCTCGCGCTCGGGCGCGGTGCGGCTGTCAAACGTGTGCAGGCGCGAGAGGATCTCGCGGATAACGATGGCTGCGGCCTGAAAGACCTGCTCGTCGGTCGCGTCCCCGGCTGTGACGCCGAAGTGCGCACAGAGCTTGTCGGCAATGGCGCTGCGCAGCTCATCGCGGGAAATCTGATTGGTCATTGGCATAAATACATTTCTTCCTTTACTGGGTTCGTCCGGGTCAGAGCTCGCTGCCCTTGGGGATCACGATCGGCAGGGCCTCACAGCCGGTGAGTGTGACGGCCGGGCCGATGCGGACATTTTTGTCCGCGATGACGTACTGCAAAATGGCGTCCGCCGCGATGCAGGTGTCCTGCATGACGATGCAGCGGCTCAGGTGCGCCCCGCGCGCGACGCGCACGCCGCGAAACAGGATGCAGTCCGTGACCGTGCCCTCGATGAAGCAGCCGTCGGCCACGAGGCAATTTTCCACGTGCGCGTGCTCACCGTAATAGGTGCTCACGTCCGCGCGCTCCTTCGTGCGCACCGGGCGCTCGGCCGGGAACAGCGATGCGCGCGCCGCCGGTTCCAGCATATCCATGCTGGCGGCAAAATAGTCCGCGACCGTGTCCACGTGCACGGCGTAGCCCGGGTGCAGGAACACGTCCATCGTGCCGCCGCGCCGGAGATATTCAAACAGCCCGTCGCGGTGGAAGTGGAAGCGGTTTTCCTGCGCGCAGAAATCGAGCATACCGAGCAGGACGTCCTTATTGACGATATAGATCTCCATGGCGGCGACGCCCGCGCCGGCCGCTGCGCTGGTAATCAGCTTCGTAACGCGGCCGTGCTCGTCCGTGAGGTAGCGATGGTGCTCTCCGGTGACGACACCGTCGCGGCAGATGGCCGTGATGCCGCAGCCGGAGGCATTGTGCTGCGCGATGGCGGCGGCGAGGTCGAGATTGCAGACGATATCCGCCGGCATGAGCACGACCTCCGGCTCCGGGATATTCCGCACGTAGGAAATGACCGCGTTGAGCGCCTCGGCCGTGCCGGTATAGTCGCCGCGCGTGTTGACGCCGAACGGCGGCAGCAGGTGCAGCCCGCCGCTGCGGCGCGACAGATCCCACGCCTTGCCGCTGCCGAGGTGGTCGAGCAGGGACTGATAGTCCCGCTGCATGATGACGCCGACGCTGTGCACGCCCGCGTTCGAGAGCGACGAGAGCGCAAAGTCGATCAGCCGATAACGCCCGCAAAACGGCAGCGATGCGTTCGTGCGGTAGCGCGTCAGGTCCCCGAGCCGCGGGGAGCTGTGATATGCGTAAACAATGCCATGTACTTCGCTCATGCGTGCACCTCCGCTCCGTCATAGATCATGGCCCCGGCCGGGACCGTGCCCCCGGCGGGCACCGACACATCCGGTCCGACCGTGGCGACGCCCCAGCCGTCCGTCCCGTCGGGCTGCGCGCCGATGTGCGCGCCCGCGCCGACGACCGTGCCCTCGCCGACGATGGCATACTCCACCACGGCGCCCGGCTCCACGACGACGCCGGGATGCAGGATGCTGTAGAGCACACGCGCGCCCGCGCCGACGGTGACGGAGCTCGAGAGCACGGAGTTTTCCACATGGCCCTCGATCGTGCAGCCCTCGGTGATGATCGAGTGCACGACCTCCGCCTGCCGGCCGATGCTGTGCGGCGGGCGGATGGGGCTCTTGGCGCGGATGGGCCACTTCGGGTCATAGAGATTGATGAGCGTGGGCGAGAGCATGTCCATGTTCGCGTCCCAGAGGCTGACGATCGTGCCGACGTCGCGCCAGTAGCCCTCGAACCGGTACGGCAGCAGCTTTTCCCCGGCGGCGAGCATCTTGGGGATGATGTTCTTGCCGAAGTCCTTGTCGGAGTCCGGGTCCGCCTCGTCCTCGATGAGATAGCGGCGCAGCGCCTTCCAGTCGAAGATATAGATGCCCATACTCGCAAGGTCGCTTTTCGGGTGGGCGGGCTTTTCCTCAAACTCGTTGATAAAGCCGTCGGGCCCGACGTTCATGATGCCGAAGCGCGAGGCCTCCTCCATCGACACCTGGATGACCGAGATCGTGCAGGCCGCACCGGCCTGCTCGTGCGCGCGGAGCATCTTGTCATAGTCCATTTTGTACACATGGTCGCCCGAGAGGATGAGCACGCAGTCGGGGTCATACATCTCGATGAAATCCATGTTCTGATAGATGGCGTTGGCCGTGCCGGAAAACCACGACCCGCGCTCCCCCGCGCTCTGATACGGGGGCAGGATGTACACGCCGCCGTCGATGCTGTCCAGATCCCAGGCCTGGCCGCTGCCGATGTAGCGGTTGAGCAGCAGGGGCTGGTACTGCGTGAGCACGCCGACGGTGTCAATGCCGGAGTTGGCGCAGTTGGACAGCGGGAAGTCAATGATGCGGTACTTGCCGCCAAACGGGATGCTGGGCTTGGCGACCTTCGCCGTGAGGGCGTACAGCCGCGAGCCCTGCCCGCCCGCGAGCAGCATGGCGATACAGTGTTTTTTCAAGGGATGCGCTCCTCCTTTTCTCCAGTTGCGAATAGATCAGGGGCCTCCCACGGCCCGACCGGTTTCGCGCGCGGCCCGGCGGCGATGGCCCCACGGTCGGCTGCGGCGGTTCCGGTGGACGTGGGAAACCCCTGACAGATGTTCAATTAAAGCGGCTCATGGCGCGGTCCGCCCCGTCGCGGATATAGACCGCGCAGGCCTCGGCCGCACGCGCAGCCGCATCGTCCATGGCGGTCTTGTCCGCGCCGCGGAACGTGCCGAGCACCCAGTCGGGCATGTCATAGTCCGGGTGCGGGGGCGCGCCGACGCCGATGCGGATGCGGGGAAAGGCGTCCGTGCCGAGGCAGGCGATGATGCTCTTGAGCCCGTTGTGCCCGCCGGCCGAGCCCTTCGTGCGGATGCGCAGGCGGCCCGGCTGCAGGTGGATCTCGTCCGACACGACCAGGATATGCTCCGGCGGCACCTTATAAAACTTGGCCGCCGGCGCCACGGCCTCGCCGGAGTTGTTCATATATGTCTGCGGCTTCATGAGCAGGACCTTCTGCCCGCCGAGCTCCGCCTGCGCGGTGAGCGCGTGAAAGCGCAGCCGGTCGATGCGCACGCCGCAGTCCTTTTCCACGACGTCCGCCGTGAGAAAGCCCGCGTTGTGCCGGGTGTTCTGATACTTCAGCCCCGGGTTGCCGAGAAACACGACCAGCCACTGCACGCCGCCGCGATTGGAAAAAAACATCACTCAAACAGCGAGGAGATGCTCATTTCCTCATAGATGCGGTTGATGGCCTCGGCGAACATCGGCGCGACGGGCAGATACTGGATCTTGTCGCAGGCCGGCTTGCCCTTCGGATACGGAATGGTATCGAGCAGGAGCAGCTCGTCAATGACGCTGTCGTTGATGCGGTCGATAGCCGGACCGGAGAGCACGCCGTGGGACGCGCAGGCATACACTTCCTTCGCGCCGCCGACCTCGACGATGGCCTTGGCCGCGCCGCACAGGCTGCCGGCCGTATCGACCATGTCGTCGAGCAGCAGGCAGGTCTTGCCCTCGACATTGCCAATGATGTTCATGACCTCGGAGCAGTTGGCCTTCTCGCGGCGCTTATCCACGATGGCGAGGCCGAGGCCCATCTTCATGGCGAACGAGCGCGCACGCGCCACGCTGCCGACGTCCGGCGAGACGACGACCATGTCCTCGCGGCCGTAGCCGAAGCGGCGCAGGTAGTGTGTGGCGAACAGCGGCGCACCGTAAAGATTATCCACCGGAATGTCAAAGAAGCCCTGGATCTGCGCAGCGTGCAGGTCCATGGTCAGCACACGGTCGGCCCCGGCGACGGTGAGCAGGTTCGCCACAAGCTTGGCCGAGATCGGGTCGCGGGCCTTGGCCTTGCGGTCCTGCCGGGCGTAGCCGAAGTACGGGATGACGGCGGTGATGCGGCCGGCGGAGGCGCGCTTCATCGCGTCGATCATGACCAGCAGCTCCATGAGGCTGTCATTGACCGGCTTGCAGGTGCTCTGCACGATGAACACATCCACGCCGCGGACGGGCTCGTTGATGGAGATGGAGCACTCGCCGTCGGCAAACGCCGTGACCGTGCTCTTGCCCAGGGAGATGCCGAGGTTCTTGCAGATCATGTCCGCCAGGTCGGGGTTGGACGAACCGGTGAACACCTTGATCTCTTTGCCGTGTGGAATCATATCGTAACTTCCTCTCTTTTTGAAAATTTCCGCGTCCTGCGCACAGGCGCAGAAGCCCAAGTTTTCATACAAAATCATTATAACAACATTTTTGCCGCTTGCAAAGAGAAACCGGTGCTCTGCGGCAAGAAAATTTTTTGCGCCCCGCGTCGATGTTTGTGCAATCTGCCGCGGCGAATCGGCGCTTTGCATTTGGCGCGGGGTGTGTTATAATGGCGGCAAAGAAAACCAAGGGGCACCACGAGCCCCGGGAAGGGAAACATATGAGTAATTTTAACGATCTGTACGACCACGTCGCCGCCGACCGCTCGCGCGCCATGCAGCTGCTCGGCATTCAGGACATCCGCCGCAAGGCCGTGGCGGAGCTGCTGGCCGCCGGCGCCTACACGGAGCCGGACAACATTGAGGACATGACCGACGCCGAGCGCGAGCAGCACAAGGCCGAGGCCGCCTATGCCCTTGGCCGCCCGCACATTCTCGAGACGGCGAAAATGCCCGTGCAGGACGGCGACGAGACCTACGCCATCGCCGTGACCGCCACGAGCGAGACGCCCAACTGCATCGCCCTGTGCGTGCAGACGAAGCTCGAGGAGCTCTACGCCTCCGGCATCGTCGACCGCAGTGCCAACCACCGCCCGCGCCTGTTCGTCGTGGCCGCCAACGACCGCCCCGACGAGGACGTGCAGGGCCTGCGCACCGCGCTGGACATGCTGCGCGTGGCCTATCCCGATTTCCACATCGAGCTCAGCGAGCGCACACCCGAGCAGGCCATGCGTGCCGCGCTGGCCGAGGAGCTGCGCGACGCGCTCGACGCGTGCAAGATCAACGCCTCGAAGGAAAACTTCCAGCGCCTGGCCGCGACCATGATCGCGGCGCCGCTGTTCTTCCCCGCCCAGCGGCCCGAGGGCGAAGCTGCCCCGGCCGACGGTCAGCAGCACCTGCAGTTCGGCAAGGTGCGCACCGATGACGGGCGCACGTTCTTCTGCGCCTTCACCGACCGCGCGCGCCTGCTGCAGTGGCGCAACATGGGCAGCGTCGAGCTCGGCGTGAAGGACTACGCCCCGCTCGTGCTCTCCTCGAACGACACCGGCATCATCATCGACCCCGGCGTCGGCAGCGGCCTTGCGCTCACGCGCGAAATGCTCCAGACGCTCAAGGCGCAGCTCGAGTTCTTTGAGCAGATGCGCAATACCGCGGCCGAGATGGGCGTCGATTTTGACCCCGCGGCCGTGGCCGAGGCCGCCAGCAACATCACCGCCACCGACGAGTCTGAGGGCCGCAACCGCAAGGAGCGCCGCTGGTTCGGCAAGAAGAAAAAGTAAACCGCAGGATTCAGAGAGGGAGTCGGAATATGAGAAAAACGAAGATCGTCTGCACCATCGGCCCCGCGTGCGACAGCGAGGAGACGCTGCGCGCCATGATGCTCGCGGGCATGAACGTCGCGCGCCTGAACTTTTCCCACGGTACGCACGCCGAGCACCAGGTGCGCATCGACCGCATCAAGAAGCTGCGCGCGGAGCTCGACCTGCCCATCGCCATCATGCTCGACACGAAGGGCCCCGAGTACCGCATCGGCACGTTTGAAAACGGGAAGATCGAGCTGCACAGCGGCGACACATTCACGTTCACGACCGAGGCCGTGACCGGCAATGCCGAGCGTGTGTCCGTGAGCTATGCCGGCCTCGCGCAGGATCTTGAGCCGGGCGACACCGTGCTCGTCAACGACGGGCTCATCGCCCTGACCGTCACCGCCACGACCGGCACGGACGTCGTCTGCCGTGTCACGGCCGGCGGCGTGCTCACCGACCGCAAGAGCATGAGCTTCCCGAACAAGGTGCTCAAGCAGACGTTTCTGAGTGAGCAGGACAAGCGTGACCTGCTCTTCGGCATCGAAAACGACGTGGACTTCGTGGCCGCGTCCTTCGTGTCGCGCAGGCAGGATCTGGTCGATCTCAACGGCTTCCTGCGCGCCAACGGCGGCGGGGACATCGCCGTCATCGCCAAGATCGAGAATCAGCCCGGTATCGACAACATCGAGGACATCTTCACCGAGTGCACCGGCATCATGATCGCCCGCGGCGACATGGGCGTCGAGGTGCCGTATGAGGAGCTGCCGAGCATCCAGAAGGAACTCATCGGCAAGTGCCGCCTGCTCGGCAAGCGCGTCATCACCGCGACCGAGATGCTCGAGAGCATGACGCACAACATCCGCCCCACCCGTGCCGAGATCGCCGACGTGGCCAACGCCGTCTATGACGGCACGAGCGCCATCATGCTCTCCGGCGAGACGGCCGCGGGCGAGCACCCCGTCGAGGCGCTGAGCGCCATGGCCCGCATCGCCGAATACACCGAGGCGCACATCAACTACGCAGGGCGCTTTCCCAAGACGCAGTTTGAGATCCACGACACGCTCGACGCGATCAGCCATGCCACGTGCGGTATGGCCATCGACATCGGCGCGAAGGTCATCACCGTCTGCTCCATCACGGGGCGCACCGCGCGGCTGATCTCGCGCTTCCGCGGCCCGACGGATATCATCGGCCTGACCACGAACGAGCGCGCCTACCGCAAGCTCGCCCTCTCGTGGGGCATCACGCCCGTTATGAGCGAGGTGTACGAGAGCACCGACGTGCTGTTTTACCACGCACTGAAGGTCAGCCGCAGTGTGATGCAGCTCGAAAAGGGCGACAAGGTCATCATCACCGGCGGCATCATCAACGGCCGCAGCGGCAACACGAACACCATCAAGGTCGAGTACGCGTAAGGCCGCGGGCGCGCTTCTGGCGCACGGCCGCACGCGCACAGATGCCCCGGCAAGCCCCGGCGCAAACGTCTGCACACAACAGGCGCGAAAAAACGGGCACGGGCAGCACAGAGCCGGACGCGCCAAAGTCAAACGGACAACGTGCAGCGCAGATCCGGGCGAACGGTGCGCGGCCAAATCACGCAGGAATCGGTCTGCGCAGCGGAAATCTCCCTGCACATGGTGTGCACGAAGCGGCATTCCGTGTGCCGCGCCAAACGGACGGCATCCGGCGCGCCGCGGTCAAGCGTCCCCCGAAAGCCCTCCAGAAACGCATATATCTCCCCTGCCCCGCGCGAGAAATTCGCGCGGGGCAGGGGTTCGTTCTATTTGTTTACATAATTTAATTTACATAACTAATTTTATAAATGTAAATATTCCGAATTTGCAACAGTTTTTTCTCGTTTTTGGTTGTCATAATACGATTTCCATAACTGCAAATCGAGCGGCAAGTCATGCGAAGCGTCGTATTTACATAATTAAGTTTACATAAATATTTCATCTTCACATGGTTTTTCTTGATTATTCAAATATTTTTCAGCAGTTAAGTTTTCATAATGCAGTTACCATAACTGATATTTCTACTTTCATATTCGGTTTACATAACAACATACACAGAGCACAGCCCGGGGCGCTCCCGATGGGAGCGCCCCGGGCTGTGCTGCTGTTTCAGGCCCTGCACACCGGCCGCACGTATTTGAAAAACCGCGCGCAGTCGTGGTAGAAGTAAAACACCCTGCCCGGCGTCAGGTCGAGCTGCCAGCCGCTGGCGGCGTAGTCGAAGTCGCGCATGACCTGCTCGATCTTCGCTTCCACGGCGGCATTCTGCGTCTCAAAATCGAACGGCCCGTGCTCGAACACGAGGTACTCCCCGGCGGGCACGTCCATGAGCTGCATCTGCGCCGGCACCGGCCCGGCGTAGTCCGCCTGCAGGCGCACGCCGTAGGCCTCCGCAAGCGGGATGCCCCAGCTGCAGATGCGCCCCGTCGGCTCGTTGATCCAGGCCATGAGCTGGCCACTGCCCGCGTCCTCGTTTTCGCCGCCCGCATCGTCGAGCTTGCCGGGAATGCTCGCGAGCAGGCCGCAGATGGTCTCGCAGTCCTGCCCAGGGATCGCGCTCTGCCGCTGCCAGAAGTCCCAGTAGCCGATGCTCTCATAGTTGCGGATGTGCAGAAATTTGTGCGCCGGGATGTGCACGAAATAGGTCCTGACCTCGCCCGCGCTTTGTGTCTCGTTCCTATCGCCTGCTCCTTCCGTCAGATAACAGTCGAACGGCCGCAGGATGGTCTGGAGCACGACGGGGCCGGGCGCGGCCCGGTAGGCGCTGGGACTTATGCCGTAGGCCTTCTTGAACGCGCGCGCAAAGGCCTCGTTGGAGGAAAAGCCGTACTGCACGGCGATATCGAGCAGCCTCCGGTCGGTGTCGCGCACATCGCGCAGGGCAAACGCCAGCCGCCGCAGCCGCAGATAGTCCCGGAGCGTCATACCGGCCAGCGCCCGGAACCGGCGCGACGTGTAGTATTCGGAGTAACCAAGCCGGTCTGCCAGCGCGCGCAGCGTCAGCGCCTCGTCCTGCTGCGTGCGGATGCAGTCGTCCATGATCGTGAGGATATCCTGAATGTTTCGGTGCCACTGTGCCATGCTCCATGCCTCCTGACCGTTCGATACGCTGATCTTACCGCAAATGCCCGGCCGCTGCCTGATTCTTGTTGCGCTTTTTTGCGGTGCGGCCGCGCCACGGCGCGGTCATGTCATAGCTCATGGCCAGCAGCGTCCGGATCTGCGCATCCGGAGCTCCGCTGTCAAGCACGGCGGTGATCCAGTTTTCCTTATTCATATGGTATGCCGGCAGCAGCCCCGGCGCACCCCGCAGGGAGGCGATCAGCACCGGATCGCACTTGAGGTTGAGAATATCGAGCATTCCCCGCTCCGGCAGACCGAGCTTTGCACCCGGCACATCCATCATCAGCGCAAACCATTTTCGGTTGCCGGGGTGGCGAAACACCTCATGGTTCGGGTAGCGCGGCCACGGCCGGTCGGGCACGGCGTGGTACGTCTCGAGAATGTACTGCTTCCATTCGCTGCGGTTCATGCTTTCCTCCTCCGGTCACGGGTTGGCCTGCGCCCACGCGCGCACAAAGGCAGCGAACGTGCGCACGAGCGGCTTGCCCTCGCTCTCCGGCGGGATGGCCATGGCGATGGTGCGGTGCGCCGGAGGGTCGAGCGGGCGCACGACGACGTTGTGATGGTCCGAACGCAGCACGAGCTCGTGCGCGATGCAGATGCCCAGCCCGCTCTCGACCATGGAGATCATGGCATAATCGTCCGCCGTCTGAAAGCGGATGTCGGGGTGCACGTGCGCGGCGTCGAGCACGCGCAGCGCGTCGCGGTTCGTGCTGTCGACCAGGCTCACGACCGGCTCTGTGCCGAAGGCCGTGATCGGCACGGCGTCCGCCTCCGCCAGCGGGTGCCCCGCCGGCAGCACGGCCAGCAGCCGGTCGCTGCACACGGGCACGATCTCGCCCGGCAGCTCGCTCGGCAGCGAGATGAAGCCCATGTCCACCGTGCCGCTGCGCACGTAGGCATCCACCTCGGCGTACGCCCCGTCGAACAGGCGGAAGCGCGCCTCCGGGTGCTGCACCTGAAACTGCTTGATCATCGGCGGCAGCCAGTTGACCGCCACGCTCTTGAACGTTGCGATGCGGATCGTGCCGCCCGCGCGCTCGCGCACCTCCTGAATGCGGCCGCGCAGGTGCGCATCCGCCGCGCACACCTGCTGCACGGCCGGCAGCAGCGCCTTGCCCGCCGGGGTCAGATGCACACCGCCGCGGTTGCGCACCAGCAGCGGAAAGCCGCAGTCGCGCTCGAGCCCCGCCAGCAGCTGCGTCAGCGCCGACTGGGACACACCCAGCGCCTGCGCCGCGGCCGACACGCCCGCGCACTCCACCGTTTTTAAAAACGCCTCATATTGCCGCAGTGTCACACGCACACGCTCCTTGTCCGAATTTTTCATAAAAAATAAGATTACCTTATATTATACGCACGGGTTCCAAAAAGTCAAGCGCAGAAATTTTTCCTGATATTGCAGAGAAAACGCCGATTTTTGCCCGAAATTATGAAGAAATTGTTGACACGGCGGCGAAAGTGGCGTATCATACACTCATCTTGTTTTTCAGGAAACGATATAAGGTTTCCTAATGAAAGGGGCAAAACATCATGGGCACTGCTTCGAGCGGTGAATGGATCGCCATATTACTGTATTTTGCGCTGGTCATCGGCGTCGGTGTGTATTTCTTCATCCGTGACCGCCATGTGGAGGGCGAGAAGGAGTATTTCCTCGGCGGCCGCAGCATGGGCGGCTGGGTCGCGGCGCTGTCTGCCGGCGCGTCGGATATGAGTGCGTGGGTGCTCATGGGCCTGCCCGGCTCGATCTATCTGTACGGCATCGGTAAGGTGTGGATCGCCGTCGGTCTGGTCATCGGCACGATCTGCGCGTGGGTGTTTGTCGCGCCGCGTCTGCGCCGGTATTCCATCCGCGCGAACGATTCGATCACGATCCCGCAGTTTCTCACCAACCGCTTCCAGTCGAAGAACAAGGGCCTGCAGATCATCTCGGCGATCGTGTTCGTCGTGGTCTACTGCATTTACAGCGCCTCGAGCATCTCGGCCTGCGGCACGCTGTTCAACACCGTCACGGGCATGAGCGCCAAGACGGCCATGATTATCGCCACGGCCATCATCCTCGTGTACGTGTTTCTCGGCGGCTTCAACGCCGTGTGCTGGACGGACTTCTTCCAGGGCATGCTCATGCTTGCCGCGCTCATGCTCACGCCGATCCTCGCGCTGTTCGTCATGAAGGGTGCAGACTTTGTCGCACCGGTCATGGCCGTTCCGGAAAACTACTATAATGTGCTCTCCGGCGGCGGCTTCAACTGGAAGAGCATGTCGGATATCATTTCCGGTCTTGGCTGGGGCCTGGGCTACTTCGGCATGCCGCACATCCTCGTGCGCTATCTGTCCATCAAGTCCGAGCATGAGATGCGCAAGAGCCAGATCATCGGCTGCAGCTGGATCGTGCTCATTCTGGCCATGTCCGCCGTCGTCGGCCTGATCGGCCGCCAGTTCCTCGGCGAGATCGACAACGAGAACCTCGTCTTTGTGCACATGGTGCGCCGCCTGTTCCCGGCGTTCATCTCCGGCGTGCTGCTCTCGGCCATTCTGGCCGCGGCGATGAGCACGGCCGACTCCCAGCTGCTGGCGAGCAGCAGCGCCTTCGCGTCCGATATCTATAAGCCGGTCATCCGCAAGGACGCCACCGACCATGAGATGCAGTGGGCGGGCCGCATCATCGTCATCCTCATCTCCGTCGTTGCGTTCTTCATCGCGGCTGACCCGAACTGCGGCGGCATCATGGCGCTCGTCGAGTGCGCATGGGCGGGCTTCGGCTCCGCGTTCGGTCCGGTCATCCTGCTCTCGCTCTACTGGCGCCGCCTGACGTATTCCGGCGCGGTCGCCGGCGTGTGCGTTGGCTTCGTGGTCGACGCCGTGTGGTATGCGTTCCTGTCCTCGAGCACCGGCCTGTATGAGATCATCCCCGGCTTCCTGTGCGGTCTGATCGCGGCAGTCGTCGTGTCGCTGTGCAGCAAGGCCCCGTCGAAGGAGGTCACCGACCTGTTCGACCACGCCTTCGAGCCCACGGACTGAACATGCAATCGTTCCCAAAGAGCCGCCCCTCTCCGGAGGGGCGGCTTTTGCACATTTTCGCCAAAATGTCCTGCGTGATACTTGACAGAAGCGCGCAGGACCTGTATTATCTAACGGTAAAAGGAAACGGTATTAGTGAAATATCCATTTTTCACCCGGCCCCGGCCGGAGAAACGGAGCGAACCCTCATGGATTTTTTTGAACAGGTCGCGCGCGAACAGGTGCGCGCGATGATCCTCAACCACGCGCGCCGCGAGGACCTCAGTCAGGTCTTTTCGCAGGGTGAGATGCGCCTGCTCGGCTGCCTCAACGCCGGGGCCGACGGCCGCACGGCCGGCGAGCTGAGCACGCTGCTCGACCTGAGCACGGCGCGCATCGCGGCCATGCTCAACAATCTCGAGCGCAAGGGCGCCATCACCCGCGCACGCGACACGGCCGACCGCCGGCGCGTCGTCGTGCGCCTGACCGAGCAGGGCAGAAACGAGGTGCAGACGTCGTTCAACGAGGCGGTCGCGTGCCTGTCGGAGGTCTACCGCCGTATGGGCGAGGCGGACACGCGCGAGCTGCTGCGTCTGAGCGACCGGGCGGGAGAAATCGCCCAGCAGATCTATGAAGAGCAGAAGGAGGACACGCCATGCGGGTGCTGAAATACCTGCGCGGGCACATTCCGGCCGTAGCGTTGATCGTGCTGCTGCTCGCGGCGCAGTCGTTCTGCGAGCTGTCGCTGCCGGCGTACACGAGCCGCATCGTGGACACCGGCATCCAGAGCGGCGGCATCGAATACGCAGCGCCCCTCGCGCTCACGGACAAGACCATGGACGGCGTGCGCCTGTTTTTGTCGGACGACGACGCTGCCGCGGTCAGCGCCGCCTACACGGAGGATAACGGCGTCTGGACGCTCAACGACACGGCGCAGCTGCCGGAGCTGGAGCGCATCTTCATCCGGCCGCTGGTCATGTATGCGCGCCTGTCGGAGCAGGGGGCGAACACCGTGCTCGCCCTGCGGCAGCAAATGCAGGGCGGCCTCATCACGCACGAGGAGATCCTCGCGCGCGGCGAGGAGGCCCTCAGCGGCATGGGCACGCTCACCGACAGCGTCCTGCGCAGCGCGGCCGTGCAGTTTCTCAAGACGGAGTACGCCGTCGCGGGGCTGAACGTGGACCACATCCGCAACAGCTATCTGCTGCGCACCGGCGGGAAAATGCTCCTGCTCACGCTCGGCATGATCGCAGCGGCCGTGCTCTGCAACTTTGTCGGCGCGCGGATGTCCGCCGCCATCGGGCGCGACCTGCGCGCGCAGGTGTTCCGCAAGGTGCTGTCGTTCTCGTCCGCCGAGATGGACAAGTTCTCGACGGCCTCGCTCATCACGCGCAGCACGAACGACGTCACGCAGATCCAGGCGGTGTGCGTGCTGATCGTGCGCGTCGTGCTCTATGCGCCGATCATCGGCCTCGGCGGCATCGTCATGGTCGCGCGCACAAAGACCGGCCTCGGCTGGATCATCGCGCTGGCCGTCGCGGCGATGCTGCTGCTCGTCGGCGTGCTGATGAAAGTCGCCATGCCGCAGTTTCGCACCATGCAGCAGCGCGTGGACGATGTCAACCTCGTCAGCCGCGAGGTGCTGACCGGCCTGCCGGTCATCCGCGCGTTCCACCGCGAGCGGCACGAGGAGGAACGCTTCGGCGCTGCGAGCGCGGCGCTCCGGGACACGCAGCTGTTCGTCAACCGGACCATGGCGTTCATGGGCCCGGCCATGACGCTCATCATGTACGGCGTCACGGTCATGATCGAGTGGTTCGGCGCGAAAAGCATCAACGCCGGCAACATGCAGATCGGCGACATGATCGCCTTTTCGACCTATGCGTCGCTCATCATCATGGCCTTCATGATGATCACGATCGTGGCGGTGCTCCTGCCGCGCGCCGAGGTCTCGGCCACGCGCGTGGACGAGATCCTGCGCACACGTGCGAGCGTGCGCGACCCGCGCAGCCCCGAGCCCGTGCCCGCGGACGCGACCGTCACGTTCGACCATGTGTCGTTCCGCTATCCCGGCGCGGAGGACGACGTGCTGCACGACATCAGCTTCACGGCGCGGCCCGGCGAGGTCACGGCCATCGTCGGCTCGACCGGCTGCGGCAAGTCAACGCTGCTGAACCTCATCCCGCGCTTTTATGATGCGACCGGCGGCACGGTCAGCATCGGCGGCGTGAACGTGCGCCGCCTGCCCCAGGCCGGCCTGCGCGCCATGCTCGGCTACGTGCCGCAAAAGGGCGTGCTCTTCACGGGCGACATTCTCTCGAACCTTGAGTTTGCCGGCGACGTCTCGGAGGCCGACGCCATCCGCGCCGCCGCCACGGCGCAGGCCGAGGACTTCATCTGGTCGCGGCCGCACCACTTCCTCACGCCGGTGGCGCAGGGCGGGGCGAACGTGTCCGGCGGACAGCGGCAGCGCCTGTCCATCGCGCGCGCCATCGCCAAGCACCCGCAGGTGTACCTGTTTGACGACAGCTTCTCCGCGCTCGACTATCAGACGGACGCCGCGCTGCGTCAGGCGCTGGCCAAACAGACGCACGACGCCACGGTCATCATCGTGGCGCAGCGCCTGAGCACGATCCTGCACGCGGACCAGATCCTCGTGCTCGACGGCGGGCGCATCGTCGGCTGCGGCACGCACGGTACGCTGCTGCGCAGCTGTGAAACGTACCGCGAGATCGCGCTCAGCCAGCTCAGCGCCGCGGAACTCGGAGAGGAGGGCTGACCATGGCGGGTCATCGACGCGGACCGGGCCGCATCCCGGAAAAACCGAACAACTTCAAGGGCACGATCGGGCAGCTCTTCCGCTATCTCGGGCGCTACCGGCTGGGGCTTGCGCTCGTGCTCGTGCTCGCGCTGGCGAGCACGGCCTTCGGCATCGTCGGGCCGAAAATTCTCTCGACGGCCACGACGGAGCTGGCCACCGGCCTCGGACGCAAGCTCTCGGGCCTCGGCGGCATCGACTTCGGCAAGATCGGCCGGATCCTGCTGACGGTGCTCGCGCTCTATCTCGTCAGCGCGGCGTGCAGCTTCTTCCAGTCGTGGATCCTTGCCGGCATCACGCAGAAGCTCGCCTACCGCCTGCGCGGCGAGATCAGCAGCAAGATCCACCGCATGCCCATGCGCTACTTTGAGCGCAACACCGTCGGCGACGTGCTCTCGCGCATCACCAACGACGTCGACACCATGTCCTCCGGCATGGCGCAGTCGGCCACGCAGCTGGTCACGAACGTCACTCTGCTCATCGGCGTGCTGGTCATGATGCTGCGCATCAGCTGGCTCATGACGCTCATCGCGCTCATCATGCTGCCGGTCACGGGCGTGCTCACGAGCCGCATCGTCAAGCGCAGCCAGCGCTACTTCGTCGCTCAGCAGAAAAACCTCGGCGACATCAACGGCAAGGTCGAGGAGACCTACGCCGGTCACAACGTCGTCTGTGCCTTCAACCGCGAGGGCGCGACGCAAAAGGAGTTTGACGCCATCAACGCGCGGCTCTACCGCTCCGCGTGGAAGAGCCAGTTTTTGTCCGGCCTCATGTCGCCCGTGACGACGTTTGTCAGCAAGCTCGGCTACGTGTGCGTGGTCGTGCTCGGCGGCTCGCTCGCCGCGCACGGCACCATCACGATCGGCGACATTCAGGCATTCATCAGCTACATGTCGAGCTTCACGCAGCCGATCACGCAGCTGGCGCAGATCAGCACCCAGCTGCAGACCATGGCGGCCGCGGCCGAGCGCGTGTTCGCCTTCCTTGCCGAGCCCGAGGAGCCGGCCGACCCTGCCCTGCCAGCCCCGGCGGACCATATCCGCGGCGACGTGTCGTTCCGGCACGTGCGCTTCGGCTACGATCCCGAGCAGCCGGTCATCCACGACTGGAGCTGCGACGTCCCGGCGGGCAGGACCGTCGCCATCGTCGGCCCGACCGGCGCCGGCAAGACCACGATGGTCAAGCTGCTCATGCGCTTTTACGATGTGGACGCCGGCGCCATCCTCGTCGACGGGCGCGACGTGCGCGACTATGCGCGCGGCGACCTGCGGCGCGCCTTCGGCATGGTGCTGCAGGACACGTGGCTCTTTAAGGGCACCATTATGGAAAACATCCGCTACGGCCGCCCAGACGCGACGGACGCCGAGGTCATCGCAGCCGCGAAGGCCGCACGCGCCGACGCCTTCATCCGCACGCTGCCCGGCGGCTACCAGATGGAGCTCAACGAGGAGGCGACGAACGTCTCCCAGGGGCAAAAGCAGCTGCTGACCATCGCGCGCGCCGTGCTGGCCAACGCCCCCATCCTCATCCTCGACGAGGCGACCAGCTCGGTCGACACCCGCACCGAGCAGCTCATTCAGGAGGCCATGGACCACCTCATGCGCGGCCGCACGAGCTTTGTCATCGCGCACCGCCTGAGCACCATCCGCGATGCCGACTGCATCCTCGTCATGCGCGGCGGCAGCATCGTCGAGCAGGGCACGCACAGCGAACTGCTCGCGCGCGGCGGGTTCTATGCCGCGCTCTACAACAGCCAGTTTGAGGACGTGGTCGCGTAAAGCGGTGGCATCCGGATAGCAAAAAACCGCGCAGGAATCAAAATTCCTGCGCGGTTTTGGTGTTTTCGGCGCTTATGCGTTCCAGGCCTTCGTCTGCGCACGCAGCCAGTCGGCCCACGGCTCGATGCCTTCGCCCTTGAGCGCGGAGATCGGGAACACCTGAATGTTCGGGTTGAGCTTTTTGACGCGCTCGACGCACTTGTCGAGGTCGAAGTTGAAGTACGGCGCGACATCGATCTTGTTGACGAGCAGCACGTCGCAGATCGAGAACATGAGCGGGTACTTCAGCGGCTTGTCGTCGCCCTCCGGCACGGAGAGGATCATGGCGTTTTTCACGGCGCCGGTGTCAAACTCCGCCGGGCAGACGAGGTTGCCGACGTTCTCGAGGATGGCGAGGTCGATGTTCTCGGTGCCGAGGCCCTCGAGACCCTGGCGCGTCATGCCCGCGTCGAGGTGGCACATGCCGCCGGTGTGCAGCTGGATGACCTTTGCGCCGCTGGTGGAGATGGTCGCAGCGTCGACGTCGGAGTCGATGTCGGCCTCCATGACGCCGATGCGCAGATCGTCCTTCAGGGCGTTGATGGTCGCCATGAGGGTCGTGGTCTTGCCGCTGCCGGGCGAGGACATGAGGTTGAGCAGGAAGGTGTGGTTGCGCTTGAGCTCTTCGCGCAGCAGATCTGCCTGCCGGTCGTTGTTTTCAAAAACGCTCTTTTTGATTTCGAGCACGCGGAATGCATCCATGATATTACCTCCAGAATTTCAGCGTGTTTTTCTATGCCAAAATTATAGCAGTCCCACCGCGGATTTGCAACCTTTTTGCCACAGAGCCGAAAAACTGTGCTGCCGCTCAGGGCTCGGCCGCCACGATGCGCCAGTGCCCGTCGGCGCACAGCGCGAAAACGACCGGCTCGTCTCCGCAGTAATTGTCCGCGCTGCCGTAAAGCTCCAGAGACGTCTGATAGCACTTGCCGCCGTACTGCGCGTCGAGCGATTCATCGCGCGTGAGCGTCTCCTGCCGGTCGACCCGGTAGCGGACATAGCCCTTGCTGCCCTGCTGCCAGTAGAGCTTGCCGTCGACCTCCTGCAGGCTGTCGCCAAAGTGGCGCTGCTCCATGAGCGCGTCGCTCAGGTACTGCTGCACATGGCGGCGCAGCTCGCTCAGAGAGCCGTAGTTCGTCACCGGATACCATTCGCCGGCGCCGTCAAAGCCGCCCGGCAGCGGCGCGGAGCTGTCATACTCCACCCCGTAATTGCCGTTGACGAGCTCCTTGTAGCAGCGGACGATGTCGTCCACATCCGGAATGTCGCCGAGGGTCTGCGGCTCCGGGGCCTCGGTGGCCGCCGCGGTCTGGACCGGCGCGGTGGGCTTGGTGCCAGCCGTCTGCTTCTCGCTCCGGCCGCAGCCGCACAGGAGCGCAGAGAGCATGCAGACCGCCAGCAAACATGTGATCTGTCGTTTCATGCAGAAACCTCCCCAATTTGATTGCAAGCACAGTTTACCATATCTGGAGATGCATTACCAGCTTTTTTCCACAACGGCCGCGCGGGGATTGCCAATGCGGGGCGGTTCGGGTATAATGGTTTAATATTGTGTGAAACGCCAACCAAGGAGGCGAGGATATGCCCCACCATTCCGGCGCCGAGCTGCCGGGCGCGCAGGCGCTGCGCCAGATGGCCGCGCAGAGCGACAGCCGCGGCCTGTTTTCCGACCGGGCGCCCGACCCGGCCTATGCCGGCCTGTTTCTGAACCGCGAGCTGAGCTGGCTCGCCTTTGACCGCCGCGTGTTGGCCGAGGCGGCCGACGAGACGCTGCCGGTCTACGAGCGGCTGAAGTTTCTGTCCATCTACTGCTCGAATCTCGATGAATTTTACATGGTGCGCGTCGGCGGGCTGCTCGACCGGGCGCTGCTGCAGCCGTGGCACACGGAGAACACCACGGGCCTGACGCCGCGCGAGCAGCTGCGCGCGATCTATGACGAGACGGCGCGGCAGCAAAAGGACTTTGAAGCGCTCTGGCGCAAGGTGACGGCGGCGCTGGCAAAGCAGCACGTGGAGATTCTGGACTTTGACCGGCTCGACGAGGCGGACGAGGTGCTGCTGCGGCGGCGGTTTGACGCGCTGCGCCCGCTGCTGAGCCCGCAGGTGCTCGACGCGGAGCACCCGCTGCCGTTTCTGCGCAACCGCGAGCAGTACGTGCTCGTGCGCTTTGCGGGCAAGCGCGGCGGCGCGGGGCTGGTGCCGACAACGCAGCTGCCGAAGTTTTTTAAGCTCACGGTCGACGGCGTGCAGAAGCTCGCGCTCACGGCGCCGCTGGTGGCGCACTTTGCGCCCCTGCTCTTCGGCGAGCGGCGCGTGCGCGAGACGGCCATCGTGCGCGTGACGCGCAACGCCGACATCTCCGTGCGCGACATCATGGACGGGTGCGACGCGGACCTGCGCGCCGTGATGGAGCGGCTGCTGCGGCGGCGCCGCCGGCTCGAGCCGGTGCGCGCGCAGGTGCAGGGCCGCATCTCGGACGAGATGCGCGCGCTCGTGCGCGACCTGCTCGGGCTGACGAAGCGGCAGCTGTTCGTGACGAGCGCGCCGACGGACCTGTCGTTCGTGCTCACGATGCCGGGGGAATTCGACCTCACGGGGCTGACGTACAATGAGGTACCGCCGGCCAAAAACGTGGCGCTGCAAAAGGGCGACTACTTTGCCTATCTCGCGCAGCACGACCTGCTGCTCGCGCTGCCGTACCAGAGCATCAACCCGTTTGTGGACCTGCTGTACGAGGCGGCGGACGATCCGGACGTCGTGTCGATCAAGATCACGCTCTACCGGCTCGCCGGCAGCAGCCGCATCGCGGCGGCGCTGGCCTACGCGGCCGAGCACGGCAAGCAGGTGCAGTGCCTGCTCGAGCTGCGCGCCCGCTTTGACGAGCAGAGCAACATCGACTATTCGCGTATGCTCGAGGACGCGGGGTGCGACATTCTCTACGGCCTGACGAAATACAAGGTGCACACGAAGCTGTGCCTCATCACGCGGCGGTGCCCCGGCGGCATCTGCTACTACACGCAGGTCGGCACCGGCAACTACAACGAGAAGACCGCCGAGCAGTACACCGACCTCATGCTCCTGACGAGCGACCCGGCCATCGGGCGCGACGCGGCGAAAACGTTCGACCGGCTCGCGCGCGGCGAGACCGTCGGCGAGACGGAGGCGCTCTGGCTCGCGCCGGAAGGGTACAAGCCGCAGCTGCTGGCGCACATCGAGGCGCAGACGCGCCTCGGCCCCAAGGGCTACATCGGCATCAAGGTCAACTCCATGAACGACGCGGACGTCATGGCGCGGCTCGTGCGCGCGAGCGAGGCGGGCGTGGAGGTGGAGCTGTTTGTGCGCGGCATCTGCTGCCTGCGGCCGGGCGTGCCGGGGCGGACGGAGCACATCTCGGTGCGCAGCATCATCGGGCGGTATCTCGAGCACGAGCGCATTTTCGTCTTTGGCCGCGGGGAAGCGCAGGAGGTGTTCATCGGCTCGGGCGACCTGCTCGAGCGCAACACCATGCGCCGGATCGAGGCCTTCACCGCCGTGACCGACCCGAACGCGCGCGCGGAAGTGCTCGAGGTGCTCAGTGCCATGCGGCGCGACAACCGGCAGGCGTGGATCATGCAGCCGGACGGCAGCTATCTCCGCCCCGAGCCCGCGGGAGAACCGTTTGTCAGTCAGACCTATCTGCACACGTACTTCGCCGGGCGCACCGTCGGGAAAGCCGCGCCCCCTGCCCCGCCCCGGCCGCAAAAAAAGCTGCCGTGGTGGCGGCGGCTGTGGATCTGGCTGTGGAACAACTGACGAAAAAACCGGAATTTGGTCTTGACAAGCGCGCAAAAGCGCGTATAATGTGCTTTACAATTTAACAGCCTTATCAAGAGTGGCGGAGGGACCGGCCCTGTGAAGCCCGACAACCTGCAGAGACCTGCAAGGTGCCAAATCCGGCGGTGCAAATCGAGAGATGAGGATCTTCGCCTTTTCCAAGCGCTCCGTCGGCTGTCGGGGCGCTTGTTTCTTTGCCCCGGCACAACAGAAAGCGAGGAATTTACCCAATGGCTCATCATCTTTTTACATCCGAATCCGTCACGGAGGGACATCCCGACAAGATCTGCGACCAGGTGTCCGACGCGATCCTCGACGCCATTCTGGCGCAGGACCCGAACGGCCGCGTCGCCTGCGAGTGCACGGTCACGACCGGCGTCGTGAACGTCATGGGCGAGATCACGACCGACTGCTACGTGGACATCCCGAAGGTCGTGCGCCAGACCGTGCGCGAGATCGGCTACGACCGCGCGAAGTACGGCTTTGACTGCGAGACCTGCGCCGTCATCACGAACATCGACGAGCAGAGCGCGGACATTGCCCTCGGCGTGGACCAGTCGCTCGAGAGCAAGGAGACCGGTGACAGCGCGCTCGACAACGGCGCGGGCGACCAGGGAATGATGTTCGGCTTCGCCTGCGACGAGACGCCGGAGCTCATGCCGCTGCCCATCTCGCTTGCCCACAAGCTGGCCAAGCGCCTGACCGCCGTGCGCAAGCAGGGGCTGGTGGACTATCTGCGCCCCGACGGCAAGACGCAGGTCACGGTCGAGTACGACGAGCAGAACCGCCCCGTGCGCGTGCACACCGTCGTGCTCAGCACGCAGCACGCGCCGGAAGTGGACATGGCGAAGCTGCGCGCGGACATGATCGAGCTCGTCATCCGTCCGACCATCCCGGCCGAACTGCTCGATGACGACACCCGCTACCTCATCAACCCCACCGGCCGCTTCGTCGTCGGCGGCCCGCAGGCAGACTCCGGCCTGACCGGCCGCAAGATCATCGTCGACACCTACGGCGGCAGCGCCCCGCACGGCGGCGGCGCGTTCTCCGGCAAGGACCCGACGAAGGTGGACCGCAGCGCCGCCTACGCCGCGCGCTACGTGGCCAAGAACATCGTGGCGGCAGGGCTTGCCCGCCGCTGCCTCGTGCAGCTTGCATATGCCATCGGTGTGGCCGAGCCCGTGAGCGTGCTCGTCGATACGCAGGGCACCGGCGCCGTTCCGGACGCACAGATCGCCGCTGCCGTGCAGCAGGTGTTCGACCTGCGGCCAACGGCCATCATCCGTGACCTCGACCTGCGCCGCCCGATCTACCGGCAGCTTGCCGCCTACGGCCACATGGGCCGTGAGGAGCTCGGCGTCCGCTGGGAGGACACCGACCGCACCGACGCCCTGCGCGCCGCCGTCGCTGGGACGAACGTGTGATTCAAACCTCATGAAAAACCTCCGCAGCTTCGGCTGCGGAGGTTTTTTCATGTTCATTCGAGAACCGGCGCAGCGGTGCTCTATGGGCATATGCTCAATAATACGAATGCCCCCAGGTGGTGGTCTCGTAATCTGCGAGGAAGTCGGCGTTCGCGCGCTCGGTCGGCGTGAGCGAATTGTTATCGAACGACGCGCCGGGCACCGTGCCGTGATACCAGCTCTGCGCCTCGAAATAGGCCGCGATCTGCGGCGTCTGGAAAATGCGGCCGTGGCGCGCAAAAATTTCATTGCGGGCAAGGCAGCACTGCTCCCACGTGAGGTCGGCTACGTCTGCCTGCGTGAGCCGGCGCGTGGCGCTGTCCGGCAGGATGTAGCCGCCGGAGGCCGGCTTTTCGGTCGGCTTCGGGCTCGGCGTGGGCGTGGGCACAGGCGTTTCCGTCGGGGCAGCGGACGGCTCCGCCGTCGCCGTCACGGAAGGGGTCACGGCCACGGCCGGATCCTTCGGCTTGGGCTTGACATTGAGCGCGATGAGCAGCACGATCAGCGCCACGCCGAGGGCGGCAAAGATCGCGATGAGCAGCGCCTTGCTGCGCGGCGCGTCCTGAGCCTCCGGCGCGGGCTCGTAAGGCGCATCGTCCTCCCAGCCGGGTACCGGCGGGTCGTCGGCCCATGAATCGTCCGGCGTCTCGGCTTCATCGTCCCAATCGTCGGCGGGGGCGTCCTGCCAGCCGGAGGCGGCATCCTCCCCGTGCCGGTCATCCGGCGGCGCGGGATCGTCCTGCCAGCCGTCTGATGGGATATTTTCGTCCTGTAATTCTTCCGGCGGCGCCTGCTCGGCCCCGCAGTAGGGGCACCAGCGCGCATCGTCCGGGATGTCTCGTCCGCAGTAGGCACACTGCATTGGCTTCACCTGCCCTTTCACACACACAAATCGTTTTCCTCAAGATACCATATTTCCGGCCATACCGCAAGGATAAAAAATGTCCCCCGGTGTTCGCCGGGGGACAAAAGAAACGCTGTTAACCCGCGATGCGCTTGGCACCCACGTAGTTTTTCAGGTAGTAGCTCGAGCTCAGATCGCTGATGACGACGCAGCCTGCGCCGGAGCTGCTGTGGATGAACTGGCCGCTGCCGATGTAGATACCGACATGGCCGATGCTGGAGCTGTTGCTCGCAAAGAACACCAGGTCGCCGAGCTGGAGGTTGGCCTTCTCGACATAGGTGCCGTTGTTGTTGTAGATGCTGCTGGCCACACGGCTCATGGAATAGCCGCAGAGCTTGTACACGTAGTTGACAAAGCCGGAGCAGTCAAAGCCCGAGGGGCTCATACCGCCGTAGACATACGGCGCGCCCATGTACTGCTTGGCCGTGGCGACGATCGTCTCGCCGATGGAGCTGGACGTGCTGCCGCCGCTGCTGCCGCCGTCCGACTTCGTGGTGGTGACATAGGTGCTGTTGACATAGCCCTTGACACCGTTGATCGTGACGGCCGTCCAGTTGCCGCTCGTGCCGGTAATGGTCAGCGGCGTACCGTTGTTGTACGTGCCGAGGATGGAATAGTTCGTGCCGGCGCCGGAACGCAGACGCACGTCGTTGCCCTTGATGTAGCCGGTCTGGCTCGTAGAGCCGCCGCCGTTATCGGGCTTGGTCGTGGTCATGTAGTCCTTGCAGACATAGCCGTCCTTGCCGCTGTAGCTGACCTTGTACCAGTTGCCGCTCTCGCCGGTGATGGTCATCTCGGTGCCGGTGTTGTACACGCCGAGGATGGAGCTGGTCGTGCTCGCACCCGAGCGCATGCGCACGCCGGTGCCCTTGATGTAGCCGGTCTTGCTGTCGGCCCCGCCGCCGGAGACGTAGTCCGAACGGATGTAGCCGCTCATGCCGCCGACGGTGACCTTCGACCAGCCGTTTTCCGTGCCGGTCACGGTCAGGGGCGTGCCGTTCTGGTAGGTACCGAGGATGGAGTAGTTCGTGCCCGGGCCGGAGCGCATGCGCACATCGCTGCCCTTGACCGAACCGTTGGAGCTGCCCGTGCTGCCGCCGCCGTTGGACGTCACGCCCGAGAGCGAGACATAGTCCGAGTGGACATAGCCGGCGGTGCCGTTGTAGCTGACCTTGTACCAGGCGCCGCTGACGCCGGTGACCGTCATGGTCGTGCCGGAGTTGTAGGTGCCGAGGATGGAGCTGCTCGTGCTCGCGCCGGAGCGCATGCGCACGTAGCTGCCGTCGATCGTGCCGGTGCCGAAGCTGGCATCCATGTCATTGGCGCGTTTGAGGTAATCGGAAGATATGTAGCCGACGGTGCCGTTATAGACCACCGTGGCCCAGCCGCCGCTCGACTGCGAGGACACCACAACGTGGGTGCCCGCCGGGAGCGTGGAGATAATGCCGTAATTCGTTCCGGCGCCCGTTCGGAAGTTGACGGCCGTCGTCGTGGTCGCGCCGCCGTCACTCGCCGCGGAAGCCGAAACGGCCAGCGTGAGCGCGAAGAGCGCGGAAACAACGGCTGTTTTCAGAAATCGTTTCGCCATAGAATCATCCTTTGCTTAGTTATTTGCGAGCGCGCGGTCCAGCCACACAGCCGCCACGTCCATGGCGTTGTAGAGGCCGTCCTTTTCTGTCTTTTTAACCACACGGTCGCGGGATTTCAGATCCGGGTCGGTGAGCTGAAGCTGCACGGAGACCCGCGTCGCCACGTCGAGGTCCTTGACCTTTTGCGTGTCGAGGATCTGCATCATAATGATGTACTTGTCGGCCATGCTGCCGTAATAGAGCAGGTTGTCTTTCCGGCGCAGCGGATGGCCTTTGTAGCACAGCTCGGTCGATTTTGCTGCCAATGAGATACACCTCCGATACCACTGTCTTCAAATTGTAACACATTTCAATCTTTTTGTCAACACCTCGTGCCCCGCGCTGTCGTTTCGGCGCGGGGACACGCGATGGGGCAGGCATTTGCGCGCGGCTCAGCCGGCGTCCGCATTGTCGCCGGTGTCCTGCGACTGGCCGGAGAAATTGCCGAAAATGCCGGTCGGCGCGCCGATGGTCGGCGTCGGGAAGCTCTTGGTCGGCAGATCCTTATGGATCGGGTCCATGACGAGCTTCCAGATCTGGGCGGCGGGGTTGCCGGAGAAGTTCATATACTCGGGCATGTCGTAGCCGGTCCAGACGGCGGCCACGTAGTACGGCGTGAAGCCGACGAACCAGCGGTCGCAGTTATTGGTAGTCGTACCGGTCTTGCCGCCGACGGGCATGCCGGTCAGGCGGGCCTCGCCGCCGGTGCCGCTGTTGACGGCGTTGCAGAGCATGTCGGCCATGTTCCAGGCGGTGTTGGCCTTGAAGGCCACGATCGTGCGCGCGGGATTCTCGAGCACGACCTCGCCGCTGGAATCCTTGACGTAGGAATACGTGCGGCCGTAGGTGAACACGCCGTCATTGACGAAGGCGGAGTACGCCTGCGTCATCTCACGGACGGTGATGCCGTGGGTGAGCTGGCCGAGGGCGAGCGGCGCATAGTCGCAGTCGGACTCGGCAAGGCTCGTGACACCGAGCTTGTCCTTGAGGAACTCATACGACGCGCGCGGCGTGAGCTTGTCGAGGATCTGCGCGGAGACGGTGTTGAGCGAGCGCTGCAGCGCCTCGCGGATGGTGACGACGCCGTAGTTGCCGCCGCCGGAGTTTTTCGGATACCAGCTCGTGCCGGTCAGCTTGATGTCCGGCGCGTCATTGACCTGCGTATACTGCGTGATGAGGCCGAGCTCCATGGCCGGGCCGTAGGTCGCGATCGGCTTGAGCGACGATCCGGGCGGGCGCTTGGACTGCGTGGCCCGGTTCGTGCCGAAGTTAATGGTCTTTTTGCCGGTGCCGCCGGACAGGCCCTTGATCTCGCCAGTGTAGGGGTCCATGACGGCGATGGCGGACTCGAACTGCTGGCCGGAGGCCGACGGGCGCTGCGGCATGTTGTCGAGGTCGGTATAGACATCGTCGATCGCCTGCTGGATGCTGGGATCGTAGCAGGAATAGACCTGGTAGCCGCCGGAATAGAGCAGCGTGCGCGCCGTGTCGCGGCTGACGCCCTTCTGCTCGACGAGGTCGTTGAGCACGTCGTTGATGACGGCCTCGGCGTAGTAGCTGTAGATGGTCTGGGTGGCATCGTCGGACTCGCTGCGCACGAACACGAGCTCCTGCGCCACAGCCTCGTCGTACTGCTCCTTCGAGACGTAGCCCTGCTCGTACATCTGCTTGAGGATCGTCTCCTGCCGGGTCTTGTTGTTCTCGCGGCTGATGAAAGGGTCGTATTTCGAGGGGTTGTTCGTGATGCCGATGATGCTCGCGCACTCGGCGAGCGTGAGATCCTTCGGTTCCTTGCCAAAATAGGTCTCGGCGGCGGTATAGACGCCGTTGCAGCCCTCGCCGAAGTAGACGATGTTCAGGTACCACTCCATGATCTCTTCCTTATCATAGGACTTCTCAAACTCGAGCGCCTGGAAGATCTCGAGCAGCTTGCGCTGCACGGTGATGTCGTCCTGCTTGGTGAGGTTTTTAATGAGCTGCTGCGTGATGGTCGAGCCGCCGAAGTCGTTTTTCATCGACAGGAACATGTTGATGAACGCGCCTGTCGTGCGGTACCAGTCCACACCCTTGTGCTTATAAAAGCGCTTGTCCTCGATGGCGACGGCCGCGTGCTCCATGTCCTTGGGGATGTCGGCATAGTCGACCCAGACGCGGTTTTCCGTGCTCGAGAGGTTCGTGAGGTTCTGCCAGTTGCCGTCAGAATCTTCATACAGGATCGAGCTCGAGAGCGAGACCGTAAAGTCCGAGAGCTGCACGTCGAGGTCCGTGGACAGGCAGTTTTTCACATAGTATGCGAAGATGCACAAAAACAGCAGCCCCGTGACGAGCACGATCAGCAAGATCGTGCCGAGCACGCGCAGGATGGCGCCTGCAACGCTCACGGTCGCATCCGCGGCCTGAGCCGCGCGCGGGGCAGATGATGATTTCGGTCGTTTTGCCATAGGCAGTGACGCACCTCCCTGATAATACACGTTAGCGGGTCAAAAACCCGGTCGATATTCAGCGCATAAAAACGGTTAAATGATATTATAACACACTCTGTCAACCGGGGATAGTGTTTCGCGCGTTTTTGTCCCGCGGGTATGAAATGCGCGCACATTGGACAAACTTTCCGGTGAAAGGAGCGAGGCATATGAAACGAACGCTGGCACTGACGGTCGTGACGGCGCTGTGCGCCGTGTCGCCGTTCGTCGCGGGGGCGGCGATGTCCTCCCTGCAGCGGCCGGGCGCGGACACGCCGGCCACGTCCTACGACGGCGCGCAGGCGGAATATATCCTGCGGGATTACGAGGGCTATGTGAGCGTGTTCGCCTCCGGCGCCGACCGCAAACCCCTGCAGGTGACCGGCATCGAGGTCGCCGGACTGCGCCGCGCCGACCAGGAGCTGCTGCGCGGCGGCATCACCGTCGGCAGTCAGGAGCAACTTTTGCTGCTGCTGGAGGATCTGGGGTCGTAAAAGGACTTGATTTTACGCGCCGGATGGGGTACACTGAAACCAGAACACGATCACGACTGGAGGACACCCCGATGAGTGAAGCATTCGGCAGCGATTATCTGACGATCGAGGACGAGGAAGGCAACGAGTTCGAGCTGGAAATTCTCAATGAGTTTGAGCTCGACGGTCAGGACTACCTCGCAGCGCTCCCCGCCGACATGGATGAGGACGACCCCGATTTCGGCATCATCCTGCTCAAGATCATGGAGGAAAATGGTGAGGAGCTCTTCGGCTCCATCGACGATGACGACGAGCTGGACAAGGTGTACAATTACTATATGCAGGAGATCTTCGCCGACGAGGACGAGGATTCTGACGGCGGCGCGGAGGAATAAGTTCCCGCGCGGCGCATAGCATGGGAATAAGTCCTGCTGTGTGCGTGGAGCACGATCGGGTGCTCGGAGCCCATTTAAACCCACATCTCTGATAAGGGATGCCAGAACTTCCGCTGCGGATTGCAGGCCTCCCGGCCGGCTGAAAGATGCCGGTTGGACGTTGGAAGCAGAGAAACAGCAGAGAGGCGACCCACCTGCCTTCTTGTGCAGGTTGTAACTGGGCTCACACGGCATTGGCGGGCTGGCCGGCAGCGAAAGCTGCCGGCTTTTTCCTTGCCCAAAAGGGCAAGGAAAAAGCCAGATTTTATCCGAGGCGGGCCTTGCCCCCTCGGGCTCCCCTGCGGCTCAAAAGCTTCGAGAACAGCGACACCGGTCATGCGTCTCTCATCTGACGGACACAACAGATGCGCATCTGAAGTGCAGCACCCGAAAAAGCGGCACAGCGCATTGACAACCCCCGCCGCCGGGGCTTATCATAACCCCGGCGGCACGCGCAGCGTGCCGAATTTTGTCCGAACGAAAGGAAAACCGCCATGCTCCGCTTCCAGAATGATTACTCCGAGGGCGCCCACCCGAACGTGCTGCGCGCCCTGTGCGATACGAATCTCAGCTCCACCCCGGGCTACGGGCTCGACGACGACTGCCGCCGCGCGGCCGACGCCATCCGCGCCCGCTTCGCCTGCCCGGATGCCGACGTGCACTTTCTCGTCGGCGGCACGCAGACGAACCAGCTCGCCGCGGCCGCGTTCCTGCGCCCGTGGGAGGCCATGGTCGCGGCCGACACCGGCCATATCAACGTGCACGAGACCGGCGCCATCGAGGCCACCGGCCACAAGGTGATCGCCATGCCCGGCACGGACGGCAAGCTCACGCCCGCCGCCATCGCGGACGCCGCCGCGCAGCACTGCGCCGCGCCGGGCGTGTACGACGAGCACATGGTGCTGCCGCGCATGGCATACATATCCGACGCGACGGAGCTCGGCACCGTCTACACGAAAGCGGAGCTGACCGCCCTGCGCGCGGCGTGCGATGCGCACGGGATGTACCTCTATCTCGACGGCGCGCGGCTGGCGCAGGCGCTCACGGCCGCGGGCAATGACCTGCAGCCGGAGGACCTGCCGCGGCTGTGCGATGCGTTTTACATCGGCGGCACGAAAAATGGCCTGCTCTTCGGCGAGGCGATGGTCATCGTCAACGACGCGCTCAGGCCGGGCTTCCGCCGCGCGATGAAGCGCAACGGCGCCATGCTCGCCAAGGGCCGCCTGCTCGGCGTGCAGTTTGCCGCCGCGATGGCGCACGACCTCTGGCTCGACATGGGCCGCCACGCCGATGCACAGGCGCAGCGCATCGCCGCCGCGCTCACGGACCGCAATGTGCCGATGTACGTGCCCTCGCCGACGAACCAGATCTTCCCCATCCTGTCGGACGCGCAGATCGCGCGGCTGCAGGAGCAGGTCGCGTTCAACACGACCGCCCGCGTGGACGCGGCGCACCAGGCCGTGCGATTCGTGACCTCGTGGGCCACGACAGACGCGCAGGTCGACGCGCTGCTGGCCGTGCTGGCGCAGGTGCTGGACTGAGCACACAACATCGAAATATGGAAACACGCCCGACGCATCCGCGTCGGGCGTGTTTTCTACATTATAAATGTTCCTTCTGCATCTTCGCCCAGCGGCGGGGATACTTCGGCGGCGTGGGCGCCGTCTTGCGGATGACGACGACGCTGTGCGTCACGTCCGTGCCGGGGATGGTGTAGCGCACCGTGCGCTCATACGTGCCGCCGAGCTTGCGGATGGCGCTGCGCGCCTCGTCGAGCTCCTCGGTGCAGTCCGGCCCCTTCATGGCGAGAAACACCCCGCCCGTGCGCACAAACGGCAGGCACAGCTCGCACAGCAGGTACAGCCGCGCGACCGCGCGCGAGACCGCCGCGTCGAACTGCCCGCGCAGCTCCGGCGCCTCCTCGGCGCGCGCGTGCAGGCACGTCACATCCGTGAGACCGGTGGCGGCACAGACATCGCCGAGAAAGCACACGCGCTTATCCAGGCTGTCGAGCAGCGTGAGCGAAATGTCCGGCTGCGTGATCTTCAGCGGCAGACCGGGAAAGCCCGCGCCGGTGCCGACATCGATGACCGACTTGCCGGCCAGCGGCTCGACCGTCAGCAGGGCGGCCGAGTCGAGAAAGTGCAGCTGCGCCACGTCCGTCTCGCCGTGGATGGCCGTCAGGTTCATGACCTTGCTGCGCTCGTCGAGCAACGTGTAATATGTCTGAAAACGGGCCAGCGCCGCCGCATCGAGCGGCAGACCCAGCGCGGCAAAGCCCGCGCGCAGAAGTTCGTCCATGCTTGCCTCCGAAAATGATTGGTTGCAGCCATCTTACCACATTCTCCCCCGCGCGTCCAGTCCCGGGCGGAGAACGCGCTGCCGCGCGGCGCGGGCGATGCGTTTTGCAGCGCCGGCGCGATTTCCGGACGGCCGTGGGCATCCGCGCCGGGCTGTGGCTCGTGTGCGAGATCATCGTGGACATCGGCGCGATGCATGAAATGTCGATCGGCCTGTTCAGCGCCGCCGCCGCGCTGGGCGCGATGGGCCTGATGTTTGCGCTCGGCCTGATGCTCGGTGCGCTTGTCTGCCGGCTGCTGCGCCGAAAGCAGCTCGCGTGACCCAATGGCAAGCGCCCCCGCGGGGAGTTTCCCGCGGGGGCGCTTTCCATTTTCCGCTGCGCCGTCAGCTCAGCCGCTGCACGAGCGCGTCCCACAGCTCCAGCAGCCGGAAGCGCACGACATAGCCGCCGCCGGACTCCGTGACGAGGCGCACATCGTCGTCCGAGAGCGCCTGCACTGCCTGCTCCGACAGGCCCGCCGCCTGCGCGCACAGCGGCGGGAAGATGACGCACCACCAGTTGTGCCCTGCGCCCGCGCCAAGCGTCACGCGCAGCGACGTGTACACCCCCGCCGGGAGGGCGAACGTGCCGTAGTCGCGCGTCGGGTAGTGCTCGGGGCCCAGCGACACGCGCACCGGCCGCTCCCCCGCCGCCGCCTGCGCCGCGCGGGCAATGCCGTCGAGGTCGCCCGCGATGAGCTGCCGCGCCGCGTTGACGTCCGTCACGTCCTGAAGCTGCGGCTCGAGATAGGCCAGCACCGCGTCGCGCACCTGCAGCTTCACGGCCTGCTCGGTCTCGTCGTCCGAGACCGCGATCACGTGCAGCCGCACGAGCCGGGCGGCGAGCATCTGGCTGCGCGCCTGCGCCCACGTGCCTGCCAGCAGCGTCACGCACACGGCCAGCAGCAGCGCCAGCTCCCACGGGCGCAGCGCACGGCCGGAATCGGGATGGATGGAGAGAGAATGGGTATGCATCATATGTCCGCCTTTCTGTGATGAAAAAAACTGCCGGTACCGGGCATCTGTGCTCAGTATCGGCAGTTTTGTTCGGTTTTAATCCGGCGGGCGCTCAGATCTCCAGGCGGGCGATGGTCTCGGTCAGGAAGCACTCTTGATAGTCGCGCGCGAGCCGGCGCTTGGCATACGCCGCGCTGTCGGCATCGGCAAAGAGGCCGAACACGGCCGAGCCCGTGCCGCTCATGACCGCGCCGAGCGCGCCGCCGTCGAGCAGGCGGCTCTTGATGGCCGCGATCTCGCCCTCGCGGTGGGTGAGCACGTCCTCAAAGACGTTGTACATCCGGCGGGCGAGCCGGGGCATGTCCCCGTCGGCGAGCGCGGCGCAGATGCCCTCCGTGTCCGGACGGCAGCGCGAGGTGCGCGCGTCCACGCGGTGGAACAGCTCCGGCGTCGAGATCGGAAAATCCGGCTTGCAGATCACGACCGGCAGACGCGGCATGGGCGTGACGGGCGTGAGCCGCTCGCCGCGGCCCTCGGCCAGCATCGTGCCGCCCGCGACGCAGTACGGCACGTCCGAGCCGATCTCGGCCCCCATTTCCTCGAGCTGTGTGCGGGTGAAGCCCGCACCGGTCAGCCGCTCGAGCGCGCGCAGCACGGCCGCCGCGTCCGACGAGCCGCCGCCCAGCCCCGCGCACACGGGGATGCGCTTGTGCAGCCGGATGTGCACGCCGCAGTCCAGCCCTGCGCGCGCCAGAAACACCTGCGCCGCGCGCACGGCCACATTGTCCGCCCCGCAGGGCAGATAGCTGCGGTTGGTCTCGGCGCGGCAGGTGCCGGTATCGTCGAGCGTGATGGTCACGTCGTCGTGCAGGTCCACGCTCTGCATGACCATGCGCAGGTCGTGAAACCCGTCGGGCCGCGCACCGAGCACGTCCAGCGACAGGTTCAGCTTCGCCCACGCGGGCTCCATCGTCGTGCCGGTCACAGCTTTTTCAGTTCGAAGAGCAGATCCATCAGCTCCGCGCCGTCGTCCACATACGGGCCCTTGCGGCCGTTGGCCTCGGAATACGGCAGGCCGGAGCCCTCCGTCACGCGGCTGTCATAGAGCACGAACGGCACGGGGTCGGCGCCGTGCGCGCCGTTGGCCATGTACGTCATGTGGTCCGAGAGCAGCAGCAGACGGAAGTCCTCGCCCGCTGCGCGCAGCGCCTCGGTCACGGGGGCGACGACGTCGGCGCTCAGGCGCTCGATGGAGTAGATCTTGTGCTCGAGGTCGTGGTTGTGCGTGGCCTCGTCCGGGCCCTCGAGGTGCAGGGCCACGAAGTCGTGCCGTTTGAGCACGTCCAGCGCGGCGGCGACCTTGGCGGCGTAGTCGGTGTCCCACTCGCCGGTCGCGGTCGGGACGGTGACGGCCTCAAGCCCCGTCAGGATGCCGATGCCGTGGCACAGCGGCACGGCCGAGACAACGCCGCCGTCCGAGCCGTAGTGCTCCGGGAAGTTCGGCAGCGCAGCCGCCGTGCCCTCGGCCCAGAACCAGACGCCGTTGGCCGGGAGCTTGCCGGCGGCGCGGCGCGCGACGTTGATCGGGTGCTGATCGAGGATGTCGAACGCGCGGCGCATCAGCTCGCGCAGCACGTCGGCATTCGGGCAGCCGGTGGGCAGGATGGGGCCGATCTCCTCGCCGAGGTGGTCGTGCGGCGGGGCGAGCCGGATGCCCTGGATGTCCACGTGGCTCTGCACCGCGAGGTGGCGGAACGACGAGCCCTTGTGGATGACCATGCCGGCCTGCTCGGCCAGCGGGCGGAAGTCGGGGTGGTCAAAGAGCATCGTCACAAGCTCGTCCGACTCGCGGCCCTCGATGCTGCCCGCGCTGTGGGAGACGATGTGCTTGTGCTCGAACGGCACGTCCTCATCGGCGTAGGTGACCATGTTGCAGCGGTAGCACGCGTCGCCGGGGGCGAGCTTTATGCCGGACGCCGCCGCCTCGAGCGGGGCGCGGCCGAAAAAGTACTTGCGCGGCGAGCAGCCGAAGATGGACATGATGGCCGTGTCGCTGCCGGGGGCGAAGCCCTCGGGCACGTTGCGCACGCTGCCGAGGATGCCGTGGCGGGCGAGATCGTCGATCGCGTCCTTTTTCGAAGCTTCCAGCGGCGTGCGGCCGCCGAGCGTGTCGAGCGGGTGGTCGGCCATGCCGTCGCCGATGACGAGAATGTATTTCATACTGTATCCCTCTTTTCGGAAGATTTTTTCGCCGCGGGGTGCCCTGTGGGATGCCGGGACCCGCGGTTTTTTCTGCCCCACAGTATATACTATTTTCCCCGGTTTGTGAAGCGGAGCAGCGGGTTCCGGGGCATTTTGCTGCTATTTGTAGAATTCAACAAAATTATTTCAATCATTAAATTAGGTATTGGCAATTTTTCGTCGTCATGATATAGTAGAATACTGTTAAGTATCCGCTAAGTTTTCGCTAAGAAATCGTCCCGGCAGTGTCGGGGCTTTCCACGCATCGGGAGGAACAGCCAATGTCGATCGGACAATATCTGCTCGGCGGCGCGGCCGGACTGGCGTTCGGTCTGCTTGTGGCCGCCGGCAACACGCTGCTGACGCGCCGCAGCCTGCAGCGCGCCAAACAGAACACCGCCTCCGTCATGGGCACCAGCGGTCTGCGGCAGGTCATCAACCTCGCCGCGCTCGTGCTCGTGTACCTGCTGCGCAAAGTCGTGCCGCTGCCGCTGGCCGGCACGCTCATCGGCACGGCCGTCGGCCTGTCGGGCGGCAGCATCGCCGGCGTGTGGATCCTCGCCCGGAGGATGGACGACACCATCCCCGCCGAGGGTGTGGAGGTGCCGGACGCGGAGACGATCGAGCTGCCCGAAGACGCTGCACAGGAGCAAATGCCGGACACCGAGCCGGCGGACGAACGGAGGGATGACACCAATGGGTGAGACGAATGTACTGTTTTCCATCGGCCCGCTGGAGGTGACCGGCGCGGTCGTGACCATGTGGGTCATCGTGGCCGTGCTGGCGCTGCTGTCATGGCTGGCCACGCGCAGGCTGCGCGATGTGCCCGGCCCGCTGCAAAACGCCGCCGAAATGGCCGTTGAAAAGCTGCAGGGCTTCTACGGCGGCATCCTCGGCCCGGCCAACGCCCGGCGCTATTTCCCGATGATGGCGACGTTTTTCATCTTCATCGTCGTGTCCAACTACATCGGGCTGCTGCCCGGCGCGGGCGCGGTGTTCACCGTGCCGACGGCCACGCTGTCCGTCACGGCAGGTCTGGCCATCATCGCCTTTTGCATGACGCACACCGTCGGCATCCAGCGCCGCGGACTCAAGGGCTATCTCAAGAGCTTCATCAAGCCCTTCCTGCTCATGCTGCCGCTCAACCTCATCGAGCAGATCGTGCGGCCGTTCTCCCTCGCGCTGCGACTGTACGGCAACCTCTACGGCGAGGAAATGGTCACGCACGAGCTCGGCAACCTCTTCCCGCTCGTGCTGCCGCTGCTCATGCAGGTGCTGAGCCTGCTGTTCTGCCTGATCCAGGCCGTCGTGTTCACGATGCTGCTGTCGATCTATATCGAGGAAGCCATCGAGGAGTGACGCGCACCCCATAAACGCACAAGGAAAGAAGATTCAGATATCCAAGAAAAATTAGGAGGAAAAGAGTTATGTCAACCGGAATCATCGCGATCGCCGCCGCGCTCGCCATCGCCATCAGCACCATCGGCCCCGGCATCGGTCAGGGTCTGGCCGCCGCCCACGCCATGGACGCCATCGCGCGCCAGCCCGAGGCCGCCGGCACCATCCGCTCGAACATGATTATCGCCATGGGCCTGCTCGAATCGCTGACGATCTACGGCCTGCTGATCGCGTTTCTGCTGATCGGCAAGCTCGGCTGAGAAGCCCGGAACAAGGGAGGCACACGCTTTGAGCATCAACATCTCCGAACTGATCTGGACGGTGATCTGCTTTTTCGTGCTGCTGGTGGTTTTGAAGAAGCTGCTGTTTGACCCGCTGGTGTCGTTCATGGCCGCGCGCGACGCGCGCATTCAGGACGGGCTCAGCGCGGGGCGCACCGCCCAGCAGCAGCTCGACGCGGCCGCGCGCGATCGCAGCGAGGCCCAGCGCAAACAGGCCGCCGCGGCGGACGCGCTGCTGGCCGAGGCCAAGAGCGCAGCCGAGCGCAAGCGCGCCCAGGCGCTGCAGAGCGCGCACCAGGAGGCCGCACAGGCCACGCGTGCCATGCGCGCGCGCGTGCGCGACGAAGAGACCGCCACCGCCGCCGCTGTGGACGCGAAACTGCCCGAGCTCGTCACGGCGCTGACCGGCGGGCTGCTCGGCAGCGACACCGCCGAGCGCAATGCCGCGCAGATCCGCCAATGGGTCGCCCCCGCGCATGAGGGCTGAGCCATGAATGAAATGAATCGAAAGGGGGCGCCGACGCCATGGAGTTTCTGAGAGCCATCGGCCCCATCTTCAACTTCCTGCTGCTGGCCGGCGCGCTGATCTTCCTGACGCGCAAGCGCATCCGCAAGCTCTTCCGGGACCGGAAAGAGCGCATCGCCGACGCGCTCGGCCGCGCGGCCGACGCGCAGGATCAGGCCCGCCACACCGCCGAGGACATTGCCGAGGCGCAGCAGACGGCCGACGCGCAGGCGCAGTGCCAGCTCGCGGACGCGCAGCGTCAGGCGGCGGCCAACACCGCGGCCGCCGACGCCGAGACCGCCCGTCAGGCCGAGGCCGTGCGCCGCAGCGCGCAGCAGACTGAGGCGCAGCTGCGCAGCGACATGGAGGACCGCGTGAGCGACGCGGCCATCGGCCGCATCACGGCCGCTGCCGCCGGTGTGCTGGCGCAGGACGCGTTCGCACCCGCGCGCGCAAACCTCATTGACAACTTTCTCGCCCACATCGGTGAGCACCTGACCACCCAGCCGAGCGACGCGCTCGCCCTCGCCGAGACCGGCACGCTGACCGTGACGGTCGAATCGGCCGAGCCGCTGCCCGCCACCGCGCTCGACGCGCTGACGGACACGCTCACGCGCGCCTACGGCCACGTCACGTGCATGACGACCGTGCGCCCGGAGCTGATCGGCGGCATCTGCCTGCGCATCGGCGACACGCACTATGACGGCACGCTGCGCCACGCGCTCGACCTGCTCGAGCAGGACGCGGCCAACAGCGTCCTGCACACCACGGACGAACAGCCCGACCTCGCTGACTGCATCCGCGCCAAGCTTGCGGACACGCACGTTGCCATCGACGTGTTCCAGTCCGGCGTCGTCACGAGCCTGTCGGACGGCATCTGCCGCATCCGGGGCCTCGCCGACGTCATGGCCGGCGAGCTGCTGGCCTTTGACGGCACGCTGCGCGGCATGGTCATGGACCTCGGCCGCGAGGACATCGGCGTCGTGCTGCTCGGGCCCTACGGCCACCTGCAGGAGGGCGACCGTGTGCGCCGCACGGGGCAGATCATGTCCGTGCCCGTGGGCGAAGAAATGACCGGCCGCGTCGTCGACGCGCTCGGCCGGCCGATCGACGGGCTCGGCCCCATCCGCACGACGGAGCGCCGCGCCATCGAAAGCCCCGCGCCCGGCGTCATCGCGCGCAAGGGCGTGAGCGTCCCGCTGCAGACCGGCATCAAGGCCATCGACGCGCTCGTGCCCATCGGCCGCGGCCAGCGCGAGCTCATCATCGGCGACCGCCAGACCGGCAAGACCGCCATCGCCATCGACGCCATCCTCAACCAGAAGGACACCGGCGTGCTGTGCATCTACGTCGCCATCGGTCAGAAGGAATCGACCGTCGCGGGCGTCGTGCAGAAGCTGCGCGACCGCGGCGCCATGGCCTACACCACCGTCGTGTGCGCGCACGCGTCGGAGACCGCGCCCATGCTCTACATTGCGCCCTACGCGGGCGCCGCCATCGGCGAGTACTTCATGTACCGCGGGCGCGACGTGCTCATCGTCTACGACGACCTGTCGAAGCAGGCCGTGGCTTACCGTGAAATTTCCCTGCTGCTGCAGCGTCCGCCCGGACGCGAGGCCTACCCCGGCGACGTGTTTTATCTGCACTCGCGCCTGCTCGAGCGCGCCGCGCGCCTGAGCGAGGAAGCCGGCGGCGGCAGCATGACCGCCCTGCCCATCATTGAGACGCAGGCCGGCGACATCTCGGCCTATATCCCGACGAATGTCATCTCCATCACCGACGGGCAGATCTTCCTCGAGACGGATCTGTTCCACGCCGGTGTGCGCCCGGCTATCAACGTAGGCCTGTCCGTGTCGCGTGTCGGCGGCGCGGCGCAGCTCGGCGCCATGAAGCAGGTCGCCGGCCGGCTGCGCATGGACCTGGCGCAGTACCGGGAGCTGGCGTCGTTCGCGCAGTTCGGCTCCGATCTGGACAAGGCCACGCGCGACACGCTCGCGCGCGGCAGCCGCATGACCGAGCTCCTGAAGCAGCCGCAGTACGCGCCCATGGACGCGGCCGATCAGGTCGCGGTGCTCTTCGCCGCCGGCGAGGGGTACACGGACACGATCGCCGTCGAGGACGTGCCGCGCTACGCGGACGCCCTGCTCGCGCGCATCCACCGGACGTATCCGGAGCTGCACGACCTTGTGCACAGCGGCAAAAAGCTGCCGCCCGAGGCGCTCGACCGCCTGCGGGAGCTCGCCGCCGAGACCCTGAAAAATCTATGAATTTCATTCCCCGCCGCCGGCAGAAAGGAGTTGACGCCCCTTGACGAACCTGCATAAGATCCGCGCGCGCATCCGCAGCGTGAACAGCACGCAGCAGATCACCCGCACGATGAAAATGATCGCCGTGTCGAAGCTACGCAAGATGCAGACGAGCCTTGCGGGCGTGCGCCTGTTCGCGGACAAGAGTCAGGCCGTGCTCAACGCCCTGCTCGCCGGCGACGCGAGCTTTGAGCACCCGTATCTCACGCCCCGGCGGCACGTCGGCCACGTGTGCTACGTGGTGTTCTGGGGCAACCGCGGGCTGTGCGGGGCGTATAACCAGCTGCTGCTGCGCCACCTCGAGGGGCTCGTGCGCGCCGAGGCGCGCCCCTGCTCCGTGATCGTGTGCGGCCGCTGGGGGCGCGACGTGCTCGCGGGCACGGACCTGCCCGTGCGGCAGATCTTCTCCGACCTGAGCGACACGCCCACCATGGCCGAGGCGCTCGAGATCGCCGAGGAGCTCAAAAACCTCTACCGCACCGGCGAGGCGGACGAGATCCATCTCGTCTACCAGCACTTTGACTCCGTGCTGCACCAGACGCCGACGCACCGGCAGCTGCTGCCCGCCGCGCCGGAGGCCGACGCGCCCGCCGCGAACAACAACTATCTGTTCGTGCCGGACGCGCAGACCGTGCTCGACAACGTGCTCGAGCTGTACCTGAACAACACGGTCTACGCCGTGATGCTCGAGGCCCGCGTGGGCGAGCACGCCGCGCGCATGACCGCGATGACCGCCGCCACGGACTCGACGGCGGAGCTCATCGAGGACCTGAATCTGGAGTTCAACCGCGCGCGCCAGGCCGCGATCACGACGGAGATCTCCGAAATCGTCGGCGGCAGCGCCGCGCTGAAAAAATCGGACAAATCGGACTAACACCGCGGCGGCAGCGCCGCGTCCCACGAAGGGAGAACGTATGGAAAATGGTATCGTCAAAAGGGTCATCGGCCCGGTGGTGGACGTGCAGTTCCCGGCCGGAAAGCTGCCGGAGATCAACAACGCCATTGAGGTGCACGCGGGTGACCGGCGCATCGTCATGGAGGCGGTGCAGCAGCTCGGCGACAATGCGGTGCGCTGCATCTCGCTCTTTTCCACCGACGGGCTGCAGCGCGGCTGCGTCGCGGTGGACACCGGCACGAGCGTGAAAATGCCCGTCGGCGAGGCAACGCTCGGCCGTATGTTCAACGTCATCGGCGAGCCGATCGACGGCAAAGGCCCCGTCAACGCCACGGAATATCTGCCCATCCACCGCGAGGCCCCGTCCTTCACGAACATCGCCCCCGCGACCGAGCTGCTCGAGACCGGCATCAAGGTCGTCGACCTGCTCGCGCCCTACGCCAAGGGCGGCAAGATCGGCCTGTTCGGCGGCGCGGGCGTCGGTAAGACCGTGCTCATCATGGAGCTGATCCGCAACATCGCCTACGAGCACGGCGGCTACTCGGTCTTTGCCGGCGTGGGCGAGCGCTCGCGCGAGGGCAACGACCTCTGGAACGAGATGAACGAATCCGGCGTCATCAGCAAGACCGCGCTCGTTTTCGGCCAGATGAACGAGCCGCCCGGCGCGCGTCTGCGCGTGCCGCTGTCGGGTCTGACGATCGCGGAAAACTTCCGCGACGAGTCCGGGCAGGACGTGCTGCTGTTTATCGACAACATCTTCCGCTTCACGCAGGCGGGCAGCGAGGTGTCGGCCCTGCTCGGGCGCATGCCCTCCGCCGTCGGCTATCAGCCCACGCTCGCCACCGAGATGGGCAAGCTGCAGGAGCGCATCACGTCCACGCGCAACGGCTCGGTCACGAGCGTGCAGGCGATCTATGTCCCCGCCGACGACCTGACCGACCCCGCCCCGGCCACGACCTTTGCCCACCTCGACGCCACGACCGTGCTCGACCGCAGCATTTCGGAGCTGGGCATCTACCCGGCCGTCGATCCGCTCGGCTCCACGTCGCGCATCCTCGAGCCGGACATTCTCGGCCGCCGGCACTACGACACGGCGCGCGCCGTGCAGCGCGTGCTGCAAAAGTACAAGGACCTGCAGGACATCATCGCCGTGCTCGGCATGGACGAGCTGAGTGTGGAGGACAAGGCCGCCGTCAACCGCGCGCGGCGCATCCAGCGCTTTTTGTCGCAGCCGTTCCACGTAGCGGAAAACTTCACCGGCATGGCCGGCAAGTACGTCCCGCTCGAGGAGACCATCCGCGGCTTTGAGGCCATCCTCGGCGGCGAGTGCGACGACATTCCCGAGCAGGCATTCCTGTTCTGCGGCTCGATCGACGACGTGCTGCGCAAGCGCGACGCGCTCCAGTGAGGCACGCCATGGCCGATACACTGCATCTGGAGATCGTCACGGCCGGCGGCGCGGCCGTGGACACACAGGCCGCGCAGGTCACGCTCCCCCTTGCCGACGGCGAGGCCGGCGTCCTGCCGGGCCATGCGCCGCTGCTCGGCGCGCTCGTGAGCGGCGTCGTGCGCTACACGGCCGGCGGTGCGGAGCACTACTGCGCCGTGAGTCCCGGCACCGTGAACGTCGCGGCCAATACCGTGACCGTGCTCGCCCGCACGGCCGAGCCCGCGCCGGATATTGACCTGCCCCGCGCCGAGGCGGCGCTGTGCCGTGCCGAATCGGACCTTGAGACCCGCGGCATGGAGATGAATGTCTCCGCGCCTGAGGCGGCGCTGGCCCGCGCCCGCGCGCGCATCCGCGCCGTGGAGCTCTGGCGCAAAAACGGATAAAAAACGACCGGAGATCCCCCGCACTGTCCCATTGTCAGGACTGTGGTGGGGTTGCAATTTCCCACATGATATGAGAAAATGTCTGCGTATTCGCTTACGCAGACATTTTTGCGTTTTCCGCCCGCCGCGCGGACATTCCCGGCGCGAAACCGGCGCTCAAGAAAACCTTCCCTCGATTCGGTGCGCACCTTTTCAGCCTTCCCCTTGAGGGTACGGTGCAGCGCTGGTTGGCGTTGCCTTCCCCTTGAGGGGAAGGTGGCACGGCGTAAGCCGTGACGGATGAGGTGTACGTTGGATACGCACCGTACCACCGGAAGCGCTGGAAATAACCGCAACACTTCCACCTCATCCGCGGGCTGCCGGTCGAGCATGGGCAGGAACGAACCTGCCGGGGTACGTAACGTCAGGAAACACCTCATCCGCCTCGCTGCGCTCGGCACCTTCTCCTCAAGGAGAAGGCAGCGCACGATCCGGCCGCTCCCGCAAGGAGAAGGCAGCGCGCGATCCGGCGCGCGACAATAACAAGAAACGAGGTGCCGCATGAATCCGCACAGCAATCACAGGCTGACACGAAATGCGCAGCGGCTTCGCCGGAACATGACGAAAGAAGAACGGCACTTGTGGTACGATTTTCTCAAGCCGCTGTCTGTCACGTTTCATCGGCAGAAGGTCATCGGGCACTATATCGTTGATTTCTACTGTGCAGACGCGCAGCTGGCAATCGAGCTCGACGGCGGGCAGCACTATGACCCGTGCGGGGTTGCCGCAGACGCCGAGCGGGATGCCGCGCTGCGCCGCCTTGGCATAAATGTGCTGCGATACGCCAATTCGGACATCTGGCAGAATTTTTCCGGCGTCTGCGAGGATATCCGGCAGCAGCTTCGCGCGGCGAAGCAGAGCCTTCCCCTTGAGGGGAAGGTGGCACGGCGTAAGCCGTGACGGATGAGGTGTACGTTGGATACGCACCGCACCACCGGGAGCGCTGGAAATAACCGCAACACTTCCACCTCATCCGCGGGCTGCCGGTCGAGTATGGGCAGGAACGAACCTGCCGGGGTGCGTAACGTCAGGAAACACCTCATCCGCCTCGCTGTGCTCGGCACCTTCTCCTCGAGGAGAAGGCAGCGCGCGATCCGGCCGCTCCCGCAAGGAGAAGGCAGCGCGCGATCCGGCGCGCCGCACGCTTTTATCATCAAACAGGAGATGTGACCTATGTCCCAACCCAATCGCGGCCGCAATTCGCAGGCCAAAAACCATCTGATCACCATCGTGCTCGCGCTCATCATCGCGGGCCTCGCCACATGGCTCGGCTACGGCCGCGACCATGTCTCTGCCGACCCCAACGCCACGGCCGCGCCCGGCGTCACCGCGACGGTGACCGCCACGCCCATGCCCGGCGACGGGCTGACCGTGACCTATCTCGACGTCGGTCAGGGCGACTGTACGCTGCTGCAGTGCGACGGGCAGGTCATGCTCATCGACGCGGCCGAGGGCGACCAGGCCAACAAGATCACGGCCTACCTCAAGCAGCAGGGCGTGACCGCCATCGACTACCTCGTCTGCACGCACGCGCACGCCGACCACTGCGGCGGCATGAAGGCCGTCATCGCGGCCTTCCCCGTGCGCACGCTCTACAGCTCCGTCACCTCGAGCAGCAACGGCGCGTTTCAGCGCGTCATGCGCGCGGCCGAGACGGCGAACCTCGCCATCACCGTGCCGGACGTGGGCGACACGTTCTCCCTCGGCAGCGCGACCGTGACCGTCCTCGGCCCGCAGCAGCACTACAGCGACGTCAATAACCAGAGCCTCATCCTGCGCGTGGACTACGGCAGCAACGCCTTCCTCTTCACCGGCGACGCCGAGTATGAGAGCGAGACGGACGTGCTCGATGCGGGCGAAAACGTCCGCTGCGACGTCCTCAAGGCCGGCCACCACGGCAGCCACACCTCCACGGGCTACCGCCTGCTGTACGAGGCGCAGCCGAAGTACGCCGTCATCAGCTGCGGCGCGGACAACGAATACGGCCACCCGCACGACGACACGCTCAGCCGCCTGCGCGACGCGGACGTGACCGTCTACCGCACGGACCGCAACGGCACGATCGTCTGCCGCTCCGACGGCGTGAATCTCACCTTTGCCACCGAGAAAGAAGGCTGATCCCCTTGCACCGCACCCTCTCGCCGGCAGGCGCGTTCTGGCTCGCCGCGTTCACGTATTTTATCTGGGGCTTCACGTTCCTCGCCTCGCGCATCGCGCAGGACTACGGCACGCCGTTTGTGCTGCTGTTCTGGCGCTTCGCGCTGGCGTTTGCGCTGCTGAATCTGCTGCGCCTGACGGGGCGCTTCCCCGTGCGTCTGCGCGGCCGGAGGCTCTGGCCCGCGCTGCTGGCGGGTCTGTTCGAGCCCGTGCTCTACTTCCCCTGCGAGCAGTATGGGCTGAGGCTCACGAGCACGTCGTTTTCCGGCGTCATGGTCGCGCTCATCCCGCTGTGCTCGCTCATCTATGGGGCGGTCTTCCTGCACGAAAAGGCCACGTGGCGGCAGGTCGTGTTCTCGGTTTTGTCCGTCGCTGGGGTGATCGTGCTGGCCGTCTATGCCACCGGCATCGGCGCGGGGAGCTTTTTGGGCTTTCTCATCCTGCTCGGCACGGTCTTTGCCGGTGCGGGCTATATAGTAGCCTGCCGCGCGTGTTCGGGCAGCTTCACCGCCTTTGAGCGCACGTACATCACGTGCGGCATGGGCGCGGCCGCGTTCTTTGTGCTGTCCGTACTCGAGCACCGGCGCGATCTGAGCGCTGTCGTGCTGCCGATGACGCACGCGCCGTTTGCGCTCGCCATCGTGTTTTTGAGCGTGGTGGCCTCGGTGCTGTCCTACCTCGCGCTCAACCGGGCGCTGGAGGTGCTGCCCGTCGCGCGCACCGCGGCGCTCATCAACTTCTCGACCGTTGTGTCCGTGCTCGCCGGGGTGCTCCTCCTGCGCGAGCCGTTCGGCTGGGTCAGCGCCGCTGCCTCGGCAGCCATCCTCGTCGGCATCTGGGGCGTGCAGCGCTTCGCTGCGCCGGCAGTGCTGGATACCGCCGAGAGCACCGAACCGCTGTCCCCGTCGTGAATGGCCCGGACGGAGCAAGCGCCGCACGCGCTGCATCATGTGACCGTCCCGCACCCCCTGGCTCTCTTGTGGAAAGGGAGCTGTCAGCCGTCAGGCTGACTGAGGGATTGATGCGTTTCGTCTTGTGCCGCGGCCGGTATTTGCACCCCCTCCGTCACGGTGCAAAGCACCGTGCCACCTCCCCTTATGCAGGGGAGACATTGCCGTTCGGCAATGTTTTCACCATGCCGGAGCAGCTGGATCATGCACTGCCTTCCCCTCAAGGAGAAGGCTTGAAAGTCCGTGTCCTCCGGCACCACCGGGCAGCACATCCCCGCCCTTTGCCCCACTTCCAGTCTAGTATGCTTTTGCATAACTTGTCAAGAATTTTTTCTCTCAGCGAGAAAGCCAGCCAGCGCGCCCTGCGCTGCACGCATCTCCCGCACCGCACAGCCGCCATCACGCACCCAGCCGCAAACGCGCACCAGGCCACACCGTGTCCGCCGATCACCGGCACGAACCCCAACGCACCCGGCCGCAAGCCTGCGCCAGACCGCAACGGCCCCACCCGCCGCAAAGCAGGTTTTCCACAATCTCTCCACAGACTTTTCCACAATTTTGCCGGTTTTCCACAGTGGCTTTCTTTCCCCTTGGCTTTCTTTGAGAGAGACAGGGTAAGATATGCTTATGCAGTGCGTTCCTACTGCGCAGTAAGACCTGGTCTGGTATGGTTGGGTACGGTACGGTGCCCCGTTACTTTGCTGCTACGTCACGCGTGACAAGATATACCCGCAGTTTCGGGCGCAACCAGCAGAAAACCAATAAATATTCATTTCAAAAGGATGACCCCTATGCAATCTACCGAACAGAAGATCGAACGCGCCGCGCTGGCCGGTCTCGCCGCGGCGAGCATGGATGAACGCGAGCGCTCAACGGACATTTCCCTTGCCGAGCTTGCCGCGCTCGTGGAGACGGCCGGCGGCCAGCCCGTCGTGACGCTGCTGCAGAATAAACCCACGCCCGACCCGCGCACCTTCCTCGGCGAGGGCAAGGTGGCGGAGCTCAAAGAGCTCATTCTCGCCAACGACTGCGACCTCGCGGTGTTTGACAACGAGCTCTCCCCGTCGCAGATGCGCGTGCTGGAGGAGGAGCTCGGCGTGCGCGTGCTCGACCGCTCGGGCCTGATCCTCGACATCTTCGCCCAGCGCGCCCAGACGCGCGAGGGCCAGCTGCAGGTGGAACTGGCGCAATATCAGTACCTGCTGCCGCGCCTGACCGGTATGTGGACGCACCTTGTGCGCCAGACGGCCTCCGGCGGCTCGTCGCCGATCGGCACGCGCGGCCCGGGCGAAACGCAGCTCGAGACCGACCGCCGCCACATTCGCCGCAAGATCCAGAAGCTGCAGGCCGAGCTTGAGGACGTGCGCAAGATCCGCCGCACGCAGCGCCGCCGCCGCGAGAAAAACGCCCTGCCGGTCGTGGCGCTCGTCGGCTACACGAACGCCGGAAAATCCACGCTGCTCAACTGCCTGACAGGGTCGGACATTCCGGCCAACGACCGCCTGTTCGACACGCTCGACACGACCACCCGCCGCTGGCGCATCGACGCCGCGCAGGAGGTGCTGCTCTCGGACACGGTCGGCTTCATCCGCAAGCTGCCGACACACCTGGTCGAGGCGTTCAAGGCCACGCTCGAGGAGCTGACGTATGCCGACGTGCTGCTGCACGTGATCGACCTCTCGAACCCCGAGTGGGAGGCGCAGGCGGAGGTCGTTGACCGGCTCATCGACCAGCTCGGCGCGGCGCACACGCCGTGCATCCGGGTATTTAATAAGTGTGACGCCTATCTCGGCATCCTGCCGCACGGAGAGAACATCGTGTGCATCTCGGCCCGCAGCGGCGAGGGCGCGGCGGAGCTGACCGAGCGCGTGCGCGCCATCCTCGGCCGGGCCGACCATCACGTGACGCTGCTGCTGCCGTATGCGCAGGGCGCGCTGCTCGAGACGCTGCACCGCGACTGCGCCGTGCTGCGCACGGACTACCGCGACGACGGCATCGCGCTCGAGGTCATCATCCACCCGGAGCAGTGGCCGCGGCTCGAGCCGTTCGTCATCGCGGACGAGGAGGGCTGAATATGGACAGCTACCGCATCCCAACAACAACCGGCGCGTCGGAATACGTGGACAAGCGCTCACGCTTTCTGGGCCTTGTGCAGCCGGTCGGCTCCGAAGACGAGGCGCGCGCGGTCATCGCCGCGTGCAAAAAGCAGTATCACGACGCGCGGCACAACTGCTGGTGCTACCTGCTGCGCGACGGCACCGAGCGCTACTCCGACGACGGCGAGCCGCAGGGCACGGCCGGCATCCCGATGCTGGAGGTGTTCCGCCGCGCGGGCGTGACGAATGCCGTCTGCGTCGTCACGCGCTATTTCGGCGGCGTGCTGCTCGGCACGGGCGGCCTGCTGCGGGCGTACACCGCCGCCGCGGCCGATGCGCTTTCCGACGCCGGCATCTCAGAGGTGCGCCGCTGGCTCGCCTGCGAGGTCAGCACGCCCTACGCGCTCTATGAGCCGGTGCGCACGGCCGTCGCCGCACTCGGCGGCGTCGTGCAGGAGACGCAGTATGCCGCCGCCGTGACGCTCTGCGCTCTGCTGCCGGAGGAGGCCGGTGAGGCCTTTGCCGCGCAGGTGCGCGACCTGACCGCCGGCCGCTGCGCCGTGCGCCCCGTCGGCGAGACGGAGCGCGCCGTCCCCCTCGCCGGTTCCGGCCTGTGAGCGGCGGGTGCGGCAGTACATATGCGCGCCGCACGGTGAAGAACATAAGGTATCGCAAAGCCCTCCCAGCTGGGAGGGCTTTTGTGCCGTTGCGCACTCTCTCAGCCTTCCCCTTGCAGCGCAAATGATAGATGGTTTCAAGATATTTGCGCCGCGGGGGAGCCCGAGGGGGCAAGGCCCGCCTCGGATAAAATTTTTGCATCGCCCTCTGGCGATGTATCCTTGCATCCGAGTCAGACCTTGCCTTACGGTGCGTGCCCCCCATTCCTTTTCTTAAAAACGCATAAACATTCTGCTCGACGAATACCTATCCGCCGCCAAAATCTGCGCAAACCGCCCTAAAGCATACCTGCCAAACTCCCGTCAAAAAATTGGCACAACGTTTGCAAAATTTTTTCGCTGCGTTTTTTCAAAAAAAAGAGGGAAATACACAGCAATGTCGTATAAGAGTATTGCAGCCGGAAATGGCGCAAGCCGCTCCGGCCGCAAACATGGATTTTATGTGGAAACGGAGGGATCCCTGTGCCCTGTCCGAGAGAAAAACGCGAGGCCGCCGAGGCGCTGTTCATTGGCCCGCACGGCCTGCTGAGCACGCAGTCAACCGGCCGCCTGACGCCCGAGCCGCCGTGCGAGATGCGCACATGCTTCCAGCGCGACGTGGACCGCATCACGCACTCAAAATCGTTCCGCCGCCTGAAGCACAAGACGCAGGTGTTCCTGCGCCCGGAGGGCGACCATTACCGCACGCGCCTGACACACACGCTCGAGGTCGCGCGCCTCGCGCGCACGATCGCCCGCGCGCTCGAACTCAACGAGGACCTCACCGAGGCCATCAGCCTCGGGCACGACCTCGGCCACACGCCGTTCGGCCACGCGGGAGAGCGCGCGCTCAACGCGATCTACACCGGCGTCGGCTTCCGGCACTATGAGCAGAGCCTGCGCGTCGTCGACCGCATCGAGCGCGACGGCCGCGGCCTGAACCTCTGCAACGAGACGCGCATCGGCATCCTCAACCACACGACCGGGCAGCCGCGCGGCACGCTCGAGGCCGACGTCGTTCGCCTGGCAGACCGCGTGGCCTACATCAACCACGACCTCGACGACGCCATGCGCGGCGGTATCGTGCGGCCGGAGGACGTGCCCGCCATCGTGCGCGAGCGCGTGGGCGAGCGCAACAGCGTGCGCATCAACTCCATCCTCACGGACATCATCGCCCACAGCGGCGACGGGGAGCTGCGCATGTCGCCCGATATGCGCGAGGCCGTGGACGTGTTCACGGACTTCATGTACGAGAGCGTGTACTATAACCCCATCGCCAAGGGCGAGGAGCGCAAGGTGCAGAATATCCTCGGGAGCATCTGGGAATATTATGTCAACCATATTGCCGAGCTCCCTGCGGTCTACCAGTCCATCGCGGACGACGAGGGGCCGCAGCGCGCGGTGTGCGACTATGTCTCCGGCATGACTGACAGCTACGCGCTGGAGGTGTACAGCGAACTCTTCATCCCCGCTGCGTGGACGATCAAATAAGGAAGTACATCCAACGGAAACCACAGAAAGAAGGTGACGCACGTGGCCTTTCCGGAATCCTTTTTACAGGAGCTCGCCGAGCGCAACGACATCGTCGACGTCGTGAGCAGCTACGTGCGCCTGACGAAAAAAAGCGGGTCGAACCTCTTCGGGCTCTGCCCGTTTCACAGCGAAAAGACGCCGTCGTTTTCCGTCTCGCCGGACAAGCAGATCTACCACTGCTTCGGCTGCGGCAAGGGCGGCAGCGTCATCAGCTTCATCATGGAGATCGAGAATCTCTCGTTCCCGGAGGCGGTGGCCTTTCTGGCCAACCGCGCGGGCATGCAGCTGCCCGAGCAGTCGGACGACCCCGGCGCGAAAAAACGCCAGCGCCTGCTCGCGCTCAACCGGGACGCGGCGCGCTTTTTCCACGCGCAGCTCAAGACCCCGGCCGGCCAGCCGGCGCGGGACTATCTCGCCCGCCGGCAGCTCACGGCGCAGACCGTGACGCGCTTCGGCCTGGGCTTTGCGCCCGACACGTGGGACAGTCTCGTGCGCGCGATGAAGGCGCTCGGCTACTCCGAGCAGGAACTGTTTGACGGCGGGCTCGTGCGCCACGGGAAAACGAGCGGTGTATACGACACGTTCCGCAACCGGCTCATGTTCCCGGTCATCGACGTGCGCGGCAACGTCATCGGCTTCTCCGGGCGCATCCTCGGCGACGGGGAGCCCAAGTACATGAACAGCCCGGAAACCATCGTTTTCAGCAAGAGCCACAATTTGTTCGCGCTCAATTTGGCTAAAAAGTCGAAATGCGGGTATATCATACTGGCAGAGGGCAACATCGACGTGGCAAGTCTGCACCAGGCGGGATTTGACAGCGCGGTCGCCTCGCTCGGCACGTCGCTCACGCCGGAGCAGGCGCGGCTCCTGTCGCGCTACACGAGCGAGATCGTCATCGCCTACGACAACGACGGCGCGGGGCAGAAGGCGTCGCAGCGCGCGATCGGCATCCTCGAAAAGCTCGAGGTGCGCGTGCGTGTCCTGCAGATGCAGGGCGCAAAGGACCCCGACGAATATATCAAGACCTTCGGCGCGGACGCGTTCCGCAACCTGCTCGCGCAGTCGGAAAACCACATCGACTACCGGCTCGGCGCCGTGCAGCGCAAGTACGACCTCAAGGTCGACGAGCAGCGCGTGGCCTTCGTCAAGGAGGCGGCGGGCGTGGTGGCCGAGCTGCCCGGCAGCGTCGAGCGCGAGGTGTACGCCATGCGCGTCGCGGAGACGGCGGGCATGCCCGCCGCGGTCGTGACCGACGAGGTGCAGCGCCAGCGCAAGCGGCGGCTCAGCCGCGCGCGCAAAGAGCAGGAGCGCGACCTGCTGCGCCCCGCGACGGCGATGCAGCCGCCCGGGCGGAGCATCCGCTTCGACAACCCCCGCTCGGCGGCCGCCGAACAGGGCATCATTAAGTTATTGTATCTCGACCCCGGCCTGTTCTGGGGCCGGACGAATGTGCCGGACGCGGCGCAGTTTTCCTCGCCGGAGCTGCGGCACATTTACACCGTCCTGCTCGCCCACGGCGGCACGGGCACGGTGCAGATCGCGGCGCTCTCGGGCGAGCTGAGCCCGGACGAGCTGGCCCTGCTGACCGGCATCATCCAGCAGCCGGCGGAACTTTCGAACGGCGCGCGCGCGCTCGACGATTACATAAGCATTCTTCAGACCCAGGCCACCGCCGGCGCAGCGTCGTCGGAGGCGGACCTGCTGGCTTTTGCAAAGCAACTCAAAGAACATAAAGGGTATGGTGGTAAAGATGGAACAGAAAGAACTTAACAACCTCTCGGCCGAAGAACTGGACGCCATGGCCGACGCGCTGCTCGCGGCGGACGACGCCAAACAGGCGGAAGCCAAGGCCGACGGCACCGCGCCGGCGCAGACCGCGGACAAGCCCGCGGCAGCCTCTGCGGAGGACGTGTCCGCAGCCGAAAAACCGGAATCGGAAAAGACCACGGAGGAAAAGCTCAACGACCTCGTGGAAAAGGGCAAGAAGGCGGGCAAGCTCTCGAGCAAGGACCTCATGGTGCTCGAGGACATGAATCTCTCGAGCGAGGAGACGGAAAAGTTCTATGACCGGCTCGAGAGCCTGAGCATCGACGTGCTCGGTGACGATGCCCTGCCCCCGGTGGACGAGGACGCACTGCCCGAGCTCGAGGAGCTTGAGGAGATCGAGGAAGTCACCGAGGAGGAGATGAACGAGACCGAGGCCATGGCCGACACATTCTCGACCGACGACCCGGTGCGCATGTACCTCAAGGAGATCGGCAAGGTGCCGCTGCTCACACCCGAGGAGGAGCAGGATCTGGCCAAGCGCATGGCCGAGGGCGACGAGGAGGCCAAGCGCCGCATGGCCGAGGCGAACCTGCGTCTCGTCGTGTCGATCGCCAAGCGCTACGTCGGCCGCGGCATGCTGTTTCTCGACCTCATCCAGGAGGGCAACCTCGGCCTGATCAAGGCCGTCGAGAAGTTCGACTACACGAAGGGCTACAAGTTCTCCACCTACGCCACGTGGTGGATCCGTCAGGCCATCACCCGTGCCATCGCCGACCAGGCGCGCACGATCCGCATCCCCGTGCACATGGTCGAGACGATCAACAAGGTCATCCGCGTCTCCCGTCAGCTCCTGCAGGAGCTCGGCCACGACCCGAGCGCCGAGGAGATCGCGGCGGAGATGAACATGCCGGTCGACAAGGTGCGCGACATTCTCAAGATCGCGCAGGAGCCAGTCTCGCTCGAAACGCCGATCGGCGAGGAGGAGGATTCTCACCTCGGCGACTTCATCCCTGACGAGGACGCGTCCGAGCCGAGCGAGGCGGCGAGCTTCTCGCTGCTCAAGGAGCAGCTCATGGAGGTGCTCGACACGCTCACCCCGCGCGAGAAAAAGGTGCTCGAGCTGCGCTTCGGCATCGTCGACGGCCGCACCCGCACGCTCGAGGAGGTCGGCAAGGAGTTCAACGTCACGCGTGAGCGCATCCGCCAGATCGAGGCGAAGGCCCTGCGCAAGCTCCGCCACCCCAGCCGCAGCAAGAAGCTGCGCGATTTCCTCAACTGAGTTTTGATACGACAGCGCATCCGGGCACGGCAGTCTCTGCCGCGCCCGGATGTTCGCTGTGCGGCCCCACGCTCGGGCGTGCAGTAATCCACACGGCACACCGCCAACAAAACGACACCCCGCACCGGATGGCACGGGGTGAGTTGGCTTAGTATGGATTTATGCAAGCTGCTTCCGATGCACTAGGCGGCATATGAGTGCACACAGCCAAAGCCCTACCGCGAAGCAAAAGCTCAGCGCACCGAGCGTGTACGCGGCAGAAAACAGGGAGATTGAACCTTCATGTGCTGCGCCAATGTCTACAATAATCTCGCACACGACCCACAGGCCGGTACTAATACCCGCAGCCAGCCAGAATTCGCGCCTACGCGCAAACAGGCAGCGCGCACCTACACCCGCCGCGATCAGCAGCAGATACAGGACGATTCGCCCCATCATGCCAGCCGAAACGAACGTCCACAGCATTTCCAGAAGTGTAAATGGTTTTATAAAGCCCACCTCCTATCCTACGCAATAGCAGTATATGGACTATTCAGGTGAAATCTGATTCAGTTATACCATCATAGGCCTCACCTCATGTTCAATATTACCAAATGCTTCATTGTTTTGGAAGTGGATTTTTAAAATTTGTAAAAAACATATAATATTTACAGGATGTTTGTGCAATTTTCACCATATTGCATTTAGAAATGTACACACGAGACACGCCTTTGCACCTATTCCACCCCCCGTTGCGAAAGCGGCGGGGCTTTGCTATAATGGGGCCAAATCATGCACAAAGGAGCACCGCTTATGCAATGGATCGAAGTGTCCGTCCCCACCCGCAGCGATGAGATCGACGACGTCTGCGCGCAGCTGGCCGAGCTGGGCGCGGGCGGCATGGTCGTGGAGGACGAGACGGATTTTCAGCAGTTTTTGGAGCAGAACCACCAGTACTGGGACTACGTGGACGACGCGCTCGAGGCGCAGTTTCGCGGCGTGTCGCGCATCAAGTTTTACCTCGCCGACGATGACGACGGCCGCGCGCAGCTGGAAGTCATCCGCGCCGGTATCGGCCGCGAGCTGACGACCGCAACCGTGCGCGACAGCGACTGGGAAAATAACTGGCGGCAGTACTATCAGCCGATCGAAGTCGGCGAACGGCTCGTCGTCGTGCCCGAGTGGCTCGACGCGCCGGCGGACGGCCGCCTGCCGCTGCGGCTCGACCCCGGCCTCATCTTCGGCACCGGCAGCCACGCCACGACGCGCATGTGCCTCGCCGCGCTCGAGCACTGCGCCGCCGCAGGCAGGACGGTGCTCGACCTCGGCTGCGGCAGCGGCATCCTCGGCATCGGCGCACTGCTGCTCGGCTGTGCGCATGTCACCGGCTGCGACATTGACCCCAAGGCCCCGGAGGTCGCGGCGGCCAATGCCGCGCTCAACGGCTTTTACGAGGACAGGTTCACCGTCTGCGCGGGCGACATTCTCGTCGACGCGGGCCTGCGCCGCCGGCTCGGCACAGGGTACGACATCGTGCTGGCAAACATCGTGGCCGATGTCATCATCCCGCTGGCCGCGCTGGCCCCGGCGTTTCTCGCCCCGGGCGGCACGTTCGTGTGCTCGGGCATCATCGACGGGCGCGAGGACGAGGTGGCAGCCGCGCTCACGCGTGCGGGCTTCACCGTCACGGCGCACGACACGCTCGAGGAGTGGCACTGCTTCACGTCTGTGCTGGCGTGACGGGGTGCAGTGCATCACCGCAGACGCCGGAAGGTCCGGATTTGAAAAGCCTTCCCCTTGCGGAGAAGGCATTGCCAGAGGCAATGCAAAAATTTCATCCGAGGCGGGCCTTGCCCCCTCGGGCTCCCCTGCGGCTCCATTTCACAGCGCAGCAGCATCATTTTACCCAAACATAGAACAAACCCCAGACGGTTTTACCCATCTGGGGTTCGTCGGCTTGCTGCGCAAGCTCGCAGCATCCGAACCGAGGCGGGCCTTGCCCCCTCGGGCTCCCCTGCAGCTCCATTTCACAGCGCAGCAGCATCATTTTTACCCAAACATAGAACAAACCCCAGACGGCAAGCCGCCTGGGGTTCGTCGGCTTGCTGCGCAAGCTCGCAGCATCCAAACCGAGGCGGGCCTTGCCCCCTCGGGCTCCCCTGCGGCTCAATTTCACAGCACAGCAGCATCATTTTACCCAAACATAGAACAAACCCCAGACGGCAAGCCGCCTGGGGTTCGTTCAATAGAGAGGAGAATATGAGGAGGGAGAAACTAGCAAATTAAGAGATGTCGTTCGTATCGACGAGCTTGACGTCGACGTCGAACGTTTTGCCGTCGCGGTAGATGGTCAGCGTGACGGTGTCGCCCACCTTCAGCCCGTCCTTGACGGCGCTGACATCATAGGTGGTGGTCACGGCCTGACCATTGACGGCCAGCAGCATGTCACCGGACTGGATGCCCTGCTTTTCGGCGTCCGAGCCCTCGGCGACGGCGCTGATATACAGCCCCTCGGGCAGATCGTAGTATTCGGAAGCGGCGGAGGACACCGCGCCCACGGTGATGCCGATACTCACGCGGCCGGAAACGCGGCCGTCAGCAAGCAGCGCATTGACGATCGGGCGGATGGACGCCGTCGGGATCGCGAAGCCGATGCCCTCCACGCCCGTGGACAGAGCCTTCATGTTCGTGATGCCGATCACCTGCCCATACATATTGATGAGCGGGCCGCCGGAGTTGCCTTCATTGATGGCGGCATTGGTCTGCAGGAGGGTCATACTGTGCCCGTTATAGACCATGTCGCGGTTGATGGCGGAGATGATGCCGTTGGTCATCGTCCAGCGCAGCTGTTCACCGAGCGGGTTGCCGATGGACACAACGTCATCGCCGACCTGCAGGGAGCTGGAGTCGCCAAATTCGGCGGGCGTGAGGCCCTGCGCCTCGATCTTGAGCACGGCAATGTCGCTCACGGCGTCTGCGCCGACGAGCTTGCCGCTGTACTCGGTACCGTCCGAGGTCGTCACGGTGACGGCCTTGGCACCGTCGAGCACGTGCGTGTTCGTGACGATGTAGCCGTCGGCAGTGAGCACGACGCCGGTGCCGGTGCTGTATTCGCTGCGGCTGATGTCGGCATGGATGCCGACGACGGACGGCAGGCACTTGGCATACACGCTCTGCAGCGAGAGCGCGCTGCCCCCGGCGGGCTGGAGCATCATGGTCACGGTGGGATCCGTCGGCGCGGCCGGCAGCTCATTCTTGCCGGTGACGGTGGTGTCATCGTCCGTGTCCTCGCGGGGGAGCGTCACGCTGCCGTGCTGGCCCGGCTCACCGTCACTGGAGATTGCCTCCCGGCCGCGGCCGGCGAACACATAGCAGGACGCGATGATGAGTACGAGCACGCCGAGGATGATCATCGTGATCTTCAGCCCCTGATGGGACTTCTTCTTCGGCGCGGCGGCCTGCGACGGGCTCCAGTAGGAGTCGTAGCAGCCGGTGCCGGCGGCATCGGTGTGGGGCGCGGCGTAGCCGGCCTCATACCAGTCGGACTCCGGTTTGCGGACATTGTCGTACATTGTGGTGTCCCTCCCAAGGAACGATTTGATGATAGCACGTGATTTTGTGCTGCTTATGAATGGAAAACAAACATTTTATGAATTCCGCGAACAAATCATGAATTCTTGCGTCCGCCCCGGCGGCCGGTGCTCTCGGGCTTGGCGGTGGGCTTGGGCGCGGGCTTTGCAAGCGTGAGCGTGAACACGAACTCCGTCACCCCGTCGCGGCTCGTGACGGCGATGTCCTCGCCGTGCGCGTCGAGGATGCTCTTGACCAGGTACAGTCCGAGGCCCACGCCGTCGCGGTCGAGGCTGCGGCTGCGATCGGACTTGTGGAAGCGGTCGAAGATGAACGGCAGGTCGTCGGGCGGGATGGTCTCGCCGTGGTCGCGCACGGAGACGTAGGCTTTGCCCTCCGACTTCCAGAGCGAGACGCACAGCGTGCTGCCGGGCTCGGCGAACTTGACGGCGTTGTCCATCAGGTTATAGAGCACACGCGTGATGGCGTCCGGGTCGGCGAGCACCTGCATGGAGTCCTCGGGCAGCTGGAGGTCAACGTCGAGGTGCTTGTCGTCGGCGCGCGCCTCAAAGCTGAGCATGGTGCTGACGATCTTCTCCGAGATGTCAAACTCGCGCCGGCGCGTCAGATCCTCGCCCGTGCTCTCGAGACGTGACATGTCGAGCATGCTGCGCACGAGACGCGAGAGCCGGCGCGTCTCGTCGGCGATGGTGGCAAGGTACTTGTCCTCCTGATCCTTGGGGATCGTGCCGTCGAGAATGCCGTCGGCAAAGCCGGCGATGGTGGTCATGGGGGTCTTGAGCTCGTGCGAGACGTTGGCGATGAAGGCGTTGCGGCGCTGCTCGCTCGTCTCGAGCGAGTCTGCCATGGTGTTGAACGCCGAGATGAGCGCGCCGACCTCGTCGGTGCGTCCGTCGTCCGTGACGCGGGCGGAGAAGTCGCCGTGGGCGAACTTCTTGGCCGCGACGGCCATCTCGTCAAGCGGCTGAGCCATGCGCTTGCTCGTCACGAGCGAGAGCAGCAGCGCGATCATCATCACGGCTGCGGACGCGGCGAGAAACACCCACACGAACGTGCGCCAGCCGTCGATGATCGTGGCGCTGTTGGTGGCCACGAACACATAGCCGACCACGCGCGCGGCCGTGCCGATGGTGATCGGCTGCGCGACGACATAGTGGGCAGAGCTGTAGAAGCCGCCGAGATTCGTGATGAGGTTGAGCTTGCCGTCACTGCGCAGCTGCACCAGCGACGCGGCGCCGACCGTGCGGCCGAGATGCTCGCAGGCGATGTTCCGGCACGAGCAGGAGACGATCGTCCCGTCGGTGTCCGTGATGAAGATGTGGTTACCGGTAGATTGTGCAAGGGTGCTGATGACCATACGCAGGTCCCAGTTGGAGAGCTCGCCGTCGCGCACGAGCGCCTGCGCGGCGTGGCTGACCTCCTCGGCGTTGGAGACCATGTTGTCGCGGTATTCGCTGATGACATAGCTGCGGCCGAGAAACACGAACGCCGTGCCGAGGATGAGGAAGCTGAACATGACCATGACGGCGGTCGCGGCGAAGTTTTTGAAATAAATGCTTTTCACTTACGTCTCTTCCGCTTCGAACTTATAGCCCACGCCCCAGACGGTCTTGAGCGCCCACTTGTCGGACACGCCCTCGAGCTTTTCGCGCAGGCGCTTGATGTGCACGTCCACGGTGCGGCTGTCGCCGAAGTAATCAAAGCCCCACACCTCGTCGAGCAGCTGGTTGCGGGTGTAGACGCGGTTGGGCGTCGCCGCAAGGTGGTACAGCAGCTCCATCTCCTTGGGCGGCGTGTCGATCTTCTTGCCGTCGACGATCAGCTCGTAGGAGTCGAGGTTGATGACGAGCTTGTCGAACGTGAGCTTCTTGCTCTTGGGCTTGCCGTCGTCGCCGGTGCGGCGCAGCACGGCGTGCACGCGCGCGAGCAGCTCCTTGACCTCGAATGGCTTGACGATGTAGTCATCCGCGCCCATCTCCAGGCCGGAAACCTTGTCCTCGGTCTCGCCCTTGGCGGTGAGCATGATGATGGGCATTTTCATGGTCTTGCGCAGCTCGCGGCAGACCTGCCAGCCGTCCATGACGGGCAGCATGATATCGAGCAGCACGAGGTCGGGCTGGATCTCCCTGGCCATCTCGACGGCCTTGCCGCCGTCGGCCGCGTGGGACACCTCGAACCCGTCCTTCTGCAGGTACAGGCGCAGCAGCTCTGCGATGTTGTTATCGTCCTCCACGACGAGCACTTTCTGGCTCATGCGATGTTGCCTCCTTCACCGGCGCGGGCCGCGCCGGATATCATTTTCACAATTTGTCTTTATTATAAAACAACCGGCACGGCGTTTTCATGTCCAATCTGTAAAATCCGCGCGCCCACGCCCCCCATGCGCATGCAAAAGGCATTTACAAGACCGGAAAAATGTTGTATGGTTATTTGTATCCTTCATTTTGAACGAACAGCGAGGCAAACGCATGAATACCTATGGCGAACGCGTAAAAGTGACGATCTTCGGTGAATCGCACGGCCCGGCGATCGGCGTCGTACTCGACGGGGTCCCGGCCGGTGAGGCCATCGACATGGACGCCGTGCGCATCCAGATGCGCCGGCGCGCGCCCGGCTCGTCCGACCTGACGACCCACCGCTCGGAGACGGACGACCCGCTCGTGATGAGCGGCATCCTCAACGGCGTGACGACCGGCGCGCCGATCTCGGCCATCTTCCGCAACAAGGACCAGAACAGCGCGGCCTACCACCCGGAGATCCCGCGTCCGAGCCACGCGGACTACGCGGCGACCGTGCGCTTCGGCGGCCACGCCGACCTGCGCGGCGGCGGCCCGTTCAGCGGCCGGCTCACGGCGTGTCTGGTGTTCGCCGGGGCGGTCTGCCGGCAGATCCTCGAGCGCCGCGGCATCACGATCACGGCCAACGCCGTGCGCGTCGGCCAGGCGACGGGCAAGGAGCTGAACTTTGACATGAAGCGCGCCATTCTCGACGCGCGCAGCGCCGGCGACTCCGTCGGCAGCGAGCTCGAGTGCGTCGTCACGGGCGTGCCCGCCGGCGTCGGTGGGCTGCTCTTCGGCGGCATGGAGAGCCGCATCGCCGGCATGCTCTATGCCATCCCCGGCGTGAAGGGCGTGGAGTTCGGCCGCGGCTTCGCCCTCGCCGAAATGCGCGGCAGCGAGGCAAACGACCCCATCCGCCTGAAAAACGGGCGCATCACCATGGCGTCCAACAACGCCGGCGGCATCAACGGCGGCATCACCAACGGCATGCCGCTCGTCGTGCGCATGGCCCTGCGGCCCACGCCGTCGATCGCGTGCGAGCAGCCGTCGGTCGACCTGGCCACGATGGAGGAAACACCGCTGCGCATCAACGGCCGGCACGACCCGTGCCTCGCCCCGCGGGCGATCCCGGTCATGGAGGCCGCGCTCGCCTGCTGCGTGCTCGACGCCATGCTCGACACCGCCGCCACGATCTGAGAAAGGAGCCCATCATGGACGAACACAAGACCCCCGAAGAAATCATCAACGACAACGCCGCGCCGGACGCCCCGGAGACCGATGCGCCCGAAGCGTGCGCGCAGCCGGAAGAAGTCACGGCCGGCGAGCCCGCCGCCGGCAAAGCCGATCCTGCCGAAGTCCCCGCTCCGGCGGAGACAAAGCCCATGAGCGTCCGCGCGCGTCACGCGTTCCGGCGCGGTGTGGTCGGTCTGCTGGCGGCCATCGTGCTGCTGGCAGTGTCCGGCTTCGGCGTGTTCCGCATCGCCCGCGGCGCGCAGGAGATCGCCGGCACGTTCGATGCCGACCCCGGCACGTTCGTGCAGCATGACATTGCTTTTATCCTCAACACGTTTTCCGACCCCAACGGCGGCAGCGCGCAGTACGGCGTTGTGCCCATCGGCGGCAAGCTCGTGGCCTTCCGCTTCCCCGCGCGCTGGAACGCCTCGGTCAAGACCATCTCCGATGCGACGACAAGCGTTCTCTCCGGCCAGAGCTACTCGGTCGACAGCTTCATCCGCGTCACCGGCACGGTCAAGGCCATGCCGGAGGCCGTGTCGTCCGCGCTCTACAGCTGGTACACGGAAAACAACGCCTACCTGCAGCAGATCGGCGCGATCGGCGACAGCGAGGACGCTGCCGACTACCTGCCCGACGAGATCGTGTGCGTGGACACCGTCGGCAGCATCCCGCAGGGCTGGGTCGAGGGGCTGACGGTCGCGGCCGTTGCCTGCCTGATCTATGCCATCGTGGTGCTCATCCGCATTCTCTGCGGCAAGTACGAGCAGGAAAAGCTGCCGGACATCACCTTCAAGCTTGTGGACATGACGCCCGATGACGACACACCGGAGGCAGCCACGGAAACCACCCCGGAGGAAACGCCGGAACCCCCGGCCGAACCGGAACAGGCCCCGGCCGAGGCCGAAAAATCCAACGAAACCGAGGACACGCCCGATGCCTGAGCACAAACTGTGCGTGCCGTGCCTGTTCGGGCTCGAGGGCCCGCTCGGCAACGAGCTGCGCCATATGGGTCTGCGTGATGTCATGCCCGAAAACGGCCGTGTGCGCTGCACGGGCTCGGACGCGGACATCGCGCGCATGAACCTCCGCTGCCGCTTCGGCGAGCGCGTGCTGCTCGAGCTGGGCAGCTTCCCCGCCCCGACGTTCGACGCGCTCTTCGAGGGCGTGAAGGCCCTGCCGTGGGCGGACTATTTGCCGGCGGACGCGGCCTTCCCCGTCAAGGGCTACAGTCTGGAGTCGGCCCTGCACTCGGTGCCCGACTGCCAGAAGATCATCAAAAAAGCCGTCGTCGAGTCGCTCAAGCAGCGCTACCGCGTCAACTGGTTTGCCGAGACTGGCGCCCTGTACCAGATCCAGTTCTCGCTCGTGCACGACACGGCCACGCTCTATCTCGACACGACCGGCACGCCGCTGCACAAGCGCGGCTACCGCCCGGCGCACGTGGCCGCGCCCCTGCGCGAGACGCTGGCCGCCGCGCTCGTGGACATCGCGGGCTACCGCGGCCGCGGCGATTTCTGCGACCCGTTTTGCGGCAGCGGCACCATTGCCATCGAGGCGGCGCTGGCCGCCAAAGGCCGCGCGCCGGGTCTGAACCGCGACTTTGCGGCCATGCAGTGGGCGTGGCTGCCGGCCGAGGTCTGGCCGCAGGCGCGCGAGGAAGCGCGCGCACGCGAGTTTCACGGCGACTACCACATCTTCGCCTCCGACATTGACCCCCGCGCCGTCGCCATGGCGCGCGAAAACGCCCGCCGCGCCGGCGTGGATGACTGCATCACGTTCGCGGTGGCGGACGCGCGCGACTTTGACCGCACGACGGACCGCGGCGTCATCGTCACGAACCCGCCCTACGGCGAGCGCCTCATGGAAAAGCGCGAGGCCGAGGCGCTCTACACCGCCTTCGGCGCGGCGTATGCCAGGACCGAGCATTGGCGGCTCTACCTCCTGAGCTCGCACACGGAGTTCGAGCGTGCGTTCGGCCGCCCGGCGGACAAGAAGCGCAAGCTCTACAACGGCACGCTCCGCTGCGACCTGTTTCAGTACACGTGCGACGTGTGAGGCCGCATACCCGACACGCAGCCGCATATATTTAACACCGGTAGTTAAAAATCCGCAAATATTCACGATTTCCCTCTTGCGCGCCCCCGCCGCGCGGGGTATAGTAATGGTATTATTTTGTCGAAAGTGCAGGAATTCCGCTATGAAACATCTGTTCATCGTCAACCCCGTCGCCGGCGGCAAGGACCGGCATGAATACGTGGCCGAGCAGGCGCGCCTCGCGCTCGAGGGCAGCGCGGACGCCTACGAGGTCTACATCACGACCGCGCCCATGGATGCGTGCGCAAAGATCGAGTCGGAAGCCGCCTCCGGCGAGGAGCTGCGGGTGTATGCCTGCGGCGGCGACGGCACGCTCAACGAGTGCGTCAACGGCGCCGTCGGTCACGCTAACGTCGCCGTGACGCACTTCCCCTGCGGCACGGGCAACGACTTCATCAAAATGTTCGGTGAGGAGAAGGAGCGCTTTTTCGACCTCGCGGAGCTCGTGCGCGGCGAGGTGCGCCCCCTTGACGTCATGGAGTGCTGCGGACGCTATGCGATCAATATCTGCTCGGTCGGCATCGACGCGCGCATCGGCACCGAGGTGCACCAGTACCACGACAGCTATGTGCTGTCCGCCGTGGCCAACCTCTTCAAGGGCATTGCCCAACCGCTGACCGTGCGCGGCTGCGGCATGGAGTACAGCGGCGGCACGACGCTCATCTGCGCGTGCAACGGCCGGTTCTACGGCGGCGGCTTCAACCCTATCCCCGACTCCATGCCCGACAACGGCAAGCTCGAGTTTCTCGTCGTGCGCGATGTGTCGCGTCTGACGTTCATCCGGCTCGTCGGCAAGTACGCCAAGGGCCGCTACCGTGAGCTGGCAAATCTCATCACCCACCTCGAGGGCGATCATCTCGAGATTGACAGCGAGCAGGAGCTCGTCGTGAACATCGACGGCGAGGCCCTCTGGAGCAAGCACGTGAACTTTGACCTCATCCCCGGCGGCGTGAACTTCCTCGTGCCGGCAAACATGGCCTTCTTCCACCCTGAGACTGCCGGCGGCCACGAGACGCGCGAATTTGTCCACGCGTGACGAAAAACGCGGTCACAAAACGTTTACAAAAAAATTTCGCCAGGGGCTTGATAATCCGAAAAATTGTGGTATAGTATGATGCGTTAGCACTCATAGGAATTGAGTGCTAACGCATCACTTTTTTGTATTCAATATTAGGAGGCATATAGATCATGAAACTCAAACCGTTGGCAGACCGAGTGATCCTCAAGCAGTTCAAGGCCGAGGAAAAGACGAAGAGCGGCCTGATCCTGGCAGCGTCCGCGCAGGAGAAGCCCGAGATGTTCGAGGTCGTGGAAGTCGGCCCGGGCGGCATGGTGGACGGCAACGAAGTGAAGATGACCGTGGCCGCGGGTGACCGCGTGATCGTCGGCAAGTACTCCGGCACCACTGTGAAGGTGGACGGCGAGGAATATTCCATCGTGCGTCAGGGCGACATTCTGGCCGTCGTCGAGTAACACCCAACTGCTTGATTCATTAGGAGGCTATCATTATGGCAAAACAGATTATTTATGGTGAAGAAGCACGCAAGGCGCTGCAGCGCGGCGTGGATCAGCTTGCAGATACCGTGAAGATCACCCTCGGCCCCAAGGGCCGCAACGTGGTGCTGGGCAAGAAGTTCGGCGCTCCGCTGATCACGAACGACGGCGTGACGATCGCAAAAGAGATCGAGCTCGAGGACCCGTTTGAGAACATGGGCGCGCAGCTCATCCGCGAAGTGAGCACCAAGACCAACGACGTCGCGGGCGACGGCACCACCTCCGCCACCGTGCTGGCGCAGGCGATGATCCGCGAGGGTCTGAAGAACCTCGCCGCCGGCGCGAATCCGATGGTCATGCGCCGCGGCATCCAGAAGGCGACCGAGGCGGCCGTCGAAGCCATCCGCACCAACTCCCAGCCCGTGAGCGGCAGCGGCGACATCGCGCGTGTCGGCGCGATCTCTTCCGGTGACGAGCACATCGGCAAGCTCATCGCCGAGGCGATGGAGAAGGTCAGCCAGAACGGCGTCATCACCGTCGAGGAGAGCAAGACCGCCGAGACCTATTCCGAGGTCGTCGAGGGCATGCAGTTCGACCGCGGCTATGTCACTCCGTATATGGTCACCGATAACGACAAGATGGAAGCCGTCATTGACGACGCGCTTATCCTCATCACGGACAAGAAGATCTCGAACATTCAGGAGATCCTGCCGGTGCTCGAGGCCGTGCTGAATGCGGGCAAGAAGCTCGTCATCATCGCCGACGACATCGAAGGCGAGGCGCTGGCAACGATCATCCTCAACAAGCTGCGCGGCACGTTCACCTGCGTGTGCGTCAAGGCGCCCGGCTTCGGCGACCGCCGCAAGGAAATGCTGCAGGATATCGCCATCCTGACCGGCGGCCAGGTCATCTCGACCGACCTCGGCATGGAGCTCAAGGACACCACGCTGGCGCAGCTGGGCCACGCACGTCAGGTCAAGGTCACGAAGGAGACCACGACCATCGTCGAGGGCGCCGGGGCCAAGGACGACATCCAGGCCCGCATCGCGCAGATCCACGCCCAGATCGAGACGACGACCTCCGAGTACGACAAGGAGAAGCTGCAGGAGCGCCTGGCCAAGCTGTCCGGCGGTGTTGCGGTCATCAAGGTCGGCGCTGCGACCGAGACCGAGATGAAGGAAAAGAAGCTGCGCATCGAGGACGCGCTCAACGCGACCCGCGCAGCCGTCGAAGAGGGCATCGTGGCCGGCGGCGGCACGGCGTATGTCGTGGCCAGCAAGGCCGCACAGGCTGCCGCTGCCAAGCTCTCCGGCGATGAGAAGACCGGCGCGAACATGATCGCCACGGCCCTGCGCGCCCCGATCTGCCAGATCGCGGCCAACGCCGGCGTTGAGGGTGCGGTCATCCTCGACAAGGTCAGCAAGAGCAAGAACGCCAACTTCGGCTACGACGCCGCGCATGACACCTTCGGCGACATGATCGAAAACGGCATCGTCGACCCGACCAAGGTCTGCCGCAGCGCGCTCGAGAACGCCGCGTCCGTCTCCTCCATGGTCCTGACCACCGAGTCCCTGGTGGCCGACCTGCCCGAGAAGGCCGCTCCGGCCGCTCCGGCTGCCCCGGACATGGGCGGTATGTACTAATCCCCCTGCCCCGGCAAAACAACAGACAAAGCAAGATCCGGCGCCCGCGATGCGGGCGCCGGATTTTTTGCTGTCTGCTTTCTTCTCTATCCACGGTGCAGCAGGCTCGCCCGCTCACGCGCCGGGCCCGCGCCGGAAATGCCCGCCGCGTTCATTGCGGATCACATCGTCCAGCCGCTTGACCATATCCCGCGGCATATACTCCGTCAGCGCCGCCCAGATGGACGGCCGATACTCAAAAATGATTCGGTCACGGCCGATCCGCGCCACCTCGCCGCCATTTTGGGGTGCATACTCCGCCGGGTCCAGCGAGAAGTACAAAAACGGCATGGACATATAGGAAAAGGAGTACCCATAAAACCCATATGTACGAATTTCATCCCACCGAAGCGTAAAGCGCCCCCAGCGTGGGCTTCGGCAATGGATGCCCTCGGCATCAAAACTGCAGCGCGTTAAAAGCCGACTAAAAACCTGCGGCTTATACGATAAACCAATCGACAAAATAGCAGGGCAGGTCAGCATTAGAAAACATGGGATTGAAAATGACAAATCCGGTGCATGAAATACCCAAATATCAAGCGCAATCACAGAAATATAATATAATCCAAGACCAACCAAAATCAAATAAGTAATATAATTACCATAGAGTTTATGCCACTTTTGCTTCATCGCATCTCCCTGCCCGTCCGTTTCGGTCTCTGCGCCCATTCTACATACCCGCGCGCGGGCTGTCAAACCCGGGTAAAAAACAAAGCCTGACGCAAAGCGTCAGGCCTCGTAAGGTTGGCTCAGCCCCGAGCGGGCTGACAGCGTGCTACCGGTTAACAGCACACAAAAAATCCATTACTTGTTCGGGCACATGATCCTGACCACCGAGTCCCTGGTGGCCGACCTGCCCGAGAAGGCCGCTCCGGCCGCTCCGGCTGCCCCGGACATGGGCGGTATGTACTAATCCCCCTGCCCCGGCAAAACAACAGACAAAGCAAGATCCGGCGCCCGCGATGCGGGCGCCGGATTTTTTGCTGTCTGCTTTCTTCTCTATCCACGGTGCAGCAGGCTCGCCCGCTCACGCGCCGGGCCCGCGCCGGAAATGCCCGCCGCGTTCATTGCGGATCACATCGTCCAGCCGCTTGACCATATCCCGCGGCATATACTCCGTCAGCGCCGCCCAGATGGACGGCCGATACTCAAAAATGATTCGGTCACGGCCGATCCGCGCCACCTCGCCGCCATTTTGGGGTGCATACTCCGCCGGGTCCAGCGAGAAGTACAAAAACGGCATGGACATATAGGAAAAGGAGTACCCATAAAACCCATATGTACGAATTTCATCCCACCGAAGCGTAAAGCGCCCCCAGCGCGGACTCCGGCAATGGATGCCCTCAGCATCAAAGCTGCAGCGCGTTAAAAGCCGACTAAATCCCTGCGGCTTATACGCTAAAACGATCGTCAAAACAGCAGGACAGGTGATGATCAGAAAAAACGGAATCCAAGATGACACGTCATCAGATGCACAAAACGCCCAAACATCAAGTCCAATCACCAAAACATAATAAAAGCCAAGCCCTAGTAAGATAAAATAAGTCGTGTAATTGTCATAGAGCTTGTACCGCTTCCGCTTCATCGCATCTCCCTGCCCGTCCGTTTCGGTCTCTGCGCCCATTCTACACACCCGCGCGCGGGCTGTCAAACCCGGGCAAAAAACAAAGCCTGACGCAAAGCGTCAGGCCTCGTAAGGTTGGCTCAGCCCCGGGCGGGCTGGCAGCGTGCTACCGGTTAACAGCACACAAAAAATCAATTACTTGTTCGGGCACATGGATCTGAACTTCTCGGCCATTTCGTGGTCCCAGCCCCACTGATCATGCAGCCATCCGAGGAAGCAAAACGGGCAATCCCAAGGCATGAATTTTACTCTCCTTTCGTGTTTTAGAACAATTTTTATCAGTTCCAGAAAAATATTACCATAAATCGACCGTTTTTGTCAAGTATTTCTTTCCTTTTTGTAACAGATTCGTTTTTCGTGCATTTTTTCATGCATCTGTCGCAAATCGGAACTTGCGTCCACTGTTCCCAAAATGCACCAGATGCACAAACGCCCGCCGGATATCCGGCGGGCGTTGAGGAATTCGGGATTCGGTTATTTCGCGTAGTCGACGGCTTTGGTCTCGCGCAGGAGATTGACCTTGATCTGACCGGGGTAGGTCAGCTCGTCCTCAATCTTCTTGGCGATGTCGCGCGCGAGCAGCACCATCTGATCCTCCGAGACCTCCTCGGGCTTGACCATGATGCGGATCTCGCGGCCGGCCTGAATGGCAAAGCAGTTGGCGATGCCGGGGAAGCTCTTGGTAACTTCCTCGAGCTTTTCGAGACGCTTGACATAGTTCTCGATGTTCTCGCGCCGGGCGCCGGGGCGCGCAGCGGAGATGGCGTCGGCCGCCTGAACGAGGCAGGCGACGACGGTGTGGGCCTCCACGTCGCCGTGGTGGGCCTCGATGGCGTGGATGACTTCCTCCGACTCCTTGTACTTGCGGGCGATGTTGACGCCGATGGACACGTGGCTGCCCTCGACCTCGTGGTCGATGGCCTTGCCGATGTCGTGCAGGAGGCCGGCGCGCTTGGCGGTGGCCACGTCGACGCCGAGCTCGGAAGCGAGCAGGCCGGCAATGTGCGAAACCTCGATGGAGTGGTTGAGCACATTCTGGCCGTAGCTGGTGCGGTACTTCATGCGGCCGAGCAGCTTGATGAGCTCGGGATGCAGGCCGTGGATGTTCGTCTCGAAAACGGCGCGCTCACCCTCGGCTTTGATGGTGGCGTTGACCTCCTTCTGGGCCTTGGCGACCATTTCCTCGATGCGGGCGGGATGAATGCGGCCGTCCTGAATGAGCTTTTCGAGCGCGATGCGCGCGACTTCGCGCCGCACGGGGTCGAAGCTCGAGAGCGTGATGGCCTCGGGCGTGTCATCGATGATGAGGTCGCAGCCGGTGAGCGTCTCGATGGCGCGGATGTTGCGGCCCTCGCGGCCGATGATGCGGCCCTTCATCTCGTCGTTCGGCAGCGGCACGACCGACACGGTCACTTCGCTCGCATGGTCGGCGGCGCAGCGCTGGATGGCGGTGGCGATGATCTCGCGGGCGCGGCTGTCGGCCTCGTCCTTATACTGGGCCTCGATCTCCTTGACCATGAGCGCCTGCTCATGCACGACGTCGTCCTTCAGGCTGTTGATGAGGAAGGCCTTGGCCTCCTCGACCGTGTAGCCGGAGATCTTCTCGAGCAGCTCCATCTGGGTCTTTTTGAGCTGATTGATCTCGTTCTGCTTGGTGTCGATCGCGGCGATCTTCTGGTTGAGCGCGTCCGTCTTTTTGTCGAGCGTGTCTGTCTTGCGGTCGAGGGTCTCCTCCTTCTGCTGGAGGCGGCGCTCCTGCTTCTGCAGCTCCGCCCGGCGCTCCTTGACCTCGCGCTCGTACTCCGTCCGGCTCTTGTGGATCTCTTCCTTGGCCTCGAGCAGGGTCTCGCGCCGCTTGCTCTCGGCACTCTTATAGGCGTCATTTATGATCTGCTTGGCCTTCTCCTCCGCGCTGCCGATCTCGCGTTCCGAGACCTTTTTGCGGTAAAGCCCGCCAAGGATGCAACCAACCACAAGCGCTGCGATGATACAACCGAGTGCTATTGGTAACGACATATGAAATTGTGATCCTCCGTTTCTTCAGATTTTTTCTACGATATTCTTTCAAGTTGGAAAAGGCGGGCCATCAAGCGCACCCGCCGGGAACATAACGATATTCGTGGCGGCGCTCCATCCGCCGCCAAAAATATAATCACATTATTCTAACTTTATTCCGGACAGATGTCAAGTACCGCCAGCGCTTCGGCGGATTCTTTTCTGGACAGGGCCGCCGCGCTGTACTATAATATAGAGCATCCGGCATTCCGGCAAAGGGAGGGACCGCGCATGGCAGCGCTCCGGTATATCCTGCTCGCAGCCGCCATCACGCTCACGCTCGCGCTGCTGGCGCATCTGCTTTTGCCCGCGCGCGCGCCCATCCCCCGGTGCACGGGCCGCCGCGGCGGGCTTGGCATCGCGGTTCTGACGGCGGTGTACGCCGTCGCAGCGTTCTGGAACCTCGGCTCCGCGCACGACCCGCAGCGGTTCTGCTCGTTCGAGGCGGGCGAATCCGCCGTGCTCGCGCTCGAGCGCGAGACTGCCATCGGTACCGTATGGTACTACCCCGGCCTGTCTACAGGCGAGTACACCCTCGCCTATTCGACCGACGGCGTGACCTTCACGCCCGCCGGCACGATGCCGCAGGGCTATGCCGACCTTTTCAAATGGCTCCAGCCGGAAATGACGGACACTGCGCCCGCGACGGCGGCCTACGTCCGCATCACGGCGAGCGCGCACATGGAGCTCGGCGAGCTCGCGCTCTACGACCTGCAGGGCGAGCGCATCGGCGTGCGCGCCATCACCGGCCCCGCCGGCGCGGACGCCCTCTGTGACGAAGCGGACACCGTGCCCGCATCGTCCACATACCACAACAGCACGTATTTTGATGAGATCTACCACGCGCGCACGGCCTATGAGCACCTGCGCGGCGTGTATCCGTATGAAGTCTCGCACCCGCCGCTCGGCAAGGAGATCCTCTCGCTCGGCATCGTGCTCTTCGGCATGACGCCGTTCGGCTGGCGCTTCATGGGCACGCTCTCCGGCGTGGCCATGCTGCCGCTGATGTGGGACCTGCTGCGCCGGATGTTCCGCGACGACCGCGTGGCGTGGTGCGGCGCGGCGCTGCTGGCGTTCGACTTCATGCACCTGACGCAGACGCGCATCGCGACCATCGACAGCTTCGCGACGCTGTTCATCCTGCTCATGTACCTGTTTTTGTACCGGTACTTCACGGAGGGCAAGCTGCGCCATCTCGCCGCCTGCGGCGTCACCTTCGGCATCGGCGCGGCCACAAAGTGGACGTGCCTCTACGCCGGGGCGGGTCTCGGCGTGCTCTGGGCGCTGCACTGGGTGTTTTCCGGCGTGCGGGCGCACCGGGCCGGTGACGGCCGCCGGTATGCGCGCAGGCTGCTGGGCAACATCGGCTTCTGCCTTGTGTTTTTCGTGCTCGTGCCGGGCATGATCTACTACGCAAGCTATTACCCCTACGGCGCGGCGCGCGGCCTGCACGGCGCGGGCATGTACTTCACGCGCGAATACGCCGCCATCGTGCTGGAAAACCAGCGCTTCATGTTTACGTATCATTCCGGCCTTGTCGCCACGCATCCGTATTCCTCGCGCTGGTGGCAGTGGCTGCTCGACCTGCGGCCGATCCTCTACTACCTGTCGTATGGCGACGGGACGGTGTCGACCATCGGCGCGTTCGTCAATCCCCTACTGTGCTGGGGCGGGCTGCTGGCGCTGCCGGTGCTCGCGTACCGCGCATGGAAGCGCGACCGCACGGCGCTGTTTATCCTCGTCGGCTATCTGGCGCAGGTGCTGCCGTGGGTGTTCATCTCGCGCCTGACGTTCGAATACCACTACTTCGCGGCGACGCTCTTTCTCGTGCTCGCGCTCGGGTACGTGTTCGACCGGCTGCGCCGGCGCGGCTATCTCGGCATCGTATACGCCTTCACGGCAGCAGCCGGCGTGCTCTTCGCGCTGTTTTACCCCGTGCTCACGGGTGTGACGATCCCGCGCGACTACGCATGGAATGTGCTCAAATGGCTCCCGGACTGGCCATTTTAACACCGGGAAATTTCAGAAATCGAGGTACTGTATATGATTGCGATCGGATGTGACCACGGCGGCTTTGCCCTCAAGCAGGAGGTCATGCGCCATCTGGACGAGCTGGGCCTTGCCTATAAGGACTTCGGCACCTACAGCGAGGAAAGCTGCGACTACCCCATCTACGGCGAGGCTGTGGCCCGCGCGGTCGCGGCCGGAGAGTGCGAGCGCGGCATCCTCATCTGCGGCACCGGCATTGGCATCTCCATCTCCGCGAACAAGGTCAAGGGCATCCGCGCCGCCCTGTGCGGCGACTGCTACTCCGCCGAGATGACCCGCCGCCACAACGACGCGAACATCCTCGCCATGGGTGCGCGCGTGCTCGGCCCGGGCCTCGCGCTCAAAATCGTGGACACGTTCCTGACCACGGACTTTGAGGGCGGCCGCCACGCGCGCCGCGTCGCCCTCATCAGCGACATTGAAAACCGCGGCTGACGCCGCCTGACCCAAAGGAGGTGTGCCGATGCGCGCCCATCGCAACGACGTTTACCGCGCCCGGCGCAGCCGGGGCAAGGCCTGGCCGGTGATTTTGTGGATTCTCGCCGGGCTGATCGTGCTGGCCGTGATCCTGTTTTACGCCGGCCAGAAATACATCGTCTATGACAGTGACGGCTCCCTGCACGTCGTCTTCCCCATCATGGAAACGCCCGCCCCCGTGACCGAGGACGGCCAGCCTGAGACGGTCGACACCGAGCTCGTGCTCGAGGACCCGGACTACTCCGGCATCGTCTCCGATGCGGGCAAGGGCCTCACCGAGCTGCACGCGCAGTATCTGACGGCCGACAAGATCACGCCCGACGGGCTCAAGCGCGCGGCCTCCGCCGTGAAGGCGGCGGGCGGCAATACTCTCGTGCTGCAGATGAAGGCACCCGGCGGCACGCTGAGCTGGAAGTCCGGCGTCTCGGACGCCGCAGCCTACGGCGTCAACGGCACGGCCGAGCTCGCCGACGCGATCCAGACCGTCAAGGGGCAGAACATCTACCTCGTCGGCGTTGTGAGCACGTGCGTCGACACGCTCATGGCCGAGCGCTACGCCGCCACCGCGCTGCAGACCGCGTCCGGCAGCGCGTATACCGACGGCTCCGGCGGCTGGGTCGACCCGTACAACACGTTCATCCGCACGTACCTCGTCAGTCTCTGCAAGGAGCTGCACGACCTGGGCTTTGACGAGGTCGCGTTCTCGTACCTGCAGCAGCCGCTCGCGGCCACGGAGCTCAAATATGCGTCTCAGAGCGGCACGCCCTCGCGCACGGATGCGGTGGTGTCGCTGGCGAAGTACCTGCGCACGAATCTGAGCGCCACGGGTCTGCGCGTGAGCGCGATCGTGAGCGCGGACTCCATCCTGCAGGAAAAGGCCGCGCAGTCCGGGCAGGACATGGCGGTGTTCCCGAAGCTGTTTGACCGCGTGTGCGTGTTCGCCACGACCGACAACGTCTCCACGCTCCAGAACACCATCGCGGCCGACAGCAGCTTTGACGCGGCGACGCGCTTTGTCCCGTTTCTCGCTCAGGCGCCGGAATCGGGCAGCTACGTCACCACCGGCTGAGCCAAGGCGGGGAAACGCACGCAAACACCCAACCATCCCCGCCGCCAATATCGGCAGCACGGGCGGAATATCGGCGAAAAAACGGTGTGGCCTCTCGGTCACACCGTTTGGATTTTTTGCAGCCAAGCCGGCACACGAAATATCGCGCATTGGCCGATTGCAGTTCAGTTTTCAGCATCCAGATAGTCCCACAAATTCATGGTTCCTCCGTCCTCTTCATCGTTCAACCCGTAATCCCGAAATGTCATCCTTGTCATGCCCGTTGTTTTGTCGACATAGAAGTACTCATGCGCGCCTGTATAACTGCGAAACATCACGACATACTCGGAGTCCGTTTCATCGTATCTTACCACATACATAATCTCCGGGAGTTCTTCTGCTATACTCCAGTCATACATTTTGTGGCAATAGTTGTTTACGCCTTCATAGGCCATATCTTCCGTTATTGTTTGCTCCGGCGCAGCGGTGCTCTCCGGTGGGACAGTGCTCTCCGGCGCAGCGGTGCTCTCCGGCGTGACAGTGCTCACAACCGCCGGCGCAGGCGAATGATCGGCAGGTGTATCTTTTGCGCCGCAGCCCGGCAGCATTGTGACCACAGTCACCGCGGCAATCATGCAGCAAATTTGTTTTTTCATAGCTTCCTCCCAAATTCCGGTCCTTGCAAATTCTAGATTATCACATTTTCTTAAAAATGGCAACAGCCACAGTGGCACGAACCACTGTGGCTGTTTTCTGTCTGATACGCAGTGTATCTTACTGCTTCGGCTGCTTAACGGCAAACACGTGCATCGCCATGCCGAGCCCCGTCACGCCGCAGAACACGCGGTGCATGACGCGCGCCTGCTTCGGGCCGATCTTCTTGGCCGCGGCGTGCGTGTAGTTCAGGCCGAGGATGCCCGAGCCGATGACCGAGCCGCTGACGACGGACGGCACGTCCGCACGGCCGGTCGCAAACGCCTGCACCGTGTGCACGCCTGCGCCGAGACACAGCAGCCCCGCGCCCGCGCCGTGGAGGAGCATACGCAGTTTGTAGTGCGCCTTGCCCCACTTCGTGTGCTTGAGCACGACCTCCGCGCCGTCGATGGCGTAGCCCGCCGCGCCGATCCACGGCCAGATCTTCTGGTACTTGCCGAGGGTATTCATGATCTTGCAGTCACATTTTTTCATTCCTGTATGCCTCCTGAGTATCCTTTTTGATTGTTATCTGCAGCCCGGCGCGCAGCCGGGACAGGGCTTCGGGGTCGTTTTCCATCTCGCGCGTGACGAGCACGATCAGCTGCGCATCCGTGAGGCTGCTCACCGTCGCCAAACAGTCGAGCAGCCGCAGCGTTGCCGCGGCGTACCGCGCAGGAAAGACCACATCGCGGTCGTCGAGCGCGTCCATACCGTGCCGCCAGACGATTGTCTGCGCGAGGCATATCTGCTGCACGGCCGTCATTCTGGGCGGCGGGCAGGCAGGAAGCGCCGCCACGCGCCGGAGCAGCTCCGGCCAGCGGGCATCGAGCGGCTCGGGCGACGCAAACGCCGCAGCCAGTGCCGCCGGCGCCATTGGCTCGAGCGCGGCATCGGCTGTCACCGCCGGTACATTTCCGGCCGCCAGCGCCGCGATGCGGTGCCGGTCAAACAGACGCTGCGCCGCGCGCGCGAAAGCGAGCGCCGCCGCAAGATTTGCATACGCCGTGCGCCCCGGCCGCGCCAGCAGCGCCAATATCCGGTCGCGCACCGCTGTGACCGCAGCAGTCAGCCGCCGCTCACGCGCGCCGGGCACATAGCCGTCGTCCGGCAGCAGCATGGAGGTGAACCGCAGCGGCACAGAACGCTCCAGCAGCCGCCGCGCGGCCTCCGGGCACGCGGGCGAGAGTCCCTGCTCCACCCGGTCGCACAGCAGCACCTCCCAGCGCGGAAAGTCCCGGCACGTGCGGCACAGGCTCTGCTCGCCGAGTGTGCGCTGCAGCTCGCACAGGCCGTCCGCGCACAGAAACGGGCAGCGTCCATCCGTCTGCGCAAAGTACGTATCGCCCTCGCTGTCCACACGCAGCACGCGCCGCAGCTTTGCCGCCAACGGATGCTGCAGGCGCAGGTAAGCGTCCTGCGCGTCCGGATCGACGACGATCTCCCACGCGGCGCAGCACGTCTGCGGGCACGCCCCGGCCAGGCACCGGAACGCGGCATAGTCATCAGGTCGGATCTGGTACATGGCGGCCTCCTTGCGTGCATTTGTTCTATTGTAACACATCACACGCCGCAGGAAAAGGGACGTTGCGCGCTCCGTGCGCAAAAAACAGACGGACACCGAAATGTCCGTCTGTCTGTCATTTGGTTGACCGGCCGGCAGCTTACTGCTTGACCAGATCCATGAGGTTGATGATGCCACGCGGGCAGATCTCAGCGCAGTGGCCGCAGCCGACGCACTTGTCATAGTCGATCGTGGACACGAAGTTCTCGATCTTGATCGCTTCTGCCGGGCACTCACGCTGGCACTTCATGCAGCCGATGCAGCCGACATCGCAGATCTTGCGCGTGACGGCGCCCTTGTCCTGATTGCGGCAGCCGACAAGCACAGCCTGCTTATACGGCACCTTCTCAATGATCTTCTTCGGGCAGGCCTCGGCGCAGGCCATGCAGCCGACGCACTTGTCGCGGTCGACCTTGGCGACACCGTTGACGATGTGCATGGCACCGAACTTACAGGCCCTGGCACAGTTGCCGAGACCGATGCAGGCGAAGCGGCACTCCTTGTTGCTCTTGCCGCCGAACAGCATGGCAGCCTGGCAATCCTGGGGGCCCTGATAGTTGAAGCGCTTGACGGCGACGCCCTCCGCGCCGGAGCACGGCACGAACGCGACCATCTTCTCCTCCGCACCGGCGGAGACGCCCATGATTTCCGCGATCTTGTCGGCGGCAGCCTGACCGCCGGCAACGCAGCAGTTGACCGGAGCCTGACCCGCCGCAACCGCAGCGGCATAGCCGTCGCAGCCGGGGTAGCCGCAGCCGCCGCAGTTGGCGCCGGCGAGGCACTCACGCACGGCCTCCTGCTTGGGGTCGACTTCCACATGGAAGATTTTAGCGGCGAACGCCAGCAGCGCGCCGAAGATGGCGCCCATAGCGCCGAGGACGGCGATACCTTCGAGAATCAAAGTAAAGTTCATATTCACGCCCTCCTTAGCCGATCTTCATGCCGGAGAAGCCCATGAAAGCCAGGGCCAGCAGACCGGCGGAGACGAGGCAGATCGGGAAGCCTTCGAAGCTCTCCGGATAGTCGGCAAACTCGAGCTTCTCGCGCACGCTTGCGAACAGGCAGATGGCGAGCATGAAGCCGAGACCGCCGAACACGCCGTAAACCACGCTCTGCAGGAAGCCGAAGCTGTACTGCGTGTTGAGCAGCACGACGCCGAGCACGGCGCAGTTGGTGGTGATCAGGGGCAGGTAGATGCCGAGCGCGGAGTACAGGGACGGGATGGACTTTTTGAGGAACATCTCGATGAACTGCACGAGCGCGGCGATGACGAGGATGTAAGCGATCGTCTGCAGGAAGCCCAGGCCGAGCTTGACGAGCAGGCAGTTGACAAGCCAGCAGATGGCGGACGCCAGACCCATGACGAACGTGACGGCGAGGCCCATGCCGGCGGCGGTGTCGATCTTGCTCGAGCAGCCGAGGAACGGGCAGCAGCCGAGGAACTGCGAGAAGATGAAGTTATTCGTCAGCACGGCGCTGAGGATGATGGCAAAAATACTGGTCGTAGAACTCATGTTATGCCGCCTCCTTTTCCTGCGCTGCGAGCGCTTTTTCCTTGGCTTCCTTCTTCTCGGCGGACTTGCGCAGCGCGTACTGCATCAGCGCGATCAGGCAGCCGAGGGTAATGAAGCCGCCGATCGGGAGCGTGAGCACGAGCGCGCCGTACTCGGACGGGAAGATCTGAATGCCGTTGCCGGTGCCGATGACACCGTCGATGGTGTTGAAGATACCGGTGCCGAACGAGCCCTTGCCGAGCAGCTCACGAATGACACACATGGCGATGAGCACGAGCGTATAGCCGAGGCCCTGGAAGATGCCGTCGAAGAACGACGGGCCGACGGGGTTTTTCTGGCAGAACGCTTCGGCGCGGCCGATGATGATGCAGTTGACGACGATCAGCGGGATGAACACGCCCAGGGACGCGCTCAGCGCGGGAACGTAAGCCTGCAGCACCAGATCGACAATGGTGACGAAGCTGGCGATGACCAGCACGAAGATGGCCAGACGGATGTCATTCGGAATGACCTTACGGATGAGAGAAATGACCACATTGCAGCACGTCAGGATGATGAGCACGGACAGGCCCATGCCGATGCCGTTGAAGAGGCTGGTCGTGATGGCCATGGTGGCGCACATACCGATGAGCTGCACAAGGACCGGGTTGTTGGTAATGAGGCCTTCCTTGAACTGTTGTTTGATATTCATATTTCAGCCCTCCTTAACCCAGCGACTTGGCCGCGTTGATGACGGTCTGCACTTCGGTAACGACAGCGCGGGACGTGATCGTCGCGCCGGAAATGGCTTCGACGGTGCCCTTGTCCTTGGTCAGGGCAAGGCCGTCGCCCTGACCGACCAAGTGGTCGCGCCAGGCGCCTTCATTGGTGTCCGCCGCCTTGGCGCCGAGACCGGAAGTCTCGGAGTGCTTGGTGACGTACACGCCGGTGCAGTTATAATCGCTGTCGAGGCCGACGACCATGGTGATCATGCCCTGCGCGCCGGAGAACGTAGTCTCGGCGACGTAGCCGATCTGCTGGCCGCCGGTGGTGGCGGTGCTGAGCTTGGTGATGGTGCCGTCGTTCTCAAAATTGGCCTGCTCGGAATAGTCGTCGGCCTGGAGGACGTTGGCGTATGCTTTGTTGGTCGTCTCGACCGCGCGCATGGCAATGGTGTCTTTCGTCACCTCATAAACGAGGCCGAGGGCCAGCGCCATGATGGCAGACACGGCAAAGAGCACGAGCGCAAGCTTGATGATCTGGCCGCCGCCGGATTTCTTTTCAGTCTTTTCAGCCATTTGCAGCAGCCTCCTTTGCTTCTTTCTTCGCAGCCTTTGCAGCAGCCTTCTTGGCCTTGACGTCCTCGCGGCTGACGCCGAACTGACGGCGCTGGGTGTGCTTGTCGAACATCCACGCGCAGCAGTTCATGATGAGGATGGCAAAGGAAACGCCCTCCGGGAAGCCGCCGAACACGCGGATGAGCACGGTCAGCGCGCCGCAGCCGACGCCGTAGATGATGCGGCCGGGAGCGGTGACGGGGCTGGTGCTGTAGTCGGTCGCCATGAAGAAGGCGCCGAGCAGCAGGCCGCCGGACAGGAGGTTATCGAGCATCCACTCGACGTGGGTATAGCCGCCGCCATTTTTGCTTCCGAAGATGAGCGTCAGCAGCGCGACGGAGCCGATGAACGACACGGGGATATGCCAGGTGATGACCTTGCGGCACAGCAGGTACACGCCGCCGATGAGCAGCGCGAGCGCGCTGACCTCGCCGAGGCAGCCGGGCATGGTGCCGAGGAACATGGACTTGAAGGTGTAGTACTGCGGCAGCGCCTCGCCGGCCTTCATGTAGCTGAGCGGGGTGGCCATGGTGGTCGCGTCCGCGCCGATGACGGACGTCAGGCTGCTGGGCACGACCCAGGTGGTCATGAACAGCGCGTAGGAGGCGAGCAGGAACGCACGGCCGGCGAGCGCCGGGTTGAGGAAGTTCTTGCCGATGCCGCCGTAGAGCTGCTTGACGACCACGATGGCGAAGAACGCGCCGATGATCGGCAGCCACCACTTGCAGTTGGCCGGCAGGGTGTACGCGAGCAGGATGCCCGTGACCACGGCGGACAGGTCGCCGATGGAGTCGGGCTTTTTCATGAGCTTGCGGTAAGCCCACTCAAAGAACACGCACGACACGATGGACACGGCCAGCGGGATGAGCGCCTGCGCGCCGAACTGCCACACGCCGACACACAGAGCCGGGAGCAGGGCGATGATCACGTCGAGCATGATCTCGCGGGTGCCGCGCTTGGCGCGCACCTGAGGCTGGTAGGCAGCGTCAAAGGTAAATTCTTTCGGTGTCATTTCGTTTCAGCCTCCTTTGCAGCGGCTTCCGCGCGGGCCTTTTCTTCAGCTGCACGGGCGGCGAAGAGGAGCTTTGCGGTCTTGAAGGTATGGGTCAGGGGCAGACGGCCCGGGCAGTTGTACGAACAGCTGCCGCACTCGAAGCAGTCGAGGATATGGTACTTCTGCATGTTCTCGAAGTCGCGGTTCTGATAGTACTTATACATGTACAGCGGCTCGAGCTTCATCGGGCAGACAGTCAGGCACTTGCCGCAGTGGATGCACGTCGGATTCTCAACGGAGCGGTCTTCCTTATCGGTGAAGAACAGGATACCCGCGGTGCCCTTGATGTTGGGCGCCTCGAGATTCGTAGCGATCAGGCCCATCATGGGTCCGCCGAGGACGATCTTCTTCGGCTCGACGACGAAGCCGCCGCACTGCTCGACGATGTAGCTGAATGGGGTGCCGAAGCGGCACTGCAGGTTGTAGGACTTATCGCCCATGGCGCTGCCGGCGACGGTGAGGACACGCTCGATGCTGGGCATGCCTTCGTAGCAGGCGCGGTAGATGGCGTAAGCCGTCTGGGTGCTGATGACGTTGCAGCCGACGCCGGACGGCAGGCCACCGGGCTTGACCTCACGGTTCGTGATGGCCTTGATCTGCATCTTCTCGGCGCCCTGGGGGTACTTGACGTTCTCCGGCACGATCTCCACGCCGTACTGCGCGGGGTTCTTGGACAGCAGCAGGTCGATGGCGTCCTGCTTGTTCTTCTCGATGCCGTAGTAAGCCTTGTCGAGGCCGGACGCGATGCGCGCCAGCTCGATGCCCTTGAGCAGCTCCTCAGGGTGGTTCTTCATGGTCAGGTGGTCGCCGTTGAGGTACGGCTCGCACTCTGCGCCGTTGATGATGAGGGTATCGACCTTGCCAAGGCCGCCGCGGATCTTGAACGCAGTCGGGAACATGGCGCCGCCGTGGCCGACGATACCGGCCTCGCGGATGCGCTCGAGGATGGCCTCAGGATCCTTCATCTGCTCGGGCGTCAGGGGCGCGAGATCCGTGCAGGGGGTGTCCTGGAAGTCATTTTCGATCACGATCGCGGGGATCATATCGCCCAGGGGGTGGGGTCTCGGCTCAATAGCGATCACCTTGCCGGAGACCGTCGCGTGAATGGGCGCGGAGACGGGTGCCGGATTGTCAGCGATCTTCTGACCCATCTTCACATAATCGCCCACCGCGACCAGCGGTTTGCAGGGTGCGCCGATATGCTGCATCATCGGGAGCACGACCTGCGGCGGAGGCGCAATGACGGTCACCGGAACGTCCGGAGCCTTCATGTAGTTGGGATGAACTCCGCCATGAAACTTAAAGGGCATTTGCATCACCTCTCTATTTTTTGACCCACATATATTAGCACACCAGCCTAACTTCGTCCACCAAAAATGGCGGAAAAACATCAAATTGTACTAATTTAAATATTAACGAACCTGCAAAAATGCTGACAAATCCAACATTTCCGGAAACTTTGCAACATTTTGTGCATATTGGCGGGATTTCTCGCCATCCCGGCGCGCCGGGCGGAAAAAAATTCTGTGTTCGGGACTTAACAAGCGCGGAAAAATCCTGTAAAATAGATAGCAAATGCTCTGCCGGCGCCGCCGGCGGCAAAAGGAGGCCACGTTATGCTGACACCCTGGGCGGATACGCTCGACCGCGCGCAGCCCCTGCCGGAGTATCCCCGGCCGCAGATGGTGCGCGACAGCTACCTGAATCTCAACGGCCCGTGGAGCTACGCGATCACGACGAGCGCGCAAAAGCCTGCGCAGGCCGACGGCACGATCCTCGTGCCCTTCTCGCCCGAGAGCGAGCTGTCCGGTGTGGGACGCGTCCTGCAGCCGGAGGAATACCTGTGGTACATCCGCACGGTCACGCTGCCGGACGGATTCAATGTCGGCCGCGTACTGCTGCACTTCGGCGCGGTCGATCAGATCGCGACCGTGTGGTGCAACGGCGTGGAGCTGACCACGCACACGGGCGGCTACCTGCCGTTTACGGTGGACATCACCGAGGTGCTGGCCAAGGAAAACACGATCCTCGTGTGCGTGCGCGACGCGACGAATAAGTCCCAGCTCCCGCGCGGCAAGCAGACGCTGCACCCGCACGGCATCTGGTACACGCCGCAGAGCGGCATCTGGCAGACGGTCTGGCTCGAGAGCGTGCCGCAGAACTATATCCATTCCCTGCGCGTGACGCCGCTGTTCGACGCGCATCAGGTGGAGATCACCGTTGAGGGCGCCGGCCAGTGCATGATCGATCTGGAGGGAAAGCGCTTCACGTTCCCGGCGGGTGTGCCGGCGCACGTGCCGGTGCAGTCGTTCCGCCCCTGGTCGCCGGAGCACCCGACGCTCTACCCCTTCAGCGTGACGCTCGGAGACGACACGGTCTACAGCTACTTTGCCATGCGCAAGTGCAGCGTCGAGACGGATGCGAACGGCGTGCGCCGCCTGTTTCTCAACGGCAAGCCGTATTTTCACAACGGCCTGCTCGATCAGGGCTACTGGCCGGACGGGCTCTACACCGCGCCGAGCGACGACGCGCTCATCTATGACATCCAGCTGGCCAAGGACATGGGCTTCAACATGCTGCGCAAGCACATCAAGGTCGAGTGCGACCGCTGGTACTATCACTGCGACCGGCTGGGTATGCTCGTCTGGCAGGATATGCCCTGCGGCGGCAAACGCTACGACCCGCTCATCGTCTCCACCCCGCTCGTGACGGGCTGGCACCTCGACGACAGCTGGTATCCCCTCTTCGGCCGCACGAACGTGACGGCGCGCAAGGCGTTTTTGAACGAGCTGCGCGACATGGTCACCACGCTCTACAACCACCCGTGCATCGCCGTGTGGGTACCGTTCAACGAGGGCTGGGGCCAGTTTGACTGCCAGACGGCCGTGCAGGTCATCGAGTCCATAGATAAGACGCGCACGATCGACCCGGCCAGCGGCTGGCACGACCAGGGCTTCGGCGATGTGCGCAGCCTGCACGTGTATTTCCAGAAGTACAGGTTCCAGCCCGATAAGCTCGGCCGTGCCACGCTGCTGTCGGAGTTCGGCGGCTATATCCACCGCGTCGAGGGCCATGCCGTCGGCGGCAAAAGCGTCGGCTACAAGACGTGCGACGCCCCGCTCTCGCTCGAGTATGCGCTCCAGGCGCTCTATGACGAGCAGATCCGCCCCGCCATCGCGCAGGGGCTCAGCGCCGCGGTGTACACGCAGCTGAGCGACGTGGAGCATGAGCTCAACGGCCTCGTGACCTATGACCGCAGCATCGTCAAGCTCCCGGTGCAGACGCTGCGCAAGATCTTTTATATCGAAAACGAATGAGCAAAACCGCCCGCTGCAATCGCAGCGGGCGGTTCGTTTTTTGGATTTGGGCGCGTGCTTTAGTACGCGACGCCCCAGTAGATCATGCACTTGGCGGGTTTGCCGCACACGGGGCAGACATCGTCCAGGTGCTCCTGCTCGAACGGGATGCAGCGGCTGGACATACCGGCCTTGTCCTTCATCTCGAGCTCGCAGGCGAGGTCGCCGCACCACATGGTCTTGATGAAGCCGCCGTTTTTCTCCTGCAGCTCCTTGGCCTCCGCGAGCGAGTGCGCCGCGTAGGTGTGCTCGTCGAGGTTGCGCTTGGCCTTGTCGAACAGGCCCTGCTGCACGGTCTCGAGCAGCTCGGGGATGCGCGCCTCGAGCTCGTCGAGCGCGACGGTGATCTTCTCGCCGTTGTCGCGGCGGACGGCGACGCAGTGGCCGGCCTCGATGTCCTTCGGGCCGATCTCGACGCGCAGCGGCACGCCCTTCATCTCCCAGTTGGCAAACTTCCAGCCGGGGCTGTTGTCGCTGAAATCGCCCTGCGCGCGCAGGCCGGCGGCCTTCAGGCGCGCGACAAGCTCCTCGGCCTTCTCGGTCACGCCGGGCTTGTGCGCCGCGATGGGCAGCACGATCACCTGGATCGGCGCGATGTGCGGCGGCAGGACGAGGCCGCTGTTATCGCCGTGGGTCATAATCAGGCCGCCGATGATCCGCGTGGACATACCCCACGAGGTCTGGTGCGGATAGGCCTGCTGGTTGTTCTTGTCGGTGTAGGTGATGTCAAACGCGCGGGCAAACCCGTCGCCGAAGTAGTGGCTCGTGCCGGACTGGAGCGCCTTGTGGTCGTGCATCATGCACTCGATCGTATAGGTGTTCACGGCGCCGGCGAACTTCTCCTTGTCGGTCTTGTTGCCGCGGATAACGGGCATGGCCAGCTCCTGCTCGCAGGTGTCGGCATAGATCTCGAGCATCTGCAGCGTCTCCTTGCGGGCCTCGGCCTCGGTGGCGTGCAGGGTGTGGCCCTCCTGCCAGAGGAACTCACGGCCGCGCAGGAACGGACGGGTGGTCTTTTCCCAGCGCATGACGCTGCACCACTGGTTATACAGGCACGGCAGGTCGCGCCAGCTGTGTACGATGTGGCTCCAGTGCTGGCAGAAGAGCGTCTCGGACGTCGGGCGCACGCACAGGCGCTCCGGCAGCTCCTCGCTGCCGCCCATCGTGACCCACGCGCACTCGGGCGCGAAGCCCTCAACGTGGTCCTTCTCCTTCTGCAGCAGGCTCTCGGGGATCAGCATCGGCATGGACACGTTCTGGTGTCCGGTCGCCTTGAACTTGCCGTCGAGCACCTTCTGGATGTTCTCCCAGATGGCGTAGCCATACGGGCGCAGGATGAACAGACCCTTGACATCGGAATAGTCCACCAGCTCCGCCTTGGTGCACACGTCGGTGAACCACTGGGCGAAGTCCACTTCCATATCGGTGATCTGCTCGACCTTCTTATCTTTGGCCATAAGCGCAACACTCCTCTGTAGGCCGCGCGGGGTGAGCGCGCGGACGTATTTCATAATGTATGGGGTAACTTATATAGTGTATAGAATCCGCCGCCGCTTGTCAAGCACCAAGCAGCTCCTGCACCGCAAAAACACCGATCATGACGGCGATGATAAAATACAGCACGACCGCGCCGACGGAGTGCCGCGCCGGCCGGCGGTCAAACAGCTGCCCCACGCACCAGAACACGAGCAGCGCGGTGCCGATCCAGTAGACCGGGTTGAGCGCGATGGCCATGACCGTCACCTCGACGATCAGCAGTGCGAACACCGCGATCTGCCACGTGCGGATGCGCCGCGCGCGGCTGTTGCAGTAGATCTCACGCCAGGCGTCGGCCAGCTCGCGGCGCTGGCGGCGGAAAAACGGCTCGCGCGGCTTTTTCGGCGCGGCCGCTTCGGCCGGAGCCTCGGTCGTTTCGACCACGGTCTCGGTTATGGTTTCGGCGGTCTCGGCTGCCGTTTCAGGCTCCGTCTCGGTGTAGGGGCGCTCTTGTTCCATGCGTTCCACTCCTTTCCGGCTTTTCGGAAAACCGGTCCTTTTTCCACAGGATACCCCGCCGCGCAACGCCTGTCAAGAGCTGGGTCACGGCCGAAAAGTGCATTTCGGGCTTGACCGCGCACCATTCGTGCAATATAATATGTAAATTAGAGATGCTATTTCAAGATGCAATCGAACCCCTTGGAGGTGACCATCTATCAACAGACAGAGTTACATGGCGGAGATCAGCAGTCTGCTCGGCCTGATCACCGACGACCAGACACGTCAGGCGCTCATCGCGCAGATGGAGAATATGTTTGACAACGCGCCCGATGAGGAGCGCCTCATTCAGGAGATCGGCAACCCGACGAAGGTGGCCGTTGCCCTCATCCGCTACGCCGACAGCGGCAAGATCACGCCGGCCGCCGCGCCCGTGGTCGCGCCCGAGCAGGTGCAGCCCAGGCGCGCGCCGCAGCCGCGCCCGCGTGCCGAGCAGTACCGCCCGATGACCGCGGCCGCGGCGCAAAAGCCCGCGCCGTCGTTCACGTTCCCGGAGCCGCCGGAGGGCCCCGACGAGCCCGAAACGGACGAAGCGCCCGTGCTCGACGGTCAGTTCTCGTTTGACGAGCAGCCCGCCGACGACGGCTACTACGACGAGCAGCCCGCCGACGACGGCTACTGCGACGAGCAGCCCGCGGATGACGGCTACTATGACGAGCAGCCCGCGGATGACGGCTACTATGACGAGCAGCCCGCGGATGACGGCTACTACGACGAGCAGCCCGCCGACGACGGCTACTACGACGAGCAGCCCGAGGGCGGCTACGACCCGAACTACGCCACCGACGGCGAGGAAGGGTATTATGACGAGGCCTATTATGACGAACCGGCTTACAGGACGAACGTCTTTCTGGCCATTCTCTACACGCTCGGCGCGATCGTGGTCGGCGTGCCGGTGCTGGCCGTGCTGCTGGTGCTGGATCTGGCTGTGCTGGCCGTCGGCGCCGCATGCGGCGCGGGTGGTGTGGGCCTGATTGCGACGGCCTTCATCGGTCTGCCCATGGTGGCGGATAT